>SDBT01000002.1_pt1 | contig 402232 bp, 460 predicted proteins | sample 2277101 | NCBI WGS metagenome assembly SDBT01 (sample SAMN10404973, study PRJNA504765) | marine sediment metagenome | isolation source: marine sediment core GS10_PC15, 103 cmbsf | place: Arctic Ocean: Southern Knipovich Ridge | collected 2010
ATCGAAAGTCCGACAGATTGCGGAAGAACTGCTGCGTCAGGAATACTACATTCTGGCGTATGCTTTCTTCGGCATTGCGGCAGAAGGCGACAAGTACGCCAGGGAAATCGGATTCCCAGAACAACATCGTTTGACTGCCGGGCTGTCGAACGCCGACATCCGGAAAGTTTTTGGAACTGCGAGCGCCTCAGTGATCTCCACCAGTCAACAGCAGGTTTCGGCGGGTTCACTCAGCGCCAACGCTTTTTTCGTTAGCCCTTGACTTTAGGAGACGAAAGCCTTACTATGCCTGATCGATGCTCGTGGAAAGGTTGTCGGCATGAAACAACGATTGGGTATCTTGGAAAAGGCATGTGCAGTAAGCATTGGCACATGTTTTGCCAATGGGATGAAAACGGCAAACTAGACAAAGCCAGAGAGAAAATAGGCTTGAAACCGAAAGAGCCAGTCATCTACAGGATAGTAGACGGCCAGCTCGTTCGGAAAAACAGTTTGCCACCGCAAGAAGCGACAGACGTTTCGACAACCGCCCCGCTGACCGCGCCAAAGGTCGGGGCGCAGGCCCCAAAGCCTGCGTCCCGACCAACTAAGGCCAAGCGGCGTGGTAAAAAACGCCTGCCCAGAGGATGTCTATGATTGCTTGTCTAGAAGAAAAGCTAATAAAACCTGTTCCTCGTTGGTCCAACCCGAAGGGGCCGAAGAGGTTCCGCCTAGTTCGAGGAGACATGCAACCTCTCCGTATCGGTGCAGACGACGCACAAATACAGCGGAATGCGGTCGAAAACAGGATGCTACTATCATTCGACCGACAACCAGGAGAGCACTTTTTCGTAGCTACTCAGGAAAGAGTTAGAAGATCTCTCTCGCTCGGTAATAAGCACCGGCGGGCCGTTGGTAAGCCTTCCAAAGAGATCGCTGTGGTGCCAATCGCTATCATCAAAGCGAAAGACATGTTGGATGCCATAGAGCAATTCGAGGAAAACATGTCATCACGCTTATGGTTGCCCAATCACGATGATCGTGAGGCAGAGCAAATTGGGCTTTCTAGAACCGAGGGTCCAAGCGGACATCGGCCTGTGTGGATTACCCGCATCTCCAAAGATGGATACTTTAACGGGAACTAAACGGTGAAATCATGATTGCAGGCGAGAATGAGAACAAAGACACCACTCACGAAGCCCTAAAAAGAGAACAAACAGGAGATCTAAAAGACTTCATCGACCTCGCCCCGAAAGCGATGGCGCAGCTCACCAAACAGTTTATCGGAAATCCTGGCATCGAACACAGAGAACGGATTCAAAAGGCCATCAAATCAATCTTGGGTCTTTTGTCATACGACACGGAACATGTTGTCAATAAACCGGAAACGAAAAAACCCGAAACGCTTTAGGAGATTTTCAATGGGTAGTCTTTGTGTCATGGACCCGACCGGTCACGTTGAATTGGATTGGGATGATTCGTCCCTCTATATCAATCTTGCTCCTGCAAACGAACCCAAGGCCAACCAGAACGAAAGGGCTCACCTGTTTGGGTTGGTGAAAAACATGATGCAGAAAGGGTTCGCCGTCACTGTAGACGACAAACCGGCTGACCAACTTAAGGAAATTCCCAAGAAAGCAAAACGCATCAACCTGCAAATGGATAAGCAGGGCATCGGAGAGATGGTAGGCAATCTTGTTAAATCGGACATCATCGGCAATCATGTTCTTTTCAGGATCGATGATAGCGGGCAGGGAGAGCTGATACAGAAGAGCGCCTTCAAAGCTGATCATGCGACCTACCAGGCGACAGCGCCTTTGTCTGGTGGATAATGCTATGGGGCGGAAAAGAGGATCTGCCGTTTCTTGAAGCACAGACCCTCGGGCTTGTTGACGCAAATGAGAGACGAGCAATAGAGCTACTTAAGAAAGTAGTTCCATATAGTTTGTACGCCCGGTATTTACTTACGGGGAACCTGATTGCTCTCGGGCAAGTATCAGGTAATTTTTACATCATTCAAAAAAATGATGGAGTTGTGGTACTCGATGACATCGGAACTCCGACGCACTATTACTGTATTCATAGTAGCTACGGGTCGCACATTCCGTCCTCGGATGATGTCATTTCGTTATGGTTAGTGATTCAGCTCAACGAAAATCAGTTCCTAACAACTGCTAACAAGAGTGAGTATCGTGGTTGTGGCTTCGAGTTAGATTGGGAGGACATTTGTGCTGAGAAAAAAATCATTGATCTAACAGATCAACTCGATGTTATCATCATCGAAGAATACAACCCAATTCCAATGTTCGATGACTACGTAAATAATGACCTATCGCATGTTCTAGAATGTCCAAGCTGGCAAAACTGGTCTATTTACAGAGATCGTTATGACTATTTCCTACCAAGGCTTGAGCGCATCTCATATCAGTTGGGCTTCCATGAAGCTGCCGAATTTTCAGAAAGAACAAGACAAATCTCTATCCCTACTCTAAACTGTGAGGGCAAGTGGATAACGCAAGGGTTGGCTAATTTGTGTTTGAGATTGAGACTGGTTGACGAGCCTCCAATGTATCAAACAGTTGATGGCCTTGTTTATGTCTCATTAGTTGACTGGCGATCCACAAGGGAATTTGACGATACGTTCCTGCTACAACTCCTAACTGCTTACACTAAACTACGCCACGATGGGGTTATAAACGACCGTTCTCCACCAAATCCAACAAACCGTTTCACAAAATGCATTATGAGTTTTCGGGTGTATAGAGATTTGGTTGGAGAGCCAACGTATCTCGCTGGACACCCCGTTCCTATGGAATGGAATGGTTTAACGGTTATGATAGATGATCGGGTAGGCTCCTTTGTATTCTGCCTGCCCGACGCTAGACATCTTGGTGTAATATGCCGAGACTATAGCGAACCTATGCTTGCAGGGTTGACAATTCTAGAACAAGATAATGTCTTTATCTATCAATACTACGGAGGAGAAGTTCACCCGCTCAGCCTGGAAATGGGAATGGAATCAACATACTCTCTGTTTCCAGACAGAAACCCTATCGCTATCGAATATGATATACTTCAATTCGAGCGTTCTGCCGAATTTCGTTGGCGCGCCCCTACAGAAGACGTGATTGAGGCCGTAAGAAATCATGATCTAGAGTGGCGCGGATACCCATTAGGGTTCATTGGTAATTATCCTCTTCCAGACAGAACTGAGGATGACGAATGGCCAGTAGAATCTGGAATTTCGCATGAGAGAAATTCTGAGTTACGTAAAATTGTACGAAATTCAGATTCACAATGGAATTGCCTTAACTTAGGTGGTGGTTTCTCCGATGGAATATTAGGCCCAGAGACAGGAGAAACCCCATGGATCTTATGAGGCTCAGACGTGAAATTAGCGCCGGAACTTACTTTGACGACCACAAGCTAGACGTGACAGTCAGGAGGCTTTTTGCAGAAATCTCTCAAATGACCATTGACAAACCCGGAGAATCGAGTATACTCCCTATTGGATCAGGCGACCTACTGTCGTGGGCCTACAAACCCTGACGGCGAAAGCTGTCGCCATCGCCTGGGGCTCCTAATAAGAGCCGCTAGGTAACAATGATGAAGTAGGCTGGCGTCAACAGATGCCAGCTCACCAACCGGCAAACGCAAACTTTCGCCTGGTCCACGTTTTCCTTTCCCAAGGGAGCCGCAAGGCTCCCTTTTTACTTGACAAATTCCTCGATATCGGTTACACTTAAGCCCTGAAAGAAAGGGCTTTAAATGCTAAAGTTCCGACATCCAGATAAACCAACCGATACCACGCCTGAATTTGTTCAGGGCTTGGTGGAAAAGGATTGGATCAGTCAGAGCAAGTACGACGGCTGGCGGCTCCAGGTCTACATAGACGGCAAGATGAATGTCGAGCCAGTCTTCATAAGCATGCATAATAACAGCCCTGAGAGCATCAGGTTGCTCACTAGGGTAGGTAGACAGATCGAGCGGAAAACCAACGTCCCCGCGGACCTTGGCCGTCAAATCCTGTCCCTTGGCCTGCCCACAGATACGGTCCTAGACTGTGAATTCATGGGACCGAGAGGCGATCATCGCCCAGCGGTTTATATCTTCGACTGTCTCGCTTGGGACGGAAGTTGGTTGGTCAGATCAACCTACGAGGAGAGATGGAGGAAGTGCCTCTCTATTGATCTAGGTAATACTCATCTCCTGAAATTTGCAGGGACAAGAGAAAACAACTTCATGGCTCACTTCAACCATCTTAAACAACAGTGGATCGATGGGGGTCGAGGCATGCATATTTGCGAGGGGATCGTTCTAAAAAGACGGAGTGGGACTTTATCACTCAAGCCGACTAGCAGCGTCAAGTCTGGTCATATGTTCAAGTTGAAGTACCGGGATATTCGAGACAAAAGGTACTAACTTGTTCTCTAGAACTACTCAACGCGGGTAAAACAAAATGACCATCTGTATCATAGGTGATATTCATGGGAAGATCGACGACTACACGGCGATTGTAGAGAGGGAGGAGTGTACGCTTCAACTAGGAGACTTTGGTGTTGGTCCTGCGCCCGGATGGGTTAATGAACCTCCCTATTTCGGAGAAAGCCACAGAGCATTTCGTGGAAATCACGACAGCCCGCTGATCGCAGCGGAAAGCCCTATCTTCCTGCCCGACTATGGTTATTGGAACAAAATATTTTACATGGCTGGTGCCGATAGCATCGACAAACAACACAGAACTGCTGGCCATTCGTGGTGGGAAAATGAAGAATTATCGATGGGCGAACTTACAAATGCGATTGGCTTCTACGAAGACACGAAGCCTCAAGTCGTAGTAACTCACTGCCCTCAGAGCATCTTTGAAGAGTACATGCAGCCGCGGGTCCTTGACAGAAGTCGGACTAGAATGGCTTTGCAGGCCATGCTAGACGCTCATAGACCGCGCCTCTGGATCTATGGTCATCATCACGTAAGCATGACCATTCCAACCGAGACGACGCTGTTTATGTGTCTTAAGGAATTAGAAACATGCGAAGTGGAAATAAACCGTGTATAATGGAGTATGTCTGAGGTACGAGAGTACGAACAAATCGTTGAATACAGCTTCAACGAAAAGCAGGACTGTTTCGTTATCCGCTTCCTGGATGGCTCATCTTATGTTCTGAAGCCAGACGATCTCCCCAAGAAACTACAAACCAAAAAGCCGGTTTGGAAAGAAGCAACTCTTTCCGAACTGAAAAACTCAATATTAGTTTTCGCCGGGAATGACCTGAGACAGATTCCGTCACACATCATCCATTCTCGTGGCAAACTACTTTAACAAATGTGTATTTTTTTCTCAACTCTGTAGATTTCTTTACACCGACAATTTCAAACCCAGACCTTGACGACATTTCTTCAACTGCGTGACGAGAGTATGCGTAAAGAGGCTTCCCTTGTGTCATAAAATGATATGATTGTTTCACAGATTCAGGGTTGTTGCCATCAAGAAATTCATGGCTCATGAAACAACCGTCACAAAGAACCTTATTCATATCTACAAACAGTTTTGATAGATTCATTGGTTCTATATGTGGAAACGTCGCATGAGAAAAAATGAACTGCATTCCATTATCATGATAAGGCAACTTCCAAGGCAACGTCATTAATCTAAATTGCACTGATGTTCCTGGGTTTATTCTTTTTGCCCAAGATAACATATCTACACTATGATCCGTAGCAACAAAAAATGCGTTCGCTACACGGCTATTTAGTGGATCGCTTATACGGCCAGAACCGCAACCGACCTCCATGTATGAAAAATCCTCCTTAACGAACGATTGCATCAGCTCGACTGTTTCTTCTACAGGAACATCGTCTAAAAAGCCAGATAAAAAGAGGGCTTCTGAGAGATTTAGTGGTTTCCACATGTTTCGTACAACCTATTGAGTACTGCCTGACTTTCTTCCTTCCAGATAGGACCGGCATAATGAACTAAACAATGGTTATCTGGTTCTTCGTCTATAATGGTTAATGGTCCAATATACTGGTTGATATCTTCATCCGTGAGATATCTTATTCTAGTTTCTGGTTCGATGAATCTAGCAAACATATACGCTCCCTCGTCATCTGGATATATGAACCCAAATTTAGTAATTATATCCCAGAATTTAGTGTCAAGAATGCTTCTATGAACTATCACAAGATTGCCCCAAACCCATCTTTGTGGGCTTTCTAAATGCCTTTCATATGACTCCCATCTGCGCCCGAAAAGCCTTTCTACATCATCCGGAGAATTATAGAACATATTGTTTCTAGTTTTCAGTACATCTATACCAAATTCATTTTCCCAGTTAATTTTTTGGAACATCTGCATGTGATATTTTTTGTCTAATAGTGTCCTGAAATCAAGAGAGTACTTATAGAAATACTGGTCGCAATCAATATTGACCAGGAAATCAATGTCAGTATTTTGTTCAAACATCAAACCGTAGTTCCATTGCCTGATATGAAAGTGTGTTATCATAACACTAATGCCCATCTTTCTAAACCGTTTATAGGGAGCACACTTTTTTGACAACGCTTCGTCCATCATAAAAACAACAGGCTCGGTAATACCGTTTGCTCTCATAGACATAACACACAACAACGCCATATTCAAGTATTCGATACTTTTTTGGCACTGAATGCAAAATAGAAATTTCCTAGAACTATAATACCATTCGTAGACTGTTTTGTCTAGAATTTCCAATTTAGATATATCGTTGCTTTCTTCCTTCCTGATTGCCCAACATGCATGTTCTCCTGTCTGAAGCAATGAGATATTCTTTTGTTCAGTGAATTCTGTAATTGCTTTATTCACGCCTGTTTCGCTAAAGTCATGACCAAACAGCATTCCTCCGGCCCGAAGTCTTGGCCACCAATAATGAACATCTTCAATAACAGATTCATAGCTGTGATTGGCATCAATAAACACAAAGTCTAGTTGTTCCAAATCAGCACTGGTTGAGCAACAACGTAATACTACAGCCCTTTCTCTGAAAACAGACAATCTATTAAGTGTTTCGCTGTAGCGTCGTTCAAAGGTCGCTTGGTCACCGGCTAATAAGTCATCGTACTCCTTATAAAACTGCCATGGATCAACACAGTACAATTTTAGATCGCTCATGTTGTTCAATAGATGGTACGCAAGATGGCCGATATCAACTCCGATTTCTGCGCCAACGAGGGGGCCGTCTCCTAGATACGTCCTTATCATCAATTCAAGTTCTTCTTTATGATTCGAGCAATCCATAAATATAATTCGGAAATTAGTGCCTCTGCCCCTTGACTAAATGGCTTTCCTTGCTATAATCATAACATGAGCAGAGGAAGCATTACATTGTTATGTGGCTTACCGGCCTCGGGAAAATCGACTTGGGTCTCTAAAAACCGCCCAGGTTCGGTCGTCCTCTGCCCTGATGATTATAGGCTGATCGTCACAGGGCAAGACTATCATGGGCCGTCCGAAGACCTGATATGGTCACATGTTAAGATCACAGCAAGAGTACTCGCCGGATTGCAGAACAAAAATGTTGTGATTGATGCAACCTGCATAACCCGATGGAGCCGCGGACAATGGATTTCAATCGCCAATGACATCGGGGTTCCTATTGATTGCATAGTCTTTAACGTTTCGCTCGAAGATTGCAGGAAGAGAAACAGAAACCGAGCCCGGGTTGTTCCTGATCACATTTTAGAGCGTATGGACTTCCAATTCAACACGGCGAAACCCTCGCAGGCAGAGGGTTTCTCCTCCGTAGAAGAGATCTCAAATAAATGGGGAGATTAGCTGAAGATTTCTTTTCCCTCGCACATAAATTTCCTCTTCTTTCATCAGAACAAGAGAGGGAAATTGGAAATCGCATTCAGAGATCTCGTACCTCAGAGCAGGAATTCTTCGATAGAAAAATCTCTCTCGAAGAATATGAAAGAATGCGCCAAGATGAACTGGAAGCCCGTTCTCTTTTGATCCATTCAAACATAGCCTTTGTTATCAAGAAAGCAAAGGAATTCGCACACTATTCGAATATTCCCATCGAAGACTTTGCCAGTGAAGGCGTTCTAGGTCTTATATCTGCTGTTGAAGGATTTGATCCAAAATATAACACCCGTTTTATTACATTTGCCGCACCTCGTATCGTAAGCTCCATGATATGGCTGAAGCGTCGTCACAACCACGTTTCTGTTCCTGCATACATGTTTGATGCGATCTCGCAGGTGTTAAACGCAGACCAACAACTCAAGGATCTTGGAGAGAGATACGAAGAAAAAAATGTTTCCGAGATCACCCACTTTTCTTTGAAAAAGATAAAAAGCGTAAGAAGTACAATCGACACACTTGCTAGTGAGGAAATTACAGATCAAAGGAATAACAAAGGCGAATTCTTCCCGATCACTGAAGTTTTAGAAGATTCAAGCAGTGCTGAATATTTAGAACAAGTACAAAACGAAGAAATGATAAATTTTGCTCTGAATAGGCTGCTTGAGAGAGAGGCAAAAATACTACGAATGAGGCTCGGGATGGACCGAAGAGAACCGATGACCCTGGTCGAGGTTGCTAGCGTAATTGGTGTCTCCAAAGAACGAATTAGACAAATTGAGGTTGTTGCTAAGAATAAAATAATGGAGATCGTTAAAGATATGTATAATACACAATGAACGAAAGTTATGAAGCATCGGTAGCAATTTTTCACAATCAAAGGGATTTTGAGGCGCAGGTATCAAAACCTTTGGTCCCGTCACAAGTTTTCAAAAAAGCACAAGAAATTATAGAAGCGAAACAAGGCTGTGCAATAGTAGAAACCCGTTCAGGGACTTATGTAATCCGGTATTCTGAGACTGGGCCGTTCAAAGAAAAGGTCAGTTCAGAATGGATGCCAGTGCAAATAATACGTCTCAAACAGTGGCATTCAGGTGGCATTAAACAGGTTGAAATGAACGACTACGTTACGAGCCTAATCAATGAACATGAATGATTCTCTCCCGTTGAAATCTCAACAGTCGGATGGGGCTGCCGAGATGCTTGGTTTCGTGTCAAGAATGGCTAACGAGACCCTTCTAGCTGACCTCAGGCAGATGATATGCAAAAATCAAATGAGAGAACTGGACGGGTACATATTTGCTCTTTCAAGAATTACCAAACACGAGTTAGCATGGGATTGCATTTCCAAAGCCTTTGCCGACGAGAAAAGCACCATTCCATCGAAATTTTACCCGCTGTTTGGTAAACAACGTGGTGAAGAAAAACCAAAAAACAGGATGGAAGCCCAATGAAACTTTATGTGCTTAGGCACGGTGAAAGTGTTGGCAACGTAGACACGACCGTCTATGGTCGTATTCCCAATTCAGAAATGGAACTTACAGAGAAAGGCCACGCCCAAGCCAATGCTGTCGCAGAAACTCTAAAAAACACTCTTCAGGGTGGTCTTGCAAATGTTTATTCTTCTCCTTATAAACGCACTATCCAAACATCCGAGGCTATTACTAAAAAAATCAACCACATATTTTACATAGAAATTTTGTTACACGAACAAGAGTACGGGGCTGTCGAAGGAAGCACTCTTACGCAGTTCTTCAAGAAGAAGCCCGAGGAAAAGAGGCTTCATGGTCTTTTTGGGTTCTTATACTACAGGCTGCCCGGCGGCGAGAGTCTATCAGATGTATACCAACGATGTGGTCTATTTTTCAACAAAGTGGATAGATTTAGGACCATGCGGTACATAAATAACATCGTAGTGGCACACAAAGGGGTCTGCCTCATGCTGGAGTCATACATCACAAGGACAACCGAGAGAGGATGACGACTGGGATAATGGGGAAATTCGGACATATAGTAATGTCCACGAGAATAGATGGATTCGCACAGGATAGATCGAAACACAAAAGGTCAAGATACCCAGAACGAAGTATAATTTGGTGTAACGAAACCAAATCGTTGGAGGTATCTTATGCACACCAAACTTAGAGCAACGGCCATTCTTCTTTCGTGCATGCTAACAGCCGGTCTGGTAGCAGACGAAAAGCAAGACAAACATGAACAAATGGTCTACCCAGTTGTCAGAGTCTCATACGGCAATTCAGGAGGTTCTGGTACTGTTATTTATTCTGAAGATCGTGACAAAGAAGGAACGTATGAAACATATATTCTTACAAACCATCATGTAGTTAGTAGTGCTATATCTATTGTTACAGAATGGTCTTCGCTGTACGGCAGAGAGATAAAGAGGGAAAGGCGCAAGACCGTCAAAGTAGAAGTATTCAGATACGAGGAACTTTCTATTGTAGTTGGGCGGGAATCATTTGATGCTGACATAATGGCTCATTCCAAAAACCATGATTTGGCCCTGCTTAAGCTAAGAACCAAACGAGAAATCGACGTTGTGGCTGATATGAAAGAACTAAAGAAAGCGGGCAAAGTATACTTATTCGATCCAGTCGTTGTCGTTGGTTGTTCTTTACTCCATCCCCCACTGATTACGAGTGGAGAGATTACGAGCCTGAATGATGAAATCGATGGCAAATCCTATTGGATGTCAAATGCCCAGATCATCTACGGCAACTCCGGTGGTGCAGTATTTACCAAAGACGGAGATAAATGGGTTTTCGTTGGCGTCCCCAGCCGGATAAGCATAGCGAATTGGACAACACCAGTTACTCATATGGGATACTTTATCCCCGTGACAAGAATATATAAATGGTGCGAGAAAGAGCAACTGTCTTTCATCTATGACAAGCACATTACTCCTAAAGCCTGTTTTGATAAGAGAAAAGAACTGGCAAAAAAATCAGCCCCACTTCAACCGATTTTGCCGGAGAAAAGTATGCGCCAGCAACAGGGGCCTAGGGGACCTGGCTTCCGACCCTAACCGGCAGTCATGGTAGCAACTACATCCTTGTCTCGTTTCAAAGTATCAAGATGGCCCGAATCAATCATGCCAATTAGTTCATGGTCGTGAGCCTCTTCGACTACAAAACCGATCTCGGATAATCGACGAGCAGTGTCTTGGTCGTAATTTTCGGAAAGAGTAACACATATATGTAGTTTATCTTCTTTGGATAACCTTGGGGTCTGTTCAGAGGTTCCAGAACGAAGTTTCTTAATTCCATCAACGTTGAGAATTCTGCCTGACTTATCGATATGGCCTGCTGCCAAGAATTTCTTATACTCACGGCTAGTCATTGTAGTGCCACGATACCTAACTTGTAAGCCACGGGCATCCGGGAAGATCACATCATACGATTCTCCATCTTGGACGAATGTTCCGCCTGTGATTAATATAGCACCATCCTTAAAGAAGTAAATAGCCATTCCTTGTTCATGTAAACGGAATCCATAACAGTCTTTGCCTGTCCTGGTAAGGGTATGGGTGTTGTCTTTAATTCTCTGTTGATAGGATTTGACTTTAGTCTTATTCCTGAACTTATCCCAAGCCTGCTCACCGCCGTATTGTAGCATATACTTTTCAGTAAGTTCTACTATACGGTGCCAAGGGGTAAAGCTATCCTTATTCTGAGCAAGGGCACAAATAACAGCATGATAACAGGATCCCGGCATTGATGGGACTCTGACACCAGAGATTTTAGTCATTTTATCTACTGGTAATCTTTTAGAATTTTTGAAAGAGTAATTTCTTACTTTTGGTTTTTTGGACGAACGCTTACTTGAATTTTCGCCAATACTCATAACACACTCCAATTATTCAATTTCGACGGTTGGCATATCCATCGGTTTTTCCACTTGCGCCGGGCCGGGCTGATTGCCCATCATGTTTGGGTCAACCCCAGGTTGCATTGACATATCCGGGCATTGCAGTTGTCCAGATAAGCTAAATATAGTAGTTCTGTCTTGCCCAACAAGATTAACGTCATTCAACAAGGCCGAAACATATTCACAACACCTTTGCCAGAGCATCTGGTCTGCTCGGATAACGTTAACCGTTTCATTCAGATCAGCCTGTCCTCCAGTTTGACGCACTCCATCTACTAGCTTAACAGCTTGGTCGTCGTCGTACTGAGCAGTCTTAATTTTCTGGAACCAGTTCATTTATCCTACCAAAACCAAATCACCTGCTGGCATGTTAACCAGTAATTTTTCCCATGTTATTTTATAGTACCCTCTTCCATACTTCTTAAGTCTTGGAAGTGTATATCCGTAATCCGAGTCCACTACAAAAACACCTGACTCATCATACCCTCGAAGCACTATAGCGTGGTCTTCCCGCTCACCTTTGATATCGGAATCTTTTCGCATTGTCCATTTCTTTTGCAGTTTGAACATTGACGTGACTGTGATAGAAACTCCCACGGGTCTGCCCCGGTCTAATGATCTGCGAATATATTTAGGAAAGTTGTTATCAATAATCAGTCTGTTATTACACCCTTCCGTTTCCAACCAAGAAACAAGATCATCAACAGTTTCGGAGAGGGAGCCATGAATAGTGCTACTCCTTCGGCAATATGACCGCAATCTCTTAAGTCTTTCGATCATTTTGCGCTTGCTATAACGACGCCAACTAAAGTCCACAATGTCTAAATCACAAGTCACAATTGACACATCCGAAAAGCCGAGATTATTTAGCAATCGAGCCTGCTGAGACGTGAATAATCCATCCTTTGTTTCTCTTCGGGGAAGCATCTTTCTAACATCTTTGTAATCCACAGACGGATCGTAGTAATGAGCTAAAGAGCTGGTAGCTGCTATCGCACATTCATCTACTTCCTGCCGGAATCGCTTGACGTTCAGCAAAACTCTCTTCTGTGTCATTATACAACGCTCCACACTTCTGTGCACAAAATTTGAGGCACGGTATCGTAAGAGGAGTCATCTTGCCTTAGTATGTGTTAGAGCGTCAGAGTTGGTAAACCTTCCTTCTTAACAAAAAAGGAATGAACAAACGTAACCATTTGTATAATAAGAGGTTACGAATCATGTTAGTTTTTATACACTGAACTTGTCTGACTTGGGACACTATTTCATTGTGAGAATTTTGTTGTTGTTGGCTGAATAGTTTATTTTATCGGAGAATTTTTCCCATTCAGATGTAGCATACTTGTCAATTACCTTCTCTTCTTTGGTGATTCTCGACGCCTCGGTATAGCGGGCACTGAGCGTCTTAGGATCTTCAGTAGATTTGCCCGCCCCAATATGGGTGACGCCATAGCCAGGGTGATATCCGATATTAAATTTGTTCCTTAAGGCTCTTTGGGTATACTCGATATCCAAACGCCTGGGCAATCGCTCATCAAAATATCCCAGATTTTCAAATGCTTTTCTTGTGATCATCATGCATGCACCAAACAAATATGGCTTTCCTCCTGAACGAGCTTTAATAACTTCAGAATGCATGCTACCAAACGTTTGAGTCGGATTTACTGGAACTAGAGCAACGATATCAACATTGTTTTTATTTCCAAATTCAACCATGTGATTTAGAAACGCACTATGTTTTTTCACCTTGTTGGTTCTTCGATCTCTAGCAGAGTGTGTCTGCCCAATCCCTCTGATAACTCCCGCAGAACGAGGAGCCCCAGCCAATGGATCTGCTGCATCAGGAGAGCTTGAAGTGATAATATGACCCGACGCCGATTTGGCATGTATAGGTGTTACTATAGTATCTTGAAGGACCAAATCGTTATCATATTTAGTTCTATAATCATACTTTTTGGTTAGCGATAAGAATAAGTTCCAGGCAACTGAAAGCTTAGTGTCTTTTATGAAGAACGCATTTTTAATTGGGAGTAAGCCAGTTTTGATATAGTCCTTTAACCGACGAACGTTTCCTTCTTCCGAGCCATTGTCTATGAGAAATAGATCGAAAGAAGTCTTGTCCTGATCGCAATAATATATGCTATTCAGACTATTGTATGTATGTTCCCAGCGGTCTCTTACGACCATCCCAACAGCATGTCTTCTCATCACTCACCTGTTTCTTTTGGTATGCTTTTGAATGAATGTTTATTAGGCTCTGATGAAGGTGTATTTTTATTCTTCCAGGCAATGATGGCTTGCGAGGCGGAATTAAACGTTCCATCTATGCCTTCTGCTTTGAAAAGGAATCGGGGTGTCTCTTCTATTTTCTCATGAGCAATCTCAGCGGTCAGGTCTATTTCTCCTCTTGACCATCGTTCAATAAAATCATCTAATGCCTTTTCTGTTTGTATCTGGATCGCTTCAAAATCCACGTCTTCCTTAAAGTCTGGATTTGGGAACATAGTTATCTTGGACGCAAGCGATTCACGTTTAGGGACATCATTTTTAGCCACCAGATCAAGAATTTCTTGATATTCTTCTTTTTCATAGTGGACTTTCATGAGTGACAAAATTTCTTCCGGAAAATCGTCGAATTTGTTCATCATCATGTCAGCGGCATTTTTGACATTTTGTTTGTGCCTTATGATATTCACGGTTAATCTCCTTAGGCGATCAGATCATATGCTTTTTCAATCATCCTCTGAAAGAAATCTCTGGCATCCCCTTCGTCGCTGAAGTGCCATGAAATCTTCGGATATATTCTATTCCAAATAGTGTCAAAGTTTTTGCCCCGCTCCATTTCAAATGCAATCGCAGATACAAACCCCAAAACCTCTTCAGGATCATTGAAATAAGCATCATGTTCACGTACTCTCGACAACCAATGCACGATTTCATGGGCAACTACAAAAAAGTACTCTTCGAAAAAATCACCACCCTTAAATAAGAACTTATTTAGCACCATCCGTTCACCATCTGTCTCGGCATATTTTTGATCTAGATCGCCAATTTCAATTGTTAGATCGTTGATACGAGACAGATCAACCTCAAATTGTTCAAATAGGGATTGAATTGATTTGGTCCTAATTAAGCGCTCTTTAATCAGGGTGTTTAGCTCTTGGAAACCGATTTCGACAATTCTTCCATTTAGTGTTACAGGAACTTTAGCTTCTGATATCTTAGTCTCCATGGCACACCATTATACAATAATAAAACGAGTATCAAACTGCTCTTTGCTAATGGACGTTTTATCGCCATCATCGTAATTGACGTAAACCAAACCAGTGTCACCAGGTTCGACCGCCAAGATCACTCCTTCCGAACTGTTTTTCTTGTCGAATATTCTATCGTCTGGGTAAATTTCTCTTTCGTGGGTGTCAATTTGAAAAACTCCATCACCAATAAGAGAGACAGCGACCTTGGTTTCAAACCCTGTCTGTTCTTGTATGCCCATAACAACAGAAGAATCTGCCTGTTCAAAATCAGTTTTGGTCTCTAGCGGATGAACCCTCAAAATAGTGTTGTCACTAACCTTAACATCCTGTCTATCCGATATCAAAGTTGCGCCCACTTCCTCAAAGTCAACATTTGGGTTGTCGGCCTTAAGCAAATCCATGTTTACGTGTATATGGATGGGGTATTCCCTAAATAAATACCTAGCAATCGGGACTGTAACAAACAACACTGGCGAGTGCAAATATGAATCTATATTTCTGTTCTCCAAAATATCCCTTAAGAATATAAGATGCGTCAGAAAAACCATAGTCTCTTTGCTTTGGTTCATAACAGGATTGAAGAAATATGAAATACGGTGTGTTAGAAGTATTGGGTTCCTTAGCCAGTTATCATCAAATACCTTTGCAGATGAAATGGCATCAGCTAACAGTCTGCACGGATACGAAGGTAGCCAGCCAGGATCGGTTTCGTGGAAAGCATCCTGAATGGCCTTTTCAATTGGGTCACTGGGGTCATAAACACTGATTGCCTCCTTTTGCATTAGTAAAGATCTCCTGAACTAATTAGATTTCTAGCAATATCCAAATGCTGAGGCAACAGGCGAGGCCGAGAATTTTCTTGTGGACGATAACAAGGTAGTCTCTTCTTAAAGATTAGATGTTTTAGTCGGGAGTATTTAACACCAAGTTGTTTGGCCGCGTCAGACAAACGAACAGATAATTTTCTATGAGTGGAAATATTAAATCTATGAGCAAGAGATTGCACAGGACACTCTCCAATATACGAGAAGAATCTGCCTATAGACTTCTCCCTAATACATATTCTGTTTCTGTTACCGACGCAACAAGATATGCCTAAGTCTTCAAGTTTTGGAACTAAAATTTTGTCTAAGTCTTCTCTATTAAAACAATCTGTGCATAAATCTACAGACGGGCACGAAACGTAGCCCTCATGAGCACAATTACGTAAACGACCATCTCCCAAATACCACAAAAGTAACGTTATCTTTGAAACCGAGATATCCTCAGGCAGCCTGTGTTTCTTAGTCCCACTTCCCTTAATCCATCGTACATAATGGACATATATATCTAGGTGTGTTTTAGTCGATCCGAGCCAGGAGCCGTCACGGTTTTGAGAGACAGTAGGATTATATTTTGGAAAAAAGGACATCATATATAGACAAAAATCCGCGCATTTTACATGACATCGTAATCTGGCTGTTCCTTTACCAGGCTCAATAGAACCATCGCCTAATAGAAAACCATCCACAATGTCTTGCAGGTCATAAACCGCAATGCCCTGTTTCTTTATCGTCGCTTCCTTTTGCAATTTGAACAACCTCTGCGAGTATGTGTTGCTGTTTGGGATGCTGCCTTGCCGGGAGCATCAGTCTTGTCATCGGTGTAGTGTTTTGTGGCAAGCAACTGTCTACGCTGCGCTAAAATCCTCTCAGCACGTTTCTTACGTATCTGGGCGACAGTAGGTGGATATACGTTAATTGGCGGCGACTGCGGAGGTAATGGACGGCTCAGCTTAGCTACTCCCTTATTATCAACTTGTACTTTTTGATGCGGTCGGCGGCCACTTCGAGCTGCTTGCTTGCTTCTTAAAACCTGAGATTGCCTCATCATTTCCTTCTGATCCATGCAATTCCTCCTCGTTAAATATGTCGTGTTCTTCCATAAACTTAATATAGACCTGAAGCGGCATTCTGTGAAATTTCTTGCGAAAGCCAGGCTGCTTCCGAAGGCAAACCGGGCCAATTGGCCCATTGGACTTCATTAACGCCCGCCCACACGCTAAACAATGAATTGCCATATCAAAGTCCAATACAATGCATGCAAGTGTCATCGCCCCAGTTTTTTACTAGTTCACTATCTATTTCCACCCTGTCTGATTGAATGTTGGTGATTTTATGCACTTCTACATCATCAGTTCTATCCCGCAGAAAAATCACGTCACCTGTACAACTGGACCACACATCGGCCCGAATAATTTTAGAACCAGCATAAGCAGGTTCTTTAATAGGAAAAATCTTGGTAAGATATTCACATATGATATGAGCAGTAGATTCTATATCAGTTTCCAAAGTATCAACTATCACAACTGATCTTCCTATTTTTACATTGGGGACACCATGTCCCGTTACAACCTTCCATCGATGATTTTTCACACATGTAAATTCCATCAGGGTTCGACAGTTCTTATATTCATTTCTTGCGTTCTCTAAGAAATATCCCCTATTGAACCTCCTCTGAAATCAATGGCACACCCTCTAACTTGCCCTGAAATTTGTCCAATCCTTCTTGAAGAGCAGTTCTAACTTCAATATTTTGTTCTGTTGTGATCAAATCAACCCAGACATTGGTCAGTTTATCAGTTACGATATTAACTGATTTCAGTTCACCTCGTAACTTGGCTTGAATAATCATTAGTTCACTGATCATCTTGGCGAGCTTGACCATTGCATCGGCTTTTTTAACAGGGGGCTCATGTGGATCGGCAGCAATTTCATTTAACTGCATTTCGAGCTGATGGCCCAGCACTTCTAGCCTACTATCATGGTCTATTTTACGGTTGATAATTGAAAGAACACGACCTCCGTATTCTCTCATCCAAATGCGTTTTTCCTGTTGGGAATAATGATTATCAAGGTGTCCTTTGATATTTATGAAGTTCATCTTTCTTAGATGACCGGCAATTTCATTTGTCTCCTCGTACTTATCAAAGAACCTTTTTACACTCTCGTAATTTTGCCTTTTCTCCCAATGCTCTTCAGCATCAGCCCGCCCGGGATGGTTACAAAACTTACAAGAAGCTTTGACGATTATATCGTCTTTTTGAAGTTCAGATATCTTATCGTAATAGTCCGATTGTAATCTCTCCAGGTTGGAGAATGATATCTTATTTTCAAGAACCTTCTTTTTTGATCGTGCGAGGGGGTTGTAATTTTCGGTGTTCAAGTCCTAATTCTCCATAACACATCTCATCTAACTCTTCCGGATGAAATTCCAGGAAGTCACTATAAGCCATATGTAGCAGTTGCATGAACTGGTGTATAGTCACTCCCCCTTCACGCAATTCCTGTAGTAGCCATTCTACTTGCGCCCGCAGACCCTTTTCGCCCAGGCGCTCTACATTTTCACTCATCAAACTCTCTTAGTAGTCGTTTTTCTTTTACAATCTCCCGGGAGATCTGAGTTTCCGCTACATTCATGATACTATGAAACTTGTTCGGGGCATCCAAGGCTAGCTTTTGATTATTTTCGCCTTCGAGTCCCTGTTCTAGAATCTGACGGACAAGTGGTCTCCCTAGGACAATTTTTTCATCTAACAAATCCAATAAAGCCTGATGGCCCCCACTGTTAGAGGCTATGGCAAAGTAACCAAGATCGTGTACTTTGCTACGCAAATTTTCTAATCTAAGAACATTACGTTCAATACGTAACTTTTCTGAAATGGCTATTTTATAAAACCAACCCATTGTGTTCTCTATGGTAAAGCCTTCACAAAAACCTTAGTTGTTTTAATTTTGCCCTTCTTGACAACACGAGTTTCTACTCCAAACGAGGCAACGCCCTCATTCGCATTGAATAGATCTACAGTAGATTCAAGTGCCATCCCTGCTAACCATAACACAACCTTCTTCTCGATTGTTCGCTTGAATGGAATCCAAGTTAGACGACCCTTGAGAGGATCGACTGTCATCCATATAAACCAAACTAAATCTTTGCCGAAGTCCACCTTGGCCTTATGTTGTTCCGCTTCAGACATGCCATCAGTAACGACGCAATCCTTAATTTCCTCAACAATCTGAAAAACCTCAATACTAATGCTGTTAACAAACCGGAATGCCGCCAATACTCCTGAAACACTCCACTCGAAGGAGTCAAAGTGAAGAGAGACCCTCTCGATGAGATCGCCTAGCCTCGGGCCAAGGCGCACAATGCAATCTTCAAAAGATTTGGGTGTTGAATTGTTATTTATTTTACTGGCGAGATGCGTTTCTAGCTTTGCAAGTTTCTTCTTGGCCTTTTCTGGCAGCTTCTCTAGCCGGTGTTTATTAAGGTACTGATCTAGAAAACTCATACAACCTCCTTACTGGCGTTTCCACCTATTACGAATAAGTCTAGATATTAGCTCTTCATCCACTTCTTCAGTCATGACATATTCATAAATAAGTTCACTTTGTCGAGCGATCAGTTCTAACCTGCCAATAAGATCCATGGTTGCTTGCACCTCAGTGTCAGTTAAATCAGTCCTTCCTTGGATCTCGTCACGAAGCGAGGCAATAATTGCTTTGTTTGTTTCTGGTGTTAAGTCCCTGTGAGAAATTACCACATCTACATATTCTACTTTACCAGATTTTACACATCCAACCAAAGACAAACACACTAAGAACAAAATTAGTGATTTCTTCATTTTTGCTCCTTGTCAGCATATTCATGAACGACATTAAATTGATCAGTAACGTTCTTGTAATCTTCAGCAACCTTCCTAAGGACTGATGCCGTATCAGTCTTGTAGTTGTAATAAATTGCCTCATCTCCCCGAAATGGGCCGGAAGCGATTACACAGCAGACCCAACTCTCGTTTTCACCTACAAAATACTGCTTCATGTTTTGCCGGTCAGCCTTGCACCCTTGGGCAAACTTGCTTATTTCTTGGCTGTTCTTTCCTACCTTAGACACCATCGCTACATTAACTTGGGACGTAATCGACTTAACAATGCCTTCCCCCTGAGGAGTGCCTAGTAATTCCACTAAAGCTGGATATTTCTGTACTGCCGTCCATTGATTCTTAGACAGCGTGGGATACTGTTGTTGAGGTTGAGGTTGGTTTTGATCGGCCTGGTGTACAGGCTGTTGGCTAGGGTTTGACTGAAAAGTTTCGGCAGGATTAGCGGAATCAGGCCAAACATTATTTTGTATAGCATGCGTCATGCCTGCTTCTCCAATAGCCGATGCCGCTGTCTTAAAGAGTATTTCATTGGTCATTGGAAATAGGCTGGTGGACTCATTGCCTGAAACTTGCCCCATACCATCGCCCAAATTTGGAACCATATCTTTGTTGATGGTTTTACCATGAACTATTTTGTCATAGATTTCATCCATATAGGAAGACACTTTTAGAGAATCCTTAAAGTTCTTCTCGAACTGTCTGTCCTCTGCATTATTTGATCTCATCGTCTATCTCTATTTCTATTGAATTCTGTTTTATTAGCCAACACAAAATAGCGGCGGCAGCGTCATATGCGTGCTGTGAATCAAATTCTATTTCCTCGCCACATAATTCTGCTAAAGCCTTCTTTGTGCATTTCTCTACAACTTTTTTGGAAGCTCGTCCATTGCCAGTCACGCATTTCTTTATGCTAGAAGGATAAACACTGCCCACAACAACACCATGCTTTCCGCAAGCAGCCTGTATTAAACCCAAACATTTCGATACCTGTCCACGGACAAACCTATTACCCCCTGAGAAAGAACTAGTTTCTTCTACCACTACCAAATCCGGGGCCTGGTCTCCCAAAAAAGTGTCCACAACCACGAACATAGGCCAAAGGGCTTGCCATCGTTCTTTAACCTTTGGAATCACAAAAGTCCCGCCACATGCCTCAAACTTCTGAATCCCATGTTTCTTCTCAGTTATGATGAACGACGCCCACCCTATATTACGTTCACTAGCGGGATCGAACCCAACTATCTTGGTAACAGCCATTTCAGTCCTCACAAGACAAGGTGCTTTATTATACTCCGCTAAAGCACGAATATCCTTGTCTTATGGAACTTCTGTGCAATCACCCGCAAAGGGGGCTGTTGCCGAAAATAATCTCGCCTGCTTCGGTTTGGGCGAAAAATAACTTCAGTGTATCTAGGTCAACCTGTCCGCTCAAAAGACTGCACAGAAGGTTGTTTTCAGACATGGTGCCACGAGGCAAAAGTAGCGAGCCATCGGGCTGGATGAAAAGTTCAACTTCAGTTGGCCAGTCGTTCATTAAAAACTTTGACGTACTTTCTGCTTCTGTTTGGTCTCAGTCTGCCAGTAATCGCACTTTTTGTCAGATCTTTTGATTTTTCCAAGTGCTTTCACAAACTTCTCGGAATCGGCAGAGCAACCTTTGCCCTGATATCCGATCAGATCGATTGAGATTTCCCCGTTCTTATCTATTGTGATTTCAATTTCTTTCATACTTTGATTTCTCCAGTAATCTTGATTTCTACCCTAAACCCCTTGAACAGGGTAGGGAAGGTTCGTGTTGACTGTTCTTTTAAGTAAAGAACTAAATATTTATTGCCGATGCCACAGCCTGCCACCTCTGGATATCGTCCAGAAGTTACATACCGCTTAGCAAGCAGATCGTTCGCCTTCTCTATCGTCATCTGCCTCATTTGTTATTATACGCCGCCGACGCCGTGAAGACTTCTAATTAACTCACGGTCGCACCCCAAATTAGCCCTACTCTGTGTAATCCGATACGTGTCAGAGATAGAATCAGGCAGAGAGAATTCAATAAACCGGGACTTGAGAATACCTACAAAGCGATGAGGAGTACCAGCTTCTATTGTAAGAACATCCCCTGCCCCCAAAGTCACGTCAAGTCTAGTTCCGTCGTTGTCCCATCTCTGGACAAAGATCTTACCCGACTGAACGTAAAATGTCTCCTTCTTGAGTATGTGATAATGGATAGATGACACTCCTCTTTGGTTGAGGAGCATTATCTTGCCGCAATAATCAGTGTTGTTAGCGACAATGAGTTCCTGTCCCCACTCTTTATCAACAACATCAGGCTTTCCGACGTATTGCATCTTCATCAAATCCCATCATGCACAGAACACCATGGCTCGAAATTTTCCCGCAAATTGACATACAAAGAGCATCAAGGCACATTTTAACTGCTTCTTTTGTGTAACCAAGTCTAGCTTGGTGCTTGGCATAACAAACATGAAGGAAAGCACCATAGACCCGTTGTTTGGGAAGATTCAAGAACTTCTTAAGGCAAGTTTTTCTGATATTAGCACCAATAAACCCTGCTGCAAACAGATCCTCATTCCAATGATACGTACCATCGGGTTGTTTAGAACTTCTTTTCTTTAGTCCTGCGGTCGCTTGTTGAGCAGATTGGTACGAGATCACAGAACCGGAATCTTTCAATAGAACCAAAAATAAGAAGGTCTTGTACAATAGGCCGATCAACCTTTCGACTTCTCCTCTAAAACTGCTCCCCACCGCCACGCCCGCATTCTCACAAAAAGAAATCAAGTGAATAAGAGATTGGTCGAGCTTTTGATTACATAAGTCGTCAACTAGTTCGAAAGACGAACGAGTAAACAATGGAACGGAACAAACCTTGACATCATCTAGAGTAATTTCTTTACCCGATTGATATTGAGCAAGTTTACACAGATCACAATACAGGGTATCCAGATCACGGCCCTTCGCTCGAATAAGATAGAGCAAAGCCTCCCCATCTATTTTCTTACCAAGCTCATCCACAACAGTTCGACACCAAGATTGTGCTTCCCCGTCATCCTTCGCTTCCTTTGCGAACTTGAAAACTTTTCCCTCCTTGGCAATTGTCTTGTAAAATTTACTGGCGGCTGCCGGGATCCATCGAGAACCTTTACCATGGGTTTTTCGATATCCAATCGGGCCGTCCACGACAAGAACATTATCATCCCTAACAAAGCGTAGATAGTCTGCTATAATAGTGTAGTCTTCCGGGAGCCCTTTCATCCTGATGATACGTGGACGATCATCGAACATGTCCCTAGATCGGAGCAAATGGATTACATCCGATCCCACGGCCAGTCGATCATGACTAGGAGTATTAGTTGCGTTGTAGCCACAATCAACCACTTCGATGTTTGGGTCGTCAAGAGAGCCGACTATGCTCGCCCACATTTTCTTACACTCGTAATAATTACCAGTGATCCAGAACATGGGTTTTATTTTCTTCTTGCGTGGAGGCACTATTTCTCCTTGTCTTCCTAATCCTCGATTACAGCAGCAAAGAAGAAGGTAAGTGGAGCAGTGCCTTTTATTGATGAAGGCCCAGAATCGGCGTCCTCCAGATCAACCGGCCTTGCAATGATGGTTTTTGTCGTATCAATGCAATAGAATCGAATATACTTCTTATCTGGATCAGACTTTGCGACATCATCCAAATACATGTTCGCATAAGCCGACTTAAACGAACCTATATTAGCAAGGTCATAAAAATCGGCTTCACAGGAATATTGGCCTTGGTACTTTCCTTGGTCTACTGTGAGAGAAAAAACCCCGTCGCTGTCACTTTCAAACTGACAGGCTAAGAAGTGTCCCTCAACTTCCATCGCCCTATCTCGCAACGCCCCAATGAATGAATCTTCAAGGCTTGTTCTAAGGACATCCACAATCGCCTTCGCATCCTTGTGGCGAAATGCGTGCTTGTCATAAGCAATATACTTTTCACTTGGGATGCCGTTGAGCATCAGGGTTGCAGCATTGTGAGGCGAAATGTACAGATGGTTGTAATCCTTAAACACCAAATCCATGGACTCAGCGCCTTCGGCTACACAGGCTATGATAGCTGCCTGATCTGCCGGAAGCAGATACTTGACACCATCTTCGTTTTCAACCTGAGGGTTCTTTTTCTCTTCGAAGTGCTGCCAGACAGCAAATCGCATACCATCACCACAAACATAACGGGTCTCTTCCTCCAGGAAGTGTAAACAAATCATCTGATAACGGATCTTATATCCAAGACGAGATGCATAGCGACCAATCTGAATAGCCTGTCGAAAATCTTGTACTTTGGTCTGGTACGAAAAACCTTTGCGAGGCTTAGGTATTTCGAAGTCATGGAACTTACTAAGCGTTTGCATTTTCGCATAACGCTTTTGCTTCTTAGCCAAACCCATCACCCGAATGTGTAAAACATCCTTATCGTCCAACTCAAAGGATATGAGGTCATTGTCCGGAGTGATAGAAGATACAATTGCTTTGATGACAGTAGCATCTACCGTCACAGTAGACGATTTTTCACTATCTAACTGATTGTCCTTATCCGCAATGACTTCCCAACGAGCATCCAAGTGCCCATTTGTGGCGAGGAAAATGACCTTCTTATCATCTGGCTCGATGGTAATTCTATGGGCAAGATCAAAATCCGCCTTCACGCCCTTCGTGGCAACCTCGTACATCCTGTCGATTGCATCCACAAGATGCCTTTTTCGCATTGCAAACTTCATTTCATTCTCCGTTCAGTTGAAAATTCAGTGTCATATATACATTATACATCGAGCTGGGCAAGTTATTTAAGCAATCCATTTTTGTATTCAGAGAACCCAATTCGTACCATGAAGTTGTCATCATTGATAATTTCCTTTTCGTGCAACTGCTGTACGATGGTCATATAGCTATCGACCTCATCGCGGGAATTATCGTCTATATTATCAAGTTCTTCGTTAACAATCTTGAGGAGATCTTCCTTTAGGAGCATTCCCTTGCCAAGCATGTAATACAGAACATCAACTCGGTCCAGAACGTTATCAAGGACATTAACACTACTCATATTACTCTTTCCAATCTAAGGATTTCCCCATTTCCTGGGCTTTGGTTCGGATTCGTTGCAATGAGTTATCAACTGTCTTCTTGCTGATTTTCTTGCTCGGAAAAATCTCCTGCAAAGCAACAACGATTTCATCATAACGAAGCTGTTGCAAATACAACTTACAAACTTCTTGTTCAAGATTGGACAACTTGGCCAATAGCTTGTTTCGTTGCACTTGTTGATTTTCATCTTTCGCTACTTGCTCATCTGCTGGTAACTTATCTTCCGCAATAATGCTTATCAACGAAACGTGCTCACCATCTTCAGACCGATCCTCATCTAATGATTTACTGGTGTTTAATGGCAAGCGTTTTAATTGGTTATTTCCTTTTATGAGAGAAAACAGGTGCCTCTTAATACACAAAATAGCAAAACTCTTAAACTTACCCCGATCTGGGTTGAAGTCTTCTATAGCCTTGTAACGAAGAGCAAACAAACATTCTTGTTCGATCTCATCGCTATCGCATCCAGCTATTCTATATTTGTTGCCGAACAACTTAATATAGTAATTCAGGTACGATCTTAACTGAATAAACGATTCCTCATCACTATCATCCCGGACAAAAATAACTAGCTTTGCAATATCTTCTTCTGAAGCACCGCCTCTCTGGCGGTCCTTATTCATGCTTTATATATGTCTCCTATCTGCGGAAAGCAAATATGCTCTCCACAACCCAAACTTGCAGCGCCATTTCAGGCGAAATATTGAGTTCAACTGACTTCTTTGCGTCGTGTAAGTTTTTGATACTTGCCAGAACAGCAGCTAACTTCTTGCCGTCTAAGCATTTTTTTAGTTGTGCTTTGATACGGTTCTTGCCTTCGTCTGACAAATGCAGAAATTCCCCAGCAGACGAGGATGTGAGGCCAATAACTAGATTATTGAGATGCTCAGCGAGGCCAGCATATACTGACATAAACGCTGCCCCAGTTATCAACATCTTGTTCAGAACTCGGAAGCCCTCAGAGGCATCGGGCTTACCATCCTTGATACCAATAATCTGATCAAATAGATCGTAATATAAAACCTCATCCGCCTGCCCAAACATATTTTGTGCATCCGCAGATTTGATTTCCTTGCCCTTTCCTGCGAAAGAGATCAACTTGTCTAGATTCTGTAATGCATTTCTCATGCTCCCGTTTGCCAACTTTGAACACAGAGTTATCGCCGCGCCGGAGATTTCAACTCTCTCTGACTTCGCAATAGACTTGAGAGCCTCGGACATAGATGACCAGTAGATCTTACCAAAATCGTGCCTCTGACAGCGAGACTGTACTGCGGGTCTTACAAGCTGTACATCAGTAGTACAAAGAATGAAACGAACGTGAGGTGGGGGTTCTTCCAGAATCTTAAGTAGCGCATCATTAGCCGTATCGGACATTCGTTGGCATTCGTCAATGATGAAGATTTTCGACTTAGCACCTGAGATCGGGTTATACATAGCATTTTGCTTTAGCTTCCGGACCTCAGAAGCATGGCCAGCGCCACTGGCAGCATCGATTTCCTCGATGTCTCCGTGCGAGCCATCGAAAATCCCCTCGCAAATATCACATTTGCCGCATGGAGCTATCGTTGGCTTGCCCCCTGGGGCCTCTAAGCAATTCTCGCTGGCTGCCAGGATACGGGCAGTAGTAGTCTTACCCGAACCAAATTGCCCAACGAATAAATAGGCTTGGGCCAAATTATTATCGGAGATCGCATTAGAGAGGGTTTGGACGACACTAGGTTGTCCAATGATGTCGGTCAATACTTTCGGTCTGTATTTTAGAGCAAGGTTCATATCACACCATTATACCAGTAAGACGATGGAAAAGCTCAGTATAGCGTTTTTTGATTCTGAGCACGATTTCATCCGGGAGACATTCCGGCTTTGATTGTTTATCCCACTTTCCTGCGTTCACCAACTCCTGCAAATAGTTGCGTAGAATTTGTTTGTCATAACTGTTCTGGTCTCTACCAGGCTCATATTCCGAAAGTGGCCAAAAACGGGATGAATCTGGTGTCAAGACTTCATCGATAAGGAGTATCGTATTGTCACGGACACCAAATTCAAATTTCGTATCAGCGATAATTATTCCTCGCGTCAGCGCATAAGAACGAGCATGACTGTACATCTCAATGCAACGCTGAGCAAGAGCTTTTATTAACTGTTCAGCCGCAGCACGCGGCCAACCCAGATGCATGGCGCATATATCAACCGAGCGCTCAACCGAAATATTCTCGTCATGCTGTCCCTCTTCAGCTTTTGTGGCAGGAGTGAATAGAGGTTCTTCTAGTTCGTCACATTGCTTCAGACCAGATGGCAAAAAGGTATCATTTACTTTCTGATTCTGTGTTTGATATTCATGCCAGGCTGATCCAGTAATATATCCACGAACAACAAACTCAATCGGCAGAGGTTTGGCCTTTACACAGACCTGAACTCTAGAAAAGTCCATACCTATCATGTGAGACTGAAGAGTACGAATGCGTGCATTATGATCAACGGTTAATCCGCAGAGATGGTTGGGGATTTGCGGGAAAAAATTGAACCAGAAATTTGACAGGCGCGTCAGAATTTCTCCACGACCGGGGATCAAAGAAGGCATCACGACATCAAAGGCACTCACCCGATCAGTGGTCACTAAGAGTAGTTGGTCATCCGCCTCAATAATGTCACGAACTTTACCCTGCCGTAGACCGTATGTTCCATCATCAAACAGGGATTGTATCTCTGATGGTATTTCAAATTCACCATAGCCTGCATTCAAGTAATTACCAGGAAGATGGGACATCGGTATCCTCCACTATTTCCGGGTAATCCGGAGTTTGATGGTCACTCTCAAAAGATGCACCATTATAGCCCAAGGTCCAAGTCCGGTCTTTCTCTTTTCTGATTAACTCCACGGGGCGGCCCCATGCCCGGTGTACATACCTAAGCACATGTTCGGCATACTTGATGTCGATGTTGATAGCGTCCTCTGTGGAATGTTCAAGACGAAGCAATCCTGCTTCATCAACTCTCCTGATCAGGATACTAGGAACACCATAGTTACTAAGACCTCTCGCAAAACAGTTTATGATCTGCTTTAGCTTTTTGCTGTTCACTTCAACAGTTTTGTTCTCTATCAACTGCCCGTCAATAGGCATTTGCCCCAAATGATGCTCGCCATTATCTTTGTATCTTTTCTGAATTTCCTCTTGGGTGCCGTAATCATCAAGATACTTGTCGTTATTCCCATACACAAACAAGTGTAAGTCAGTAGCCAGTTCTTCGGTTAGATAGTTCCTCATAAAGGAAACATCATCTTCTTCTTCCATCACCTGACGAATTTTTTGATCACCGGTCATCGTTACAGGAATTTTTTCTCCCCATTCATCTTCTCGGAAACCTTCCTCATGGTATTTGTCCCAACGCTCCTTGATATCTCGGAACATTTTGAAACCTACATAGTAGGGGTTGAGCCTGGTTGCCCGCCTAAAAAGCCCGGGCCGCTCGGAAAGTATTGGGTGCCACTTTTTGATCTTTTTGCCAGTGGGTCTCCCCGTATGATCGACTTCATCAACCTCTACCTTCAACCGCATCTTCATGCCCGGTTGGACAACCTTTTCATGGGCTGCTGCGAAATCTAAGTGTTCTTCAGCAGTAAGCTCATGTTCTATGTCCTTAACTCCATAGTCATTGTCGTTACCAAATGCATATTGACGCATAAGTTCTGCATGCCAATAGGAGTTGTGATGAATGGCACCTTGAGCGACATAATGATGATATTCAGGCACAGTTATGTCATAAAGAACATCAAAGCCCTCTGAGATTTCCTTTATTTTCGCAAAAACAGAGCCTTTATGAGGTTCGGCATTATCGTTAGTCTTCAGAATCCGTTCACAGCAGCGCTGTTTCCGCTTTACGCTGGCAAAGCCAATCATCTTTGAATACAATAATAAATTACGCTTCGATGTCAGCACTAAATGGTAATTAGGATCATAGCCCTTTTTGTTGTTCTCTCTAAACGAGTAGTCTATCCCGAAATTCAAAAGCAGCAAGCCGATCTGCTCTGCCATCGCCCGTGACGATGTAGATAAAACGATACGGTTCTCGTTATAACAGCCGCCGTCACCCGCAAAATATGCAGACAGAAACGCCGCAACAACCTTCTTAGGCGACCTCATGATAATATCTGGCACTTGTTTTTGCTTAGATAGATGGTTTAAGTCAATATCAAGATGCTCCAGAAATCTAACTATTGCAGAACACCAAACAATACAATCAAACTTAGCTGGGTCCTCTGTCCGTGGCGTAACTTCGGGATTTATTCCGAAGATTCTTTTTGTAACACTACAAAAATCGCTAATCAGCTCTTGGTCTTTGTTTGTTATTTGAACACCCCGTTTGACTGTACATCCCTCACTAAGGAAATAACCCAAAAACTTCGCCACATCTGTGTTGACTGTCTCTGGTAAAACAAATGGCTTGGATCGACTATATTTAGGATGGTCAAAAGAACACTTTATTTCGTCGGTAGTCCATGAGTCTGCGCCAATACTAATCTGAACAAAATCCCCAGGAGAGAGATCGCGGAGAAAAATATCTTTCGTGTTCTGATCCGCGTCATAAGTTACATTACCTAACCGCTTGTTAGCAGAAGCACCAACGACCCTGTGGTTCTTTCCCCCCTCAAAAGATATTCCTTTTTCTGTAGTAACACGCAAAGTGTCTTGCGGGGCAGTGATATGACGATCAGAAACCGTTTGCAATATCGCGCCGAAGCCGGTCCACTTCCCTGTGGCAACGCGATAACCAGAATAGTCTTCACACAACCTCTTATACCGTATATACCCTTTATCGGTCAAAACAAATGTATCCCCAGTCATGCATGCCCAGCCCTCGTTCATTATCTTCGTTCGGTACTGGGGATAGAAGTAATAAGATTCTCTATGAACAATTTCAAATATTCTTTGTTGCCACGGTTCCAAGTTAGCGTACTCGGAAAGAAACCACAGAACGTCTCGTTCGGGCCTTGGCGGGATATGGATGCCCTCGATAACCTTCTTTACGAGAGGATCTCTGTCATCCCCCTTTACAATATCTTCCCAGGCAGATGCAGTACGCTCTTCATACACAACATGTCGCTTTGGATATCTCTCTCGACGACGACCACGATACACATCAACATGTTGTTCGAGAGCAAGGGCGACATCGAGCCATTCGTCTACTTCATCATCACCATAGTCAGCCCGATACTGATCTATGATCTCGGCATGTCGCTTTGCTACTTGTACCATGTTCTTTTCCCCAGCGTTTTTGAACATGACATTGTTTGCAAAAAAATCAGAATGCCCGAAACAGTGGGCCGCAATCATCAAATTGATCGTATCAGTGTTATTCTTGTCCAAAAAAGCAAACGAAGGGTCGTTGTTCAGTATCAACTCGTATATATGTGAAAAACCCATCTCTCCTTGTGTTCTTTGATACTGATAAACCTTGCCGAAAGACCAATGGGAGTAGCGGGTGGGTAGGCCATAGCTGGCAACTTCCCAAATTACAGAATCAGGAACCTCAAAAAACTGGACATCATAGTGCTTAAGCCCAGCCGCCCGCGCAAGTCTCTCTATTTCGTCAAATCTTTTCTTAAGCAGATCGCTTGCCATTACAGCCTCATGTAGTTTGAAATTCAGTACGGACTGAATGCCGTAAGAAAGTTTTGAGGGAAGGAAGTATATCTGACATTTCTTTAATGATAGAGACTAGCACCCCTTCTTGATCTTCCATCAACTCTTTAAAGTGTATTAGAAGAGAACTATCGTCATCTCTATAGTCATCAATGTTAATCTCAGTATACGCAAACAAAGAGCTTCCTAGCTCTGTCAACATTTCCTTCACCAGATTCATGCAATCAGATTCGTCTCCCCAAGTGTCACCATCAGAAGCGTGGAAAACGTAGATGTTCCAAATAGAACTCGGATAGTTGTGCTTTATCATATCTCGGCATAACTCGTATGCCGCCGAGACCCTAGTGCCCCCGCTGTCAGATATGGTAAAAAACTCTTTCTCGGTCAGTTCCTTAGCAAAATAGTCATGCGAAATAAACTTGATCTCAACTCGATCATACCTCATTCGCAAAAACTGAACAACCCAAAAATACAAAGCCTTGACGGCGTAAATTTTATCTTCCCACATCGAACCTGATCGATCCATCATTAGAAAAATCACTGCATTTGAGTGTTTCTCCTCAGTAATGTCCCAGGTTTTGAACCGCAAGTCATCTGCAATAATGGGGACTTCTTCTCCTCCGGCCTGCATCTTTCTCTGTATATTGGCTAGAATGGTTTTCTTTTTGTCGATCAGAGAAAACACACCCTGTTTCTTGCGTCGGTCAGTATATTCTATGACTTCTGAAACAATTTCATTTCGTTTGCTCTCATCAAGATCTGGAAGTTCTAATTCTTCCATCATCATTTCAGTTAATTCATCTATCGTATATTCAGCCTCATAAAGCTCTTCGCCCTCTGCGTCACCAGCCTTTGGCCCACCATCTCCCTCCTGCGGACGTGAGATTAGCTCGCCTTCCTCCAGTTCATCATATTCGTCCCGGCCAACGTGGTCATTGCGGTCACGGTTAAATATGAACCTATATTGGTCGAGATACTTAAGCCTTACCTTGACTTTCTTGTTTCCTTCGTTCGTAATGATATCTTGCTGAGAAATGAGATCCTTTAGTTGTTTCCGTACAGCCTCATGGACCCGTTTATTGTGCCGGGCTTCATCTCGGCTTCCACGACGAACAATATCGTGTGGAAAGTCTTGTTCTATAATAGTGCTCATTCTAAAATCCCTGAGGCGTCTTTATCAAAGTGCCTGACTCTGTGATAACGATATCTGCCTCATATGCCATTGGTAACCAGGAATCACTCCGTTGAATTTCAGCAGCCAAACTATCTCTGTCGTCTGGCACTACTAGAACATTCAGACTATTGGGGCCGAGTTTAACAGCATGATATATTTTCAGAATGGACATAGACTGCATGAGAGTTCTAAGCCCCTCAAGAAAATCATCCTTTGACAGAAGGTCTACAATCATTTATCAAACAGGTGAGCACTGGCATACTTTAGCAGTTCGTTTGACGATTCAGCCGTATAACCCTGCTGCTGTACCATGCGATCAACCACCTCATTAAGTCGCCTAAGAGCCTCTGGGTCAGGATTACGCTCGCTGACCGTCATGCGAATAACTCCCTGACGCTCCTCAAACATTTGCTTTTGGATTGCCTCACGAAGCTGGGCATGCTGAGTGTAATCGACAGTACGACCCTTCCTTGCTGCCGTACCAAAGAACCGAAGGATTTCATTCCTGAAATCAGTCTTCCCGCTTTGCGAGATATCAAGATGAGTCTCGATATTATCCATTAGAGATTCGTCAAGGTCTTCTTCTTCGTCTGTCACCGGATCACGAGGCTTGCTATCGGAAAGGGCAGCTTCGATATGATCCAGATATTTAGCACACAAAGTCTTGGCCTCATCCACAAACGACAAAAAGAAAGCCTTTTGAATGTCGTTCTTCAACAGAGTGTCGAACTCGCTTCTTGCGAGATCCATATACTGATTGTAACGGGTCTTATCCTCTTTCTTGAATGAATCCCGAGCTAAAACACCTTGGTTTAGCTGCCTTAGAATATCCAATGCAGTTACAAAGTTGCGACCTTCTTCTGCTGCTCTGCTGATTGCAATCGAAATTTGATCGATCACAAAACGGGGAGAAACACCGGACATACCCTCTCGGGGAGACTTTTTCTTAAGGTCGTGGACCTGTTCAATTTTGTAACCCTTGACCCGCTCACCGTTGTACAGCTTCATTTTCTTAATGAGGGTCAAATCTCCGTCTCCAGGTGGTTCAAGGCGAGACAAAACCGCGAACATAGCCGCCGATTGTAAAGTTTGCGGGGCAAGATGAATGTTACCAGTTTCGCTGCCTTCTAGGAGTTTCTCGTAAATCTTCACCTCATTAGAATAGCCCAAGTTATATGGCACCGATATGATGACCATTCTGTCATGATACGCCTCATACTTGCGCTCAGCCATGAATGATTTGAATTCTTCCTCATTAGTGTGCATTATGATAAAAGTATCAACACTAATCATTCCAAAGCGTGGAGCCTTAATAGACTTCTCTTGCGTAGCAGTCAACAGCACTCTCAAGAAACGCTCATCAGCTTTGAGCCCTTCGATGAACTCCATAATGCCCCGATTGGCAACATTTAGTTCTCCATCGAAATTGAACGCCCGAGGATCAGCTTCACTGCCATACTTCTGGATCTTGTTAAAATCAAGGCTACCCACTAATTCGCTCTGATCCTGACTTTTTGGATCTTGAGGAAGCCAAGTGCCGATACCAATCCGATCCGCTTCAGATAGGAATACCTGTTCTACGGGAAACTCCATAAATTTACCGTCGAATTCGTTCTTTAATCGCCACAGGCTAGGCGGACTAAGATGCCCCTCGATGCGTAGGCCATACTTTTTCTCAAATTCCGGACGCATCTCATCAGGGATGAGTATGAAGGGGTTTTCCAACATCTTGGTGTCACTCAGAGCAAAAATCGCCCCCGCATTAGTCCGAGTATATTGTTCCAAGCCTTTCTTCATGATTGCAACAAGATCACTTTTGCCCGACGAAGGTGGGCCATACAACAACAGCATGCGCCGAGCAGTTTCCGTCTTGCGTGCTGCTGCTTGCAAGAAAGCCATTAGATTGTCTAAGGCTCCTTCAATGCCGAACAAGTGCTTCTCGAAAAAATCATATCTAGTTCGAGTGTGGCCGAAGTGATCGACTTTTTCAGTCGGCTTGCTCGCAATCATTCTCTCAACACGCTGATGAGAAAGAATACCCATGTTAGGATATGTTCCTTTCTCAAATTCTCTTAGAAAATCACGGAATGTACCGGACCATTTTTTCGGTTCAGGGGTTACGCTTGCTTTCTCCAAACGCTCAAACAGGCTACCATCTTGTTCGAAACTTTTTGGCCCCGCGTCGCGTGAGGATTTCTTCGCTGCGGACATCTTCGCTTCAGGCATCTGCTTATTCTCCATCAAAGCCTAAAATATCGTTCAATATAGGAACCACCGCACCATTTTGTTCATCAATCGTCATATTAACATTGTCGAGTATGAAACACTTATCCCTGTTCCAATCATAACCGTCCAAGCTCGCCTCTGACGGGTGTAGATCTTTAGTACCGAAAGGGCTTCTAGTCAAACGAATTATTGTCCCCTTCGGCTCTCGTAATACGGCCTTCACCTCGTTAGGAAAGCGATTATCAGTAATGACCGATAAAGACTTTGCTGATTTCTTTATCTTCCGGATTGTTGCTGACGCCCAAACATTCCCGAATGTCTCACGAACTAAGTCAGTCCCGAAAATTTGCATAATTTCTCGCCCAGACATCGGCCCTGATTTTATATCAACAGGGCGCCAACCTTCGCCGATAGAACTTATGTAACTATCAAAAAGTTCCTTAGGGTTAGATGTTCCAAAGAAAAGCGGTTGGCGTAGGTCGCTGCGTTTCATCTTGCGGGATCCAAATTTCCATCGCAAATACGAGTGTACATTCTCCCAAAAATAATCCGTCAACGTACCCTTTTCATCATCTGTGCCATAGCATTGATTATGAGATAACCCAAGTGTATCTACGCAAAATCCCTTGAGATTATCAGCGAATGAACACTCTAGCGTAAATTCGTCAATTACTTTCTTTGCTATGGCATCTGCGTGGGTATCTGTGCTGATATAGCCTTCTTCGATGCCCCTCACTAAATTAGGCATACTCTCGCGTATACCCTGAGTTTTTAGCATATGCCGAGCCCAATATTCACGGATAAACGTAGCAATGGTGTTCTTGCCAGCTCCTTTTCGGCCTGACAGAGCAATAATGTACTGATCCATATTAAGTCCCCGGAAGAGTTCTGACTGCTACTTCAGTTTTTCCCTCTAGCTCAAAATACCTCTTGTCCGTTACAATCTCTTTGTGACGGTCTTCCATATACCAGTTCTTACCGTCCAACTTTCCTAGAAAAGCACCTTTCTTCGTCATCATAAATGCCTCTACTGCATTGCGCTTCTCGGCAGCAGTCAGGGCATTGTTACAGTTCCTATCCGTTATGTAGTCTACAGCAGCGGTAGTAGCTTCTTCCTCGGTCTCGAACCGGGTCAATGCTTTATCGTAGTAACGCACTGGAGCCCAGTCTGTGCCAAAATCATCCTTCTCAACAACTTGGTATTTGCTCATTCTTTTCTCCTATAATTAGAGTTCAGTTCTAGGTTTCTCAATGAATTCCACCTCGTCTTCTAAGAGATGAGGCCCATCGTCATTAAGGTGCCAATCGGGACCGAAAGTACGCACCATAACCCCCTGATCCTTAAGATCTGGGGCTAAGATTCGACCACTCTCTGGATCCTCGGCATCAATGCGACGAAGAGCTGAATATACCATCTTGAGTTTGCTCTTTTCTGATCGACCTTCCCAGTCGCTCATAAAGAACTTTACAAAGAATTTCTTTGTGTTAGTAAAGGCTTCGGGTTCACTTTCTCCTGAAATCTCATAAGGCTTTGTGGACTTTGCTGGCTTATCTTTGTTCGTACACCCATAAGCAATGATCCAACTAGGTTCGATGCCAGCAAACGTTTCTGGATAACGGGCAATCAATTTTTCAGCAGTACTAGAGAACTCTTCAATTTCTTCCCAAACGGGTTTGATCTGTGGCATGTTACACTCCTTAGTAATAGTGCCGATCTATTATACAGATTCAGTCTCCAGGTCTAACAACAGCCAGTCTTTTGCATTATACGCTGTCTTACCTCTGGAAATGTTCTTTAATCGTGTTTGTACCTCTTCAAAGGTGTTAAAGATGTTCCTATGTCCCACTAACCACATTAACCAGGCAGAGCAACCCTCCTTGCCTCCTTCCCAGACAAGCATTACTGGTTTTCGCTGTTGCCTAGCAACAACAATTTCATGGATCGTGCCATACGTCTGAATCTGGCAACCACACTTGGACATTTTAGGAATGTTGACTAGAATCAAATCACTTTTATCCACTAGCCGTAAATCAATGTGAACAATTTGTCCCATGGTCTGGCACAGGGCCTCCCACTCTCCTTTTCGTCGATGGTCTCGCATCAACTTCGATTCATTACTCAGGTCAAACTCGGCATGAATCGGCTTGTCACATGGGTTAAATATTTGGTTCTTCTGAAAGCCAATATCAACTAGACCATCGATCCAATCTTCTCTCCAGCCACGGCCACCAGACGGGTCGAAATCAATAGGACCAGAAAGATAAAGGGCAAAGTGCCTCCAGTCGAATACTGTCTTTTGCATCCTTTGCTTTTCCATTTTTACATATCCATAAGTGCGTTAATCGCATCGTCTACGGCTTTTTGAAGATGTGATCTGATTAAATTAAGATCCCCCTGATAAAACACCAAAGGAACTTCAGTGTCACCTTGCTTATCGGTAATCACGGCGGGTTTGGTATCCGTGATCACCGGGTTTGCGACAATCGAAAATCCGACAATCCATCCTTGCTCCGGTGACACTTGTTGTATTTTAACGTTCGACATTATTAGTCTCCTACAAATCCATATCAATGTAGCGGCGATCTCGAACTGACTGTTCTATCTTGCGACCTACAACAATTTCATCGAGGATTCTATCTACCTCACTAGACTTGTGCGACCACTGAGCACGAATGATACCAGGATCTTCGCTTAGCCAGTCTGAAAGAAGTTGTACGTGTGCCCCATAGTCTTGTTCGATGTAAGTAAAATCAATGCCACTAAAACTGAAAAACTCTGTACAATGATCGTAGACATTCACAACTGCCAAATCAGTCAGGTAAGTTCTTGCCTCTATGGCAATTTTCTTATTGCCCTTGAAGTCAATTCCCCCTGCCATTGTGGTGAGCAACAAAGAGTTGTCTCCCATGACCTGGTGTTTGAATATCCTGAATCCTATGATGTGTTCAAAAAGTATACGGGAACCATCAGGCTTCCTCATTATCTTGTAACCATCAATACCGCCATCCATGCCTATCTGTCCAAATCGGGGCCTCGACCCCATCTTTCGATGTATTCGGAGAGTAAACGTCATGATATCTTCTAATGCATCGAGGCGTTTCATGGTACATTATACCTTGTCAGTGGTGATGTCTTCGAGAAAGCCTTGGAAACGGCTTACATCGATTTCCTCTTCTTTGGGTGGTTTGATATCTTTAATGTATGGCTTATAAGCCTGAGGAGCCGCGTGAGCAAGGGCAGCATGCTTGGTGGGTGTGTTAATAATATGCTTGGGGCCAGATGGGGTATCGGATATATGAACTACATTAGGATCACTCTTGACGCCAGAACTGAGTTCATTAAGAGGGATCACCAATGTCATATCTATTTCAACATTTTGTATACCATGGACATAAGAAGGGACAGACCCAAAATAGGCGTCCTCTGAATGAACAATCATCGAAGAAGATTGAGTAGAGAAATTCACGAGGGAGCAGTGCTTTTCGAAAAACTGCTGAATGCGGGCTATTGCTTCGTCTCTCCAAACATGGTTATCGTCACCAACAATCATCTCGGCTAACTGATTATATATATCATCCATGCTTTTCTGCCTTCTTCTTGCCCCATTTCTTCCACGATTTCTTCTTGGCCTCTTTGAAAGTTCCTTCTAGGTCAGCGGTAGCACGACATGAGGGGAATTTTTCACATCCATAAAATTCGCCGTACTTAGAGGATCTCTTAACCATTTTTGCACCACAAACTTTACAAGGAAACTTGGCATACTCCTTCTTCTTCACCACTTTCTCTATCGGTTCGTCGTTTTTACCAACATTAGCTATGTAAGAACAACCTTTCTCTTTGGGTTTATAATTCTCGCAAGAATAAAACTGTCCAAATTTAGAGTTCTTGCGAAGCAACATGCCCCCGCATTTAGGGCACTTATGTTTAGTCTCCTGGTTTTTTAGCCGTAACTTTTTACCACTTTCAATATCTTTCTTCAGTCGTTCCCAGAACTCGCTTAGTACTTCCTTTTTGTTTTTTACCGAGCCTTGGATTTGATCAAGTAACAATTCCATCTCAGCAGTAAACTTCACATCTACAAAACACATTCCAGCACCCTTAAGAAACTGTGATACCCTTCTACCAAGTTCTGTAGCGTGAAACGTCTTTTTCTTCTGAACGATATATCCTCGGTTCAACAGAGTATCAATTGACTTAGCGAACGTCGATGGGCGAGTTATCTGTTCTTTCTCACATGTCTTGCCGAGCGAAGCATCCGAGAATCTGGGTGGCGGTTGAGTAAATTTCTGCTGTTTCTCTAGGTTTTTCAGAGTACATTCGTCACCCTTTGAGAGCTTTGGCAACACTACAGATTGCGATGACGAATAACTCCATACTTTACGATATCCATCAAAAAGAACAACATTACCGTTTGAGATAAAATCGTACCCAGCAATCTTTGTAATAATCCTAGTTCTTTCGTCTTTACCAGATGACATTTGGCTTGAGATAGCCCTCTTCCAAATCAGTTCGTACAGTTTTTGTTCGTCATTCCCCAACGATATAGACTGAGTATCAATGTTTGTTGGGCGACAGCACTCATGCGCCTCTTGCGCCCCTTTCTTAGAGGAATAAACCTTCTGACTCTTTGGAAGATAGTCACTACCCATTTCATGTTCTATACGAGCACGAATCGCAGATACCGCTTCACTAGCCATGAACGGAGAATCTGTCCTCATGTAAGTTATATGTCCACCCTCATATAGTTTTTGGGCAACACTCATCGTCTTCTTCGCTGTAAAACCAAAGATTGTGGATGCAGCACCAACCATTGGAATGGTTGTAAACGGTGGTGATGGGTTAACATTAACATCTTTGATATCAACGTTGTCAATCAAAGGAGATGCTTTGATTACACTGTCATATATCTTGACTGCTTCCTGTTCATTGGGTACATGGATCTTTTCCGTCAGAATAGCAGTGAAGGGCTCCCCTTTAAGACTAAGCAGATATGCCGTTAGAACCCAATATTCTTTCGGCTTAAAGCTTAGGATCTCTTCTTCACGGTCTGCTAAAATTCTAAGAATTGCACTTTGGACCCGACCGGCTGATTTTCCTCCAGTTGCCTGGAATGTTAAATAGCTTGTTTTGTATCCGCACAGCCTGTCTAATAACCGACGACAGAGATATGCATCAATTTTGTTAGTGTCGATCTGTCCAGGGTTTGCAATGGCTTTCTTGATACCCTTTGCGGTGATCTCATTAGTTGTCGCCCGGTGAATCTCAGCCTTTGTAACATCTTTGATGAGGTTGTGCAGATGCCAAGCAATGGCCTCTCCTTCTCGATCCTCATCTGTCATGTAATATATGTGTTTCGCCTTTTTTACTGCGGCCTTAAGAGCTACAATTTCAGCTTTGTGATCATCCTTAACCTCAAAAGTGGGTTCAAAACCATTTTTGATATCAATGGAGAGAGATTTTTCTGGAAGATCGACACAATGTCCACGAGAAGCAAGAACATCATAGTCTTTCCCTAGAACTTTCTTATAAGTCTGTATCTTTTTCGGGGATTCTACGATTACTACATTTTGTGCCATTTCGCCCTCAGTACAAAAGCCCGATTGATTGCTCAATCGGGCTTCTTCTAAATAACCTCATAGCATCTAATATTATTTGGCCACGCAAAAACAGCGTCCTATTGTTCTAACTAATAACAAAATTTTCTCTTTAGTTACCTGCTACGGGCCGAACTGCGAGCTGGGCGAGCTGGGCGAGCCTGACTGCGACTACGATTCGAACTACTTGAACGGGCGCGTCGAATTTCTACAGGAAGCTCCGAAAGCCGCTTGCGGCCATTGACCGCCTGGATGTGATTCCCCACAACTCGAACACCAGCAATACGCTCTTGCCGAGCTAACTTAGTCGTTGCTGAGATGTTGTGATACTTCCCATTAACAATGTAACCCTGCGTATGTCTCTTGGTGTTAACCACTCGTCGTGAAATCTTCATCGACGACCTGGCTCTTGACGCAGTAGCAGACGAACCAGTTTTCTTCGTACTTTTCTTCATCTTCAATCCCTTTCTAAAAGATTCAGCTCCAGTTACATGAGCTACAATCCATTATACACTTTTATTGCCGAACTGAAGAAAACTTCAAGAAAAATTTGCATCCAAAACTAGAACCATGTTATGCTTCGGCAAAGCAGACATAAATTCATCATACGACGAAATCAACTCTCCTGCAAAATCTAGAACAACTGCTTGAGCACAACCTATTTCTACTTGAATGTTATTATTGATCGACCCAATAGGCTCGTGGCATTGTTCCGGCTTGAAAACAATGTGAGCATAATCCCTGAGATCAAGCGCAAAAACTTTGGTAGGCAAAGGAAACTCGGACAAAGCAGTTACTTGTGCAAAATATGTATGACCTGCACCACGGCCCATGCTGATGATTTTGACCCCAGAGATACGAGTGGAAACCATTTCGGCTAGTAGACCAGCCTGCCATGGCCTGAAGTGAAATTGCTCTGATATCTTTTGATATCCGTCAGAAAGAATGTCCGCAATCATACCGGAGAATTCAAACTTTTATACCCAGTTCCTTTATAGACCGTTGACTAATTTTATAAGACCTTCACAGTCTTCAATGATGCCTAGTCGAAAGGCCAACTGAACAGATACCTGAAGGGCCACAGATTCAAGAACATGATTCAGTTCGTCATAGGTTAGGTGTTCAAAATTTATGAACTCTTGTATGCAATCTGCAAACTCTTCTTCAGCATTATCTGGATCGATTCCTTGGTCCAGAATGTAGCAGGCAATCTCCACAACCTTATCGTCAAGATCCTTATTCACTGAATCTCGTACAAACCAATGGTCGCAAACATTTACGTAGCTTTGGGGTCTGGAATCAGCTTCTTCTTTTTCAATTCCCATTCGGCAGCTTCCCTTTTATTAGAACAGTTAAGATCCATCCCATTTTTGATCGCCTCCACTTCCAGTTTTGATAAGAACATGCCCTCTAGCTTGTAGTCGATGAATGCTTCTGCCGCATCAGGTATCACTTTCCTAACCATTTCAAACATCGGCTTGGCATAATCTTGAATTTCCTTCTGGGCATGTTTGTCCATACGCAGGGAAAGGAAGTGGAACAAATTGTGAGCATCTATTTTCCAATACCATTCCGTGAAAATATTTATGGGAAGGTTCATCCTCGCAAGCTCTCTTGCAACGCCTTTTTCTATGAACCTCTCGTACTCTGCATAGGTTTCATCAGCTTTGTCTAACCAATCTAAGAATTCTTGTGTTGTTGTCTCGTCTAACAACACATCTCGACCTTGTTTGTTAGTTTTACTTTGAGCACGAAGGTCATCTACTTGTGGCTTGAAGAATTTATTAGGAAGAACACTATATCGTCCGGACATCTCATTCACGTTTGCTGTTCTGTGTCTAATCCACTGACGAGCAATAAAAATGGGCATAGAACAATGAAACTTGAATTCTACCATCTCTAGCGGAGTAGTGTGTCTGTGTCTCATTAAATACCTGACAAGTCCACGGTCTTCATTAACTGTCTTCGTGCCAACTCCATAACTCACTCTAGCCGCCTGTACAATTGCAGCATCAGCAGTCTTCCCCTCAGGGACCAGCCTGGGCATAACATCTACAAGGTCAACAAAACCAAATTCTGACACTTGAATATGCCACCTGTCCGCTCCTCCCATAACATCAGTCATATTGGTCGCAGATTTGACAACTTCAAAATCCATGCAACACCTATTTTTGTTCAATGTCTACATCAAGATGCACAAAATCTACAGAGCGAGCATTGGGGATTGCCCTCTTAAACTCCGCTTCGATTTCGTCGTAATCTACTTCGTCCGGATTTTCGTGTCGAATAGTGACTAAGAGATCCCTATTCCTGAACTCTTCTTTGTCATAAAACGCAATATCCATCTTCTTGACAATGGGAAAATAAACCCCACTCGGCTCAATCTGGTCGATATGTGTCGTTAATTTCCGCAGGGCAGCTTTATCATATAATCCGTATTTTTCTTCATCAAGACAGACCAAAACAACCGAATCTCTTAGAATATCTCTCTTTGCTGCGAGTATTTTGAGATGACGACTGTCGATTACTGGTGTAGCTTTCTTTTTTTGAATTGGCATTCTTACCTCCAGTCTTTAGATATAAGATACTCACACGTTTCTTCGAAAAGATTAGCAGGATTACCTGTGTATTCTTGCATGTATATACTGTGATTCTCGGCAATCATAAACGTTCGTTGGGCAGCCTCGTTGTCAACCATGGCCGAACCGATTTGGCCGTAAATGATTTTAGTAATTCCTGCCTGCACCATCAACAACATACAACTTGAACATGGTATCCCTGTCACGTAAATTGATCCACCCTCGGGCCTGATAGAGCAATTCAATAGTGCGTTTGGCTCACTGTGAACCATAAACGGGTATTTCTCAGGACGAGTGGTAGGATAAATATCCTTCCCGCCACGAGGAAATCCGTTGTATCCTAGACCCAAGATACGATGTTTCTCATCGACTACGACGCAACCATGCTTAGTCGAAGGATCAGGTGATCGCATGGCAACAAGACATGCCATGGCCATTAGGTAGTCGTCCCAGGGAGGTTTATCCACAGCAACACCCGCCACTACGCTCCACCCATCCTTGCTTCCGTAATTCCCCGTCAATATCGGGTTCTTCAAAACTTGAACCCTTGAGAATTTTTCCGCCGCAATCTGCGCCACCGTCCTTAGTCATGTTGGATCGTTGAACTTCAGCGAACACTGGCTCAAGATCAACTCCCATCTCAACCGCAGTCCCATAAGTGACATACAGAATATCAGCCAGCGCATCAACCATACCAACAAAATCACTTTTATCGGCGGCCTCAAGAAACTCAGCGGCCTCGCTGACGATCAATCTCGCTCTACGAAGACAATCTTTATCGGATATATCTCCTGGTGTGTTTTCTACGGGACAACCGTACTTCTCATGGAATGCTTTGACATATGCTTGGTGTTGATTCATTGCTTCCTTTCCACGTAAGGGCTTAATCCATTATACGCAGGAAGCAGGAGAAGGAAAGAAAATTTAACGGCCAGGAAGAGAACAACCAGGCGTGTTGCTAGCAAAAATACACAGCAAAGTACCTAGCACTAAAACAAACACTATTATCAAGCCCACGCTCATATCATCGCCTAGCATGCCTCCCTTTTTCAGTTTATAAAACAGGACTCCCATTCCACCTGTCCATAGGACGGCTGCAATAAAACTAAGTATCAACCCAAACGGCACGTCAACTTCCACTTGACCACACCTTATGAGTATGCAAATCCCCCAGAGTGAAGTGGACTGATTCCTTTACCCCAGTATCAACAAACCGAGTGATGATTTCAGAGACCAGGCCCACAGTAATGTGAACTAGATTGGACGCCAGAGGATATTCGCAAGGAACATCGGTATCATCCTGCTCTACCGGAACAGGGTGCGCCCGATAATTTTCATTCCACTCGACCTCTGCGAACCCATCATGCGACATTCCAGCATGCAAACAGTTGATCCCTTTGTCTGCACAATGATCCCGAACCAGGTTGCGGCTTTCGTGGTTGTCAAAGAGATCGACCACAAGATCAGCATCTTTGAGAATTTTGTTCACATTTTTGGCCGTTACCTTCTGTGAAATAGCTTCAACGCTAACTCCTAATCGAAGATAGAGATTTCTTGCAGCGATAGCAACCTTTTCTCGCCCTCTCTCTCTCGCCCCGTAGTTTTGAGTTCCGAAGTTGGTATCGTCCACCTTGTCGAAGTCAACGATAGTAATAGACGTGAAACCCTGACGAGCGAGCAAATCAAGCAACCATGACCCCAAGGCTCCTACGCCAAGAAGTACGATCTTCGTCTCCGCTCGCTTCGTAACGAGATCTTCGCCACGATACGCAGATTCATGTCCTAGATGTCGTACAGTCGTCATGCATGGATTGTAATCGACCCGGGAGGGTTGTCAAGGCTTATTCGGTCATCCAGTCCATCTTGAAAACGCCTTGTGCAATTTCACGTAATCTCGGAGGAAGGGGAACTTGAATGATCGGGTCAAAAACATCCATTTTTAACTCACCCATATCATAAAAGATGACCTGGCCGCCGATCATGTGAGCACAAAGAAAGCGCGCTTCGGCAGAACCTACAGCCTGGACTCCGTGCCACAAATATCTCTGCCCATTTGCACGAGCGAGACCTGACATCGAGCCGAAATCTTTTGTGCTGAAGTCATTCACACCGGCAGGATGAGTATGAAAGGTTCCCCTTACTTCTTGCTTCTCAATCAAATCGTCCAATTTTGCCCAGCCTGCCGCCGTATCCCTACCAGGATTGTCTACATCAAAACCGGCCATGGCGGATTGGCACGTTAAGAAATGCGAACGCCACATCCAAATGTCATCATCACCGACATCTTTGACACGCAGAGTAAACATTTGTTCACGGAATCCACCTTTCCCATCATGGAAGTATGGATCAATCGTATTAATCGTCAGTTGCTTCTTTGTTTCGTTCATTCAACATCTCCAGGTGCCGCAGCACATTTTTCATTCTAGCGACATTTACCTCATTAAGGTGCATTTCATACGCCGTATCTCTACGAAACAAAATAGCACATGCCTCTCGGAATCTAGCCCAAAATCCTTGCCAATTCCGGATTGCTCCAAATTTTAGCCATGGTTCTCCATCATCCCTGCCGATTTGAATAAAACATCCTGGGCCTTCGAAATCTTCAAAAAAAGCAGTTGATCGGCCGGACATAATCTCGACAGATAAACGGACAAATTCCTCAGACCGTCCTTCCTTGACGAGCTGATCAAATGCACTCAACAACAGTTTTTCGGAAAGGCTCATATCAGTCCATATCAATGCCGCGACGGTTGCCTCTGCGATCTTCGACATACCGGCCCTGTACATCCGTCGTATAGATCAAATCCCGACCTTCTCCCTCTTCAATCACATACGGAAGATCCTTAAGGTGGAACTTTTTATCCTGGCCAGCCAGACAGATTCCAGCGGAGACAACATCGAGGGTCTCTTTCTTGACAAGGGAAGTATATTCCTCGCCTTTGGTAGTTTTCCATCGTACCTCTATGTTAGTTCCTCTAACAACATAAGAGGCCATGGTTGCGCCACTATCAGCGAGCGTCTTTTTGATTCTCTCTTCGGTGGTGGTTCTTTGGTACATGGCCCAGGAAGCAAGAGCTAAACGGAACGCCTCATTTTCCTCTGGCGTGACCGACTTAACTCTAGCCAGCGACGTTTTCATCTGCTGAGGCGTTCGATCCTTAACAAAACAGCGCCGCATGGCCTCGGATTTTTGTGGATCAGCCCCAATGAACACCTCGTCAAACCAGAAGTTTACTCCGTCATAACGGGCAGTGATAACATCGAAACGTTCGCAGTCTGAAACGTTTTGAACATATGTTTCACTGTCAAGGCCCAGGGATTTTCGGGCTGACTCGGCATTCATCGGGCATGCCACCCAACCCCGATCACTCTCAAAAGACAGAATGAGATGAAGCTTAGGCAGCATGTCTAAGAATCTGCGCTGCAAATCGAACGGTGCTGCTTTAACAAAACGAGCGCAGTTGCCGTCCACAATCTTGAAAACGCCGAAACCGCTACCAGGTTGTCCCACAACTCTGAAAGAACAGACGACGTTCTCGACCCGAACAAATATCTTCTTCGAGCGCTCGGTATACGCAGCCAGAAATTCACTACGACGGAATTCCTGTTCTTTAGCTGCAAGACGGTCTCTTAGTTCTCTTGCGTCCAAAGCCTTATCCCACAATTCTTACAGGCCCAGTCAACCCTGATGCATATCCTGCATAGAAGCACCAAGCAAGCCGATCTCCATCGATCAAGCCATTATCTTTACGAATTCTACTACGAAGTAACGCTCCGTTCAAGCTCAGATTTCTCCATGCTCTCGTGATATTGTCACTACGGACTCCTAAGTGTAAAGATATATCCTCCAAGGAAGAATTCACTCCGTCCAAAATAGACTTCACAATAGCGATTCCCCAGGCACCATCCTTTTCAGTGTCAGAGAGGCTACGCCATTGTTTTCCACAGATTCTCCGGACTAATCTTTCACACGGCAACTCCGGACTAAAAGTTCCTTTTGACATGCTTCTTTTCCTATGAAATGTCCTGTCGGGGCTCCCAAACCCCGACAGGAGACCTTGTTACGCAGGAACTCGCTGGCCACGCTTGATTTCACCAGGCGTTAGACCATTTTTCTTGTCCCACTGTTCACGATCCGGCAACGGAAGCGCCAGGATCTCCATCACCAAATCAAAGATAGACTTACGAGAGAGCAACTGGATCACGTTCGGGATGGATACCGAATCTGCTCGGCTGCAATCGATGAAATCAACATCAATCCCGGCTGCTTCGCAAGTACGGTACATAACATCTCTCCAATGACCCACTCTCACAAGAACAACACTCGGAAGAATACCCATCTCCCGTTCGTAATTCTTGACCGCCTGAGCAAACTGCCCAGGAGAATTCTCTCCCTCGTCAGTCACCACGACAATTTGCTCGGCGTGGATCTTCTGATCAATCATGGCCCGTACAACGGAGTTGGGGGAAGTACCACCAACAGCACGGTACATCTTGAGCTTCGTATCCCACGACGATTTCTTCGAAACATCGCCGTCCGCCTCGCTCCATACAATCGGGACAGGCATACGATCAAACAAAAACGCACGCAGCAAATCAGGGTTAGCAATCGCCTGCCCAATCGCCGCGCCAAGCTGCTTACCAAGCTCTATGCCTTCGGCCATAGACCCGGACTTATCGATCATAAGAACAGTGCTTGCCTTAATTTCTCCGTGCTTTTTCAACTGAGCATCTGTTACAGCAATAACAGATTTCTTGATGTCCGCGTCGAGGCCAACGACCATCTCCGCAGCCTTCGCTCCCTTAAGCGCATCAACACGAGTTTTCTTGGCCTTCTTCGCCTTCTTTAACTTGTTGTCGATCAGACGCTTCAGATCGGCGTTGTCCATCGCACCGCGCTTCTGTAATGACCCCAAACTCTGCATGAGTTCCTGAGGGCTCATCGCATCGATTAGAGCAACGAGAACCGAAGGAGACATATCCGAAATAACGGATGAAGCCAAAGTATATGGCAGCTTAGCATCCATAATGATTGCAGATTGCTCGCTGGGATCATTTGTTTGTTGTAACCTCCGTACTGCGCCCAAACGAGAACCTTCCTCGGCAATCCCGTGGAAAACGTACTGGTTGATCCAGCTAGCTTCGTTAGACTGAGGGCACAAGTTAGATTTTGCATACAAACGACGAATCACTTCTCGGCCACGCAGTAGCGCACCTTCCATCTGCCCACGGTTTTCCTCTCGCTCACGCAATCGCAAGTAAGCACGGACTGATTGCTTGAGAAGTCCTTTGAAGCGTCGATGATTCAGCCCTTTGTGCTTGAACAACCACGTATCCACGGTGAACTTAGAGGCACGGGCCGGGAGTTTTCCTTTCTCCACCAACCTCTGCCGGAGCTTGGAGTTCTTGCCCATTGTAATCGTCTTGCGCGGAATCTCAGTTCCGTTCTTGGCTGTGGCCCGCTTGTATGAAAGCCCGAACCTGTTGTTAGTTGGCAGGGCTGGCTCATAGGAAGCGTGCTTCACGGTTTCATTGTAGCCAGTGAAGTAGTTACAGACCCTTACTACCTGGTACGGTGGGAGTGCCTGCATCATCACGTATGCAGCAGCCCTGTGCTCCTCGTATGGGGAGTTAAAAAGGACAGCCAGGAAAATCTCATTTACATCACGGATTACCTGGTTTCCCAGATGGACCGCATGAACCGCCAACTTTCCGTAGAAATTCGGGTCCCGTTCAAACTGCTCAATATGGAGAACCAAAGTCTCATCGCCTTGACGATGCGGCGTTCGGAAGAGTGTTTGGAACATTTCCTGGTGGACAGCGTTGCCCTGCTCTGATTCAATCGCCATTATGACAGCCTCCAATTATGGGGTTCACCAACCGATAGTCTTCCGCATTATACATGAGATCGGCGAAAAGCCAAGGCTTTTCTTCGACTAACTAAGCAAAAATTCTGTTTTCATTTCGTCCTCTGGGGAAATTTGACGAGTGATGATGTGCCGAGAAAGGGCATTAAAGTGTTCTGCTTTATTAAGAACGTCTGCTACGAATTTGGCATTTGAATATGAATCATCCAAAACCCTACGTTCTAAGACCTCTTTGATTTGACTGGCAATTTTTTTGTGCCAAGAAACAGCATGCACAGTTTCAACCTCAACCCCTTGTTTCAGGAAATAAAGGAAATCACGCATCCAAGCATTGCGCTTGAAATCTAAAGCATACGTTTTAGTTCCGTCCAATTCTAACGAGCGCACCCACACGTTAATAGCACCTTGTTCTGTTATAAACAACGAATCATGGCTGCTGCCATACTTAACTTCTTTGGTTATTTCGAAAAATCTTTCGCTGAAATCATGACCTGATCTCTGCCCGACAACGCCACAATTGAACGGTTTCTTTCCCTGTAAGATGGGATGTTTGTAGAAGTCCCCACACGTATTGACACGAACATTTTCATATCGTTCTGGCGCAATCAATATCAGCTCATCGCTCTTGAGCCACGCATACCAATCTTTTGGTTCTCCTATGCAAATAATATCCGTGTCAACAGCTATCTCAGTCTTGGAAATATCATAACGAAACGGTATCCACTTCATCCATACTCCCCCGCTGACCGGAACGAAGTGATAAGGGTTAGCAAATTTTTCAGGATGAACATGAGGATGCCTCTGGTCAATTACCAACAACGGTCGGATTAACTGCGGATCAGTCTTAAAGAACAAGTCATAGAAACTTTTGAAATCATATCCGTTGAATAATAGGATAAACTCCGCTTCTGGGAACCATTTCTGAAATGAAAGTATTGACAATTTGCTTAGCCAAACCATATCAACAAACTGGTTTTCATCAAAATCGGTCAAAGACACCGTATCTTGAATACCCAAAGTCCACTTAAAAAGGCAGTTCGTTGTGTTCATCGGCTAATTGCAGGAATGTGTTTATCACGGGTTCCTTGATTTCGTTTGTATGGGTTATGCTCCCTAAGAAATGCTGAAACCCCCAACTGATATTATCTTGGCCCTCTAAGAACAACGAGTAAGGACGCCATAAAGGATCTGGTGTTTTTGCAGCAGGATGATAAGCATCTTGTCCAGTGCCACAGAAAAACCATTTTGTTTTGTCATCACATATGGATTCTATCTCGCCGAAAATATGCCTCATTCGGCCCGCAGCGTGTGTATATGAAAAAGGCTGAGTCCAAGAAGATGATATTATAGCATTGGGATTATGTACAGCATGCTCACAACTAGGAACAGCCCATTTTGTGACCCATACTTCTCTGCGAGATGTTATTAGTAATTGGTTCAAAAAACTAGTTAGCACAGCAGTCTTCTGCTCTGTCATATCATAACAACAGTGCAAAGACCAAACATCAAACAACGCTCTATTATGAATAAAAAAGTCTAGGTAGATCTCTTGGTATTGGTCATCAAGAACATGAACGGCCGGTGGTATTATTGTGCTTTTTTGCTTTTGTCGAATAACTGTAGAAGCCAACTTCATTCGGTCATAGAGTTTGCTTTCGAAACTTTGAATATCTACTTGGGGTGGGCGCTCAAAGCCAAATGGGCATTCACCTAAACAAACCGCCTTGAACTCAATCGTAGCTATTTTCCGTACATACTTTTCAAAAACTTCATCATCAAAGTACCAGTGTCGATGATCAAGAACCGCTATATCAACTGAATTAGAGAGAGAAGGATCATTCCAATAACGTTCATCATCAAGCGATGTTAATGGAATTTTCTTTGTTTTGGAAATGGGGACGGACGCTTCGCTAAGCCGAGGAAGAATGTGCTTATAGTACGTCTTCCCAAGCCAATCTCCTTCAAGTGCATAGATCTTGGCATTCATGCCATCCTCAAAAAGAAAGCCCTCGCGAGAGCGTTATATACAAAGGGGCATTCGTGCACAAACTTGCCCTGATATAGTAAACTATGTCAAAAGGGCAATAAACTGTGGTTCCGGGCAAGCCCTCACATCCTGAATGTCTCTCGACCATCCACACCAACTAATGCCCCTTAGGCGGCTCACCCTAAGTGAACTATCACCGGATTCGTTGGTTTGGGACACAACACAGTCCGTGATATTATACAACGAAAGGCATCAATCTCCTTTGTAAATGTTCAAAGGAATAGATTTAACACCTAGTTCTAAAACAAATTGATCCGGGTTATCTTCGCCATCCATAATACATACCGGTTCATCATATAGACGACTCCACTCAATAACATACGATGACTGCGAACGACCAATATTAGTGCTGACTGGCAAACCAACTGCAAGTCTCTGTTCGTCCGACAACGATTTTACTGAGTCTGATTTAGCATTCATTATGTCCTCAAGAAGTTTCTCTAGATCATATCGATTAATGTCCAAGGAAATAACGACTGCACCACGTATTAACTCAAAAACGATACACCTTGATTCGTCAGTCCACTGGGGATTATATTTTTCCTGCAATAGACGATGCACGCCCGCGGGAATTGCGATAGAGAAAAGGGTTGGTGTTGATAGATGTTTTATTTTTAGATTTGCGTATATATAAGCGTATATTGCATCGACACACTCAAATACTTCTTCAGCAAATTTATACTCCGGTTGTGGTCCATCGGGCTCAACCTCTTCTTCTTCCTTCCATGGGAAACTCTTTATTCTTTGAACTTGTTCTGGAGTTAATTTCATATTTTTGTTCTCCTCCTTGTTTGATTATACAAGGAGGAGAACAAAAAAGGCCCCACCGATGAGTTCGGTGGGGCCTGAAGGTTGAGCTGCGAAAGTTCGGAAAGCTATTCGTTTAACAATGCAGGAATCGAACCTACACTATCACCTTAGAAGGGTGAAGCTCTACCAATTGAGCTAATTGTTTGTAAGCCTACCAGCTAGGTCGCAGCAAGTGGGAATGGAAGGAATCGAACCTCCATCTCAGGGATCACTCCCTGCGTGCTGTGGCCGATGGGTTTTAACACCCCGGCCCCAATTGCACCACATCCCCGTGGCGTAAGCGGCACCGCCACCGGCTTTCCGGCTAGACGCATCTCTGCGTGGAGGAACCACTCACATAGGTCAAAGTTGTGAGGCGAAAGTTTGAATGGCTGTCATGTTACGATGTGGATTTGACTCCACAACCTCATTCACAAAAAGAATGTGCTCTACACTAATCGTGTTTGTAAGCCATACCGATAGGTCGCCTCGATTAGCGGGGGTGGGATTTGAACACCACGATCTCCTGGTTATGAGCCAGACGAGGACGGCCAGACTCCTCTACCCCGCGATAGTTGTGCCGAGAAAGTTTGATAGGCTGTTTTTAGCTATCTCCCCGTATTCGCCTTTCGGCATGGCGGGGAGAACTGGAATCGAACCAGTAACTTCGATTTTTCAAATCGTTGCTTTTCCGTTTGTAAGCCAATCTGATAGGTCTCGGCGATTGACGGCAACAGGATTCGAACCCGTTAGCTCTGTTGTCCTCTACTTCAGTCCGTAACTATAATCGAGAACTTGCAAGCCAGCCCGTCGTTAGACCTATACTTACACTCTATTCAGTTTTCAAAGAACTCAACTCGGCCTCGCCGAGCGATAGTAAAAGGGAGTCGCAAAAGTTTGGACGGCATTACCGGGTTGCCCCGGTTTATAGCGCCTGCCCGCTCCATGCGGGTGGCCACTACAGTTTCCGTAACTGTTTGTATGCCAACCTGATAGGTTGCGACGATTGAATTATACCTCATCTTTAGCCAAATGCAACCATTTTAAGAGAATTCTCCAAATATTTCTTGGTTTCGTCGGTAACTTCTGCTCTGGAAAGAAGTTACGCAACAGAGTCAAAACCTGCTGATGGTCGTAAACATGAAGCCCTTGCTTCCACTTCTGGTTCTTAACCAACTTCGCCGTGCTTGGCCACCATTCAAGCCTTTCATTGCCTCGTTTGAAAGCCCAGTGATGACCTTTGTTCTTTACTGTAAAAGTAATGCCTCTCGAATTTGCGAATTCTCGCAGTTCTTCTTCATGTGGCAAATTAGATCGCAGACGACGGCTATGTCGGTCCTTAAAGTCCTCTCCGTCGTGACGAGGAATGAGATTACTCGGCCCGACGCCTTGTGCATCCACAAATCTGCCACGTTGTCGTCCACGATTTCGTTTCACGCTCGTAATATAGGCGACTTGGGGAAAATTGTCAAGGCTTACCCACGAGAGAAAGGCAAAAGCCCGTGATAGGCCGGGTCTCAATTTCGCCTTCTGAGGTAATAATGGGATTCGTCATCTTACGCATGGGAACCCATTTACAAATCATCGAAGAATAGCCGACTATGCACCGTCGTATTTTCTGGTTGATGGTCTGAAGCTGTTCTTTCACGAACTCAAGATCTTCGTCCACTGCCGGTCGAGATGGATGATCTATTTCTACAAACATTATTCCTGGTTCATTTCCAAATGCTATGAACTCTTTAAAAATCGGGATTTCTGATTGTTTGAAAAAACCGAATGGGCCAAACATCGTTGTAATTAAACAACTGGGTCGTTTACCTTCTTCGATTAGACGTAAGACACGATGTAAGCTATCCGCAAAAGCAGGATTATCTTTATCACCAACCCGATAGATCCAGATGCCTCTTCTTCTCTTAAAGAGATCAACAACCATATTCCCCCCTACATCGCGTACTTGCTGGAAGGCCCCTCGAAATCACTCATTGCAATCTCTTCCTTAAGAACAGCGACTTCAATTTCAAGTTCGGCTCTTTTGAGTTGTTCTTGGCATAATTCTTCATTTATTCGGTTGAAACAAACTTTGAGAGATGCATGTTCCATGTGTAAAAAAATGTCCGGTTGGCTTTCAGCCTGTATATCAATGATCATCTTACAAAAACCTCCGTCTGGATTATGCGCTATACGAGGAGCCACACCCGCAAGTGTGTTTAGCGTTAGGGTTATTAAAAACGAAGCCCGCTCCCATCAAAGTTTCTTGGAAATCTATTTCAGTCCCACCTAAATTGCCGACCACAAAACTCTTCAAATCACACACAACATTGATCCCCGCTGTCTTAAAAACTTCATCAAACTCACTAACCGGAGAAGATTCTTCATCACGTAAATCTAGTACCCACTCGAATCCCGAGCATCCGCCACCTTTAACACCAACGTATAGATACATTGTCTCTGGATATTCACTCTCTTTGATGATCGCCTTGATATGCTCAGCGGCGGTCTCGGTCAGAATAACCCCCTTCCCCTCTTCAACTTCCTTAGCTCTTTGGGCAACAACTAATTCGCTCATAAAATAACTCCTCCGTAGTGTGTCATATGGCTATTATACAGAAAAAAGCAAGATTATCCTGCTCTTTTACTGAATCGGATGTGACACCAAAAAATGGCCGTTTTCACGATGAATCTTACATCGTTCACGGCCATTTTGTGGATGGGTGATGATATTTTGTTCTTCAACATAGCGGCTAGCTTCTGCCTCTGTTACCCACACCATCGGCCCGTAATAACGCCCTAAAAACTCTCTTGCTGCATCCAAGGCCCTCCGAGCCTCGGACAAGTCACCATCGCTCTGATCTATCAACTTTTCAAGAGCGTCGGCCATCTCCTCTGTATGAAGACGATGGTAACGTTCTAATTTTTCGTAATCAATTTTGAGGTTCATCTTCAGGGGTTTGATCCGGGTTAAGGACAACATCGACTAAATGCTGGGCATGGATATCCGTTTCCATTAAACACTCTCGGTCTAGTTTTTACATTTTAGTCCGGGGGCTAATGTAACAGAAATCTGCAAGTCCGTCAATTAAGACCGAGGATTATTCCTTCGAGGTCTTTTTTAGTTCTTACACCCACGGTTTTTTCCTTTTGCTCCCCATTCTTGAAGAAAAGTAACGTCGGAACGTTACAAATTCCAAATTGCGAGACGAGCTGCTCATTATCGTCAATATCAACCGTGCAGACTTTTACGTCATGTTCTTTTGATACCTCTTCGAGCATTGGCTTGAGTAATAGACATGGGCCGCACCAATCAGCATAGAAATCGACAATTACGATTCCTTCTGATATTTCGTGTTCAAAATTATCTGCATTAAGTGATATCATCAATTCCTCCGGAGCATTATACAACGAAGGATCGATGCCCTTGAGGGCCACGGCCACGGCCACGGCCTGGAATTCGCGGGTCAAGCGGGAGTAATCGGCCGGCTCAGCCATCGGCTGCCTGCTTGTGAAGGGCCATGTTTTGGTGCGCAGCGTCCACGGCGCGGGCTAAGGTCGCCCCGATTCCGACGGCCGCGTGCCCGCTGGGGAAAACACGCCAACAGTCGTCGTCGTCCTCGGGCGCATTGATTACAAGGCTGGGCATCCCCTCGTGGGCCATCGTCCATACCGCCAGCTCCTCGATCTGTTTCGCAGTCTCAGCCATACCAAGCCGAGACCGATCGGCAATCTGTCTACACTGGCTCCGCGTTACCGGAGAGTTGACCCCTAACCTCGCCTTCATCGCAGCGTAGTGAGCGTCCGGGTCATCCCAGGACTCAGCGAGTTTGCAGTTCCGGCAGAAGTGAGGCTTACCGGCTGCGTCAAGAATCAGCCCGAGATCATAACAGCAAGTACAGTTCATGCCCGTGCTCTCATCGTTGGGTGAATCCGCTATCTGTAACGAAGATCAGCCAGCCGTCTCTATGGGGACGCAACTGAATCATTCCGTGTTCTTTAGCAAATTCGAATAAATCCTCAACTTCGACTTCCCAATGATGTCCTCGGTCGCTGTCGTCCTCAACCTTTTTAGCTTCTGGGACAGGCGGGCCAACCGCCCCTCTCCAATGTGCAATAATGCACTTAGTTTTCATCGCGGGTCCATTACCCAAACGTCGCCGAGGGACGCAGGTTGAGAACCGTGATGTTCTCATGCTGACCGGCCATTCGCTCGGCTTCCGGAGGATCGACCACGTAATCAGCAAGATTCGGGGCTGACCCCGATTCCTGCTCTATATACGCGGCCATCGCCACCTTCACCTGAGCATCAGTCGGATTCGTTGGATTTTCGATATCCAACTCTTCCGTCGGGGTCTCGAAGTAACGACCGTCGTACTTTGCTGTTGCAGTCTGTGCGTTCATCAGCGTTCCTCCATTTCAGATCGGATAATACGGCATCTCACAGATCTGTCAAGGCTTTACCGGGAGAAAAATTAAGCAGTATGAGTATCACAAATTAGGCGAAAAACGAGACCTTCAGGAGTTCTCCAGAGATTGCTTGCCAACCCAGCTTCCCAGCAGCACAAACGATCCATGATCTCAATCTTAGGCACGGCCATTTTCTGAATCTGGTACGGCAGATACAGGGCCTTATATTCCTGTCCCCACATGAAATAAACACCGTCTTTGTTCTCATCCCATGACGTAGGATCTAGCAGATAGATACAGTCAAGCACGATGCTGAATTTGAAAGAACTTGTTTTTATTTTCTCTACAGCAATATTGCCCTCTTGTAATTTTGAGAACATATTACTCACCACAAGATCAGCGCTATTCTTTACGTTCTGACAGTCTTCTTTCAGGAAACCTTCCCGCATGATCTCGTTGCCGCTGCTGTCGATCACGCCAACGTAAAACCCTCTGTGTGGCAGCCCTGAGTCCTTTTCTAGCGTGGTATCTTCTGCAAACATGCTGCCTGGATCAAAGAGCGATGTCAATTTACTTCTAACATGGTTCGCCAAAGTGTCCCATTGCTTTTTGTTAAGCATCATTCCCCTCTTCCTCGACGCCAGGATCTCCTCGGTTGTTGTCGTTACTGTTGTCCACAAGAGATTCTCGTTCTTTTATTTCCTGACCAGCAGCATATTCAGCTAAACACTCTTGTGAACAGAAATGCAGGAAGATATCACGCTCATGCATAGGAATAGCGCCTTCTTGATCCGCAATCACGAATTGTGCGCCAAACCAGTATGGGGGCATATCCATACTGTCATCCATCATAAAGTGCTTCCCGCACGAATCACAGATCACTGTTGATTGATGAGCCATGTGTTATTATACTCAGGATTCTCTCTGAAGCGCTTCCTAAATGAATATACTCTTTCGCTTTATTTACGTATTCTTCATCCAAAACTGGTTCACTACTCTCATCCGATAATAGTTTTATACACTGAGATGGCGAATCACTTTCACGAGCAAACTTCCCAAAATATCCACGTTGATAATGAGAACTATTTCTAATAAAATTCACTAAGACAGTTTCTTTTCCATGGGCGATCGCGTCTAATACGACAGTTGAATTTCGATGTGTAAGAACCTTTTTAGAGCCAGCTATTAACGGGAAAGGATCGTCCTTGGGGTCTTGTATCTTGGCCTTTGGAAACCACTGCCGTAGTGCTTCGACGGATGCTTCACGGTAATGAGGGTGGATCATAAGTTCACAATTCTTATCAATACCACGAAGGTCCATTATTGTCTTTGTCGCCAGCTTCGATTGTTTAGGAAAAGCACTAGGAGAAAGCTCAAAAATTACGGGCGGAGAAAAATAAACGTACTCACCCGGTGACGAAAACTCAATATCATCGTAGCGAGGGTTGCCAGTGGCCACCATTTTAGACGCTGCTGCATAAGGCCACGAAGAACACTCTTTTACTAAATTGTCACCATATACGAATGTGCCTGTTGGTACAAAAGGTGGACTTCGCTTATTGGCCATGTAAATCCATTGTCCGTGCTGTAGAAAATAGCATATAACACTGTGGGCGTCAGCCCAGCGGCAAATATTCTGGCCGGTCGGCCAAAATACATCGCCAACTAGAATCGCATCATAGGAACGATAACCGTCCAAAAATTGTTCTATTTCAGTGTAATTAAGAATATCAATCTTAGGCCCAAAGCTCTCAAGATCGACCCATGTAATGTTAACTCCTGGGCACTTAGCAGCAAACTTATTGAATGCTTGGTTAGTAACCTTATTGTATCTGGTCAGAATAACGTTCAACTCTTAACTGCCTCTACATATAAAGAACAATATTTATACCGGTCAAAATCACAACCCTTGAAGATTGATGAAAGGTCATTATACGAACGTTTGCGGATATCCTTGAAGCCAGCCTTCTTTAGATAGTAGTGCATAACCTCTAAATTAAAAGACATGACATGCCCGCCTTCCAACCTCTTGTTCTTGGCCTCTCCTATTTTATAAGAGAAGAACCAGCACGAGAGATGGCTCAGAGGAAAGTTGGGCAAGGTTTCCATCTTTCTGGGGTTTCGTTTTGACTTCAGAAAAGCCATATCCTTATCGACATATGCTTTAATCGCAATATCAAGATCCGGCACCACAAGTCTGACTTTGTGACCCTTCTTTAGAACCCTATACATTTCGGACATAACAAATGGCAATCTATCAGGAAATATGTGTTCAAATGTGTGAGAAGAGTAAATAGCGTCCACTGTGTCTTTGTTGAATGGCAGCCTTTTGGCCATAATGTCCATCCGGACTTCTGCCCCTTTTCTAACATCAACTACCTTCCAACTCTGAAACGGCCCATGCCTACGGCCTTTCTGTCCACCAATGTTCAATCTAATCATGATAATCCTTTTCATACCATAGGGCCATCGAGCGAATTTGATCTTCAAAATCGGTCGTAGGCTTATATCCTAGTCTATCACACGCCTTCGATATGTCTGCAAGAGTGTGCTTAACATCACCAACCCTGTCTGGCCTCATTTCCAAATCCAGAGGTTTGCCCGAGATCTTCTCAAGAATGCCTTTACACTCTAGAAGACTATGGGCAGAGCCTTGGGCTATATTGAAACACTCTCCGTGAAAACCATCAGACGATAACGCAACTTTAATGTTGGCATTAACAACATTATCAACAAAGCAAAAATCTCTGGACTGTGTTCCGTCTCCTTCTAGATATGGTTTTATCTCCGTCTCGCCATAGAGGCTATACAGCCAGGCAGATAACACTGTTGAATATGCTCCTCCGTATCGGCTGTGCGGGCCGAATACATTAAAGTATCGCAACGAGGCAACATCCAGCCCGTAGAGATTGGCATACATTTCACACCATCCTTCTGCATGATGTTTTTGTAAAGCATACGGAGATACCGGGAAACATCCATGTGATTCTGGAGTCGGAAGCACGTTAGCACCACCATAAACAGAACTACTAGATGAGTTAATTATTCTACACCTGCTGCCGTATCTCCGGACTGCTTCTAGTATATGTAAGGTTCCCCCGACATTAGCTCGGGCTGTTTCGAGCGGGTGTTCAACTGAATACGAAACTCTCGGCACAGCAGCAAAGTGGAAGACCACCTCAGGCTTAAATCCCTTAAAAACGTCAGCGAGGAGGCCAGGGGACTGAAGTGCTTTATGGATATATTCGATATCATCCAGCTTATTAGTTTTGTGACCTGTTGAAAGATCATCAATAACTAGAAGTTCCCAGTCATTCCAAACATCCGACAGAAGGTTAATGCACAAGTTATATCCAATAAAACCACATCCGCCTGTTATAAGTACCTTCATTGCCCGCTCCCTATATTTTGTGACATTCCTTGCTCATGCTATGTTTCTGATACGTCTTAGGCTTCCACCCGTTCGGTTTACACATTTTCTCGATATATGATAGTTTGCCACTCTTGTTGTTTGCTTCTAGTTGTTTCATTTGCTTCTCATTGAACGGTTCAATGTAAAAGCCGTTCGGGGGTGCGAAATAGCGCCCGTATCGCTTATTCCCTCTGATATACGCACAGTCAAAAAGCATAGTTTGGCATGGAAAACAGCTACTACAACGGGTCCATTTTCTTTTCCTGCACTGACGACCAAACCATTGCTCTCCATTCACTTTCCCTTTATAGCGATTCTTTTTTAGGTTCCACATATTACCTCCCTCCCAGGAGATAGTTGTAGACGGGTACAGCCCGATCTTGTCGTAAGCAGCAACCCTGGTAAGACCGCTATCGCACGTCCTTTTGTTAATAAGGTGTAAGTAATTTGTCCCATTGATATTGAATTTTCTTTTCTTCCCTTCTTTGTTCTTTTTGCGTGCCCATGCAAATGTGTGATTAACCTGAACGATTTTTGGGTACTGCTTGAAGATCTCAAGAGTGTCATCAAGTTGTTTGTCCGAGCGGAAGAGATACTGGTAGTCATCTTGTATGAAGTTTACGATAGGATCGTTTTCTTTCTTACAGAACTTTATAGCATAATTCATCGCTCGGTATAATTCGTTTCTAGTCCGGTCTTTGAATTTCTTAACAACTACGGACTTATGCTGGTTGGATATCGTGTTAAGATATTCATCAAACCCTTTTTCTATGGTGCAATTATCACAGATCAAAAGACGAATACGATCCATATCTATAAACTTGAGAATCGAATCAATGCAGTTTTTTGCGTAGTACATTCTATTGCACGTCATTACAGCGAAAATCATTTTGCTTTCTCCATCAACGACTTCAAATACGTCGCTGCATGTTCCAATGAAAGATGATCCCTATAATAGGAATACGGGTCGAACGTTTCATATCTCTCTAACATTGATCGTAGTGTCTTTACATACTTCTCTCTCGGGCATAGAACTCCAGTCTTCTCATTTATATAACGTTCATGCCAGAAACGTGTCTTTTGCGTAATAAGAACTGGACAACCACAAGCTAGGGCCTCTGGGATTACGCGTGGACATGAATCCACTCCTTCGCAGGAAATCACAGCGATCTTGCTTTGGGCATAGAGCAGAGGTAGCCTTTTTCTGGGAACCCAGCCTGTGAATTTTACATTTCTAAATGTTCGCTTCAGTCTCTTAGATGCAATCCCTACTTGAATCATTTTAACGTCAGGTGGTGTTGTCTTTAATATAAAGCCATGACCCTTGTAACCAGATCTGTGCTCGTTACCAACAAAAATCACGTCAAATCTTTTTTCCGCTTCGTGCGGCTTGAAAATATTATCTGCGGCTGGTTTGACAAAAAGCGATGATTTAATTTTGGGGAACTTCTTTCTTGTTTGTCGAAGCTGGTCAGGAGAATCATTGATAATAAGGTTGTATTTCTGGAATTTGGATCGAGGAACATATCTACGGCCTGCACCATAATATATCTTAAACGCCTTTGGGTATCTCCTCAATACCATATCATACTCGGCAAAGCCGCCCCTCGTAAAAATCACATTGGGTTGGAAGGGACACTTGGCAGACCTAAAATTAGGAATCCATCTTTCCACAAAATTCGGACGATATTTGACTTTGCGCTTGCCGCCCCAATACCAGACTTCTCCGTGTCCTTTTATCGCCAATTCGGCAGCAAGCTGGGTCCACATATCACAACACTCAGCAAGATTGTCATACATTATTTGTTTAGGATTTCTATCGGTAGGAACCTGGCCACGCAAAAATAGCAATCTCATTTGATCTCTCCAATAAACTCCAGTGCTCTATTTTTTCATATTATCGCCGCTATAGTGTTGTTTTTATTGAAGAAAAACGTATATCCATGAGACTGCAACCTTTTCTCACAAGCAGCCTTATCCACAGGACACAAATGTCTGTGCTCATAATGAATGATAACAGGTAAATGCTTTCCAAGGTCCAATGATTTTAACACCTCAAAGTCATGGCCTTCAGTATCTACTTGCAACACATCGATCTTAGTCAAATTATACTTCTTTGCCACGAAGTTTAGTGTCTTACACGCAACAGTTATGTGCTTTACTGACTTTTTCTTGATAGGAGGATGATGCCTATATATGCTACACCCCGCCAGAGATGACCTTAGCGGGACCCACATTTTCAGAGAACCAGATTTTCTGGAAATAGCAATCCTTTCAAACGACAAACCGTCTATACCCTTGAAATTCTTTTTAAGTGCTTTAAATGAAGCTCCTATTGGCTCTATAAAAACTCCAGACCATTTGTCATTAACAATTCGTTTATATAGATGATCGGTAACATGCCCGTTATGTGCACCTACCTCTATAAATACAAGGTTCTTTTTCTTCTTATAGGCATCTAAAACATGGGCTATTTTTATCTGTCCATCTTCTTGCCCAATAATTTCATCAAACAGCGTCTCCACTTTGTTTGTTCTCCAGTTTTGTCAGCCTCTCTTCGATTCTCTCAAGTCTCTTGACTATTCCCTCTATAGGTGGATCGTATGGGGTCCTGGGATCGGGTGTTGGTTCTGGTTTAGGCTCCGGCTTTGGTTTCGGGTCAGCAAGAAGAGCCCGCACATCAATCAATCCATATCCAGTTTTCTTGTCTTTGCCTGCTGCATCGAGATCAACAGCAGTTTTGCTCAAATGTTCACGTACATCTTCTACTGTACGCACAGGCGTGCGACCACCATATTTGCGATGCTTTGCTATCATAAGTGCGATAACGCCAGCAGCCCACGGAGTTGACATGCTTGTCCCCGAATATACAGCATACCTATTGCTAGGTACTGTAGACAAGATATCGACACCAGGGGCCATAAAATCAAGATTTTGCCCCATGTTGCTAAAGACGGCTCGGATGTTTTCCATGTCTAATGCCCCAATTGAAATTGTCTCAGCGTACTGGGCCGGATAACCCAAAACAGCCCTGTTGCCTTCATTGCCAGCCGCACAAACAACTGGAACATGAGCAACGTATGCAGCTTGGATCGCCTTATATACACCAGAATGATTATCATCGCCGCCGAGCGACATGCTGATAACATCTACTCCCTTGGATAGCGCTTTGTGAATACCGAGTGCCACATCCTCATACGATCCATAGCCATCGTCTCCTAGGACTTTGTAGACATATATCTGGGCTTCAGGAGCAACTCCAACAATTCCTAAGGCATTGTTGTTTGCCGAAAGAATACCAGAGACATGGGTTCCGTGCCCATCCCGATCCATGTAATCAGATTTAGCACGGTCTCGTTTTCTTTTATGGTCTGCATTTCCAGTTCGCCTGTATAAATCGTCCCATTTCTTATACTCTGCAAAACCTGAAATATTGAGACCAAACTTTACACTTCCCCTCAGGTCAGCATGCTTGGCCTGACATCCCGTATCCAAAATCGCTACTTTCACACCTTCCCCTTGGGTCTTTTTCCAAACTTCAGGTATGTTGTGTTTTGATATCTGATAACCAAGGGTTTGACCAGCCTGTGGTATGATTGGTTTATGACGAATAAACTTAATGTGACGCATCCGTTCCATTGACTTCTCTACTTTCTGACTGTGATAATCACAGCATTGGACACTTTTAGAACTTTCTTTTTAACATCACCCAGGAACCGTACATTCCTCACAAACTCCTTCATCGTCCATTCGAAAAAGTGATAAGGATTTGAAGGACGCCCCTTCGGATTTTTCCGTTCAGGAGTTGTTATTATTATAGTTCCTCCGTTTCTTACAGCATTGCTCAGGTTTCTCAGGGCAAGCTTCCAGTCTACGATGTGCTCAATCGTATCTACGCAAACAGCCACATCAAAATCATCCGTGAAACCAAGATCAGTTATGTCACCGCGAACTATTTTACACTTATTACTTCCGTATCGTTTTTGCCCATACAAAACAATCCGTTTGTCATATTCCACTCCCAATACATGTTTGGCCACTCGGGTTAGGTGGGAAGAACCTCCACCGGGACCACTGGCGCAATCTAAAACTCTCTTGCCCACGCAATACGGCATAGATAGGTTGTAACACGCCTTCAAAGAGAGCTTCCCTTTTACGTCAGGGATGCATTGTCCAGTGTTAACAAACTCCATAACTTCGCCATCTTTGAACGTTGCGCGCCAGAGGTACTCCTTGTACTTGGGTTTCGGAAAATCTTTAACCAACTTCACTTGCTTGTACGTAGCATGCATCAGTTTACACTCACTATATCAAATGATTTCTTGTCAATTCCCCACAACGGACTATCTGCTAGGCATTCAATTCGAATGCCTAGCTTTTGTATAAACGGTAGTAATTTTGTTTCTATGATTCGTCGCTTGAATCTATAGTCCGCTCTAGATCGATATCTCTTTTTGCGACCATTATACATAATTTTCTCTGGGCGTTTATTACCTAATGTGCTAAGGACGGGGCCATCTAGACCTGCGATTAATATTCGCTTCGGCTTGGCAATGCACCCAGCGGCAAGAGCAGCAACACCACCTGGGGCTGGCATAAAAGAGAGTGCCCCGGCAGGACTGATATTCCACTGATCTTTAAGAATACGTCTACGATTACTGTTGCCAATTTTGTATGTGGTATATTTGCGCTTTATGCCACACCAATATTCACCGTACCTATGTCTATAATGGTACTTAAGCCAGAATTGCATATAATGGGCTAAAATAATGGTTCCTTTCCATCGCTTCCCTTTTGCCGATGTAGTGAACTCTTTCAGTTTTTCAGTATCTCCACAGTAAACATAATCTGATGGTGCTGCATTAGGATGAACATAGTTAGTAGAAATCACCAAACTGTTGTGTTTTTTAGCATAATCTTTGAGAAATGCTCCATTATCTCTTACGCTTACACCGCCAGCCATTACAACCACGCTATCAGACTGGGGGCATGTAGAATAATCAAATCTTTTCATGACACATCTCTACAACGTTGTTCGCTATTCTTCTGGCGGCCATGGGTTTATAATAAATGTTCTCTTTTGAAAAAGTGCTTTTAAGACCGTATTCAATGGATGCGGTCATCATCTCATAGTTACACATACAGTCAATTACGTTGGTGTTCCTCTCTCTTCCTTCTTGCCGCTGGCCTATATTAACTACTGAAACACCGAAGCTAGACGCCTCACGTATTCCGGAGCTAGAGTTTCCAATCATGCAACGGCAATGGGCCATAATTTTGACAAAATCCTCAAAAGGAAAATGCTTCACGAAGATCACTTGATCTCGATGTGACTCGATAGAAGAGACAATGCGAGAACTAAAAGCGTCAATATTGGGGGAAACGACGATAGTTTTGATGTCAAACGACAACACCGATCTCATAACCATCTCCATGTCAACGTCATCATCTGTGGTATTTGGATGAACCATGACAAGAAAGTAATCTTCATTTCGTTCTAAATTAATCCGCCGGAGATCAGGGTTGAGCTGCTTTGTGTAGAAAGTCTCTCCTACTTCTACCTGAGTAAGGGCCTCAACTGCTGGGCAACCAAAATTGTATACATGTTTGGATCCCGTAAGTTTTAGAACGTTTTCTTCTGCTTTGGTAGTTGCCACATAGTGTCTGCAAGAACATACAGATATTAAGTCTCGAATTACATTATCGATGCTCCCGGATTTTTCTCCTCCTTGGATGTGAAGAACCTTGATGTTCATCATCCTGGCCGCCAATACAGGCGGCAAGTAGTCAAACCGATCCCCTATCGCCAAGAGCGCAACCGGCTTTTCTCTTGAAAAAAGTGATGAGTGTTCTATCATCGATAACCCAACAGTCTTTACCATTGATTCCAAAGTGTCACTAGCTAACAAACAATCAATTTCCCGGCAGTCTGAAAAATCCCTAAATATGTCATCCTTGCCATATTTTGGCATCAACAAACCAGAGCTGAGAACAGGCAGAACATCAACTCCCATCTCTTTCAAATTCTTCAAAACCAACTTCAGTTTTGAATAGTTTGTTCTATTAACTATCGGTACGATTAGCTTCATATATACACTCACAAACATCAAAATCTAATGGGTCATCGATGTCCATACATTCCAATCTATCAGATATGACATATAGATATGGATTTCCTGGTCGGTAATCCCAGAACTTTCCTTCCGAAACAAACACATCCCTATCGAAAATATGAAATGCGTGAGCCATTTGGTAAATTGCTTTGTTGCCCTGAGTGGACACCACGTCTCTATTACTCAGGTTAATCGGGACAAGAGATTCATCAAAAAAGATGTTATTTACACGAAACACCGTTGTCAAAGTTTGTATATCTTTGTTTTCAAAAATCGACAGTGCATCTTCTATAGTGTTTTTATTTAAGAAGGGGCAACAAACATTCAAACTCATAATATGTCTGGTGGGAACTTTCCTGTAATGTGCAAAAACAACTTCATGATCGGCCCTTCCCTTCTTGACTGACTCATAAGATCGATCTAAGAACCCAACCTTATCGACATACTTGGAATATATGTCCATTATCTGTTGTTCTCCGGTATATGCTGCCAGATATGTAGGTACGTCGAGATCAGATATTTTCGATAGGCCCAGATCTAAGAGGGTAGTGTTTCCGAATGGCCGCACAAGTTTTTTTGGCAGACGAGTTGAATGCAGCCTGGCGTTAATTACAATAGAACACTTAGAACTCAAAGACATAGATCATTCTCCTTCTTACTCTCGGAGTCGTAATCAACATTGTCTCGACTGGCTTCACCCCAAGAGTCCATTCATTGATTTTTTCAGCATTGATCCTCCAGTGCTTTGAACTTGATCTGCTTTTCTTTCCGCCAGGTTTCCATTTCCACGGAAAACTCAAAATGGCATTACAAGACACTCTCATTACTTCTGCGAAAGCCTCTCGCTGCTTATCTTTCAAGTGTTCCCATACTTGCAAAGCAATAACAACATCATATTCCTTGTCCTGGATTGGCCATGGAGTTTCCATAATATCCCATTGATACTTTATTGGCTCTTTACACTGATTATATTTATCCATTAAATCGGCATCTCCAACTAGGGGAAGGAAAGCAGGGCCAACTTCTAAACAAGATTCCCAGCCACTTCTTCTTAGAACATTAATAACAGCACTGTAGTAATCCCATCTCTCGGCTAAGTATCCGGGATTCCGTTTAAGCTGTTTGAGAAATCGTTTACGAGTGAGGCATACCATAAGACCACCTGCCATAATATTCTTCACGGACTGATGTTTCACATGCTTGGAAATCTGTACCATGATCAATCTGAAAAGCTTCCCACATATCTGCATAATCCCTGAGCTTCTCCATGTCGTGTGGGAGTATAGCAAATTTGTTATCACGGAAAGGAAGAGATTGGTCAGTAGTGAAGTGTTTTTCCACGACAGTTGCACCCAAAGAGATAGCGGCGATAGCGTCTTCCACTCCAATGCAGTGACCGCTGTATCCTACATTCTGCGTCATGGTCTTCATAAACAGAATTCTCCGCAGATTAGCTTGCTCAGGAGGACATGGATATGACGAAACACAATGCAGCAAAAAGACGTTTGGAAAGCGGGCATACTCTTCATATTCTCTGGCAAAAGTTGCACCAGTACTAACATAGACCTTCTCAAACATATCTATCGCTTTGTGTACTAAACCTCTGTTTCTGCACTCACTACTGGGGATTTTTATTTCGTCAGTAAATGGACGAATCCTCTCAAGATCTTGAATTGCAAAACAGGACGTAAGAAATCTAATGCCTTCGTTATCACAAAACTTCTTTAAGTCAGCATGCCTCTCCGTCGTTAATTCGGCTTTTTCATAGGTCTCGCGACGACCGTCCAAATCCCATGGCCCTGGTTTCAGGTTTTTGGCCTGCCAAGTCTGGAATTTTACGTAATTTGCGCCAGAGGATCGGGCTGCAAGGATCATCTTTTTTGCGAGATTCATGTCTCCAAGGTGGTTCATGCTAAGTTCTGCTATCAACTTGATCATAATTCTTCTCCATTTCAAGGTTAAATTCAGACGTTTATCGAATACACACATATACATTCTATGGAACCATACTGCATTCCTAGGAGAACATTGATGGAGACATTTAAAGAAACACCAGAAGAGATACTGAAATATCAGATATCCCGCAATAAAAAAGCTTCGAGCAGACGCAAAACAGACGGTAGAACAAAATCAAGGATGAGTTATGCACGGGTTCTAAAGAAAGTATTCTCTAGCTGCAAGCGAATCCTAAGTATCGGATGTAGATCCAAGTCGGAATTGAAGTTTCTTAAACATCGGGGCTACAAAGTAGTTGGTATAGATGTGATTCCGGGCAATCATGTAGTAATGGATGCTCATGAAATTGGCGAGCATTTCGAAGAGAATCAGTTTGATGTAGTGTATGCAGTTCACTCCATTGAGCATATGTATGATGTCAGGCAAGTTTTCTTGGGCATCCGCAAAGTTGCACGCCTAGGATGTTTCATTGTAGTTCCTACATACAGACAAAAATATTTACCAAACATCAGCCATCCGACTATTTTGGATATAATGACAAAGAATAGAGCCAGGATGAACAAAGTGACACCTAAAGACTTAGAGGACTTCAAGGTCATGCAACCTTTTGATCTCGTAAATTACAAATTCAACCAAAGAAGGCCACGGCAAAGAACAAAGATAAACGAGTGTCAGCTTGCACTCAGGTGGGTAAAATGCTAAGCGTTTTACAGAACATAAAAAAAGAAGATATTCGGTACGATCCGTTTCCTCACGTTATAGTTAAAAATGCACTAAATAAAGAACTGTACAAAACTCTAAGCAGTAACTTTCCTAAGGTTCCGGTGAAAGCGAGCCGAAGAGGCTCCAATATACGAGTAGATTTACGATCAGGGGATGCCAAAGACATACACCGAAAATGGAAAGAAGTCATGGCATACCATACTTCTCCTGAATTTTGGGCAGAATTTGTTGATTTGTTCAAAGATGCTATCCTACAGTGTCATCCAAACATAGAGAAACAGTATAAGAGAAAACTGGAATATTTCCGGATTAAACGAGACATTGAGATTGACTGTTCTGCCTCAATGAACACTCCTGTTACTGGCAAGCCGAGTTCGGTAAGAAGCACACATGTCGATAACGAATTTGAGCTATACGGTGCGCTGCTCTATATGCGTGACGAAAACGATGACTCTACCGGAGGGGATTTACAAATACACCGATGGAACGGAAGTAAACGCAGATATTTTAGCACTCGCGAAGGTCATAAAAGCGAAGTACCACGTAAAATGTGCTCGTTAGTCGAGACAGTACCTTATGAAGCCAACACAATGATACTATTCATTAACTCTGCAAATTCAATACACGGCGTAACTCCAAGGTCAATCACAAACTTTGTGAGAAGATTTATGATAATACACGGAAGATCTAAAAAACAGTTGTTTAACATTAAGCGATACCATGCTGGAGAAAGAAAAACAGAAACAACTACCTAGGAGCGAATATTGAAGACGTTCAACAAAAAACCAGAAGCAATACTCCGATACCAAATAAAAAGTAATTCGACATCCAAGAAGAAGCGCAGAACAAATCAGCGCACAAAATCAAGGCAAGGCTACATCAAAGTCCTGGAGAGAGTATTTCCTGAATGCAAACACATGTTATGCATTGGCTGTCGAACTGAATCAGAACTAGATTTTTATAGAGAACATAAATATGAGATCACTGGAATCGATGTAGTCCCAGGAGATCACCTAGTTTTAGACGCACACGAAATTGGTGAACATTTTTATGAGAACCAATTTGACGTTGTTTACGCCGTTCATTCTATAGAACACATGTACGATGTTACAAAAGTTTTTGCTGGCATTCGTAAAGTAGCACGATTAGGCTGTTTTATTGTAATCCCGTGTTACAAAAAATACAAACCAGACATTAGCCACCCAGCCATTCTGGATATAATGCTGGCAAACAGAAAAAATATAAACAAGGTGTCTCCTAAAGATTTAGAAGATTTTAAGATCATGCAGCCTTTCAAACTGTCTGACTATAGCTATCATCTGAGCGAAAGGGCTGGAGATCTCCATGAGTGTCAATTAACACTCAAATGGACAGAAGGGGAATAATATGCTTAGCATCTTACAGAACATAAAAAAGGAGGATATCAAATACGATCCCTTCCCACACGTTGTGATAAAAAATGCACTAAATCAAAAACTATATGACACTTTAAGCAGTAATTTTCCACTGAGGAGAAAAAACGTCCCCAAAAAATCTAAAAGTAGAGTCTCTAACAAACGATATGATTTATGGTCGCATACCACCAAAAAAATACACCATAAATGGAAAAAAGTTATGGCTTACCATACTTCTTCTGAATTTTGGCTGGAGTTTGTATCGTTATTCAGAGATGCTATCCTACAGTGTCATCCAAACATAGAAGAACAACATAAGAGAAAACTGGAAGATTTCCGCACTACCGTGGCCTCCCACCCTGTTGGTAAACACGAAATTGCTATAGAATGTGCAGCTTCGATCAACTCTCCTGTTACTACTGCTAGACCAACTTCAGTAAGATCAACACATGTAGATAATGAACATGAGCTATACGGTGCGCTGCTCTATATGCGTAACAAAAAAGATAATTCTACCGGAGGGGATTTACAAATATTCAGATGGAAGGATGACGAGCGTAGATACTCTAAGAAAGGCTTGGGAATAAATCACAATATGTGTTCTTTAGTCGAGACAGTACCTTATGAAGCCAACACAATGATACTATTCATTAACTCTGCAAATTCGATACACGGCGTAACTCCAAGGTCACGAACTAAACTCACTAGAAAATTTCTGACCATACATGGATGTACTACACATAAATTATTCAACGTTAGTGATAAATTTGAATGATAGATAAATTCAAAACACTTATATTTGACTGCGATGGTGTCATCCTTGACTCCAACAGGATAAAATCTAGTGCCTTTTATGAAGTGGCCTCGAAATTCGGACCCACAAGAGCATCTCAGATGAGAGAATATCACCAACAAAACGGTGGACAATCTCGTTTCATAAAATGGGCGTTTTTCTGGAAGAACATTTTGGGAAAGTCGGACGATCCGCAAGAAATAAAAAACCTTATCGACGCATACTCAAAGATCTGCCTTAAAAATCTAGTTGCTGCCGATACAACATGTGGCCTCTCTGAACTACTAGACGCGACAAACGACAAGACGAGGTACGTAGTGTCAGGCAGCTACCAGAATGAATTGCGCTACATACTCAAAAAACATGATCTGAACAAGTTTTTTGCCGGGGTCTATGGTAGTCCAGATTCAAAACTTAGCATACTCCAGAAACTAGAGTTTCCTGCACCTGCTTTATACATTGGAGACAGCAAGTATGATTATGAGGTAGTGACAGAATGTGACATGGACTTCATATTCATGTCCAAGTACACTGAATTTGCAGATTGGCGGGACTTCTTTGCTGACAAGCAATGTGGCGTCATAGAGGATCTGCGTGGTCTACTTTAGTCCCATTTGTTATACACTAAACTAAATTTGTCCCATACCGCATATCGTAAACGGTCTTGAAGACTTTTCTTCAACTTGACTACACTACGATTGTTAGTTTTCCACCCGGAAAAATCCATTTTCAAGAACTTCGCATCCTTGTCGGCGAATTCATATCTGATCACCTTGGCATCAGGCAGCCTCAAACACTCGGACACTACAGCATTCCAACTCCTGGCGTAATAATCGATGGCCTTAAACGTGTCAACTCCCCCAAGATCCTGGGCTAGGTTGAGATGCCTTTCTTTTTTAGTGTAACTGGTGTACGCATAAAGAGGGTGCCTTATAAGAGCCACAAAACCACTTGTATTGTTCCTACTAAAGAACCCAAATTTAGCAGCAGCATTAAAGATTGCCGTCTTCTTTGGTTTTGATCTGAGGTGTTTCAAGTAGTTGACCAGGTTTTCGTCAATCGATAGATTGCGGAGTAGTTTGTATCCAGTTCTATCATAGAATGCAGTGCAAGTTAGCGCTTTGGGTTTTTCATCAAAGGACAGGAGGCGCTGATGCAACATTTTCTTTCCACGCTGTGTGAAAGGTTCATCGTGGCGAATGAAATATGTATCCGGCTTCGAGTCCACCTTGTACTTCTTTCCAAGGCACTTAAGAAGATAAGTACTGCCCGACCCGCCGACAGTCACGAAGAAATACTTCACTCTAAATCTGCTTTCTCTTTGGCAATAGCGGCTTCCACTCTGCCAATATCTTCTGGACAATCAACAGCAATGGTGCTTTTTAGTTTCATCATTTTCACCCGAAATCCTAGTTCCAACATGCGAAGGATTTCGATATCTTCAATTTCCTCAAGAGGGGTTTTCCTGCCAAAAGTGGAAAAGGTTTCCAAGTGCTCACGAGAAAACGATGAGACGCAAGTTTGACACCATGCCTCTCTGAATTCAAATTTCTTGGTCGTTGGGATTGGAGCACGACTTGCATAAAGAAGATAGCCATCTCTATCAAAAACGACCTTGGGTACACTGGGACTACGGAAGTCTTCCTCGTTTGTGATAGGGGACATTCCGTAATGAACTGCACCTTTGAACTCTAAATGTCGGCGGCCCAGCTTCCATATATCTGCCGGGCATACTAGCGGTTCATCTCCTTGGACATCTACATAGATATCAGCCTCTACCTGCTGGGCTGCTTCGAATACACGATCCGTTCCAGTTAAACATGTCTTAGATGTCATAAGAACCTTCATTCCATTTTTAATACAATGACCGTATATACGATCATCATCCGTTGCAACAAACACACAGTCCTTAGAATATGCCATTATGCATTGGCTCCATACTCTACTAATTAAAGAGCGGCCTGCTATTTGGACAAGTGGCTTACCAGGAAATCTCGAACTGTCATACCTGGCGGGGATAATAACTGCTACTTCCATTTTCAGTCTCCACTAAATTCAGGTGCATATATAGACGAATGCGTAACATTATACGAACTAGGTGTTACAGCCACTATAGGAGGGCCTTCGTATAAATCAAACACTTCCATCATTGCGGCTTGTTTTTCATCAATACCATATCCGTCAAACCCGGCGAGCAGAATCCTTCGTGCGCCACCTGCAACACATGCAGCAAATGCATATGGAGCTACCATGAGAGTTGGTATGATACACCTTTTTTCTTCAGACTTCCATGTTTTATCCTGGACATGTAAACCATAATCCAAGGTATCTAGTTTAGCAAAGGTGAAAGCAAGCTCTACAAGCGATTCCGGTGCCAGAACCTTCTTTTTCAACTGTTCATACTTTTGTCCCTCGGTTTCCAAGCGGATCTTATCGCACACAGCATAAATATCTACCAACGGATTCGGGAAACCTGTATCACAGTTTAAACATACAACAAAAGGTTTTTTAGTTTCCACGTATTTAATGATGGCATTTAGATGTCGTTTCGAACCTGGTCCTGATGCAACTATTAAGACTTCTCTTCCTTTTATCCAATTAGACGCAGACCATTTTCCAATAGTCCACGCACCCGAGTACCCCTTTTCTTTGAGTTTTTCTTTAATATACGAGTCATGATTTTTTAGTCGCTTTATGGCATCCAGAATTTCTTTAGCACTATGACACCTCTTAACCATTTCTTGAACATAGGTTGGATGAGAATTAAATGTTGCTGCTAAATAGTAGTACAAACTTGGCCCCCACCCGAACTGTTTTTGCATGGGTTCAAAATCTTCTGCAACCAACTCGAAAATATTTTCAGGCTCATAATCGAAACCTTTATTTTTTAGTTCCATCAAAAGGAATTCGGTTCGTGTATTACCCGCACCACGGCCCATGCCCAGCACGGTACTATCAATCCAGTCCACTCCTTCTGACTTAGCCTTGAGAGAATTGACTAGCCCCTGCCCTTTGTTATCATGTCCATGAAATCCGATACTTCCAGACCAAACAGATCGTATGGATTCTATCGTTCTGACAACATCATTCGGCCCCATATTGCCCAAGGAATCAGCAAAATAAATTACATCAGCTACTCCCCATTCCTGAATGACCTTTATGGCTTCCTGTATTTCAAAATGTGACTTTCCCCCTGTTTGCATCATATTCACGCCAACCCCATATCCGAGAGTTTTCAGACCCTTCGCAAATGGGCCACACTTGAGCATTTTTGTATTCGGAAAATGCAAAGCCAATCTAACCCGGTCTACTGGAGATTCAGCAGCAGAGTTAAACATCTCTTCAGCAGACACATGCTCTACATCGCTTCCGTTCACCATTACTCCGATAGGGACGGGAGGTAGATCAAGATCCCTTAGAAAGTTGTCTGAAGAATAAGCGAACGGCCCCATAAAACTGTTCTTTGATGTAAAACGAAATCCAATTTCAATTGCGTCTATTTTCGCTTGGTGGATGGCGTGAAGGTACTTTCGGGCAAGATCTAGGTCGAAATCCCACTGGTTGTAATACCCGCCATCTCTGAATGTGCAATCTAAAACTTTCATTTTTACCTCTTTCAATTAAATGAAATGAACACAACTCAACAGTATATTATACAATAACAGTATTAGAACACATATTAGGGAGATATAAATGTGGCTGCCGAAAAAATCCAACTCAAATCGCTGCTAAAATGCCACAGAGGCAGAGACTTCCTCATCTACTGCCCGGGGAAGAATATTACGGAATGGAAGGAGGAGGTCGATAATCTCGTCAAGGAAAAGAACTTAATATCCATTGGTTGCAACAAACTCTCTGGTTTGTTTGTTCCGTATTACCACATCTTCACAAACAACGAGAAATATGAACACTACGGAAGTACGATCCACAAAACCTCAACGCTGATGTTGGGCAACTATATCAAACCCAAGTTTATCAAAAAGCACAAACATACAGGGTACATACAGATCGATTACACAGACCGAGATAAATCTGAACCCATTTCTTACAAGCGAAAAGAAGATCTTATCAGGGGGTATTATAGAACATCTGGAAACATCGGAATCATGGTAGCCCACCTCCTTGGGGCCAACAGAATTTACGTCGCAGGAATGTGCGGATTTACATACAAATTTGACGGCGACATTCACTACTACAAGGCAGAATTGAACAGAGACAGGAAGAGCAAGAAGGAGTGGTTGAATAAGTACGACAAACCCGCCTCTAAGTGTCTCGACAACCTAAGAGCCTATGGAATCGACTTTAAGATAATCACGCCAACTATATATGACAAACACTATGATGGATCTGTTTTAGACGGTTAGCATCTCGACTTCCGCTGTGGTTAATCTAATGCGGAAAGCATCCTTAGGATTGGTCTTGCAACCCGTTCCTCCCTCGACAATGAAATCTTTATCATCGTCCTGGGTTTGCTTCAGGAAATCCTTCTTGTAGATTGCGGAGTAATGCTCAAGAAGTCTGTTCCCTTCTTCATCATCAATTTCTGCGCGACGAATATCATCCCAATCAGATTTGCCAAAGTAGCAGTAAAGAGGAAGCACTCTCATTAACCCATCCAAGTCGTCCTTGCTTACATAAGGCTCAGGCATATTGAGCATGGATCGTGAAGTAGTATGGACAGTGATAGCCTTTGGATCATCCATCCAATCATTCTTCTCCGCTACTGCCCGCAACTCCGTGCCATGGTAAGGAGTAAACATGCTGACTGTGATCGTATCGTACCCACGCACTGTCCGGACAAATTCCACAGTGTCCATAATTAAGTCTCGGGTTTCACCAGGGAAACCTATGATGAGGTTCACACTAAAGACTACGCTACTGTCGGCAATAATATCCAAATGTTCTCTAAGCTTATCGTTTGATACAAACCTCTTTAAGACGTTCTTGCGGTAGTCTTCATTGCCACATTCAATACCAAACGAAACTCTGTAACACCCTATTTCTTTCAACCTCTTCAGATTCTCAGGATTGCAATTTTCTGGTCTTGTGTTAAACCAGAATGGCAACTTGAATTGCTCGTACATATCGCAAAATTCGTAAATCTCCCGTGGGGGCCTGGCCAAGAAGCTATCATCAATGAAATAAAAAAACTCAGGATCATATGTCTTGACCAGGAGGTTTAGCTCTTCTTCTAAGACCTTTATTGTTTTACGACGCAGGAAATGCCCCTGATCATCCGCCTTAGCCAAAACAACCTGCATTGGCGAATTGCAAAAAGTGCATTTATAAGGACAGCCCCGATATGTCTCTACGGGAATCGTTTTGAATATCCTACCGCCCATAGGACGGTAAAACCTAACCTCCTCAAAAAGGCTAAAGTCAGGAAATACGTTGTTTATATTGACAAGTTCACTTTTAGGATTTTTGTGAATTTCGCCTTCGTTGTCTTTATACCATGTGCTAAGAATGTTATCCATAGAACGGCCACAGCGAACAGCTTCGGTAAAGCTAACAATGGTTGTCTCACCTTCCCCTAAGCCAATCATCTTGACCTCTGGGAAATCCATGCAACGCTGAGGAGCCGCAGTTGGAAAAACACCACCTAGGAGGTGGGGGATATTGAGATCCTCTACTCTCTTGAGCATCCTGACCGTCTTCATAAAAGCATCTTCAACAACAGACACGATCATCGCATGCGGCTTAAACTCTAGAACTTTATCTCTAAACTCGCCAAGTAAATTCTCTTTGACAGTAATTCCGAGATCATCTTCATCGCTGAATTTACGAGCCTGTAAGAATTTCACTCGATTCTGTGGACTAGAGCCTTCCTCTGATATGTATGCAGTCGTGTCGAAGAAATCTACTTGGTATCCTTGTTCCTTCATTATCTTAGTAAAAAGACCGATTGCCAGAGAAGGAACCAACATGAACGGTAGATTTGGGTAGACAATCAGAACCCGAAAATCATTCGGGGCTATCTCAGGCCCGGTTGCGTCTTCTGCTGGTTGAACGTTTATTATGGGCAGGCTACACATAGTTCTATGTTAGGAGAGATAGGATACATTTCCTTTACGGATAACACCGCTTGTTCAAATGATCGCAGAAGGATACTATGTTGTCCGTCGTAACATCCTGATGATTACCAACGTAAAGACAATGAGAATGGACCATGTTGACATTCTCTTCGTACCTAAATTGGTTTACATCCATCAATAAGTCGTGCTTATGCAAATTGCCAGCTATCATAGGTCTGTGTTCTATTTTCATTTCATCCGCTACATGTTGTGCTTTACGCTTGTCTCCATAGCAATATAGAGGTAGACAAAAACTACTAACCCCTTCTGTTACGAAATTAGTCTTGTATCTGGTGCTATTTAATGCTGACAAAAATGTCATCAAATTCTTGTTACGATGAACAATAATATCATCAAGACGATCAACCTGTCTACATCCGAGTACCGCATTCATCTCCGTAGACCTGACGTTATATCCCCTCAGGAGGAATGTGAATGCTGGATCAACCCCTTCTACTTCTCTCTTCTTTCTTTCTTCTTTGGGCAACTCTCGCAATAAACCATGTGCCCTTAGTAAAAGAAGTGTGTGATATACTTCATCATCATTTGTGCACACCATTCCTCCTTCTATCGTAGTAATGTGATGTCCGTAATAGAAAGAGAACGTAGACGCTACTCCGAAATTACCAACCTTCATGTCTTTGTATTTGGCTCCTGGGGATTCACAACAATCCTCTGCCAAGACAACATTGTATTGTTTACACAACGATAATAGACGATCAGTTATAGCCGGAAACCCTATCAGGTGGGTAAGGAATAAAAACTTAGGTTTCTGCCTCTTGAATATGTGTTCTAAATTATCCAAATCCGGGCCGAAGTTATTCAAGTCTATATCACAAAGCTGAAGTGGCATCCCCAACTGGCATATCGGAGATACATTCGTAGACCATGTACAAGCTTGAGCTACCCACATGCCGCTGCCATATTTGGATCTCAGGGCATCAACAAGGATGAGGTTAGCAGAAGATCCAGAATTGACGAAGACAGAATGCTTACAACCCTGCCATTCCGACCATTTGGTCTCAAACTCCCGAACGCATTTTGAGGCAGTGAACCTTTCTGACAATAGACAGAAACTTGCCATAGCTTTTCTGTCGCTTGGCGTAATAGCCTCGTCACTCATCAAACTCCACATGCCATTTTCTCCTTTACCCAATCGTAGGTCTTCTTGATCCCATCTTTCAAGTTGGTAAATTCAAAGTCGGGGAACATCTCTGAAAACCTATCTGTGTCTATAAGGCTAAAACTGGTCGGCTCTGACACACTTTGGATTTTGTCCGTGTAGCCTGTGACTTCGGCAATAATGGCCGCAACCTCCCCGACAGAGTGTGAAGTTGGGTAAGCGATATTCAGATCTGAAACATTTCTGTTTGGCATTTTTATCAGTTGGGTGAGTATTTTGGCAAAATCATCAACATACATAAACTGCCTATGGCAAGATGTGTTGTTAATAAACACATCTTCTTTACTCTGTTTCGCCAGAAGCATCTTACATATCAAAGATGGTATTAGATGAGATTTAGTTCCATTGTACTCGGAGAAAGGACCATACAAATTAGCTGGGTATACTATAGTGTAGTCAAATCCATACTGGTCCTTAGCCGCCCTACATTGAACTTCTATCATACGTTTAGCAAACGCGTAAGAATAGCTATACCATAGCGGCCTGCCGTCGTGCAAAGTTCCTTCTGTGGGTTTCAGTTTATTGGCAGGATAAACGGCTGCTGAGGAAACAGCTAGTAGAGGGATGTTGTTTATAACACAATAGTGTATGACGTTTGTATTTATCAGAACATTATTAATATAGTAGCTGTAGTAATTCTCGGAATGAGAAGTACTTCCTCCAAAATCACAGGCCAGGTGAATGATATGCTCAGGTTCACAACTGTCGAGATACTCAAAGGTTGCCTTCTCATCCCTAAGGTCACAATCCTTAGAGCCAAGATACTTGCCGTCCATAATTTTCGAAAGAGACCGGCCAACCATGCCGGTTCCTCCCAGCACAACTATCATTAATAATCCCTTTCCATATTAACGTCATGCTCCACCATTTTTTGACATAACTGGCTGAAAGTTACTTCATGTTCCCATCCGATTTTGGATTTAATTTTAGATGCATCCCCACACAGGTCAATCACTTCAGATGGCCTCATAAAATCTCCGCTTACCTCTACATGATCCTCCCAATTAAGGTCTACATGTGAAAAAATTTCTTGCACGAACTCTCTGACCGTATGTTGTTCGCCGGTTGCAACAACGTAATCATCGGGGCCATCAGCTTGTAACATCATATGCATAGCTCTTACATATTCAGGGGCGTATCCCCAGTCTCTCTTTGCGTCTAAGTTACCCAAATACAACTTGTCTTGCTTGCCAAATTTGATCCGGGCTGCCGCCAAACTAATTTTGCGTGTAACAAAAGTTTCGCCGCGGCGAGGACTCTCATGATTGAAGAGAATCCCATTCGATATGAACATATTGTATGCCACTCGGTAATTATGGCATAAGTTAAATCCAAAAACTTTTGCACAAGCATATGGGCTCAGTGGAACTAATGGTGTTTCTTCATTTTGGAGTGGTGGAGAGCTGCCAAACATTTCTGATGAACTCGCTTGATATACTCGACAGGACAGTTTTCCCACGCGCCTGACAGCTTCGAGGACATTGAGCGTGCCACAAGTCCCTACGTTAACAGTGTATTGAGGAACCTTAAAACTAACAGCAACATGTGACTGAGCAGCCAAGTTGTAAAGTTCATCTGGTTGTACTTCACTAACAATATGATCAATAGAGCCAGCGTCAGTTAGATCTCCGAAATGTAGTGTTATTGAATCTTCAACACCCTTGAGATTACATGTATTCGGAGTACTCGCTCGTCTGACTATCCCATGGACTTCGTACCCTAGTGACAATAAATGCTCAGCGAGATACGATCCGTCTTGGCCAGTAATTCCTGTGATTAGAGCTTTCATTTTCCGTATGTTTTCTCGCTTCTGAACGTTACTATCCGTTTTCTTCCGTGTATCATATCATCCCACAGATTGCAAGCGCAGTATGTCAAATATGCTTCGGCTAAAATCAAGTCTCTGCTTTTTTGAACCATCTGTCGTATCTTGATAATAGAGATACGATCTAAAAGGGAGCCGAGCGTCTCGCTATGGAACTCTCCAGCATTTTGTTGTTTCTCCATGAAGAGCAAATCCAATTCGTATACAGTGTTACCTCGTTTTTTGTTATGTGAGTATAGGTTGAACTTGCACTCTATTACCCCTTCTCCATCACTAGCCCTACAAGCAGCATCACATGCATCTTCATAATTCCAAATTTGAAAGTTATGATAATGGAGGGTGGCGATTAACTTTTTTGTGACCCCACACTCGTCAGTACCAGGGTGTTTGATCTCGAAAAATGAACCATCTAGCTGCGACCATTCTTTCGTTAATTTCGACAGCAGATCAAACCATTCATTAATCATAAGTGTTTGCCAATTTTAGTAATTCGTCCATTACGAAGAAAAAAAGAATGCCTGTCGTTCAAAATCAAACCCCTAACCCCATTCCGATATTTTTGCATCAAACTTAAGACACTAAGTTTTTTTGGAATGTTCTTTCTAAAACCAACATTAATACTCACCCCTTTGCTTAAGTAAGCTGTATCTCCCTGATTATACAACAAGGACCCAAACAAAGCTAGTCTGTCCCCATTCCATGTAAATCGTTCAGGAAATCTCCCGTGGGACAAAACAGTTCTTACTGAATCTATTTCGAGTATTAGATTTGCCGCCGAGAAAGCGTTCCAACATAGCCTTTTTGTCTTGTATCTGGGTAGTCGTATTTCTCCAAGGCCATGACGAAAAGTTGTTCCACGATAACAGGATTCTTTTCCTGTAAACCGGGCAGCACGAAACCATTGTTCACCCCCGGTTTCAGACACTTCATCAAAAACCCCTACCACAAACCTTTTTCCCAGTTTATGATCAATTGCATCTGCTTTTGTCATTTCGTTGAGCTGTAAGTTAATAAGATTGTTAGAACTCATTAATTTCATAGCGTTTACTAAAGAAAAGTTCCTGAAGAAATACTGATCGTTGTCAACTAACATAAGATAGCGATATTTCCCGTAAAACTTTTGGACAAGTTTTCTTAGAGTTCCTAAATAATAATCTTCTTGTACCTTTCTCTTATATGTCCATTTGGCTGAAGAATACTTTTTCAGTAACTTGTGAGATCCATCATTTGAGTTATTGTCTAATAGTAGTGCATTAACATCATTAGCTTCTGCTACATATTTTCGGAACGAATCTATTGTAACCTTAATGCGTGGCTTCTTAAGATCATTACAACGTCTGCGTCCGTTGTAATTAGAAAACACGACTATAATCTTATCCAGTTCTGACATTATCTATCTCCTTAAGACGATTACCTAATCTTTTAGAGTTCCATTTTAACATGTAATGTTTTTTCATTTTGAACTTATGTGCTCTTAATTCTGCTTTAACCCGTTTGCCCCTAAGGTCAGAGGTGTAATCAAGAAAAATCGATTCAGGACATACATCAGACACCTTACTGTCCCAGTATTTATTTAGTATATGCAAACCTACCTGAGCCATACGGGGCTTGGACACAACCAGTTTCTCCCCATAATTAAAACCGAAAAGACGATCTACCAACACAGTTCTAAATGTCTGATCACAGAGTATTGAGAAATCTTTGTGTCCTGTTTTGTCCATCCAGTCAGCATTCCAATCAAACCTTTCAGAAACCGCTAGTAACGCATTCTTATCAAACATCATGCATTGAGTATTTATGCTGTTCCAAATTCTCGAAGAAGATATTTTATACTCGGAGATTAGATAATTAGTTCTTTTTGGATAAACTTTAGTTCTAGTAGGAATGTCAAATCGTGGTAATAACCAAACATCGGATGACAGTTGCCTTTCAGCCCAATGGGGTCTAACTCCATCTGCAACCATGCGACACATTTTGATGGCTCCAATGTCCTCGATTTTCATGGCGCTTAAGTATTCCTGTATTTGCTCTTGCGAAATTCGAAAAAATGTATCACACTCTATGTATAAAATGTTTTTAGTGTCTAACCTATCCACTTGCTCCACAACACACTTGAAATAATTTACCCAATTAAATTCAATCCTATTGACTTGTTCAATTCTAAAAAAATCATAACCGAGCAAGTCACAGATTTTTTGAGCGAATATTTCAGAGCCATCAGTGGAATTCCAATCTATACATAAAACAGGTATCTCTGGGATTGATTCGAGACAACGGAAAATTGTTTCTCCCCACGTTTTATGAAACGGGGATTTTCTATTTGTGTTGTAATGGGCCAAAACTACAACCAAATCATGCATTCGTTTTTCCTTTTAGCACCAAATAATCACCTGTCCTATGTTCTCCAGACTTGTTTTTGGAATACTTTGCAAAATCAGTTACTTTGCCGGTGGATTTCGACACCACGACTGCCCCTTCTATCAAACCGTGTTTGTTAATCTCCTTCATTAGCATCCGAATGTTAAAAAGGCTCGACCAATATTGTTTGTTCTCTTTATACGAGGAAGTTAAGTTGCCATCATAAGACCACTTAAACATTACAAAATGAAAGTTCTTTGCTAGGCCCATCATATTTTGTAGGGCCAGTCGTACATCTCTAGTGTGCTCTATTACGGATGCCACATAGACCACATCATAAATCTTGCCTGCTTTCCTCCAGTTAACATCTTCTATGGCGCACTTGATTCTGCTTACCTTGGGAAATTTCTTTTCACAGTTGTTAAGAAACAAATCTGCCACATCGACCACAGCATAATCCACGTCCTTATGAGCGGAAATCTGCTGGTATTCGAGCATCTCTCCTGGCCCAATCTCGATTACAGAGTCATAGTTGTCTATAACTGACTTAACAAACATACTCCTGTGAGGATGTTTCTTGTTCTTCTCTACAAATGCAATCTCACCCAGTTTATATTTGTTCCACTTGTCATACATACCTATCTCCTGAGAAAATCCATCCAGGCCGTTACTTGCTTGGCCCAAGAGAAATTTTCAACAACATGCTCCCTTATCTTCTTTCCCATCATCCGCAGTTCATCACGATTTTGATCCAAGTACGAGAGTTTCTTAGCTATGCCCTTTACATGCCGAGGGACAATAAACCCAGTGCCAGGTATAACCAATTCATCCATACCACCAACTGCTGTAGTAACTATAGGCCGTCCACAAGCAGCAGCCTCAAGTACACTTAGAGAAAATCCCTCAGAGGAAGAAGCACAAACGTAACAATCTATGGCATTATAGAAAGACGGCATCCTATTTAACTTGACGTACTTATTAGTGCTCAACATGGCAAGTTTAACCTGCACCTTGGCTGCCTTGCAGGCTGGTTTGATAAACTTAGTCACTCCCTTGCGCCAGTCATGAGCCTTGGACCCAGAGTAGCCTACATACAATAATTCACGAGACCCCAATGGTGATGCTGGCCTGAACATTTTAGTATCCACTCCATTCGGTGTGTAACTAACATTCTTCAGGCCGGATTTTTGGAACAAATCGTACAGTCTTTTCGAAACTGCATTAACCCTCTGAAACTTCGACAAGAGAGATATCAATTCTTTCGGCGGGGAAACATCCTTCTCTGGAGAAGTTTCCTTTTCATCCCAACTGTGGTGGGAGTGAATACCTGCCATACATTTGTGCTGTGGTATAAAACTGACACTTGGATAATTCTGCCAACCCATCACAAGAATCTTGTGATACTGGTGGTATCGTGCCTTGATTTTCGATTTATCCGTTTTAATATGAAGGACATCAATATCAGCACTAGAACGGTTGTATTTAACTAGAGCTTTTGCAATACTGTCATAGGCCCAATTCTGTTTGTCAGTGAGCAAGAGTATTTTCATTTGACCCCCTTCAACTTCCGATCAAACTTCGCAAATTTCATTGTTCCAGGTTTGGCATCTTCTAATATGCGAGATGGGATTCTCCTAATTCCAAGGACATAACAACAAGCAGCCCTGTGGTGCCCATGATAAATTTCTGGGCCTGGTCCGGGAGCCCCTGGCGGGATCTTCAGCATTCCTTGTATTATATTGTCTTCGTGCTTATACCGAGTCAGCCAAAGGGGCTTTCTAAGCACCTCAATAGCATATTTTTTAAAGAACCCCCTTTTTTTGATGCTTTCGTAGATTTGCAAAAACTTATCTACCTTTGATTCAATCATTTTGCGATCTCTTTTAACAGACGTGCCTGCATAACCTATCTTACTCCAATATTGCTGCATTCGAACGTAGTCAGAGTTCATTAGAACATCTTTTCTCTTGCCTTGCTTAAAAGATTGCAGCAAACGAACATGAGGAGAATTTTCAACCAACATCGGGTCGTTCCCGGGCCAAAATTGTTGATGGAAAATCTGCGGCACGTACTGAAAGTACAAACGCCTTACTTGTAAGATTTCCCAATCTATACAACTGAAATCACCCATAAACAGCCAGAGTATCCTCAAGGGTACTCCTCTTAATCTTGTACCCTCTCTTCTTGAGCCAATTTTCACACTTATTTTTAGCATCGCCCAGATGCCGATGTTCATAATGTATATACTTGGGAGTATGCTTTGGTATTGATAGTGTTTTAATGACCTCAAAATCAAAGCCTTCGACATCAATCTGTAACAGATCTATATCAAAAAATTGGTGCTCGTTAACCACTTCATCAAGGGTCATGCATCTGACCCTGGATTTGATAACCTTCTTGTCCGAGAGCTTCTTCAGTCGCCCGGCATTTCTCAACAGGCTGGACTGAGAGGGCCATCGTGGATGGCTGTATATGTCTACAGACTTCTTACTTGGGTGAATGGCGATGTTCTTAAATATCAAGTTCTTTTTATGTCCATAGTTGCTACGGAGCTTTTTGAATTGATCTGAAAGAGGTTCAATAAGAATGCCCGACCAGTTATTCGACAAAATCATCGCAGAGATAGGGTCGTGGCGACCAATTCCGTCAAAGGCTCCAACTTGGATAAACCTTAGCATCTCATGGTTCGGTAGGCAGTCAATAGCCTTTTTGAAACGGTCATATTTCGACATTTACAACTTCATCTCTCTGATCAGTTTTCTAAATTTCCTTTTCTCCCTCTTGCTGCCAAAGAAGTGGTCAAAAAACTTCACATGCTCAGGGCAGAAGAACCTTGAACCACCGTGCCAATCGATGTTAAGTATGTTTAGCGCTGCATTCATCGGCTTTTGCTCTCCTCCCCCTTCGTGCCGTCGAAACTTCTTTGCATTTCTCTTGCATCCTTCGTAAGTAGTCTTGAGTAGAGCAGCATGATCTTTTGGGTGTAGGAGATACAAGCCAGATACAACTTCTCTCTCCGGAAGGCGGGTAGCATTTGATTTCACCATCAAATAGGCACACGGTTCACTAACCCACTTAGATAGAGATTTTACACTTTTAATATCCACCTTACTACGTTTGATAGTAGCCCGTTTAGCCAGATCCTTTCCGTGATGATACCAGGTCTTTTTGTTTTTAGTGTCAAAAAAGGGAGATGGGTTTTTGTACCACAGGACATCGCCATCAAAATGGATCAGGTATTTTCCTTTCTTGGGTTCTCCAAACAATTTATGCATCGCCGCTGCCTTGAAAAAAGCAAACACCCGTTTCCCTCCTGCATATTGCCAAGTGACATGATCGATTTTTTCTGGCAATACATGAGTATTTTGCAGTTTAGGTACTAGCTTTCGTATTAACTTCTCTTCTGATTTCTTGTGTAATACACAATGAATGTCTTCGATGGGGGCACCCGCCCTAATTAGAGACTTCAGGGCGTATTGCGTATAGTCAACAATGAAAGGCTTACCTGCTGCGGCAGTCACATAATAGTATTTGTTCATTTTTCAACCTTCTTGATGAATGTATAAAAACCACTCTTGGATTTCCTGTTTAGTTTTAATATGAATTTAGTTCTCATTTCATACTGTTCTTTAATAGATTTCTTGTACTTCTTCATAGAATCGTGTGTAGTTTTCTGATAGGGCTTGGTAGCAAGTTTACTCCATAACTTCTCATAACTAACCTGTTCATCAAATGGAGCACAACAATGAAGGCCAACAATACTATCGCCCCCGCCACCGAGACGATACGGACTTTTTCTCACTCTTGCACTAAACAACTTGTCTACCTTGCCCAGGTGATTGGCCCTAAAGCCGCCAATCTTCCTTACAAGTTCTCTATTATACATTTTCGAGCCGCCCCCAATACGCTTAGTCCAGTCCTCCCACAGCTTGCAAGCGAACAAAGCTGTATTGTCCTTGCGCTTGATGCTCTTCCACATGAAGTGGACAGCAGATGGATGAAAAATATGATCATCATCACATCGTAAATAGTGCTTGGTTTTGCACAATTTAACACAACGATTCAAGGCGTCAACCCACTTCATGTCACGGATCACAGTTATCTTGAATTTACACGTCTGTCCCTCAAGGGCCTTCAGGGCATACTCAAGGGTTGACCTGCCGTTAGTGATAATGAATGCTTCAAGATGATCGCTTAGATCTAGCATCAGGATTCACCCAAAATGTTCCAACATGATTGCTCTTCAATTTCCAAAAGTTAGATGCAATCTTGTCCACTGATTTGAAACCGGCTCCAACTATATCGCTGACAATTTTCTTCCGCCGTTTTACAAAGGCAGTGCTTCTAAACTCAACACTTTTACCGTGCATTTGTAGAGAAATTGCAGTCGTGTGTTTTAGGAAATCGAGCGAGCCATCAAACATATCATATTCACAACCCTCGCAGTTGATCTTCAAGAAATCTATGTGTTCTATTTTTCTATCTTTGCAAAAATCGTCCAAGCTCATAGAATCTACCATAACTGCCCGCAGTTTTTTGGTCCAACCTTTGCCGGATAAGAAACTCTTGTAAAGACTATTAGACTGCGATGATGCGCGGGGGAATTTTGAATACTTCATCTTAGAATATTCTGGGTGATCACACACATAAAACTTCACTTTTCCAGGAGTGGTGGAAATAGCCATATGAATAGGAATGATGCGGTCGATCTTTTTCGTTCTAGCTACAAGTGTTTTGAAGTTTCTGGGGCAAGCTTCGATGGAAAAAATCGTCGCATTTGGATATTCGGCAGCCATCATCTTCGAATAAGCACCAGTAAATGATCCTATCTCCACAAAATTCAGTGTTTTTGACTTGAGTTTTGCTTTTTTTAGCTGCCTAAATAACGCGTCAGCTTTGCTCTTCTTCTTCATTGATAGCTCCTAAAAAATTCAACCCACATCTTAGATTTAATAGACCAATCCCACGGTTCTATATATCTTCTCGTGGTGTTCCTCATTTCCGAATAGTTCTCGTCAGATAATTCCTTGGCTTTGCTTATCGCTTTTTGAAAGCTTTTGACACTAGAGACAAAAAATCCATTTTTCCCCTCTTTAACTATTTCAACCATATTCCCTACTTTGGTTGTGATAACAGGGACTCCGCATGACATCGCCTCTAAGGCCGGGTTTGGAGTCCCTTCAGCAGAGCTAGTTACTAGGAAGAAGTCTAAGCTTTGGTAGTATTTGCACATTTCTTTTCTAGATCGCAACCTGGACACGTCGTCCTTCTTAGAGGTAACTACACAGTCAAATTCAACACCTTTAATTTTCATCAGTGGCTTCAGGATTTCCTTGTAATTCTTGACCCGGCGGTCTGAATTGCCCACCCAACCAAGACGTAATTTCTTGGATCGTCTTTTATTTTCGAACTTAAATACATTTGTTTCAACGCCGTTCGGAGCATAATGGATATTACGAACACGCTTACCCAGCTTCTTCAGTAAGAACGTATTATTGACAGAGACACCTGAAAATTGCTTCAGCAACTTGAGGGTCTTCGATAACTCTCCAAGGCATTTATGACTTGTTATAGAACATATTTTCTTGGACCTAGATGGAACATAAGACACTAGGGCGTACTGTGAGTAATAAACGAGATCGTACTTGTTGGGGTTGAATTTCTTTTTCTCAGAGATAGATAGAATGTCAAACGGGAACGGAAGATACGACCGCAAGAGCCACATCCTGGCGTCTTGAACTCTACCCTTCTTCCCCGTCACACATAACATTCTCACTCCCATACCCCCATTATCTTGGTAAGGAGAGATTTCGGATTTTGAGTGAGTAGCCGTACCTTATGAGTTCTTTTGAATCTACGTATCAGTTCTATTAGATCCTTAGATATTGCATGCTTGCTTTTGTACGACTGCCCTTTACCCCTGACAGATGCCCTTGTTTCGTTCTTTTTCAACCAGAAATAACGAGAATCATACAAATCTATACCTGCAAAAATGATTCGTCTGTATCGCAAGTAAGAAACAATGTGCATTATGTTGCACATAGTACATCTTCCGTGATAGTTTCCCTTATCAAATATGTCAGTTTTCTTGAATATACTGGGATGCCCGAGCTTTCTAATTTCCTTCAAAACAACTCCAGAGCCTCCCAGTTGTTCTAAGTGTTCATGATAGGGGAAAACAGTCTTCTTGATCTTGTCGGGCCAACCATCCTTAATGATGTTAACCACTATTCTGCACGAACTTTTGTATGGATCACTGGCCATGTATCTAAAAAGACCTTTGACAGTCTCTCCTTTTTTAACTCTCTTTTTCACATTGGCCTGTTCCCTTACCATATAAAAAGTAGTGTGTAAACCAGATTTACAAAACCAATTAAACCCTATGCTGTCAAACTTTTGCAGCTTGGCCAACTGCTTCGTTTTGATTTCGTTGATAGAATAACCGCACCCGTAAATCACCAGTGTATCGGATGTCTTTCTTTCCTTGAATTGGTCTGGGGTTAGAATGATCATAGTTTCTCAAAAAATTCCTTGTATTGGGCAGCAATTGTACGGATGTCTAGATGAGAATTGTCCACCGGAATCTCCTTTCTGGAACAAACAGTAATTGCATCAGCAATGATGCCTCGGTTGATTTTCGGAGGGCGGTACAATTGAACAGGCTTCATATTATACGGCCTGTCGATCTTGCAAACAAAACCTCCACTTGGTTTCACCAACTCTCTTGTCCCTCCAACATTATTTGTTATCACAGGACAACCGGCACAAATGGCCTCGGCAACTGAATTGGGACAACAGTCAAACCAACACAAATGTACCAACGCTTTAGCAGCCCTGTAGTAAGATGCTAATTCTTTTTGGTCACGAACATTCAAAAACTTTACTCGTCTTGTAGAAGTGTACTTGAGTATCTCTTGTTTCTTTAGACCGCTATCTTTCAGGTTCCCCGCCACATACATTTTAGAACTATCTATCGAGGCCAGTAAGAATGACTCAATGATATCTCGTAATCGCTTGTGTGGTCTCCACCTCGACACCGCCAGATACAAATGATCACAATCGACGCTTGCAGGCTGGATACGATCATAATAACGGGGGTCTGCGCCATTCAGGATGGTCGCAGTCGGGCCTCTAAACTTGCCTAAGTACTTCACACACATCGCTTTGCCATATATCGACTGATAAATCAAAGCATGGGCTTTACCCATGTGCTGTTTGATGGACTTGTTCATGGACTTATAGTTCATGCCCAAATTATGATAGATGCCATCCAACCGAACCACCCTCTTGGACCTAGTTGCCTGTTTAATCTTTACTGCGTGTAAAGAAACATCATGTTTTACATCTGGAGAGGACACAACCTCAACTCCCATTTCTTTTAGCGCCGCAGAAAGCCGATGGAAGAAAAATCCCTTGCCGGTCCTGGATGTGGTTTTGGATTGGATGTATACCCTCATTTTCTCCACTCTTTTATTTCATACCCCAGCCATTCAAAAAGCCTATCATTGTGTTCTTTGTAGTACTCCAACAACTCTCGCCGAATGGGGGGTCGCATAGGACGATATTTGCTTCTCCACTTTTTGTAGTGTTTAATAGTTTTGTCCCTGTCTTCAAAACGAACCTTGCTTACATCAAGCTTTATTTCAGGTTTGCCCAACCACTTGTAGAGTTTATTAAGCTCTTTGTTCGTATCCCTAATCATCCATTCCTGAACAACTAGATACACTTGATCTCTTGGGAAGAACGGCAATACATTCTCTTCTAACCTGCGATAATATTTGCCACGATTTCTATAACCCTTGTCTTTTTTCATCGCATGTTCAAAGCCTTTAGTATGCTTTTTGGGCGCAGTATCTCGTTGCATAAACCACTCCGAATAGGCACGATCCACTGGATTCCTGATATTCATAATCACTTTCACCTTAGGGATCATTTCAGACATTCTTCTCATCGCCGCCATCGACTCAATGTACTTCGCACATTTTTCTCCGCCATAATTACCACGGAAACAACCCTGATACCATTCAACACCTTTCTTCCAATTATGATATGGGCCACCATTATCGAAGAACCGTATTTCGGTTGAGGCTTTCTTGGGGTCTTGCCAGTTCTTACCCATCGTAATCCCAGGGTGTCTATTCATATTGTGCCACAGGACAGTCGTGCCACACTTCATAGCTCCAACGATAATGAAATCAGGAAATCGGCCCATGTTATTCTCCCCAGTTCTCTAGAAATCTAGTGTTTTCTTTCGTAATATTGCCTTTTGCCCGCATCTTGATAGCCTTCATTAGTTTCTTAGTAAGTATTTTGTTATAAGAGGGCTTACGGGCTCTCATTTTCATCATGGATTGATCGTGTCTTCTGTAATAAGCAACATCTTTCTTAGAAAACACTTTTCTAACCAGGTGCGGACCAGCACATCCCCAGCCGAAAAGCCTGACCCACATTTCCTTGTCAGATCGACTACGCAGGGCCTCATCATACAGACCAAATTGCTTATGAACTTCCCTCTTTAGCATTACAGTCTGGGCATGCACTTTAGGGGTCTGCCTTTTGAACTTCTTCAAAGCGTAACATTGTTTTAGTGTCATATTGCCGTTTACTGTAATAGCATTGGCATGAACGAAGTCCGCCCCTGTCCGATCCAATACCTTGACCCTGTGACCAATAGAGTTTTTTGTGAACATGTCATCGGCATCTAAGCAGGTGATTAAGTCCCCTTGACTCACAATGATGCCCTCATTCTTAGCCTTTGAATAACCGCTATTCTTTTTCATCTGTATTACTTTCAAATTAGAACACTCAAACTTCTTTGCAACGAAAAGAGAGTTGTCAGTTGAGCAATCATCTATGACGATAATTTCTATATTTGGATATTTTTGGTTCAATATGGACTTCAGACAAAATCTGATGAAATTCTCGTAGTTATAAAGAGGAACTATAACACTTACCAACGGGTTCATGACACTCTCCGTATCAGCTTTCCCATATTGGTTTTACGATCACCAATTTTGGTAAGAAGCAAATTTACCATGTTAGCGTTTAGCTCTTGGGCAAGTTTTGGATCTGACAACAGCTTTTGAACGTATTTGGCGGCCTTCTTTGCATTTCTGGCCGGATAAACAAGCGCTGTCTCTCCGTGTATGGCATAGTCATTCATTCCATTCCTTGGATGATCCGTACATACTAGACTACAACCACACAAGGCAGCCTCCATGGGCGGATTGTGCAGTCCCTCTAACTCAGTTGGAGCAAACCAAACTTTTGTTGAGTTATAAATCTTGGCCATGTCTTTAGGAGAACACTTTTTAACGTCTTTATTCAGACGAACTAACTTACAACCTAACATCCTTGCAACTTTTTCCCCGAACCTGTGTCTCTTCGTTTTATGGCGTAAATGAAATAGAAGCCCCATGTCATACGGTCGTGTCGTGTTTTTGTTTTTGAACCAATCTGTATCTAGGCCAGGATATAGGATGCGAGATTTTATTCTTTTCTTCTTCATATAACGTTGCAGCCATTCACTGTTGACAAGAACAGGCAGCGATTTAAACGATCTTATTAACTCGCTCTCCCTCGCATTCCATAATTCTAAACCTCTAACGTAATAAAACTTTCTCCCTGCCCGAGATCTCATTGTACTCTTTACACTTCTATAGCCGGTCGCAATCATCACGTCGCACTTGGGTCTTTTCTTAACTATTTTGACCTTTGGTTTATGCCAGTTATATCTATTCGGAACGTTAGTGTAAACAAGAACATCGATGCCCATTTCTAATAGGGTTTCGGCACAACGTATGATGGTGCGACTGCCGCCATTATTGCCCAAGCCTACATTTTCCAGATTAAATACAAGCCTCATAGTCTCCCCAACAACTTATCGAATAACCGCTTTGCTCTTTGTGGAGAACAATCAAAACGTGCCCCACATGATTCATACGCTGCTATGGTTTTAAGTGGATTCCATGCTCGTTTGTAACGTTCTTTGATCCGGGTTGGCCCCCATGCGCCATGGGGTGTACGACAGAGAGATGCTAGATGCAACGTTCCAGTTGATTGCCCAATAGCGCATTTCGCATTACACATGATGGCGATCATATCTTCTAGATTGGTTTGGCCCATCAGATTAATCGCACCTTTCGGAAATTTTGCAATCTTAACTCTTTCCAAAGTCCCTGTTAGTATAGGTATATGACCTCTCTTCAAAATATATAGACAAAGGTTGTTCCAATTCGCAGGAGACCAGTTTTTGTATGGCCCATGTTTCCTGCCGCGAACGCACAAAACAACGCCGCCTTTGGTATTCGCCCATCTGTCTCTTGCTTCTGCGGTTGCTTTGTATGCGAGGAACCTTCTCTTCTTTGTCACGCCTAATTTAAGAGCGGCAATCCCTTTCACGTTAACAATTGTTAGATCCGAAACAGCCTTTTTGAGTTCATGAATTCTGGCCTTCTCGATCTTGGGACTGTTGTATCCAGCGTTACCACAACACTTAGCATCAGGGAGAGCAGTTTCTATGAATTCTGTCCCCATTGGGTAAATGCCCTGTCTTCCGGGACGGACACTAACAATTACTCTCTCATATTTCCCTTTGCCCTTAGCAAAGACATGGTTAACGTGAGGAACGTAATTGAGCAATTCCCAACCTAATTCTCCTAAGAACGTCGGAACGTACAGAGTTTTCATATCCTCTCCTATGTCATACCCCGAATGTGCTTATTGGCGTCATACTCATCTAACATAAGTGTGTTTTTATTAGAAATCTTTTTCCTAGCCTGCTGCGCTTCAGCGAATAAGCGCCTTATTAAATTCGGATCTTTGACTTTGCGGTTTCTGGTAACCTGTGCTCGATGTTTACGATAGACAGAAATATACTCGGCGACCCATGTTTGTGTTGCCCCGTGGTATAGCCAGCGATGCCACATTTCCTTGTCAATTTTCCAACGAAGATGTTCATCATATAGACCAAATTTCTCGTACAACGACCGTCGTGCAAGAACTGTGGAGGCTTTAACTTTGAAGGCCCACTTCACCGCACTTAACTTAGACGTTTTTCTGCGATATTTTGCTTCATATGCTTTTTCCTGCTCTCTGAGACTTAAGCCGGAAAGTTTTACAAGAACCTCATCATAGGGCCTTCTGGTCTTGAGGGCGTATGCCCACCCGTGGACAAAATCCTTGCCGTTAATAAGGTTGCGCCGCTTCTCAATTGATTTGGGCAACAACATATCATCAGAATCTAGGCAGGTGATATACTCAGTATCAGATAGTGCAATACCGACATTCTTACCACGGGCATTCCCTCTGCTATTCTTTTTAAGACGGACACATGTGACTTGATCTGAAGCATACCGTTTGATCTTTCTCCAAGACTGATCTGTGGATGCGTCGTCTACGACAATTATTTTGCACGGGACCGACTGTGCAAGACAGCTATCAATAGCTGATGGCACATATGCGCCATAATTATAGTTGCTGATGACAACTGTTGTGTTACTTTCCATCTAATAGCCTCACAAAAAATGAATAGTACTTACGGGCAACATTACTAATATCAAGGTCGGGACGTTTGATTTCCCATTTTTTGTTCGACATTCGTAACATTCCATCCGACACTGCATCCACACTAATACTACCAGACCCAACTTCCTCCATGGCGTTGATAGGGCTAAAATTGAACTCTTTGTCAATGTCTAAAACTATTCCATCTCCTTTTACAACATCTTTTGTTGAGCCGATGTTATTGCTTAACACTGGACAACCCGCCGACAATGCCTCCACAACAGAATTAGAGCATGATTCCAAATGAGAGATGTGTACAAAGTAATCAGCACTTTTATACTGTTCGTATGCCTGCTGTATTGACAATTTCCCGAAATTCAAAATAGAGGGGTGCTTCACTTTGAGACCATTTTGACCGACAATACACAGTCCGGTTGGTTCTTTGAATTTTGGATGGGCTATACAAAAGGCATCAACAATAGCCTGCAACCTTTTATTGGGTCGCCAATGCGAACAAGCCATAAATAGTTTTTGGAACCCCTTCTTGTCCACCCGCATCTTGCGAAAAACCGATTGGTTCATTCCGTTGTGTATGACCGTCATACGCTTCTTTTCTTTCATATTACACATTTTCATGAACATTCGCTGAGACCAGTTACTCTGGAACACCACGGCTTCAGCTTTAATATAGGTTTTGATGATTGGTTTGTTTAGCTTGAGACGGCCCCGATCATAATAAACTCCATCAATACGCTGGACATTCCTTGCCCCTTTAACACAATCTCCGTGTATAAAGATGATGTTAATATCAGGCTTCTGGGTCTCCTCGACAATCCTCACATCCTTGATGCGGGCTAACGAGGACTTCAGATTTTGCAGAAAAATTCCCGGGCCTCGGTGCCTGGCTATTTCGTTCCAAAAACAAATCTTCATTTCAACGGCCTTATTTGATAGTATTTCTTATTAACATACTCCGAAGCTAATGCCATCCATGTTTTTTTCTGCTCCTCGGCGAACACGAGAGACATATTGCCTTTATAGTATCTGTACCGATAGAGTGGGATATTCACAAAACCACCTTGCCCTATTGATTGAAGAACAAATCCTAGATTTTTATCTACTGCGTACTTCAAGCCTTTGGGAAACAGGGTAGCCTTCTTTGCCATTGACCTTCTAAACGTTCTCCAGTGTGAAAAACCGTGGACCTTTTTCATCGCAAGCTTAGCGAACGAGGAGCCTCCTGCTGGAATTGAGGACAAACCCTTCCTTAGTTTTTTCATACTTCTGTTACACCACCAATGTTGGGTGTAGATATAATCTATGTTGGGGTACTTACGATAGAACGAGCATATTTTACTGACTGCCCCTGGGACTAGGACATCATCAGCATCCACCACGCCACAAATATCGCCAGAGGCGCGACGAAGAGCTACGTCATAAGCCGACGAACAAAATAACCGTTCTTGGTTTCTTATGGCGATAAAGCGACGATCCTTTACAGCACTTACGGTCTTCCATGTTTCATCCGTGCTCGCATCATCTACGAAAATGATTTCCAAGCGTGGGTATGTTTGGTCTAACACTCCGCTCAGGTACTCCTCTAGGAAGCAGTTGTTGTTGTAGCCCGCTGTTAGTATAGAGAATTTCATTTAATTATGTTCTCAAATAACTGCATATACTTGCATGCAGTGTTTTTGACATGCAGCCTGTCATTGAAATCATCTAGAGTTCTTTGTTTTATGCGCTGTACCATTTTTGGATCGGCGGCCATTTGCCGCATACGAGAAAGATAATCACCCCGATCTTGGACAATAAAACCATTCACAGCATTGTGGATTAACTCCGGATTGCCGCCGAGTGGTTTACAAATGACCGGCACACCACAAGCCAATGATTCCAGTATTGCTATGCTTGCTCCTTCGTCCTGGAAAGTTTCATAGAAATAAACATCCAGTCCCTTCAATATAGACATCTTTTGTGCACGGTCTCTAACAGCTCCTATGTAATGTAAGTAGTTGGTTTTTCTACACACTGGTTTAGCTTTTGCACTATGACCTAATAGATAGTGATGATGACCAGGAATCATTTTATGCATCTTGCCAATCATCCATTGGAGAGAATCCACCTTAAACTTGCTAGGGACCAGGCGGTGGCATCTGCCACTCCTGAAAGTCCCATCCATTTTGGCAGTTTCTAAATCAGAGATGTAGTCATTCTCGACACCATTAAGAATTATCAATTTGCGGGAATCATTCACAAAATCAGGCCATTTAGTCCTTTTATGTAAAAACTTGCATACTGATATGTAATAATCGCACCAGTAGAAATCCCTCATACGATGCATATTGTGCCAAGTGTGATTAATAAGAACATATTTACATCTCTTATGCATAGTGCCTTTCAGACATGTAGCAAGGCTGGTTCTATGCTGAACTACAACGTCTATTTTATTAGCCTCACAAAACGTGCTAAATTTTCTGTCTTGGCAGTGGATAGGCTTTACGCCATAGGAGTGATACAGTTTCTTGTCGTACTTGGGTTCTTTATATCGGATATTGACAATGCAATTCTCACAATAGCCTCCGTAGTATTTATTAAGGGCGTTAACAAGTTCCATCATCATCGTCTGGGCACCACCAAGCCCCAGGCTCTCGATCACATGGGCAACCTTAACTGGCTTTTCTAATTTGCATTGATAGTTCTTATAATCCTGAAAGTCGGGTATATTTCCGGGGCGATGTGCCGGAGTATCCTTGAAATTAATACCCTTACTATTTTCCCGAAGTCTCTGTGCTCGTTCTTGCCGTATCTTTCTGATATGCTCACGGCGACGACCCTGGGCATCACCATCACGAACTAGGCGGCTTTTCTTTATCTTCTCTTGAGCACCTTTTCGTCGAGATGCAACCGTGGCCGCTCTTTCTTTAAGCAGTCTCGCCCTGTGTTCCCTCAGGTCTCTCCCTCGTCTCATGTGGTAGTCCTTCGCAATTATCACCTTTAGCGTGCATTTCGTCTATCACACTATCAATCTTCATCTTCGCCTGTTCGTCCTTCTTTACGCAAAAAAATTGACCAGGCTTCTCGAAATAAACAATGTACCGGCAACAGCTCTTTCCTTGCCGGTATTTGCAGGTTTGTATGAGGTGTTCAGCAGGTATTGCCTGTTCGTCCGTTAGGCTGAATTCATGTTCCATGCGGAATTATACCATAAGAAAAGGAGCACGGGCTAGGATGTCCGTGCTCCAGTTATAAACAGTGTGAGGAAGAATTAGCCGCCTGGGGCTTTAATGATGTCTTTAGCATCTGAACGAGATTTGGCTTCTTGTAATTCTTTCCAAATGAGGTTCAAAACACCCTGCCGCGCCCAGATGAATTGTTTTGTTAGACGATATAACGAACTAGTTCTTTCGTTCATCTTGGTGAAGTAGGTAACGTTTGCCGCGGCATCCGAAAACTCCTCCAGTGCTGCAAATGCCGCCGCCGTGTCCCGGGCAGCCACCGCTGCCTCTATCTTCAAGGCACTAATATTCAAAGCACTTTGCCAGATCATATCTGACATATTATCGAATATCTGAGCATCAATTACAACTGCACGGTCAATTGCTTGTATCGCAATTCTCTGGGTTGGAGATGTGCACCCACTAATAAAAAGTGCTACCAACATCAAAACAACATATTTCATTTTTAAGCTCCTGTAATTAAGCAATAAACATTGCTCCGGCAACAAAGCCCTTGACCCATTGAATCGCCTTTTCCTTAACAACGGCTTCGGCCATGCCTTGAGAAATGGCATCTAGTTCTTCCGAACTGATTGGATCAACAGTTACTTCAACCGTCCCGCCGATTCGGAAACGCTTCGGCCCCTCAGTAGACTGAGGAACCTCTTTAATCTCGCCCTGGAGCTTGTGAAATTCATTAAGAACGTCCAAGAATTTTGCCAACGCCGCAGGCGTATCTTCAAGAAAACCAACGAACCTAGGATCTAATTGCATGACTTTTCCTCCTTTTAAGGGCCGTGTCTTATTATACTACGGGAAGGAAGCTGATCCTGCCTTAAATACTATGACCACAACATGCATTTTTATGAACCACGGTTTCCCTTTGCCTGGCGACCATAATCACCCCACAGGATGGGCAGAAGGTATTTCTTAAACCCAGGGCCTCTTTCTCAAAAATGTTGGATACGTACACATAATTCATACGTTCTTGGAAAAACTCGGCCACTCTGATCAGATCACTTACGTCATAACGGGGCTCTTTCATGCGATAAAAAGGGAAAAAATACAGCATATGCACAGGAATATTGGGATCTAGACTAAATAACCAATCACGAATAGTTCTGTGATATTCAAAGTCAGCAATCATCCTAGGCAGCACTAAATAACTGATTTCAATATGGCAGTTTCCCACCAAATTTTCTACAGAAGTAAGAACCGGAGATAACGACCCTCCACAAATTCTTTGGTACTCTGCCTCATCTCCCTTTATATCAATGTTGATTGCGCTTGACACAGAGGCTAGGACATCAATAACCCACCTATCAGCAAAACCGTTTGTTTTGATGACAATATCGATGGGTTTCCCTTGTCTGTCATTTTCAGCACCGACTTGGGCGATATAGTCGTAATGTATTGTTGGTTCATTGTAAGTAAACGCAATAACATCTACTTCCTTCTCAAGTGCCAAATCCATCAACTGCGATGGAGATTTATGAAAAGATTTTCCGATTTGCTGTGAAACTTTATAGTTCTGACAATAATCACATACAAAACTGCATCCATAAAAACCAACTGCCAAACACTTTGCGCCAGGGCGAAAATGGAAGAAAGGACGTTTCTCGATGGGGTCTATGGTTATAATCGAACAGTTTCCCCACTGTTCGTTGATAAGCTTACCGCCCCTATTGGACCAGATCAGGCATTTGCCCGTTTCTCCCTCTGTTAATTCACAGTGATGGGGACAGATTAGGCACTGATTAACAGCGTCCTCTGAGCGTCCCGGTTTTTGGTGGTTCTCATCGCCGGGACTTTTGAGCTGCGGAAGTTTCTCTTGCATTTGTGTGTTTCTACCGAGAAGCCATTTGAAAGTGCGAACTTGTCTCGTAATATTTGGTTAACCTGCTCGTATATGATAGGCCCGTTCTTAACGTAATTGGCCGACTTAACGATGCAAAATCCATCAAATTTCTGGCCACGTAAAACATCCCACACCTTCCTCCTTGAATGGACTTTTGCCCTCTTGCTAACTAACCTTACAACGTGCTTGCGGGCCACACTCAAATAGCCATCCATTTCACGACGAGCAGTTGCTAGAGAACTTAAATCATCGGCAGTCGTGACCCAAGTGTATTTGCCGAGTATTCTCTTATATGCCATAAATGCAAAGAAGTTCCCACAATCAATGAAATGCTCGTCATAATCCTCTATGTCCTCTAACCAATAAAAATCATGGTGTTCATCCAGATTAACAATATCTGCTTTATCCGCTTGTCGGTCAAGCAAAAGCCTACGGCACCAAGGATAGAGGTACTGGTGTTCAGACATCAATGTAACTGAAGACGGCAATTCACAGTTAAGACAGAGGTCCGAGAAGAAAGAACTTATATGGTCGGCAGCCTGTTGCCAACCACTCCCGTTAAACCAATCTAAGTCCAAACTCAGGATATTAAGTGTTCGCATAAGATTTACTTATCGATGCGGATGATCGAGGGATATCTCTTCGAGTTAATCCTTGGAAAACGCAAACTCCCATCCTCAGTCTCGCAGTCAAACGAAACTTCGATGGTACGGCCTTTCAAATTAATCACTTCTCCATCTGGATTTGTGTACAAAATTTGATCACCCAACTCAACGATATTCTCGTGATGTTGCTCTGTAAATCCACTTGCCACGTTAACCCGCACTACATCACCATGACTTGATGTTCTTTCTACAACCAGCGATCCAAACTTATCCTTCCATTTTCTTTTCGGATCGCCTAATTCCATGCCAACAATTTTCAGATCCTCAGTTCTCGTCGGCTTCAATTTCATCCACGAATAGCTGCGCTTAAACTCGTACTTACCGTCTGGCTGCTTAAGGATGATCCCCTCAAGGCCCTTATCCACCCAATATTCGAAAATTGCCAGGGCCTCTTGATAATCGTTGGCAATTCTAGTGTCCACAAACAACAGACGATCAGAGTTAAACCCTTTGAACAGCTTACTTAGCTCAGTATATCGCTCTTTCTGCGTCAAATCGAATGAAGCCGAACTGAATGCGTCCTGTGGCATCCAATCAAACATAACCAATTGCAGCCCCGTAGCTTTGAAATTCGGGTCATGGTGTACAGGCACCTTCTGCCCTGCTTGAAAACCAGCCTTATGAGTCACTTCGCAGTCAGCAACAACACAACCTTGCCCTCTAAAGAGGCGCAATAGATCATTGCTAAAGCAGCCGTAATTCCACTTCTGCTCTCCATTACGACTGAAATACGTTACCTCTGCATCGCTGCCGTCCACCGTAATAAAAGCTAGACAGCGCTCCCCATCAAACTTTGGATCTACATAGCACGGGAAAACTAACTTCTTCTCGTTAAAGGGCTGAGCAAGCTGCACGTCAAATGAAGGAATCCAACCAGGCTTCACCTTGTTGAACGTTTTTGATCCCAACCCGCAACGTAAATCTTTGTGAAGAATCATGCGAAATACGCTGATGGTGCCAGGGCCAACCTTCTTTGCCCATTCAAGAATTGCGGTACGAGATTCAGAACTGTTAGGAGCCAACTGGCGATTCGCCAGACGATCTAACAGGCCGTACATGGTGGAAAACTGTTTGCCCCAAGGGAGACGTGCAGTTTCATCATCAAACAAGTCTTTGTAACCGGTCCTCACCTCTTTGTCAGTACGCCGGGCTTTCGTGGCAATCTCACTAAGACCAGGCACAGTCGTAACATAGAAGTTCTTAAATGGATTAAGAGCATAGTGAACCAAATTAACAAATTCAGGCATATTAAGGTGTTCTTTAATGATGCTTGCTTTTGATTTTTGGCTCCCGACACCTTTCAGTTCTGATATGCGGGCAATAATTTCAGCCGGGTGGGCTTTCATGATTTCTCCTACTTGAATACATACCCTGTTCGCTGAGACCACAGCAACAAGTCCAGCTCATCTACAGAAATACCAACCTCTTCTGCGTAACCTCTCATGCGATCTTCTATGTCATAGTAATGGTTCTTCGATAAGTCAATCTTTCGTTTTCCCAGCTTGTTCGTCACGAAATACTCATCTGGAATCAGATCACGCTTCTCCATACCAGCGATAATGTGCACATCCAATATAGCAAGTCCGGACATTCCGATGTTCCGCAAGAAATGGCTAGAAAGCTTCAACCCCATCCCATTGACCGTTTTTGTCAACCAAATGCGTGTTTCTTTAAGATATCCAAATCTCAGTTCTTTAGCTAAATTACAATATGACGAATAGCTGTCCTGAAGCTTGTCCCAGAAATCGGTTTCTAGGAACATTTTTTTCGAGTCCATTAAGCGGGGTAATTTTGAATTAGGAAATCGAACTCTGGTACGCAAGCATTCGCCAACATCATCGTCTTCTAAATCCGCCGAGAAAAAGAGTTTTTTGCGTAGAAGATCAACTGCTTTCTCGGCGAGATTCGCCCGGCTTTGCGGGACGCAAAGACAGAAACACAGCATATAGAAGATGTCTTCTTTGTTCTTATCTACAACGCCGTCTAGGATGCCGGTTTCGCCCTTGAGGGCCTTAGAAATGCGATCTTCCTTGAGATTGAACTGGCGCTTGTCTGCGGAAATCCAGTTGTCAAGAGTAATAATCATCACGATTCCTTAGGCTGTGTAAATCTCATTGCTATCTTAGTAATTATACAAGCCATCAGCGTGGAAGTCCACGATCAGTTGCTACAGCAGATAAATTCGCCGTATCCGTAATGGTCGATCCGATAAATACCCGCCGTCCAAAGACGACCGATCTGACCTCGTTCTTTGTCTTCGTCTGAAATGTCATCGACATCGAGAAAATTTGGGTAGTTTATACTCTCTAAGAACATATTCCAATTATAAAGTGTTCCATCATGCATATAAACTCTTCTGACAATCAACTCTTCTTTTTCAATTTGCTTGAACGCATCGTTCATTAAAGCAAGCGATCCATCAAAATTATCCTTGAACCGGCCTTTAATCTCGATACACCCACTAATGACAATGCGGGGTTCTCGAAGATGTGAAAAATCTTCTCCCGTTCTCAACTCAGGATTATGGCGTAATGACAATGTGTTATGGCGTAATGACAATGTGTCTTGGAACAAATCTATAATCATAGCAATCTCCTTCCTGAATTATACCGGCTAGACAAAAGCCTTGACAAAATTTCGAGCCTGGCGTATTATGAGAGCATGATTAAGGCTGTCGTGGAATACGTGACCCGGCCTGTGCGACGAGCATGCGGTAAGCTCCCGCATCAGAAGGTGGCCAAGTGGGAACGAGAAATAATCCAGCTTAGTAAAAAGAGAGTACCATTAACCTACCAAAGAGAGACCCTTGAATTTCAAGAAGTGACGCTTCTAAAGGTTGGTTCAACAGCAGCCAGTACCGCCGAGAAAAAGCAGACCGCTGCCGAAATAGTGAGGGTTCGCAAGCAGCTCAGGCAGGCCAAAGCACAAGAGACGCTCTATACTCAACAGATTGACATCCTTAGTGGCCGCGCTCACAATGTCCAGCTTAAGATGAATGCAGCCAACGCATCTGTCCCGCTAGCAGCAGACCTTGCCAAAGAAGCAGCAGAAGCCGAAGCTTCTATCAAAGAACTGACGGCCACCGCAGAAATGGCCAACTCCCTCAACGTCACTGTCGATGAAATAACAAACGAAGATGAAGATGATATCCTGGCAGAATTCGAGGAAGTCGCAAAATCCATGCAACCACAGGCCGAGCCAGACGAAGAACCCACGGCCAAGACCAAAGAAGCAGAAATAGAAGACCTAAATACGAGGACCATGGGCGAAGACTACGCCGATCCGGTACAAGACGATCCCCCATTTTGATGGCAGGAGAATAAAAATGAACGTCAACTTTGATCCAGTTTCAACGTCTCTGCTTATCGCTACCGTCATTACGAAACTCGTAGCCGAGAAAGAACTTCTCGAAGCAAAACTCCTGATCTCGGAATCAGAGGCGCAACGTCCAGAACCAAAGTAAAACTCGCAAAAGACTGGTCGTCCTTTATCAGAAGATGGCAGACCTGACCCTGCCCGAATGCCGCGATACTTGCAGGCTTCCATTCAACTGCTGCTCACCGGAGTATTGCGCCGTCGCCGCAGACTATGCGAAAGAAAGATGGGGAGTAGAACTTGAACCAACTGGCCATGAACGACTGCCATTCATGGGAGAAAACGGCTGCATAGTTCCTCCTCATATGAGACCGCTCTGTACCGTCCATACCTGTCAGATCAACTCGATGGCATGTAAAGTTGGAGACATGAAATGGACGGACAAATACTTCCGCCTGAGAGACAGATTGTCTAGACTCGAATTCGAACTAGATAAACAAACACCCCGCTAAATAGCGGGGTGTGGATTGGAGCCGGGCGGTATCGAGCCGCCGTCCAGACGTACTTTAGTAGCAGCGTCTACATGAGTAGTCAGAACTTTGATATTAACGGCGCGGTAAACGACGACTGTTGTTCTGTCCAAGCATCTGACTGCTCCGGGGTATCAACCCGTGAACAACAACCGAAGGCGTTTATTAGCCAGTCCGCATGACTGAAGCCCGCAGAGCGGGGCCACCACCCTGTTTAATCGTCGTCCACTTCTCCCAACAGGGAAGGATTATGGACGGTCTCGTGCGATCAAGCAGCGAGACGAAGTGGCGCGTTAGCGGCACTTAAAATTTTCATCGGCTTTTATCGTGGCCTGCCGATGAACCACGTCACGCAACTACTACCTCAACCTACGCTGTCGAATCATTCGGCCCCGCCAAGGGGCAGCTTCGGCCAGGTACGATCATTATACATCATTGCGGCAAGATAAGGCTATCTGGTCGCCTCATTAGTTTTTCCACCAAGTCTTGACGAATATGAGTGAGCATTTTGCCTGTTTTCGCACATTTCCAAAACGTATAACCATCTACTGAGCTTCTTTTCATATTAGTACAGTTACACGCCCGCTTCGCTGCCTCCGACAAAGAAACTAACTCCCCGCCAAAATTAACGATCCTGTCTCCCGTACCATTGCCATCAATGATAGCCCGGAATATTTGACCACCACGAGGACGAACACTGACAATTTCTTGATTATGGCTAACCGCCCCATGACGAAACATCGCAGGAAGCTGCATTTTTACTGTTCTTAGACGGCTTCTCTTTTTCTTCTTGCGAAGGATTCTGGAAACAGGGGTAGAAAACAGCCGCCGTGTGTCAACCTCGAAAGACTCGACTAGCTCAGGTTGAGCCACAGGAATTTCCTCAACAGGCTGTTGAGGTGAGACAAAGCTAGGGAAAGCCTCGGCTACAGAATGTCTGAATTTTAGTACTTGTTCTCGAATTAATTTCCCTTTCAATAGTGTCAATCTTTTGAAGTACAAAATCGAGCATTGTTTCCTCCTTCGCTCTCGTTAATTATACCGTGCTCGGCGAGAGAAAACGAGAGAAACGGCTACATTCGTATCTCGTGAAAACCAACTATAGACCGCTCTCGCCCCTCAGCGATCACCGCCTTGATCATCGCTGACAACTGCCCCAGAGCCAACACAGCGTGCTTATGGAACTCGTCAACCACAAGGCCCATCGTCAAAGCTTTGTGCAACTTGATCGCCTCAATGGTATAGAACCGCTTGCCGCCATCACTGAAACTATCAAGCATGTCTGAGAGGTTGTCTAAGCGATCCACAGCCTTGATGATCCTGGATCGATTCGACATCTCCTTACCCATGGTAATTAGGGCTGTTCCCTTCTCTTTGCGAGTAATATCGTCAGGAATAGTTAGTTCCTCGACCACCTTGGCAATCCGGGCTCCAAACTGCTCCTCGATCTGCTTGAGAGAGCAGGGAGTATCCTCAACGACATCGTGGAGCAGCGCCCCGCAAAGGACTGCCTCGTCGTCTACCCCGATTACCTCACGGATAAAGGTATACACCCGCAGTGGATGAACCGAATATGGAATGTTCCCCCTCTTGCGGGTTTGATCCCTGTGGGCCTCAAGACATAATCTCTGTGCATCCAACACCCGAAATGGGATGTTAACTGCAAGGGATTTTAGCAGTTTCTTCTGTATATCCATACTTCAACGGTCTCCAATTATCGTATGTTCCTTATCAGGCCCATAGCTAATAAACGTCACTGGGATCTCCAGCGATTGCTCTATCATCGACACGAAGTCATGAAACGGCTGTTCTTCCAGTTTCTTCTGCCAACCGTCCATTGCTGAATTCTCGCCATTCTCCCAAACTCCAATGCTTCCCATGCCAGCCAACGTATCTGCATGCATCAGGGCAACCTCTGTGGCCCCTGTTAGTTCCACCGCTCGCTTGGTAAGATCGAGATCGAACCACCCGATGCGGCGTGGCCTGCCAGTTGTGGTTCCGAACTCCTGTCCCTTCTCCCGAATCTTATGGGCAATTTGATTATTTGTCAATGGCTGCCACAGGCCACTGGACAACAAGTCGTCAGTCTCATCGCCTGTCAGTTCACTTGGGAATGGGCCTGCTCCAACCCGGGTTGCATAGCACTTGATTACGCCGATAATACGATCCAAATGAAGATTAGGAAGACCACAAGCCTGGGGTATTGCTGCGGGACCAACACCTGAGCTAGTAACGTAAGGAAATGTGCCATGATCTATATCTAGATGAATCCCATTCGCACTCTCAAACAAAATATTGACACCCTGTTTTACTAGCTTTCGCAACATTTGCTCGGTATCACGGATGTACGGCTCTAGGAAGATAGCTGCATCATGATAGGTATCCCACAGACCTGAACCATGAAAGGCTTCGTCTACGGAGAAGAAGCGCTGCATCTTCTCGTCTTCCAGAGTTTTTCTCAGGTCGCCCATGCGGATAGCATTCCATCGATGCATCTTGTCCGCATAGCACGGGCCGATGCCTTTCTTTGTAGTTCCTATTTTCCCGCCTTTTCGGATATCTGCCGCTAGATGCCATGGCATGACACAATGGGCATTCTGGCTTACGAATAGAGAGGATTCATCGAGTCCAGGAACAGTCTTGATTTCTTCCTCCAAGGCGACTGGATTTAGTACCGTGCCAGCCGCAATGATCCCATCTTTTCCGGAGATCACTCCGCATGGCAGATGATGGAGTTTGTACTTCTTATTTCCATGAACAACAGTGTGACCAGCATTTGCCCCACCGTTGTACCGCACAACAACATCATGGCGCTCAGAAACGATGTCGGTGATTTTGCCCTTCCCCTCGTCTCCGTGGCCAAGGCCCACCACACAGGTATTCATTTCGTCTTCCTTATTTTGTTCTGTATCATTTCACGAATCAAATCTGCATATGAAATATCCTTGTTCTCTTTAGCAGATTTCTGACGAGCTATACTTTTAAGCTGTTCAATATCTTCCTCATCAATCCGTAGGCTAAGGACAACTTTTGGCGTCTTATCTTTCATGCTGAATTATACCGGAAAATTCTGAGAAAAAGAAGGGAAGTAAACATTTTTTCTTGTATACACTAACTAGGAGAATTTAATGATAACCAAGGAAATGATCACAAATGATATAAAACAAGTATCACAAAAAGTTGATAAAGTTCCTACATGTAAGGAGTATCAGCAGTATGGCACTTATGATCTTGGGACTGTATATCATCTTTTTGAATCATGGAACAACGCAAAATCAGAGTCTCTTGGCATTAGCGTTCAACCGTACAGAATTCCCAAGAAAGAAATTATTCTGGATTTGCTTACTGTGGGTTCGAAATTAGACAGAGTTCCTAGTAAAAATGAATATCACCAATATGGGCAGTATACCTATCCTGCTATTGTTGCAAAATTTGGTAGCTGGAATAAAGCACTTCAGTTAGTTTTTGGCAGCACGCATGAAGAATTCACTCTCCTAAAACCATAATTTGCGAGCACTGCGGACAAGAGTGTCAGAAAATTCCCTCCCAAATCGCCCCCAGCAAACATCACTTCTGCTCGTTGTCTTGTTCAAGTTCTTTCATGCAAAAACACAAGCGACATGGAACTAATAGAAGTAGGATGGAAATGTATTTGCAAGCAAAATTAACAACCCACTATCCTGATCTGTCAATCTTCTATAATGATAGAAAAGCAGTCGGTCTTGAACTAGACATATATACCCCATTTGCTCTTAGCATTTGAAGTAAACGGAATTTTCCATTACAAAGCGATTTACGGACAAACTAAATTGGATAAAACAATCAACCACGACCTTGAGAAACAGCGTCTCTGTAAAGAACAACTTATTAATCTAATCGTTCTGGATATTTCCGGTCAGAATGTGTTTAAGGCCGATTCCGCAGAAATAATATGGAACATCATTATGTTAGAAGTGGAGATAAGAATCGAAGAAGTGTGACTATAACACTCCTTCTAGAAGCATCGCAAGCACAAAGGCATGCCCCATCTTTCGATCAGAACAATCTCTCACCTCTTCAAGCGTCATTCCCAAACTTCGATAGTCATACACATCGAAGTCCCACAACCACATATCTCGTTCTTGCTCGTTTGCTTCATGCCATTCATCTACTAGCTTAGAGAACGCATCGGTCTTTTTGACCGCTGCTACATAGAGCGGAATGTAGATTTCTTTCCGGGCTTCAACGTATGTCAGTTTCTTTCCGTTCCAATACGAATAAGATGGCACAGCGCCTTTGCCCATTGGGTATCGTCTTGCCCTAGGATCAGCCCATCCCGCTTTAGCCCATTGGAAATACTCAGGCGTAGGATTGCCATCAACACCTACATGACCTGGATATACTTTCGCATACTGCCATGCATTCTCCATGTTCTTTGAGGACAAGCCAGCACAAGTTGGCACAGGACCGATCAGAAATGGACTAAGGCCCCGGCTCCAAGTTTTGGATGTGGAAGTCGTGTTAATAGCCTCGGGCCGTCGTTTGTCCTTTGGGCCGCACAGATTAATCATTTAACACGTCCACATAGATAATTGAGATTGGTATTTTGGCAAGAAACGTTCGATTTCTTCCCTGCCGATATTTTTCAACACATTAGGCCCAAGCCATGAATTAACGAGAGTAAATTGTCCGTCATCTTGCGGAAAAACGCAAATCGCATGAAAATTGAAGATCGGGTGGTTGATGGTCAAAATGCCGCCCTCTTCCATAAACTCGTCAAAGCAATCCGTTTTCCTCATTCTTCCTTCAAAGACTTCATCGATTACTGTATCTTCACCGATAGCCCCTCCGTGTTTACACTTAAGGTCTGTGATAAGGTCTTCCATGTGTGGGGGTTTCCGGCCTGCGTAGATACAAGCGTTAACAATTGCAACAGCAACACAAGAAGAATCCTGCCCTTGGGATAAAAATTCTTTCATTATGTCCTGTGTTGGAAAAAGAACTCTTTTTCATCATCGCTGAGCTGTTCCTGGTCAAACAACTCCCACCATTCAGTATCACAGAGAGGGATTTGCGGCCAGCCCTCTCCTCTACATATTAGAAGCTCGATCAGTTCTTCCATCTTGCTATCTTTTACAACATACATTACGCACCTTTTTTTAGGTCTCTGGAGTCCGTTGCTTGGAGTATCCAATCATCAGACTCACAACAATAAGCTGTCAGGTAATTGTCCGTAAACACTCCTGTATCAATCAGGCGAAGTTGACCATGCTTGATAGGTACATAAGAACCATACAAAGAAGTAGGTGTGTGACCAAACACTCCGATCTTATCCCAGACAGGATTTACATTTGCTGTGTCAAGGACACCGTGACCATCAAAAGCGAAACGACTCCAGAGAGTTTCCATTGCCCGGTCATTGGGCATAAACTTTAAGTCTCGGGGCAACTCGTCATTGGGGCGCATAAAAGCATGACAGGCAAAATGAGTGTCATTTTCCCAGTACAAAGGAAGATTGTTGAAGAACTCCTTATGGTCTTCTGCTTTTTCTCTGAAGTTTTCCAACACCTGATAAACATTACCATCGCCACAGCCATAACTGTCGAGGCATGGTCCAAAACCGTTGCACAACCACCAGTTAACGACATGGCCCATGTCTGCGGCACCAGTGGTGAACTCACTCATGTCTGACTTGGAATGTCCATTCAGCATGTAGTCTATGACATCATCATGATTTCCACGCAAACAGATAGCACCTTCCTTTTGAAGTTGGATCATTAGATCAACTACAGATTTCGAGTGCAGACCCCGATCTACGTAATCGCCGACGAAAGTAAACTTGGGATTGTTGTCGGCAACAGAAAGTTTATGGAGCAGGGCCTCTAGGGTGTGGATACACCCATGAACATCGCCTATAATCCATTGCATTAGTAGCGGCTCATTATTTTGATTTTCATTTTGCCATCCTCGTCAACACTTTGCGATTTCACAGTATAGCCCATGCGTTTAGCCTGTTTGATAACTTTATGCTTAGCATAAACTTGAGTCAACTCCTCCAGTAATTTTTTGCCAGCACGTCCATGTCGATCATATTGTGAAATGATCAGTTCATAAGTTCCATCTGCTTTCTTTAAGAAGCCAATATCATTCGAGGCTGAACCTACGTTCTTCTTTCGGATGATAATGTTGGCTGATTGGGTTCGCAGATCACCCATATATCCTTTAAGTTTCTGGGCAGTTTCATGTTCTTCGTAAACATAGCCCAACTCTTCGATAGATGTTTTAAGAACATCATCATCGTTAATTTCTAGTTGTACAACAGTGTATTCTGAGATAACTCACCTCCTTACCCAATAATTATTAGGCACCCGTCACAATAGCCACGAACTTGATTTATGACATCAGAGATTGCCTCGGATGCTCCAAGGAAGAAAACCAAATTTGCATCTACAAGACGTTCTTTGATCCTTTTGAGAATTCGAGCATCTTCACTCACCCTGCTCATTGCTGAAAAAATCTCGTGCCACGAAATGAATGAAACATTAGAAGGATGCGAAGCTTGGGCGTTTTCGGAATACCAAGAAAATAACTTCGACACATCTTTGTAAGATTGAGTTGTCGGATAGATAATTAAGACGCTATCCTCCGGAGACGCCCCGAAACAAGTGCTTACCACGGCCTCAATAGTGGGCCAAGTGCTCGGTGGGTCAATATACAATCCATACTTCCTATTGAACGTCAATGGATCGAGATCTGCATGTTCTTCTTTCTGCTCAGCAAACTCAGACCAGTGAGTTTTTAGCATTTCGACAATTGAATGCACTTTGCTCTCCATTCTCGCCTCCATTACTTTATTATACCGTTTACGGCAAAAATAAAGTCAATGAATTCACGCACAGCCCCGTTACCACCAGTCTTATCCGTTATCATCCCGTCTATTCGTGCTTGTATTAGTGTAATAATAGAAGAATGGGCATCGGCTGGACAGCCTGCTAAACCGACCACCTCAAGCAGTTTAGCGTCATTTACGTCGTCTCCGATAAAAGCTATGTCGTCGAAAGGAATACCTCTCTTTTGAACAAATTCTTGTTCTACGAGGGACACTTTATCATGGACATTTGTGAACACTTCTGCATATGGGGAAGCCATTTCAAATCGTACCGTCGTGATTGGTATTTTTGATCCGGTGATGACAGCAATAGGTATGTGATAGCGATTGTGGAGAAGTTCCATCCCTTTGAAATCTTTGGTCTGAAACTTTTTGAGAATTAGTGTTTTTTCCCTATCCCACTCTTGGCCTTGATGATAAGCCGAATGAAAAAGGCCAGTATAGTAGCCTCCATCAGTTAAACAACCATCTAGGTCAGTCAAAAACGCTTTAATCATGCTTTACCCGTAATTTATCTCGTTGTTCACGTTCTTCGGGTGTAATTCCATCACTATATTCTAGCGCTTTTGCCACATTTTTCAAGTCTCGACAGAGTTTTCTAAGACCTTCTGGCTCTAAACTGGCGGCAGCATCAGTGTGTTTAATAGTCCTATCATCAACGAAATGGCGCTCGATCCATTCAACCCCCTTAGTGAATGCTGCAATATCGGACGCAATCCCGTAGCCATGATTAGAGAAACCGATCCGCATACCAGTGTTTTCGACCAGCAGGAACAAGTGATCTATGTCCCTTAGATATAGGTGCTCAAATGGACACGGGTATTCACTCGTACAATGATACAACACTACCCTGTCACCATACTTGGCAATCTTATCAATCAGGTTCTCAATCTCAGTTCTAGTTGTCATTCCAGTAGATATGTGTATGTCGCCATCATATTCAGTAAACAAACACTTCAACAGCTCATGATTGTCATTGCAAGCACTAGGAACTTTCATTATAGCTGGATTTATGTTCTTAATAATATCTCGGGCAGAAGAGAGATCCCAAACAGAACAACAATATTCTATACCTATATGAGAACAGTGGTTCGATAATTGGACGTGATCCTCAATGCTAAGCTCTAGGTTTTTTCTATGTTCAAGATATGTATCACCATAGGCAAAAATGGCGTTTGGGTGCGGTTTATCCCTTATACCGGGCGGCGTGCTTTCCTCCGGATTGCGTTTCTGGGTCTTCATATAGTCGGCCCCGCACAAGAATGCTAACTTCGATAATTCTTTAGCACGGTCTAGTGATCCTAGGTGACAACAACCGATCTCAGCCACCACTTTGCAATTTTTCATCTGGCTTCTCCAAGGAATCGACAGAAATTAATAATAGACCCGTGCTACTCAGCAGCGTCTTGAAGATCCTTAAGTCTTCAGGCGTGTCTATTTGCATACCTTCTAGTTCAGTAATAGGCATAACACAAACTTTATGACCGATGCGACACTTCCTCTCCTTCAGTGTTTTTATCTCACTAATGTAAATGTTACCATTATCGAAATATCGGTAGTCCTGCTTGCGAAGATCCTGCCTACGAGGACGGTTGGATGGGTGATAGGTTGATACCCACGAAACTCCACATTCTGGGCCTGCTGGGTTTACCGGTTTTTCTGAATGATCAATCCAGAAGAAATCATAAAGTTTGGTTGTGGTTAACAGGCTGTCATAATCACCAGAAAAATACATGTCTAAACTCTGCTCTATACGGCCACGAAAACGAATGGGGCTGGTTGGCTGAAGCAGTACCAGAGTGTCTACATCTTTCCCACAAGTGTCCACAGCATCAATAAGAGCAGATTCAGTGGAACTATTATCCTGACATATCTCGCTTGGTCGTTGCCGTGTTGAAACATGCCAACTTCGAGATAAAGACAGGATCTCCTCGCTATCAGAGGATACAACAATATTTTCTTCAGGTATTCCCGCGTCGATGGCCTGTCGTATAGAAAACACTATCAAAGGTGCACCACTTAACCTCTGCATATTCTTATTCGGTATTCCCTTTGATCCGCCCCGTGCAGGGATCACACATAGAACATTTTCGTACATAATTTTCTCACAAAAACTTTGACAATTTCACTCGCTCAAACACCCCCAGGCGACTCAGCGGTGATGCATTATATACCTTACATTTCTTGTTTATATACGGTGCAGCAACCGTCCAGTATTCGGCAATCTCCATTAAGTCAGTGTCAGTATGAATAAGACCCTTTTTCTTCTTGTGATATCGATCTTGATCCAAAAGATCGTCACGGTAAGGTCTTTTGAATTTTTGCAACTGCCAGAAGTACCGGAAGGCTCCTTGACGACAACCGTCTAGACCAAGAAGAACTATATCATCACAACCCATAATATGAGCAATGTGGATGGCAGTGCCTACGCTAGTCCTTGCTTCGAGAATCCGGTTGGAATATTCACGGTGTTCATACTTATCCGTAATGTGGTAGCCCTGACGGTGCTTAAACAACACAGGACGATCACCAAAGATAGTGACCTTCCCAAGTTTATCCTCATAGAGTAACGGAATTGTTGTTTCGTTCTCTTTTAGATCCTTAAAGAAATAAGACCAATGCACAACCGACCAATCATCAGAAACAAAGAAATTTGACAATGGAACGGCTAATATGCCAGAATTGACTGCAATTGTGATATGCTTTTTAAGTTTATCAATTACACTTGATGTCAGTTGTTCTAAGATAGAGGTCCCGGGACTAATTATAAAACAGGTGCGGCCAGCGTATTTCTGGTTATAATCTTCCAGTGTCTTCATTCACCAAGGGCTTCCTCTAACGGCACGATTGGAAACATATCCAATTTAGTTCTTATACTACAATTATAGATTTCGCACTCCATACTAGAAGCATAACAACTCAAAGCCTGAAACACAGGCTTATTTCTTACAAAAACATTTTCCTGTGCTGCTTTAGCTGGTCTAAAGTTCTTTCCCTTGTCCGTCCTTGTGGGCCATTTCAATCTACTCCAAAACTGCCAGAAGTGTGAATTGCCATGTACTAGCCTATGATCCACCCCAAGCAAGTAGATGCTCTTGCAGCCTAGTAACAGCGCAAGGTCAATTGCAGTAGGAACGGAGCTAACAGAACACAGTCCTGTATCCGTGGGATCCAGAGGGTGAGTTTGTACGAGACGTGGAGCAAAGTAACGAAAATTGTCAGCATCAATTTTTCCATGGTACTTCTTCCAGCTTGTCCTCACCAACTTAGTGCTATTAAACTTACAGACGTGGGTAGTGAAATAATCCCACCGCATACACAAAACATCATTACTCACCCAAAATCGTCTTTCCTTACTGCCATCACGCCAGGGCATTAACAAAGCAGCCGAGTTGACAGCAATAACTACATGGTCATGTATGCCTTCTAAGTTCAAAAAACCTATAGATGGCCCGGCACCACAAATAAAACACTTCGCACCTTTATGCAAGTCTTTCATGTCAGAAAGATCGGTCCAGCCTTGAATCGACCGGCGCTCTCGTTTCTTACCTACCTTCATTATACATCACACCCGGACTCCATCTCCTCTATGAAAGGGCTTGGGTCACATGCAACAAGTCTCTCTCGTTTGTTTCTGAAATCAAATTTCTTTCGTGAATGACAATGGGAGATAAAAAGTCTCTCCTGAGCCCGGGTAACGGCCACATACATCAACCGTCGTTCTTCCGCATAGTTATGATTCATTTTGTGCGGAACAGTTCCGTTCTCAGCACCAATGATAAAAACGACTGGATATTCTAACCCTTTAGCTCGATGCATTGTTAGCAGAGTTACAGCGTCATCTTCATCTTTTTCCTTCTCAGTAGTCATTAACTCAATGCTGTGTAAATAATCAGACAACTTTCCATCTGGCTGCTGTATCTCAAAGTCCGAAACGGACAATAGGAGTTCATCAATATTCGCTACCCGTTTTTGGTAATCAGGATCTTGCTTGCTGATTTCTTTCATATAGTCATAGTAACCGGCCTCTTTAATAAACCCAGAAGCCACCTCTCCAATTGCCTTTCCATTCTTTTCTTGCTCGCGGTACTTTTCGGCTAACACTACAAAGGTATTTAGGTTCTCTTTGGCCACTTTCGCAACGTTGCCCATCTGATCGACGCGCTTACTGGCTTCCAGAATAGAGATTTTCTCCGATTGGCATATTCTCTCCAGCCGACCGACCAGAGAGATCCCAATGCGACGGGTAGGAGTTTGGATAGCTCGTGCAAACTTAGGAGTGTCAAACGGGTTGGCCAAGACCGACAGGTAGGATAGAGTAGTTCTAACCTCCATTCGGTCGAAGAACGAGAACCCTCCGACGATGCGATAAGGTACTCCATTTTGTCTCAGCATGATCTCTGGCAGCTTACTGAACTGATTAACACGATACAGGATTGCAAAATCATTCCATGGATGAGAACGGTTGTGGTGTAATTGACGAATCCTAGAAACCACGTTGGCAGCTTCTTCATCTGGCAACGGAAATTCATTCACCCTAATAGGACAATTGCCCTTCCCTTTCACAGAGATAAGTTCAACATCATTAGCGCCAGGATTGTGCCGGATGAGACGTTGAGCAGCACTAGTGATCTCCTGAGTAGATCGATAATTTCTAAGAAGGGTGATTTCTTTAACGTTCTCAAAATCTTTTTTCATAAAGTCGAGGTTCTCTGGCTTTGCCCCTCTCCACGCAAACACTGATTGATTCTTGTCGGCAACGACAAATAGGTTGCCGTGACTTGCCAATTTCTTGACACTTTCATATTGAATGCGGTTGGTATCTTGCCATTCATCCCCAAGAATGTACTTGAATTTCTGGCTCAGAAGAGATGCTACTTTCTCATGCCCCATCAACAGTTCGTGAGTCTTATGCAAAATGCCGGAAAAATCTACAGCGTTGAACTCCCCTAGCAGAACTAAATATTCTTGAACAACTTCCCTATCACTATCGTTCAGTTTGTGCCTAGATATAGCGTCCTCAAGTAACTCGATATCCTCTCGATGGGCGTTGGCAACTTCCTGTAACTTGGATATTTTGGGTGCTGTGACTTTCTCTAATTCGTGCATACGAGCTATTTTGGCCATAAGTTCTTTTTGATCTTTGTCGTCGTAGATAGAGAAACCTTTCTGTAGACCAACCAAATGACCATACTTCCTAAGAACCGCCACAAACAAACTATGGAATGTACTAATCCAGATTAAATTTGATGTGTCTCCCACTTGCTGGGTGACACGATCTCTCATCTGGTTTGCTGCTTTATTGGTGAACGTCAAGCAGAGAAGATTTGAAGGGGATACTCCCTTTTCGATAAGATTGATAACACGAGCTATCAGAGTTCTAGTTTTACCAGATCCAGGGACCGCAGTTACAATACACGGCCCTTCCATGTGATCCGCAGCAAGCTGCTGCTCCGGGTTCAACTTCATGTCAGTTCCTAAATAGGAAAGTCCCAAGAAAAACTAATATCACCATCACGGGCAACAGCGTAACCATCTGAAGTTATAGTAGTAGTATTGACATCATTTACAGTTCCGTCGTATGTAGTACACGTAAAAACAAAAGAGTTGATGTCATTACCAACATCGACAATATCGTTAGAGGTATAGAGATCATCTCCGTCGCTCTCGTATACGTCATACTCATCGCGCCAACTCGCCAACCACGATAATTCCTTTTGGTAGTATCGGTCGTAGTTGCGCTCGATGACGGACTTAACGTCGATCAGCCTCTTTTTAGACTTCGGTTCTTGAAGCATTATGTCTACGATCATTTCTTTGGATCTCCTCGATCTTGAAATTAAGCATCCTCGGGGAAAGAGTGGCCCTAGGAGGAAACTGGTGACGAACCAAATCTCCATCAATCAACTGAATAACCGGCAAGTCATCAATACCCCATTTATCCAGCTCTGCGTCATTTACTGGGTCGTCCGCATCATAAGTTTCATACTCGAACCCAATCTTATCAAGTCGGGGTAGGTACTCTTGACATATCTGGCAATCTTCGGTTTTGATTATTCGAACCTTCATTAATTGCCTATTCTAGAGCGTATCGAGAGTTCATCACCAACCATTTTTGAGACATCGAGCTTGCCCTGGTCTATCATACGACCTAGTTTTCTTTGAATTTGCCCAGACTCATCTGACATACCTTTACACACCTCATCTAACTCACCTTTGATTCGAGTGTTGAACTCGTGTACGTAATCTTCATACGATTGGGCTGTCAACTTATCTCGGTTCGGGTCGTCACCTATCTCTAGGTTAATCTCTTTCCCTTTGAACATACTGGCTGTACGGTGCATTTCAATGTCAGGGACTTCATTGCCACGATAATGAAAACACTCTTTATGCATAGGCACTATTTTCTTAGCACCTAACGAATGGAACCAACAGAGGAGGACGAGAAATCCCTCGTCCTCATCATAAATAGCGTCTAAGACTTTAACTCTATATGGTGTCATGTAGTTATAATACTCCCTTGGGACATTTGTTTTCTAACTTCTATTATGAACTTATCGATATCTTCCTCTGAAGGAGACGAAAGTCTAAGTTTTGTGAGGTAGTTCAAAAATTCTGGTGGAAACAACTCGACCAACATATGGTCATGGAAAGTGCGATACGAGCCATGTGGCTCATCGTGCCCGTTAATCACAGCTTCAGGGACACCTATTCTTTCCTCTGCCCGCCGGATAAATAAGAACCAATTATCTTCCATTTCTCGGGAAATTTCTTTGTCCGCAGTAACCATGTCACATTGGGCTCTGGGTTCGAAATCTTCCCCATATCTGCCCTTAAAAATCACACGTCGCTCGTCCCAAGTCTGCTTCGGAATAACGCCGTACATTCTGCATGCGAATGGACGTTTATCGTATGTCGTACACCCGCCATGGTAGAAAATACATCCTTTCTCAAGGCTTTCAGACAGATAGTTTCGAATAGCGCGAACGACCAGATCAAGCTTGTCGTCCTTGCTCCACTCATCTTGGACCGCCTGCCAAGAATTCAAAAACTCCACATAATACATGCTTGGGTTTGTGGTCTTACAACACCAATCAACGTTGTCCCCATTAACCTCTTTGCACCGGTCACAGCCCGTCGTCTTCGGCATCTCTTCATGCAAAATGCGTAGCGAGACCAAAGGGCCAACCAGATTGCTATCCGACGTATTAACGCCATATGGATTTAAGCTGCCGTATTCGTTCATAATTCAAGTTCATCCAAATCTAGATCTGTGAGTACATCTTTTTGCACGGGGATACCAACCAAAGAGTCTGGACGAGGTTGTCTCTTTTCTTCTTTCTCGAACGTAATACTAATCGATTCGCCGCCAAGCTTCTTTTCGACACCTGGGACTGTCGTATTCAGGTCTTCGAAGCTGTCCAATAGTTTTTTGGCTTCACGGGCATCAACAACTTCTCTGACTGCCTGGTCCTTAACCCCTTCATCCTCGAAGAACTTAAGCATTTTTTCTTCATCGGAGATAGTCCAAGTGTCTTTTACTTTCCTTCTGGATACCTTGCCTATGCCAGGAAATGGTATCGTCTTCTCTTTGGGACTTAACCGAGACATCGTGTTATAAATAACTTCCCGAAGTCTAGTGTTGCGTCCCTGAAATTTGGAAATGTCATCATCGATGTATTTTGCTCGATGTTTCTTAAGCCCCTTCAAATGGTCTACCTTCTTGCCGTTCTCCTCAATCATCAAAAGAATGTTCTCTATTTCATAAATAGAACTTAGGAGGTAGTCGTCCGGAATATCACCCGATGCTAAAATTTCAATTGGATTACTTTGTTCCATCATGTTCCCCACTATCATCTCGTACCTCTGAGGTCTTAAACCCCTCTAGTGTAAAAAGCATCGCCGTCACGTTCTTGACGTGATGGTCGAGGCGGATTGCGCCTAAATTCCCTTCATCGAAGGTCAGACCAAACCGCAAAATAACTCCTTTTGCGGCACAATATCCAGTTGCGATGCCGATGGCCTTGCCTGCATTATAGAACGCATTACGACCTATACATCGAATCGTTGCATAGCCATGGTTGCTCACCGCCATGTAAATAGCACTAGCCAAATCTTTGACATGGCGTTTTTCAAGTTCTCTTCTAGTAACATCAATTTGTTTTTTCAGTTCAAATATACGAGGGTCATCTGTCTTAATACCAGAACGAATAAGATCCTGGAGTTCACCTTCTTGGGGAGAAGAAAATCTTCCCTTCGCCACAAGAAAACCAGGATCTCCCTTTTTCTCTTTGAAAGAACTAACAGGTTTTTCACGTTCTCTAATAATATTTTGCATCATCAACACTCCTCGTATCAATTATACATCTTCACTCTTTGAGCATTCTCTCCAAATCCTTGTTTGAATCTCGAATTGACCGCATCCGCTGACGTACTTCTCTCTTGCTGGTCTCCAGGGTTTCGGCGATGTCTTCGACTGAATACCCAGATGCCACAAGTTTCAAGATGTCTCGATCCTCATCGTTTGCTATACAAACATCAATGGCATTAAAAGTGTGTTCAAACGAAACCGGAATTTTACCCTCAACAATCATTTCATGATCTACCCCGTTGAAAGTGCTCTCTTCCGGCACCGGGATATGATCTTTCAGGAATACTCGATCTCTGTCACTCCCTACCGCATGATCCAAATCATAGATTTCTGACTGAATCAGCGCCGAGGGGTGGTCGAACACAAACTCTTCCCAAGAAGTTGGCTTTGCGTAACGACAATGCTTGTCTGATAAACCACGGATGTAACGGTCGTTCAGTTCAGCAACAACTTTCTTTGTGAATGGGCACAAAACTCCTCTGGTCTCATCCCTGAGCCGCCATGGCCAACGGACTCTCCTACGACATTGTGACTGGTTTTTAGCCTCGCCGGTAGTAAGATCTTTCCACTTTTGGACAGTTTTCTCTCCCCACGTAACTGCATAAACCTTGGGAGACGTAACAACTTCATATATATTCTTCTTCCAAGTCATGTGCTTTGGCAGATCGCTAATCGTTTTGTAGTGTTTGAGATGATCGACATCAATCCGGCCTACAAACCGACCGCAAATGGGGCACTGAACAGACGGACGTTTTTTCAAACGAAAGGAAGAAGTTTTGACATTACTCTTCCAGTTCGTGAGAATTTTGTAGAACCATCTATTGAAGTTACCAAGAAAACTTAGCCCTCTAGAACTAGCTATTTCTGTGGCAGCGACAGCGTTGAACGTGTCAACAGCTCTGACTAAACGAAAGTCAAACTCAGAGTCAAACGTCATGCGGTCCATGTAATCTTTGAGTTGGCGGAACCACACTTCTTTGTAATTATCATAGTACCACTTAACCGGAACGTAGTCGTCCGATTTGCGGCTTTCTTGGTACAAGACAACCTGTTCTGTTACAGGCCGACCGTTCAAACAATGATTCACTTTAGACATCAACATCCTCTATTCCATAGTCACTTTGAGGAGGGGTGTGACCATTTTTCTTGCTATCTTTCCGTCGCTGATCATGCCGTTGATCCCAGCAATGCCCTCGATACTTACATCGAATACAGTCAGTGGCCATCTTCGACGAGTATCCACGGGCAGGAAGCCGTCGTTGACCGCCAGGACTTAGTGTTACAACCTGTCTAAGTTGTGAACATTCCGCTTTCTTTATCTGAAGCAGAGATTCGTCTCGCTTGATGACAAACTCTTTGATAGCCTGCCATCCCTTATCTTCATAAATAAACTTGCCAAATTGAAATCCTAACCCGTACATATAGATGTGCATTTGAGTTATATGTTCGGGTTTCGGGGCTTCCAGTTTCTTGAAATCCATGGGATTCATAGTCTTAAAATCAACGATTATGAATTTTTCCTCTGGTGTAAATTTCGCTTTGAGATTACTAAACTTGGCCAGTTTTTCTTGGTCTACGATGGCGTCAACATGACCACCCCACATGGTCTCTTTGTCCACAAAACCAACTTCCGAGTAATCGAAATTGTGTCCGCTACAAACAGAACATTTATCAGGCTCGTAGCATCCCCATTTATGTTCATTTCCGTAAATTGTTGGTTTTTCACAACCACGGCATATCCATTTTCCCAGTAATGATCCTGTGGCTTGTAGATATCGTTTCCACCGATCATGCATAGAATGACCATTATCAAAGATTCGTTCTCCTTGGGGGTCAATTTTAATGCACGAAGGATCGATTTTAATTACGCCTTTGGCCTCGTAATACTCGTAGGCAATTTTCCTCTTACACCTATCCCATGAGGAGGCGTGAAAATAGGAATAGTCTCTATCGTTCTTTTTTGCTTTCGCAACCAAATGGCTGTTCACAGCATCAGTTATACTGACGATCATGGCTGTAACGCATCTCCACTACTTTTTCTTTCAACAGTGACAATAAAGCAGGTCCACCGTACTTCCGAACAAACTCGTCCGGGTCAGTGTCTTCCTGAAATTTAACAAAAGAGCACTTAAATCTATGCTCAGCAGATCGGTTTGAGGAGTAACGGGGAGGGGTCACGGAAAAAACATTCCCGAGGCCGCTCAAGTATCGCTGAGACAAATCCAATGCTTTGTCCGTTGCCTTTTGGCCCGCCAGGTTCTTATCTTTATCCAAAACCAGGACTATTTCCTCGCAATACCTACAAATAGTTGCTAGTTGCACATCACTCAGCTTGCTTCCACAAAGCCCAACTGCATTTTCAATAGTGTTGGAATGAAGCTGCAAGACATCAAATTGCCCCTCAACTATCGTTGCAAACCGCCACTTCCTAATCATCGGGATCGCATTAGACATCCCATACAGATAAAAACTCTTCTCATAACTTTCGTGCCAGTAAGTCGGCAGATGATCATCTCCGTCCACATGCCTAGATGATATTACGATCAAGTTACCACTAGCGTCATAAACAGGGAAAATAATCCGGCCTGCTAACTGATGTTTAACATAGGCCGGAATATATCCCAGTCCAAAAGAACGGATTGTCATCTCAGACAGTTGCCTTTGAGAGAGCAGGTAATCCAAACCTGGACTACCCGTTTCTCCCCAAAGACATTGCCGTGACTTTTCGACAATATCTTTCCGTTCAACTTGGTTAAACCGTCTCTGAATCTTCATCAATCTAAATCGATAGCGGGTCTCGATCTTTTACTCTTCTGGACGGCCTTTTGAGCCTGTTTAACCTCGTGGGTTTGCTTCGCCAGAACGTTGATAGACGGCGGAATCTGAACAGGATTTTTCTTGTTCAAATTCTTGTCGGACCCACCAGCCTCAACAATAGCAGCAGCAAGCTGGGGCTCCATCTTCTCTTTGCGAATCCGATCAAGAATCGCCGCTTCCCCCTCTTCCTGTAACATTATAGTCTCACCAAACTTCCAAGTCAAGACCCCTTGTCGTGTGGTTATTACTTGGAGTTTGCGGGCTAAATCGTAACACTTCTTGGCGTTATCCGGGTCGTAGTGACGATAATAAATTGGGATCTCGATCACAACGTTTTCCGGCACTGGTGGAGCTTTCCGGTTCTTCAAAATAATGCAACGAGCGTAATGTCCAATTAACTCATCCTTACCGTCGATTTCAGAAACCACTCTTCCTTGTTCTCCCATTCGACGACGGATGCCGATGCGCTGATGGGCAAAAAACTTCAGAGCCTTGCCACCAGGAGTATGGAACTGATCTTTAAAGTAAGCGCCTACCTGATCCCTAAGCTGGTTAATGAATATAACACTTGTTTCAGTCTTCTTGCATGCTTGAGCAATTTTCGGCAACAACGTTGCCATATTTCTGGCTAGTTCAGCCACACCGACCGAATCGGCATCAAAATTTTCAGACAAAACACGAGCAGGGACCAAGCCAGCAACCGAATCCAAAACTACAAGTCCGAATACTCCACTGACCACAGATCTGTAGATCATTTCAAGTATTTGTGCTGAGTTGAAAATGCTAATTGTGTCCTTGCTGGTGTTTTTGGAATCCGTAGCCTTAGTGTTCACCAGGTCGGGCAAAACCATTTTGGTAGGATCACAGCCATTCAAGATGGCAACATCTTCCGTGAATGCGGCTTCAGCGTCAAACCAACAACACCGATAACCCATTTTCTGGGCACGACCAATAGTCCTCAACGCAATGCTGGTTTTACCGCTCCCTTCTGCTCCAGATATCTCAATAATCCCACCAAGGAAGATGCCATGAGCCCCCTTCGTCAACATACAATCAAGGTCATCATGGCCAGTAGGAATTGCCTTGTGGTTTGAATCGGCTAAACCGTAACAGTTAAAGCCTTCGCCGAACAGGCCAACAAGTTTCTTCATCGCACTATCAAAGTTTTTGTTTGGGACTTTACGTTCTTCTGGTCTCTCTTCGGACATCGTTATCTCCTTTCTTATAAAAAACACCCGGCTACGAAAATGTAGCCGGGTGTTAACGATGAAGTCTCGACTACCAAGAAATTGGATCGCCAGAGAGGCCACCACCAGCGGCTACTGGCTGTTGGACCTGTGGGGTCTGCTGAGGTTCCGACTGAGGTTCCGACTGCTGAGATTGTGGTGCAGGACCACCCGAATCTCTTTCACCGAAAGCCCGCTCAATCAAATTATCAAGCTCTATGCCTTTGTAAATTTCACTAAGGCTGTAGAGTTCACCCTTTTTCTTGATGCGATTCAACTCGTCCTCTGAGAAAGGAGCCGGGCCGAGGTAACCAGTCACATACTTGCGAGCAAGGCCGTCACCCTGGACCTGAATCTGCCAATTTCCACCCTCCATGCCACCTGGATGGGTGTTATTGCCTTTCGCCCAGTTCGCAAAGAACTTAAAGATCATGGGACCACCTTCAAGGATCTTGATGGTGCTATCTTCACGATCAATAACGTTCATCGCATAACGGTGCTGAGGCTTGATCTCTTTGCCCTGCTTCTCGCTGAGCATTTCAGCAGCCTTTTCAACCTGCTCAATATCAACGCATAAGCTACGGCGACCCACGTCGCTCTGCACGAAAAACTTGTAGAATTCTACAGCCTTGCCGACAGGACGAATCGAATACATCTTACCCGACTCAAACCGGATGTAGTTAATCCTACCTCTTTGCTGCTGGTCTGTTCCACCCAGACTATTCCAATCAACTTCTGATGCCATTTTATTTCTCCTAAATTAGCCACCAAGATCCGCCACATCGTCGCTCGGGGCGTCACCAAACGTGAATGGTGCTGTGACGCCAGCGGAGATGGGCGGCTTTATGACAGTACCTTCCGAGATACTGTCTAGACCTTCGCCACCTGAAACAGGTTGTTGCTGTGAAGGCCCGTCACCGGAAATACGCTTTCCGATGTGTTGTTCTTTCATTTGAAGGCAGGTTAACTGACGACTTAAGCTATCTCCTGCCGCTTTTAACATTCCATCAATGTGCTTTGCTGATTCAATAAACCCCTCTAATTCGTTAACATATTGATCCATGTCAGTTGTGTGTTCTAAAGCCAATCCCTCCCTCTTGTGAATCCCTTTCATGTCATGGTCTTTGTAGAGATACGACTTGACCGACTTAAGCCGTTCTTTCCACGCAGGATACTGTTCGAAAACATCTATCAATAAAGAAGCGACCCTGACCCTGGCTTTGTACGAGGAGTTCAACTTCTTCGCAACGAGCATTGGGTCAATGAAATCTCCATCAATATAGTGATCGAGATTAACCTCAGATATCTCCTGCTGCATCGAAGCCGAATCCAGTACTCTGAACCGGCCTAGCAAAGTCTTGAGTGTGTAAAATTTCGTCCGGTAGAAATCCCGAAACGCACGACTTCCATCATAAAGATTGAAGCGAGGAAATTCATCTTTAATCTTCTCGTAAATTTCCAAATCTTTATTAGAAAGTTCAAGAGGATTTTTTATTGACACGAGGCCCTGAGAGGACACTTCATTTTCAGTAGTTTTTGCTTGAGCCATAGTTTCGGTCTCAGCATCTACAGATTCAGTATCAGACGCAAAGACAGCGATGTCAGAATCAACTTCTGCTGCGACATCTCCTGGTATCTCGAAGCTCTCCGACTCTAATTCTGTTTCTTCGGTAGGAGTTTCATTTACCGGATTGTCGGTATCCACCTGTCTTATTGCCTTTGTAATTATATCAGTGTCCTCATCAGAACCCTCCACGTCCTGGATTTCGGCCCGCAGTTTAATTTCATTCTCCGTAATAGTTTCATGTTCCATAAGAGATTTCACGTCTTCAACACGATCATCAAACAAAGAGCTAGGTTGTTCTGTTTCTCTTTTCTCTAATGAATCTTCGATGTTTACGTCGAACAAACTAGCCATCTCTGCGAGTCGCGTTGCATTCATGCGTCACCTACCTGATCGAGTCCAGTTGGTCGAGATTGAGTTCTTCTGGATCTGCTCTGTAATCTTTATTTTCAAGATTGTTTTTGAAGTAAGCCTTTTTGTGCGAAAGATTTAGCTCGTCAAGGATGCGGTCATGCGATTCTTTGAAATCTTTCAACAAAACCGTTTCCCAGTTCTTGACTTTGCGATCTCGTTCTTCCAAAGTAGACCATTCGATCTCTTCATCAAAACCCACTGTGATCACAATGGACTCAAATTTTGCAGTGTTAAGAGTTCTTTGGATTTGTCTCTGAATACGACCACGACGCATTCTTCTGTCAGGGCTAGTTTTGTCAGCCTGGATTTCACCATAAACCATTGGAAAACCTCCTGCGTTAATTACTTTAGATTATACAACGTTTTTCCCACACTTAACGAAAATTACGAAAAATATGTAATTATTTTTTGCACTAGCCAAATATATCGCCCTGGGGACGCCCACGGCTTGTTTTCTTGTCTTTTCTAATCTGTTCAAAATCCTTGAGCAGTTTCATTTTTGCAGAACGCTTCAGATCTCCAAACAAACCTGCATCAATCAAAGCCTCGACAACCTTGGCATTGACTGCTGTCCCTACTGAGTCGGCGAACGCAAAGAACCTATCGCTGCCCTGAAAAGGCTGCTTGGAAATAATTTCTTCAGCCGCCTTGTCACCAACTCCCTTGATTATCAATGGCCGGAGCAATTCATTTTCTCCGCTGATCGCATAGGTCATCTTAGATCGGTTAAGATCAACAGGCTGAATGTTAATGCCATGCTTCTTAGCATCCTCTTCATATTTCTTGACATCATCAAAATTTCGCCGAGAAGCTTCAACGGACAGGCGAGCAGCAAAGAACTCAATCTGAAAATGGGCTTTCAGATATGCCGTCTTGAATGACTCATACGCATAACTACAAGCATGAGATTTGTTGAATGCGTATCCAGCGAACTTCTCCATGTCTTGCCAGATTCGTTCGATGATAGTACCAGAGATGTTATTTTGCCTTGCTCCCTGAAAAAACATTTCCTTGGATTCTGCAATTATCTCTGGTTTCTTCTTTGCACAACCTTTCATGAAGTGATAACCATCACTTGCAGTTAATCCTGCAAGCACCATGAAGACCTGCATAACCTGTTCTTGGTATGCCATAATACCATAGGTGCGTGATGTAATCTTCGCCATAAGGGGATGTGAATATTCAACCTTGCCGCCCTTTTTTCTTTGGGAGAACTCTGGTATATAATCCTTTGGGCCAGGCCGATACATAGCCACGGCTACTATCAGATCATCAAAGGTATCGATTCCGATCTGCATCAACGTCTGCTTCATGCCATAATTTTCTAACTGGAAACAACCATCGGTATGACCTGAATTGAGAAGATCTAGTGTTTTTTGATCGTCTAGTGGCAACTTCGCCAAATTCAAATCAACACCTTGTCTCTCCTTAATCATTTTCACGGCCAAGTCAATCGCAGTTTTCGTAGACAGACCCAAAATGTCGAGTTTGATTAGTCCCAGGGATTCAACTTCATACTGAGTAAATTGTGTTGCTACGACTGCCTGATCACCTACCCCACGCGTAGTGTGCATTGGACAAATCTGAGACAGAGGAACCGGAGATATAACAATGCCAGCAGCATGACAATTATGAACTACTATATTCTGGGCGATAAAATTGGCTTCATTTTCTAGAAAACCTTCATCCTCCGTAAATGTTATGTCCCAGACTTCATCTTGCTCATATTCTTGTATATCAATAATGTTATACAGATCCATTCACCACCTCATTCCATCATTTATCCATGTTATAAACTCTGCCAAATCCATAACACGTATATCTTTTTTAGGTAATCGATTACCCTGGTTATCGAGGTTATGGAATTGGTTTTGGGACTCACTCTTGAGCCATTTTATGGCACCCTCTGATATGCCTTTCCCTTCATATACAAATACAATAATCTGTTCAGGACTTTTGTATAAGTTCATTATAGTATACGGATACTTTTCACTTACAGAACCATCGACCTGCTGCCACTTACACTCAATTCTAATCGGATCATCTAGTCCACACTTTACCACATATTCTGTTCTGCTTTTTTTCAGCTTGTCTTCGTTTGAATACATTGATTCATAAGGCCAATTTCTAATAACATGGGCCTCCTGGCTGCGATCTGGTGGCTCAACATATTTATCACTCTGCTTTAAATACTGCTGATAATCCTTATACGTCCCAACATGGACAGAAGTATACCGTTTGTCCAGATTTCTCTTCAACAAATCCAGAATTACATCTTCAAAGTTAGAGCCAGTGTCGTTCGCTTTCATGGTTTACCTCAAAAATTGTAAATAAGTAGCTCTGAGACCCTATCCCGATCTTTCTTCTTTGATCCATCACGATAAGATAATGCATCAATATATCGGTACACGAGTGCTGAGTCTGATTTCAAACCCAATCGCATTATTCGACCCCTTACAAAATCACAATCGTTATTGGTCATAATAAACTTGACTCCTTTATTATCTAAAACATGCAGGAACTCGAATAACTCTTCATGGCTCTCGGTAGTCCATCGGTTTTTTGTATAACTCGTAAAATTTGATGATGACGACAAAGGGTAATATGGCGGGTCCAAAAAAACCAAGTCTCCCCTTCGGGGATTTATGTCACGATAGTCGTGATAACAAATATCAGCCCGCCTCAACAGTTTGGAGCATCGTTTAATAGAAATGTTCCATAATTCTGCATTTTGATCAGGGCTTTTGGGTACGTTAAACATCCCAGAGGCGTTGACGCGCCACATACCGCCATACGCCCGCCTGTTGAAATAAATAAACCTAGCCGCAGCTCTAGTACCTTTAGATATTTTCCGAGTGGTTAGTAATCGTTGCTCATTATAAAAGTCCAAGCTATCATTTTCAGAAAAAAAAGCCAACTCTCTACGCAGACCTTGTAGATCGCTTGCTACAACCTTGTGACAATTGATCAACTGTTCGTTTGCATCACTCAGGAAATAATTTCTTTTTGAATAAATATCTTTACTATCTCCTTCACTCTGATAAAAAAACAAAGCCCCACTGCCCAAAAAAGGCTCATAATAATCATTAAAGTCCGGCGGCATGATTCTCTGTATGTTGGGAATAAGTTTGTATTTGTTACCGACCCATTTCAAATAAGGTTTCATACTACACCTCCGATAATTTTCAACACATTATCATCGGTCATAGCAACAAAATCATCTTCCCATACCACCAAATATTCGTATCCCAATTCCTTCCCTAATCTCTCTTTATCGGCATCATACTGCCAGATGTCCTTGGCTTGACGCCTTGTCCGTGCAACAACGATTTCGTCACCAGGGTCATACATCTTAGGATTCGCATGATAGTAGTTGCCCTGCATCTCAATTATTAGTGTTCCTTCAATGAGAAAATCATAGAGACGCCAAGTCCCACCCGGATGTTTGATACAAAACTTTCGTAGATATTGCATTCCAGCGGCATCAAGAATCTTAGCCATCCGTCCTTCAGTGCTTTTTGGCATTCGTTTATGACATTGCTTCCGATGAATCCCCAGAAACCGCTCTCGGTTTTTTCTCTGGCGTTCTTCAAAGCCTGGTGCAGTAAAATAGGGATTGTTTTTACCCTTTCTGGAGTCAGCATATTTCTTCACAGAAGGATGGGTAAATTTTGTTTCACCTTTATTCCATATACCATCACGGGCAATCTGATTCTGAGCCGCCGACGATGTATTTCTCATCTCTATGCCATAGTAATGCATAGCACTGAGCAAAGCCGCTTTATGGATATTTAGTTCGTCAGCAATCATAGGAGTAGACTTCAATTCTTTCAGGTACATCTTTTTCAATGCTCGTTTCGAAAATTCAGACTTACCCTCATACTTAGCAAAATACACTAACAAAGGACAATGCCGTTTTTTCTTCTCTTTTCCAAACGATGTCCCAACGTGTTTTTCCAATGATATTCGTTTGTCAAACTCTTTCTCACAAATTTTACACTTATACATTACATAACCTCCTGCGTGATACAGCACGCTGCTGGCTATGTAATTTGATCTTTTACACTCAATACCTTGTATTTTTCTGGATTTTCCCGAATTTTCTCAAACTCAACACATCCTTGATCAGTAAAAATCAAGTGTTCGTCTGTTACTTTGATAAAATCACCATTGTCCAATTTCATTTCGTACACTTTCTTACGTCCCGTCATATGAGGAACATAACGAGAAGAATATTGGATCTCCCCTCCTTGGTCCACGTATGCTACTTTACAGGATTTGTCTAGCTGGTCAATTCGAACCCATCCTTTATCTGTAAATATCGGAGTGTCTTTTGCGAGACAGCCGAACGCCGAAATTCTTCCTTCCATTTTTCCTGCGACGCGACGAACCTCGGGATACATGTCCATATACTTGCGGAACTCACCATATGGACCATAAGCATAGGCATCTTCCACCGAGTTGATGAAAGTCCCGTCCGGTCTTTTCATCAGACCTGGCAACGTTCCTAATATAGCGTTCTCTAGCTTGAAGCTTGTAGACGAATCGCTCTTAACCTTGTTGCCCTTCTTGTCATATACAGTGTTGTTGTCTGGGTCTAACGCCTTTATTACACGACGGAGCGCCGCTTTGGTTTTAAGTGTTAAAACCGTTCCGATGTTACCTACTCTATCCCTGCCGTACTTATTGTTGATATGTTCAATAATTTCATGACGCCGTTTGTAATCGAAGTCCATATCAATATCAGGGAAACCATCACGACCATACGTTCGCCTCTTAGAGACAGCCATCGTGCCGGAAGGAGATTTGGATGTAATACCCAAACCGTAAGCAACACTAGAATTCACCTTGTTTTTGTTGCCTCTCTGGGCCGGGTCTTTCTCTATTTTCTCGTACATCCTGAAGGTATCTTCAAGTAAGTTATGTTCTTCCATGTAGTCAAGTTCTTTATTTATCGTGGTGCTTGATACAATCTTCTTCTCAGATATGATCTGAGCCATCTTACGAGACAATTCATTCATAGGAACCTCAATTTATGTAGAAAAGGTTGGTTATTATATCTTCGACATCGTTATACGTTGCCGTTGTGTGAGGCACCTTATGATCCTCCAGGAACATACTAATACGATGCTCAATACTCAGGGCTTCTTCTTTTGTCTGGTATCTGATGTTGTTCTCTTCATACTCTTTTATTTTCATGAAGATAATATCGGAGTACGACTGCAAATCAAACAACACTCTTTTGTAGATCTTCGAGAGATACAACGCCGACTCGCTGCAAAAATCGAACTTTTGCAGAAGTAACATATAAATGTATGCTAGAAACGTCGGACAATCCGATATAACAATATTAGCACACTTGGCATCTTCTTCACGTTCGTGCTGTCCATACCAGACAAAAAACTGGTCTAGAAACTCTGGGTTTCGATTATATTTTTGGATGAAAGTAGTGGCGAACTCAGTCACATGAAAGGCATTGCCTTTAAATCTAGTGTTCAATATATGAGAAAGTATCTTGGCTGTTTCTGACTTCCCGCTTGACGGCCCTCCGCAGATGCCGATCTTGCGCTTGAACAGGGAATAGGCACATAATGGGCATTCTCGCAGATCAACTTCAAAAAGTTTCTTCGTGATGTCAGCAGGTATAGGGTAGACCACCTGACTGTGTGCTTCGACTTCCAGCACTGCTATCCGCAACGGTTGTTCTATAAAGTCAAAGGTCACATCATAACTATCTAAATCATGCGAGCTTGCCTGTGGGGGTTTTATGATGTATCGATCCTTCTTTACAGTCAACGTGGTGCGATCAAGAAGAATCTCACCTGCCTCAGCATTAATTTCCTTCTCACGTTCCACACGATACCCTCTGGATTTCTCACCAGACTTAGTGGTTACAAAATATTGAAGTCCTCCTGCACTGCTCCAAACCTTACGTATGCGAAAGCCCTTCTCGATATAGTAATCCTCAATGCGTTCATTGGGAGTACCAATATCGATCCCTTGGTCTTCCAGAAAAGACTTTGCACTTTCCCAAGTGAATACAAATGATCTTTCGTGTTCAATCATAGGTCAACTCATCAATCTTTCTAACCCGAATCTCATGCCGCCCTGCCTCAAATTCTTGTGCCAACCATATGCAAACTATATGCTTGTTTTCTATCCAGGGTAAGTCACCAGAAAGACAGAGAACGTTTGCGTTATTATGCGCTCTGGAGTGCTCTGCGGATGACAGAGAGGTACAGACGGCTGCTCTTATCCCCGGGAAACGATTTGCTGTCATGGCCATGCCATTTCCAGATCCACAGATCAAAATACCACTCGCGGCCTCTCCTGATCGGATCATTTTGCAAGCCGCCGCGGCATAGTCAGGATAGTCGCAACTTGTATCATCTGGATTACACCCACAATCCACAAAGCTGTCTATGCCCACACCATCAGGAAGATCGGCATCAACACCGCCATATGTACTGAATGCATTGACAATTGCCTGTTTGGTCGCAAAGCCACGATGATCGCACGCAATGGCTACTTTATCTCCTAACGTCATTTCTTGCCTCCTATCACAACTTTAAATGGCCGTCTGACCCCGGCACTATGCTCCTCGGAGCACTTTAAGGCCCGTAGTATCCTAGCCCTGGGTTTGAGTTTTGATTTTTTTGTTTCCCACAAAGAACCAAAAGCATACGATTCACCGCTACCTACAGACGTATATCCACGGGCTGTCCACTCCACTTGGAAGTCATCATATATCGTGTAAACTTCACCGTGATAACCTACAATAAACGTACCACCTGACTCTACTCCCTCGTGGGCTTTTGCATAACCGCCACGTTTTAAGCAGTCCCGAACAGCGTTGATAAAGGATGTACACATAAACTGTTTATCATCTTGTTTGCTGGTCTGTTCTGGCACCTGAAGCGCAAACATCAGAAGTTGACCCATCCGGAATGAGCCACAAAATCCCATCACAAACGGACTCTTACTAAACACTTTGGGGTCACTACGCTTAACAATGTCATACCCAGAAACACCGGCACTATCTCCACCGATATAAACAGAACCCTCAGAGGCCAAACCCACGATACAAGTCATTTTGAATCCTTACGTGTATCTACCGAAACATTACTTCTGTAGCATCGGCATCACTATTCGCAACTTCAGCATGTAAAATATGCTCATCGCCAATTCCAAAGTCTGCTTCACATACGAACATTTTATCATCAAAGCCCAAGAACCTTTCCCAGAGAAGATCTTGGACTAAAGGATCAACCCCATCCGTGACCCCCAAGGCTTGAAGTAAAACTGAACCATAGCCTGAGCCTCGTATCCCTGAGGCTATTTTGTTTTCTCTGGCGAAATTCATGATTTCATCGACAATCAAGAAATAGGTGGCAAAATCGTATTTCTTTGTGTCCCAGATCAGCTTAATATCATCTAATTCCCGAGTTAGCCTTTTTACATGAGGTTCGTTATCCAATCCACGAATCTTAAGACCAGAGAATGCCAAGTATTTGAGGTAATCGTATGGAGAGCTAAACTTCTCTGGGATATCAAACTTCGGCAATCTCATATTGCCGCCCAAAATAAAGTCGCTGTAATCACACTTATCCGCTATTTCCATAGTGTTTTTCATCACCGATGGAATATGGTTGAAGAGCTTATACATCTCTTCTGGAGACTTGAAGTAGAACTCGTCGTAAGGGAATTTCAGTCGATTTGGGTCTTTAATATCTTTCCCAGAAGACATGCACATAAGAATTTCCTGAAACTCCGCATCGGTTTTTTCCGGATAGTGGCAGTCATTAGTGGCAATAACCTTTACGTCCATCTCTTTAGCGAGCTTTTGGATGAGCGGGAGAATTCTGAGTTCGGCGGTAATGCCATGGTTCATCATCTCCATGTAATAATCGGCGCCGAAGATGGACTTGAATATACCCACTGCCTTCTTAGCCCGTTCATAGTCATCAACAGAAAGGAGATGATTCACCACGTTGCTTAGACATGCAGAAGTGCAAATAATTCCTTCCTTATATTTGTCAAGCAGTTCATAATCCACCCTTGGGTCATAGTAGTAACCATTTATTGAAGCAGCATGAGACAACTGACAAATGTTCTCAAAGCCTTTCATATTCTTGGCAATGAGATTCAAGTGGCGATTTCCACGACGGCCATCAGGCTGTCCGTCTTTGCTGTGACAATTGTGGTCTCTGGCGAGGTAGGCTTCCATACCCAAGATAGGCTTAATGCCTTCAGCACGACAAGCATTCAACATGCTAATAGCACCAGCGAAAGTTCCATGATCCGTAATGCCTACGGCCTTCATGTTGTTTTCTTTGGCTTTTTTGACTAGATCTTTGACGGAAGAAAATCCGTCAAAATTTACTGTACTGTGTATGGTTATGTATTTGCACAAACTCAGGAATTCTACCCACAGTACCCTCCTCTCATTTCTGTGATTCCCAATTCGGCACTACTTTCGAATACTTGGAAATCAGGTTCTTCATTTCATCTCGATCAACGATTGTTAGCTTATTATACAAGCTGGGCCTCTGTAATTTCAAGAGTTGTAATTACAGGAGAACTCGGTGGAGGATCATGTGGAGGGGTATAAACAAAACTTTTTTCTTGTTGTGGTTGTGGTTTACGTGACATTCATTTCTCCGTCTCTCAGATACGGGCAACGTATTATACCTTACCTTGGATGTTTGATTGACTTTAAACCGTCGTCAGTTGGCTCCTCTAAATCATTTTCTTTACAGAACGCTTCTACGAGGTCGGCCACGACCGCCGCATCATGTATACCTGACATAGTTACAGAAACTTTACGACTTGTTAACCAACCCGCAAAGCCATATAGGGCTTCCGATGGTGAGAGCTTTTCATTTATTTCATTTATTAGTATCAGAGTCAAATCCTATCACCTTTACTTGAGCACCATCTTGTTGTTCAGTAAACGCACGAATCAATTCAACGATATCTTGGGCTTTCTGTTTGCTATAGGTCGGGCCGACAGGCTTCTTCTCTTCTCGTTCTGAACCCCCAAACGGGTCCCAATAATTGTACCGCCTTTGTATCTCCAGCGATCTTCTGTACCGTTCAACTGCCGTAAGGACATGATCGGACTCAAAATTAGGAACGTTGTATGTTAGATCACTGATGTCGTACACGGCCACGTACCATTCTTTGCCGTCCTCACCGACATGGCTGGGACCTCTCGCAATAACGCCATCTTTGTACTTCTCTCGTTTCTTAACCTTAGACCGCCAGTTATCAGGATAAGTAACCCACGAGTCCTCAATACCTTGCGGTATTACCCGGGCTGTTTCCGCTTTTACAAGAGTGTTCACCTCGTCTTGTTTGATACGATCTCTTAGGACCTGCTCATAGTAGTAGGGCTGCCCTGGGACTAAGGTCTCAAGATCGATGTAAGATTTACCAGGCTTATACGAAAAATCTCGAACCGCCTGCACTGACACTTGTGGCTGGGATTTCAATTCGGTTGGATGCTTCTCAGAATGTTCTCCCACATACTGAGCTATTAATTTTCGGTCTTCGGCAAATTTATTTTGTGCTATAGCAGGCAATGCTGCAAATAACACAGCCAACGCTAAAATAATCCTCATTTGCTATCCCTCATTCCGGGTTAAAGCGAGAGATAATTTACGTCAACTCCGATCTCGCCGTCTCGGATCTTAAATTCACTACGAACTTCCTCAAGCATCGATAAGAACGTTGGAAAATCAATATCTAGGTCAGTGTATCGCTTGATATTACTGAACAGATGCTTCACAGATATCATCCCCTTTTGACCTATCGCCGCCCCGGCGAGTTGCAGGCCAATCAAGCCCCTTATTTGGGTACTCTCTACAATTGCAGTCATTTTAGACTCCAAAAAACACTTCTATAGCAAAAAGATACTCTTCATAACACACACGGATATGTTTCTTCTCATATTGCTGGTATTCTGCGTTCTTCAGATCTAGCTCTTCGACAAGCTCGTGGATCACGTCTAAAACTTCTTCCGTATACTCGAATGGCATCTTGCGTACAACATTACATGAGTGCAAGATATCCAACACCTGAAAGATCTGATTAGCACACTCCCTAAAATCATAGTCTGGTAATTCTATCCCATCAATCGTAACCGCCTCTTTTGGGCAGCACACAGGTTGTGTTGGGGTTACATTACCTATCATTATACCTTGATTAATTGTCTCCTGACCCCGAATCCAATAGCATCCAACGAGATATTCCTGGCTTGGTTCGAACCATTTCCGAGTCAACAGTATTCACTTCTAAATACGAAATATCGGAGTATTTCGCCTTTTTTCGGAGTGAAGATTTGTGGTAAATAACCCGGAAAGCAAACTCACCCTCAAATATGCCTGAAATTCTCACAAGATCCATCCTAGCCCCGTTGTTCAACTGCATCGAGCAGTCTAGTTCTTTATCTTTCAACACAGAAAGGATTGCTTGTACTTCTTCTCCGTCAACCATCTCGTCGGTTACGGTGGTAACGGCTGTTTTTGTCCTCACATATCTCATTGTCTTTTCGTTCTTTTTACTTGATCAACGTAACGTTTGTATGAATTCTGGTTCCGTTTCTTTTTTGCCGCAGCTTTTCTTGCCTTAACTATTTGTTTAACCTGTTCATCGGTCCTTTGGCGCTTTTTAGAAACAGTAGGAGAATTGGAAGAACCGTCAGAAGCAGTAACCGGCCAGCGATTGCCATCCTGGTCTCGCCAAAATCTAGCTTTCTTAATATCGTTATATTGGTTGGCCTGTTTTCCCTTAAAAATAAACCCAGTCCCCAGACTGATGAGCCTCTCTAGTCCACCACGCCCACATTCCGGACACTCCTCTTTAGCATCGTCCATAATGCTATGGAGTATCTCAATTACTCCACAGTCTTCACACTTATATTCATAGGTAGGCATATCTATTCAAAATCTATCGAACTAAAACGCATCGAGCGATCAAAATTATCTGAGGATGCCAGCGACTTCAGACCATGCTCACGATACCTGTCAATCATCTCCTGGGCCTTTTGTCTGGCAGAATCAATGACCCTAGGAACAATAAAATTCGCATACTTCGACATGAAATCCTTTACACGCTTAGAAGAAAATTGCTCCTCTGTGGGAACAACACTGACCGATTGCCTGGCCCTCTTTAACTCAACAAAAATCCCACTCATTACTTTCCTGTTGGCCATAACGCTGTTCAAAAAGAACGGTATAAAATTGTTGTTAATCGCATCATCTTCAGTCATCCCCTTAGAAAGTAAGAAATCAAGCGATGTAGAATACACAAACTCTTCTTCAGCCTTTTCATACCTACTCAGCGAACGTCCTGCCGCATCCGAGACAGCATGAAGTAGTTCATGTACCAAAACATCTTCTACATCAGCAGAACAAGAAACTGAATCATTCAAAAGCCGATCAAACTTGTTATCGAAATCTCCTGAGCCAATTGTCATTTTGTTCTTTAGAAGAATAAGCTTTAGATGACGGATATAACAACCGCCTATTTCTGGGAAACCAGCAGCACTAATCACCTTGGGAGTTGAGACGTAGATCTTCACAGCAGAAACATCAATATTTGGGAAACGGGAATTGAGGTACTCCTGGATGAGTGGGTAGTCACTGAGATAAATCTGACGTGTCTTCTTGCTCCTTAGTATCCGATCCAGTTTCTCTTCCAACTCTTGTCGGTCTCGGTTGATCCGTTTTTGCAAAATCGTGTAATAAGACATCATTCTCTCCGGTAACATAGCCCTCACATTTGACAACTTGACGGCAGACTTTTCTAACCGTCCAAAGTCGCCAATCGAGTGGGCGACCCAGAATATAGACTACTTGCTTACGAATAGGATTAGTGCAATCAGGAGCCACACAAGAATTACAAAGAGGCTCTTGAACGCCAGACGCCCCTACTGTCAGTCGTTCAATTGGAATTGTACTACATTCATAATCCATTAGATAATATCACTAGCCCGGATCGTGTTCCTCTTGAAAGAGCCTTCTCCCTTTCCTCCAACCGACCCTTTTTGTCGATATTGAGGGGGAGGCTGAGCCTTACGTTGCAAAATATCTTCTTCTATCTCCGTTGGCATCTCCTTTAGATCCTCCGGAGTATCTGCAACTTCATCTTGCTCCTCGCTAACACCAGATCGCAATGTCGAAGTCATTTGGTCCGACCAATCAAAGGATTCAACTGGTGCCACTTCATCATAGGACTGCTGCATGGTTTCTTGGACGGAATCCTCAATTACCTCGCTCTGCCCTCGATGGTCGATCACGTTAGGCTTACGTAGTTTGTTCTTGCCAAAACGACGTGGGGTCTGGTTAGTAGGCTTTCTTGCTTTCGTGGTCAGTTCTCTGTACTTATCAGCCATATCCAGCAAAAATTCACCATCAATAGTAATTGGCTCTTTAGCGTCTTGCCCGTATTGAATATATTTTCGTCCATCGTGCTCCGACACAATAAAATACCAGTTATCTCCATCGGGACTTTGATATTCATATTCTCTCTTAGAGAAACTGGATTTCTCCTTAAATGGCATTTTTGTTCTCCTCGGACTTCTCGTATGCTTTGCGGAACCGCTCTGTTTCTTCGGCCTCGTGCTTTTCTAGATATTCACAATCAATCAGGCCACATCGATACATATGTAACCAAAAATCAAACTCTCTTTGATCCTGAAGGAGCCTTGTATTTACAGTTGGTTTTAGCCAACCATTCTCAACACACCACTCACTCAATTTTTGGACATCATCATACACTATATCTAATACCGGTGGGTGTTCTGTTTCAAAAATGGATACCACTCCATTCTTCCAGAAATGGATCACATATTTGACCGCTATAGACTCCATATTTATGAACACATCAGAACGTAACATCCACTCGCCTACCGCACCATCTTTCTTCATGATGCTGTCGGTCATAGCGTAATTTCCGTTGGATTCAAAAAGAGTTCTATCAGAAAAACTAATCATATTTTGATGACGTTGCCCTTTCTAAGAGACCAAAATCAACACCACGAAAGTCGGCAAGAGTCCTCTCTTTTTGCCACTCTTCATGTGACATCTGCATACGTGGATCTTCGTCTACAACACTTCTCCAGGTTTTAGCGATCTTGGCAATATCCTGCTCAAACTGCTCAACCACATGTTGCCCATCCTCATTGTCATTTCTAAGGACATATGAAGGGTGAAACGTAGCAAAAGACCACGCTTGATATAACGGCAGAAATTTCCAAGTGCCACGGTTATTTGCAACCCCACGATCTCCACGAATATAATCAAGAGCAACGCCTCCCAGTGGTACAACAACCTTGGGCCTTACTATCTTTATTTCGTTGCGAACCCAATTAGTTGCACAATGGTTTATCAACTCTCTGGATTTACGAACCACCTTAAGCGGCACTCTGTTGCCGTCGTCAGTGAATTTATATATAGACCATGGAGCATCAACGTCCCTTGGAAACTTGTTGCCAGGGGGCCTACACGAAAGGACGTTACTAATCAGACAGGTCTCCTTCGTAAAAGCAGCATATTTTCGTATCTCTGTCCGCAATCGCTGTCCGGCTCGACCAATAAATGGTCTCTTGTGAGATACTTCATCCGCCCCAAGTGCCTCACCAATAAACATAAAGGTTGGATTCTTTGCATTGCCCTCAGATTGACCAACGTGCTGGTAATTATCGTATATATCACACTTTCTGCACATATGCTTTCGCTTAGCAAATGCCCGATAACTGTCTGACATCATCGAAAAATTCTGTGCAAAAACATCATCTATGGACATCGTAGTTCCTTTATAGTCATTATACCGGCGATCAGGCATAAATATCTCGAAATGGAGGCTTCTTCTTGTACTTATGTTCTTTACAGTGAGTGGGTGCAGGCACAAAAGAATACCCACCAGTAATCTCAAATTCCCGTTTTGCTTTTGTGAGATCCGCTTCGGCACGAGAGCAATATTTACGACTTAGGTCAATCCCTATGTACTGTCTGCCCAATTCAAACGCCGTAAGAGACGTAGTGCCTGATCCATTGAACGGGTCTAAAACTACATTCCCAACATAGCTGAATAATTTGATACACCGTTTAACAAGCTCCCTTGGATATGGAACCGGGTGCCCTTTCTTGGAGGTCTCCGGCTTAATCTTCCATTCACTCAGTGTCCATTCATGGAATTCCTTTTTTGTCAAGTCGCACATCATATTATTGCCCGGCAAATCGAGCGAACCTTTTGATGCGAGAATAACATATTCAGAGTTTCTGCGGATATGGGGATTGGAACAAAGGCAGTATGATCCCCAGGCAGTGTCTTTCCCCGGGGCGTTTTGTTTCGTCCAAACAATTTCTCCTCGATAAATGTAGCCCAAATCCCTTAGCTGGTTAGTGAAATCAACATGTAAGGGGTGAACTCTTTCGGGGTAATTGCTATTTTTCTCCATGTTCATTGTTGCGTCGATGTTAATACAAATCCTACCTCCGTGGACAAGTGTTCTGTGGCACTCTCTCCAGACATTTCGCATCCATTCTAAATATTCTCGATGCTTGAGAGTGTCATCGTAGTTGTCATAACTAATACCAACGTTGAATGGAGGAGAAGTAACAGCTAGATGAACGGACTCATCTGGTATTCGCCGTAAACCATCTATTACGTCCGCACATATGATTTTATTCATAACAGCACGATCTTGCCGTCGATTGGCCCTGCCGCAGCTTTCAACAGAGACAAATGATTCTCACGGCCATATGCCACTAGTACCGATGGACCGCCCGAATTAGCATTAGCAAGTTTCCCATCAATAGTGTAAAAAGTGAGGCGTCCTCTGATAAACAACAAAGTATGGGCCTTCCCCCACACATACTTGAAAAACGTCTTAGTTTCAGTTCGTGCAAATATTAAAGCAACCCCGTCGCCATGTTTGGCCAGTTTATCAAGCCATTCCCCTGTCTGTGGGCCATAAGGCGGGTTCAACCATACTCTACCTTCCCATTCCTGAAACAAACCGTCATCATCAGCAGTGTAATGTTTCTTAGCTGTATCCCACGGCCTTGGTCTAGGGGCACACGGGTCCAAGTCAAAATCCCCAAGCGCATGTAAAATTTCGGGAGGAGTTAACCAATCATCGGTCTTGCCACGGTATGCCCGGTGATGACCTCCAATGCCTTTACTTGAGTTCATTAGAACAGTACGCAGTAACAGCCCGACACCAACTGAGTGCCTTCGTTTTTAGAAGATCATCAAAGCCAGCCTTGGCCTCATCAAAGGAATCGAACATAAAAGATTGAGTAGCGACTGTCACTATTTTCTCAACAATCATAGGGCTGGAAAACCAGACGGAGAATTTACCGTTCGGCTTCTTAAAAATTGTTCCTATCACTACATCGTTGTATCGAAGTTCCCATTTGTCATTGTCTTTTCCCGCTGCGAATTGATTCTCAAGTTTAGTCCACATTCGATTCCCTCCACTGATCACAGGTAATCAGAGCCTCCACTGATCACGGGTAATCAGAGCAAATTGGTCCCAGATGTACGCATTGTGCCTAGCTGGTACGTTGATCCAGTTCTCATCCCATGGCTTTGGAACTCCAAAATAATGGATCATGTAATCTCCAAAGTTTACTAATCCATTGTGTAATAGTAGAAACTGTCCACGGAGATATAAATTCAGTGCAGTCTGATCGGCATTGACGAATTGGTCTCCAATATCACGGGCCATATCTATGCATATTTTGCCAATTTTCTTCTCTCTCCATTGATCTAAATCCATGACCAAAATACAGGTGCTCATGGCATTAACATGCAAGCCCCGAATATCTGGATCTTTAATAGCACTGGTTTCACTTTTCCATGGTCGAGTCACATACCCTGCAACCGGGAGCCCCTCTAGATCCATTTCCCAGAAGTTGGTCAAATCTTTAATCACGATGATATCGCAATCAAGGAAGATGACCTTCTTCTTGTCGGGTAACAGATCGGGGATGTACATCACAGCGTAAAAGAAAACCGATCCTCTATCTCGGTGCATTCTAATCTGTTTGGGATTAGGAATGCTGAATTGAATGACCCGTCCATACTCGTCGAAATGGCCTTGCCATTGGCTCACGTCAGTGTTAGTAATAAACACAATTTCGTGGGAGGGGCAATACTGAGCAATTGATTTAGCAGTCGCCAGCGCTCCGGGGATTTGGTTATAGTCGAAACATAGAACGTATGTATGATTCATGGTTATCTCTCAAATATGTCGAAACAGCCAGCCCTCTCAGCTAGCCTTTTTCTAGCAGTGTCAAAGCTGCTTTTGTCCTTGTCGTAACCAATAAATTTACGGCCCAATCTTTTGCACGCAACACCTGTTGTTCCCGATCCCATGAATGGATCAAGTATAACAACATCCTCATTTAACAAAGATGGCCGAGGTGACACTAGATTAATCAGCCTCTCCATAAGGCGTACAGGTTTAACAGTGTCATGTTCATTATAGCCCCGTTTCTCGCTTTTGCTCGGTTTTGGGATCATAAAAATATGGTCATAAACTGCGAACAAAGGATCTAACCACAACAGATTAGCTGGCCACCGTCCATCCGGATGAACGTTTACTTGTTTCTTGCCTCCTTGATTAAACGAAACATATCGTTCATCTCCACAATCAACACCCGCAAAATTAACGAAGCTCTCCAAAGATTGACGGTCTTCTTCTGAAGCATACGGAACTCGACAGGCATCGATATTCATCGCACCTACCTTCCACTTAAGAATGTTTTCGATATACGAGCCCTCAATGGGCTTTTGGGCTAGAATGATTGGTTCCCAGGCAGTTTTTAGAACAGTCCCCCAACCATCCCATTGTTTAGCATCATCAGTAACCGGCTCATTATCCCTCTCGGCTCCCTGAGCACGATCTAAAGCCAGACTGATGTTGTAGCTATGCGGAAATGCAGAAGCGTATCCCCAACACAAACAATCCTTAACAACAAACCCTGCGTCCTCAAGTTGGCACCCCAGTCTATGGTAAAGTCTAGTGTGTCCGAATGCTAAACAAAATCCACCTGGCCTGAGAACCTTGAAACAATTGTCCCAGCATTCCTGAGGAGGAAGAATTTTATCCCAGTCGTTCCCCATTAGTTTCATGCCATACTCAGTAAGGCGGGTCGGTAATCACCGCATGAATTGAATTCTCCTCTAAATTCTGGGGAATCAATTCCTCGGATTTACCAAGACCCACCTCATATAGGCTCCTTTTAATGTAATTTTCCATAACCGTTCGTATCCAATAGATTCAACTCTTTTAACTTTTTACGGTCCCATACTTCCAAAGGGATAGGGTGTGTTTTTGTAAACAACTCCATCTTCAACGTGTCTTTGGGTTTTAACCAACCCTTCACTTCGATAATTTTTTCGATCTTGTCTCCATCCATAACAAAAAAATCTGGCACATAAGTGAGATCATCTCGCAACTTATATCTTTTGAATTCATATCGCCAGTCACACTTTTCCGTCTCCAGATAGAACGCCACGAGAGACTTCCCAGGATGACCTAAAGAAGCACCTTTGACTCCCTATTGTGTACCACCCTTGTTTCCAAGACGAAGGAACAAATTTTGGACTTTTGCCGAACATGTGGTTGTTCGGCCCTGACATATCCGTTGATTTTCGTTTCTCATAACATTCTCTAGAACAGAAAGTTCTTGATTTGCTTCTTGGATGCCGAGGGCTAAATTCTTTGTTACAGAACTCGCATTGATACTTATAAAAAACCCTTTGACCTTTGGATGGGTTTGTGTTTTTAACAACATGAAACTTGTTTTTACATTTCTTACTACAAAATTGTCGGCGAGGGAGAGCAACGAAGTCTTTGCCACAGTGACATGTGACAGTGACTCGTTTTGATCTTTTACTAGCTCTGAGTTTGTAAATTCTCTTGAACAAGTAGTTTGTCGCCCGTGTTTTAGCCGCATGGGATCGGCTATATATTCGGCGTTACAAATCGGACATATCTTTTTCATTTTGTCCATCCTCCTGAGACTTCAAGTAGATAAGAACTTTGTTCAACATCTCAATACAATGGACCATAATATCAGCACATTCCGAAAGAGATATTTCTCCGTTAGTTCCGGCCCGGCTGACTAACTCGCCTAATTTATACCGGCGATGACCACCTTTAGTGCGAACAGAATCTATTTTCCCTTGTTTCTCCCAAAGCCTCAAAGTGTCTGTATGAACCCCACAAAAGCGCGCTGCTTTCCCTATATTCAGAAGAGAGTCAGAAAATTGTGGACTCATTTGCTCAAATCTTTTGCGCCTGAGTTCATTAGCCCTGGTTAACTGTTCAATCGCTTTTGCTGTTTGTGGTCCCATTTTCATAAGTTTGCTAAGATTTTCGATCAACCCCGGACTGAGCCCAAACTTTTCTGGCTCGCCAGACTGTGATTTTTTATTTTTGGGTTCCATTTATTCCTCCTTTTGTCATTATACGACCTTTAGAAGAGAGTTCCTGCTTTTACACAGGTTTTTTCACAGAAAATTTGGGTATTTCCAAAGTCAGCATGAACAGAATTCTCATCCAAGTCCTCAAGTAACTTTTCACTTTTCTTGTTGAAAACACGCATCTTATTCGATTTCCTTCATCACCACCTTTTTGCCTGAGTGGACTGAAGCAAGTTCATACGTCCATGAATTCTCTGCTGCCCATCTACTTTGCTTCACCAGAAGGACTTCAATAGCACTCTCTTTTTCTTTCTTATCCGACAGATGTTTAAGAACTTTTTTACGAAAGATTTGGCAGCCAGCATCCGCATAACGTCGGACTAACTCGCTGTCGTCATCTTCGGTCACTCCCCCATAATAACTTACACAATACGATCCTTTGATTTGCTGTAAGCACTCAAACATAAGGGCATGATCAAAACCCTCTCCTTTGTTTACATCATAATAATGTTCTTCTACACCCTCATAAGGAGGATCTAAATAAAACACGGTTTTAGGAGTGTCCCATTTCTTAACAACAACAGTGAAGTCAACATTTTCTACGAACACACTTTTCCATGTGCGGTGGGTGTCTACAATAAACTTTGGTAACTTGTTCCATGTTTCATAGTTTACTTCGCCGTCACGGGTAACGCTCCAGTCCTGGTCCATCTTAGCACCAAAACTTTGACGATTAATAACCAGAAACACCACAGCTTTATCCAGATCGCTCAACTCCTGATAAAGATCGTCATTCCGCAGTGCTTCATAAGACTCATTGAAGAATTTTCTGCTGTAAGGCATAAGGTTTACAAGGTGAGCCAAGTCTATAGGCTTATCTTGAAGCATCTTGAAAAAGTGGTACAACTTTTCGTCTGAATCATTGTAAACGTAACGTAATGCCCGTTTGCTCGACCCGCCTTTTCCTCGCATTTTCTTCACAGTATCCAACACTACGCCCGAGCCACCGAGAGCATCTACAAAGATACTACAAGGTGGAGTGTGCTCGGCAATCCATTTGGCTATCTTGCTCTTCCCGCCAACTCGTTTAACAACCATACAGCATTTTACCTTCGTGAATTAGTTCATATTCAAGTCCGGGCTTATTGACTTTATAATGATCCAGGAATAAGTAAGGAATTCTGAAAAAGTCATTCAAATCACGTCCGCCCGGCCTACGGCATCTCTTGCGAACCCGGATCAACCCCAGTTGATTATGTGGCTTGAAGTCATGACTGGTTGGTTCTCCGAAATCCCCTTCGTAACCAACGCATTTAGCGCACTCTTCAATGAGATCTCCCTTGGTCACGAGGATCTCCGTGAGATCTTCCTTAATCATGCAATGAAGGTAAGGACGAAAAGCAGCAAACTTATTTTTCCTACAGAGATAATCCAGTCCAAATTTCAGAGGGAAGGACCAGTGCTTATCCCTTTTTATTTCTGCCTCAGCATAACACTGCATGTCGTTAAGGACACCTACTATATCAGGTTTCTTAGTGTCTATCGTTCCATCCAGTCTACAGTCAAAATCAGAAACACTCTCCCAACCAAGCCATTTAACGAACTTTTTTGTTGTCTTCTTGCCGATGTTGTCAAATTTATTGTATTCTTCCCTAGAAAATTGAGCATTCAGGAAACCTGTTTTGCGGTCAACGTATACCATCAGATCCTCGTCAGTCCCAGAAATACCCCAAACTCAATGCGATCTCCATCAATCTCACCATCCTCAAACAGGTCGAATGCTTCTCTTTTGGTTTTCTTGCTCTTCTTCTTGTGAATCATTTCGGCAATATCATAATTGGTTATGAAAAGTTCTCTTTTTTCGATAGTGCGTTCTACCTCAGTTTGCATGGCTTTGTAGAGAATAGGATCAGTTCTGTATATATGATAGCCATCATACATGCTGATAACTTCTGGAACGTCATCATATGTGACCAGAAACGTGTTGCCATTCTTATTTATGTCATCACAACACGCTTTGTGAGCCTCGTGGTCTTCGGTAGTGAAACCAAACTCGTAATAGTTAGTGTCGTTAGCAACAAAATAAGGAGGGTCCATGAAGAAGAAAACATCCGCCCTCTGATTGTTGTACTTTTCAACAAGACGACGAAAATCAAGCATCTCTATTTGTGCATTCTTAGCCCGAAACCGTTCAGCAATCTGCTCAAAATCAGTACTCATGTTATAGCGATTCAAACTAAAAGGAGATGCCTCGTACCCACCCTTAGGAGTGCAGCTAAAACCCTTTTTTACACAATAAAAGAACCTAAAGGCACGTTGAGCAAAAGTCAGTTCGTCAAGCCTATCTTTTTTCCAGTGCTTCCAATCTTCGAAGACCTCACGGGCAGCAGGCATGTATCGTAAATACTGTAGAAACTCCTGGCGTACATCTTCATCAAAACAGGTGCCTGATATAACCTTCATAAGATTAACCAGCTCTCCATGAACATCATTAATAATCTCAGTTCTAGAGACCCCCGGGGCCTTACCAAAGAATACGGTGGCCGATCCAGCAAACACCTCAACATAGCATTTGTGAGGAGGGATGCTATTAAGAATTGTGGGCCGAAGCCGGGTCTTACCTCCGAGCCAACCTATCATGCTATCGCAAGTCGGCTTAATCGGACTAGTTATTTTCATTCTTCTCTGCTATCAGTTTTTCAGAGCGAAGTACCAATAACTCCGGAAGGAACCTTAGTGTCTCTTCAATGCCATCGAAATTAAAGTTGGCCAAATCATCATCCACTAAAAACAACAACTTGTCTATTATACACTGCTCATGCTCGTCGTTGCCCATGCCATCTAAATAAGATCGGCATAACGATGAGATCGACATCAAGGACTCCGATAAATCCATCCCCTGCGACCAAGAATCATATACCTTCTTAATCTGCATATCTAGCACGGCAATATCTTCGGTCAAAGACACTTCCATGCCGCCACTAAGTTTTTCCAACGCTGCCTTGAAAGAAATACCCTCTAACCCAGACACCAGATGAATTATATGATAACAACGCTGACATCCAAAACATCTGAAGTTTTGGAACTCAGCATTAGTCCATACGATGAAACTGGGCTTTGTCTCACTGTGATCAGGAAAGGGACAGAAATATGACAGCTTCCCGCCGTTCAACTGCTTAACCGGATGATGCCCCTTCTTTTCGAGATAATCCACAATCAGTTTCTCGTGGAGCACCTTATGTATGATAGTGTCATTCACTAGATTTCTCTATAAGTAAGTCTCCGTATATGTCGTCAATCTTGTACACTTTGTCTTCTAAAGCATTGTACGTCTTTTGTGGACTCCAAGACAACCCATGTTTAGTGGATTTATACGACACTTTAAACATCGAGCCTTTCTTAAACCAGAACGACGTAAGGGTGGTATGATCTTTCCCTAACATGCAGTTCATAATAATCTGGCACGCAAACGGATGGGAAACCATAATCAGGCGACCTCCAGATGAACATGCTAGGTTAACAAATTTCATCAGACGTTTTCTGCATTGGGCAATTGACTCGCCTTCTTCAGCACAAATTCTAGTTTTGCGAAACAAATCAGACTGAAGAGTATACGTTGATCCTGTCAAAACACCGAAATTTCTTTCCCTAAGAGAATGAACAAAGTGAGTCCTGATTGAAGCTAACTTTGCCCTTTCTGATTTGGACCGGATATGATGCAACAACCTCATGATCCTCGGAGCGTCACTGGCATACATCATCTGAGCATTACGAATGTACTCCTGTATACCTGTTGCAACCTCGACAGACTGCTCAAGACCAGTCGCATCGGCCTCTGCTTGACTGTCGCCAACTATCAGACCAGAGCCATCCATGTCAGTCTGAACATCGTTGATAAGTACTATATATCCCATTATCCTAAGCCAGTCAAATCGTCCGAGCCTATCTGTTCTAAGTCACCCAAATCAGAAGCAAACTGAACACTTGGAGGATGTGGATCTTCCTCGATTCCTTCGGCAATTTCTGAAGTTGGTCTGTCCATGGTCGTTTCAAGTGGTTCAAGATCAGGATCAATCAGGAGATCACTAGTGTCTTTCGTGCTAAAAATTTGATAGAACGGAGCCTTAACACTTAGCTCTCCTGAATGACCTGACGGCCCATGGCGTGCTTTGATAGTCACTATTTTGATCTTGTTCGGCTCATTGGGTACTCGCTGTAGAGCAAAAATTGTATCGGAATCCGCAGAGTAATTATGTGAACCATGAATTGATGTCGAATCAAGAGCTGCATCATTCCCTTCACGAAGAGCCTTAATTGCTGCACGATTCATCTGCGCGGCAGAGATAATATGGAAACCATACCTCTTGCCCAAGAAACGGAGAGACTTGAGAATTTCTCCTATTTCTATTGTCTTAGACCCATACCTTACATCAGACTGGAGGTTGTCAATATAGTCAATGATAACAACTTTTGGTTCAAAAATACGTACCCTTTTCTCGATCTCCCTCTGTAAAGACAGTACACTCGTTCTATCGTCAGCATCCAAAATACAAAACTGCTCGTTACCCTCTAGCCAAATTTTTGCTTCGATGATTTTTTTCCACTGCTCTGGTGAAAGATTTTCTGGCTCAGCTAGTATGTCGTTAGACACCCCAACCCTGTTACAGACTATGCGGGTGCAAAGATCAAACCGGCCCATTTCCAAAGGAATAAACAATACACTGTGACCGGAATCATAAATATTTAGAGCGACGTTGAGCATCAGGTTAGTTTTATGACAACCAACATCCGCAACAAACAACGTCAAGTGCTGAGGCCGAAATCCCACCCGAACGCTATCGTCGATCTCCGGAATATTACATTTTACCTTGATGCTTGGATTATCGGCAAGCTCTTTCAGTTCCTTTATGTACTCATCCTTCAGCTCTCCTAAGGAAACAAACACAGATCGACGAGTTTCCGTTACACCAAGACAGGTCTGCAAGTCATCTAACAGATTAGATGCAGCGAACAAAAATCCCTTGCCTTCTGATTGTTTACGAAACCTGTCCCACAAATCTCGGCAACGACGACCAACATAGGCATCGGTCAATTGCTTCTTTAAGAAACCTAGGTCATTCAGATCGGTAGGTGATCCCAATCGACATTTGTCATACACAGATAAAAGGGAAATAGCTTCCTTTTGCAAACCTTGGGTGATTAGCCGCTGACGGAACGCCTCGCGAGATAACAGTCTCTTGCGATTACTAACCAAGAACTCTTCGAATATTGCCTGCACAATATACTGGTGATACTCGTCAAAAAAATCAGACGCATACCCATCCTCTAACATCTCATCAACCACTTCACGAGATTTTAGCATAAGGTGGATTACGCGCTGCTCGATTTCTATATGATGTTGTAGTGTTTTAACAACTTCAGCCAATTTTCTTTCCCTCCTTCTCTAATCGTATGTCTACATTTGCGGGGTTCAAAACAAGGCTAATAAACTCTTCTCCCCACCTCTCGGACGCCGCCCTTGGATGACGATCAACTTCACCACGAAATGTATCAGTGCATATTACAATAGTGGGAAGGTTCATCTCAGTTCTTTGGCCAAACAACAGGTTGATCGAGATCATGTCTGGGGAGGCCCGATGATCGCCTCTTTCGGGAGTTAGGTCTACCCCATCTACAAACAGAAAATCCACTTCCGATAGATGATCGAATAGTTCACGATCTATGTTCTTAACAGGACCCGAGCTGTTGGTTTCCCACCTGGCTCCGTCGATAATCCGATCCCCTTTGATCCATTCAAACGATAAGTTCGACTTAAAGATAGCTCCTGCGTACACCACTTCTTTTAGAATCAGGCTTGCAACAAAACTTTTCCCCGACTGTTTTCCACCGGCAATAATAACATTCTTTCCATCTGATATGTGCTTATGGACTTTGAGTGTTTTGCTTCTTCGATCTGGAGCTGTAACATCTGTCGTGCCAAAACAATATTCGAGAGCCTTTGTTTTGGCGTCCATAAAGCTGGTAGCCGTAAGCCTGCCGTTATCATTGATGCCATTAAAATCTTTCCAAGAAAGAAACTTCAAACGCTCGGGCTGAACAGGAATACGATCATAACGGTATTTGATGGTAGCATTGTACTGGCAACCACATGAGATCCAAATCCCATCACGGTGGATGCGTCTAGCTCCCTTGCATTTATTACACTTATTTGCATGATAAGTGCAATAATCTTCGTATGTTAGTTTCATACCTCAAGATCTTCTGAAAACGTAATGCCGCGACCAATGTCGGCATTGGAATAATCGAATGATTTTTCCGTGGGTGAATTCGCCAGAACTGCTCGGCCACCAGAGCCATCTTCCCCTAGTGCCCACTCTCTCATGGCTTCAATTTCATCTCTGCGGGTATTATACAACGGTTGGAATTTACCGATCTCAGAAATAATATCGTCCGTCCGCACCTCTCTGGCTTTATCAGAATACGCAATAAACAGTGCGTTATTTATAGCCTTCTCTAGTTCTGCCGGGCTGTACTTATCACATACATCAGCAATCCCATCTAGGTCAAACTCATCTGGGTTACGATTCTTTCGCAACAGCAGAGCCGACACAACTTCAGCCCTTTGTTCCTTATCGGGCAAGTCTAAAAAGAAAATCTCATCAAAGCGCCCGGCACGCATAAACTCGGGCGGCATACTCAGTACATTGTTCGCAGTGCAAACAACAAATACTGGTGATTCCTTCTCTTGCATCCAAGTTAGCAAAGTTCCAAAAATTCTATTAGTAACACCACCGTCTGTCTGGTTACTACTCTGAACTCCACCAATCCCTTTCTCGACTTCATCAATCCAAAGGATTACCGGGGCAATAGCCTCGGCTGACTTGATTACCTCTCTCATATTGTGCTCGGATTCGCCAACATGAGAAGAGAAGATAGCACCCATGTCCAATCGCAACAACGGCATCTCATAACAGTGAGCCAGGGCATCACAAATCATGCTCTTGCCTGTTCCTGGGATGCCTACTAGTAGCACTCCCTTAGGGGCTGACAATCCATATTTACGAGCCTCTTCCATAAACGCCATTTTTCTAAGGTTCAACCATTCTTTGAGAGTGTTTAGCCCGCCGATGTCATCGAATCTGAATCTAGATTCCCGGTACTCCAATATACCGCTCTTGCGAATGATCTGTTTTTTCTCTTCCAGAATAGTTGGCACATCAAAATTTTTGTGCTTCACTAGGGTCTTCGCATAGGCATTTTCTGCTTCGGTAAGTGTAAGCCCTCTAACTGCCTTGAGTAAGTCCTCTTCTCGTTCCTGTGCAAACTTACGAGCCTTAGGGAACTGAGCAGTGATATCTTTCTTGATCATGCTCAACGATTCTCTACATTCAAAATCGGACGGGTATGGAAAATCGATCAGGGTCACTTCTTTTTCAAGTGACGTGGGGCATTCAAATTTCGGCGCAACTATTACCATACAACACGCCGATGGAATCGATGAAAAATGCTTGATATGTCGCTCTAGCTCAGGTTCGCAGCCTCGTAAGAAATTATGGAAGTCTAAGAGCATAAAGATATGGCCCTTGCAACCACGGGCCTTCTTTAGTCTCATTAGTTCATAATCTTCTTTGGCTTTGTCAATGATCCAAGACAAGGCTGCGGCTGGAAGCTCGTTAATCTCATTGTCACCAGATGATACTTGCAACATGCTATGAGACTCAAGCATCCCTCGTGTGAAATCCCACTGATAAAGATTGTATCCCTCGGCCAATGAGATAGCCCGGAAACAATCGATAACACGACGTTCTTCGTTGGAAACTACGTACAGAACCTTGTACCGGCTGCTAACCAAATACATGAGTTCCATGCCAACCTTGCCATCACCAATCTGCTTGAGCTTGTTTTTCTGATCAGCACGATCATCCGGTGTCACTGTTGTCGGCTGAGGCGGGCTGGTCGTGACTTTCTTTTGCTTTGCCGGAGGCATTATTATCCTTTCCTGATGGGTGCACGATTATGCTGATATTAGCATTGGATCTACGTAACCCTTCTGTTCTAACTTTGCCTTCGAAGCCAGATAGAATGACATCTAGCTTCTGATTAGCAAATTCCGGGTGCTGACGTTCACGGCCTCGCATTTCAACAACAACACGCACTGACAGTCCTTTATCTAGGAACCGCCTGATATGACCCACCTTTGTATCCTGGTCATGAGTATCAATCCTCATGCCAAACTTCATCTCCTTGAAGCTATGAGTATGGGTCTTTTTGTTCTTCTTTTGCTCGTACTTCCATTTGCCACGGTCCATTATTTTGCAAACGGAAATGCCTTTTTGCTTGTTGACCTCGATCAGGTCTAAGTCCTGCTGCCGAGCAAGCTCCAAGGCTTTTGTGGTTGGCATTTGACCAAGGAACTCTCCGTTGGTATTTATAACAATGACTTCTGGACCGAAACTCATTCGTGTCATTTTTACTTATTCATCCCGGAAAACAATTTTGATACCTCATGTTATCGAACTTTTTAATTGCGTAATAATTTAGTGCAGGTCTTGCTAACGAAATAAAGTCCACACTGTCCTCATCATTATACGGCGCTCCTTCCAAAGTGGCCTCCATCGTGCTGAGAACTACATCTTTTGAGAAGCCCATCAGAGTGTTGGAAATTCGGGAAAAAATATTGTCTTTGTTGCGTTCTTTCAAAACTCTGTTAGCGGACACAATTCCTTTCGACATCAGCAACATTGACAAACCACCTAATTCAAATAAGGCGTACTCATCGACATTTTGTTCCGATGGTTGCTCGCTATCAGTCCGATAGTCTTTAATATCATCCTTGTATCGTCTCAGAAACTTCTCGACTGTATTCTCCTGGGCCACATTCCCAACGTATACCCGTCGCTCATGCATGCTGGCAGCGAAACAGCTCACCCACCAGTCCAGATAGTTGCGAAGCACCATATTGTCCATCTTCTCGCCAAGATGGTCCACAAATTTATCGTGCAAACCGGCCATTATTTCCCGGTCCCTCGCTGACATTTTCTCTAGATGAAGACAATGGACAGAGAGTAGTGTGTTCAGATAACGCATGAAATCCGTCATCGTCCACTTACGCAGAGGCTTCTTCCTTGCCCTCTCCCTGCGAGCCTCCCGCTTCGCCATCCGCATGAGGACATCTTCTTCCTCGCCAGGCATCGGCTCGATTTCATTCATGACCCGCTTTCTCGTCTTCTCGGGCCTGTCCATCGACATCGCATCAAGGATAGCTTGGGTTTCGTCCAAAATCAGTCTCCTCTCACTCATTATACCGTACTGGTCAACCACTCGTTTCTACATACCATTGTTCTTTTTTAGTTCCTTTGGCGCAGGGCGGCATCCCTCGTGGTAATGAGCCAGACCTATTTTAGCTCTCCTGATCCGACTTAAGGAATGAAGTCTTAAGAAAGAAAAGAGAAAGAAAAACAGATAAGAAAGAACTGACACACTATACCATTCAACTTCAACACTGATAGCAAGGCTGACAGATTAGGAGTTTGAAAGCCTTGATACACAAGGCCACCACTTTGGAGCAGGATGTCGCCGCCAGTGAGAATAACTATCTCCCAGATGCCTGCGTTAGGGACTGTCTCCAGCCGTGTCTCCAATAACAAACGGGGACAAAGTATAGGTCTTGTTAATCCCGTAGTGTCATGGTGCTTCCACTGGCCCCTTATCACTCCTGACTTTTTACGAGCATTTCCCTCGTCTCGTTTGCGATCCGAGAAAGATCCCACCGTTTTTGTGCCCGGTCGAAACGGTGCCCGAAACCGGCTATCAGTTATGTAATTCATTACCACCATAGGCCAACCATAGGCCAACCATATAGCCTACACCAAACCACCATAGGCTAACAAAGATAACGATGAAAAGCATCCACCGCACGTCTTTGTCGGAAAATCTGTTAAAAAGAGCCATTATCTAGCCACAATTAAATACTCGGAACTTTTATCCGTCCGACCCTGTTTCTTGCGGTATAAATAACGGTATTTGTTGGTTAGTTCAATAACTTCAACGTCTCCCTTGAATTTTTTGATTAGTGCGGATATATAGTCTATATCCTTCCAAGAGTTATCGTTATAACTGAACATCCATGTTGGAATATGTTTAGCTGCATCCAGCATCTCTAGAAAATGCTCTTCGTAGCTTCTCTTCTTCACGAATTTTTGTGCATTTAACTGAAGATGTGGTAGCTCGGAGAGCGGGGCACCGTAGATGTATTCCTCTAGGAACCTGTATATGGTCGCATAGTCGCTGCTTTGCCCACCGTATGGTGGATCGAAATAAACAGCATCGACATCGCAGAAGCCGCTTTTAAGCAAGTCAACGGTATCCATATTAAGAGCAAGACATGATCCCTTCCCCTGCATGCCAGCGAATGTCCACCATTTGAAGCCTTGTCCTGGTTTGCCGTCAATCGAGCCTGTACCAGCTCGGGTAAAGAAGTCCATTTCAGTTGATCCGCCATGAGACCAATCACCCTTGAGCTGATTCTTCTGGTGTTTTAATCTAACGTCAATTTCAGCCAAGGATTGGCCATGATGGAATCGACCTTGGACCATACAATCCCTAAGTACGTGTTGTTGAAGATTTACCAAGAATGAGGCTCGCTTTATCTTTTCGTGCGATACCTCGCCCTTTACGCCGTGATTAAAGTCGTTTACATACTTGGTGAACCATTTATTGAACTTAAGGTTGTACTCGTTGTCGTAGTAGATGCCGATACGCCTATCGGGTTTGACTGAGTTTTTCCCGTAGTTCTTTTCTTGTTTTTTGCGGTGCTTGAGTATATCGTTGCTCTGATCGACATTTCCGAACGGAAGTCTTAAGACGACAGCAGCATTAGCGGCTAAGCCCAAGCTTTGTGAATGTATGCCGCAAAGCTCGTCGATGTTAGCTCGGAAGTTATCGAGGTGTTGGCATTCTTTTAGTGTAAACTTATTAAAGCGACATTCTTTCCCGGGTTTTCGATATTCACGCCCCAGATAGTTTTCTTCTACAAAAGATCCCTTATCGGGGTTGTTGTTTTTTAGCAGAAATTCTTTCTCATCTTCGGCAAGGACTATACCTGGGTTTTCGACGAAAGCAACGGCGTTCATATATGAGGATGTAAGCAAGTCGTTTGAAAGAACTCTCTTACCCATCATCTTAAACAGATATGAGACGGTTGCACTCCCGCTAAAGGCATCGAGTACGGAATCAAATTGGATATCGTATTTGATCAGGGCTTCATGAATACGGTGTAAAAGTTTTTTCTTGTTGCCCGTGTAAGGAAGGGGCAACTTCTCTATGCGTTTGATAGCGAGATCAATAGAAGGAACGAACCTATCAACATCGTCTGAGTATTCTTGTAGTCGTTTCATTTCTTCCAATTATACTGCGCGGCTGGGCCTATTTGAGCCTCGGATCAATGTGCTCGATGCGATAGGCAGTCTCAGTCCGATACATCTTCTCTCTTTCGGTCGCATGGTCGAGTAAGTACTTATCGTGGATACAAAAATCTATTGCGGTTGCTCTGATTTTCTTGCCGTTCGGCCCTGTATAGGGTCTGGTAATCCTTCCTACCCTCTGCATCGCCCTGGTACGAGATTTCCCCTGCCCGGCCAACAGGACTGTATCTAGAGGCCGTACATCAATACCTTCATCAAAGATGGCCGTGCTGACAATAGCCCGTATATACCCGTTCCTGAGGTTATCCAGGCCAATCTTTCTCTTCTTCTTCGGGCTAACGCCGGATAGAAATTGTGAACCTTGTATCAGACTGGCCAGTTCTTGTCCGTGGCCAACGTGCTGAACCAAAACTAAAACAAGCCGCCCGGCGGCAATGTAAGAATTCGCTATATTAGCGATTACACCGTTGTAGTATTTATTCTCTGTGACCTTATCTTTATAGAGAGACTGCCAGCTTTTGTATTTGGATTTCTTACCCCTGAAGTGAACGATTTTTATGTCAGGCCGGACAAGATATCCTCGTTCTATCAATTCGGTGGCGGTAATCTCTGCACACTTTCTCCCGAAACATGCTTGGATCATCATGTCGTCGCCCTCATCTCGGTAGGGCGTTGCACTCATACCGAACGTGTTGTAGCAACTGTGTAATTCTCGTGCAACCAACTGACATGTATCTGCTCGCCAGTGTTGTACTTCGTCACAGATTGATGCTTTTGCTTCACGGACTACTTCAATAATTTCTTCACGATGTTCTTCGATTGGAGTTTTATCGTCTTTATCTTCGCCGTCAAACCGAGTTTTTCGGTCCCACTTCTTTCCTAATGCCCGTACTACTGTTTGTACTGTGCAAACATTGATGTCTCGAATATCAATGATGCCTCCACCGATTTGTCCGACTGTGATCCTTTGTCCGTTCTGCCTAAGAACACGCTCGAAACTATCTTTGGCTTGCTCTAGTAGGTCCACAGAAGTTACGAAGAACAAGAAAGGGACTGTACCTAACTGCTTGCAAATGCCTGCTCCAATTACGGTTTTGCCCGCCCCTGTAGCAGCCTGAATGATGCCACGGCTACGATTACACGCCTCGTCTATGACTTCTTGTTGATAATCGTAAGGAGTGATCGAACCATGCAACTCTAGTTCTATATTTCGGTCTGGTTTCTGTCGGATGTCCTCGGAGACATATGGTATAGTGTGTTCTGTGAGGAATTCTTTTACGAATGAGTAGAGGCCAGTGGGGAAATACGTCCTTTTTTTCCCTGACCAGAACTGTCGTTTCCACCCGTCCCAAAATCGACGGACAACTTCACCGTTCTCGTTTCTAATGAATTTGTTATAGAGTGGGCTAAACTGAAATCCTTGTGGACGGAATGACAGCTTCTTTTCTAGTTCTTTCTTCTTTTGGGTCGGTATCTCGCCGATGATATCGACGAAGACGTTACCGACTCTCAGAATCAGCGGTTTTTGCATTTTTCGCTTCGCACTCAGGACATAAGGAAATAGAAACACTACCTAATTTTATCATTCCTACAACCATCGGCTTATTGCACTGAGCGCAATGGGAGAGTGTCTTGCTTACCTGGTCGGTCTTCAAGACCTCGTGGATCGGTGAACTTCGTTTTATCATTGCCATGTCGTTTTTTCTTTCTACTTTTGCGTGGCTTATCTTCAAATATTATAGCCTGACCAGGGAAAACCGGCGCTCCCTGAAAACTTCCACCAGGAGCGGAGCCGCCACCGCCAGGGTTGGTAGGAAAATCACTCGCCTTCTTTCGGAATACTTTTGTCAGCCACGTCTGCATCTGGTGTTCCTCCTTCACTACCAATCTCCCTGATAGTATGACCAAGTTTCGTCATAATACCCTGCATTTTATTATCGGCCTTTATGACTTTACCATCCCTGAGTAGGTTCCTTGCTGCGTGAACATCCATATACATTTCTTGCAATCTCAGTAAAATTTCCTTTATTTCCATACCCTATGATCCTTCATCATAGTCTCCGTCAGCGATCCAGGTTCGACGGCCTTATGATTATACAGATCTCGGGCGATTTCTAGCAGCTCTTCAAAGTTTAATTGATTCTTGTTCTTAGATTGTTTTTCTTTATCCATCATCATCTGTAGATGATCTTCGTGCGGTTTTAGGTTTTCGGTCGTGGGCCACATTGAACCTCTCATTGGGGTTAGTTGCTTTTCTATGAGACCCATGAGCATGCTCCATTGGCTCCATTGCTTCCAAACACTCGGGGTCGTTTTACCATCACCGTGGCCTTGAAACCCTCTTGTTTGCCCTATTTTAGGTCTAAGGTACGCATCGGCAGCAATTTGTCTATACTGGTGTTCAGATGCTATTTCTCTCTCCTCGTCCGATAATCCGGCATGTGATGCGAAGTATTTCAGGAAATCGATCACAAATGAAGGTTCTGTTTTCAGAGTTTTAAGGATAAGAATAACACTTTTAATCAACGAGCCGTCGGGATCGAGCAAGAGATGTTTGATAATCTTCGGAGTTTTCTCTACACCTGCCGACATGTCTAGTGCTTTGATAGTTAGATGGCAGCACGATGCAGCAACGTTATGGACGGACAAATTACTTAAAATCATCGGCAAGTCGTGGATAGTAAGATCCCCGTTTTTCAGTCCGTATGTTTTCTGTAAGTGTTGTATATCATCAATAGTGCGACAAGTATCTGTGAAGTTACAGTTCATACAAATAACGTTGTAGTCAGACAGTCGTCCAACGATGGGTTCTACCAACTCTCGAATAATAAAAGATGGTACATGAAATTTGTTAAAGTCTGCAATCACTGGAGGTGATTTAAACTCTTGTGTGTTGAAATCGGCGTACACATAGTTTTTGCACATGTGGAGTAGGCCGAGGCTGAGCTTATCTTTATGTTCTCCTCTATCGATATGTTTTGATAGAACGGAATATATTGTAGTGAAGAGGAAGCGAGTGACGGACGAAGGGTTCGAGTAGATTAGGGTATTTCCTCTTGCTGAAACAGAATCAGCCTCGCCGTCTGTCTTGATCTCAATTTCTTGGTTCAAAACAGGCTCGACAATTGACGTTGGTATGTTAACTTCTTGGGTTAAGAAGTAACGTGCAAATTGAAAGTCTTTAATCTTCATTCTTCTTCTTCTGCTGCAACATACGGTGATATTCGTTGGCCCCGATCTGTTTCATAAAATCCTCATGCGAGGTGTTTTTCCTAAACTCACTCAGGAATGTTTTAACTTCGTTGTCGGTTATTTGGCTTACTGGTCGTTGACGTTTGGCAGTAAATTTTGATGAGGTACTTCTCTTAAAATGCATTTCTTTGATCATCATGTAGCACAAGTCTTCTACGTTTGTTTTGATTTCCGCCGTGAAGCTTGTCATTATTCTCCACTCACACTTGGAACATCTATGTTCGCAGAATGGAGAAAATTCTCCACCGAAATCCCGGATGCCTATTGCAATAATATCTTGTTTTTGAACTAATGTTCCGCATTTTGTACATTGCTTTTTTAGCATCTGGCTCAAAGCCCATGAAGGCATGTAATAGTACAGAGGTTTGTTAGACATGGCATCCTCCTTTGTCTTTATTTATGAAATTCCGTATAGCAATCCTGCTCAAAAAGCGCGCTACTAAGAGATTGAGTTGTAAATCTTCTCCGTCTAAAACGAGCCCACACTTCATCTGTTGCTCTCACCATTACGGCGTTTTCGGTCCTCGTAACCCCGTTTGGATTTATTCGATATTTTATTAACGGGTGTTGTATATTTTTCATGCGATATCCTTGGCAAAGCAATCTACACCACAACTCAAAGTCAAGAACAGTTCGAAGGCTTGCATCCATTGTATAGCCTCCGTTGGCTAGTACTATCTCTTTACGATACATCGACGTTGGATCAATGATTGGATTAAGCTTGTAGCGGGTGATTACTGTGAAAGCTCCTTCTGTATTCGCTGGCGGGTAAGTCATACTTCCAGTCACACTGCCGTTTACACTAATCTTGACAGCATATGCGCCGAGAAAAGTCAGGTTATCGTCATCGTCTAATTGTTTTACTTCTCTTTCGAACCGCTCAGGGAGGCTGATGTCATCTCCGTCGTGTATAGCCACAAACTCTCCTTGAGCAACTAGCAACGCCCGATTACGGCTTACAGGAATCCCTTCATTATGTTCGTTTTCTAATAGACGCACATTTGGACGATCTATATATTCTAATAGGATATCTCTGGTGCCGTCAGTCGATCCGTCATTCACTAGGATCAACTCAAAATCCTGAAAGGTCTGATCGAAAACAGAATCTAAGCTCTGCCGAATAAAAGGCTCGGCGTTGTAGACTGTTGTTATAACAGAGAGTTTCATTTGAGTCCCTTAAAGTGTTTGTAACCTTCGGTTTCTCCGAATATTAACTTGCAATACCCAGAGGCATCTATGTTGTTAAGAGCAAAACAATCACCCGTCCTGTCCCTAAGGTATTTCCATCTATCAAAGACTTTTAGTTTACTGGCGGGTCGATATTTCCCATCAAATGCTTGGATCACGTTCGCAAAGGTATCCATGCTTTTATCAGAGAATTCACCGTCTATCTTAGAACTAATTAACTTTCTTTCCTCGATGTCGAAAAACCAGGTGTTGTAGTTGATTAAGATTTTGTCACCCAGGTAGTTTGTTGTACCCAGGTATTCATCTGCGTATTTTTTCCATCTCAGGATGTAATCTTTTATATTGTAATTCTTCTGTCTTACCCGTTTGTATTTAACAAGGCTTGCTAGCCAATTATATGGGTCTCTTAGCAGCAATACAGTAGTTGTGTTTTTGAAAACTTCATCACACCATTTAATGCAATTAGCCGTGCTCCGTAAAGATTGCCCTTCTAAATGGAGAACACAGATTTGTGATGCTTCTTCTATTTCTCTATCTATTCTGCCAAAGTTACGAACAACGTTTTTTTGGAATATACCACGCATTTTGATAGGATATATATTTTGTTCAAATTGATCACAAATCCAATTAAGAACTGCATGTTGTCCACTGCGAGGAAGGCCGACCAAAAGTATACATTTTTTATCCATGTATTAACCTGTCGTACTGTGGTAGGATCTTATCCCATGTTAATTCTTTCTTGATTTGTTCTAATCCGTCCTGCCCTACTAAAGGTGTTTTCCATAAGTTTTGTATTGAAGAACTGAATAAGTTCTTAACCCGGTCATCAAACACGCTGTGATACCTCGAATCCTTGAGGGTTGGAATATACTTGCCGCCCTTCAGCCCACGGGCGTTTCCAACATCAGCAGCAACCCACGGCAGCTCTGCCGCCATAGATTCTAACAACACAAGAGGGGCCACTTCTTTCTCGGTTGTGAACGCGAACACGTTACTTTGCATGAAAAAACTGATCACCTCTTTTCTATCTATGTTCTTCTTCAAAACAAAATGAGTGTCCTTAAGTTTAATCTCTGCGAGTGTCTTCCATTCATTCTCTAGTTTCTTACCGATACTAAAATCAATGTCATTGCTGACCTGTATATACACGTTATTTTTCCCATCAGGCAGCCTTCGTACAATATCAACGAGATGTTGTTGTCCCTTACCTGGGAAGAAGTTTGAAACGTTGAGTATCCACTTCTTCTCTGTGTGGTCAGGAAGCAACTCTTCTCGTGTTAGAGGAGATTCAAACTCTGATAGATCGACACCGTTTGGTATTACAACAGTCTTTGGCAGAATATGCGGGTTACTACAGAGCTTATAGTCTCTGTCGTGTACTGAGTGGCATACGATGGTGTCTATTTTTCTGATATTCCGGTGAAGTAGGTTTGCGAAACTTTTGTTACGGTGTATCCAATTTGCACCACACAAAGCAACTATAAGCCTATAATCATGGGCTGAGCTGGCCATAAAGGGGAAATAATCGAATACATCGCTATACACAAAGACAATATCTGGATTTACATCGTTTAACATATCAGAGAAAATCCGCCAGCTTCCTGGTAGATATTCTTTGATATGAAGACTTGGGTAATCACCCGGTTTTCTTTCTGTGACTCGTCTAGTCAGAATAAAAACTTCATGATTTAAAGCTAGGTGTTCTGCAATTTTTCGTGTTACAGATTCACACCCACCTATAAGTGGAGCAAAGTGGTTCACACCGACCGCAATTCTCACAGCTTAGGTCCCCATTTTTCTACGCCTTGGGCACGCTTCATAACAGAAATTTCATCCCTGATGTCAAGAAGAACTTCCAGTAGTAGTCTTTGCATCTTTATTGTATGTGGATCTTCGGCTTCTTTTTCTATTTCTTCTCTAGCTCTCATTTAGTCCTCCTCAAAATATATAATAGAATCTATGTTTCGTGCGTTATATCTTGCGACCAGTTGGTCTCCTTTCCAGACCTGGATCCAGTGTGTACTGTATTCTCCGCAATATTGTTCAAAACAATCGAAGTGAGTTATGCCATCTTCTCCCACTTCGAGAGTATGGAAATCAGGTTCCATACACCATCCAATTTGCTTAATAATTCTGTCGTCCAATGTTATTTTGCCCATGGTTTACTCCATTTGCATAGGTTTAGGAAAATATGGGTGCCACTTGCTCTGAAACTCACTCCAGCTTTTAAGGAATTGTGGATTTTTCAGAAAAAGAACTTGGTGATTCATTGTCTGGTGTGCCAGATGAGTAATCGGACAGTTAGGCAGCCATCCTAATTTATATCCTGCTTTGATCGCCCTGAAACAGAAGTCTGGGTCTTCAAAATAAGCTGGTCCGAATCTCTCATCAAATAGCCCAATGTCCCGATACACTTCTGTTTTCACCAGCATGCCGCCACAGCCGATATATGTGAACTTATCTTTTGAGTTTTTACAATGCCGATAGGGATAGTATGAGCGATCACGGGTCGAGGTGCCTATCTGTACAACCCCTTTCCTGTCAGGAGGATGTAAACACCATGCTTCGGGGCCAACAATATCAAAACCCTTGTCCATAAGGCTGTGAAGAGCATCCAGCCAGCCCTCTCTGACAAACTGATCGTTGTCGATGTTCATGAAGAAATCAGCGGTGATATGCTTGACACCTAGATTTCTCCCTCCTATAACACCCAGGTTTACATCAGAGCGGACTAGATCCCATAACCCTTCGCCCTTTCTTAAAAAATCTGCGGTCTCTTTGTCACTCCCGTTATCTACGAAAATGAGCCGATAATTATCAGTGTGTTTTTGAATATTCTGGACAAAACCTTCTGTCACAGCAAGGGAGTTGTGGACGAGGCAGATGATATCCGTCTTAGGGTGCATATCACATTATACTTGGATAATCACTATGTTACTCCGTTTTGTGATGCCCAGGTCAAGCCCATCAAAAGGAGTTACCTCTGAGTACCAATGTTCACCACCTCGGAGGAAGAAAGGAGGTGCAGTTGTTTCTTGTCGCAGATCTTCGACTTCGGCGAAGTCTCTGCCGTTAGCAGAACTAAACCATTTGATTTCACTCTGGTCGGTTTGAATTGCCAGGGTGATATCTAGATCATCTATTTCAAACGTGAGAGTTAGTGTTGATTGCACGTTTGGAATTAAAGGTTGAATCTGGACATTATTTGCGATAGGAATACTGTTCTCAACAGTAATGGTTTGAGATCTAACTGTTATACCTGTGATTGTTAAAGTGTTAGGTGTTACTTCGGCGCTAATTTGATTGCCGATCAGGTGAGCACTTTGACCTCCAGACAACTCGTTAGGAGCCAATTCTTTAGGATCTAACCCTTCGGCTGTCCCTCCTGTCGTCCGTTCTCCCTCTGTGAATGTGTCTTCCTTAAACAACAGTCCATTAACAAACCACTTTATTATTGTTCCATTCTCAACAGACCCGATGCCAACGTCATCAGTCTGGAAATCGTACTCAACTCTAAATGTGCTTGAGGTATCAAAACGATCGTTGATTATGAGGTTTCGTATTGGAACTATTCTGACATCATCTGCCCCAGGTTGTCGAGGGACTACGGCGACTACAGGCGAAAATACTGTTGTACCAAAGTCTTTACCGTCACTAGGAGTAACCGAGAATTGTATCGTATCACCAGGCTCTAATCTATGAGATAGGAGAAGATCCGTGTTAACCCAAGATGCTCTGTTTTGTATTTCAAACAGTTGACTTCCATTTCTAAACCACGATAAAATAGTTCCAAATTGAGGGTCGTTGTTCAGGTCGATATATTCATAGAGAGCAAAGAAAGAATCTGCTGCTGTCGGGTTGGTTGGTGATATGAAGACGTTTACAGCCCTTGGGGCGACCTGGGCTAATTCTGTTGGCTTCTCGTCGTTAGTGCTATAGATATATCCGATACCTTCTATAGTAATAGATTCGGAGTGCAGTCTGTTTCGTAGCCGCATACCCACTCTAACCTTGTCTCTGTTGACAATAGTCAGTTTGAATACCCTAGTAGGTGATTGACGTGTTCGGAAATACACTTCTCCTTCCCTGGGATACAGGCGAAAACCACTTAACACTGGAATATCGTTGTTTTCCGCATCAACAGTAAACAGGTCCACTCTGGCTTCCGGGTCCCATGCTCCGTAGTTTGCTTTGTACAAGTACCCGTCGATAGACACCAATGGCTCAACGGCAACAACTGAATCAAAATCCTTATCCCTTTCTAGTAAGAAGGATTTCCCGAATTCACGAACCACCGGTCTTGCGGGTGAATGGAAATCGTTCCAGTTGTGAGTGTTTGAGGTTGCTACTCCTAGCTCGATGATAGAACTCTTAGGTACAGACCCCTCGAATGCCATCGATATTTGCTGAACGTTTTTTAGAACTCCTTCTGAATCCAGGAACATGAAATCATCTCTTTCCCCAGAAATTTCCCAGGTAATACTGGTTAGTTTTGGTAATCCTGTAGAGATTGTATCGTATTCCTCAGATATTTGTTCGGTGAAACCTGTTGCAAGGACAACCTCATACTCTATAAATCGAGCGAAGAAGTCAATAAAGTCCACAACCCCTGCTCCCTCAAACCTTTCGGAAAAATCTCCAAAGTTGAAACCATCTTCACTATGTCTAAACCGTACAAAGCCCTGTGTGTTTGTCGGGAGGATGAAAGCTAACGTCATGGCTGTGATTGCAGACACTTCCGTGAAGTCTATTTTATTTCGATAAATACCATAACCTAATCCCCCAGTTGCGCTACCTAGAGCAAAGTTGAGAATTTGATCCATAAAACCTGATGCTGTCAAGGTGAGGGACTGTCCCCTGGTTTCTTCAGTAATCTTGACTACATCTCCGGTTTCAGCTCGTGCGAGCAACGCAGATATGCTCAATGGAAATGCCGTACTAAACACGGTGTATATTACTGGAACTTTCTTATCCCCGTCAATCGCATTCACACTATCAATAGCATCTTGTCTAGTTACAAGCGAAAGATTTTGTGAATTGTCAGAGGCGATGTAAATCACCTTTTTGGTTAAATCAAGTTCATCTCCCGTGCTTATGCGAGCCGCCTCGATCATGGCATTGTAAAGTTGGCTTGACCCGAAGGGAACTTCATGGTCAATAATATCAAGCTCTTCTAATGCGTCTGGAATTGAAGACGTATTTGTTATTAACCGCTTTTTGATTTGTGGAATCCAGTCGGTAATGTTGAAAAAGGTCGTCAAAGGAGTTGGCAACTGGTCTCTGATATCCACGTTTAGTGGAAAAATGCTCTCACAGAATAAACACTGACCAGATTGGCTAAAACCTCCGGTGCCTGCTGGGTTGTTTGGATCGTTCTGCCCGGGTGGATTGTCAGGAGGAGGGATATCGGGTTGAGCAGAATGCTGTAGAACGAAACAGTCAGTCTCGACCTCGCCACCACCAAGCCCGACTCCTCCTTGGTTATTTCCTGCCCCTCCGTCTGGCGGGGGAGGCGGTGTGAGCAGGTCTTTGATACGACCCTGGATTCTCTCTTGGATATTCAGATCGAAATCACTAACCGTTTGACCAAAGAAAAAGCTATCAAGAACAGTGGCAATCGTTTCTATCTGATACAATTCCCTCAAAGCTCCTGAGTCGATTATCGTTGGCGGCAACTTAATGGTTAATAGAACATCACCGAGTGCTGCCAACTCTTCTCTTGTAAGATCCCCCTGGAATCTCTCATCAGGATCAGGTGGGGTGTTGTCTATAAGAGTTCCAATAAACTCTGACAGTTTTTTGAAGTCATCGAACGGGTCTTCTGATCGTGGTAAAAGGTTAACACCACCAAGACCGTCTTCGATTATTGGCTCAAGAGCACTGTATAGAATAGGGAATAACGTCACTTCCTCATTTAATTTTCGGGCGGCATTAAACTGGAATTGATCGCTGTTCGGATCTATTATCTTGTTTTGTGCTTTAATTAACTTACCGATATCCAGTTGTTCTCCCTCTCCTGGAAGGTCTGGTGCATTCCCGCTTCCGTCGCCGCCCAAAGCTCTGTCAGCAGCCCGATTGGCCTGGTACTCAATGAGAACATCGTCAATTTCTGGCATTCTTAGGCGGCCATGGATATCAACTCGGATATCTTCTTCGATAATTTCTCCAGCGTCATTTTTGAGAGTAATGAGGAGTCCACCGCTTTGGGTGCCTAAAGCCTGAACAAATTCTGGCATCTGTAGTATTTCTATCTGCACCCATCCTTCTTTGTGTCCGCTTGTCAGACCGCCCGTAATATAAATGTCGTCAGCAATATCGACAGCGCCGAACATTGCTCTTCCTCTACTAAGGGCGGTAAGTGAAGAGTAGAGATTGCCGTTCGCTAGATCAATTGATTCTACCTTATTTAATGTAGTGGACTTATTTTGATTACTGCCGCCCAAGAAGTAAGCAACATCTTGGTTTGGTATGTAAACAGCCCGACCATGGTCCCTGGGTAATGGCAACACAACCCATTCATCGTCTAGGCTATCAGATATATCCATTGTGAGAGTTCCTTCCGCTAGAAACTCTGATCCGCCACGGAACTTGAATCCGGTAACAGGATAGACAAACGCAGGTATCAAGACCCCATTTCTTATCTCTTCCTCTTTCTCGGAGATAAAGGCTTCTTGTTCCTCTAGCGTTAGGTTTTGGAAATATGCCGATGTCAGCAGAAAACTACGGAATTGGTCTAGTAATTCGTTTACTCTTGCAGTTCTTTCAGCCTCGATATCACCCGGGTCTTTAGGTATAGACCCGCCATAGATATAAAAGTGTTGATAGTCGCTAATGGAATCACCTGACGGTACGTTCTTAGGGTTGCTCCTGAAAAAACCGAACGCTGCCAGACGGCCATATAGTTCTGTATTGGAAGGTGTGATTGTAACCCACTTATCATCCGGGATGGAGTATCTTAGTATTTTAGTGTTTAGATCTCCGGGTTTAGAATTATCGACAATGCTGGTGATTCCACATGTTACGTAGATGGAATTTCCAATCACTTCGGCATTTCCATAAGCAATCCCATTCCCATCGGGCATGGGGGCGAGAGATGAATTCCATAATTCTGTTCCTGTATCAAAAGATTCTATCTTCCTCGATATGGTATGCTGAGAAAGAAGTTGATCTAATTCAACGCCACCAATGCAGTAGATCTTGTCGTCCTTTGTGACAGTCATCCCGTAAGCTCGTGGCGTGGGTATGTCTGTGGTGAATTCCCATTTCTGCGTAACAATGTTAAAAATCTCAGAAAGGGGCGTAACACTCGCCGTAGTCGATTCACCAGCCCCCGTGTATCCACTAAAGACATACATAAAATCTGCCGTGCCAGCTACGGTCGCCGCGGCAAAATGTCCCATACGACGAATTTGTCCTGATGGAACCAGTTCATATAGATCACGGACTGTATCGTATACAATAGCCTCGTTGCTGGTTGCAGCCTCGACGATAGGGTCATTCTCTGATCCTGGCGGTACATCGGGTGGTACTTCGTTAACAGTGTTACTAAGCTCTATACATCTTACAATTTCCCTCTCGACTGTGCCTAACTTATCAAATCGACATGTTACGTTTATTTTTGCGCTAAACGCTATGTCAGGTATTGGTTCGATTGTGAAAAACGACAGAGACCGTTTTGCTCCGGACGGGTTAATCAAAGGATCATTTATTTGGCGTGTGAAAATGATCCCATTTGATGCCGGATTACAGCCCGCTGGTGAGCCAGCACAACTCGATAAGATAATAATGTCCTGTGATTCCCCTTCGACATTAACTTCTACCTGTGTCCCATCCGGAACCGGATCGCCTGTGAATGTTACTTCTACTATGAATGTATGCTGAGACACACTGTCTACAATTAACTCACTAACCCTCTCGGCTCCAATTCGGGCTTCTATAATACGGACATCAAGTGGTTCCTTGAAGCCCACATAAACTGGTGGAATACCATTGTCATAGTCACCACCACCAAACAATGAGACTTCTTTATTCTGTGCTATTAGTGTTGTTACACCTTCTAGTGTTGCTACATTAATCCACTTCCTCCCTGTTGTTGGTGTACATATGCTTATCCCATCACAGAGATTTACCCATTGGCATGGGTCTGCGCCAATACCCCCGCCCCCAAGTCCTCCACCGCCACCAGAGCCTCCTTCACAATCATCTGGCTTGGGGTTTCCGCCGTCGCCTATGAAGGCATTCAACCTCAAGTAGAAATCTGTTGGTTCCCCTGATATCGGAATATTCGCAACAAACGGTATTCCAAGGGTCTCTGCGATAGAAGGTGAGATCGAATCAAACTCGACTGGGGTTAACTCACCTGTGTACGGATCTTCTGAGAAAACAACGTTCCATAAAATTTCAGCAGGAGCAGTTATTTGGATAATCTGGTCATTCGCAAACTGAAAAAGTTGTCCACCCACTTGTGCTTCTGCACATTGCCTAAAGCATTCTGCACCAAACATTTGAGAGATTGCTGGATTTTTTGCAATTTGAAATCTAATCAGGTGTATACCGTCTGCCCAAGTAATCCAATGTGGATTTGATCCAGGTTGGTTTGCGGCGGCGTTAACTAAGAACTTTCTATTGGTAAACTGTTCTTCTTCACATGCATATGCGAATTTAACAGAGTCTATTGCTGTCTCTTCGCTAAGAATAACACTTGCGCTGATTGCATATTCTTCACCTAAGCAGCATATTTCTGCGGCCACTACAGTTCCATTATTACTGCATACTAAGTTTTCAAAGTGTCTTTCTATATTTCCGACTGGTCCAAAAAATACATTCCGAGCTATACCGGACGTAGTGGTCGAATATACACCACTAATAAGAACCCCTAATTGTTCTGTACTATAAAATGGTCGCTCTTTCGCATGTCTTAGCTTTTCTAGGTTCCATTTAACCAACGTGCCGTCAGGGACAGGCAAATTAGCATCTGGGTCATTAGGGTTGTCCGGGTTAACTATCCATACCGTTGCAAATTGTTCTGCCACGTCGATACCATCGGGTGCAGGTTTAGTCACGTCTAATCGAATAAAAAGACTACTGATAAAACGTATTTCATGTACTGCTTCTACGAAGAAACCTAAGTAGTCTAGAGTTACATATAAGTCAACATAGTCTGGAAGTGCAGGATGTGGAATTTCGATGTCCACAATACTCTTCGAGATTAATTTACCAGTGGGATTTCCTTCATTGTCTAGTTCTTCTTCTAAGAGTGCTATTGTGTTGTACAGGCCCTCTCGAATAAAAGTACGGTCAGATCGATCGGTGAGTGGATTACGGTTGGCGTTATCTCCGTGCTTAAATAGACGGACATTTACAGGTGTTCCGTCCGGTAGAGATTCTCCTTTGAACTGCAATTCAACACGACATACGTAGGGCTGGTTGGCATTGATGTACCCGCCGTTAAAAGATATCGTGTCACACGGACTTCTATTTAAGAATTCATTACAAGTACAAATATCGTCAAGGCTTCTTTGTCCACCATCAAATTCACATCCTAGGTTTAGGAATTTTCGTAATTTGTTTATAGCAGTAATTTTTACTGGATGTGTAAATGTTACAGTTGCCGGAGATGTATTGAAAACGAATAGTGGTTCTTCGCTTTCTTCTGCGTCCGGATCTTCAACTTTGTACTGAGCCCGCAAGTCCATCGTGTATTTTTCTCTTCGGGAAAGAGTATCACGATCGGTTGTGTGGGTTATCAACCCTTTAATTAGACCACTTTCTACGGTTGCATATGTAATGACTGTCTCGGCGGTCTCTTTTTCGTCGTTGCAGTTCTCGTCAAATAGATTCCCGAACCTACCTCCAACTTCTCCTCCTCCGCCAATTAACGTTCCCCCTCCTTCTCCACAGGGCAGTCTTGGATTGAAGCCCTCATCAAAGCCACCTAAACCACCATCTACTCCAAGTTCCTGTTCTGTAGTTAGGAGACCTCTCTCCCTTATTGCAGTACAAACTTGAAGACGCAGGTTGGTTATATCGTCTAAAGAACCACCGAATGCATCTTTCACACTAACAAAGGCTAGAGCGCTTTCTCCGAAATAAAGATCTAGACGGTTGGTCTTAATGGTGGGATTTTCCCATTGTACAGAAAGCGTCCTTGGGTTAAGTATAACAAGATGTAAATCACGCACCTCTTCGGATGGAAAAACTAAGTTTAGGCTTACAGAAGGAACCCCAAATAAATGCCTAGGCTCTGATATATTACCGAGACGGTCATAAGTTACAAGTGTGTAGTAATGCGCTTGGCCATTGGCAAGAGGTATATCAGATCCAGTACAACTTTGACTCGCAATTCTATGGACAAAAGATTCATTCGTAGTGTCTTTTACGATATCGCCATCACTAACTTCTAAATCTCCCTGAGGAGAGACGCTGACAGTCGGAAACCTCTCTGTCCCGAAGTATAACTTAGTTCCAACCCAACTGCTATCCGTGGGGTTAATCCATTCCAGAAATAGCTTCTTGTTACCTTCGATAACAGTTTCATCTGATACTGGTGAAAGCGGAGGAACGGGATCGTCATTGGTGGATGCCTTTATATGGATCGGTAGAATTCTGGCTTCCAAACGATCACAAGCGTTGTCTAGTGTGTTGAACGTAAATATGCGGTAATAGTAGTCGCCGTTGTTAATAAAGTCGAAGCTATCCATGAAGAAGAATTGGCCCGCCGAGGCAGCAACCGTTGACACGGTAGTTCCATCATCTTCGTGTGCAGGAACATCAAGGTATTTTCTTACAAGCCTAACAGAACCACCGGAAAAGTCAAAGTTTGCACCAATTATCCAACTAAGTAGTACTTCTCTTTGCCTGTTGTCGGGCGGGTCGTTTGCACTAGTGTTGAGAGGCTGTTGAAATATAGGTGTTTCCGTGGTAAATAAACTAGTAATGTACTCAGCACCACGTATGGAATCCGATATACTTATTTGCGCTAACGAACCGAAATAGTCCCTGCCAAACCATGTGGAAGCGCTATCCTCTGGCTTGGCTCCTATGTACAATTTAGTGAATTCAGATGTATCTAGGGTCTGTCTGCCAGCTCCTAAGGTAGGCACGCCTGCCTGTATTACCCCGTCAATATAGAACCTAACTTCTGCTCCGGTTGCCCCAGTAACAGGAGTTATGGTTACTGTAACCATAGTCCATTCTTTTTCCGGTATTACGCCTGTCCCGCCAGAAGAATCTACATCAAATGAACTTTCCACACTAGAACCAAGAGATACGTGAATCACCCCTGAGGTGTCTATACCGATTGCCCAGCCAACGTCATTAGATGGTACATCTCGTGACGTTCCTAATATCCAAGTTGTTTCTGTGACATCATATCTGAATACCCAAAAGTTAATAGTTAGGCCACGGCCACCGCTTAATGATGTCCCCTTGAACGCCAGAGGCTCACCAGCATTAGCGTCAATAACATCGAATTGCCCATCGAACCTGACCCCTGATGGCTTCTTGAGCTGCCCCCCTTGGAAGGTATTCGTAGCCGCGTCTCCTGCCCAGAAATTCTCTTCGATAACTTGGTCACCGATGGTGCCGTGCCGACCTGCCCCAGAAGAGTCAAAAGTCAGAAAACCTGAACCCTCGATGAAGTTGTAGATCAACTTCGTGTTGACATCCCTCTCGACTCCTGGCAATATTCGAGGAGTAGCGGTTGCAAAATTGACACCCTGTGGCAATATTCGGTCGAACGGCGTGCCTTTAATGAATTGTCCTACACTGAAATGTTTGTCTTTGTTGAATGTCCACACGCCGTAATAGTAAACTTGGCTTTCTGTTAGATCATCATCTTTGACGGCTTCGAAAATTCCTTCGGCCACTACCACCCCGTCAGCAGGATGCGTGGGAAAACGGTCAGTACGACGAACAACTCTAACTCCGGCAAAGTCAAACACGCTATCTTGAAAAGTTCTTTGTAGAAACTGGTTAAAATTGAAACCCTCTGCTGTTAAGAAATCGGCTCCGGCTTGTGCTATAAAAAGAGTGGTAGTAGTTGGTACTCCGCCGAATCCAATCAGGTTGGTGTTAATAACACCAGGATATGTGTTTTCTAATTTAGTCAAGAGCCGTTTGTAGAAGATATAACGATCAGCCTTATTGTCGTTCCATGTCATTGAACCTGATTCATCGATCAACATGGTTAGGATTCTATCTTCTAGTTGCAGACATAGTTGCCCATTTTCATCAGCAGCAGTTCTGAAGTGCTCTCCCAATGTAAAATCGTCGATAACAGATGTGGTTTTTGTAGGCGATCTGGTCTCTATCGTTCCATAGGGACTCAGAGCCTCCTGAAAATCGTGTAACTCAAATGAATAGTTGATATGGCTCATGTTAGCAAATAATTCTGTCCAAAATCTATGCTTTTGAAGGCACTACCTACGGTTCCTTCTGTCCCTGTGAAAATAAAGTTCCATGCCGAAAAATCTTTATTACTTCCACCGAGTTGCCAAAACTCGATTGATACACCATGGTAAAAGTTTACGCCAGACGAATCCATGCTGTTTCTAATCTCATAGTTGAATTTTCCGGATGCTGCTAAGTCTTTTGAAGGCAACCAAGCAGTAATCGACTGTCCTCCTGGAATTGGATCGTCTAGAGGATCGAGGATTCCGTTGTTTAGGCTCCTTAGCCTTACGGCAGTGGTATATGGGGCCACAGACAGTGTAATGGGCGAAACAAAACCTGTTTTTTGCAAAGTGTTCTCATATTTCAGGTCTTTGGTGAAGTACCACTGGTCCAGTAAGGTGTTATTGAGGCCACGTAAATATACTTCAAAAGTGTGTGTTCCTCCTTCCTCGATGAATATGTTTCCGAATTTGCTCCATCTAGGAACTTGTTCCCATCCTGACGCATCGAGACCTAGTGTTAACTGTTGTAGGTGTCTTACGTCTCCGTCAAGACCCCACCAAATTCCGTCGCCATCCACATAGCCATATCCCCACATGTCATATACACCCGGTTGGTCAAAAAAGAGACGATATTGAAACATGGGTGCATTTGCGACAGCATCCAGAAATTCCAAATACTCTTGATCTTGCAGTGTGTTTCGAACTGTTGTCCCGCTTGTCTTCCATCCTCCTACCCAATTAAGAGCAGGTTGGAAAACCCAAGAGTGTCTTGCGGACTGAAAGTTGATTGCTTGCCACGAAAGAGCACCTTCCGACCCGATGACAAATGTCTTTCGATCCTCTGCTGTCACGGACATATTTAGAGTTGCTTTGTGTATTGTTCTTAAACCCGTAAAGTTACATATTTGACCTATAATTTCTCCTGGTTGGCGTGCAATGTTCGCCGAATCAAGCAGCTCTGATGCTATCTGTCCTTCTGCGTGTCCTGGAATTTCATAACTCAGGGAATAGACACTCCTAGGAACATGGCCTATTGAAATAATACCGTCGTCTAAGGAGAAGTCAGAAGATTCTGTTAATACGACAGATGTGTCAGCGTAGTCTTCATCAGAAGGGTATTCTCTGAATTCTTCCGGCTCGAAGTAAAGACCCGCATTCCCAATCCTGGTCCCGGTGTCAAAATAATCGTCCCACCAGTTAGGGTGCTGGTTAGTATCAACTGCATCTACATTGAATGCGGCAACAACATCGTCCGGAATTTCAGATACCACCACCTGGTTAGCACTGTCTATGACCATCTTAGATGATGACGGCCCAACCCATCTTTCTGCAAATGTTGGTTTTTCTAGTTCAGGGTCTAACGCTCCGTATGTTTGTCGCAAAGTGAAAGTTAGCTTGTCCTTTGTGACATCACACTTGATGTATCCCATAACGTTATAATGAACTATCATTTCTTTAGGTATGGGCGTTCCAGATCCATCGATTGCCCCTAGGCTTTCTGCTGTACCGTAACTAGTTTGAATTGCAGAAAAATGCCAACCTCGATCTGAACTTGGGTCCGTATGAGTAGGAGCCCCTACTGTTGGAACTGTTATGTAGGTCATTGTATCATGCAGGACGTGTGCAAATTTATGATCGTGCCCTTTGATAATAGCTTCTACATTGGTCTTCTGGGCGATTGAGTGTAACCATAGCTCATCAGTGGCAGCGAGACGAATACCTGATCCTCTGCCGTAAAACCTATTCTTCACGTCAGTTGTTACCGCAATTTCTTCACCCCCAGCAAGCTGGTGGGTTACAACAATTTTCCATCGGTGATTTGAATTTCTTAAGACTTCTTCGGCCCATTCTTTTTGTAAATCTCCAAATTCCCATTCTGGTGTAAATCTAGTGTGAGATCCGAGACCAGGACTTTGAGTCGGGCCGCCATTAGCGTCTCCTGGATCAGTGTAACGAAATACATCTAACACAACCACAAGCAAATATTTTCCCCATGTGAAGGCATAAAAATTTTCGAGGGGAGATTTATTGAATTTGCCCTCACTCAGATTTAATTTGCGGTCTTCAAAGATGTAGTCTCTTTTGTTAGTGAAAGTAAAAAATGTTGGTATCCAATCTGCTTCTGTATCAAACTCTCCACCTTCTGGGTACGTTGTGTTAGTCGGGTTAGGAAAGAACAATTTTCTAACATACGTACTTTGTTTTTGCATCGCTATGGAGTTGCCGCTATCTCCTCTCATTAAATAACCCGCTTCTCCCTCGTGATTTCCTAGACAGTAAAACATAGCCGCACTTTTATTCAGAAGCTTTTGGCCGTCTGTCCATACGTGCGCTTTCTTTAATTTCTGAATAGGAGCATTTTCGAAGCTGCTATCCCATGTTACAAAAGAAGGGTCAATCTGCCCAGGCCGTGTACCAGAAGGGTTGTGTGAATCGGGCATCCAAAAATCGCCAACGTGGATAATGAAATCCGGACTTTGATTTTTGTAGATATCATAATTTGCTCGCCACGCCGCAAACCACTTCTGATTATAACCAGTTTGTGTTCTTGCGTTATTTGTTTGAGCATCCTGAACTAATTGTACTCCAAACCCTGTAAAAGCATTGTCAAAATAATCTTCAATATCACTATTCGAATCAAGTCCCTTTTGGGAGTCATTCCCTATGTGATCGTCTCCATAGATAATAAACGAAAAAGAACTTTCATCTGCGCTGTCTCTCTGTGTAACAAAGCGACCAATTCCCATCGGGAATGTTTCTACGTTGATCGAAAAATCCATAGTTGAACTATATTCAACATAATAGAAGTACTCTGTACCTGGGGTCAGTGCATCGGAAACACCAGTGTCTCCAAGAACAAGGTTTATCTGGTTGTTGTTGATAGAAGGAACAGGCACCGCTTGGCTCTGGCTCGTGGTTGAAAACTGACGATCAGTTGAATAAGTGACTCTTAGATAGACGGGTTCACTACCGTCTACCTCTTTGGTAACAAACCTCAAAGTGGCCGTTGTTTCAGTTGGTCTCCCTAGGACAGGGCCAGCAGTCGTATAGAACTGTGCGTCGGGTGGTGGCCTAGTTGACAAGTAATGGTCAACAATTAGCTCATCGACTTCCCGTTGAATTAACTGTACATCCCATTGACAGAAAGCCGATAATTCTAATCCCGGATCTGTCCCCCCTAGGGTGCTGTCTCTGTTAATCACATACCCGCCGTCGTTCGTCCCGTCCAGAGGAGGGGCAAATACTATATGTCTCGTGTCAGTTAAGGGGCCAAATACTTCATCTGATTTATCATGAGTTTTTCCGTCTAACCAACCCTTAAACCCTTCTTCTCCCCAGGTAATTATGAGAGTGTGAAAGAGCGGGAGAAAGTTATCATCGAAATCCCGGGCTGCTTCCTCATTGGAATTTCCTTGTCCAACAAAAAATATCAAATCGGAAATATCTTCTGCACCCAGGTCAGAAGAAGCATGTGACCTTTTCGTTATTCTAATTTCGTGCGTCGAGTTGCTTTCGTCAGGTGCAACCCGCCGCTTAAAAACCCTTATGTAGTTTTGAGAATTAGAACCACCAGAATTTAGAATTGGTTGAATAGTAAGATCAGAAGAATCCACGTTTACCCTAAATTTCAGGAGAATGGTGCCACGTTCATATTTGACATTGGTTGCTAATGGCATAACTTCCAGATATAGTTGTTCGTTGTTAGTTGCATCCGTCTGTCCTAAATTAAGAACTCTTCCTTCAATGGCCCCAGATCCATTGCGATTGTCTATAGGAGCATCTATCCAAAATTCTTCTGTTGCTGCGTCAACATTAGCTTTGGTGCCACCAATATCTGTAAAAATTAACCCTTCGGAATGGGCAAGCGGCCCGAAGTTAAAAACCGTAAGCTCTTTATTTCCGTGGTGAAAACCATACAATGCCTGCACACGATCAGCTCTCGGCCCGTAGAAATTCAATTGAGGATTAGCTGGTTTAACTGGCACTAAACACTCCTGATTCGACCGTAACATCGATGGTCTTTATCTTGTTGTACGACACTAGAATTAAATATTCTTTGTCGTCGATTTTGTGATACTTCATTTTATGGATAGGTCCAAAATCAGGGACCGAATAACGTTTCCATTCATTTCCGGTGGAAGTAGCTGGATCTTCATCTAGGAACCTGTAAACCTTTCCGCCGCCACTGGCAACATACACTGCGTCACCACCGTTGTCTAGGTCATTAACTTGGATTATTACTGATCTTGCGACATCATGTTCTATTTCTGTCTCAAGGCCAAATGCCACGCCATCGGACAAAAGTGAGTTACCATCATTATATAGGCCCCTGTCTGTTCCGATCCATGTCAAGTTCTTAAATCTCATAATTTTATTCACGACAGTTGCACTGTTGTTAGTCAAACGTCCAACCGAGAACCACTCTATCCCACCGCCTGATGTAAAGAACCACCTATCCTGTTCAGTAACCAGGAATGTGGATGTTTCGAATTGGCGAACTCTTTGTCGGAAAGCAGTCAAAGCAGGGGAGGACTCGCCCTGTCGGTTCGAGGGGACCACATCAGCCGGGAACCACGCCCCAAAGTCGTTGTCCGAGTAGAAAACCCCTTCTTCTGTTCCTACAACTTTGTTCCCATTGATGATAGAAAACGAAAAGAATTCATTCGGCAAATTAACAGTGTCAATCTCTTTCCATGTCGTACCAAAATTTATGGTGACAAAAATACGACCTTTGTTAGTATCTCTTTCTGCCACAACCACATAAACTTCATCTTCTCTGAACTTAAAAATATCCCATACGACTACAGGCTCGGTCCCTCCTGTGGGGCGCAAGACCTTTTCTTGGACCAAAGCCCCGTTGATATCTATTGCGTATTGAACTATATCACTATCGGTCCCGACCCAGATCTTGTCGCTAAAGTACGCATCTTCCGTGAACGTAATTATATCCGTTGAAAAACGAGGCTCCGGTATATTGGGAACTTTTATGAGTGTTAAATAGTCTACGGTTGAATTAACGATATCATACCAATCGTTGGTATGGGCAGCATAAAATTTGCTTTGTATGTTGGAAACGTTGAAGCGGTCAAACATGAAAGGATTTTGAGATTCAAGGAACACCCCTGATTTGATGAGATTCGCATAAACTATTCTAGACATATGAGAGGACAACCCACTGTTGACCTCTTCCATTTTGTCTTCTATTTCTCTGTGTGGGAACTCTCCTGTACCACTGATCTGAGTGTTGAATATGGTAATCTGCATCTTCACAAACTTACTAAATGTCAATCGGGCTCTTTCTACGGGGTCAGTCTTGTTAGCGAAGGCAGTCAGGAAATCAACTTCTCCGTCAACTGTATCGATAGTGATCGCAACAGAATTTTGTGCCTCGAAATCTTCTAGTACCTCTAATGTGGCTGCTCTGCTGCCAGGAGGACGATCTTCCCTACGTATTCCTGTTAACTTTATGTCAGGCAAGGCCAGGCTGTTGCTCTTCTTGAGGGCGTCAGTAACCAGAGAAAGAAATCGTGTGTAATCATCTAGAAACTGAATGATTGTCGAATCGTTTATAAGGGTGGTGGTCTCTTCTTCTGACCCTTCTGGGACTTCTCCTCCTTCACGCAAGGTTAAAATGTCCTGTAGAGACTTATCGAAAAATTCTTGTGATTTCGGGACCAAACTGTTGAATGTGTCTAGGGTTGGAACACCACTCAAATTTGTTTCAACAATTTGTAGTTGCGCTAAAATAGAAGCTTCGTCCAGTTTCCAGTCAAGCCATGTTGGAATACCGTCTTTGTATATAAAAACTTCTGCGTCTGGGTTTGTTTGAGCCCATCCTTTGTTCTTGGCTATAAAAATCCTTCTTGGAAGGAATGCCGAAGATATGATTTCTGTGACTTGTCGGGGTTCACGAAACGAAACAACGTTATTAAACGCACTGTATGTAAACCCAATATCTACTTGTTCGTCGTTGATAAAGAAACTGGGCAGTTCTTTGTTTCTAAACTCGATCTTCATGGCAAGTTGGTTTTCTTGGTTTGAACACATCAATCTGTTTTCTTGGCCAATAAATAACCGTTGTCCTAAGTCGCCAAGATCTACTACATTCAGACTGAACGCTATCCCAGTAAACCCATTAACATCCAAACCGTCAAAAACACGTTCAAAAGGCATGTCTACAGGACTGAGAGCAAAAAAGTCGTCGGTACTATTCATGTATACGCCTTTGCCTGTGGATACAAACAACCTAGTGTCAAAATATGCTACTTCCCAAAGATCGAATATGTTAAGTTGTTCTTCGAAGTTAGCTATAACCTCAAAGGTCGAAGCGTTCCCAAGCCTTCGAAGAATATGTTTCCTTGTATGTCCAATGATATTAGGGGAAGTATTAGAACCTATGTTAAAGAGATCGAATGCAGGCAACCCTGCTGTGTCCATGCCAGAGTCAACCCAAGATTGCCCTTTGTTGTTTGTTGTGAAGATGCCAATTTCTGTAGAAACCCAGATCTCATCTATTCCAGAAGAAACCCCACTATGATATAACGCATAACAGTCCGTAGTAAATGCACTGATTGGTTGTGTTTGTTTGAATACTGCAAATGTTCTAATGATCCCAATCTCTAATTTGTACACCCCTTTATCCGTAGAGATAAACATATCACCATCAACATCATCTACGATGTCCCGAATATTTTGTATACCTGTTGTTCCCTGTGTCACAAACCAAAAGGCAGGGTCAACCGCCAGTAACACCTCATCCGCTGTAATTGCCCACAAGAACGGATTGTTTTTTGCTCTGTAGAATTTATGGACAGGAGTATCCGTAAGACGAGACAACTCCCATGAAATTCCGAAATCAGTCGATAGCAGGATTCCCTGGCTTGTGCCCGCTACTAAGAGATCACTTATTTGTTCTATTTCATCAATATAGATATCAAAAGGACCCGCTGGGATGGCGTCATCTGGATTGATTGTGAAAGCTATATGCTCAAGAACACCAAAACCTTTTGCCAGGACTGCGTTACCATTTTCGAAATCAACTACTGCGGCCTTCCGGAGATCAATGTCTATCTCCTGCCAATCATTGCTTGCCTTAATAAGTGTTCCCCTTGGAGCTGTGTTTCCTTCACTGTCGGTCACGACTTCGTTAACATTTACCCATTCAATTGGGCCAACAGTTCCTCCATCAGCAGCGATAATAGGATCGGCAATACTGATCTCTCGGATTCCGAATGAAACGTATATTGATCCAGACTTAAGTAGGATTCTGAACCGCAATCTCTTTTCTAGGTTGATAATTGGGTTGGGCTTATTCGCAGTATCTTCTGTAGTTACCCTCACCCATCGTATCGGTTCGTCATCATCGAATTCAAATTGCAGGTGGTACGATTTTTCAGTCTGAAAACCACCTGTGACACTATCTACTTCTGCTATGTCTAGAACAAAATTCATGTCTAGGTCTGGCGGTGGACTCCCAAACCCCTTTGCTGATCTATAGTGTCCTATGGTGGACGTGTCGGCTGGTGTTATCTTAAAAATGATATGTCGGCCAGGGGTGTATTCCGAACTATTCACAAACAACTGGACTAGGGTGGTTACGTCAATTGCTGTGTTATCACTTTTTTCGCCCGCTGTCCATTCTAGTGGATTCCATACTACCATTCCTATAACACCGACAGCCCTAATTGTTTCGAATTGTACGTCTACTGCATCTGCAAAACCTAGTGGATCGAGGATTGAAATATTCAATCGCAGGTTATCTCCGGACGATTGGAGCTGATCATCAGCAGTAAATTGTAGCTTACAGTTAGAGACGGTAGAACCAGAAGGAATATCGACCTTATATCTGAGATAGGAGTCAGTCGAAAGAGAGGGAGTGATGGCACCGGGCCACTTACCCATTCGAACTCTATCGTTTCCGGGTACAGAAGACGCGCCTGTGACATAGAGACTAATATCTTTCGGTGGAGCCGTTATTGCTTGGATGGCTGGAGTTGCTTGGATAGTTCCTATCAAAGTGTCCACTGCACCAGTGTCTTTGCCTATTTTTACCAACTCGTTCGTAAAGCTGCCACCGTCTCGTAAACCATAGAGTGTGTTATCCCGGTGATCATATGCTATATCTGTAATATGTGCCTGAGCAACGGAAGCAGATGGATTTGCTATCTCAACGGTGCCGTCTGCTACATTTACAAATAACAATCGCCCATCTGTAGTGCTGTCTCCATAGCAGTACATGATATCATTATCCTGGTCGTGTGTTATTTTGTAAATCTGGTCTTCGGTAGCCCCATGTTGTTCCATGGTGGTGCCAATAAGCGTAATATCTCCAGTACTTAAGTCAACCGAGTAAAACCGGTTGACATTAGTAGACGTTTCAAAAGTTGTCATATATAGGGTGTTGTTAGTATGGTTGTATGCTATGCTTTCGGGGGTTTCAAATATACTAGCATATGCGGATACGTCTAAAACCAAAGTGCTTGGAGAATCGCCTGTGGCAACATCAATTCTATCAATTTCAGTAAACGAAGCCCCCGGGAAATGCAATCCGTAAAGAACATTATTCTTAGAATCAAATGTCAAGCTTCGGTATGCATGTTCGTTTGCACCTATAGAATGTGGGACAAGGGTTGTTGTGTTGACTACCTTGAGTCTTGTTTTGGCGGCTGTACAAAACCACAGGTGGCTTGCGGCATCAAACTTGTATTCTGTGGAAATATCGTTGCCTGCTGATATTTGCGAAAGCAGATCGTTCTGCTTTAGATTCTCAAGGGTTGTTGTCGAAAATGATGGCCTTTGGAAACCGACCCGGGCTCCGTCATTAAAAAGATCAAAATCAAAAACCTGTTCAATTTGCCCATCCGCCTCGATAATCGAAAAGAATGTAGTACCATCTCCGAATGTCTTTGTGGTATTTACATTATCTTGTGGAACAATGAAGCTATGGTTGTTAAATCTCTCAAGCAGATATCTCTTTGGCAAGAGATCTTCCCTGATACGACCCTCGTGATTGATACTAGGTAGCTGCTCCTTGTTAAGCGTTCCAAACTGAATTTGGCGAGCATGGATGTTGTCGAAACGAAATGAGTCTAGGATGCCCTGTACTTCTTCAACACCAAGAACACGAACCTCTATTTCAGGGACATCTCCCCGGATCTCTCCGGTGATGGGGTCAATATTAACTATGGGTTCTGAGAAAATGAGACGCCTTGTTGCAGTGTCTATAGTGAAGAAAACCCTTGGAAACCGACCATCTATTTTAACGATATGAGACGACCCATTGATGTCTTCTTCTTCTGTAAAGAAGATTCGACCATCAACGGTAGTCCAATCTGTAACAATCAGTTCAGGGTTTAGGTCAACCCTGTCGGGATCAAATGGCAATATTCCACGGTGTTTGTGAGGCAGTAGAAATCTACTAGTGTATTCAGCCAATGGATCGATGAGATCTTTGATATCTCTCCTTTTGCTAACGTCAATTCCATCAACCGCTGATAGGCTTGTTGAAATTTTGCCCAGAAAAATAGAGTTCTCAGGTTGTGTGTCGCTGCTTTGGATAATGATGTCAGCATCGTTGATCACCTTGTCTACAATATAGTAAAACACTGTTCCATCTACAAGAGGTAGTTCTATGTCTACGAATGAAAAAGTATTTCTGTCCACTGTGACTATAGACTCAAAACTATGCAGGTTGTTGGTTGAACGATAAACAGTAAAAGCATCAAATTCTTCTAAGAGCGATTCCCATGTTATCAGAACTTTATTGTTATCTATTAGTCCTAGTTGAACATTTGTTGGTTCTGTTAGTGCTCCTTCTTGCTTTGGTGTTGCTTCTATGAATGATAGGTTAACGGCACCATCCGGCAAATGTAATGATTCCCTGCCATATATGTCTACAGTGGTAAAGTAATATGAATATATCTGATCGTTGTCTAGTCCATAATCTGTGAAAGTTAGTATGGTGGCATTCATTGAATCAATTTTTGTCCAGTCTTCTTCCTGGAGGCTAATGCTTCCAACGTGCCGATACAAGTTGTAAGTATCTGCATAAAAGGTCGGACTTTGATCCCATGTTAATCGTATCTGTCGGTCATTGGACTTTTCATCCAGGTTGGTAGGAGGCTCAGCGAGAGGCAAACCCCCTTGAATGAGCGTTAGTTCGACCGTGAATGATGTTGGTCCTTCCACACCGTCCTTGTTTAACGGCGTTAACCTAAAAGTGTATTTATGGTCTAAGAGGGCATTTTGGAGGACATATCTCTCTACCTTCCCAATGAGGTTCTCAAAAATGACTGAATCTCCAACGTACTCATCGTTGAGATCGTCTTTAAGTATCTCGATGCGTATGTCGTCAGTATCCGGCTGGTTATCCCATGTAATTAGTATAGTTCTATTATCTTGATCGAACTCTGAACTCAAATTCCTCAGACGTAATGGAATCGTGAAAATTGCTGTTTCAAGCCGAATGTAACTTCCGAAACTTTCAAACCCTAAGGTGTCCAGGGCAGTGATTCTAAACGTCACAAGCTTGTCTTCCGGGATTGGAAAATATTCTACGAGATTGAACGTGTATAGTGATATTTGTTCTATAGTTTGTCCTATAGGAACATCTATTCCTAGACTTTCTGCTTGTCCATCAACTGTCACATATATTTTGTAGCGATATGACACAGCCGGGTCATAGGGAGTATCGCCGTCTGTCCACGACAACTCTACTTCAACCCCACCGGGCGCATCCGACATTGTAAAGGCAATACCCTCTGGATCTCTCGGGGCCGGGGTGGGCTGTGGTACTACATTTTTAACTACCCCAGTGGATATCCTGTCTTTTGTATCAACGGTTTGCAGTGTGAACTTGTACTTTTGCCCTACTGTCAGACCATCAATTCTTTCATTAAACAACTCTTTGTTGATCGCCTTGTCAACTTTTGTTCCTGTTCTTTCCGAGTTATCTGTATTGAGTTCAACATATGTTATCTTCCAGTTTTTAACCTTGCTAAAAGCGATACTTGGTGGTCGCTTCCACAAAATGTTAATGGCTGCTTCGGACGTAGGCATTGTTACGTCCAGGGGATTTGGAGGAGGATCAGTGCTCAAATCGGTAGTTATTACACCACTGGCAGGGCTTGACCGGTTGTCTGATTGATCAACAGCGTAAAGAAAGTATGTGTAGGTAGTATCTTCCTCGGCAGTCGTATCTTGGAAAGAAGAATCGTCTACTCCTGCCGTTCCTATTAAAGAGGTTCCACTGGGGCTTTCCCTTTCTACATCATAATGATCGAGATCGTCCTCGGCATTTTTTGTCCATGACAGTACAACCAAAAACGGGTCAGGAGATGTCACAGACAAACCAGTCGGGGTCGCTGGTGGCCCAGCATCGGTATATCCGATTGTGGCAACATCAGACTTTGGGCCAACAGTTCCAATGACCCCTACTCTTCTTTGGGCGTAAACAAAAAATCTACCATTTGCGGATAATTCAAAAGTTTGGTCATCAAAAGTGTTAACGTAATACTTGTTGATGAGACCACTGCCTTTGGTAACAACGATATCAGGGAAAGTGACAGGTTGAATCTCCCAGCCATCAATTCGCCCATCTCCTGTCAGTTCAGCAACCCTATTTAGTTGATTGTCTATGGTGCTAAACCGCCTCTTGTCAGCAATTGCCAAATAGGCATCGCCGTCGAGCTAAAGGAATGCCTCTAAAAAATAATGTTCTGTTTTAATAGGCATTCCTATGTCCCCCCTTTCCTTTACATGACGGGCATTTCGCACCTTGTTGAATACGGTTGGGTTTTACCATCCATTCGTGATTACAATACTTGCATGCAAATAGATGTGGTATATTCATGCCTAAATATACATGTGGAATAAAAACAAACCCCCTATCGAGGGCGAATTGGCGCATTTTATCTGGAGTGTATTTTTGATTCTTTGCACATCTGGGGCACCAACTGCCAGATAAAACGTCTTTTGCTGTTGCTTCCCATCGCAAAGAACATTTGCTACACTTCCATTTATGTTTTTCGTGCGACCCTAAATACTGATCAGATATTAGTTCTCCTTTTCTTATTGATGCTATTCGTTTCAGGTTGTTGAGCTTAGCAGGTTTACCAATAAACTTAGACCAATCTACATGCCCCGAAAAGTCAAAACCTAACTTTTTCATATTAGAACTAATAAACTCTTCCAAACAATCATTTTTTGTGTAAGGGATATCGATCTTCGTAATGCCCAAATTCGAACATAATATAGTCTTTTTTCTGTCATGTTCTCTAATTTTGTGGACATTATTTTGGTTTAAGTAATGATTTTTGTAGTGTTGTTCTCCATTATATTCAAAAGCTATCTCTAATTCTTCACAATAACCATCTAGTTCCAACCCTTTTAATACAGTTCTGTTCTTGGGGAAATGATGACCCAAAAGAGATTCAAAAATAAACCTAACCTGTTCTTCTCTTATTCCACCTGAACATTTGGGACAACCAGTCATTTTGATGTTTTGTGGAGTAGCCATCCATTTGTGCCCATCTTTACATTTCCATAAATGTTTATTCTTCATTCCAAGAAACTTCCTAGAGATAAGAAAGAATCCACGATCTTTCGCAATCTTCCTTATGTCGTCAACTGTTTTTCTGAGCTGTCTATGGGAACATTCAGGGCAGCCACTACCATTCATTACATTATTCGGCCTGGCAGACCAAATGTGTCCGTTAGGACACATCCAATCATGTTTCTCAAGAACTCCCAGGTACTTATCGGATAAAAACTTAAAACTGTGATGTTCGGCTATTTGTTTCATATCTTTGACGGTGTATTTCATGCGTTATCATTCAACTAAACGATAAGCATCTCCTTCCTCAGTCTTCTAGAAAATAATGTTCTGTCTTAATAGGCACGGGCTTCTCAAGCGTTTAGGTTGACTTTAACTGTTTCACCGTTTTCTAATTCAAACACGACGGCAAAGTTTAAGATCTTGGGTATATCCTGTATATCGCAGTACTCGCTTGCAACGGTGTGGAAAAACCGGTTAGCTGGGACTGCAACTTCCGTTGTCTCGCCAGGGATTGTCCATCGCAACTGAACTCCATTAGGTCCTAAATTTGCAAAGAACTGTACTTCAACGTCATGAAATCCTGCTGACAGAGTAACACTCCCTGACTTGCTGGTTGAGGCAGGAAAGCCGTCATTGTTAATAATTTCTGCTCTATCAATGAATAGTAATCCTCCATCGTCAGAGTTTAGAGTAAACGTGTAACTTCCGGTTGTAGGAGTTAATATTCTGCCACGCCATCTCGCTGCAAATTTGTCTATAAACTCAGACCCCAAAGACACCCCTTGGGTTGTTATCCAAGCCCCACTTGTAAATGCGAAATTAATCGTCGTGTCAATTGTGACATGTGCTGGATCTAATATACTAAAATCAGGGACAGCGGCTAGTGAACTAAATCCTGTATAATATTCCCCAATCACCCCAAGCTCGTTGACCAATTGACAACTAACACATAGGTATGATTTATTGTCAGAAACAGTTTCAAAGAAACTGCCGTTGAATGCATCAATTGTCACAAAGAACTTTTGATCACCTTCGACTTGAGATCCGGGCAAGAAACTGATTATCTTTGATTCTCCGGAACCGATTGTTAAACCTCCTGATGGATAAACATTTTCTATGTTGTCACCAATGGTCCAGCCGGATTGATCATTCCCTGTGTAAAATGTGTGTATCAACTGGGTCCTAAATGGATCATTGTATAGTCTGATTCTGAAGTGATAGGTATTCGACTGAGAATCTATGTTCTCATAAGTGAATTTGATCTCACATACGAAACTTGTCGAATCGTATGGATCTCCAGGCTGATTTGTTGCACTTAATTGCGCGATGCCTGGCGATAACAATTTTGCTCCAATCCTGAAGTTTGACCCGAACTGTCCTTGAGAACTACTAAATATTCTATTAGGCTCGATTATCTGGTAGTCTCCAAAATCAACACTGTTTTTGGTGGAAAAACCAAAAACCACATCTGACGAAACAGGTATGAATGAGTTTGAAGTAAGCAAACCTTTGATCGGTCGGCTTGGAAGCACAAAATTCGTTGTGAAGAAATGGCTTGCCAAAGCCGTAATATTCCGCAACGTAACGGAAGTTAATGTCGGAGAAAGATCACGGACAGCACTTCTTAAGAACACTCTAAACTGGATGTACTGGTTTGTGATGAATTCGATAGCAACAGTCTTTAAGCTATCTGGGACCAAATTAGCAGACCAGTCCGATTCTTTCGTGTCATCCTCTGTGACACCGCTTCTGATCTGGAATATTACTGATGTACCGGACGGCTCAGTAGTGACCCATGATATCGTGTTCCATGAGATTAATTCATTCGACCCGTTAAACACTTCTGACTGGTAGATACCGATTTCTTCGTCGATTTGATCACCGCCAAAGAAAGAACGACTATTTGGGGAATCATATGTGAATTCGATCACTCCATATTCTGTGACATCAACAAGGCGGGCCTCATTCACGAATCCTTGAAGATCCGCTATGTTAATGGAATATGCATAGTCACAGCAAATCTCCACTGTCTCTGTTGGACAGAGAGCTTCTGGACTAACGTCTGGCAGTCTACTGATATTTCCTGCCTTATCTTTCAGCCTCAAGAATACTGTCTTTTTGGAGAGTATTCCAGTCCATTTAGTGACCTTATTTTCCGAGATAACCCATATCCCTTCAACTCCTGCGGATGAGTATTGTAGAAAATCTGCTATCTCTTCATCATGCTGATAAAAGAATTCCCAAGCAGGTATTACGTGCTTGAATAAATCTGTTCCCACAATAGCGACAGTTGTAGTCCCTTCCACCCCTGCTGCCGAACCAGGGTCAACCAGTGCTACTGACTCGACTCCTTTGATGCGTCTGACTGTTTTATTGAAAGAACTATACGACTTGATAAAATCGAATGTATCCAAGGTGGCTCGGTAGATCGTCGTTGTTTCTCCGGATCCAGCAAAAAGGATAGCCTGGTCTGCCGAAGTAATTATATCCGCATCCTTAACATGCACCTCTCTTATGAATTTCTCAGATCCGTCAAAGATGATCAGATTGCTGTTGGTTTCGGTATCAATGGAGAAGATGCGCCCCTGATCTCCTGTCGCAACAACTAGAATATTCGCAAACAAAGAAAGAGAATATACAGAAGACCCGATATTTTGATATCGTATAGTAATCGATCCGTCTTTGTATGTATATATTTTCCCATCCGATGAACCGAAGAACACTGTTCCATCCGCCGCCCCGGCTATTCCTCTGACATGATCGCCCGTAACAGAAGTAATCACGTCGAAAGTTAGGCCGTCTGTGGATCGATATAATCCGCCTGAGCCTCCTGGAGAACTGGTCCCAGTGGCAACCCAAAGAACATTATTAATTGTCTCAATCTGATTGATTACACGGTTGTCATCAGTTGGATCAAGGTTTTGCAGTGCCGTCCATTTGTCTTCAACTGGATCATATCGAAAGATAATAGGCGGTCTACTAGTTCCAGCATATAAATGGGTGGTAGTGGTTACTTCGTCTACAAAGCTACCAAGTGCAGTACCAGTACCTACAGAGTATTCTGTGGTATCAATCGTGACAGTCGATGGAAACACTAGGCTATCGATAACATTTGTTAAACCCTTGCCGATATTATGTTCAACTATTGAATTTGTAAACGGAGTAAATTCTAACGCCGTTTCACCGTCAGAAGTGAAGTTCTCAAAGTTCGATAATATGTAGCCGTCAAGACCTGACAATAAGTCAAAGGCGAGTATCCTGAAACGCAGTGTAGTCGATGTAATTGTCGCAAGTTTCTCAAGACATCCAACTGGTAAATCTCTGTCAAGAAGAATGGTTGTAAAGGGCAGTCGGGTTTCGCCAGCAAAAAGCAATATACCATGTTTATCCGTATCAGACAGTAACACTAATTGGTTTCTGCTGGTCCTGTCTAGTTTAGCTATATTTGTCCTTTTTTCTCCTAAAACATCTTTTTCAATGGCTGTTTGAGTAAAATCATGGAACTGGATAAATTTGTTCGATATCTCGATTTCAACCTGGTCATCCACGAGCAAATCTGTTAAGAATTGAACGGATTGTCCCGTTTCGTCCACTGTAAATCCAAATCCGATAGGATTCTTGTTGATAAACACCAGGGCAGATTCACTTGTTAATCTAAGTGGGTTATCTGGATCTGGCTGTATCAAACTAAAGTCCAATACGAAGTAGATGTCACGATCAAATACTTGTTCTGTACTAATTTCAAGACTGTTATATTGGACTACTTCATCTTCAATAATATCGTGTGCAGGATCTCGGAATATAATCTCATGTAGTTGGTATAAACTACCAACCCATAGACTTTGTGTACTATCAACCCATTGCAAACTGGCTATGTTATCATTTAGAATTTCGTGTGTATGGACGTTGAAGTTTGTAAACTTCATACCGTTCATTCTTTCGACACCGGTAGCCGTAGCTATATAACGGAGGTGCTTATTGACAATCGCAATGTCGTTGACATGTGAAGATCGCATTCCCTGGTTGCGCCCAAAGGAGAGAATGTTAGATAGATTTTCAATCCTGAATAAGCCAGTGTCGGAGCCTGCCCAAATAATGTCGTTTTCGTCAACAGCCACGGTGCGAACATTTAGGTCGGGGGTTTGTACTCGGATTGTTGTGATGTTGGGATGAGCAATAAAGACACCATCAGATGAAGTCCCCAGTACCGCTTCTCCTCTAGCATTTACAGCAATAGTATTGATAATCTTATCTGACAGCTCCGCTTCGGCTAACGGAAACCAAGTACGGCCTGCCGTGTCGGAATAGAAAGCACCCTGAGTGGTGCCGACATACCAAATTCCATTCCCTCCCCAGGCAACAGACGTAATTAGCTTTCCTTTCAATAAGCAAGTTTCTGCTGTACATCCAACTTCCGAATCAAAAGCTTCCGTGTGGCCATCTATGATGGTCGCATCTCCCAGTCTTACGTTATGGTATACAAGACCACCAAATGTTGAAGCAATGACATTACCGAAAACATCAACAAACAAATCACTTACCCTATCATCTGGCCAATTGGACACAGTGTTGCTGTTGAACCGTGCGATAGAATGAGGACGTGCATTGTATCCAAAGTACATTTCTATATCCCGCCAATGGGCAACCATACCTACATTCTCTGAGAAGTCTCCGAAAGCAAATTCTCTGGTGTCTATGTTATTAACAACTCCGTCATTCAGTGTTGTTGTCGTTGTTACAACTGAGCCCGAAGAGGATTCTTGATGTTCAACGGAGGCATCCCCGATTAACTGGAAGTCTGGGAATTCTACCGTACTAACGGTATATGGATCTCTGTCCTTCTTGAAGTCATACAACATTACAAAGCTCTTAGCAGCAGTAAATGGAGGGACTGACGGGTTGGTCGCTGCTTTGCCTGCAAGCTGGATGATCCGATCATTTCCTCCAGTTGATGAACCGAAGAAAGTAGAAAAATTGCCGTCAAAATAAACCAAATACAAGCCGCCATTCTTTTCAAAGACAATGACACAATGGTTTGAAACCCATCCTGCTGAAGGTGTCTTAGAGTCATCCGTTTGGTTGGTAATTTGGATCGGACCTGTGACTTCTAAACCTAGCCTGCTTAGAACGTTACCCCAAATTTGGCTTATAGGCTCGGTTCGGTCCTCCCAGGCGATAACGATCAAACCCTTGGCTTCGTTCGTGGCAATTGTCGGATTGAAGCAATTACGATTAATTGGGCTTACTATAGTTCCTAAACCAGAAATTGCACTGTCATCGTCTGTAACAAGGGCTCCAGAGGATACCCAAATTTTGATGTCAAGATCCCTATATCCACGATAGATCACTGAGGAAGTCTCATCAAAATGTCCTTCAGCAACGACCCAGAGCCTCTCATCCAAGACACCAAGGGATGCTTTGCGAAAGTCTACAGCATTCCCGGCGTGGTAAGGGTCATCATTGTTTGTTTGCATTATTGGGGTATCTTTCCCAAACTGGGCACTAGAAATCCAAGCTCTCTTATCGTTCTGCCATTCGGCCCAGAAAATCTCCCATCTGCCGTTGCGCTTATCTTCCCATACTAAATGAACATTATCACTATTATCTACTTTTATGGCAGGTCGTCCCTTTTCATTAGGGGCGTTTGTTATTCTTGTCCTAGGATTCCATCCTGCGGCATCACGGACGCTGACTACTATCTCCGGGTTGCCCCACGATGTGTCCTCGTACACTACCCAGGCATTACCTAGGCTGTCTACATCAATATCTGGGTTTCTTAGGTTAAACTGTATGGACTGAGTAACAAGTTCGGGATTAGACCAACTGCTTCCGTCGAAAGTGCTATAGAATATTTGTGAGCGATGGTTGCCGTCGTCATGCCATACAGCATGATACACACCATCACTGCCCAATACTATTTTCGGTTTCCTGCTGTTTCCGGTTTTTCCGCCCGGGGTTGTGAATAGACCAGATCCATCGATTAGTAGCTGGTGGCTTCCGACAGGAGCATTTGTTAGTTTCTGATACACTAATATGTTATTGCCTTGGCCAGAAATCACAAAATCTCTATCTGTTAGAGTGTTGATAGGAACAAAAACATTAGCGTAAAATAATCGAATGCGGTCATCATAAAAATACAAGATTTCCTGGTAAACACCGTCGTTTATATACACTCCAAAACCGTGTTTCTCAAGATTCTCTTCTGTGAAATCATCAGCCTCAAGTGTATCTAGTTTAAATGAGAATTTTATTTGCCATCCTTTGTCGTTATCTGCTTTGTCATACCAGGCGTGACCGTGAGTTCTTTGTGAATAATAATGTATTGCGTGTGCTTTTATGCCAGCGAGGTATGGGTTATACTCGTCATCCACCGGAGTCTGAATCGAGTTATCGACTTGCCCAACCGCCCTGTAAGTCGTATCTATTGTAAACCATTTGTCTCTTATGTCAGGCTCGACTGCACTTAACAATGACTTTGAAACTGTAGATATTCGGTCAAAATCTTCGGCTTTTATTTGAACATCTTTGTCATCAGTCTTTAGCTGAAAGTCGGGATCGTGTTTATCTCCATAAATTGCCGTCACCCCGTTGGCGGTGCCAATGAACTTATTTCTGTTCTCGTCAACATATATGGTGGTGATCGGAGAGAAGTTTCTGGAAACTGTCGGAAATCTAACATCCCTGCTGTTTTCGTTGAACTGAATTAGTCTGGTAGATTCACTTGTGTCGTCTGGTAACCAAGAAATTAGATTATCGAAAATGAATTCAATATCTCCCCCTTCGAGTTTGCCAATTTTAGTGAACAAGAATTTATTTTCGTCAGGCAGACTATCGCCAAAACCAAATGCTCCATCGGTCGAGTATCTAAAGAACCTAAAAGTACCGTTGTTCACATTCTTAGTATCAATGTCACCGTATACAATCGTCTTTAGATTAGAGAGCTTTGTTAATCCAGTTTTCTCATTCAGCACTAATTTGTTGTTCATAAAAATCTTGATGGTTTGGCCACGGGCAATGATCTTGAATGCCTTTGCATTACGCAGGCTTGGTTCATCATCAGGGTACTTATATATTGTCGGGGTGTCTGAGAGTAACGTGATAGTCCGCAGACCAAACGAAATAGCACAAAAATATGTGCCGTCATGAATATAGACCCCCATATTAGCAGTTTCAGGCGGGTCTTCTTCGATTGGCAAGTCAGGAAATATGGCTAGCTTAAATTCAATTGTCCATCCCGTGGTGTTCTTAACATTAAGTGCCCAACTAGAACCTGCTGTACGTATTTCTTTTGTGATAAATCTTTCATCAGGCATGGTCGCATCATCACTGGCTCCGACATGGATGAAATATCTTTGCCCTCTACCTAACACTCCACTTGGCATTACAAATGAATTTTTCAGATATTCGATAACTCCAGAATCAAATATAGGCTCGTCTAGCGAAGGTGTGGTAGACACCTTAACTTGCAGAAAGGCAGGAACATCATTTTGTGACGATGTTGTCTGGTGTCTTTTCCATTCTAAAGTAGGAGCCAGGTCTGTGAGATCGTCTGTTTCTACCAAACCGCTAACTGTTAGATCGAATATATACCAAGGCACATCAGCAATAATTAAATCAAGGCTTCTGCCCTGTGATAGAACTGCTCCATTATCTGTGATTTTTACAACAACGTGAACAATATCTCCGGGCGAAAGGCTAAGCCGTATGAATACTTGGTTGGAGTCAGGTACTAAAACGCCATTAATATACCACTCAATTACGATAACGCCCGTGAAGCTGACATATTCGTTATCTGCTAAATCGAACTCTACCTTGAGAATATCGTCAACGTTTGCATCGGCAGGCAGAATTTTGATATTATCAAAACCAACATCGATACTCGATATCGTTACTGCGAGAGTTTCGACAACGGGTCCAAACTCAAGACCGTCTGATGGAATAATTTTGGCTGTCCACGATTCTCCCGGTGCAGTGGCAGCGGCGGGAAGCGTGCATGTATCGTTGTAAGCTGCCTGTGGAACGTTATTTTTAAACCATCGTATCTTTGTTCCTGATTCGCTATGATTATCAGGATCGTGATATGTATAGGCGAGATCTAAGTTTTGGGCTGTTGTGGGGGATGACGGCGACAGAGTAAATTGGGTAACGAAAGAAAGCTGATTTACTTTGAAAGTAAATGTCGCCCAGACAGTCTTATCTCCGTCCGGATCTGTAACTCGAATCTGTCCGAAATATTTCTGCCCACGCGCCAGGTCGTGTTCTAGGTGTTCATAAACATTTGCTGTCTCATCACGGTTAATGTCTGTGATATTTCCTACAAACAAGTCCAGGCCGTGGCTTGTGCTACTTGTTCCTATCCGCAGTTCAAAACTGGCTTGGCTAGGAGCAGCGGCATCTTCAATAAAATCCCACGTAATAACAGGAATAATCGTAGGAACCACTGGTGTTGCAGTCGTTGCCTGTTGTCCGTTAACTCTGATGTCGTCAATGGTGGCCATTTAGATTTTTACCGTAGTTCCTTTTAAGGCAAGCCCTTCTGTTGTCCATTTTGCCGTTCTTTCTTCATCAGTTTCACTGATGCTTAGGCTGGTGAGACTGTTGGGATCGACATAGTTGAATTCATTATCCCACACTGGTCTATTTCCTTTTTGTAATTCGCCGTCAGACCGAGCAGCAAAGATATTGCCGCCGTCAGCAAATATCTGGTTGGTTGTTACCGTAATCGGCTGATCATATCCAATTCCAAAATATGTAAATTTTGTGGTGTTAGCTTCTTCCTCTAGTACGAACTCTGGGCCATATCTCATCATCATGATCGTTTTTTGCGAAGCAACATTTCCTTGTGCTTGAATCAAAAGATCGCTAACATATGCACCTGCCTGGATCAGTCTATGGGCCGTAGGTCCATACCCTATATCAAATAGCCTCAATTTTGCGATTGTGTCAGACAACTGAAGCACAGGCGTTGCGGTCGGGTTATCTAAAACAAATTGAGGACCAAATTTTCCGTTCACGTCTATACGCAGATAGAAGTAGTCATCATCTACGGAATCAGAAATTAAATCCACGTAAACATGGATAAATCCAGGAGTGTAAGCATCAGATTCAAAAATGTGGGAAGGATCACCACCACCGCCATCGCATAGGGCTACTCTTATTTTATTCTGCGTTTCCGAGTGAGCCACCTCTGACATAATCCATTCACCGGCAGATGCACTTATTGTTTCTTCGCCGCCGCTAATGGTTGAATCTGCTAACGCTATTAGGGGGACCAAACGAGTAGTTAGTTGCTTGGTCACAGCGTGTCTCATGAATCCGACAACACCAGGTGAGAAATAGAAGAATCCCATGTTTAGTCGATAGTTGTTGGGAACTCCAAACCCGTCCACAGTAGTTGAATAGGTTTTGTCGGACTCCATAAGTAATCCATATTTCGTTTGTGGACGAGAATTTGATAGATTAAATTGTGTAAACTGTTGATAAGATGCTGTGGCAGAGTTATCTTCCGAAAAGTCGTTGCTAGAAATTTGATCTTCGAGTGTTTGATCAAACTTCCACCAACCCCTTGAGTTTGTGTCAAATGTGCTGGGGGTTAATATGTCTGTTTTAGGCATTTTATTCTCACGAGAAGTAAACGATTACAATAGCCGCAGTATCGCTGGATGCTTTGACATTCTTTTTCAATGTCCGTTTGATCCATAAGTAGAAAGCATCAAATTGCTCCATTGTTCCAAGGTTCTCCCTGAGGCTTGCAAAAGATATATCTTTGGAACCTCCTGCACCAAAGAACCCTAAGAATCTAGCAGAGTTTTCAACAGGGGCAACTCTATCATTGCTGATACTCTGGCTGGGGGCCGGATTAATCCTGAAACTAGTTCCGCCAGAAAAACCCCCAGTAGGAAACGCAGTATCGAGAATGAATTCTCCTGTGCCGCCTGTATCATCATAACTGTCTATAATCCCTTCGTATGTTGTGCCAATCACCAAATGCCCGCCCTCAAAGAAGCCTGAAGCAAAACCAACAACGCCTCGGCCCCCTGTCGTTGTGCTAGTTAATAATTTAGCGCCTGCTATTACGGAGGTCGCTAAAGTTCCTGTGTGACGATCAAACGATGGAACTTCTATTCCTAAATCGATTTGTACATCGTTGGTATCATCTTGTATCAGTACCAATTTAACATCGGTTGCAGTGTTATCTGTTGTCTGTCTTATTGCAACACATCTGTACTGCTCTAAGCCCGTTGTTGGTCGATTGTCAAAAAGCTGAGCTACATCCAAATAGTGAATATGCTCTGCGAACGGGTCGATTGACGAAGGGAAGGCTGCCGGGACAAGCCCCCTTGTAACACCTATTAATTGGCGATCTCCAGTATCAATTCCTGTATAACTGGCAATTTCCGGCCCTATTTGAACCAACCCTTTTTTAAGAACACTTGCAGCATTCTCACTGGTTTTGATGACGGTTTGAGTAGAACTAACAAAATCTCCGATTTGTGATCTTGTGAAAACTTCATTTGTCGCAATGTAACCTCCTATACTATTTGACGGTGTACTCTGCGTCGAGGTCGGGTCTGAAGTGGTATATCTCATCGAATGCTCTACATGAGTCTCTCCGGCCTTGCGGTATGTAAAGATAAGGACAGGAGGACACTGTACTTCATCAGAAGCAGCGACGCGCCATTCTGTGCCAGCACCGCGCAACATAGATATTCCTCCCACCTCAATATAACCGTTCCCTGTTTCACTGGCATTTCTTTTGATCCCAACAGCAAAAAATGTGTTATTCTCAATTGCTGTATCAAGACGAGTACTAGCAGATTTAGAATTATCAGATCCCAGGGTCACTCTGACAATTGTCTTAGGGTCTCCTTGTGTCGTGTTTGATAGGTAAGTTGTTGATGCGCCGTCAACGTCATTCCATAGATCCGCCCCACTCCTAGTACTCGGTTGGTTGGTTAGTTCCACGAAATCTAATTTGCCAACAAGATCGGGCTCGTCAGCCTTTCTGAAATAGAATTCTAGCTCAACTTTTTGGACTGTTACACTCGTTAAATCTAATCCTGATTGCATCGAGCTAGTGAAGTCCCACTCAAAGACCGCAAAATCTAAATGATCAGAAGAATTTTGGTCCCGGACAGGTATCATAAACCCATCAGTTATAACCGTTCCGCTACCTCCAAGCGAAATTACCTTAGATGAATGGAAGCTGGTCTTTGCCAGTAAATGTATCGTTTTAACGTTCTCTTGGGCCATTACACCATTTCCAATGTTATGAATTCTGTGTCATTATACAGAACTATTGATGCGCTATTTTGGAAGCCTATGTACAGATATTCGTGGTCGCCGAATAACGTGTTAATAGGATCACTGAATGTTTTCAGAAGTACGAATGATAGACCGTTGTACTCCCATAACTCCCCGTTCTCAAAACCAATAAACAAAGAATCACTAAACAGAGCTAGCCCCGTTGTGATTGATAACCCAGTAGTAAACGTATTCAGCAGTGTCGGTTCGCTGACATCGTTTCTGTATATTTTTCCCTCATCGTCAGATATAGAATAAGTGAATATGTAAACTGTGTTGTTAAACTCAAAAACTTTCTCTATCGACGGAGCGCCATTTATTGTGTAAAGTAACCTAGAAAACGGTTCTAATACCCAAAACTGACCAGTCACAGTTCCTAGGTAAACGACCTCGAATATACTGGTTTCAATTACGATCAGCGGTGGAGAAGTAGTCTCATCTATTGTAACCTTATCTCGCTGTTCGATCACAATGATGAAATCGTTAATTTTAACAGTGGCGTCATAAACTGAGAGGAATACCTTGACTTTCTCTTGGAGCGACATATTGCCGCCTGTATCCGTTAGTAGTGCTTCTAACTTTTTAAGGCCGCTACAATCTTCGAATACCCACTGGGTCAAAGCTGAATTTGATACAGGTTTTCCAATAAGCCGATCAAAGTCCGGGTCCCCTTCCAGTAGCTCTTCGATTGTCTTACAGGGTTCTTCCCCTTCGCAGCCACCGGTTGGCCCTTCAAGATCTCCCAGCGAAAGATCTGAGTCGGCATCACATTCACGCATTTGAACGTTTTCAATCTGTGTGGTTTCATCTTCTGCAAAAATGTTAACTATCTGTTCAAGCTGGTTGGTTATGCGGGATGCATTGTCGATTTTTAGTATTGCTTCCGGCGGCTTTGTGTCGATTAGAAAAACTCCAGATTGCTGGATAATAATCCCATAAACGAAAGAACTTATTATCTGATCCGGAGTAGATGCTGGGGTTTCCAAGCAAGTTGATGCATTGCGTGCCGTGAGTTTAAGAACGTAATCATTTGAGGAAGAAAGGTTTTCTATATTCCATCTTATTACGTTCTGACCTACCGGCAGGTTAGATTGAATTACAGTAAAATCGATGTTTCGTTTACGAGAGGCATATTCTAATGTGTACCTGACTTTCTGATGATACGTATTCTTTGTAAGAGTTTCATCAAGAACAATAATAATGAAATCTGAATACAATGCACCTGGGACTGGGTTAACTATTGCCGGAGCGGTCAGCTCGAATACATTAATAGAGAACGTACCACTAATAGACCAATCTGACACCTGCTCTGTCTCTGTTGAGCGTGCCCTGATTCTCACTCGAATGGTACTAGATTTGATCATTTTGCCCACGTTCCATACAAAAGATTCTTGTTCCCAAGGAATCCGCTTTTTTAAGGAGTGCCAATTAGTGGCCTGTCCCTGGTAATTATCAGTGTAATCTATGTCGTATGTGACCGATGTTGTCGCAATGTCAACGTTGGTCGATGGCGGGTCGTTCTTGTCCCATGTGATCGTAACTGAACCTTTATTAAATTGAGCGCCTCTTTCTGGGGCAGTAATGTGTGGTGCAAATAAGTCATTAGCGTTCTTTCCCAGAGCAACAAGCTCTATATCTATTACACAATCAGTCGATTGGCCAGCCGGGAAATTTGGGTCTCGGCCCTGTACCAGCATGATAGCTATAGTGTTATTCGAAGATTTTAATGATGCTATCACATCGATATTATCTATGCGGATTGGCTGGGCACCTGTTTCATAGTTAACCTCAGGCCGTCTTCTTCGAGATAATGATCTATTTATTCCACCAAATCGATCTGTATCCGCGGTCGAGGCAAAAGGTTCTAAATCAATCACTACGTTGGTAGCAAAGCTTGATGAAGTCGGATCGACGAAATCTGGATCAACCACTGGCCTATTGGTGGTGGAGTAATTAGGGTTGCCAATCGGCCTACCTTCTCCGTCACTGTGCCATGCTAAGATTCCGTTTATCCATATAAATGCTGCATCTTCAATCCCATAAATAAGCTGTAATTCAGTTGTGGAAATATCAGGAGATATATCAAACTTGCTTATTAGGTATAGTGGAGTTGGAGATCCACCTGCACTATCTATGTCTATCTGTGTGCCGCCATCACTCCATGGCAATGGGGTGCGATAGTTTAGGGCTACTGCACCACCAGCAGTAACATCGTGAGCAATGTAATTATCAGTAAATGGTTCTGCTACTTCTCCTGCATAAAGTGGAGCAACCCCTCTCTGAAAAGACTTTTTCTGCTTAGAGACAGATAAAGACGAATCAAACATAATAGGTTCAAAACCGGTGTTATAAAATTGTTCAGATAACAGGTCTACACTGTCGTTGAACTGGGAGTTGTCGGAATAAAGCCATTCAGAGCCAAGGGCAATGAGACATTCCCTTCTACTAGTATTTGAAATATCCCTAAAAACATCTAATTCATCACGCATCTGGACAGTTGGTGCTGTGCAAACGCCACTTTCAACAGCAGTAGTATTTCTTATTTCACCTTGTGCAGCACCAGAGCTGTCACTGAATCCTGAATGTACGATGTCGATTCGACATTTATCGGGATTAACCGCCCCATTTTCGTCTACACCTATGCGTACATTCGCTATAGCCATTTCAGCATGCCATTGCTCGTCGCCGTCCTGCAACGGAGTTGTACCAAAACAACTGTTCACATATAACGTGTTACTTAGATACGGATCTTCTGTTCCTCTTCTGACCCGCCAACCAACGTAATGAGAACTAAAGTGTGCAGTTACCTCGTAAGTTGCATGGAGGTTAAGAAGCCAGACCGCCGATAGATCGTCAGCAAGATTGTCATTATTCTCTGGGTCAGACTCATCTACTGATGTATGCGTAAACATGAAACACCATTTGTACTTATGTCTGAAGTTTTTTAGAACGTCTTCTGCAAATTCTTGTTGTACTTTAAACCCTAAGAGTTCATCGGACAAACTGGCGACACTACCGCCGATATACCAATCGTTCAAAAAGATAAACAATGCATTTCCATGGCCGAACGCATAGAAAGATCCCTGGGTGCCACTATGAAATGTTCTTTCTACCTCCTGTGGATCTATATTAGGAGCACGAATGACTTGTGCTCCATCTTCCATTAGTCGAGCTGAGGGAAAGAATGATAATCTGTCCTCTCTGCTGGCCTGCAAACCTTCCTCTTCCCTGTTGCCGGGGGAATAGTAAACAGGGAAATCTATTCCGAATGCATCGAGAGAAACCCTTACGCTTCTGAAATTTGCTTCAGTCCCAGCATTTACAAGATCACCGGGGCAACAAATAAAGTCTGGACCCAAGGAAACTGCGGTTGGAATACAGAACTGTTTACTATTGTCATTCAATCCTATTGCTCCCCTGCCACTCCCAGCAACAACGAAATTCCAGCCTGTTTGCTCAGCCCGAGATCTGCGTAGACGAACAGTATGAGTTGTTTGAGCATCAAAATTTGTACCATTCCATTTTTGCAATCGCCAGTAAAGTAGATCGCCAGGGCCTCCTGCTGTCGGGTCTACACTAATTAAATGGGTATACGGGACATTTGCTGTTGTTTGAAAACCGTACTTGGCAGTACCAAACGGCTTACTAAAATCACTGACAGGTGAATACTGAACGAACATTTCTTCCTGAACGCCCTCTTCTCCACAGACCGTGAATGAGTGTTCAGTAGGATGGAATACCAATGGTTCTACAGTGGTGGCCATTATTCTTTCTTACGCTCCGGTCATCCCTTTGGGTTGGTTAACCCCAGTTTGATTAGGTTCTTTTTTGTCCAAGAAAAAGTTTGGGTCGCCAAACACGAAATAAGGATCTTCGTTAGGGTGAATTGTAATTCCAACTCCTATCCTGCCAGATATGTCCTGTCGGAATTCTTTCAACGAATCTCCTACGCCCTCTTGGATGGATGCTTGTGAATCTTCCGACATACTATTGAAACGATCTTTTTCGAAGACACCTGATGCAGGAATAAATGTATCATCTTCACAGGCGGCGGAAAACTTAGCACGTACCCTGGCTAATCCATCCTTGTTGAATACATTATCTTCCTTATTTATCTCGAAAGATCCTCTGAAAACTACCCTCCCGTCAGACCCGGTTGCCCCGGTCGCAGGCAAGTCTAGCAGATCGTTTTCTCCTTGCTGTATGATATCAAAGTTTACACCATCGGATCTGATGTCTATATTCGGTATTATTTCAACATAAATTGTGCGGACATTGTTGGCATTTCCCGTCGTCTTATCAAATATATTTGCAGCTACAAACATGCCGTTGAATTGAGGTAATGGTTCTGAATAAGTATCATCTGCGTACAATTTTGTCTCATAGATTACAGGATTGTAATCAGCTACTATAGGGACACAGAATTCAGCAGTAACTCCAGTGTAAGTCATTGCCTGGATACATACTTCCTTAACCCCCGAACCACTAGATAGTTTCCATTCCTTTTCGGTAAAATAATCGCTTATTTCAGGGGTTGCTGGACACCATTCGGAGAAATTAGGTTCATTTTCATTCTTAAAGCGAAGTGCCACGACCTCTGGCGTTGACCAGATCTGGAGAGCAATATTACAGTCCGACACAACTGGGGTAACTTGCCGTGATGCGTTGTATGTGAAATAATCCACGAAATCTGGTTTAATTGCTACCTTTTTGATCACCTGAGATGATATAAATTCATCGGACGTAACCGCATTAGCAGTTAGGTCGCTTATATCACAATTTTTGAGAGCCTCAATATCGCTGGATTCATCGAAATCACAGCTCTTAAAAAATACTGCATTACCAGGTAATTCTTTTCTCGACAGTCCTCTCCCAACGACTGCATCTGGTTTTTCGTACACTGTTGCCACCCTGTCATAGAGATCAATTGTTAAATCTGCATCTCTGCCAAAAATATTGAAACTGTAATCGAACCAACTTCTAGTCCCAGATGAGAACATGTCGTCTTGGTCTGTTGCCTTGCGGAATGTGGCCCCTTTAACTTCTGGTCCATCAGGATTGTTATAGTCGTCAAACAATATGATGGCCGAACCAGACGACCTTGTTTTAATGTCTGGCTTTAGAGTGTCTTTCGGAGAATCCGTTACTCGTGTGTCGGAATACCCATGAGCGCTTGACTGCCATCTTGAGACAAGCGAAAGAGGCTGCATACCGGTCTTAAAAATGTTACTAGAACATTCGCATCTAAAGTTTCCACGAGCTGACTCAATTTCTGTTAAATGATCACGATCAGGCTGTAGGCATTCATCGGGGCTCCCGCAAGATAAAACTTTAACGTAATAGGTAACACCACAGAGTAAACCTGAATTAGGGTCCAGGGCCGGATACAGTTGAACAAACTTAGGTTCGTTTTTTGTTACTGTTAGACCTGAATTTCCCCACTCTTCAACAGCAGGCTTATTGTCAACTTCCATGAATGCTAAATCAGGATGTCCCAAAACTGCCGTAAATCTAGATATCAAATTCCTGAATTCGACATCTCCATATACATCAATCAACAGGTTATAAGGACCAGGATCATCGAGGACAAATGAATATGAACAACCATGAGAATCAAAAACATTGTCACCCAGACGAGTACACCTTGTACACGAAAAACTAACTTCTTGTATCTCATTCACAAGAGAAGCCTGTCCGGCTGAATTGATTATAAACACCCGTGGAAAATACGTTTGATTTGTGTCAAAGGCATATGGATATGCTAGTCTGCTAAATCCGGGTCTAAAATGAGAGGCATCAAAGAATACAAATCCTGATTCATCGACAGCTAAGAATATACCGTTAGCTCCAGCAAAATATGCGTCGCCGACATAAGGATCTTCCAAGGATGCCATGTTGATAAACGCTTCAAGATTGTCTCTGCTGTCTACAACAACTACAGGGTCGCCCAGTAGGCCAATGTTGTCGTAAAACTCAATAAACACATGGAAGAACCCTGGCGTTCCAATTCGTTCAAATATTCCTGTAAACTGATAGCCCAAGCCTGCAACATTTGTTATTGGATTTGCCCCGACAGTTCCGCTACCACCTAAGTCGCTTAGAAGTGTTTCTGTTCCAAATTTAGTGGTCAACGTGTATAGTTTCGCTTTGTCATCAACTGCAAGCAGTGTATCCTCGTGATCAGAAGTCATCGATTCTACTTTGATGTTCATGCTGTTATTTATCTTGTTAAAGGAGAAGTTGATAACCCCGGGCGACAGAAGCGGGTAAGGACTCTTGAATAACTGAGGAACTCCATTCTGATACGATACTACAAAGAAAGTTCCATTACTAAGAACGTTAATTGCACCCTCTAGTTTTGTTATTTCAGAAAAAACAACAGTCTCTCTCGTGATTGTAGCATCGTTGAGGTTTATCTCAATTATTCTCTGCTGAGCGCCGCCAGTCACAATTGTGTCAGCAGTTAATCCCCATAAACGGCCAATCTGATCGAAAGAAATATCAACTATGTCACTAGTGTCTGTATTGGGAGGTGGAACATAGTTATGCAATGCGAATGATCGTAGCTCATTTGATATTCCAAGAAAGATACCACCACCCGTATCAAGAGCGGAACTACGAGATATCACGCCAGCCCATGGCCCTGTATACTTAAAAACGGTGTCGTTGAAAGAAAGAACGAGTATGTCATTAAGGTATGCCTTCAAAGTAACGGAGCCGTCCAATTCATCAAACGCATCTAAACGAACGTCAACCGGAGTGTCTGGTGCAAATACGGTCGGAATGTCAACGGTTGCTAGTTGGGTTGAACGTAATTCTATAACGCTAGCCCCATCTCTTGATAACAATGTAACTCGGGTGGTAACTCCTACCTGGTTGGCGGGTTCTATTATTTCTAGTTCATAGCCTGTGGTTATACTAGATTGCTCTACTCTGGCTAACAACTTGAATAGCGGCGACACTAAGACGTTGTTAACATTGTTATCCCATTCCAGAACGGCGACCACAGACATATTAGCTGATGATGCGGAAGTCTGGAAAACTTGAGCATACGATCCGAATGATCCAGTGTTAGCGTTTTGGTCAAAGAATCCACATCCTGCACTATGTGGTGGGTTGTTACCCGGGCAGTCAACACATGTGACAATCCTATTAACACAATGAACCGGATCTGCAATGCAGATAACAGTCGGGAAAAGTGTCGCACAAACATTTGCCCATTGGCCAGCGTGTTGGATGCCTATTCCATCCGCTTCGTCAAAAATGTCTTCTCCTACCAAAGGTCCAATACCTGGAATCGGAACCAAAGGCAAATCACCTATTTCCCGGAAATCCGCAGGATCAAGATCGAGATAAGGATCTTCTGAGATGGGTTCAGACAGCAGAAGCAACTTGGCATCTTTGGTAACTCCGTACATAAAACCGTCACGAGAACCAGCAATGGCAACTATCTCGTAAGGGTTAGTATCCCCTCCTCTCGTCTTTCCTCCGACAGAAGTGTCTTCTATGGCAAAGATATAACTTTCGTTACCGCTCCCTTCGGCAGAAGATATTTTTGTTGCCCACAATAAACCGGCCACCGGGATAGATGTACCTGGGTTTGAAACTAATACAGGCAATATGTTAGTGTAGTGAGTATAGTTATGGCGCAGAGAAGCTAGATATGCATCCTGTTGGGTCAAAGGAAGCACTCTTCTCTCATCTTTGAAAGCGAGAAATGCTTCGTACCGGTCAAACCTGTTGTCGTGGTAAACCACATATATAGTTCCATCGTCACCCACATCAATGCGAGGCATTGCTGATCTACTTTCTGCTTTGGTTATTCGCACGGGCTGAAATAGATCGTATGAGTTGGCGTAATAGATTTCCCAATGATTGTCACGGTTTGATTGCCACACTATATGGGTAATGTCGCTCTTATCTACTACGAAGTCACAAAGTTGGTTGACCCCTTCTCCTGGCAATGTGATCTCGTGTAGAAAATCGAATTCGTCTTCTCTGTAAAATCGTGTTATTCTTCCGCCTGCTGGTCCGGTGATTGAATTGTAATGAAAATCACCAGTGCCTCTGATCTCTATGTGTGGTATTTTAGTCGCATAACTCTCATAAGCTATAAAGACATCGTTTCTATGGTTCATCTGTATCTTTGGTCGGGTTGCATCTTCTGCTATGAGAAGACCACCTTGTTGGCCGATGGCAGGTATTCCTATGCTTGGATAGTCAATCAAAAAGTCACCAGTAGCAACATAATAGGTCCAGTTGCTTGGGCGACCAGCAATATGAACGCTATCGACGCCATAAATTCGACCGTCGTATAGTGAAAATGGGGTTTTTGAGAGGCCCTTAGCAGGGCCTTCTAGTGTTGGAGGTCTGTCGATAAACTTCAATTGCCCCTTATCATATGTCCACAGATCCAGTAGATCTGTTCCATAAGTAATAAGTGCTTCAGCGGGCTTCATAAAAGTAGGCGCATAGCCAGGGATATCTCTTTCAAGAACTCTAAGACCGGATAGTGACACTACTAGACTTCTTGCGATTTCTTCAAAAATTACACCGTAATCTTCAGAGTTAACATCAAAATTGGCTGTACCTTCCCAACCTGTTAGGGGTGGAATATCCCCATAGATAGCGTTATGCACAGGATCGTTAGCTACCAAGAAAGTAATGTTGTTGTTCAACAACGCATTGATAGCATCTTGTTTTATATTTGTAAAGCCCGCACAACCACTGGTAGGAACTTCGGTATCACCCGTATCTGTTATAAGGAATATAAATCTTTGTGCATTTTCTCTCCACTCGAAACGGATGGTATCAGTCGCAGCAAATTGGATTGCTACCCATGGTGCCGCATGTCCACCCTGTGTTCCCCAGCAACTCAGAGATTGTTGTAATACTGCATCGTCAGGAGTAAACCCACCTGGAGAACCTGGCTGTTCGCAAGCAGAATTCTGTTGCAATCCATCAAAAAGATATGAATCCAAGGTAGTAGCAGTACAACCTACCCTATTCCCAGGAATTGGAGTTCCGCTTTGGCCTCTTGCATAAACAACAAATCCAAACCGAACATTAAAACCATTCTGTATTAAGGTGTTTGCTAGTATAGGCACTGCTGCCCTGACCGCCGCAATTTCAACCGCCATACTGCCGCTGTGATCTATAACAAACATAAAATCAAGAGTGTCAGTCTGGGCCCCGGTCGCCTGGGTCTGTGTAATATCGGCTGACATGTGGTAAAGAACTCTTGTTATTATATCATCTCCCACTTTAATTGTCCACAGATCAGCAGGATGATACGTAAAATCAATTAGATCAGTGTATGGCGACGGGCAGTAAGGGTCATCAAATACATAAAATTGAGTACACACAGATTCATTAAAACACCACTCGCTTGTATCTCCGCCAGGATAAATTTGTATATCAGTAACACACGCTGGATCGCCTTCGCCAGCCAGAATGATTTCAGCCGTAGGAGGAAAACCACCTCTAATCTCAGTCCCGGCTACCCAACCAGGGACGCTCCCCGGATCACCGCAAGCACCCTGCAACGAGTACGCAACTTCCACGAGGGCCACGCTGACATCTGCCTCGAACGAACATAATGTCGTAATAAATGTTCCTGTGGTTTCTTGGTCACAGTTAATAATCTGCCTACCGTCTGGTAGAAAAACTTCGAATAAGGCACACAGAGTTATCCCATCGGCGAATATATCTTTGATGCGGTATGTGACTTTAGTAAATTCCGAACCATCTAGCCTAGTAGCAACCGCCTGTGGTGGAGCAAACAGATAAGGAGCTTTATATGCTGGATCAGCGGCAGATTTCTCACTGAGCCTCACTTGCTGTAGGTACACATTCCATTTCTTATTAACAAATGCTTGGTATGTCACATAAATGTCCTGTGTTGTGTCAATCATGATGTTGTTTTCTGCCGCTGCAACAGACGGGTTTGCAACTGGAACCTGTATGCCGTTATCATCGAGGTGAGGTGGAAGAGTAATAAGAGTTGTTAAGTTAGTGCCACCAGGTAAACCAGGTGTCATTTCTGCTAAGAACCAACTAATATCGTAGTCATCATTAGAGTTATCAAATATGGCCTCACGGGCGAACGTGTCAAAACTGATAACATGTTTTGGCCTGCCGTCTAGCTGGGTTTGTCTGAGAATGCTTGCAACCTTAAACGCAGATTTGCCTTTCAGTGGCCCGGTCAAGAATCCTAAAACAAGAGGTATTGTTGGTATACCATCTCCATCAACCTCAGGCAGGAGATCATCAAAAACTTCGAAAGTTCCAGATCCATAAACGAAGCTATCATTGTTGATAAGTCGTCCCTTACTTAGGTTTCTGAAGTACACAATTTTAACCGATACAGATGAACTTACAACAGCCAATGAAATCTTGTTAGACCCATCTTCAACACGCTCCTCGTAAGCAATAACAACATGTCCTGATGGCAAGCGGGCGATAGAAGGATTATCCTGACTTTCACATTCTGATTTTCCACCTGTTGCGCCAGAACCACAGTCTTGACCTGGGGCTGGAATGGCACACTCAGGACTACATACAATGTCAAGACCCCCTGTTGCTCCTGACGGTTGGCTAAGCCAGTTAACTGTATCTTCTTGGTCGGTGTCTTCTTCTACTGTTATATCTGTTTGTTCTTCATCGGCGTCAGTTGGTGCCGGTGGAGGCGTTGGTAAATCTCTTATGCCGGGATCGTCTGGGCTGGCGGCCCCAAACGCCGTTACTTCACCATAGTCCCAGCAATCGTCACATTCAAAGAAACCAAATGCGTCCGACTTCACACCCTGGACAGTGAACGTTAGACCATCGAAATCAAAAACAACTGAACAATCGCTGGTCGTATTGAAAACTTGTCCATCTTCAGTGTAAACTTTGCCGAAACAAAAAGTATCTACCCCAAAGGAAGTCCCATCACAGTTGCCGTCAGCTATGAGTCCATTTTCAAAGGAGGTAATTACTACATTACACGCTGTTGCAATAACTGTGTAAGTTCTTCCTTTTTGTGAGGGGCATTCATACCATCGGATATCACAGTTGCCACTAGGGCAATTAAGCTGTTCGTTTAGGATAACTGCATCTGGTTGTGGCGGGTTGGGGAGAGAACTACAAGGGGTTATTACTGCAACTCGACGTGCTTTGTCCTTGTCTACAAACGTAGGCCCAGAATCCCCAGGAAAGTTGGGGCTACTGATTTCATACGGAGCTAGACAAGTGCGATCTTTTTTCATTGTTTCCCTGTATAGATTGGCATTCCTATTTCGATAGCCCAGCCTGTCGGACCCAATGGAGATCCGGTAGGAGACTTAAACTTCTCTAATTGAGGTTGCTTCATTTTTGGTATCGACGACCCTACTATCTTGTTTGAAACTGGCATCTTATAGTATAAGTGCTTTATACTGTGAAAATTAGCTTTAACGATCTCGCAGCAACATAGCAATGCGTCAACTGGATACTGATGATATCTTTTCCAGCAAATCTCTTTGGGAATAACCACCCTTTTAGTTCCGGGATAGATAGGAAAAATATAGTCATAACTAGAAATTTGAGCAAGGTCGTCTCCAAGAACAATATTGACTTTTTTGTTTCCTTCCTGTACTACACTAATAACCAGATCATTAATTATTTCCAGTTTCAATCTCCAAAGAGTTTTTCTGTTCTTTAGAGATTGCTTAAACATAAACATCCTCATATCAAACGGAGAATTCGCAGCCTCGATGCTCTGTATTTCTTCCAAAGTTGGTGTAATTCTTTCCCTAGGTTCCGGTTCACATGACAACTTCTCATAGTGAACTAACTCTTCGCCAGTAAGATACGAAATCAGGCAATCGAACATTGAGTCCGGGTAATAGATACTGGCCTCAATCTGTTTTTCATGTATGCGTAGATGGATTCTGTCATTGACGATATAGCCCTGTGATGTCGTAATTATGTGATTAAGTTCATTTTCACCACGAAATTCTACTGTTATGTGTTCATAGTCTCCCTGATAGCTCAAGGCTAAACTAACCTTAAGAACTAGTTTGTCGTTCGATCTAATCGTCTCTGTTTTTATGCTACTCATCTTGACGTTTTAACCTGTAATTAGGATCGCCGAATATGAAGTATGGGTCTTCATTAGGTCTGATCACTATCTTGTGTTCAATTCGGCCAATTTTATCCCGGTCCTTCGCCCACACGTCTTCGGTAGCTCGTCTACCCGCAGGGATTCCAGGAACGACAACGTTGAAGGAGTCTTTGATGTAATCGGAAGAGCCAGAAACAACCGAACTAGCGTCTGAACAATCGTTCTTGAAATGAGGAACGACGAAAGCAAGGCCGTCTTTAGATGACCCCTTGTTATCCTTGCTTATTTCAAATACGCCTCGGAATACTTCTTTTCCTGCTGCGTTTCTTGCCCATATTGTGCCAACGTTAAATTTGTCGTCAGATCCTTGTTGTACAAAATCAAAGGTCGGCTCTATTTCAGATAATCCAGATGCTTTCTCTTCGTCAGGGATCGACTCAAACTGTCTCATGTACTCAATACTAGGCACGATCTCCACAAAGATGTAATCCGTTTCAGATAAGATCAGGACTTTTTCTTCCTCTATTGTTTCAACCTTAGGTCGTCGCATGGCGGCAACCGGAATATCGTCGAGATCTTTCAGTCGATTACTGTCTAACCAGATATTAGCATCACTCAAGTCCACTGGATCTGGTGGTACTGGCGAATCTTTGAATGGTTTGTAGAGATTAACATCAAATACTATCTTAGTGTAATCAGCGATTATGGTTACTGATTCAGTAATAGACAGGCCAGCATAGGTAGCTGCCTGGAATTGTACAGATTTTGTTCCACTCTCGGGAGTTAAATCCCAATCTATGTTTATGGTGTTTTCCCCAATCTCAGAATCCATTGGGAACCACCTAGACCATTCGCTTGAACCATTGCGTAATCTCACGGCTGTAGTTTCTGGGGTGCCAATGACGATAAATCCTATTGAGCATTTATCAACGACCGGTGAAGGTTTTTCATTACGTGTAATGTGATAGAGTACAAATTCATTCCTAACCCTTATTTTCCTTATTATTGTGGCTAAGAGAGGGTCAATATCTGCCTGGAAGCTCTTACCCACTATTTCCTGGGCATCACAGATTGCCAGGGATTCCTCTTGTCCTCTAACTTCCCTAAACAGATCTAACGCATCTGCTCCGCAGTTGTGAACTACAACATACTGCTGTCTGTCACGTTTGAATTCTTGGCAAGTGGTTTGATCCACTGGCCTTTCTATAGCAAGAAATATGCTATCGTATTGATCAAGGTCCATCGCAGGGCTTCTTCCCTGAAGAATCTCATTGGCCACAATTCTTTGGTTGTTTTCATCGAAACATCCCTCATCCTCGCAAATCGGAATATCTGAACGGTGTATTATTTGCTCAAATGGTGAAATAATAGATTGTGCACCAGAAGCATACATATTTGAAGCCGGAATTACAGAAAAGACAGAAGCGTAAATTCTATATATATCAGTGTCCTGGTCTTCGGTCGAGGATATGGCTCTATTAGATTCATAGAGAATAACACCATTAAGGTTGCTACGCATCTGAATAACTGGATTAAGGTTGTTAACCCCGATTGATTCAGTAAGTCGGGTGTCTGCTCCTCCGTCACCACTACTGTGCCATCGAACCATCTCCCTGAAATTAACAGGGGAATCTTCAAACCTCGGGTCCCAACGTAATGACTGACAGTTACATACCCATATAGTAGACGATAAATCCTTAAGTTGTTCTCTTGAACATATTTGATCTCCTCTTGCATCGGCAGTACAGAACTTTATGTCTACATAATATTTAATCCCACACAACAAACCAGACGTAGGTAACAGAGAAGGCCACAAGGCGATATCGGCCCGTTTTCCTTCTAGAATCAAAAGTCCTTTGGTTCCCCATTCAGCTTCTGCTGGTTGTTTCTCGGCAACCGTAAAGCATCTTAAGTCAGGACTACCCGGGAATGCATCAAAGTCTACAATTTTTCGTGTCTTCTCCCTGTCGTAGTAGAAGGTTACTCTTAGGTTATAGGCTCTGTCATTGTTGTTGTTATTTTCCAGGGTTATATGTAGAGAACATGATTCTAGGTTCCATGTGGAAGCTTGCGGGCTGCAAGATTCACAAGAGACACTTCGGAGCTGCGGGGGCATTGTAACGATAGTCCCATCGTCGTCAATTGCCCGGACTTTGATGAAGTAGGTGTTGTTTCTTATAAACGCAATTGGAATTGGGAACTCAGCAAGTTCATCACCAAATTTATCTACTCTTAATTCTGGTGTTAAATCTAGAAAAGCAGTTGATTTACCACCAGGCGGGAGACAAATACGATGTAGAGCCATTGATACTACTGTTAATGAAATCATAGTGGCATATTCTGAAATGCCCGTCAGTTTGACCCGGACTTGCTTGTACAGACCCGGCACATCAGGTAGCTGCAAATTACGATAAGGCATTGTACCATTCTTGAAGATTTGTTTGAAGTTTGTCCACTGCCCAGCAGCAAGCGGGTCATTCTGTATATCACTCCCTCGAAAAGCAACAAACACTTTCGCTCCGGTAGGCTTTAGAAACTTGGTAATAAGTTCGAAAATAATAGATCCGGCGATTTCAGAGTCATACTCCGCACTTTCAAGAATACGGGCCGGAATATATGGATCAGTGTCATCGGTCGTTTCTGTCCATCCGGTATATTCCGTGAAATCGGTAAATACCTCTGAGGTAGTGTCGTTTAGCGCCTCTGGTATAGAAAACACAAATGGCCAAATTCTCTGATCAATTGAAAATGCCAGGTTCTCCAGGTTTCTATCAAAGAAAAAATCTACAATCAAATCAGTCAAACATATAGTTCGATTAGTGGTGTTTTTAAGGAGTAATGGTATTTCATTCAGAGAATGAGAATAACCCTCATTGCGAACAGAAGCAAGATACGGGTCCTGCTGGGCCAGAGGAAGAACTCTTGACCCAGGAAGATACGCCATCATAACTTCATAGTCACCAAACCGATCATCGTGCCAGGCAATAAACATCCTGCCAAAGTTGTCCCCGTCAATCGTGGGGCGTAGTGATTTTCCGGGATGGTCGGTAATGCGCTTTGCCAAAAAGTTGGTTTCAGAGTTTGCGTAGTAAATCTCCCATCTTCTATTTCTGTTCGACTGCCAAGACATGTGGACAACATCATTAAAGTCTATGAACATATCAACTAGCTGATTAGTTCCTTCGTTTTCTATCGTGATGTCAGACTGATAGGTGAAATCAAGGGGATTCAAGAAAAATCCGAGTGTATCAGGGTTCTTGGGGTTAAACACACCTATCGGCAAAGAAGACGATGGCGTTGCTGTCCCCGTAATACGTATCTGTTGTATTCCTGTTTCTGAACATTCAAAAGCAATGTATACATCGTTATTGTAATTAACTTTAACGACTGGTCGTGTGCAATGACCTCTCTCGGTCGTAGTTATCGGGATAGGCTCTCCTATGTCCAACCCTTTGAACTTCGACAAGATATCAAAATCAGATCCAGATATAACACTCCAATCAGTGGCAACGATATCTTCAAACCATGTTGCCCCAAATGATGCGGAAGATATTTTGATTCCGCTAATATCTAGCGGTGGTTCAAACGAACCTTCACCCACGCTAGTGTCGCCAGGGAGACCGAGCAAAGGTAATAACCCAGAAGGAGAAATATTGGAAGCTGGTGCTATAAATTCATTTCCGGGCTCCCATTTGAAAAATATCTCATCAAACTCAAATTGGTCAGGGCATCTGTCTGCAACGGCAGAGTGTATAGCCTGAACAAACACCTTCTGTTTGGGAAACTCGCCAGACGAATGAGCAGGACATAGACTTGGCCAATTCCCAGTAAGACCAGGGTTTAAGACCTCTCTGCCGTCCTCTAGAAGGACTTCCATTGCCATTGTACGTTTAAGCAAAAACTTGTCGTCCCCAATAGACGAACAACTGTCTCCTACACAAACAGTCCGGTATACCACATCTGTTGTCCCTAGACTGGCTATTGTGATCAACCTGTTTCCTGAGATTGCCCCTGATATTTGTTCTTCTCTTTCATACTCAGATAGCCTCATCTGCCTGAGATAAACGTTCCACTTCTTATCCTCAAATGCTTGGTAAACCAGGTAAACAAAATGAGCATTTTCGTTTGGATCGGAATAGTTGTATGCTGTTGCTAGGGATGGATATGCCACAGGCACAGCTTCTCCGTTATATATATGTTCCGGAAGTTGTAGTTTTTCATCTACAAAAGTTCTATCTTCAATAACAAATTCATTTCCTATCGTGGTATCTTCATCTTCCGTCGAATCGCCTATCACTCCAGTGTCTTCAAAATCGAAGATAAAGAAACGGACGTTATATACGTCATCACTACTTGGAAATGCATTCGACAATACAGTCCCGGCTGGGGCAAAGAAGCGTATGAACTGACCGATCTCGTCCTCTCCGCACGTCGGGAGAGCCAGTGGAAAGAACTGCTTCTCTAAAGGCCCGTCTTTGAATGCAATAGCATCCTTCCATGTTGTCGGGTCTAATGGGTCCAGATTTGTATCACTTGACAGCAAATGCTTTGGCGGATCTTCGTAAATGTAAATTTTTGCGGTAGTAGTCCACTTGCTATTATGTTGTAGCCTTCCAAACCCGAACTCACGATTAGGAAGCAATTTGTTTCCAAGGCTTGTCCTGAATTGTTGTACCTTGATGATTGTATTCTGATCCATGTCCTCGAAAGCAACTAAACCAATGCCGTTATTAAGAACAACGACAGAAGGATGACGAATACTTGCACATCCAATCCCTGCCTGATGGCATTGGTCATCCAGTAGTTTGGAGGTATCCGGTTCTCCTACAATACATCGGTCTTTTCGGTCGCACTCTAAGTTTGGAGGGTCCCAGGTTGGAGGCGGGTCGATGATTCCTTCGCATTCTTCTAATTTTGCGAGGACTTCGGCCTCGATCTGATCTCGACAATATGTGGTTTCATTACCTTCCACCTTCAAACAACAGTTGCAGCATTCGTCCTTGGCAATGGATGGACAAGCGCAGCAATGTCCGGCTTCTAGTAATTCTCTATGTTCGGGGTTTGTTGGATCCCAGAGGTCGCCATCACACGGATAATTTGGATCACCTGGCGAAGAGTCCACTTCTGGACAACAACAATGATCTGCACATGCCTCAAAGCCCGGTTCAATGAACGCCCTTTTACTCCAACAGTCACACCAAACAGCATCAACAATAGCCCGGGGGGCCATTCCTGCGAAGACGGTGCAAAAATCTGGCCAACAGACAACACCGCAACATTCTCCTGTAGACGGATCATCTGGGCAGTCACAGCCACCACCTGGTATGTCACTACAGCATATCAGATTGGCTTGCTCAGGTTGAATAATAACCACATTACCACAAACGTTAAATTGTAGGGCCTGTTTGCAGAAATCTGGATCTGTACAGTTATCTCCAGGCTTACATTGCCTGATTGGAATTTCAAAACACCATTCAGGTAAATTATTGATACACTCTGTATCAAATGGATCATCTATACACGGATTCTGTATCCCGTCTTTGCAACAAAGACATGCAGGATCATTTCGTCGAATTGGTATCGGTGTGAAATCTAGACAGTCGCAAGAAGAAGGTAGTATGCCAACGATATTAGCAACTTCTGCGAAAACATCTTCGAAAAACTCAAGACTGCCACCAGTAGGAGGAAGTTCAAACGCCAGACCACCTGTAGCAGTACCCATGTCTTGGTTGCCGTTGAATGGGCCGATATAGACTATGGAAAAATTAAGAGCTATCGCCTGATTAATAATTTGTGCTAGGGTAGGCGGCGTATGAGAAGATGCATCTGTTACAACAAACAGTATCTTACTGGTAGCTGGGCTTAAATTATCAAGTAACATTGCCGCCGAAAGTGCTTCAAACTGTGCTTCCGGCTCGTCACCGCCGCCACTGGCAGTTAAGCCATCAAGTTGTTGTTGGAAGGAAGGGATATCGATAGTGAAATCGAAAGGACCAGGGGAAGACCCTGGTTGTTTACTTGAAAATGTCCCATCTGCCTTCCACCCATAGAAAATTACGTCATCTCTGAAAGTGGTCAGAGACAAGTTAGAAAGAACGCCACGTTCAGTTCCCAATACGACAAATCTTTGTAGGCCAGCAGCAACCGAGACAATTTCTTGTCCCATACTACCGGATACGTCGATTACAAAACTAGTATCAAAAAGTACTGGAGTACCACAGCAGCCTGGCCCTGGGGTCAGGTTAATGTTATATGCACATTCAGACGAAGTAACTGTAGCTTCTGATTTACAGAAAAAACCAGCACATGTTACACAAGATAACTCACACGCCCCACCACCACTGCTTTGTTTACAGGAACATTCGCATACATCATATGGCAATACCCACCACGGTTCGTCCGACAGAGTACTGCAATTGACCGTTTCTCCTTGTCCAATACCGCCGATCAGGCCCAAAACGGCAGCACATGCGTCAAGACACACTCCACAAGCTGGGGGAAAAGTCTCTCCTGGAGCTGGTCCGCTGCCGTCCTCGTTGCATGACAAGACAATTTGCTCATGACATCGCAACTGCGCTTCTAACAAAATATCTATGTGGTGACAGCAGCAACATTGTGGGCTACAATCTTCCGGGTCACATGGAGGGCACTGCCCATATTCACATGGATCATCGTCCCCAAATAGACTGATAGCTTGACTACCTGGCCCTCCTGCTGTGCTTTCTTCAAAAAGTGAGGAGCTTAACACTGATACTCTATCAATATATGGTATTCTGATATCGAGAGATGGCGAGTCATAAAGTAACCGCAGGGTCGTAATTATGCGATTTTTACGATCCGCAGGGATCTCATATTCTTCTCTTCCGTGTAAGAAGAACTGATTGTAAACATTAACTAGTTCAAGTTTTTTGTCATCTAATATGGAAGATGGAGTTACGTCAGAACTTAGTGGGACATTGAACGAAACCATCAGGTCCAGCAATTGACCAAAAACCCATTCCTTACCATCCGGGAAAGTAGTACCTATAAACGACAGTGCTTTACCCGGGACAAGAGTTAGTAAAATGTCAAGAACTAGATCTTTATAGCTAATGTCTATAGGCTCTCGTAGACCCCCTAGGGTGATTTTTCCCAAAGAAATTAGATCACTTTCATCAACGATAGCATCCTCAAAAGAGCCACGACTGAGTGCGAACCCCAGGATATCTGTGGCAGTCCATGCCTCAGAAGGAATGATACTTTTGATTGTTGGTTTCTCAGACCTTAATGACGATAGCCCGTTTCCCGGGTCTATGACTTCATCTGTTTCTAGATCTCGAAAAATTGCATCTATATTAAACCGTGCAACATCCCTGACTGAGGCTAAATCTTTAGGATCGAAATTTTCTTGAAGCTCAAATGTCAGAATGAAGTTATCCGACAAAACACTGTATCGATAATCGCTATTTTCGACCTCCTGATTAATAGTAACTTCATTTGAAAGTGTCATATAAAAATCATGAACATCTACTTTTCCGGACAAAACAACATCTATGGTATTCTTGCTTAAGAATTGACTAAGGCCGGTTTGTTCAAACTTAATAGTGTCTCCAAACAGAAAGGCGCGGATATGGTGTGCAGCGGCAGCATTTTTAATGGCCGTTAAAGCGCTATTGGTTTTTTCTGGTAAAATATATGCCAATTCTATTTCTTCCTAGAGCAGCCGCAGCCACCAGCCTTGGCTGGGTGACTGAAAGATCTGATACTCCTACCCGGGTCAGTCAACAAATGATCAACGGACTTTTTTGTGTATACTTTGGAATGGGTCTCGAAAAAACTCTTCTCTTTTTGTATCCCAATTCTCTTCGCTTTACGTTTAGGCGATAGAGTGTTTTGTCGCAGAGCGTGGGAAAACTCTGGGCTAGTCTGTTCTTTTGTCCCAAATGTCTGTATAGACTGGACAACTGCTTGCATCCCTTGTGCCTCATGCAAGAAGGCAGACAGGCGACGCATTTTAATCATGTTGTGAGAAGTTTTCTTATTGAAGGCCGAAAACTCTTTCCAAGTGTGAACCAAATATCTATCGCTCAAAATAAAACTCTGGGGCAAAGGTTTCCCGGTTGGCCCGGCCCGCTTTTGTGCTTGTAGGTTTACAGGCCCTCTCTTAAAAAACAGCCGACTATCCGGCAGTTTGACATATTTCCTGTTCATGAATTTCTGGTAGTCAACCCCTTCAAACTTCACCCAATACACATGGAAAGGATGGATGTTACTTGATTTCAGACTAAGATCTGAGTATAAGACTGTTGCTGGGATTTCAACCAGGGTCGAACCCACTTGGGTAGTTATTTCAAAAGTGCATTTATGCTTACTGTCTTGTGACCGTATACACAGTTCATATCTCTTTTCTACGTCACTCACGACAGTCATTCGTAAAGGAATTTGGTTCGGTATGTCAACCGTTTTATCATGAAATTCTAAATCAAACGGAATGATCTCACTGTCAAGAGATTTGCTTTCGTTGTAGAAAACAAAAACTTCTTTCTCGACTACTGTTTCGCCGCCACGAGTGAGATGTGCTTCGCATCTTATGTCTACACTCACAAAATTCTTGAGACCAACATTCATTTTATCCCGGTTGAAAACGTTGATATGTCCTTCGATAGAGGATACATTTTTAGAAACCGCAATATTTTCATCGATAATCCGGCCACTGTTTACACTTAGAATTTCAAGTTGTTCTTCATTTGACTGGTTAAAAATCTTGATTTCAGCCCTTTCGGCTTTGTCAAATTCTACCACAAATTGCACATCTGTATAAGAATCGGCATGTCCACTCGGAGGGTCTAAAAAGAACTTTATCATGATATTGCCTCGACAAACTTTTTACCAATCACGTCGAAATTGAAATTTTGGTGGACGAAATTGTAAGCAGCTATGGTTTTGTCTCTAATCCCCTTCCGTCTATTTTCAAACACATACCTCATTGCATCACGTATTTCACCAATTCTCATAACAGGCCAGATGCAGTTTGCAAATTGGGGAATACCATCCATGACCGGATAAGTCTTGTAGTGTTTTGGTTCTATATAGGTACAGAGGTTAGGTTTTGCATATTGCAACACACCTCCAAACTTTGTCGTGATAACTGGTATCCCCAAGGCCATGGCGTGGAGTCCTGGTAGACCGAAGCCCTCGCCTAGACTTGCACTTACGTATACATCTCCTTTCCGCATAATCTTGGGTATTTCCTCGAAATCACAAGTGGTTTTTTGTTCAGTATATATAGGAGAAGTGTTCTTAGACCTCCATTCACATGTCAGTTTGATCCGTCTAATCATGGTTTCAAGCTCTTTGGGCTTATCGGTTTTTATGAGCAAACAAACCTCATCACTTTGTTCAAAACCATCGTAAAACGCTTTGATCAGATTTTCCCAGTTTTTCCTGATTTTCCAGGTGCCTAATGAGATGAATGTGAAAAGATCGTATCTCCCTGCGTGTTTGATGTCTTTATTGAACATCTTATTATCAAACGCATGTGGGACAACATAAACTGGCGCGTTTACTCCATTTGACTCAAATATTCTCTTGTTAAACTCACTGGCGGTGATTATCCCGTTCATTTCATTCATCATTTCAACCCATTTTTTGGGTGGATTCATCGTTTCGAATAAACAAACTCCAAAGTGTTTGTCTGCTCCTCGGGCTCTTCTATACCTGTGTGGAATACTGTGGTAGATATTGACCCTAGGTTCGCTCTCTTTCTTTGCCTTTAATGCGGCAAAGATCTGCTTCCGGTCATTGCTTACTCCAAGTACAGCAGCATTCATGTAGACCACTCGAATATCAATTTCGGGAGCCGCCTTGGCAACTGAAAGAACATATTCCTGAGCGGCAATCGAGTAACCGGTTTGATTCATATACATGTGATAATTCAATTGCATAAAGTTCTCCTGGGCAAGGAATTATACAATCAAGTGCGAGAAGGAAATGGGTTTATGGATTGAACAATTGATCGAAATCGCCGGGTGACACATCCCAAGTATTTTGCCCTTGTAATAAACCCAGGGCAACCTGTTTCAGGCGTATTATTCGGTCTCTTCCTTCCACTTCTTCGCTATGCACCGGCTCGGGACTGCCTCTCTTCGTAATAATAAGCATGGGGACAGGATTTTCCTGTCCCGAAGGGCTCCAAGAAAGGAAGGCATCCCCATCGTATTTTCTGCATTCATCATCAGTGAGAAGGCTAACATTATTTTGATTTGTGTAATCTAGCGCCTGGATAACAGTCCAGTCCCAACCGCTTGGATTATCTCCTGGCAACCGTTCTCCCCATCTAGGGGCCTCGTAGTATGCTTTTCGGAATATACGATTAAACCATTTCATGTTGAAATCACCATAGAATCATCAAACTGAACTTTTACGTCATTTATAATACTATAGAGACCCTCACCAAAACTGAAAATTATGTTTCCAACAGCATCAAGTTTGATCACCCTTCCGGATTTGGAAAAACTGCTTTCTGCAACTACATATTGACCTTCGCTATCACTATCAACATCTGACACAACAATGCCTTCAGGACTCACATACTCAAAGGTTGTAGCGTTGGCCCGTGTATCCAAAACTATCACTGCCCCTACAAGAGGTGTCCCTCCATCGAATAGCAACTGGTTAATAACCTGCTTTCTTCGAACCCGTTCGGCATCATCTCCTGCGATAGCTCTGAAATTTAATTCCTCTGGAGTTACATCGCCGACTTGCCCTCCTGGTCGAATTCCGCCAATCAAAAGTGTGAAGTTATCAATCTTATCCACTTTGCCAGGGACAAATGGTGAGAATTTCATTTTGTCGCTTCCAAATATCACATTGTTGTTCTTATCAACTTCAATAATGTCTGACACACTTGTTGTTAGAGAGATTGTTTCTTCTACGCCAGTAGGAAATGCGTATTCTTTCACACCTATCGTTGCGTTGGCAATTATGAAACCATCATCATCCGTTTTGTCGGCGAACGTGGGGCTAAAAATTCCATCGATGTAAGCAAAGTTGCCAATAAAACAGGGGATTCCTAGGCCATTAACAATAGCATCATAGAATACTGAATCTGTGTCGATGCCAGTATCTAGAACATCAGTCGATGCCAACAGACGAGTGTCGTCAACGGGAAGGTTTCTGACTAAACCAGCATTCTGCAAAGACAAATGTATAGGCATTATTTGCCCTTCTGCTCCCACTGTTTCTAATTCAGCAGATGAGAGGCCCAAGATTTTGTCGAAATCTTTGATTAATTGAACTTTCTGAGTTGTCGTTTGTAAAACAATCTTTCCGACATCGACTGTTTTGAAAGATATTTTCTTGCTCCAAACCAGATATAAAATTCCAGTTCTTATATCTATTGTTGCTGCGAAGGGAAATATTTTGCTGCCATGCTCATAGTTAACCGATCCTATGCCAGTGATGAGTTCTCCCTCTTCGGTAATCTCCATAATCCTGTCGTTGAAAGTATCAGCTATTACAAATGTTCGTCCATCTCTACGGATAACCGACCGAGGCTCAAAAAGGGCTGGCAGTGTTACCCTGGTTTGAGCATCTTCAATTGCCTTGAATATTTGATTGGGCGCTACAGGAGCACTATTGGCAAAAATTGCACGCTCTCCCTGGGCAAACTTGTTACCGTCACCTGTCGTTTCTTCGTGTATTTGTTGTACTGAATTTCCAAGCGCAAAATAATACGAATCAACAAAGATAGGGCTAGTAAGAGTGACAGTTGCAGATGCATCGCCCCCGGTGATTGTTAGGTTTTCAGTCTTTATCGCTCTTATGAATTCTGGGAAAGTATCTATCTTAAACCCATCTAATTCTGCATCGGTAAGAATGAGAATTCGCAACGATTCTAAAACAGGAGCACTAAGCCTGTCTCCATCAGGAGTAAATTCTACCTCTATTTCTAAATCAGTTCCTTCTAGGTTGATCACGTCTCCATTAGCTAAGAAGGGTGTAAATTCTGATCTAGTCAGAAACACAGTTCCACTCGCCGATCTTGCTCTAACACGAATTTCTGTACCGGCAGGTTCAATACTGATCCAATCAATGACTGAGAAAGTTACTTGTTTAGCTGTAGAATATCGAAGGGTGAGTTTTCCCTGTTCTGGCAAGAGAATGGCTCGCTGGATGTTTATGAAATCTATGAAGAACGTGAATGGGTTTTCTGTATCATCCGAGAATATTGTGAAGCTTTTTACCTTGCCTCTAAAAGAGACCTGGGCCAAGTCAATAACTCTCATTTCAAAGGCGTTCTCTTGTGGCTCGTCGTTGGTTGTTATTTCATCCTGGTCAAGAACAACAAATTCAGTGCTTTTGTTGCCGTCAGCGTCGGTGAAAAACAACTTAACAGGTCCGTGTAAAGCGTCAAGACATTTAACGTGCAAAACAAAAGAATCGAAATTCCCCCAATCTTGAACAGTGTCAAACTCTTTGACAAACTGTGATCTGAATTCCTGCTGGTGAGAAAACTTTCCTGAGTAGAAACCTTCTATGACGTTTGTAGCTACTGCGTTGGCAGTAATCTTCGCATTGTCCGTAGTAATAACAGTTTCTTTGCGTAGAAGCTCTTGACCACCATCCGCAGTTCCACTCAATAGCTGATCAGGGGCAGTGGCAGTTTCAAAGCCTTCAATTGTAATGATGTTGCTTTCTTCATCCTCATTAAAAGCCAGTGTTATTGTGTCTCCTACAACAACCAAATTCTCCTTTTTGAAAGAAGATTCCCAGGCTAGTGCTGTATCAAAATTAACATAAAATGAAGTCCCTGTAGTAGGGGGAACCCCTCTGATAAAATGCTGTTCTAGATCTATCTCTGCCGTGGAGTTGTCAAAGTCTATGAACGAATTTGAGGTGATACCAGGTATTACCGCAAACTCATTGATCATGTTCTCGTCTACAGTCTTATCATCAAGGAAAAGGGCTGAATCTGGATCATCATATATAAACTTCATGGCCAAAATCAGTTGAAGTAAATTGGCAGTGCCTATCTCGCCAAAGATTTCTTTGTTGGTTGATTCTAGTGTCTTAACAAATGTGTCAAGCTGGGGGTGAGTCAGAAGACCAACATTTGCCAGATCTTGATGATCAAGTAGTGGCAACCGTGATAATTCAAATGTACCTGTCGTAATCTTTTCAGCATCAAAGTCGGCGATGCGGAAAGCGGGTAATTGCCCCTTTACCTCAGACGATAAATCAACTTTAGACGGATTAAGAGCACCGCCTCTGTGTTTGTGCTGCCTGATTGCCGCTTTGATTAGTTCTAAGAAACCTATTTCCTGACGAATGCTGTTATCAATATTTTCAATGGAATTAGCACCAGCAACAACCTGAGCTAATAACAAGAAATTAGGGTCTGTTATGTTTTGAGTGGGAGAAAGAAGGAAATCCACATCTTCTGCGAATGTAGTTCTTCCTTTGGTTCTAGCAAACACGTAGTTGATTGAATTAGGAGAAATGTCAGTGATACTGAATGGAAATTCAGTTCTTGCGGCAGTAAAGTTGATATTGCCAAAACCCTCACTTACACTGATGGTGAATGTTTCTTCAACAGCAACTTCCCATCCCTCGATAACGCCATTCCCAAACACGGACATCAAACCAAATAACTGTTTGTCGATGAAGACAAAGCGATCAATTTCTATTTGACCTGCAAAGTCTGTACCGAGCGCGTCCAGATTGTTATCCTACAGGCTTTTTATCCCGTAGTTCTAACAGTTCACATTCCTGTTAGCTCGGCATATATTTTATACTCTTACGAGCATTCGGGCACTCGTGGCAGGATTATATTTATTCACCTGCTATGCTCTACACTGACAACCAGCCTTGCGTAATCTGGTTGTTTAGCACGGGATCGGCATCTCAGCTTTCCCCGTTTTTGCCCGATTTTAGTTCGGCAATCACTTACCGAAATCGAAGAATCCGAGACCGTAGTATCTAGTTGAACCTGCGATATCTATCCCTCCTATTTCCAGTCCCGCCATTTATATTCAAAACACTTTACTGGGCACGACCCTATATGTGAAAGGAATTTTCTGGCGTGATTTCCGTGAACCCTTAACTTGTAATATATCTTACTGCTTTTATTCACTGTAACCTTGATATCAAATGCCTTCTGAAGCATAGATTTTAGTCTTTCCACCGATTTATGAGTGAAGTTTTCAGTGTGTAATGCTAAATCAAACATATGTGCATGGGCTCTACTGTCGAGGCTGCCATCTCCGAGATACCAATGTAGACATGCGGTCGGAGTAAGTTTAATATCTTCAGGAACGATGGTTTTGATTGATCCGTTTGTATACCACCTCTGATAGAAACTTTTAAACACTATGTTAGAAAACCTAACGCTATAAAACGTTTTGCTTTTGAATCCTGCTTTAGTCTTAGGAGGATCGACCTTAATTTGAGCTTTCGAATTTATCTTCTTCGCAATGATGTCATGAACATACTCAGCATATTCTTTATGGATCGACCCCGCAATGAACGAATATTCGTAACACAATCTATTCTTGACTTTTTTCCGGTATACACACCCGTCACCCAATAGCTCACCATCGATTATTTCACAAAACTCCTTGTCCTCAAGTGGCTTTGTCCAGGAATCTTTCCTTTGGTTTTCGGAATTAACCTGACGGATGAGGTTTGTGTCTCGCACGTATCCCAGTTTTGCAGCTCTAGACCAAATACTTCGCTTGCTGCGATGTGGTAATTTTAGGCATATTTCATCGTAACCTATGCAAGTGTTCGACAGTACCTTATCTTCTGATGGTGTCCATGTTTTATTCATATGTTATTATACATCGTTTGAGAAATCAGTTCCTACTATGATTTCCAAATCTTATAAGATTCTTCACCGAATGCTTCTTCATCAAGTAGTTTTATTCGTTGCGTGTAAATCTTATACATTTGATAATCTTCGCTCGGTTCATACTCTGGGAATCTTTTCTTGTATTTCACACAATCATTTGATGTTTTGCAATTTCCGAACAGTTGTATCCCTTTTTTTAAACTACTAGTCCATTTTTGATGTGAATTAAATACAGTCACAGCTACTTTAGGATTATTCTTTATGTTATTAGAGTGTGTAGAATCAGGATCAGAAAGGAAGAAAAGATTAGCTCTATCATCAAACGCAAAAAACGCCGTGTTTATGTGAACCTCACCCGCAGGGAGTAAAGTAGATATAGAACATAATTCACAATCACCCAAAACATCTAATATATTTGGGAGAATATCTGCGGCCTTTGCATAAGAACTAATTAGAAGCAACTTAAATTCCTCTCCAGCCATAGTTGCGAAGACCGGTTATCTCTTTCTCAAGCAACTGAAGTGCTTCCTGATACATCATACTGCCGTTCGGCTCGTTTGGGTTGTCTATATTCTCCCTAGCTTGATCTAGTTTTGCTACCGCCTGCCCGGCATAATGTTGCAAGTTTGAAAAAGTCCCATGCAACCTTCTGACTTCAACATCCGAAAAATCCGTGGGTTGCGGCCAAGCGGCAAATTCATTTTCATCGAGTTGTGCTGATTTAATTTTTCTCATTGTTAGCTCCTGAACAAACGAAGCACTACGTCACGATTCCAGGGGGAGATCCACATCTTAGACCATTCACACTTCTGCTAATTCTCTTGATGACCATATCATAATCAGGATTGAATCTTCGTAATTCATCTTCTTTTCGAGCAATGTTACTTGCTGTGTTTTCGGTTGCGGGCGTCGGTCTTGCTCGATTAACCAGCTTTCTTCCCCTGACTTTGTTCGCTATAGCCATAATTATTCTCCTCTATTATCTTTATTCGTCGTCACCGTCGTTTCCTGCACCTGAATCAGTCCCACCCTTCCCTTGCAAAATGCCCAAATCACCCAAAAACGGCTTGAGCCACTCGGCTGTAATATTCATCCACCACCTATTAGTGGCTGGATCTAACTCATGGGTTATCTCTGTTATATAGAACAGGTTACTATCAAGTGTAATTATATCCAATGCTTTCAAACCAGGGACACCATACGTCTGAAAACTAACTTGAGCCGGAGGGAATTTCATTCGAGCATAATGCTGAATACCTTTACGTACTCCCTCGATGCTCCCAAATGCACCATTGGATTGGTAGAAAGGTTTTCTGTAACCCAAGAATCCTTCAGCATTCGGGTCCCAAATTTGATCGAAGAAGGTGTAACCTTCGATAATAAACCCTCCTACCCTAGACCCATCACTGAGCAATATGTCATTTCCTGCTGAGAATAGGATTATTTGGTTTACACAATCTTCAACACTCCTTGAGTAGTTGATAACATTATAGACTAAATGGGATGCATGTTTGCACGGATCAAAAACGAAACGAGACGCCTTGAGCTTATCATCGTTGCCGTCAGAAACATTAAAAGGGCTGGTAACAAAATCGAAAATAGGTTTGAATTTAGTTTTATCTTCTTTTGCCAAGAAAGCTGCTTCGATTGCCGGGACATTCTCAAACTTCAATACTCCCCACCTGTCGAAGAAGATAACTTTCGTCGCCAATTGAGCAATCTTTGTAATAGCAGACCAATAGGTTTCTCCATTTTGGAAACGAACAGACGGTGCGGCCACATCAGCAAAACTACCCGGCAAATCAAACGGTCGGCTCAGGCTTTCTTCCCCGTTGTATGTAAATTTCTCACATCCTGCTAAATGTGAATCGCCTAACACCTTCTGTAAATAGCCTAATGGGCGTCGATCAATACCTCTCTTTCTTTGGTCGTCGTCATCAAATCCGGCGAGCTTTGCCAATTCATACACAGCCAACGAATCAGATACAGCGTCAAAAAACGGGGAGTTAAAAATAAACTGGTTCTTAAGTATAGAACTATAGTCCTTAACCGTGAAATTCATGAAAAGCTTATTCACACTTTTTTCTAATGTAGCACCGTATGCTATCCCGGTCATTTGAATCAGCAGGTCGGAATCGTCAGGTCTTTCATTCCGATTGATTTTGTTTCCTGGGGCATCTCTTTCTCCAATTCCATTATCCCACCAGTAAGATATTGTCAGGTAGAAACTCTGGTTATGTAACTTCAAAAGTTTTTGACCTAGAGCATGAAGGTTGTCGTCAATCTGGCCTGGCCCCGGTTGAGTACTCACGGGCAAGAAACTGTCTGGTATGTAGCACCTCACCTGCATTTCATGGTTAATCGTTGTATATCCTTCGGCACTCCAACTATCATTGATGCTTGTAACAAGCGAAGAAATATCGAATTCATCCACAGAATCTTTGAAAGGTTTCTCACCCCCCAATAGCCATAGGTTCCAACTGGGAACAATAGGGGTGACAAAGTTTTCAAATCTCTTCTCGCTAGTGAATCCATTTGGATCAGGATTTAGTTCATCATTGAGTGGTGGCATGGTAACACTACCGGCTTGTAGCAAGATACCAACATCCCATTGAGAGACAAACTCTTTATATGGATAGTTTGCAGTGTTATCTTCAGTTAAACCAAACGGAAATGCTCTCGTCGGTTGGCGAATATTCTGTATTATAGCTCGGTGCCCGTCGCCATCGTCCTTGAAACCTAGTTTCTTTTCGAAGTCTGGCAACAAACCCGTTGTTAGATCTGGTATTGAACTCGGTCTATCAACAACCCATCCTTTGCCCACCTTTTTATATTGGTTTGAGTAGATTTCGTATAGTGGCAATTCTACAGATCTGTTCTTATGATATTCCTGGACCGTAGCAGCATCTACATCATATCCAATGATACGTTCAGTGAACCGGGGGTCCTTAAAAAACCGTGTTTTGATAGAATCATTTCTGTGTTTTATACTATTGCCAAAATGAGCAAAGGTCATATACAGGTCTTCATCCTTTGCTTTGTTAGTGTCTAGCTGTCTATCATGAAACGGGATTACAGTTGAGGGGATATATTTTGTCGGGGAAAAGTTTATCGAACCTGACCAGTTGCCTCCATGAATACGTATTTTCGCAGCAGGGACAATACATGGTTTTAGAACTTTAACGAAGTCAAATCTTTGATCGTCATTGTCAAGCCTGGTAATCACCCACGGAGATCCTTCATACCCACTAAAGGTGATTACTAGACGCCCAAGATGATTACGAACTGAAAATTGAAATGTTTCCTTCCTAAACAGCTCATCACCAGAAACATGTTCATATTCTGACAGGACTCTACACTTTCGTATATATTTCCAATCTTCAGAAGAGGTTAGTATACCGTCCTCAAGCCTTTTAGTGTTGTCCCATTCTTCGCCAAGATGCAGAAAACGAGGTTTCCTTCCTTTGACGATTTCAATGAAATAGTTATGCTCCGGATGGCCTACCCCAATCTCAATTAGGAGATAAGTTTTATGTCTCCACCAGTACTCTTTTCTGGCAGCTTCTTGGGCAGTCTCTCGGGCATCTCCACCTGTTCCGGTAGGTTCGCTCCCTTGTCGATTTGGTGGTATATAGAATGCCTCGTTACTAATGCCGTTCTTCCAGGCCACTCCGGTGTCCCCGGAGTTAGGAACAGACGTAGGCGGTGAAGTAAACGAAATATCATATAGGAGGTACTTGTACTGTTCTTGATTAGTACATGGTGGATCTTTTACTTCTCCAGGATCTACGGAGTCATCAGTGTCTTTGCTCTTTTTTGAGAGCGTAATAAAGAAGTCTTCCCCTTGCCACGTAGGCATAAACTTCTCAAGAGACCAATGAACCGGATTGGTTGTATCTGGTGTTTGTTTGCTAATCATCTCCGGGAAAAATGACCTCTTTCCAGTTGCTCCGTCAACGATTGAAATGCAATCCCATTTCGCAGCCGATTCTAGATCTGCGAGATCGATTTTTCCCTTGCATTTTTGGAGAGGGTCTTCTATTCGGTTTGTAATACCTTTCTCTTGTGCCTCTCGTTTGAGGTTTTCTTTATATTCAGAAGGATGCAAAACTACAACATTCTTAAACAAGTTTCCAATGTGCAACCAAACTTGATGAGGGAAAATGCTTTTTCCGGTGGTTTTATCAACTTTGTCATTCTCGTCAGGAATCTTCCCGTCCCTTTCATACAAACTGTTTGGCCCACTACCAGGCAATCTTCCATCCGCAAGAGCTTCTTCACATGGCACAGGGTCAAGTTCAAAAGTAGGTACACTTATCGCACTATCGCCTTCGCCGATGACTCTGGATCCAGTGAGGCGTTTCGTATGAACCCACATATCGTGAATTTCAAACTGGGGTTTTAATGTCACTGCTCCGGTTTCAAATTGTGCTTTGTTATTTTTATCTTGTAATTGTTCCCCAGTGGCCTTTGAAAATGGGAATGTATAGAATTGATTTGGTCTTGCTAACAGCGGATCATTATCCCAAATTACACATTTTGCACGAGCAATTCCTATATTCCCAGGGATAGCACTTGCCGGAGGCTGAGAATTCGGAACTTCACAATTACCTACATTACAACCGTTAGCCACCACCGCCTCCTATGTCACCTGCACCACCACCAGCGCCAGTCCCACTTCCGCTGCCTGTGCCTGTGCCTGTGCCTGTGCCTGCCCCTGCCGTGCCTGCACCCGCCCCTGAGCTTCCTGTAAATCCGGTTCCTCCAAACCCGCCAGTTACGTCTGTTGGATCGCTTACGATTTGTTCTAGATTAACTGGCTCACTCGATGTGTTTTTCATAAGATCCTCAACATAGAAATTTCGACCATTCCAAAGGGCCGAGCGAAGATCGTTAGATCCATCATGTTTGTAGAAAACTCTGATATTCCCATTGGGTAAGTCATACGCACAAACTCTTTGTGATGATATAGTTCTTCTGTCTTTGAAAGCGTCGATGCCGAACTGGTGGTTGAAAACAATATTGCCCCCGGCCATAATTTCGTTGGTCTCAGTGTTAATGAAACCTTGGATTTCTTCCCGAATATCGGCAGTCTCAAGATTACCATCTACGAAGTGGGCCAAAAGGCCCCGTTCTATAACTTTTTTCACTGCAACCATGCCTGTAAGCAATTTGTCTGAATCGGATGCTAATTCTCGTCTGTGGGCAGCAATACTGAAAAGGGCATCATCAAATATCTTACAGAGCAAACACTCACTGTATATGTAAAACAGAAACACTTTCGATGAATTCGGATGGTAGAATGCATATGGGGCGTCAACACCCAACACCTCTGATTCAGAGTCAATGGTCTCTCCACCTTCTTTTTTATGACGTTTCAGGCGTGACCAATGGACATTGACACCAAATTGGTAATTTTGAGAAGTCTCTAGTGGGTTGGTTCCTTCTAGTTCCTGATCACTTTCATCTGTAGCACTTCGGTCAACGAAATTGGATTCGTTTTCAATATCAACTCTGAGACGCCTTCTGCCGTTTTCTATTGATTCCCATAGACTGTACCAAGACTGTCCATCATCTGTGCTAAAATGACACTGCAATTGGTTGCCGCCCCCGGCTGAATCCTCGGTTTGTCCCATGAAGAAAAGTTGCATTGTCCCTGGTTTTGTTCTGTATGCAGAGAAATTAATGTCTTCTACGTTGCGATTTGTGAACGCCGACAATTTGCCGATAGCAACGGGTTGTTTTCTTACTTTCTTAAGGTCAGGAGTGCTAGTCGTGCCATCTTCAACAAACCTTTCTTCAAATGGTTCAAATATGTTTGTTGTAGTATCCTTTCCGGCTGTCTCTAAGAAGACTTCATCCGTTAGATCACCAGCAGCCGGAAAAGATAGCAAGTCTCTGCGTAACGCTTCCCCGGTTCTAGTAAACTTACTCACCGCTTGTGTGGGAGGAGAACTCTCGCTTCCGCCCGGAGTAAGTCTTTCTTCAAATTTTTCAATGATGAATGAATCGATAAATTTGAACATACTAAAGGGAACCTTTTTGCACATTATTTTTCCGAGAAATTGAAAAAACAGATAACAAGCATTTTGATCATAGGCATGTACCACCATCGGGTTACGAGCTGCGTTGCCGTTGATTTGTTCTATTATACCGTAGTGATAATACCAAGTATCCGCATTATCGTGGCTCTGTATGCAGGAGATTCCATCATCACTATCATTAAAGAAAATGAATAAAGAACTCTTTGAATCCTGGGCCATTGAGACAATATCCGTCTCAAACAACAGACTTTTATTTTCTAGAAATACTAAGTTGTCAAAATCTGGCCTTTCTGCACTCGTGCCTTCAGTAAGAAAATCATTGGCTACAGAATCTTGTAATTGGGTTATCAAGAAATCCTCAATCTGCATTTCCTCTATCCCCTCGCCAACTATCTCTATGGTGTCTCCTTTCATCCAATGATGATCTATCCGCAAATTCCTGGTTTCGGTAGACACAGGGATGGTTATAGAATCAACAACACCCTGAAGACTACTGCCTGCCTTAAAAAGCATGGCAGCCTTAATAGGTTCATCTCCTGGTAACCGGTATTGGAGTTCAATTGATCCATGGAAACCGGTTGAAACAGGTATCGTTATCTTACCAGTCTCAGTTGTTTCAGTGATAGTAATTATTTGATCGTCAGTAAGTTCAGATCGGAATTTCTCTAGGAGTTTTTCGCTCTTGGCTTTATACTGAAAACTACTCAAGGCAGCGTACTGGCTGGCACTCAAAACTCTGCCAGGCTTGAAGCCAGGAGCATCTCCTAGCATGGCACTAATACCCAACAAACTTTCGAATTGAGATGGTGTTGGATCGTCATTATCCGCGATGGGCGGTGGTTCAAGATCAGGACGATATTCCAATTTTCTCATTCCTTCAGATACAAATTCGTTGTTAAACTCGTTCAGGAGGATGAAATTATCATCGTCTATGTGACACGTAAAAGATGACCCGCACCAACTATGGCCCGCCACACAGCTAACCGCACCAGCGGCCCCAGGTGCTCCCTGAATAGCAACTGTACGAGGCCCTATCTGTCCGAAAGTGAAATGTCTCTCCACAAGCATTCTGGTGTCTTTTTCAAATCTCTCGGTCATGATGTTGCTGGCAATGCCGAAGATCGCAATAACATCACCTCTGCCGCCCGAGAAATTACCTAATATCACTGCCCCCTGAACTGCACATTCTACTTCCCCGTTGGCAATTGTCCACCTGGTTACTGGCTGAAATGGTTCGAATTTAGTATTAGACGAACTAACACTAACCATAGCACCTGTTGGCTCGGTCGCAGGACTTTGAATGTCGGGATCATCCATAAAGGGAAATGAAGTGATCTTTCCAGACTTTATGTCTTGTTCTATTTGCTGCGCTAGTGATGCCTCAATGCCAAATTTATCGACATCCCGTTTTTGTAGTGCTTTGGGATGCGTGTTCATATAGACGTGTGCTGCCGCTTTCTCGAAAAGTTTGTACGTTTGAAACTGTTGTCTTCTAAACCAGTCAGCATCTCTAAATACAGTGGTGTTTCCTCCTACTCCAATATTTAGATGATGGGATACACTTCCAACCCTCTGATTGAAATTGATTGCATATTGCGGAAGAGTTGCTCTGTCTTGAATGAAAGCATCCAGTTGTGCTAAAGTCACAATCGGATTGGTTGGAAGAAAACTGAATGTCGATAGATTGCCAGGATTCCCTGATCCAAAATCACCGAGAGAAATTGTTTCTCCTATTTGTCCAATAACACTTGCTGATCCGCCAAGATCACTCAGGGCTGCTGTGAAGTTAGTAGGTACACCGAAAGTCTCTACTGCTCGCCATCCCGCAAGACGAGGAGCCTGCTCTGTACTTACAGGAGCAATTGGCCATTCATAAAACCTGAAGTGAGCAACTTTAATAGTGATCGGAGCACCAAAACATTGTGGAGGAAGTGAAATAGCAATAATCGACCACCTCATATTGATGGACTGTCTAGTGTAATGTTCTTTAACGGCCACAAAGCTCAGATAGATTACGTCACCGGCACGTAATGTCTCTCCTGCGATTGTCGCCCCTTCGGCAGTTCGTCGATCAGCTTTGATTCTAATGAGCTTGCTGCTCGCATCTCGATAACCAGTAGTGTTTTGCAGGTCTCCACTGCCTGCCAAATCTAACGCTGCATTTGCTTTTGATCCACCGTTGTCAAGGCGGTATTCTATCCCTCGCTTGTTGGTTTCGATATTGATGAAGCGGTTGCCCGGGATAACGAGTTGAAACAACTTTCGGAATACTCTGTCCGATTCTTCTTCTTTCCCTTTGATATCTTCAATTTCTTGTTCCGTTAACTCGTTGTTGATAATCGCAGGTGCATCCGTTACAGCAACAACCTCAAATACAAACTCACCAGCGTTGATAATTATGTTTCCAGCTTCATCAAGACTATCCGCCTCTTCGGCGGTAATAATGTGTGCGGCATTTAATCGATTTGCCGTTCGCGCAAAAATAATGATGACATGACTTTGAGGCAGAAACGTGTCAAACTGAACGGAAAATGTTCCACTTTGTGTTAAACCTCCAAGGATGACACCACTGGCCCCTGTTAAGCCAAAAGTTTCCCCAGGGTCAACTATAGGTGGTGAGAAATCGTATGTTCCATCAGATGCCGCATACCAAGTTGTACGGGTAGATGGAAGTAGGTTGGCAGGGTAAACACCTATCTTGTTTGGATATGTGCTGGCCCAGGCAAGATTACATGGTCGAGGGTTAAATCGGCCACATATTCCGAAGAATTCAGGCATATCGGTTTCCTAGCTATGGTGCTGAAGGCATGTTTGAGGCACCACCGAGACCGGGGGTCCTTGACTCAGATGTGATCCCCTCTTCATCTGACACTTGATCTTCTATTGCTTCGGCATAGCCTACTGCTGATTTCGCCGCCTCAGCAATGATCTTCAAATCACCAGACAAACTCTCACCAACCTTAGCTCTGCCTTTTCGGCTTCCAAGGCGGGATCCTGCTTTGTCCGGGATGGTCCTTTCGGCTGGCGCTTTTCTTCCAGCAGCTCTCTCAAGAGCAGCAGGACTTCCAACGGCCGGGGGCAACTGGAGAGGCCCGCCCGGCCCTGTTACTTCTTTTTGCTTTCCGAACAACTTCTCTTGGTCTTTCTTCCACATTTCACCATGGGCTTCCCAATGCTTCTGCATCCTTTCCTTGAAATACTCGCCAATCTTGGCGTCGGCTGCTTTAAACTGTTGTTCGTCGTAAGTTTTCGCCCTTTGGACTTTCGTTTTCTTGGCCATTCTTGCATCACGCCTTGACAGTTCGCCAGGACCTTTGCGGAAGCCTAACCTTCCTGTCATAGCAGTAGAAACAGGGACAGCCTTTCCTCCGACATTCATTAGTTTAACATCAGGATCAGTTTCATGGGCCGTTACTCTTGTGGCGCCTGCTTGCACTCTCCTTGGACCCCATTCTCTGGCGCGTTTAGCAACCGGACCAGTTGCTCCTGCTTTTTCTGCTTCTTCAACAACCTTGTGCTGGGCCACTACTACATTTTGAGTAAGCTGCTCTTGGGCCTTTTGGGTTACTTCTTCTATTTTCTTTTTAGTTGTAGCACTAATCTTAGGAGCACTCTGTTGTTTAGTCCTTTTTCCTAATACTCGCTCAGGTAGGGTAAAATATTCTGCATCGGCATAGTCACTAAAACGTTTGAAACCTTTTGTTTTCTTAGTTCCAGTACCTATAGCAGAGCCTTTTCCAACCAGCCTAGCGGCATTTCCTATTTGTGCTATCCTAGACACCCCTTCTTCTTCTCTTGTTTCACGAACATCACTTGGATCAATCTGTAGCCTCTGAGCAAGGGAACGATATGCTTCTTCTCGAACTGCCCCAATAGCCAAATCAAGAGCTTCACCCGTAAGGCCATGTTTTTCCGCAGATTCCTCGATATATTTTTCAATTCCTGGCAACGTGTTCGTAAAGAAATCAGAAGTATCTCGCTGGGATTGCTCTAGTTTTTTAGTCCCTCTTTCGCCAAATACACTGCTGGCGTCTAATGAATCTATTCCTCCTAGTCTATCTACCTCGGAACCTACAGTTACAATGTAGTGCCGTACTCTCTCTTCGAATTTTCTTGCTTTGGAGAGAACACTCTCAATTGACTTAGAATCTAATCCGGTTTTTTCTGCTCTCTCTAGAATTCCTGCATCTCGGTTAAGTGAGTCTATTTCCTGAGCGACCTCTCTGTACTCAGGCATTTTTGATTTTGTATTTAGAGTACGAACATCTCCACTCGGATCATAAGCCATGCTGCCGAGTCCCATCGTAGCAACATCTAGAGCAATCTGGTGTCCTTGTCCTACTATGCCAGCATCAAAAGCTTTTCCCGTAGACATTGCATCTGGCCTGGTTAGCTCGCTGGCCTTAACCGTCAATTTTTTCTTTTCCATTCTTAGTTTTTCTGCACCAGTGGTTGGAGTTGGCATATTTTTAACTTGCTTTGCATATTTTCGTTCTAGAAAACGAGCACTATCCAATGATGCTTGAAGTTGTAAAACATCATCACTAATACCAGTGTATTCCTCCATAGCATGTTCGGCAACAAAAGGAGCAGCCGCAGCCGCGACAGGTGTCGCAACCCGGCCAACTACCTTCGCCGCTGTCCCAAGAGGACGCAACACCCGACCAGCCTGTGTAGTAGCTTTTCCAACGGCCTGGGAAATGCCAGTCCTGGCTCCTTTAGCCACATCTAGGATTTTTCCACCACCCCTTTGTGCACTTTTAAAGGCTTTTCCCGTGGCAGCACCAGCCCGGTGCATGCGAGTCTTTGGAATTTCGAGCAGTTTTGAGGGAGGATCAGGTATTCTTTGAAGCCCGTGAAGTCCAGGATCAGGTATCCTTTCAAGCCCGTGAAGTCCACGGAAATTACGAACATCCATAGCGAGATCTGGAGCCCGCGGTATGTTCATTCCTCCAACTCTACGTCGCAATGCGTCTTGAACACGATGAGAAGCGCCACCACGAACCGCATACCTGGCCTGTTTCATGGTTATGCCACCAACAGGGCGAGGTGTGGGTGTCTTGTTTAATGGAATAACAAGTTCTGGTCCTGCTTCACCAATTAAGGCGTGCGTAGCTTTTGTGACCAAACCTCCTTGAGCAAATTTCTGATAGGGTCTATGACTGGCAGCCCCAGTTCTAAGGGCCTCACCGGCAGCAGTTTCGCCATACTTGGCATTCTTATCTGGAATCGCACCCATGCGGAGAGTCATAACGTTGGCAAACTCATCAAGTTTGCTGGTGTTTGCGTTGAGAGCCTCCATCATTCCAATTTGACTAGCAATAGTTTCTGCATGCATTGGACCAGCTTCACCAAGCACACCAAGCGTCATTTCCATAACCTGTTGATGCGCTATTGATTGCATTTCATTTCCAAATGCATTAGCAAGTGCCTGACCGCCACGCTCCCACATGTCATCACTGCCAAGTTGCTGTCCACCTAAGGTTTCTAGCATTCCCATGCCACCAGCAGAAAAACGATAAGGCTGAACATCAAATGCTGTTGCTGCTTGCCCGACCTGACCTACCAGGAAGTTCATTTTGAAGATGCCCTTCTCAAGCGCCATCGCCGTGTTGCGCTCCTGAGTGACAATGATCTTCTCAAATTTGCCTGCTCCAAAAGCCTGTGCTTGGACAGCATCTAGATAACCGTCACGGATCTCTCTTAATTGGGCAACTTGCTCGGCTTGGATTTGTCTGATCTGTGTTGCAGTTTTAAGTTGGTTCTTCTGGGCTTTCCATGTACTCTCAGCCGCAACAGCCCCAGCTTCCCTAGCGGCAGCGATATCTTTTGTGTATTCAGCCAGACTGTCTGTAAGTTTCTGTTGTTTTTCAGGATCTAGTTCTGCTTCAATTTCAGCCTTACGTTTTGTTATCTCAGGCATTTTTCGTTTTTCGATGGCGGCAGCAATTCTATATTGTTCTTCTGCGGTTCTGCGGCTCATTGCTTCAAATTGAGATTGAACAGCGAGAACAGATTGTAATTCAGCTTTCTGCTGCTGAAGAGCCTGAACTAGATTTAGTTGTGCTTGTACACCCAAACCAACAGTACCATACAAATTCTTTAGTACGCTAACATTAGCCTGGTATAAATTCTTAGTTAGTTCTGCAAAATGCACTCTTTCTTGTTCTTTCGCTGTAATCTCATCCATTGCAGCAGCGATTGTATTAACGCTATCCTCTTGCAATGCTAACGTGTCTACTAACTTTCTCACTAATGAAGCTCGTCTATCGTCCGCAGCTACAGATCTTGCTGTTGCATCATCTAATGCTTTTTGTGCTGCTTCACGTTCTGGACCCTCGGTCCCTTCGAGTGCCTTTGTAAATTTGTCTACTGCACTCGTTGCTTTAATTTGTTCTGCGGTAGCATCTCGAACTTGTGTTCTGTATGACCTTACTGATGCTCCGCCTTCTCCAAAAGCAGCAACAGCTTTCCTAAATGCATCTATTGCTTGGGACTTAACCATATCGCCTATTGATCGGCCTGCGAGAGATGCATTTGGCCCAAGGGTACTAATCACATTCGCCAGGGAAGTCATTGACGTTCGGAAAAGATTAGCCTGTTCAACTGAGCCTTTTAGCTCGGCGTTGAGCTTCTCTATCATAAGTGCCGGGTCAAGATTTCCAAGCTCCCGAATTTCAGAAGCAAGCTGCTTGACTTTGCTGAGGGCGTTTTGAGTCTCCGTGCTTATCTTGCCAGGGCCGGTGTCCTTGACGGCCTTACTGAGTTTTTGGTACTGCTTATTTACTTCAGCAAGCTGTTTGTTGTAAATTTTGACTTCTTTAGCACCGAGAGTTTCTGCGCTGCGTTTCTTTAACTCCTCGAATCGTTCTTGTATTTCGTGGACACCATCTATGACGGCCCTGTTTTCAAACTCAACTTTTATCTTCTGTTCAACATTCAGCAACCCTGGTCTTTCTAGTCTAACTCCTTCTATTGCCTTTAGTCCTTCTAGTCTTGCCTTTTTAGCCGCTTCCACTCTTGCATAAGCATCCTTCTGTTCTTGAGTGCGAGGTCCGGCTTCAAATCCTGCCTTCTGATACCTTGCTTCATTTTCGGTAGCCTGAATCTGACCACGAATATGCCCAATTCTCGTCAAGTACTCCACTTCTAATTTAAGAGTGTTTAGTTTTCTTTCTGCATTCAAATCTCTTGAGACTAGTTCAGATATTTTCTTCTCTTGGGCGGCAATCTCTTTAAGCTTGTCGAGGCGGGCGTTATAATCTGCCTCGGGCATCTTGTCGAATTTTTCGGAAGGAGCGAAACCTTCTGCTTCAGCAATTCGCATCTTGGCCGCAGATAAGCCCCGCCTCTCACGGCCCAAGCTTGCTGTGTCATCTCCTGCACGAAAAGCATCTTCAATTTTCTTTGTAACCATTAGAAAATCTTGCTGCAACCGACCATATTCAGTGAAGTCCATTCCTTTGGTTCTTTGCGTTCCTCCCTGAAGGGCGATATCAACTTGGGCCTTGCTGTCCTCGATTTGTTGTGCGCTTTCTTTAAGCGTGTCTGTCCACTTTTTGATTGCCAAGCCTGATTCAACAAGACCGGCAAGTACTGCCGCAATTGCTGCACCCCAAGGGCCACCAACAGCAGCACCGCCCGCCGCCGCTCCACCAATCGCTCCGAATGCACCAGTTAGTTCTTTGGCACCTTCTCCTCCTCCCATGGCTCCAGCGATTCCACGGCCAGCGAAGTGTCCTCCGACACCGCCCAGGACAGGCACGGCACCTTTCGCTGCGAACGCGGCCGAAGCGGTAAAGGCCCCCTTAAGAGCAGTGGCAAGCCCATGGGCTCTGACAGAAGCAGCCAGGAGGGCTGTCCCTAGATTAATAGTGAGACCGATTAGGCCACTCAGGGCGGTAGAAACACCTGGGATAAACATCCAAGCAGCAGCTAATAATCCAGCGTATTTAGCAGCGGCCTGGAGAGACTCGGGCCATTTGTTAAACCAATCAAGTAGTTTTTTGATCTCGGAGGTGATGTTGTAGAATACACTAACCGACCATTGTCCCCATTCCTTCAGTTTGGCAATAACTGTTCCAATCTGATCTTGCAGTGCTTTTATTCCACCCGAATCTTTCCACGACTTGAATGACTTGGCAACACTTTCAATTTCATCTCTCAAGAATCTGAATGCACCTTTGACTTCATCCTCAAACACATCAAAGAATGCAACCTGAGCATCATGCCAAAGCTTCTTAAATGCATTCGCCATCTGATTAAGATTACGAATAGGACCAATGAGAGCACTTTCTGTACCTGCAATCTCATCCCTCATCTGGATAAAACCTTGAATAATTGCATTAATTGGTTTTTTATCTGTGACAGACGCTAGGTTTAGGTACATTCGCTCGATAGCTTTGTTGATTCCTCCAAGAGCACCTTCTAAATCTCCAGCATCTTGTGCTTTGAAAACGCCCTTCAAGATCGGGCCGATTGCAGCGACCTCATGCTGCATAAGTCGAAATTGGTCGCCAAAAGCTTTTGTAAGTTCCGAAACTAAATCGCCTGCTATTTCAGGAGAAACGCTTTGGGCCATAGCATCTTGTAGCGACTTAAAGCCTTTTGTGAACTCTACGCTCATGGCTGCCACACCCTGAGCGATGCCCTGTGACATGAATTTTGTCATGGCCTCGCCAAGATCTTGCATAGACACCATGGTGCGGCCCATGGTAGATTCGAGTTGTTCGTATGATCCTCTTAGGACATTTATTGAACGGGACGCGTCAATAGATGCGAATTGGAATTTTTGTAGTTCCCCACCAGTTTGCTTTATGGCCGTCAGTGCATATCCGACAGCGGTCGCCAACATGCCTAAAGGTGCGATGATTCCTGTTCTAACAGCCTTGCCAACGCCGTAGGCAGTCTTGGTTAGGTTCTTAGCGATTGACTGGCCGAGAGCTTTGATGGATTTCTCATATTTGTCCAGATGCTTGCGGCCTTTTTGCAGAGAATTATTGATGTCATTCAGGGATTTGATCGTATCAGCACCCTGAAGAACTTGAGTGTTGATACTTATTAGAACATCTTCTAGGATTTCATCTGGAGATCGTGCCATTGATTAAACTTTAAATGTTCTACGCAACCAGTTTTTACGGCGACCCATTCCTCCCATACCGGGATAGTCGCCTCTCATCTTTTGCGGCAGTCCTTGATTGAGTAAGCCGCTGGTAAAGCCCTTGGGAATCGCTGTTCCAATATCCCATGCGTCACTGAGCATGTCCTGCCAGGTATAACTGGGACGCCTTTTGCCTCGTGATTTGGGCGTTTTGGGCGATTTGGGGTCCAAATGGGCTGTTTCTTCACGGATCGTTTCTTCTTCGTACATAGCTTAAATCTTGCAAAAAATGTAGCGTGTTTCCTTCCTTTTTTGCTTGACAAATCGGTGCAAAGGCTTATACTGCAATCTGGAGACTGAAATGCTATACATTGTCGGCGTACTCGTCGTCCTCGGTCTGGTTGGCGCATTTCTGAAAGCCTTGCCAAGAATAGCAGGGGTTCTAGCAATCATGTTCGTTGTAATCCTCCCCATCCTTTGGTGGGATACAGCATCATGTGCGCGGCCATATGGGGATGTCGGAGATCTCTTTGCGGGGAGGGTTATGGGAAGATATTCAGAACTTAGATTCGCCAAAGAACCCTTTCTCCGTAAATACAACGAAACCGATTGGAACCAATTATACGACAAGTGGAGTTCTAATTTCATTAAGTTCCGTTTCATGGATATTGTTGAACAACATTATCCCCCGGAAGATGAGATTTTCAAGCTCCGTGGCGACATAGAGACTGAATATCCAAAAGCCCTTGCGTTTGCTGAAAGCAAAGTTGGACATGAACTAACATTGCATTCAGAGATGTTTGGAACATTAAAAGTTCAGTCGTTCTTAAAGAAATACAGAAACGATTACTGGACCCTAAGATGGGCAAATGAGAGATTGCTCCGTTATCAAGACAGCGACGAGCCTTTCTATATCTGTCGCAACGCAGAAGAAGTTCTAAAAGTAGATTTTGTCAGACTGGTTAAAGCATTCATGGAAGAAAAGTTCCCCTACCCACATAAATTTTCTGAGCGAGATTATCGCAAATATCTTCGCTTAGCCGAACAAAGAACTGGCCAAACCCTCACTCGCCACAAAGTCTGGTGATCAAGCGATCTTGATCTTCTCCATCGCTGCTGCCACTGCCCCTCTTGCAATTGACGGTTGTAGATTGTTGATGTTCAGTCTATTCACCGGGACTTTCTCTCCATCATCGTCACAAATAGACCAGTCCGTCAACAGACTATGCAGGATGTTGGACTGAAACGCTGTTAGATTAACAGTTCCCTCGGCCGGGTCGATCTGTGATTCTCGGATGATCATGGTGCTGTCCGAATAAGCTGGACGACGAAAGGTGAAGGAGACTTCTTCGGCCTCTTTGTCTTTCGGTACATCGTTCTTGCTCAGAACAATATCGATATTGCCATCATCATCGAAAGCGTAGATTTTGACTTCAACTGAATCGCTACGCTTCACGAACATAGATATTTTACTCATTTTCACTCTCCTTAAGAGTCTACAAATTTTCCTAATGCGGGATCAAAGCGCTGTCGAATCTGTGATTTGTGCGCTCCTCCTCCTTTGGGCCTAAAGAAATCTTCGGCCTTAGGAGCTTTTTTCTTGGCCTTGGGATCGATTCCTTCCAATGCCATCCTGAATTCACGTTCTATATTTTCTTTCACCATTGCCAGCCTGAGATGAACTTGAAAATCGTAATAATCCATAGCCCGAATTTTGTCTAAGTCCATGCTCGTGTAATGAAGTAATAGGCTCTCGTAAATATATGGCAGCGACTCACCATCAGCCGATTTACCCTCAAAGAACCGGTAAGCCGCCTTCTCTAGTTTCCCAGGTCTTCCCCGCTCGCCTCTGTGACTTTCTCGAATTCATTGAGCATTTGTTGGGCCACGGTCGGGTCTAGCAAGTCGATCATTGTTTCATCACAAACAATGGAGACTTTGTTATCATCCACAAGATCCCACCGCTTTAGACACGTCTTGAGCTTCATATCTCTGTAAATAATTGTATCTAGCTCAGTGCGTGTCCTTCCATCGGACATCGGAATTTGCTTCAGCGCCCGGGAGAAAATCATATTTTGATCTTTCCAAGTAAGCCTTTTCCATTGAGTGTTCAATTTACTGATGACTTTCGTGTTAGTTATTGGGGCTCCAGGAACGTCCTCTCCTGTTTTTTCTAATGGTTTTTCCACTTCGGTTTCCATTACGTAACCCTTGGCTTTCCATTCGTCTAGGTCACTTTTTGATTCAACGAAATGAAAAACTGAGTTGCCGTGTTTTTTCACTTCTTCTATATAGAAGATATCAATGCTGACAAATTGTCGGCTCGGGTCCAAAATAATTCCCATGCAAGTTCTCCTTTGAACGCAACTGCACTATTATACCGATACAAATTCTAAAGACGGATATGAAAAACAGACATGGGGCCGAAACCCCATGCTTGTGTTAGTTATGTTATTCCCAGGATGGGAAACTGCAAAGAGATGCGCTAGGAGCGAGGGCTTCGAAACCTTCCTGGTCGTTTCCGAGGGCCAAGAAGTTAACCGTTGTCTCGAAGAGATCGTTGGTCATAGACATTTCTTCAATACGAAATACAATACCTGTCAGACGCTTAGCAAAAATGGCGTTGGCTGGTGCAGCAGTTCCATCTGCCGCTACCCAGTCTCTACGGGTGAATTCAACACCCTGAATGCCTGGCACTTCTGTGGAATTACCGATATAAAATGCGAAGCGAATTTCATGTTTCGACGTAAACTGTTCGGCATTATCTTCTGCCAAAACTCTTAGACGATCCTGCAAACCCATGAGTACAAGGCTTCCAGTAATCTCTCTCTTACCAACGTTCACATCGATTGGGAAGAGAGAACCGTTAAACGAATAGAATCGGTCTGCGTTGTTGTTAATTTCTAGATTAAACTCTCTAACTTGAACTGAGAAGAATAGGTCGTCACCGGCCCGTTCACATGATCCAACGCCGTTAATTGTAACATCGTTCCAAGTTAGTACACGAGCAGGAGACAAGAATCGGGAAATCAGAGGAGTTCCAGTTCCACTGACAATACCTGCCGGGTCATTTGACGCTGTACGAGTTCTTCCTATGACGTTAATATCGAAGCTGACAGCATCTTGCTGAGCAACACTGAGGCCCAGCGTATTTACTACAGCACCATCAAACGTAAATGCGGCATGGTTGGCATACCGAATATCCAAGGTGGTATCGTCAAAGAGCAAGCGGCCCTGATTACCACGAGCAGTTGCCCAACACCAGATGTTATTCAAAAGGCTACCAGAAACGCTATTTGGGTCGCTTAGTTCTGTGGCAGTAGGACAACCGACAGTACCAATCGTTTCCGGATCGGTATCTGCAATAACCGGCATCGTCAAGGTTCCTTCGACTACCTTAGGACCTAACTGATAAACGGTTCGGTCAATACGACCGTCGATAACGTCGGGCATTGTAATGTCTTGAGAAAGGTTAACGTCAGCAGTAGTAACACGGAGAATGTTATCTGCATTCAGTTTTTCGCTCTTCAGTATTACGAACCCCACCCAACCCATGTTGGCGAAATGTTCGGTCCCAACAGGTGCTTGCAGGTTTGGTCCTGCAACCACTGTTTGGTTAGTACTTAGACCAGCTTTTTGGCAATTGGCATCCGCTGTACAAGGCATAGTATAGCTCCTCTAATCCCACTGTTATAGTAGGTTATCGATGTTCTCCGTCTCGATAACAAATCCTGCCTGCGAAGACAGGTTCGCAAACTCTTGTGCAACCTTGAATGAATCATCAAAGTCATCTTTGCGGCCCACGCTTGTTGCCCCAGGAGAGCCATTTGTCGATTTGGCATCGATCCAATCATTAATATCTGAGAACGTCTGCTCAGTGCCAGTAGAATCCTCATTGGCATCAGTTCTTGCTTTATCAAGAACGTGCTGTTGTATTCTTTTAACGGCATTAATCACCGCAGACGGTGCTTGTAAATATATAGTCTGTGACGCTAGATACGCGTTATAGAACGGCTGTAGCAAGTCCAACTCAGGATCAAAAACCTGCAAAAGCACAATTTCATATGCACTTTGAAAGTAGTAGTCGGAGATGCCAGAAACCTGTTTCTGAGCATTTGCGTAGTTCTGAGCGATTTGCTGATAGTTTCCAATTTTAATTGCGCCCATCTAAATTCTCCCTTATACGGTCTCTAGACAAATGACATTATTCGAAGTTTTTACTGTCATAGCCATACTTGTCAATTTATTCAGGAACATTTCCTGACTAATATTTCGTGTAAATTGAGCCAATTCCTGCTTCTGTCCTGCATGCTTTTTGGCATTTTTATACACAGCAAGAATTCTTTCCTTTAGGACATCCGGTTTGCAAACGTGCAAATATGACTCCCCGACTGTCATAAGTTCTATACAGGGTATTGTAAAATAACTCCTTGAAAATTCTTGATTGAAATACTTGGCCAACATTCCAGCGAGATCTCTGTTGGAACCGCAATCGCTCATGAGTGGCCAGCAGCCACATGCCATTGCCTCAAAGACACTGACTGAGCTAGCAGAAACCATCGGCACGGACAGAAATAGATCCGACGCATTCATCTCATCTGCTAACTTATCACCACTAATCCCATCAATTAGAGACACATATTCCTCGGGGACCGTTATAAACTCGTTATCAGGGTCGAATCTGTTTCTTAGAACTTCAAAATCGTACTCTCCGTTGTCGTACATGTTAGTGTGGATGTATAGTTCTATGTTAGGGATACTAGATCTTAGCTCCGAGGCCGCTCTCATGACTGTGGGAATATTGTCAGATTGGAGTCTCTTGTCGCAGACCATTATCCTGAATTTATGTTCCACACCTTTTTTCCGCCGCACCGCGTCACAATCTTTGAGTTTGTAAGTCTTACAATCACAACCCACCATCTGAGTGTCAATGAGGTCTTTTTGGAACAAAACTTTAACTGCCTCGTAAGAAGCATTACTTGAACACAGAACTCCGTCAATATCCTCAAAGACTTCAGTGTGATGCTCACTGACAGGAATGCAATAATTCATTAACACTGCCAGCCAGTTGAATTGATTTGGGTAAAACATTTTTACCGCTTTCATGAACAGAAAATCTGATATGTCGCCGACCGTTATAACGATATCAGGTTTGAGAGACATCATAGTTTCGTACACTATGACAGATTCATCTTGGTCCCTAATAAACGGTGTTATGGGTATATGGTGGGTTTGGCCGTCATGTTCAAAATCGTAATAATACTTACTCTTGCCATCCTCTTCTTTTGGAACGAAATATGTTATGTCATGTCCCCACACCATTGAGGAAACAGAAAAGTCACTAGTATACAGGTGTTTCAGGATGCTTGCATGGATTTTACCACGGGCAGCCAGGACATATGGCGAAAGGCCAATAGTCATGATTTTCATTTTCAATCTCCTTAGAATGTCAGCGGGTCGATGAATGGGGCGTAACGTTTCACCTCTTCTGTCGCCCTGTAAGAAATACGTGCAGCTTTAAGCATCGTATTTTTGTTCACTGTTCCATACGTGGTAGAATACGCAAGAGTGTTGTAGATATGCCTCCGGGGTCTAACAACGTTATCCCCTGCGAAAAATTCTTTTCCGACAGGCACCATTAGTTCATAAACACCATTCCCTAGGCTATCTTTGATACGATTCGGGACCAAGAAATCGACACTTTCAAGGAAAATCCAACCCCGATCACAGGTAAAAAGGTCTTCATCCACTAGTTTTATGGTTGTGTCAGTTGCAACGGCACCCTCAGCTAGGGTCGTTTTAGTAAAGGGTTCTACTAGGGGATAGAACGATCTAAACAATGAGCTTTCAATTGCTTTCACATAGGCATGCATTAGTTCATATTGTGACTCATGATATGCGAGGCCATCAACATACACTGTTATATCTATCTCGAACTGTTCGCTGGTTGATTCCAAGGTTATCCATTCTGATGTTCTGCTTTTAGCATCAATCGTGATGGCCGGAAACTGCTGGATGACTGCCGGATCACCCAAATAGACTGCCTTCAGAAATTCTGTGTTACCACTTTCAAAGCCGAGGAGCTTCTGGACAAAACCAGTTCCGGAAGGCCAATTGGCTATTAGATTGTCCTCAACAACAAGAGTATTTCTATCTGAAATGGTTGCTATGGTGTGTAATTCTGCATCAATTGAACCGCTCTTTCGGACTACAATTTTGTCGCCAATACAAAATCTACGGGTACTCTCGATAGAGATGGTTTTTGTCCCTGACGAGGCAGTATTCGTTAGCGGAATCATTCCCGCTATGAATCGCTCTATGATTCTTCTGACTGCTTTTTGTATGTCTAACACTTGACCCCCTTATGTCCAATTACTTGCGAAGATGCTTGGATATTGAAGCCTTGATCCTTTCCATCTCATCGGCAAGCTCTGGATACTCAAGAGCGGCTTCTGCTGCCTGCGTAGAAGAATAAAGTCTTGTTGTACTCCCATCAATCAAGACCTCATGCCGCATTTCAACAGCATTCTCCAACTGTGCAATCTTATTGATCAGTCTCTTTATCTTCTCAATTCCTTTTATCATTTCGGTTGACTCAGATCTCTGCTGGTTGCATCAAACCCTCGGTCACGTAGTGCATATAAATCGTCCAGCCATGGGTTCCCAAACCGGTCTCCAATCCGCTGTTGTCCTTTCAATATTGCTCTGCCATTGAGGATATCGTTAAGATCGCCCATCGCAAGGTTTCGTAGCTCGTTGCCGAATTCCGACATATTAGGATCAGATTGTGCAGCAAAGAATTTGTCATAAATAAATGATGCTGCATATCGGGCCGAACACTGGTTAATTGGCGGCGGGAATTGCAGACGGAAGACCCTAACTGTACTGCCACTAAAGAAAGTTACGATAGGATCGACTGTTGTGACCCTGTTTTGATCCAACACAGTTAAAATTGTGTGTAATTCTTCAATACCTGTAGCATCATCACGAATAATGATCTGATCGCCAGGCACTAGATTAACAGCGCTGCTTAGCTCTAATATTTGGTTGTATTCGTTGATATCTGCATCTAAAGACCACTGGCCATGTGCTACTTTTGCCAGAGGAGTGACATACATCTGTGAGAGCTTGCCATCGATCTGGTTATCCGCGAGAGATATATAGAATTCGACGACAGTATTGGGGATTCTGTTAACACCGACAGGATCGGTGCTGGCTCCAGGGATGTTGATCAAGTTGATCTTATCACCTGTCGCGTCAGGCCGAGCACTAGTCAAAGCCTGAGCAAGGATTAAATCAACCTCTACTATTGATGCGTAACCGATGACCTGTCCTCCTGAGGACGCTTATTTGTCCTACTATTTCTTGTCGGACTTGGCGGTCGTTTCCTTCTTGGCTTTCTTTTCGATGGCTATGGCCTTAACAAGACACCCATTTGTTACTGAATAGAGCGGGTTGTCTGCCAGTCTGACATTTTTGACTTCAAACGGTAATTCTTGTTTATCCAAAATCGACTTGAATTTACCGATGAAGCCTGGAACACTCGCCGTCCCTCCGGCCACCACTATTTCAAGAGGCGAATCGATTTGGCTATCTAGTTCGTTGAATTTGGTTGAGAAATTTGAAAGTGCATGTTCGATCATGCTTTGGTAGAAAATGTCCAAGGCGGCCTGTCGCATATCGGACATATCAACGTTCTCTAGATCTAGATTTCTCTCCTTATAGCGTGTAATAATAGGAGTATCTACGCCCGCGACCTTAGCAGCCTCTCGATCTATCCAGTCGCCAGACTGGGCTATTGAAAAATTGATTAACGGCATTTTCTTCCAAGCGAAACATACATTACACATTCCTGCGCCAAAGGAAAAGGATATGCCGCTGAACGGAGCCTCTCCTCCTTCTTCATTCGGGTCATCAGCAATGGGACGCTCCGCAAAAATGATCGCCAATGCTTCTGGTATACATTCCACTCTGTATCCCAGTGACTTTATGAAGTTTGTCAATATAGTTCTGTGAAACACAACACTTAGATTGCTGTCTACAGGATTGCCAGGAGAACAAAAACATAACACCTCTCCCTCGTGGCTAGGCTTTCCTAATAAATTCGAGATAAGTCTCTGAATTATCGCGATGCTGAGCTTTTCTTCTCCGGTGTTTAGAATACCATCCTTCATCGGCCGTCGAAGTTCGCTTATGTTGGTTGCCACGAGGTCCCTATTTGCACTACTTGTTTTAATAGTCAAAAGGTTCTTCAAGTTGATTGCGTCTTCTCCGATAATATAGTATTTGTCTTCGTGTCTAGCATACGACCAGTTATTTTCTTTGAGTGTTTCTTCAGTGTCATCTGTGGTGTTTGCTCGCAAGAAAACATTTCGTTGGATGGTATACGTGGAGCCACTCCCAACAACTTCGTCTACTTCTCCTTTGACAAGGAACATTGTTCCAATATCTAAACCAATTGCCATTTCAATTCTCCTTATTCAAGTTCATTTGCAAGATCAGAGGCATCCCGTTTGTTAATGATGTTGATGGTTTTAGTTTTTACGGGGCCACCAGTTTCAATATCACTCGATATTTTTTCAATTGATTTTTGCGAAAGTTCAGCAAATTTTTCTGGGTCAATATTTAAGTCTTGGGTCTGGGTTTTTTGTTGTTGTGGGGCAATCTGTATATTACTGATAGTGTCTCTGATGTCAGAGATCAACGAACCGACACTGCTAGAGACTGCTCTCTTTACTTTATCTTCTATGTCGCCATGTTGCTGTTGTTTGTTCATCTGTTCTGATACCGTTGATTTTATAAGTTCTCTCAATTTTTCTTCGTCAATGCTGTGCTTTTCGATAACCCGCTCCACAACTTTTTCAACAACCTTGGGGGCCTTAGTTCGTATTAAAGTGTGCCTTCCCAGAGCCAGGCGTTTTGTATAAAGAGCTTCACGCAAATCTGCACTAGCATCTATTGAATGCCTTGCAGTCACCCTTTCGAGATCAAGAACTCGCTTAGGCCCAATCTCAACCCGCAGATCAGACAAAATTACAGTTCTGTTGGTAAGGTTATGTATGATATACAAAATTACTTCATCCTCGATTTCGGCATAGGCGGGATATGTGGTTTCGAGAAGTTAATTTCGTTCATTTTACCACACTTGCTGCATGAATAATATACCGCCTGTTGTTTGAAATTAAATTCTATAGTAGCACACTCCAGATCATGGTTGTTGCAATGCCCACAGACACAAATAAGTTCGTTTATTCCAAACTCTGCTGTACCTTCGATTCTCATTTTTCCTAGTGCCATTTTTCACCTCTAATATTCATATTATACAACATAAGTGCTTAAGCAAGCGTCACATTTAGCAGATCAAAAACCTTCTGGATTGGGCTAAAAATCATGGTAGCGTTCGAACCAGCAAAGAGAAGCCCGACAATATTTCCGTTCATATCTAGAACAGCCGAGCCAGAATCTCCACCCGCACTCATCGGCCCTGTGACAAATTGTTCACGGAAGGTGGCTATCTGTCCAGCACCATATTGCACGTTTACGGTAGCATTCGATTGTAAAACTTCGCCAGTAGTGTATTCAGTTGTACGTCCGTATTTTTGGACTTGTAATCCAACGGCCGCCGCTGCAACGCCTTTTGGTTTCCCGATCTGATGTATCTCATCTACGATCTCATCAGTTGGGAATGCTAGGGCGGCATCAACGAAGTTGTCTTCAGCCTGTCTGACTGCTACAAGGCGGTGTTTTCGCCGGAGTAATTTTGCAGCAAGGTTGGCTGTTCCTGCGGCACCTTTTGCAATAGGACACGTAGGCGGTTCAACAGGAGGAACGCCACCGCCGCCCCCAAATTGTATAGGAACAAAATCTTCCAAGAAACCAATACGATCTGCGGTCGATCCTCCATCGGCTGAGCCGGGCTGCCAAATTTCGTCGCCCTTAACCCCTTCATTAGTGTTCGCTAATACGTGGTTGTTGCTCAGAATAAACCGCTCGCCATCTTTTAATACTACACACCCAAATGTTCCGGCAGTAATATTCTTATGGCCTATAGATGTGCCAGGCACGGCTGGGCGGTGCTTCTGTTTTGGATCAAAGCCTGCTTTGATCAATCCTACTTCATATACGTCTACCACAGTTCCGTCTAGGGTAGCCGGAACAAAATCATCTTCTTGAAGTTTACCCTTGTCGATTTTCTTGCTCACTCCGACTACAAGGCAATCCTCATCCGTTTTCTCTCCGTGCTTGTGTCTACATCCACAGCCTACCGAGACTACGTTAGCTTTACTGAGTAAAGACACTTCATATTTCTGCTGTATGGCAGTTAGTTTTCTGAGATCCATCACGTTCTCCTTTTGCGTTTTTTTGATCGCTCCTCGTATTTACCTTCGATCTTATAAATCAAGGGATGTCGAACGATAGCTTCCTGTGTTAGATTTACGAAGCCCACTTCATCGATTCCTTCCAAAAGATCGAAAGCGTCTTCTAGGCCATTCTCAGACTCGATATCTGTCTGCCGTGTATCCCCGCAGATAATCATTTTGCAACCTTCCCCCAATCGAGTCAGGAGCATTCTCATTTGATCGGGGGTAGAATTTTGCATCTCATCGCAAATAACGAATGAATGACGAAACGTTACTCCTCTCATATATGCAAGAGGAATCACCCTAATAGCAGACTCCCGTCCGTTTTTGTTCATAAGTTTATTCATCGATTCTTTTGTAATCTTCTGCAACAAGGCATCGAAGATTGGCATCATGTAGGGATCTATTTTGTCTGTCATGTCGCCAGGCAGGAACCCCAACTTCTCACCTGCCGCTTCGACAACAGGTCTGCTGAAAACTATCTTTTCACACTTGCCCTTAAACAACTGTTGTAGTGCGTATGTTACTGCAAGAAAGGTCTTACCCGTCCCTGCTGGTCCTCGTACAAATGTAATCGTATTAGTCTTAATAACGTTCAGCATTTCCTTTTGTTCTGAGTTTTTTGCTGATACGATAAACTTTGGATTACCTAAAATCTCTTCGTAATTAGAATGTTTTTCGTAACTTGTTACGTTACTGGTAGAACGCTTTCTTGACATACTATCTCCGTTCTTTAGACTTAACTCCCCTGATTTTGCAGAATTGATTCTTTTTCCCCCAGCCAGTTACTATTAAACCACCAAACAATAGGTCTATATCATAGTAGCTGTCAAATTCACATAGCAAGTGTTCTATGATGGTCCAAACACTGTTTTCAATCAAAAAGACCTTTCCGAGTTTTAAGGCTTTGATGCGTAAATCAATAACATCTATGTCGTAGGTATGTTTTATGAAATCCAACCTTTGGTTAATTATATTCCTGACAAACAACTCGTGCCATCCGTTGGAGAAGAAGTCCGTCACAAGGAGTTGTCGGGCATCCTTAGGGATTGACCTAAAATATCTCTCCCGAGCCCTGAGGCTTCGTGTGCCATATTCGGCCCAGAATTCTTCAAATGTCTTATACTTCTTCATTGGAAGTTTCCTGTTCTTTTATACTTCAACTCTCCTTAAATTCCTGCCAAAAAAAGACAGGTTCGGGTAGAACCTGCCTTATATAGTGATACAAGTATATGATAAGGGTTATGAAAACATTGCTGTGTAATTCATTGTTTGTTGCACCCAATTTAATTCGTTGAATGCACTTAATCTGCTTGCAAGTTGACTGGCATCTTCTGACAATTCAATGTAACACTGCTTCCACGGCATCTTTCTTTTTTGCTCGGGCTGGATATTTGCTGATCTTAATAATAGTGTGGTTTTTGGAGCATCAAGAGGAAACTGCAAACTCTCTATAAGCACCATTGCATTTTCAAACTTACGATACTTCTCTAATTCATGTGCTTTACCAACCTTTTTGCTCGTTGCTTTTCCGAGAGCAATCCTGGCTTCTTGCAGTTTCTCTTTTATTTCTTTAATGGCCCCAAAATTTTCTAGCTCTACTTCCCCGTCCTGCTGTGATGCCAAGCGATACAAATGAGGGTTGTCTCCTATCGATACCATGTACTGCCGAGCTTCATACGATTGTTTGAATTGGTCGAGTGTTCTATAGAAGTTATCTTTAAGATTTTTGTACTTAAGTATAAGTTCTACAGGGGATGCAATTTGGCCAGCAGTCAGTACTACATCAGATTCAGTATCTTTCTTTAGTTCGTAACCAAAGGATTTCTTTTCCAGAGATTCGGGAGGGATTGTTGCAGAAACAATAACTCTTCCTTGTGTAAAAATATCACTACGAGGAAGTTTTTTAGTAAACATCGCCCCTTTGGGGACGAATTGGTTAAATCTCCACTCATAGAATTCAACTGGATCGATTGCAGTGTAATAGGCCCCGGGAAGAGGTAGAGCAATTGTCAATGCTTTCTTAAACCAACTCATGGTATTCTCCTGAAGTACCTTGGAAATACCTTCATATGAGCTAATATAGTGTCTAATTTTTTGGAAACCTTCTCGACTTCTTGCTTTTCCACCACTTGGCCTGATACTAGCTTGTTGGCCAGTTGTGTGATCTCTTTGATATTGTTGATGTTCTTTCTCATAGAGCACCTCTTGCCGGGACTGCTGGGCGACCCGGTGTTGCAGGCACAGCAGTGTCAGTCGGTGGAATCTGTGAAACTCCTGGTACATCCTCAACTATGCCATCATCTTGGTAGTCTGGCTGATGCTGTTGCTGCTGCTGGTTATCTAGTACGATGAACGGATTGACGATCTTTCTAACATCGATCCATAGAGATCCATCAAATCCTTCATACCGATTTTGCGTATTGGTCGCTCTTACTGCCACGGGATCTGGCAAATCTTGCACGATATACATGCCTTCCGCCCTAGGGTCTAGCGTTCCGGCTCTGATATCTTTTCGATAGGCAGGATCAACGTTCGCCGATGTCTTGGCATCCTCAAAAAGCTGAGACAAACTTACCGTCACGGTTTCACCTGAGTATTCTGGAGGAAGAAGTGCATCACAGTTTTTTTCTTCTCGCTTAGCTATTTGCTCAGATCTAGATGGGTCGGTGAGTTGATCGAAAGGCAAAGCTGGCCCCGGTTGGTCGTATCTGGTTTCTTCGTCCTTGCGGTGCCCCGATTCATGTTGTATCGTACTTTCCAATTCACACCTAATAAAAGGAATAGCTTCTTTAGCTATTTGGACATCCTCAGCTATTAGTTGTTCAGGAATGACTTGTAGAGTTTGTCCTATATCAGCGGTCAGGTAGGCTGATAAAATTTTGTTGGAATGAATGATCACTGCAAATCCCTTATCTGGAGTTTATCAAGTAGTTTTCCAACAATGTGCTGTGCTTCCCCAATAATATAGAACTTTTGGCTAAAAATATGAATCTCAATTCCTTCAAGTTTTTCAAGTGTCGAAATCATTCTCTTATAGTTGGGAGTATCACCCCAGATATCATCCATATTTTCACTTCCTATTTGGAAAAGAACCTGAGCACGAAATACGAGTCGTATATACCCTTCTTCCTGAATGGCACATGTCATCATCCATTGTAGATGGTTTTCTGTTTCAGGCTCATATCCAAGGTGTTTTTTGATTGTTTGCCAGTGATGAGATTCGTAATCCCAACCCGTTATTAGTCCTCCATCTGGTGCTATCCAATTTCCAACCGAAACGATAAAACCGGCACGATGGGCGATTTCTTCGCATATGATTTCGGACATAAAGCCCTCTTTATCGAGGGAACTGTTCTGTCATTTCCACATTGTCTGTAGCTGTAGGCACGACATCCTGAGAACGAAATACAGAATCGGGGATAATGTTGCGAGGATGGACTTCAAATTGCTCTTCGCTGTCATTTCTTACGATATACCGTCTCATTTCACCGTTGTAGTCTACAACAGTTCCCTTGTTAAACTCTGGTGTAAGAACTACCTTATTATTTTTCCGCCCACGCGTGAAAAACCGAACCTTATCGTTTACCCGAAACCTGCGGTGACGGGCTTCTTTTTGGATTACATCGATAAACCAATTCATCTTATTCCCTCGTCGTATTATACATAGGATAGTCCTTAGACTTCCCATGCAATTTTCTGAAACTCACCATCTAAAGTGATCCATGCCTTTCTATATCCTTCGCTCATATACTCGGCCTGTACCTGCTTTATATATTCCATAAGTTGATCGAGCAACATGGGTTCTGAAATAGCTTCATTTCCTCTTGGCCCAGTGGCCCAAAGAACATATTCCTCGTTCCCTTGCAAATACCTCTCTTGATAGCTCTCTTCCACACCACGGGCACGATCTTGTTCTCTAGCATACCCGTCATCGTATTGGGCACTTTTTATTCTAAACATGCTGACAATCCTTAAATAACGATTTAAACCAGGCACTACCACCACCTGACAACTCATAGGTCATGACAACTACAGTTTTAGTTAGACCATAATAAGGTGTAAGTTTTTCCTTCCGCTTTAACTCAACGATGCGATCCATTCTTCAATAAACATGTTATCTCCAAATAATGTTTACCCCAATTATAGTAGATTCCTTCTCCTTTATGGAAGCCATTGAACTTCATTTACGGCTCGTCCACTGCTGAAATAATTCCTCCATCATTTCAAATCTATTTACACTTAGTTGATACTCGACACTTTCTCTTTCATCAGGACCGATACGAGATCTTCCACTTATCGGCATGAACAACCATTGATCAATTTTATTTCTGATATCTTTCAGTTTAACGACTTGAACGAAATGATCATTCTTGAGGGTTTGCATCTCATCGCCAATCATATCAAAAGCATCCATTTCGTATTCTTCCTCAAGAGTTCTGTCTGGTATCTGCTCTTCTGGCATCCAATCGGCAAATGCATGAGAAATGGTCAAACGGCAATTTGGCTCCATTTGTATAGAACGATTATGGGCCTCATTATCACGGGTTTGACTGTCATCCCATCCGGCGGGTCCATGTTGATAGTTCCACCAGCGATCATATGACTCAAAAGTCGTTTCAACTCTAATTTGAATTTCACCCAACGATTTAGTGAGTACTGACATTTCAGAAGATAATAGATCAGATTGACATATTTTCTGAAGCCAGTTCATTTTGTTATGATACGGCGGGAAAAGGCGAAAACCCTGCCTGTATAAGATCATAGATATCGTTGACAAAAGAGATTTCTCAGGAAATGTGGAATTGGGAACAAGTCAAAAGTCTTATAATATCGCTGTTTATCATCCGCCCTTAAACAGATATCTGAACCAACGTGAGCGTCCGCCGGGGAGCGTGAATTCCGGCACAGTGACAGTCTTCGTCAATCCCAAGTATGGGAACCATTTCTTTTGTTCTAAAATCTTATCCAGCCATTCTTCATAGTCCTTTTTAAGATCACTCATATGCTGGAATATGTCATTGGCCCTTTGCAGGCCGCCAAAAATCTTTGCGGGTTCCTGAAATTGAACGTCCATCATCCATCTACGGAGAGCATCAACTGCTGCTGCATATTCAGCCCCTATTATCCATCGATCAGGGATATCTTCAATAGTATAGACCGACTGAGGTGTCCAAATGTTAATAAGGTTGACCCCCTGCTCGATAAAACTATCAAGTTCTAGGTCTGTAAACCATCTAAAATTGTAATTGACAGTAACTTCATCATGATCAGAAAGCGGGTTTGTAAAATCAATGCGGCCCTTCAAATAGTCCACAGTATATCCAGTCTCTCTTTCATCGCCGTTGATATATACTTGTACTCCTGCTGTTTGATTCCATGGGCCGGATTTGATCCCACCAGGAAACGAAAGTACTGCCCTAGTGTTGTTTCCGTTAAGACGTGCTATCTCCCTAAAGATAGGAATTCTCTGTGAATAGCCGATGAGAGACTCCAGATAGCTTCGCATTGCTACCCGCCGCAGCGTCATTACACCCTGCCCCTTTTCTAATACGACAAACTTCTCCGTAAAGACTGCGGCCGAATCTCCTTGGGCTGTATTAAAGGTGTAATCGATTTGAAGCGTATAACCGCCTGGCGCTGCCGTTTTGGGAATATTCCACGATACAGAGAACTGTCCCAGTTCTATTTTGTCACCAGCGGAAATGGTCTTTTCAAGGCCGCCGTCTGGGTCCAGAATAGTTACTGTGATGTCAGAAGGATCAAACAGTTCTCCATTGATGTCAACGAATGTCAAGAAGAACATTGCAGCCGTTCCGACAACAAAAGAGCCCTGTGAATCTATTGTAGTTGCGCCTGGTGCAGTGATGATTGGTGGTAGGTTCATATTTTAGACTCCGCTCTCAAACATTGCTTCTGTATCGAGTGTACCAAAACCAACCTCTTTCGCATCTCCATTGAGATTCTTGGCATACTTCTTCAGGTGCAATAGCATTTCTCTGGGAGTTCGGCATGGGGTTTTGGGGTTTGATGCCTTGCGATGCCGGGAGAGTATCAGCGCACATATTCCGGACAACATTGGACATGCAAAGCTGGTCCCCCGATCCTTGCAGAATCGGTTATCCAAATGAGTACTATAAATATCGGTTCCTGGCATCGCACAGCTCACGTTTATGCCTCTGGAAGAAAAACGGGCCACTTTATGATTTTTGTTATACGCAGCAACACCAATGACTTCCGGATACCGGGCTGGAAAGGCAACATCATAGTGCCGAGTCCCGGTATTGCCCGATGCTGCCACTATGATAATATTCTTCTGATATGCTCGCCTAATAACCTTGTGGAGAGGCTTGAAGTCAAAGAACATCCCGGCAGATATTGAGATGATGTCAACGCTCTGTTGGATACACCAAGCAATTCCTTTTACCATTGCCGAAGGGTTGCCTCGGCCAGCGTCGTCCATTGATTTGGCGAAAAATAGTCTTGATTTTGGTGCTATTCCAACAATTCCCTCACTATTTTTTTCAGCAGCAATGATTCCTGCGATAAAAGTAGAGTGACCATTTCGATCATTCACGGTTGGAGAGGTTGTAAAGTTTTTTGCTGCAATAGTCAGGTTTTCGGTCTCAAAGTGTTCGCTCTTACCGCTGTCAATAATCGCAATTTTTACGTCTTCTCCCATGGTCTGCTTATGCAGATTAGGGACATTTAGATCTCTCAGGCCCCAGTCATAGACCTCGGACATCGATTGGAGGACAAACTCAGGATGTAGTTTTGGTATGACGAACTGTGGTAGCATTCACTCCTCCTACCACATCATTGAACAATAATACGTCGAAATCCTTGGAAGATTTGGCCTAGGATTGGCAATCTTCAGAGCCGTCGGAATTCAGCCATTCAGTAAATTCTTCTACATTCAAATAGCCAGCCCCTCCGCTGGAAGTGTCTTTATACCCGTTTTTCACATCTTCTGGATAATCTGTTTTGGCCACAAGACCCCAGTCTTCCAGGCTCTTAAATAGTCCTCTCATGTTTTCATATGTATTTGACATCAGCATTTTCTTAAAGAACTTGAATCTGGGATCATTTCTGCCCTTTTCATATTGACGTTCTTCAAGGTCCAGTGTGAATTTCATTGTGGACATGGCTCGGTGATAAATAAGTTTTGCTAATTCACGATCCATCACAAATCTCCCGTTCAACCTTCAACCATTATCTCAATTGCTCCAGGCCCGCCGTGCTCTAGCCCTCCAGTTGACGCGGCTGCTTCGGCTTTGATGTGGGCCGGAACGAGGATAGCGTCGAGTGCCTGTTCGGCTGGAGACTTCTTCTTTGCACCTTTATGTTTATTCGCCTGAACAAAGTCTTCGCCAACAACTTCAAGTTGTCCTTTGCCTATTAGAACTTTAAGTATATTGCTTTCATCAAATACGTCTTCCCCGATTTCATCAATGGGCATAAAATGCCACTTACCCCTCAATACGAGGGCTTCTCCTGTTTTTGTCTTGATGTCCTCAATAACAATAGTTCCATTTGCAGTGGGGTGAATATACCATCTTTTAGTACTATTTTTGGGTTGAGGCTGGCCTGCTTTCGGCGGAGTGAATTCTGTTTGCATAAAACCGGTGAACCTATTCACCTCGTCTTTGGTATTTTGTTCCATGTCTAACTCAGAATCGCCAGTTAACCAATCGGAAAACTGGTTTTTTGTGATAAAATGACCATTCTGCACATAAAGTATATCATCATTGGGCACATAATCCATAATATTTGGATCATTAATACTCACAACTTTTGTGCGATCTCCTTCCGCACATATGTATAATTTCTCGTCATTAGCATCGTAAAATATAATGACCATTGTTAGCTCCTCGTTTGGTTATGAATTTCCCGCAAACGTTCTGATGCGGACTTGGCAGTGTGATTCCAAGTAAAGTTTTCTAGAATCATCTTCTGCAATTTTTTGTTCTTTCTTTTCGCTTCTTTGTAATTATCTACGACACTTCTCATGTATTTGCGTAAACTATTATGTACTCCTTGAGAAGTTAGTGCCGGAAATTGCTGTCCATCCCAATAATGCAAGTGCATTTGTCCTCTCTGGACTGTTTGCAAAGAATCAATCTCTAACATGTAGGAATTGTCTTCACGAAGATATCCTTGTTGCCCCGAGCAATTAGTCATAATCACAGGCAAACCACACATAGAAGCTTCCAGAGGAGGTAAACCACCTCCTTCTCCTCTGGTAGGAAGGACGAAACAATTTGCGGCACGATAGATTTTTGGCATATCCTTTTCCGGAACAACTCTGCTATATCTAACCACATGCGGGAGATCTTTATTAGGAAAATCATCCATAATAAGATCGATGTCGTTTTTAATTTTGTTCCTATGAAATTTGCTTTGCCCTGATTGATAGCGGCTCATAATCAACAGAGACACATTATCGTCAGATGAAAATTCATCAAAATATGCTTTTAATAGAACATCATATCCCTTTCGGTAATTCCATCCAAAAACTGATACGAATACAAAACCCTTTACATTAGGACGAAAATCAAAGCGGGGGCCTGTCTCGGTATAGTGGGACGGGTCTACCCCGGTCACGACAGTGTAAATAGGCTGATCAATATACTTACGCAGAACAGTTGACGACCATTCGCTTGTCACCCAGATTTCATTGTAGTGTTGGCAACATTCAACAAATTGGTCCGGGACCGAGTAAGATTCAATAGTTGTGTAAAGTATTTTGTACTTGCCAGACGAGAAGTCTGCAAATGATGGGATGAGACTGTCAATGAGTATGTGGTGTCGTGATATCTTGTTCTTAGTCAACTTGACTATGGGTTCTAGTTCTTCTTCTTGTAGCTGGTTTTGTCCACGCTTGGGTTCGACTTTGATCTTAAACCCCATAGAGTTTAACTTTGTGGCTAGATTCCGATTGACTTTCCCGTAGCCTCCTGCATCGTAAAATATTCCATGTATCTTTACTTCGATTTCATCAGTAATTCTCGGCAGCGAGGGCAATTCAATGAATTCTTCTTTTTCGTTTTTCTCTGGGATTTTAGCTCGTCTTTTCTCTTCTTGCTGGACAACCTTGTTCTTCAAGTAAACAATCGATGCCTCTATTCTTTCGTTTTCGTCATATTCTGCTACATCAAACATGCCACCGATAATGAATCCTCGAAGGCTTCTTGATTTCTTGAGCAGATCCGGGGTTACACTCTCGGCGTCCCCATTTCGATATGGAATATGGGTATCGATATCTTCAAGGTAAATAGTGTTCTTACTGTTGTTAATGATTTTCATCGTAGTCTCGTCCGTTCATTATACATTTCAACTCGTATAATGGTGCATGGCCGATGAAATCACATTGAACGACCCAGACAAGATAGAGGGCCTTGACACCCTCGTGGCGCAAACCATGGAACCTCTCTACTGGGTGATGGAAGATTCCTTCACGAAGGGCGATGTTAAACTCGGCAAGGACATTTTTACTGAATTTATGTATGCTGCCAAATACAAACCTCATTTGCTAGTAGATGGCCTTAAGGAGGGACACAGGAAACGCCTCAAGAACTTAACTTATGAACTTTTTGGCAATACAGCCATTAAAGAACAAAAAACTATCACGATTAAACATAGCTCAAGTGCCAAGTCCCTGCCCTTTAAGAAAGAAGCAGATCTCCAAATTTACCTCGCCGACAACCCTAGAGTTCTTTCTAGTGCGTTGGGAGAAGAAGTAAGAGTTACTGGGATGGAAGTCGAGACAGATTTTGAATATCGATGTGATATCACGGCTGAAAGTGAAAAAACCTTTTACCCTATTGAACTAAAAATAAGACAAGCCGATCATGCTGTTGTGTCTCAGTGTAACAAATACTGCTTCTACTTTTACAGGAAGCTGCGGTACAGCTTCTATAAAAAGATTCAGGGCATTGTCATAGCTAACGGGTTCTGTGACTGGAGTATTAACGAACTACGCCGTGAAGGTATTTGGATATTTGATATCTTCAAAGAAGGAGATGGTGTTCGTCTATCTAGAATCCATTGACTCCTCTCTAAACCCTTGCAACGGCTTATTTGCATGTCTTCTTTTATGACAGTTTACACAAAGCATAACACATTTCTTTAGTTCTTTTTTAGTATCTTCCCATGGACGACCTTCTCGGAAACTGAAATCTTTTTGAGAGGAGTCAAGATGATGAAAGTCATAAATGCAAGGATCATCTTGCAGTTTACAATCAGTACATTGTCCATTAAAAAGATCTGCGGCCTTCTCTTTTCGTCGGCGACGATATCGCTGATATCTGTTGTTATCGTCATAATAAGAAGTGTGTACTTTTCGATGACAATTTTGGCACAGCAGATCACATTTATCCAGCTCTGTCACCATTGATTCAAATTTATGTCTTCGAGAAGAGATGGCGAAATCTTTTTGAGTTGGGTCTTTGTGGTGAAAACAATAAATATCCGGGCAATCATTTTTTAGGCCACATTTTACACATTTTTCTCCAAGATATTCTATGCACTGCTTCTTTAGATTTTGCCTTCGTATGCGATTTCTTTCGATAACAAGTTCTTTATTTTTTGCATAATATCGTTGTTTTATGACGATAGTTCTTTCGGGATTTTTCTCGCTCCATTCTTTTGCCCGTACAGCCGCTTTGTTTTTATTCTTCTCCATCCAATCTCTCGACATTTGACGAAATTTCTCAGGATTCTTCCAATATTCGTTTTTGCTCGGCATAATAACACTCCTTCCAATAATCAAACTACGCCGCGCAACAGTAAATCCCTTGTATAATAGAAAGTTAATTCGGAGAAACACTATGAACGATTTATCAACCGTTACGACAGACGAGTTGTTACACGCTCTGGCGGAGAGATGCGAAAAAATGCTCTTCCTCGGCTTCCCTTTGGCCAATAAAGCAGAATCAGGAAAAATGAAAGTTCTACCATTTTGGAAGTCAGAGAACGAGTTGGAAGTAATGGGGATGGCAGATCTATTCAAAGATTTTGCCATGAAAAAATCCTGGGATCCACCGGTACGAGAAGGTTGAGGAGGTCAAATGATTATCGATTTCGATAAAGTAACTATTCAGGAAAGAGCACAATGGAGCCAACTACTCATGTGTTTGCATGACAAACAAGTCATTTCTACAAAGACCCTGATCACAGAAATGGGTTTGGATTATGACGAGGAAAAGAAAAGACTGCGGGAAGAAGCTGAAGTCAAAGAGAAAATTGACGAAAAATTCAAAACACCTACCGTCGACCCGGCCGGCGAGCGGTACAGTCCCTAGCCCTCCCAGCTAGTTCCAACGGGAATACCTATTTCGTTAAAAATGTTGCTTACCTTGTTCATGTGGTCTACTTCACGGAGGCCGAAACAAGCAAGGTCAATCTCTGGGATGGATCGGGTCCAACAATATTTTCGATCCGGTAGTTGGCATAAAGAGTTTGCTATTGAAACACATGTTCTTCCCCAATCTCCAGCGTGATAGATTGGAGTTACGAAGTCGTCTAATATTCGTACCTGTGGATCAACCTGATCGCCAACCAACACGAATGATTCGCTAAATCGGTCCAGAGAATCAACGAATTCTTGAAACTCGTCATCATCCAATCTTCTGATATGCGATGAGGTCACGAGAGCAACGCTGCATAATCCATCTTTTCTTTCCGAGGCCGACTTGACTAACCGCCCTTCTATTACACATTTGTTGAGGCCCAATACATCGCTGAACGGGATTGTGACAGGGAAAGACAAAATACGATGATAGTTTGATGATTTTCTTTTTGTTCCGTTTCTAGAGAACTTAAATGTTATGTTGTGATCATCCCGATCCTGCGAAGTAACTTGAAACAGATTGTCGAAACAGAGGTGCACCCCATCCTCTAGGATAACATATGGGATATCCGATGACTGGTACAAAACAAGGGGTTCTATTTTTGTTAACCAAGACATTGTATAATTGAGCGAATTATACTAACATGAAAATTGAACAAAGAATCAATATCAATGCTCACCATGTTTTCGCCGATGCATCCGTTCTGTACGTGTCTTCGTATTCTCATGGGATGGTAGGGATCTTTTCTTTCAACCCACACAGTTTGAAAATGATCTCCGAGTTTGCATTCTATTATGACGCCAATCCTCTCATTCCCCCCTGCGTTGATGAAAGTTGTATCTATTTGCCGTCCAATGATGGTCAAATAATCGGGGTAGACAAGTTTTCCGGCGACACTACCGTCTCGATAGACCTGGGCCTCATGACCCAATTATCTGACATACAACAGAGCAACACACATGTATACGTTCTATGCGGCATCCCAATTACTAACAGGAATAAAATAGATGTAAGCAACATCTGCATCACCGCCAATGACAAAAAATCTGGTAAAAAACAATTCCAAACACGGTCTTTTTCATCTCCAATTCAGTTCTCAGTTAACGGAAACATCTGGGTGGTGGATAACAAAACACTTCTCAAGCTAAGCGATAACTTTGATGTGGAACACAGAACTTCTATTAGTTTTAATCCCAATTTTGCTCCCCTTGTTACTGATGATTATGTCATATTGTGTTCGAATAAGGGTCTTGTAGAGGTCTTAGATCACGACCTGCATTCTATCGTGCGGCTTGTAACCGGATCAACAAGTTCTGTCGGCCCCATCCTTTGTGGTGATATTGTCTTGTGGTTTGTGCATGGGAAGCTTTTGTCTATTGATCCGGAAACACGGTGGTCTGAAACCATATTGAAGTACGAGTTTATTACAAGGTCTTCCGGGTTCACGAGTGGAAGTAACATATATACGACAACTTCCACCGGAAATTTTGTCAAAATACACACACAAACTGGTCATTTGAATGAAGTACATATAATAGATCAGCCATTGGACAACCCAACAGTTGTCGATGACATGGCTTTTGTTAACGCAGAAGGGCAACTACATCAGATATGTCTGAATGCATCCTAAATTTAGATGCTCTTGAGATAGAATCCAGAACTCAAACAGTGTTTTTTGCCACTAACGAGTTTATTCTATACAAGGACAAAAATTCGATAGTGCTCTCATCATGCGATGGAACAGAACTATCTAAATTAAAATGTCCTACTGGCTATCGGGCTTTTGAGTGCTGCGATTTTGGCGATATTCTGGTTTTCATGTTTGCGGGTAAACACATTTCTGTCGTTGACCCATTCGGAATTCCAATACAGTACGAACTTGAGATAGAAAAATTCGGACACAGCATTACTAAGCCATTTTGCAACGGCGACGACATGATTGTTTTTGGAGCACAATCCAAAGATCAAGTTCACTTCATAGGTTATGATTTTATGCGCCGAACACGAAAATTTCAAACGCAATCTTGGAAGATGGCGAAGATCTCAGATATGTTAGTAGACGCTAATCATATCTATGGCCTATTCGACAATGCTTACATAGTGTGTTGTGACGTTAAGACAGGTGAAACTCTCTGGAGCAGATTTGAAACAGGCATTATCAAACCAAAACTATTGCGATACGAAGACGACATACTCTATGCGAGCAGAGGCGTTCTCAAAAGGGCGAGCAAAAAAGGAATCGATAGCATCAAAATTCCGCTGATGCGTGTTTGGACCCTTGAGGCGTTAATAGGGGAGAAACTGTATCTCACTGCGTCAATGGGAAATGATCTGTGTTGTTACGATCTCCGCAAGCAAAAAACAGTTTGGCGAGTCCGTGGTCAAATGCCTATCTTACAGACGTTGTGTCTGAAAGGGATAACAAATGGCAAAATCCACGATGCAATGATTTTACGAATGAAAGGCTTCCTTAGTGTCATTGATCTGACTGTTGGCAGATCGGTACATCTTATTCACTCAGATAGAATAGAGAATGTAAGAAAAACAAGAGACCATGTTTTGATACATAAGCACCAAGGACGGACTGATATGATAGCGAGTGCTAGAAATGAGAATGATTAACCTTGTGTTGTATAGATTAGAAATTCTGTACTACTATTTTCATGATTTCTGGTATTATGAACCAGAAGACATAGATTCGTGTTGTAGAAGATGAAAGTTGCTGACCAAATAGAATTTTGCACAACTGCTACAGTTCGTCCAGAGTTGTTACGACGAACCTATCAATCCTTCTCAGACAACATCGCAGGTGTGAATCTAAAGGATTGTGCGTTGTATATAACTATCGATCCTTTGCCTAAGAAAAGCGACAAGGACGCCATGATCCAAGTCGCCAGTGAATTTTTCGGCGAGGTCCGTTATTACTTTTCTAAAGTGCCACATTTAACCAATGCGGTTAAGAGATGTTTTGCTAAAGTTCAAAAACCATATTCGTTCTATCTCCAAGATGATTGGGTTTTAACACGAGAAGTGGACATGGACAAAATGTTGAAACATTTGGTGGAAATTCACGGAAAAGATAATACGTTTGTGCAGGTTCGATTGCCCACCTCTCATAATCGAGATGTAAAGAAGAGGAACCGTGTGTTCCTTAGTCCTGCCTTGTGGGAAAGTGACCGAGGGGGTTATTTAATAAGCACTCTTGATAGTCGCTTTAATCCAGAGTACCAGCTAAGATTAAGACCGTTCAAATCCAGTTTATGGCCAGAGATCACAAAAGTCTACGTTGAGGACATTGGAAGAGAATGGCTTGATCAATCTCCCTACCGGCGATCATACGGTCAATCAGGTCGCTTCTTTACCAGATGGGTGAAAAAGTAAATGCTAGTCCTGGCCCTAATTGTATTCTCGATAACACTCATTATCACAAAATCTAAAGTTCTTGGCGGTAAACGAGAGTTTGTCGAAAAACGATATCTAGCAGCACAAGTCAATGATCAAAAACCTGGTTCAGAGGGACAAAGACCCACGTTACTCCACGATACGTTCCGGCACGCGCAGATATCTTTTTTAGCCAATTCATTGCTAATCCCCTTTATTGCTTTGGTTATTCATATTTCCTTCTACTAGATAATTTTCAATACAATGTATTAACCAATTCAACCCATACATAATCAACACACTGAATATGTAACCATACGTTGTAAAATAAAATGCTACAATTAATGCCATCCAGAACCCTAAACACATTTCACATGTCCACCAAGCATGCCATATTCTGTGAATAATGCCAGGATTTTGCCCATTGACATTGGCGGCTTTGTATCTCAGCCTTACAAACTCTCGTTTAGGATGAAAAAGTTTTGATTTGTTCACAGTGAGAGTTATCGCAAAAACCACTAACGCACCAGCAAGTATATCAACCATTTCATTTCCCTTCATTCTGCGAGTTTATAAGACATCATAGCTGGGGTAGTATCAGATATTAGATTACGAAGCTTCTTAGTGTCATGAGTAGAAAACACTAAAATATTGTCGGCATTCACCCATAATTTTTGGAATCCAAATCTCTTTCGCAGGGCAGGCTGAATCAAAATTAGTGATTTTCGGGAAAAACAGTTAGTACATAGTCGAGCCTTACTACGCATTATGCTGCCATCATCGCAATACCATACACCTAATCCTAATGCATCAAGCTGTGATATAATACTAACGGGGATCTCTTTTTGGCACGGATAAAAGACATGTTTCATATCTCTGATAAAAGAGTGCGGGATGGTATTGCCATATACATTTTTCCCTCTTTGTCCGGATCGTTTGTCTGTGTATTCGCTTTCACGGATTGGAGCATGAATTAGGTTCCCAAGAAGACTAAATTTCCATTCTAAATATGCTCTCTGTTTTGAACTATGACACATGGTTACATAGTTACAACGATATCCTCTGTTTTGAGGGATATGGGCATCCCCTAAAAGGGAACCCATGAGAACTTGTTTTTGGATAGCGGACACCTCAAAGTCGGATGACACTACGGTATGTTTCTTGGGCCTAATTCCAAAATGTTCAGCTATATATGGAATGTATGCTTTGTTGATTTTTGTTGAAAAAAGGTTTGACGGTGTAATAGAGAACCCAGAAAAGTATACCACACCATCTTTGGCTTTAGCCCTTTTATAAAGAGTACATAAGTTGGAGTTGCACTGCTTATGTTTGGATCTGGCATATTGAATAATGCGGGTATAGTTATGGCCTAAATTTCGAAGCCTGGTGTACTCTGCAAAAGACAATCGGTTGTTGTTTAATTTCCACATATAAGTGTATACCACTGTTGTGCTGAATTTCCTCTATTTTCATCAGAACTTTCGATATTCTCTGTGAGAATACCCACGGACTTGCCCGATGTGCTCCGGGTTCTGGGTTGCTATCCCCGTCTGCCTGATTCTACCAGTCTACGGGCTGTTTGTTGATGTCCTAATCACGTTCGGAACCAACTGGCTTCTCCACTGCCTGGAAAATTTGTTGTTTCAAAGCGGAAAAATAATCGAAAAATTGCTTGACAACTCAGAATAAGCCGTATAATGGAGAGCGTCACGGATTGATCTCAAGCTCCTAAGACGAGGCGAGATTACCCGTCACTCAATGCCAGATCGTTGTTTGTGAAATCAGCGATCGCCCTAACCTTTTGGTTGAGGCGTTAAGGCAGGATTACCGCAGGGCTTTGGCAAGCTACCGGGATTCTGAATCTTACGCCACTTGGCAAGGAGAAAATCATGCCAATTACTACTAGTTCCGCGTTCTCTTACGACAAACTTGACCATTCAAGAAAGAACTCTGGCCATCTTATGGTCACGCTCGATGCACCTGAGCGAGATTTCGACCGGACGCCGTTATGCGCTGTCTTGGTGTTGGACGTATCAACATCCATGGGCTCGCAAATGACAGACGGTAAGAAGTCAAAGATCCAGGGTCTAAAAGAGGTTGCTCGCTGCCTTGTTCAGCAGCTTTCAACCAAAGATGAAGTAGCCATTGTGGCCTACTCTTCCACTTCTGAAATAGTCCTTGAGCGAGTATCCGTGAAGGACAAAAACACGATTAACGCCGCCATCGACAATCTGCGACTAGTTGGTTGTACGAATATCGGTGCAGGGTTGATCGACGGTTTCAAATGCATCAATGACCAATTCAGCGGCGTGAAGAGAGTCTTTTTGGTTTCTGATGGACAGAACAACACCGGCATGGACAATGACCAGCTTAAGAATCTGGTCAAAGGCCGTGGGCAGTACAGCAAGGACGTTGCTGTTTCGACCTTCGGCGTCGGAACCGATTGTGATCAAGAGATGATGGCCGATCTGGCTAAGATGGGTGAAGGTAACTACTACTTCATAAGCGATTCTGCTGACATGAAGAAAACCTTTGCTCGTGAGCTAGGTGGGGCGTTGGCTTGTGATGTTCAGAACATCGAAATCACAATCAGGCCCAATAACGGCAACAAGGTTGAGAAAGTCCTCAATGACTTCAGCGTCGAGGATAAAAAGGGTGTTGCTGTCATTAAAGCCGAAGATCTCTATGTTGGTGAAACCAGACATATCCTCGTAGAGATGTCCGTGAGTGAGGTTGAGCATCCCAAGCCTCGCAAGGTTTCAGTTGCTCGGGTCGAAGTTGAATACTACGACGTGAAGCAGCAGAAAACCTGTTCCGATGAGCACAATGTTAAGGTCCAGTTTGTCACGTCTGATAAAGCAGACAAAGAAGAGAAGCTGGAGATCCGTGAACAGGTTGCTCTCTTGAAGGTTGCTGATGCTGCTCTTAAAGCAGTCGAATACGCCAACATGGGCGACTTCGCCGCTGCTCAGGGTGCTTACGGAGCGGCGCTACATGATGTTGATGAACTTGTCGCAGCCGGATCAGAAGTTTGTAGTTTCATTCAGGACGATGCGGCTGTAGCCATGAGCAACTTCTCGGAGGCTAACTACTCGGCAGAAATTGGAGCAAGAACTTCTTCTGACAGTAGTGGGATGATGAAATGCCGAGCCACTCGTGGCATGTCTGCGAAGTTGTATTCCACGCAATCGACAGATGCCATGGAAGCGGCGTTCGACAATGTTGACGGCTTGGCTGACGAGGTGAATCCATTCCCGGGCATTGCACCGGCACCACATCCAGGTTCGTCGGTCTCTCCTCCGGGCATCGTACAACCGATTGCACCGGCACCATATCCAGGTCCGTCGGTCTCTCCTCCGGTCATTCCTCCCCCTCCGGTCGCGCCAGTCAAGCGCCCGCGCAAGCCTGAGAAGGAAGGGTTCTCAAAGAAAAGGTCTGACAGGATTACCTAGATCATCTCCCCTCAAGGGAGATTAAGGCTATGGAGTGGGGGCGGAATTTCCGCCCCCATTTCCGTTTTTGACCTTTATTTTCATGTACAGCAGTTGTTGAACCGCTTCAATTAGTTCAGGATCAATACTCTCCTGAAAACATTCTATTTCCTCGAACATATCCAATATAAGTCTGTCGAGTGTCTCCATCTTTTCTCTAAGAGACTGCTTCATTAACTTGGCTCCCTCAGGCGCTCAGTTTTATAATCGCCAATAACGCTGCAATGATCGCGCCAATTGCAGTCAAAAAACCAGCAATGACCTTGAACCAGAATCCGACCTTTTTGTAGGATTCGACTTTCTCTTCCAGATCCTCTATTTGGGCATGTTGTTCACTGGCCTGTTTGAGAAGATCGTCGATCTCATCTCTGGTCTTGTCAAGTTTCTCGATACTCTCATCTACTTTGGAAACTATTTCCTTGATATCAAAACGAAACCCATTGGTGAAGAATGATTTAAGTTCCTTCAAAGCAACCGAGTTACCATCGACCGCCCCCTTTAACCCAGTTAGTGCCTGAGTATTGGCAATCTGGCTGTCAATCATTTTTTCTAATACTTCGGCCACAAGGTCGTTATCAGACATTTTGAAGGAACCTCTCCACTATGAACCTAATTCTAATTGGGGTTGACATCCGCCATGACCTTGTTACAATTAAGCCATGTTTAGAGTGATTAGTAAAAATCTAACAAGAACCGCAGCGCTACCAGAGAATATACGCGTACCTCTGGATGCACAAGAGAACAGGATTTTTGAGTTCATTCGATCAGCAATCAACGAGATTCCAGGGCGACCTGTGGCGAGGGTTGCCGGTGGATGGATACGAGACAAGCTTTTGGGCAGGCCCTCGAAAGACATTGACATAACCGTCGAAGGAATGAAGGGGGTAGAGTTCGCCGAACTTCTCAAACAATTTGCTGTGCAGCAGTATGGCGCAGATCAAAAAATCATTGGAACGATCAAGGACACAGAAGCTAGGCCAGAACAGGTCAAGAATTTGGCAGTGGCATTCCTGAGAATTTATGGACAGGATGTAGAGATTCTGAACCTACGAGGGGATGAGGTTTATGAGCCAGGCAGTCGCAACCCAGTGAGTACCAATTTCAACGCGTCACCAGAGGAAGACGCTGTTAGACGTGATCTGACAATTAATTCCATGTTCTACAATATCGTTACTGGCAGAGTGGAGGACTTCACGGGTACGGGCTATGACGATCTAATGACGCTGACTTTGCGGACTCCTCTTGAACCTGTGAAAACGTTTCAGGACGATCCGTTGCGTGTTTTACGGGTCTTACGCTTCAACAGTCGATACCCGCAATCGACTATCGCCCCTGAGGTCATTCAAGCGATGGCCGATGAAGGAGTCCAACAGCAGATCGTTAATCGCCTGATCGATCCCAACAGCCCGCAGGGTATTGTCGCCGAGCGGACGGCAGAAGAAATGCGAAAGATAATGAAGGGAGAGCAACCGGAGACTGCGATCAAGATTATGTACGAGACCGGCTTGCTGACGAAGATGCTTAATTTGCCAGCATCATTTCATCCGCTTGACATGAACCAGATGAATAGGCACCATGATTTAACTGTCATGGAGCATACTCTTGAAGTCCTGCAACATGTCAACAACCTATCCGGTGAATTCGGGTTTGATGACAATCAACGGGTTATGATGAACTTCTCTGCTCTTTTTCATGATCTGGGCAAACTCGATCCACGTTCTCACAAAGCGAAACCTGACGGGACGCGTGGATACTCTGGAAATGAAGGTCCAGATTCTTTGTCCCATCAGCAATCCAGCGCCATCATCTGGCAGAATTTCTCTAAAGCACTAAAACTTAGTGACGAGGAAAGGACGACAATCGGGAGCCTCGTATCGGATCATATGAATCCTCATAGCCATGTCGAAGGAATGCAAGGACAAGTGAGCGACCGAACGTTGCGCCGCTACCTTCGCAAGAACCCCCTCTGGGTTTTTCAGTATGTACATGCAATGGCAGATTCAATGTCCAAGACTCGTGATCCAGATGAGGCCCGGGCCGATCCATACCGAGCCAACCTTGAACGGTTACGAGCGCTAACCCCAAGCGCCGATACTTTTGGAAATGCCCCAAGAGTGCAAGACGCTCTAAACGGGCATGACATCATCAACTTAGTTGGGCTCCCGCCACAACCTCCTACCGGGTTGCCCGGGTATATTGAGGTCGTTAAAGAGCGTATTCGTGAACAACAGGACTTAAATCCAAATCTCACCCGAGATGACGCGGTTGCTATTGTTCAAACAATGGTATCTTCGGGAGAACTGGACGCATACCGTGTATAATTTGGCATGCAAGAGCTACATCTTAAGAAATTAAGACTGAAGAATTTCTGTAATTACGAAGATTACACTTTCGACTTTACCAAGCCAGACGGAAGCCCATACCCATTCGTATGTTTCTTTGGGCCTAATGGAGTTGGCAAATCAACACTCCTTGAAGCCATCTCTCTGCTAACTATGAATCAGTCTGGCAGGCCCATGTCTTATATCCAAGAATCTCTTAAAAAGTTCATTCGAAATATGGACTATAATCCTTCAACTCAAGCACTTCTTGGAAAAACATATGATAAAGAAGGCTACATCTCCGGGGGCGAAGTAGAATTACCTGATATGCTAATCGAGGGCACGTATGGCCTGAACCAAAAAGAGTATGTGGTCATCATAAATCAGCACGGTTGGATTAGAAATGATTTCGCTCCAATTCCCCCAAGTGGATGCGAGCCAGAAGAAGCAAGCGAAATCATGAACAATGGCCCATGGGGTGATGACCACTTGAAATATAGGCAACGGGTTGCTCACTTCGTGTCATCAGATTCGGATTTGTCGCTCAATAAGTTCCAACTTCATGGGTCATATGCAAAAGAATTTGAAGAGATCATCGCCACGATAATGATGTTCCCTACTGAGTGTGTTCGGCCTCCGTCTGTCATGACAGATTTAGACCATGAATTTTGCACTGACTTGGTTATCGTAAAAAAGGATCACCGCATTCATTTCAAACGCATGTCTGCGGGGGAAAAGAAGATTTGTAAGTCATTTAGTAGCATTTTGAACTTGATGCACGCCCTTGAGAATCCGAGATCCGGCGAGGTAAAGATGGGCGGTTGGCCACGTCTATTGTTGATAGATAATTGCGTAATGCATGTGTATTATAATAGACATGTCACCATGGTAGACAAATTAAAACACGTATTCAAAGGGAAACAAATCTTTGCAACCACGCACAGTGGAATCCTCATACAAAGATTCTTGGATGATCAGAACGATCAATTTGAAGAACTATATATAAATCTCGAAGAAATTAACGGGTAAAACATATCTCAAGGAGTGTCAAATTCTCCTAGATTCCCATAATCCTCTTTGCTTCTTTCTAGATTTGCCGAAATAACCTGCCTCGCCATCGCCCAATGTTTTAGGCAATGTAGCCTGTGTAATTCACCATCAGGTTCTTTTCTGTACTTAGCGATTCTTCCGACTGGAGTACCTTCTAAAAATTCAGTTCTTTTGGTAACTTCAAGGTCTATCGTTTTCTTGATAACCTTGTCCCAAAATTTAATAACATCTTGCTTGGATTCATCAGGCATGATATTGGCGGCTAGGTTATAGAGAAGGATGCGATCAAGCATCTTCATATAACCTTCGATTCGCTCTTGATCTGCATTTTGCAGTAGATTCTGGAGGCTTTGAACCACATCATCATCCATTGTTTGCTTGTTCTCCAAGAAAGGAATTATACCCAGACCACCATGCATCCGCGACTTTTTGCTCAATCACTTCTTCGTCCACAAGGAGTACAACCTGATTCCCGGTGTCATCCACGAGCCTTATTCCCTTGATTATACCATTGTTTTGGAGGTATTCTTGTATCTTATTAACAATTATCCGCACGTCTTTTTGACATATTATAGGTTCCATCGTACTATTCCTTTTTCTGGGCATCGTTCCTCTGGCAAGATCGACAAATTTGGGAATGCTCCCGGTCTCGCCGCCAGACAACCCGAGTAGGCAAAAACTTGCCTTCTTCCGTAGGAGTAGTAGTTACGCCACATGATGTGCATATCTTATTGACAATTGTCCGCACGTCTTTTTGGCAGATTATAGGCTCCATTGGTGTCCTCATATTCTAGCGAATGAACTTTTTGCTAACATTGTTCTTTGAGACATTAGCATTATGCTCCAAAGGTTTCTGTCTCGGTAGATCACGTAGTGTAGGTCTGGGTACGGATAGACCTGTTGAATATCCACGTCCTCTGGTTTTATGCTTTCCGTCCAAACAATCTCTCTATGTTGCCATTTATCACTCAATCTGTGTTCGTTTTTTGTCATCACTGATGCAAACCAAGCCCTGATGCGCGCATCTTCAACAGGTTTAACACTTTTGGGATCGATAATGTATTTGGGTTCTCTGCGTTTCTCTAGCTCGTCTTCGGGAGGCGGTGGATCAACTTGAGGCATTCTCGAACTCCTTTGGTATAATTATATGTAAGCATTATACCATTCTGCCGAGGAGGTGTGTGATCCCAACTTACGATTATATCTGTCCGGAATGCGATTTTTGTGCTGAAATATTTCACTCCATGAGTGATATGACAGCAAGACCATGCCCCGAATGCAACGAGAACATGGAAAAACAACTTGGTTGTGGATACTTTATCATTGATTCAGGCAAGCCATCTCTTGAAAAACAAATAAGAGAGCGTGAAGATAGAGCAAAGGAACACAGAAATAGAGCAATCAGTGCCTCTGGTCCTGGACCAGGGTCGGGCAAAGGAAAGGCTCTTGGCGGGCAGCACTATGAAGTAGATAAGACGGATATGATCAAAGCCCTTGCCAAAGATCCTTTGGCTGTCAAAGTTGCCCAAGATGCATTAAAAGGAAGAAAGAAAAATGCAGCCAAAAGTTGAAAAAACTGATGATGAGATACTGTTTAACGGACTGCCGATGTACTTCTACAAAGGCGAGTACGACTACCTCAAACCGGATGACGTAAAATTTCAAAAGACGGACACCGGTATTAAGTTCGGAATAGAGTCACCGATCCCGACCACAATGGTTGTCCCTTGTGAGCACCGCCGACTCATAATCGGCGACGAATACAATTACATCGATACCCGAATTGTTACTAAACACTACTGTGAAGGACCAACGAAAATTCTCGATAACTCGAATTGTACACCTGCTTATAGCCCGGTTATACATATACAGGGAGATGAATCTTACTCATGTTCAGTATTCGGAGAGTGCCTTATATTTTCTTTCGTTAAAGACTACGAACAATACACTAGCATAACTGGGGTCCCAGATCATGGTAAGATAACTTTTCATATCGATGTGTCTCCTAACTACCGAACAAATTTGCATCGACCTAAAGTGAGCCGCCGGATACAACATTATTATGGCCTCCTGGATTTAGGAGAAATAGAACATGTAATATTCCACGGGACTAGACTAGAGAAGAGAGAACCGAATATTAATGATGTCCTGTCTCATGCAAAAAGAGTTCAAAAATATCTAAAGGATGAGGATTTATACTCGGTTATCACTGGCAGCCTTGCCGAGTTGTTGAACGGAATAAATTGTCATGTCCGTGATTGTGATTTTATGCTTAAATCTTATGGTGCTATGATTCATGCTTCTGAGCATCTCCGAAAAAACGGATATAGCCTCATGCAGCAAAACGACAAATGGATCAGTTTGAAATCGAAGTCTGGGAAAACTGTTGACCTTTCATACGACAACTATCGCTTATTACAGTTGCCACACTACATCAGAGAATCCCATGGTTTGAGGTTCTTTGACACAGAGGGCCTATTGTGGTTGGCGATGTCGAATTTATACGAACAAAGCAGGACTCCATACCGCCACAGTTATCCAAGGAACGAGCGTGCTCTTTTTGAGTTGACTAGACATGCATACAAACGAGGAATAACATGCAACACAACAGTTGCCAAGACCCTTGATAATTTGAATGTTTACACAGACAACTGCGTGGCCATGTCGGATCAACTGTCATCTCTCGAAATCCTATTCAAAGACACAAGAATTAATGAACCCTTTAGAGTAAATTGTTTTGGCAACGAAGATCATCGGATATTTTCTGTCATCAATCCTGGGACAGTTGCGAATTTCCGTTTGATTACGGATCTTCACGCTCAGACCGCAACTTGGAAAGATGTTGCAGGCAAGGATCAAAAAGTGAGAATTGACAAGCACGAGAACTTCTCGATGTTTTTTGTCACGGATGTAGATTTGCCTGGCGTTCTTACGTGTGATAAATGAAAATTGAATCTGATAGTTCGTTCTTAGAGATTAGCGACAATGGTGTAGTTACCCACCTTTCTGTCGGAGAAGTCTATCCTTTAACAGTACCAGTGTATCCGTTCGTATTTAAAGAACATTCATTCTATGACACTCAGTGTAAACATTTAGATGACACATCCACTATTCATGTTACTGAGCAGTGCGACAGCTCGATTACGTTTGTAAAGAAGTTTGGAGATTTCCCGGCCCGGTTTAATATACGGATGTTTCCTGATGGATTCGACTATGAAATGAACCTTCCAGACATGAGGGGTTTTCGATACGGGGTAGTCATCCCATGTTCGTCTGAAGAAACAACCAGCCTAGGGGACACACTGTTGTGTCCAATATCTAATTTTCACAGAACCTTTGAAAGAACATACCGAGATCAGCAAATAATCAAGCTTCCTGTGGTAACATGGGAATGGGAAAGTAAGTTTGTGTCTGTATTTCTTCCGATGGCCTATAACTCTCAATTCTTTGTTCATAATCAGGGGGACGAGAACTGCATCAGAATCTCTGTCCATAATGACCAAACGGAATCAATGAAAATACACCTTAGAGTTTTGGCTACACAAGATGGTGCTCAAACTTTGTACTCTAATATGTTCAAAGAATCACGAGCAGTCATTCACAAACGAGATTCTCAGTACCAAACGCTAAGTGATAAATACGGAGTGCAGATAATCACAGAAGTCGATAAAGATATTTTTAGTGATGTGGCCCCACTGATACAGTGGCAACGAGCCACCAGCTCACAACTGGAAAGTTATACTCATACTTTAGTTTCTGAACTGCTTATATATTCAAGAGATTTCTTTAAGAAGGTAGATCTTGATCGGATTGTTCTAACATCCACCATTATAGACTCAGACGGAAAGGAGTTTATGGGCCTTCTAAATGGTAGAGATATAGTTCTTAATATATCACCATCTATCAGCGAATTTCTAAAGAGAAGAACTATACACCATGAAATTTTTCATCTTATAGAAAACAGTTTCCCAGAAATAAAAAATGTTGCAAATGAGAACTATTTTCTTAGCATGGACCCAGAAGAAAATCACTGCGAAACTCGGGCAGAGATATATAGCTTAATGATCACCAACGGGGCATTGTTGCAACAACACACGTCAGAGAACATCAAAAAAGATGTTGATGCTATTCGTAATCTTGTCGATGATCTTGGAATTCTGTCTCCCATCATCATTAACGCTGAAGTATTGTCACTGAGTAAGAGAGACGATAACAAGCCGCAGAAAATCTTCCTTGTGGGTTGCCCATTTTCAGGATTTAATCTGGTAACAAGTGTACTTAATGCTTCTCCGGAGACTTCGCTGATATTTCCATCAGTTTGTCACTTGCTATCCAAGGTCGCCGCCGATGCTAAAACATACCACGGGTTAGATGTAGAACAAACAATAGATAACTATGACAATTCGATATGCGATAAACCTAGAAATATAAGAGTGTATCCTATCCCGATTTGCGGACGTGATATTTCTCTGCTAAGATCGTTGGATTGTCTACAGAACGTCAAGGTCATATGGATTGTCCGTAATCCCATTTCTATCTTGAACTCTCACCCGGAATTCTCCATACGAGATTGGTTTGACGTAAACTCATCAATAAATGACATGTTTCCAGACAAATACACTCTAAGATACGAAGATTTCGTAATGAATGGTCCCGAATCCCTCTTCGGCTATTTGGGTCTAGAATTTGATGATCAATTCCTGTCATACGGAGATTTTGATAGACCTAATTTTCTCCGGTCAGACAATGAATACTTTGTGAAAGGATTTGTTGACAAAGAGTCTATATGTTCTAAAAGAAGAACACCATCTTTAAAAAATACTTGGGATCAAATTGAGTCATATCCTCTGATCGAGAGCCTTGGCTATCAGTGGATTGAGGAGTAGATAATGGGGGGAACGACTACAGGATTATATTCGTTTAACACTGCTGATAAAATATTGATGCATTTACGGGAGGCTGTTGCTTCAACAGACTTTAGTTCTGAAATCAACATATCAGAAATACTGGATCTCTGCCGCAGCGCTCGACACCCAGCTATGGGATGGTTAGTGGATTTTGTTGAACCCAGAAAATCAATGGGCGAGATCAATGATCTGATAGCGCAAATAGATTCGTCTGTTTTCAAATCCTCTGATTCGATAGAGTTGCACGATCATCTTCAGGCTGACGTTTACCAGCTCGCTGGTTTCCAAAATATTCGTTCTAACATGAGAGCAGAAAACGGGGAGGTCAAAGAAGCCCTCTCTGTCCTGGAGAAGTTCAAGGATAAACACCTAGACGACCTAGATCTTTCACGCAAGTCAAATCTGCTTTTTTCTTGTTGCACCGCATTTCTAAGTGATAGGCAATTTCACAAGAGCTATGAATTTTACAGGGACCACTGGTTTCTGCTGAAATACAGTGATCCCTCAGAACGATTTGAGTCGAGTATGTTAGATAATTGGACGCTATTAAACACTATTTACTGGTTTTTTGTAAAGCATGTTCAAGACTTTAGGCACTTTTTGTCGTCACAACTAAAAGTCTACAATAAAGATATATGGAATCACAAAAAGATCTCATTTCTGAATATTCTGAGGGATGATGATACATGGTTGGTTAGTCTTATGGGAACTGGATTCTATGATCATGCCAAAAAAATGATGCCAGATTTACCGGCATACACGGGTCCAAAAAGCTATATCCCCAGAAATGAAAGTCACCAACAACTAGATATGAGCGCTAGGCTTATGACTGACGAGTTTGAAGGATGGCAGCAGGTCTATGCTGAGAAATGGGATTGGCAAATTGTCACAGAAATCAATCGAGGCGGGGACTATGATTACGAGAGGTGTGAGGACTATAAATACTCGTTCTTTCACTGGGATAATAATCACGAGAAAGACGCTAGACAACATGGTAGGTTGCTTGATTTTACGAAAGAACGTGATGGGACGTATCATTGTTTGAAGGAGATCGCTTCCATCTCCTATGTCGGCTGTGCTTTAGCCCCGGTTTACGATGAATTGAGTCAATTAGGAACTACTACGTGCGTTGACATATCCGAACAAGTTTGTTTCGAAATGAACAAAATTGAGATTTACACCGAACACTCACCAGTCGAGCAGTATGTAAAACGAAATAAAGGAGACCTGCTGTTTAGCGCCGATTTGTTTTCGCACTTACCAAGGAATCGTTTGGTCGAAATGCTCGAAGATGCAAGTTACAACTTCAGATACTTGGTTTGCCTTATTGAATTAGGAGATGATGTCAGACATATGAAAGGTTGTTTCGCCCATCGATCTGTAAACTTGCATTATCCGGAAACTCCAACGTGGTACACTAGTATTATAAAAGAGAACTATAACATAATAGATGCCGTGATCGAAGGGCAAAATCTTCTTTACTGTTTACAAAGCACTAATTTTAAGTAACTTTGTTCTACCAAATGCTCTTTCACAATGCATTTCCACACATTCGTCCATGCGGAAAGATGTCGGAACTTGTAAAAAAGCTGACTTGTAGATTACGTTCGTTAAGATCTTATGTATTTCATGTGGTTTAGGCAGGTTCATTATCAGAACAACATCGCACTCTATATGCAAATCAGTCTCCGCTAAATTCTGATTGCTAATTTCCACACCATCTTCTAAGATTTCGCTGATTTCAAGAGCCATATCATAGACGAATGGATCAACCTCATATCCATGCGCGAACCTGGCTCCTCTTCTCATGCCCTCGTGTAAAAAATATCCACAGTGACAACCAACGTCCACAATTCGTTTGCCAGCGATGCCTTCCAAAATAACATCAGCCAGCTCAATCGTCGCTTCATGCCATTTTCCGCGTATCTCTACCACACCTGGCTGAAAAATAACCGGCTGATAGAACTTGAATCTTTTATGTTTTACTATGAACTCTATTGCTTTGTCAACGTTCATGCGTACTCAAAACTGGCAAGTTCTTTGATTTCGGTTGGTTTGTTCGATCTTTTCTTCTGCAATAAGACAGATCGCCATCTTCGATTTCCACCAGCGATAGATATTTGCCTTCCATATGTTCAATTAGATCTTTCTCTATGAGGTGATCCATTTTGTACAAATCAAATCTGGACTGAATCTCTTTTTTGGTCGTAGGCTCCGTGCAAAACTTGACAATTTCTCTGTCTCGTATAGATAGATCATGCACTCTTTTTTCTGAGAACCTTCTATCTAGTATTGTTGTTTCGGAAACAAATCTCAGTGATCTCCATCCGCCGACTTTCCACCTATAGATTAATGATTCTGTCATTAGTTTCTTGCTTCCACAAGTGTGTCTGTCGATATCGTAATCAAAATAATAGGCTATTTTGTCCAGGTCTATATGTTCTGGGTAAATATAGTTGTACTCATGTAAGGGGCGAATATCTGAAAGTAAGTTCTTTTGATAATAGACTCCAAATCTCTCAATAGATATATCGCAGGTGTTTGGAGGGCGAAAATGTGTCAACTTCCTCATAAATAACAGTTGTCTGTCTATCCATTCATCCTCTTCAAATGGGATTTGTGTCAGCAAATTATATGAAACTCTGATATTGAAATACTTACACCATTTTAGTAGTGTAACGCAATTAAGAACACTTTGTCCCTTATCCTGAATCCGAATTAAGTCTCTGTCGAAATTCTCGATTCCGGGCTGTACACACGTAACGCCCGCGTTGGCCAAAGTCTCTATTTCTCTGCCGGTCATATCCGGTTTGACTTCCCAAAAGAACTTTATACCTTCGCCCTTGAGCATCGGCAGCAGAGTTTGTATGTAGGATTTCTCTAGGATGTTATCGACGATGTAGATACGATCTATCTTGTATTCACCCCACTTCTTCCATAGATGAACTATGTCTTTATAGCTATTTTCAGGGGACTTATGCCTAAACTCCATTCCCTCTAGGTTAAGAGAACAAAATTTACACTGTTTCTTTTCTCCGTACCAACATCCTCTCGCAGTTTCATATGGCATGGTTACTGATTCTTCTTTGCCAATCAGATTAAAGAAATCACTGTAATCTGGGCACGGTGATTGGTTCATATCGTGCAAGATTGACGAACCATGACAAACAACGTCTTTGCCATCCTTATACGCAAAACCTTTGATGGAAGGCGGCAGTGGTTCACCATCCCGTAGAGATTGCATCACAGCCCTGAAGCTCTCTTCGGCCTCTCCCGTAAAAACGATATCCATCCAATCAACCTTAGATAGAAATTCAAGAGTTGCACTTTCGAACAAATTCGCACCACCATACATTGTGATGATATTTGGAAACTTTGTCTTGATGTGCCTACCGAGACACAAGGCCGAGGATATTTGATCAAACACACAAGTAAAAGCAATTATCTCGTACTCGTTCCAATCTCGGCTGTTGACAATTTCGTCTATAAATTTCTCAGCTTCAAATCTGGCTTCGTGCTCTCCATCAAAGTGTTCGTATCCAGTATCCACTAGCCGACGTTCACCCCAAGTTTTGCGAGCAAATATCCACTCAGGCAATAACCTCGGGCTTTTGCTTGCTAATATGTAATAAGAACTATGGCCGATTCGCTCAGCAAATTCTCTATTAAAATAGAACGTATCTGATTCCACTTCTAACGAGTTTAAGATGCTCTTCAAGATGCCCAGTTGGATTGAGGGCCTTTCCCGGCTAGCGAACGGCATGTTTATGAGAGCAACCTTCATTCCAAATTATACGTGCGGTATAATTCAATATGAAACGAATTGCGGTAGTTTTTGGTTTTTCGGAAAGAGGAACCTCACTCGCAGAGCAATTCATCCTATCCTTTGATAAGAACATAATTTCTGAAATTAAAGAACATGATGTAAGGTTTGACATTCATGCCTTCAAGTGCAATTTCGACGTACTGACTACCCCCTGGGGTAAAGAGGGGACATTTGAATATCAGCCCTTCAAGAATGCCTGGGATTTTGACCACATACACACAAATGCTGATATATTTTTGCACGACTGCTATTTAGATTCATTCGATAGAAAATACCTTTTCCCTGATATCGGTATTTATCAAGAGTTTCTCGATAAGTATGTCCCTAGCGCTGGTTACGACTATATAATGTTCTGTCATGATGATATTGCGTTCTTTAACAAATGTCCAATGATTGACGCCATCATCAATATAGTTGAATCAGGAAGATACAACATAGTTTGTAATATAAGTGTCAACTGCAACGAAGATGTGAGCATCCGGTTTCATCCTGCCATGGTATTTTTACCAGCACCGATTATAATGGAAGCTAACTTATCATTCATAAACGATTTAGAACTGCTGGACTCTAACAATTTCAAGGTCAATGCAGATGGCGGAGCTAAGCTGCTCAACTCTTATTACAATAATGAAAATAGAACTCAGAAAAAACCCTTCGTCAATCTGCCAGAGGAATGGTACACACATATCCGTGGTTATGGCGATACAGGAGTAGAGTTTGCTTACATCCTGGGAAGAACGTCTCGTCACGAATTTTACGGGCGAATAGAAGAGGCAAAACGAAACGTGGACTTTATGCTCTATGGTAATTCATGAAGCAAAAAATGGTCGGTATAGCTTTAGTGTGAGCGACCTAGGCGATATTAATCGTTTCAGGCTCGATGGCTTAGAACTTGTTAACGAAGTCCCAATATACTCATGCTTACATATTGATTACTCCAGAAAAAACCCCGAGTGTACACCTTTTGATTCCTTGCTTGTTGATGCCTTCCATGCTGACCCCGGGGGAATATCATTCAGTAAGGTGTTTAGGCACCCTGTTCTCGGAATTGAAATCACAGTCGATTACTTTATAGAATGGGGTGACGATGGGATAAAGATAGGGGCTTTTCTTCGAAAGAGGATGGATAACATTCGCTTCGGTTTTGTTCTACCTGTGCATGATGCATCATTTTATAATGTCGAACAACCTCATCCCGTCATTAATTTCTCCCGTTTTTGGCAACGACGATGGACTGATCAAACATACCTTGATATTCCGATGGTTAAACTGTCACATGAAAAAACCAACATTTATGCCGCACTCCCTATAGATTACAACTCACAATTCTTTTTGCATGAACAAAATGGGCAATCTTGCTGTAAGACATCTGTCAATTCATTGCATTCTATGTGTATCGAAATCCAACTTTTTTCTGATGAAAAAGAGCACAGAGATGCATATTTGCACAAATATCCACAATCCGATAGTTTTGTGTTGTTCTGGAAAACAATAGTCAAGAAAATCACCGTTGTTCATGGGATATCCGTGTCCTGGGATGTTGCTTGGAATGCCGAAACAATAAAGTTCGATAAAGCCAACGCAGCAACAGTAGAACCGGCAATTGAAAAAATAAGTTCAGAACTATCTAAATGTCCTTGGAAATTATCAGAAATCGGCGTCGTCGAAATTATTCTGGCGACTAATATAGAGAATCCAAAAACAAAAGACCCTCTGCTAGGGTTCCGGTATCAATCGATCATAGTTTTGGATGCTAACGCTCCTGATCTTTGGCTCGTGGAAACTGTTCACCATGAAATATTTCATTTCTTGGAGTCACAGGCAACAGATGAAGTTATTAAAGAATGGGACAGACATACTGATGTGCCGATCTTCCTAACAAACGATAAGGGATTCTTTGAAGAATCGTGTATACTCTATAGTAAAATGATGGCCGATCCCTCGTTTATCGAGAGCCTCGCTGGCGAATTAGAAGATGTGCATGCTAGATGTAAACTTATCGAAAAGATTTGCCATGATACGACTGGTGCGTTCCTGGATTGGAAATCTACTATGAAATCAACCTTTAATCTGTCACACGAAGGGACAGCGCTCGCGGCTGCAAGCTTGAAATCAGTCATCGAGCAACGAAAATCAGCCAACCAGACAACGCTTATTTGCGGCATGGACGGCTGTGGCTTAAGTTTGCTGAAAAGGTACTTCGAACATAATGATGTTCCTATTGTTGATGAACCATTACAGATCCCTAGCGTTAGCTTCCATAAGTTGGATCATCCTGCCCATTTAAAAGAACTATGTGATAAATTTGAGAGTAATGTACTCTTTATGGTACGACACCCACAGTACCATATTTGGATCTCTCACAAAAAATCACCCAAGAACGATCTCAAAGACGTTGTTCCGTTTGAACTTCAACGCTGGATTGATATTAATTCGTCTGTTTTGGGTTCTGAATTCGTGTACACGATATTGAAGTATGAAGATCTCCTAATGGATGATTCAAGTATAATACAAAGAGTGTTCAAATTTACAGGTTGTGAAATAAAACACTTTGAAAGTTTCATTGATTATGACTTAGACAACGACATGCAGCCGCTTCCGTATGTTAAACAAATGATAACGAAACTCAGGGATAATGATATAATGACCAAAACAAGATATTTGGGAGTGTATTAATTGGCAACAGAAAATGATCAACATGGCCCTACGGGTATGGAAAGCTCTAGAAGAGTTGAACTATTTTCCACAACTATCATCGGTGACCCCGTGCCTGACGACGGAGGCGCTACTTCTGAGATATCAAGCATCGAGGGCGCCAATCGTCTTACTAATGTATTCTACAGAGAGTTTTCATGGCTCCGTCATCCTCGTCTAATTCTCAAATCTGTTGAGTTGATGCGGCCTTTTCTCGATAATATGCACCAAATAGACGAATGGGTACGTCTCATTAGGCAGTCTCGGCATCCTCAGCTTCTCTGGGAAAGCGACTATATTTATCCAACTCCTACACTACAGAAGATCAACCATAATATCAGAGAAACCGACAGTTTGTTTTTTAACTCTCCATCAGATGCTTTTCTCAGAGAAGGAAGAAAATGTGATAAAAATTCGTTGGCACTGTTTAATGTAGTACGCGCCTATCTCTGGGCTGATGACGGAAACCTTGATGACTCAAAGGCTATCTGGGATCACATGTTTAAGAATTCAATGTCCGACCTTTCTCTCTTAAGAAGGACAAATTTGTTGGCCCATCTTTTTGCTGTATTTATGTGTTGTAAAAGGTTTGAAGATGCAATGAAGTGCCTAAGAAAACAGTGGGCGCTCCTAAAATTACATAGTGAAAGTGATAGATATAACGCAGGCATCTGGGATAATCTAATCACTAGTCAACTATTGATGTTCTTTTTTGTAAAAAATGTCCCGGAGTATCTGGGGTTTTTGAAGACAATCGACATCACCGACGAAATTTTGTTGCATAGAAAAAACACCCTGTTTCCTTTTCTGACGCCTGACTTGATCATGAGATTATGTTCAAAATCATTCTACGATTATGCAAGAACCCTAATGCCAACATTGCCCGATTTTCCAGATACTCTCATCAGGCCAAATAGCCAACACTTCTTGGGTAAAGAACCAAAATTGTTTGAAGTGAAAGGAATGGACGAGAAATGGACAGCATGGCACAAAGAAATAGGGGAAAAAGATCATAGTGAAGAAGTTATCATTTGGTTAGATAAGTTCGAAATAAAATATGAATCCGTAATTGATCTCGGCTGCGGAACCTCCAAGTCTGCACATAACAAATTCCAACCAAATGTCGTCGGCGTGGATTGTAGCTCCTATATAGTGAACCATTGGGAGAAACTTGGAAGAAAAATAGTTCATTGCAACGCTGAGCAATACTTTGAAAATGCAGAAAAAGTAGATTTGTGCTTTTGCTCAGATGCACTCCAATACTTCAAAAACGCAGATAAAGTATTGGCAGAATGCAGTCAAAAATGTCGATATTTGTGCTGTCTTATCTCCTGTGACGAAATAGGCTTCTTTCCTGTAGAACAAGGAATTATCAAAACCGTCGAGACGTGCCAAGATAAATCGTGGTGGCTGGATCAGATTGAAAAGAACTTTAATATCATAAAAGCTCAAGAACAAGGTAGTTTTCTCCTCGTATTGGCCTCGTCACAAAAAATCTGAGAATTTTCGAGGAATCCTCTTGGCTTTTGGGGAAAGAAACGTATAATACCCAAGACTGGTGGCAGGATGCCGCCAGCAAGGTAAAGGATTCGTTGATGAAGCGCTTAGATTTATGTTTGTGGTATCTTGATACCCTGCTAAAGGGAGCCACCTGAGTCTCGCGCTGACATCTAAGGCATACGAGACCCGGTGGCCCAAAAGTCACCGGGTCTTTTTTTGTGTCTTGGAGAATTATGAAACTCAGAGAGTTGCTTGAACTAGCAGAAGAGAATCCAGCGGCATTAGATTATGATTTGTGCCTCAGTGATTTCTTTTCTTATTCCGATGATGAAGAAGTGACCCTTGTTTCGAACTTTCCGATTCTTGGAATTGCTTCTAACGATGAATCGAGAAAAATACGGTTCATCCTAAAAGGAGCCGATGTATCAGTACTTGAGCGATCAAGAGATAAGATACACAAGCTCTTGCGAGAAAACGAATTATGAGCATGCGGACGTGGCGGAACGGCAGACGCGCTAGATAAAAACAAAGGAACTCTGCCAAAACATATTGAATCTCTTAATGGAGGTTCAATATGCGACACAAAAAATGGACAGAAAAAGAGATGGTGGATACCATCAAACGGAGTACATCTTATGGGCAGGTATTAAGAACTTTTGGTTTGCGAGAAGCTGGCGGTAACTATCAAACGATCCGTAATGTAGCTAAACAGAACAAAATCAGTCTCTCGCACTTTAAGGGAAAAGGATGGTCAAAAGGTAGGACTGCGTTAAATGCAATCCCGTTGAAAAACTTACTGGTTAAAGGTTGCCATTATCCAACGTCAAAATTTAAGCACCGTATTTTTCGAGAGGGATTGCTAGTAAACGAATGTAGTGAATGTGGACTAAAACCAGAATGGAACGGTAAAAAACTTGTGCTGGAATTAGACCATAAGAACGGAGATCACCATGATAACCGGATACGGAATCTGAGAATATTATGCCCAAACTGCCATTCTCAGACAGATAATTTCCGGGGTAGAAAACTAAGGGCTGGGTAGCCCAACGGCAGGAGGCACTTGATTTAGGATCAAGACAGTGCGGGTTCGAATCCCGCCCCAGCTATCTAGTTCCGAAAGGAGTGAGGGTTCGAATCCCTCCGCCCGCATTGGAGAGAAGAAAGATCGGCAACGTGGCCCAATTGGCAGAGGCGCTGTGTTCAGAACGCAGAAATATGTGGGTTCGACTCCCACCGTTGCCATTGAAATTGAATTGGAGTTAGAATGTTTGTTGGTTTCGTCTTGTTTTTAGGACTGGTAATGTCGTGTGGTTTTGTTTCGTGGACCGGTTTGCTCTTACAGGATCTCGATGACTGGATGAGATACCGTAAGATTAGAAAAGAACGAAAGGCCATGTAGCCCAATTGGCAGAGGCGTCTCTCTCAAAAAGAGGAAGTTGTCGGTTCGAATCCGACCATGGCCATCATGGCAAAGAAGAGGAACAAAAAGATTCGTTTGGAAGAGCTAATAGTTGCTCTGAAGAAAACCCTTAGCAAAAATGCTCCAGCGAACTACAAGCCTTCTTTTGAGCCAGAACGCAGACGGATAAAGGTGCTAAAAAGTGGCCACCGTCAAGGCTCAAAGGGCCAGCGTTGATCTTTGACAAGTGAATAGCGACAAGTAGACGTACAAGTTTTTTGAAGGAATGCGTCTACCGGGCGTTGAATACCTTTGTTTGGAGGTGTTCAATGTCAAGAACAAGTAAAGTTGATCAAGATGTTGATCGATTTCGTCGTATTGTTTCTGAGTCCCGCAGTGTTGTCTGAATGGCAAGGAAAACCAATTAAACTGCAAATCCATCACCAAAACGAGGTTAACGACGATAACCGAGAGAACAATCTTGGGATAGTTTGTCCTAATTGCCATAGCCAGCACCATTTTAGTGAGAAGTCTTTGGCATGGTTGTCGCGGCGGTAGGCAAATTGGCAAAGCCGTCAGAATGAGATTCTGGTGTTTGAGGGTTCGAATCCCTCCTGCCGCATTGAGGACGACCTGGGAGAGTTGGGTAGGTGGTGTGCCCAGCGGCCTGTAAAGCCGTCGCTATAATGGCATTGGAGGTTCGATTCCTCTTTCTCCCATTTGCTGACGTACCCGAGAGGCTAGGGAACAGATTGCAAATCTGTATTACGTGGGTTCGAATCCCACCGTCAGCTTACGAGACAGAGTTATGCCTGGCGCGGGCGTGTTCCCGCTTACGAGGTCCAAACTTGTGAGGTCACGTACCGAGGGTCAGAAATGCCCCCAGGAGGAAATATCGGATATGGGACACCTGTCTCGTAACTATATAGGACAGCCAGCGGCCTGGCACTAGGACTCCAAATCCTGGTTGTGTGAGATCGACACTCACCTGTCCTGTCTGATGACGGCTGAGGGTAGTCAGTCCCCAAAAGCTGAGCCCCTAGCTGAGGTGTCCCGCGAAGCTGTGGTTCTAAAGTGACCACTAAACCGCAGAGGCGTTTGAAAGAACGCATGTAGTAGACTTAATAAGTCTCGCCTGTCGTCATCTTTTTGGAGTCGTAGCATAATTGGCTAATGCACCGGACTGTCGATTCGGCGATTGCGAGTTCGAATCTCGTCGGCTCCGTTTGTCGAAAATAATGCAGGGTTTCGAGTCACTTTTCCTAAATAGTGTTTAGGAAGGGTGTACTAGGATATGGATGCTGTCCCAACGAATTTAGTAGAACAGTGGCTAAAAGAAAACCGGGAAGGAAACTATCAAAAAAAGATTGCTCGCCGAAAAGACCTGCACGCAAACTCTATATGGATGGTTGCCATTCTTGAAAGATATAGTCTACTTAGAGGAAACTTACAAGTGTTTGAATTGGGTTGTGGCTCAGGCCGCAATCTTTCGTATCTGGTCAAAGAAAATCCATCGATCCGAGTAACAGGAAGCGACTTGAATGAAGGCGCTTGCTTTCAAAGAATGAGCAACATTCTCAAAGAGTATATCACGTTTATCCAAAGTGAATCTTTGGAATTGATGCAAGGCGAAGTTTTCCCAGTTGATTTGTTTATCTGTTCTGATCACCTGATGCACTTGGAAGATGAGAAAGGAAGTGAAATTCTCCATCTGCTTCGGGACAAATGGAAGCCTGATTTCATCTTCTTGCGGGAAAGTTTGTCACCAGGAAAGCAAGCATCGGATAGATTTTTGCATTGGTATTTTGTTCATGATTATGACATGCTCAATAGTGAGTATGAAATTCTTGTAGAAATGCGAGAAGAACATGGCGATGATAATCAAATTACGTTTCTAACTAGATTGCTTCGTCGTAAATAAGGCCCCGTGGTGAAATTGGTAAACACGCCGCACTTAGAGCCCCTGTGGTGGAATCAGGCAGACACGCTTGGCTTAAACCCAAGTGCCTTCGGGCATGCAGGTTCGAATCCTGCCAGGGGTATTTTCACTGAACAGGTAGAGAAATAAAAAGGGCTTGCAGGTTCGAATCCTGTCGGGGCTATGCAAGGACAATCACTTCTATTTGCCTAACAATAACATATGGCAGTATTAAGAATCATTAGTCACTCCAAAAGGATAATCTACACACCTATTCCAAAATGTGGGTGTTCTTCCCTTAAATTATGGTTCCTTAAAACTCACTGTATTACGTCAGAACTACATCCTAACGAGTACATTGACACTCACCCGGAAATCACCGCATACCACCTTCCTGAAAACCACGAAGAATATTTCAAGTTTACATTTATCCGAAATCCGTGGGCTCGATTGGTATCAGGCTACATAAACAAGATCTGTGACGCATATAAAACTCGGGATAAAGCGTATCCGGGAGGAGTAAAATTAGCACAAGAAATATTAGGAAGAGAAGATTATTGGGAAGAAGGTATTTCATTCGAACAATTTATTTTGCACATTGTTAGCCAAGGCGAAGATATGGACATGCATTGGCGGCCTCAAATAGTCTACATAGACCAACCTCTTGATTTTGTCGGAACAATTGAGTTTATGGCAACTGATTTCCAGTTTATGATTAAAAAATACATTCCAGAGGAAATAATAGATCTCAAATGGGTAAACGCCTTACGATACACTAAAATTCTAATGCCCAAATCATACGAAAAAACATCTCTTGATTGGATAAAAGAGCCGTTTCTACCAGAGTATCACAATTTCTATAATGATGAACTGCGAGAAGTTGTAAGGGAAAGATATTCGGAAGATGTTCGAATTTGGAAAGAAAAAATAGTCGAATCTGTTGAGCGATTGTAAGCGGGGTATGCCATGATAAACAGAGAACTCATAGCGAAATATACTAGGGACAAAATATGTAAGCAGCATAGGCGAGAAGCATTATTCATGTGTGAATGCGCTCAGTCAGTTGAACAAGGTGTTATTGTTGAAGTCGGACGGTGGAAGGGAGCATCCATGGCTCTTATGGCCGAAGCTTCTCCGTCGTCTCATGTCCATTCTATAGACAATAATGACAAGCACAATGACCTAGCACAAAATTTAAGCGAGGGTCTCTCAAATTACACTATTATAGACGGAGATTCACAAGAGGTTGCAAAAACTTGGACCCAAGAAATTGATATGTTGTTCGTTGATGCTTTCCATTACAAAGACTTCGTTTTAATGGATCTTGAAAGCTGGGTTCCTAAAGTTAAAGTTGGTGGGCTAATCCTAATGCACGACTATTTCACTAAGCGTAAATCTCGGCTAGGGAGACACTGGAAGGATGGAGTACGACTTGGATTAAGAAAATTCAATAGTAGATATAAGAACTTAGAAAAAATAGAGGTAGTAAGGCATATGATTCTCTTAAGGAAAATCAGATTGATCGCACAGAATTAGCAACCCCTAAAATAACCTCCGCCCGTGACAACCCTGTCACTGGTAATTTTTGTTCGTAAAATATCCACCGGGAGCGATTACAATTACCAGATGAAAAAACTCTTCATAAGCCTGGCGATTCTCGCAATTCTTATTATCATGGTTGTGCGAATGTTCTTTTATCTTTCAAGTTTGTGATTGACAAAAGCCATTTGAAGCCGTATAATAATCGTGTGGCCCCGCTCCGTCGCTGCATCCGGACGAATTCCCCCGGCTGTAGAGGAAACTCGGGACTATGGTCTTTGAAAATTAAAGAAGGAACTCTCCCAACTTGTTTGTATAATAGCATAAGGAGTGCTATTATGGTGGGAGAGTTAAAACGGGGCAGGCATCAATATGTCAAGAGAGTTTGCGAAAACTGTGGTAATGGATTCAATGCACGCAAAGACAGAGAATCTAATAAACATTGCAGCCAAGCATGTTATTGGACGTATATAGAAAAAAGGAACACTTTCTGTTTAACTGCTTATGAGGCAGCCATTGTTGATGGCATCCTTCTGTCGGATGGTTGTATTAGTAAAGGACAGAAAGCTAAGAACTATCAGCTAATTCTGACTTCGGTCAAAAGGGATTATATTGAATTCGTCAAATCACAACTGTCATTCGGAACTCGTGTTGATAAGAAAAAAAGCCATGAATCTGTTATTCTCGGGCAAAAGGTTAAATGCAAAGAAAGTTTTGACCTAAGAACTCCGAGCAGCCCTACGTTTACAAAGCTCCGTCATGAATGGTATCCAGATGGGAAGAAAAAAGTTCCAAAGAATCTTCGATTTTCTCCTGTCACTGTTTTTCATTGGTATCTCGGTGACGGGAATTTGGATAATACAAAGGGAATAACGCTTTGCACTGAGTGTTTTGATAACGATGACCTTGAATATTTCATCGAGGGTCTCAAACAGATTGGCGTGAATGCGAAGATAAACAAACGAAAACGGATCGAGGTTCCCAATAATTGGGTTTGGGAATTCTTGGAATATATCGGAAAATGTTCCGTTAAATCAATGGCTTATAAATGGGACAGCATCGTAACGATGAGTTATTGGGGGCGCACTTGTTGGGAGTGTGGGGGTAGGTTTGACACCGGTGTCAATCATAAACAATATTGTAGTGATAAGTGTTACCAACGAAATTGGCAGAGAAGAGCCCGCGACCACGCAGGTCGGCGAGCGTCGGCTTGAGGAAACTCAGGGGTCCATTGCTTAAGGTGGAAGACTTCGGTCGTTATACCACTGAGGGACTAAGCCAAACAGCCTGAGACGGTGAGCAAGTCTATGAAGGCGGGTAGGTGCATCTGCTTTGGCAGGCGCGGCTTCTGGCCGTGAGATGAATGTGAGTCGTAGAAACAAAACCCTGGTTATGAGGCTCTTCTCTGCCACATAGAAAGTGAACAAATGCGAAGCATAACCCTGAAAATACTCAAGCATCTGGGTAAACTGCATACCAAGGGAACGCAGGAAACGACTGTTGGCGAGATCGCCTCCCGTTTTCGACTCAAAAACGAACAGGCTTTTGGGGTAATTATCGAACTAGACCGTTTAATCAATCTTTCACTGGACCAGAACGGGGGCATACACTTGTACTCATATAAGATTCACTCAGTGCTTGATCAGGCTATTAAAGAGCAAAGAAAAGATTTTTGGTCGCTGAGTCGTAACAGGTTTTTAGTGCTGAGCATGGTGTTTAGCCTGCCCTTTCTATATACGGCTTGTACGAACTTTGGCCTGTGTTAGTCGAGTTCTTGAAATTCTGATGACAAAATCCCGGTTATAAGGGCCATCTTTTGATCGCAAGGAAACGACATTTAGCCAAGGCATTCACTTGGCGTATCTTTGCGTCCGGAATTACCATGTCTGTTGCTCTCCTCGTGACAGGCAACGTGACATTGAGTTTGTCGATACTTTTGGTTGACATTACTATCAAAATCGTAGCGTATTATTTACACGAAAGAGCTTGGTATAGGATCAAATGGGGCGTAAAATAGAATGGGAATTATACACAGATGGTGCCTGCCGACCAAACCCAGGGTTTGGCGGATGGGGTTTCATCTTACGTAAGCGAGAAAGAACTCTAGCTGACGATCCCATCTCTATCGGTGGATACGAAGAATCGACGACTAACAACAGAATGGAACTACAAGCTGTCATTGAAGGGCTTAAACGATTCTCAACAGTTGAAGGAAATAACAAGTCGTTGCGATTGGTCTCCGACAGTAAGTATCTCGTTCATGGCGTTGAAGAATGGTGCCATCAATGGGCTAACAACGGATGGGTCAAAAAAGATGGGAAACCTATCCTGAACATAGATTTATGGCAAGAGATTTATGAGCTTATTCAAAAGATCACTATTCGCTGCATTCATGTAAAAGGGCATTCTGGCCACCGTATGAACGAAAGAGCCGATGAAATAGCTGTTCAGTCCCTAAAAAAAGGACAGAAAGACAAAAAGAGAGAAGCTGATGCTTGATCTAGTACACGACATCATAGTTGACAAAACAACTAAGCCAGAATATGAGCCCAGAATAGTCCCTGTCAACGTAGTTAAGGAAAAATATCACATCCAACCGATGAAGATCAAACCTGAGTCCGTCCTCAGTAAACCACTGACGTTTCCGAGATATTACGCCTCGGGCAATGGAGTGGATGCGTGGGAGGTTGATATTCTTCATGGTAAAGGACGTGTACACACGCTTACTCGCTACCATGACGAAAGGATTGCGGCATTCATTGGCAAAAGAGAAACAAAGGCAAAAGCGATCTATCTTTATGAGAATCTACGCCGTAGTGCTTTGAAAGAATTAAAAAGGCTTCAAGAAGAAGAACCCCTACATGGCTAAACGTGATTACTATGAAATCCTTGGTGTGAAACGAGGGGCTAGTGCTGACGAAATCAAAAAAGCCTATCGTAAACTTGCGCTAAAATACCATCCCGACCGCAATAAAGAATCAGGTGCAAGTGATAAATTCAAGGAAGCTACCGAAGCAAACGAAGTTTTATCTGATGCCCAAAAGCGCTCTCAATATGACCAACATGGACACACCCATACTGGGCCGTCCATGGGTTTCTCTCCCGGTGGTATCAACGATATCTTCGAAAGTTTTTTCAATGTCCGTAGACAAAGGCGCTCTTCTGGTGATGTTAGAATTGAAGTCCCTATAGAACTAGAACAAGTTCTATCTGGCAGTGAAAAGCAAATTTCCTTCCGCCAAACAAACAGATGCTCATCTTGTCATGGAGTAGGGGGAACAGGCAAGCCTTGTGGCATGTGTAATGGCCATGGCCGAGTTCGTACTCAGCAGGGACCGTGGACGACCGTTGTATCATCTTGCCCTAGCTGCCGAGAGAAGGGAATTATTGTTGAAAAGCCTTGTGATCTTTGTGGTGGTAAAGGATCTAAATTCGAGAGTAAGACGATCTCGATCATGATTCCTTCAGGAATCGAGAGCGGTGATATTCTGAGAGTTGCAGGGGAAGGAAATTTGCCTGATCCACAAATGCCTCGCGGTGACTTACACTGCGTTATAACAATCAAAAAACATAGAACCTTTACAAGGCGTGGAAATGATACTATAATGTACAAAAAGATCAGTTTTCGTGATGCTTGTGCTGGAATGTCTGTTTCTGTACCGACTATATCAGGAAAAAATGTAAAGTTGGAAATCCCGCCTGGCATCAAATTTGGTGCAGTCTTGTCGATGAAAGAGCAAGGGCTCCCTGGGGTTAAGGAAGTGTATCGGGGGTCATCGGCTAAGAAAAAAATGAGAGGCGACCAGCTTGTTGTAATAGAAATCGAAGTTCCTAAGAAACTATCTAAAGAAGCACTGGAAATACTGGACCAGTTCGAAAAAATTCGGAAGGATCGCGGATAAAAATTTGGTATAATCAACAAGTGACTTGTGTTACTATTCAAGGAGAAAACAGAGTATGACAGAAGATGACGACCCTAATGAACAAGGTGGTCCGACTTTTCTTGACAGGCTGATGGCACTTGCACTTATGGATGATTGTTGGAGCTGTGCGTATGGACCTTTGGAGCACTGGATTGGTAGCTCTCCTAGGAATAGCAGCCTGGGATATAGCCAGGATGTTGTTCCAGACTTGGTGGCTAAGAAAGAGCCTCCGGGACGGGATTAACCAGTGTTCATCTTGCGGCAAGCACTTTTGTCCACATTGCGGTAAAAATCAGTCTGAGCCAGACAAAGATCATAAATAGAGGACGGGAGCATGGAAAGAACTTTAGTTCTTATCAAGCCAGATTGCGTGCGGCGACGCATGGTGGGCACACTTGTGACAGCTATTGAGAGTACTGGCCTTGCTATCGATCAGATCCAGCAAAAGAGACTAACATCCGCGGAGGCCGGGGAACTATATAAAGAACATAAAGGCAAATGGCATTTCGAAAGGAACATTCGTCATATTACGAGTGGGCCGACTGTCGTTATTGAAGTCGTCGGGAAACACGCGATAAACAAATGCCGGGAGCTGATTGAGAACTTCAGAAACAACCATAGAGACGTGATTCACTTACCCAGAAACTTAGTACACGCAACGTCTGACCCAGACAGGGCTCATGACGAGTTATCAGCCGTAGGGCTAATTCAAAAAGAATTTGCCGTAGCTGGTTGACATTGCTGGGAAGTGTGGTACACTGCCTCAATGGAGTTTTTGCTTACAATCATTTGGGGATTCCTGAGTGCAGTAATCTCCAACTTTTTCCAAGTCACCTTGATAAAAGGATTGACGGATATTTTTGGACCCATCATCACATGAACACATTGCCCAAGAAAGGAGGACTTGCATGTTTAGGTCATAGATAAAGGAGACCTGACATGCGAGATCCGCAACGTAAGAAACTACTAGATCTCCGTCGAGTGCATCTCGCCGGAGATCATCCCCGCCTTCGCGCTATCTTCTCAAAGCTCCATCCCGAAGATAGCACCCACAAAGAACGATGGACTTTCCGCCGTCACTGGCCTCAAGAGTGGATGCGCCGATGTAATGAAGAAGAACAATGGATTTACGAAAAGATCAAAGTTCCTTATAATTCCGGCTATGATATGGGCAATGCCCCTGCTCATTTCCGACGTGATCTAAATCGCCGTCGTCGCAACCAAGAGAATCAGGCCATCCGCAACCTCATCGCAAGTGGCTGTGGGGAAGACTTCGATAATTTTCTCCTCCCCCGTTTTCGTCGAGATGCCAATTGGAATTGGTGGTAGAGAGTATAATGGAGGAAGGAGAATTTCATGAGAACGCAACTGATGGGCCAGTCTGAAACTGAATGCTGTTCAAGTATGCAGAACATTAGAGTACAAAAATCTCAACTGCTTGAGAAGCTGAAAGAAAACAGAAAGAATCACCGCAAGGTCTTCGAAGAGGCCCTGGAAGGTTATCGCAAAGAAGTGATTAGTGTCCTAGAGCAGAAACTTGAGGATGCTAGACATGGCAAGAGAGTAACACACTACATAGAACTTGCCGAACCAATGGATCAAACCAAAGATTATAACCGGGCTATTCAGATGCTTGAGATGTCCATTGACAACACAATGGAAATTACGCAATCAGAATTCGCTCAATATGTAATGGATGACTGGGCCTGGAAAGACCAATTCTTGACCTGTAATTCAGCATATTCTGCCACTGCTGCCAGAGCCATGTCTGTCCGCTAGTAGCTCCCAGTGCTCAAGGAAGCACAATATTTTACAATAATTTTGTACCCAAACAAGGAATCCGGGTACGAAACGTGTATAATGCACCACTATGGGAAGACCAACAACTAGCTTAAATAAGAAATGTCTCAACTGCGGCGAAGAGTTCAAAGTCAAGCCTTCGAGGTTTGACCGTGAAAATTGCTGTTCAAAAGACTGTTCTTTGTCGTACAAAGAAAAAACTCGCAAGTCAAACATTCTCGGCAGACTGGAAGTCTTAGAGGCTGAAGTTTCTACACTAAAAAAGCAATTAGAAACAGCACTCCAAAGAGAAAACCTTTGCCGTCCGAACTTCAAGGAGAGTTAAATGATCATTGATGTATTGAAAGAACAAAAATTAAAAAACATGACCTCTGAAGAATTGAACACTGTACGCAACAACATTATACAAGTATTAAATAGTCGCCGCCAGCGCGTCCCAGACGAATTCACTGCTAATCAAAAGAAGGCAGAAAAGGCTCGTCAATTGGAAGGACTTAAAAAGAACGCTTACGATTTATCCGTTATGCTCTACGGAACTAGATTTGGTTCGAAAATACAGCAACTAATGGAACTGGAGAAATATACAGAAGTCATTGATAAAATTGCCAAATTTGATTTCAAGAAAAGGGATCAGTTTGGGCGTCCTTTTAAGAACATATCTAGATACGGGGATCACAACCAGAATCACGTCCGTGCTATTCTTGTAAAACTAGCAATAGAAGAAAGAACAGCCCAAGACGAGGCAGGAAATTGGATTGATACCGAAGACGCATTCCGGGCTTATGGGGTTGGGTCTGATGATCTAGTAGGTCAGGTAGAAGGGTTAGATGACAAAGAAGTCCATGATCTAACAAAAAATGATGAAGATCTAGAGAAAATATTCTGGCAAGTGATAGAAAAGGTCAAGGGGCGAGACACGAGCTGGTACACTGGCGACTCGCAGTATTGTTTTTGTACTGCCTTTGGCCATGAAACAGTAGAACCCCTTGACTGTAAAATTCCAAAGCAATTCGGCCCCTCGGCAACTAAACTAGCAGATCTTGCAAAGACAGAAATCAACAAGGAGAAATTAGATGAGCATGAAAGAAGAAAATCCGCAAAAAGCGGTCGTTGATCATTTTTATGAAGAAATGAAAAAGCCGGAGAACACAGAACGTCTATCTGATTTTCTGGATAAAACTACACTAGAGTACAAGAGCATATTAGAAGACACTTCCGTTTCTGCTGAACATCAAATTGTTAAGTTTATGAACAAATATGGTTACATGGCAATACCTTTCATCGATCCTCTCAAAGGTGAGTTTGGGGTATCCATACACAATGCTTATGAATCACGCTATAGTCAATACGATGAAGACAATAAGCACGTTCCACCAAGCGGGGGCCCGTTGCATATCTATCACAAAATCTATCATGACGCAGTAGAACGACCCTACAGCGAATTAAAACATTTTGTCAATATGTTTAATGATGCTCACGATAAGAACTACCTTATTGTTCGTCATGATGATCCCAGAAAACTTCGAGTTGGTTTTATCGTTCTAAAGAATGACGGGGTGGTATATCACTCCATAAGACTTAGTGATATAAATCCCATCTGGAAACCGAAGACCGAAAAAGAGAAGCTACACGATAACGCCCTGGCTATGCCAAAGCCACAAAATCAGGCAGAAGAAGACGTTGACAATGGTATAGGAAAATGTATTACATACGGCTCGAATAGCCAACACGAAACGGGCTGGGCGGGGTTGCTTGAATTTAACGTTCCTGGCACTGAATACATCGTTCCCCATGAAGGTTATCGACAGTCAATTCAAGTTCAAAAACAGAAGCGCTATAAAATTCGATGGATGAAGGTTGCTACAAAAATCAGGAATGGACAGGACACCCGGTGTTATGATGCTGGTGAAATTCAATCCCTTCTTAAGAGCCAGGAATTCAAGTTCGATGATGACGTTGATCATTACGGCGTAAAACCTCAGAGAAGTTCCAGTTCTCATGATCAACAAATCCCTTATGGCGAAGAGAAGGTGTCAGAGAAACCAAAGAAACCTTGGAAGTCTTCATTCTCAACTAAAGTAGAACGAACAGAGCAAAACAAAGAGAAAGTTCGAGTGAGAAAGCTCAAAAAAGATGACTAATCTGGGTATAATATTCAGAGGAGAGCATTATGTTTGAAAGATTTACAGATCGTGCAAGAAAGGTATTTGCACTGGCCAACCAAGAGGCACAGCGATTCAATCATGAATATATCGGAACTGAACACATACTGCTAGGGCTTATTAAAGAGGGATCTGGCGTAGCAGCCAACGTCCTGAAAAATATGAAAATCGATCTACGCAAAATCCGATTAGAGGTCGAGAAACTCGTCAAACCAGGACCAGAGATGGTTACGATGGGTAAACTGCCTAAAACACCGCGCACACAAAAGTTAATCGATCACGCCATAGAAGATGCCAAAGACATGAACAATAACTATGTAGGGACAGAACACATACTACTCGGTATGCTACATGATGCCGACAGCATTGCCTGCAACATTCTAATGAATTTGGGGGTTTCAACTAAAAAAGTTCACAAAGCAATTCTCGACTTGTTAGGAATAGCGATTAAGCCTGGCATCACAGTACAGGGCAAACAGCTCTGTGATGCTGTCAAGACGCCATCTTGTGAACCAAGAGAAAGCATCAAAAATTTTGCTCAGCATATGGAAAGCGCTCTTGTTGAGAATGAACACAAAGGCGGATGGCAGGGCTGCGAAATGTCACACTTTATAAAGTGCCTCAAAAAACAGTTGCAAGATCTCATGCTTTCCCTTGCCGACAGGGACAATGAACGTATCACCAAAGAAGCTGCTGATATCGCAAACTTTTGCATGATGATCTCCGAAAAAGCAAATAGATCTTAACAGATTTCTCCCTATCGCAAAAGGGCACCTACGGGTGCCCTTTTCTTGTATAATGCTGTTCATCCCAGTTGAAGGAATGAGTACACAGATTATCTAATTGAACATATGCCAGCATCAGTAGACCATAATTACGGCGGAGTATCTTCCCAAGGATTTCCAGCACTCCAGGCGATCCCTTTGTCCGGATCAGTCGTCAAAGTCAAAATAGTGTCTTCGGCCAAAAAAACCGTTGGCGAAACAACAACAGACAAAAATGGTTTCTGGCGACAGGCTTTTACGTTAGCTGACGGAAATTATACTGTCCAATTCAGAGGGAACTTCCATCCTGTCGGGACAGGACGCAGTACGCAATTCTTCAAACCGATTACTTCACAGGATGTCTCGATTTCAGTTCCTTTGGTTCCTGTCGTTCCCGTTCCGCCTGCGGGGCCAGAAGGACCCGTGGGACCACAAGGGCCAGCAGGCCCACAGGGAGAGAAAGGGGATACCGGGGATACTGGGTCTAGAGACACCTTTGGAGCAGGTCATAATCTCACCTTCAACGATGATAGTTACCTGAGGGGGTTTGATGGCGCAGATATGAGTGCTACCCTAGGCTGGGTTATGATGCGTAAAGGTAGTATTACTGGCATTTCTTACTCACATACACTTGATTCTAGAAGCAACACTGATAGTATAACATTTGAAATTCACGTAAACGGAACTCCGGCTGGGTTAACTCTCAAAACAAAGGACTATCTTGGTGGTGACGTTGGTAATGATTTTAGTGACCAACGAGTTCAATCTAGAAACATCGATACCTTCGCCGCGGGCGATGTTATATCGGTCTTTGCTAATTTTGCTACCGGAAGTGTGACAGGATTCATTGATACTTTCGTTCTTTTTGAAATCACTTACGAATAATTTCGTGACCGACCCTTGACTTATCTCAGAAAAGCCATATACTACAGGTAATGAGGTGTGTCATGGGATTGTCTAAGCACAAGTTAACACAAATTTGTAAAACCTTCAACCAAGAACCAGCAAAGCAATTCGGCAATCGCTTCGCCCACAAGCGATTTTTATCGCCACTGGGCCTGTCCTTAGAAACCAAGCCTGATCCGTCATTCGGGATGAATCAAAATGTGTTCTCATACCCAGAGGAAGTGACGCATTTTAAGGCTTTGCATTTCGTGAAGTATCGGCTTCGGAGAGAACTTAATAAAAACCCGAGGTACATTACGAAGGATCTGTGGCAGTGTTATAGGCTGTGGCTCTCTATAAGGAACAGAATTTCTGTTGCAAACCTCCCCTTGGTCAGGCGTTGTATTGGCCTGACATCCATTCACTATGACTATGACTCTCTTCTTAGCGAGGGCTATCTCACTATTCTTGATTGCGTGAACAAGTTTGACCCCTGGAGGGGATATCGGTTCAGTACATACGCATGCAATTCCATGTTTCGCCGATTCGGCAGGGTTATTCCTCAAAGAAAGATTCAGATCGATACTTCCCGGGATCCTGACGAAGTTCGAGTTGAAGACAAGAACGATGGAGTCAGTTTGCATGCTGAAAGAGTCAGAAAACTCCTCGATTCCAGCCTGCTGAAAGACAGGGAACTAGATATAATCAGCAGTCGATTTGGCTTTAACGGTGGCCAGGCACAAACTCTAGAAAAAGTCGGAATAGAGCAAAAAATTACGAAAGAAAGAGTGCGGCAGATACAGGCTTCTGCCTTGAAAAAAATCAAACTCGCCCTTGACAAGGACCCGCTGCTTAAGTAATCTACGGTCTGTCTAGAGCAGGTAATGTTTCACGGAGAATAACATGGGCGGCGCAAGAGAAACAGTGGTCGAATCGTCAGCAAGCAAATCAGATAGACCTGATATACATGCTGGCGATATTCGTATCCACGAAAGCCAAGGCAAAGTTCATTTTCACGATGATAAGGCCGGATTAAAGGTCGTTGTTCCTGTTGCTGAGTTTGATGTGGCATGGAATAAATACAAATCTGGTTTCTCAGATCCTCCTTTGTTGTTTATCGATCAGGACCAAAAAACCGCAGCCCATGTTCAGGTTTCTTTAGTTCCCTCTTCCCCGGACAGCCAACTCTCCATAAGTATTCGTCTTGAACGAATCAAAATAGACGAGAGCTACGCAAAGTTTGAGAAATTCGCCGAGGGTAACTGATGCAAGACGAGGATACCGTTCGTCAAGAATGGTATTGTACGACTTCGGGCGGGGGTTGCGGAGGCTACTTCGTAGTTCCTCTCAACATGCAGATCAACGGCAGGGTCGAGATCATCTGTCCGAACTGCGCCCATAAACATCAGCGAGTGATCGAAGACGGCCAAATCAAAGAATTCGGAAGATTTAACGGAACATCCACTGAAACAATCCGCCCAACCAGAGCTTCCTTCAGCAAGAAACCCAAAACTCAACGCATGAAAGACGCTGTTAGTTCAGGGTCTATCTCTACCGAAAGAGATGGAATCGTATTGGGCGATGACCGCAGTGATTTTTTAAGAGAACGTTGGTTCGAATTGTACGGAGCCTAAAATGCCAGAAGTTGCTGAAAGAGTCCTCAACACGTTTACCAAACGCAAGATCCCAGTCCCGGACGCATTGCGTTTGCTTAAGGACGGAGAAGAGGCAGGTGAGAACTTTGGCGTCTTCAAAGTTCTTTCTAAAGAATCGGGGGATGAGCGGGTAGTCTGGGATCGACGCAACTTACCAGACATCAATGCTGCCCGAAATCTTTTCAATGATCTTATCGCAGAAGGCATGGTTCCATATTGCGTCGGGACAGGCGGGAAGAGAACCTCCGATGTGATGAGGGAATTTGACCCACATGCTGGCCAAGTGATCTTTGTTCCTCAGCCTGCTATTGTTGGTGGATAATGTCTCCGAATTTGGAAGAGCGGGTAGCGTATACGGCTAACATCCATGGAGACCAATATGGTTCTCTCACGGGCGGTAGCCATACGACCAGTCGCGATAGCTATACGGACGACAACTATACTAGTTCTCTCCTTAACTACGACTGTAAGATCAAATCTTATGCTTGGATCTACAGCAAAATGACAGAGATGATCACTTTATCGGGCAATTACATCCATAAAGGCATGTCTTTCGCAACGTATAAAGGCACGACTGCCGCAACGTATATTCTCTACGATAATTGGAACGGTACTGAGACCTCTGGCACGGGCCTGCCTTGGTACGGTGCTCCAGTACCAATCCTGGCAGCCTCAGAGCGATTGCGGGAGATCATCCGTCAACGACAGGCCCCGGCCATCCTTACTCGACGTAGACGGCCTTTGGCAGCGCCACCGGACATCCGGGAGATAAGGGCAAGAGAGACGTTACGACAGGTTATCGGAGAAACCGAATTTAGATCGTTCCTTTGCAACGGATTCATCACCGTCAGGGCCAAGAGTGGGTTGGTCTATCAGATCTTCCCGGGACACGACATTACTCAGGTCTATGATCATGGCAAGATGGTTGAGCGCCTCTGCGTATGTCTCAAGGGAAACTTCCCGGCCACAGATGAATTGATCATGCGGTATCTGATGATCCTCAATAATGAGGATGAGTTCCGCAGCCACGCAAACAGTCATCGGGTCTCCAACCACGAGCGGACCCAACCAACCATAGAACTCCGGTCTCTTCCTGAAATATTCGCAGAGTTGAAGGCCGCATAAGGAGAATACCTTGGAAAAACTCAAGTTACGTCCCCTTGATGACAGAATCGTGTTAAGCCCTCTAGAAGCCCCTAAACAGACGCCGGGCGGCATTATGTTGCCTGATACTGCCGCTGAAAAAGACATAAGAAAAGGCGAAGTTCTAGCCACTGGACCCGGTTATATCCTCAAGGACGGCAAGAGGGCTGAAATGCCCGTAAAAGTCGGGGAAATAATCCTCTATCAACAGTACGCTGCCACTACGGTTGAAGTAGACGGCGATGAATTAGCAATAATTCGCCAGGGAGACATACTGGCTGTTTGCGAAGGCGTGGTCGAAGAAAACCCAGCGCGGGTGACGATGGAAGAGGAGTTTATCCAAGACGTAGAGGCTGTAAAGGATGAGTTGCCGGTGTAAATGATCCGTGCTTGTTGAGGGCGAGCCGGGTCCCACCCCGCCCAAGCCCGGCTCGCCCGATCTTTGTGTATAATGGGGAATGAAACTTCTAGCTTCTCCTCCTATATCGTTGGCCTACGATGAAAAGATATATTCATCGTTCCCAGACATTATTCGTGACCCCACTGGCGATTTCTTGTGCGTCTATAGGGAAGCTGATACTCACCATCCAACAACCTCAAAGCTCATATTGCTATCGTCTCCCGACGCCATAGCCTGGAAACGATATGAGTTAGCACAAGCCTCCATGGAAGAACATGGGTGTGTTTTTAACTGCCCCAAGCTAGGAATCATCGACGAAAAGGTAGTTGTGTTCTGTGATGTGAAATCTTCACAGAAAGAAGCTTTTGCGAAATGGGACACCTTCATGTGGACTCTCTCGGCCAATTCAAAGAGATGGGGAGACCCGGCCAGACTTGGTATCTCAGGAATGGTGCCTGATCGGATCATTCAGTTGAAGAAGAAAATAGTGATGGGCTATCACGTCGTCGAAAATATTGAAGGGTTTGAACGCTTATCTCAGATGATGGCGGAATCGTATGACGGCGGAAGGACATGGAGAGATCGGACGACCATTGCTGCCTCAGATCAACATTTCTTCTGCGAAGGAAGCATTGTTGAAATGTCCAATGCAACATTGGTTTGTTATATGCGGGACAACCGTGGCCCGCTATTGCGTGCATATTATGCGGTATCGCATAATCAGGGTAAGGACTGGGACAAACCTCGTCAAATGAACATTATGGCACATCGGATTGTTGCTGCCGTTAAGAAGATCCAGCCATATGCAGGCGCAGTGCTGGGTACATTCCGAAATACGTCTAACAAGACACTTTCACTGTTTATACAGAATCCCAAGAACAACAAAACTCAGATTCTTCCCATCGATAAGGAAACACATCCAGGTTTGTACGATTATGGATACTCCGGATGGACAGAAACGAAAGACGGTGGGTTGCTAGTAGTGTATTATATTCGCAGAAACAAACCTAATCCAGAGATATGCTTAACCAAAGTTGATCTCGTCTAAACTTCAAGAACATTCAAAATACGGCTGTTAAGAGTATCCTCTGATCGTCTTAAATCCCGTTCCCAAATTCGGATGATGCGCCAGCCTTCTTTGGCGAGCAATTTGTTTTTCGCCGAATCTCGCAATTTGGTATTGTATTGCTCACCTGTGAGAAATTGCTGAGCGTTGCCGTGCCAATAGTCTCCGTCAACTTCAATTGCTATTTTCGCATGTATTAGTGCGAAATCCAACCGCATCGAATGAAACGGGACCTGAGAATAGACCGTATTGGCAGGATCAAACTCACTTCGGTCTTTGTTAGGCTTAACTTCGAACCCAATGTTCTGAAGTATCTGCTTGGCTTTTAATTCTGTACTTTGCATCTGTTTCCCACATGGATGACACTCTTCCCGTCATATTACCTTCTTCCTTCGAAATTCTCAATGCCTCTTCATATCTTCTGACTGCTTCCGATCTACCGACCGTGTTCTTGTTGGCCCCTAAGTGCTTCAGCCAATAATTAGGAGGATAACCGATTTTCATTTCGTTTCTCAATGTTCTATGTGAATACTCAATATCCATTCTTCGATTCAAACGTTCGTCAAAGTATCCGATTTTATCAAAGCACTTTTTAGTAATCATCATACAACCGCCATGCAGATAAGACATACCGTTCTGTTTTACTCGACATGCCTCAATCCACATAATATGGAACGGAATACCAGGATTCAGAGGGATGATTGCGGTCAGATCAATGCCGTGTTGGTCTGAATACTCACGCATGACATCTAAGAATTTAGTGTTTTCATCGACTATTTCCAGATCGTTATCAAGTTTAATACGATAGTCATAGTGTTTGGCGTTAACGAGAAATAAATTCCAAGCTTTTGAGATAGGAAGGTCGTGTATGAAAAAGGTTGACACGGGATTAAGATCCAGGTCATCAATGGATTTCTTAAGCTTGTCAACGTTCTCTTTAGAAGAACCATTATCGATAATGAAAAGGTCGTAGTTGTCCTGTTTGCTGTTCGCTAGACCCTGTAATGTAGCTAGGGTCATCTCCCAGCGATCTCTGATGAGGATGCCAAGGGCATAATCGACCATAACACATTATACCTATGGCCTTCCCCTGCCTCTCTGTGGAAGCTCTGCCGGTTGATTCTTTCTTCTCTTAATGGGAACGTTCAGATCATTGATAACGTCTTCATTTACTGAAGCCTTGTTTACTCTGTCATCTATTAGTGTATCTATGAAACCAATCAAATTCTTATTGTATGCCTGAATATCTTCGTTCAACCACTCTTCAAATTGCAGCAAGTCCTCGACTTGTTGCTCTATCTTTTGACTGAGCTGTTCCGAGGTTAACCCCTGCAATAATATTGGGATGCTTATCTCTTCCGCAGTTTCTATTTGTGCAATTGGAGGAAGAATATCAACAGTCCGAGCAGTTATAGACGGGTGAAACGACAGATTATCTATCTCACCAGTAAAGGGGATAAACACATCACACTTTAGATCATCGAACATCACATATTTACGACCTATATCAAAGAAGAACTTTTTCATGCTAAATCTGTCAACCAACTGGTCTCTCTGCCCAACACTATCTTCGATTAGTTCCTGCATGACAGTAGTTCGAATGATGCCACGGATGTCCTTGTGGAATCGTTTAATTTGAACTTCTAACAATTCTTTATCGAACATTATGGTTTAGTCCTTTTGAGCTTAAGTATATCGGTGAGTTTTTTGCCGTATGAATTTACGATAGTGTGGTTAGCAATTAGGGCATCCCAGATCTCTTCTCCGGACAGTTCAATTACGGTATCAACTCCATTGTCTACGATATTGCCCAAAATATTGTTCCCTAAAAAGTTATTTCCTCTTATAGATGTTCTAATAGATGATGAGTTAATGGTGATACCACTTATGTCGCAATTTAGTATGGCATTTCCATCAACTAAAACATCGGTCGCCAAGGTAACATCCAAGAAAATACCATGTTCATCACAGTTTATAATAGTGTTATTTTTAATTTCTATTTTATCATTTGATCCAGTTAGATGGATTCCATACAACGTGAAATCCTCTATATGGTTGTTATTAACTTCCGTATTAGCTGAATTGTGTATTCTAATCCCCATCTTTGCAGAACCGTCAAACCAACAATGCTGTATGTGGGTGTGGTCTCCCCCATTTATGAAAATGCTATGAAGGGCAGTAGTATCTCGGTTTTCAAAACGAACACCAGTAATTTCCACGCCGGAACCAGTAATAGTTACCGTATTTATCCCCGCTCCTATCCCGTATTCATCGGCAGTGGGTTTAAAAACGAAGTCACGACCGGGACCTCGAACATAGAGACGATTTTTGGAAATGGTTATGGTTTCAGTGGTAATTGTTTCATTGGCTGCATGAGCAAGACAAAAGATGGTGTCATGATTGTTGTCTGCAACAAGGCTGTGAGCCTGAGCAAACGTCTTGACAGGTTTGGACGGGATTCGGCCAGCATTAGCATCGTTACCGCTTATGGGGTCCCAGTAGAATGTAGTCCCGCTACTGATGTGGTGGGGCCTTAGCGATTCTACGCTCACTCTCACATCATTAATCGGCTTATCTAGAATTTCTTGTTCGATGGTTACATTTTGTGAGCCAGCGACTTCTAAAATGTCTCCCAGGGTGTTGTCAAAGAAGAACGTACTAACACGGATAATGGTTTGGTTAGTTCCAGCTCCGATACGAACACCGTACTGCCCGCAATCATGAATCTGGTTGTTCTCAAAAATTGTATCGAGAATAGATGTTCCGAATAAATTGACGCCTTGACCCGTTGCTCTGTCAATGATGCTTTTGTTTATTCTAAGGTCATCTACATTGTTGCCAATCCTAATCCCGTCTGCACCCGGGTCCTCGATAAACAAATTGACCAGTTCACTGTCACCGCTGTCGTTCATAAGAATTGCATGATTATTTATGTCACGTATAGTAACATCGACCACTCGGCAGTTATTTGCTACCCCGCCCACCGCTGCTGCCCCATCAATATGTATTCCATCTGTTGCCCCGGCAAAATCATGTGTGATCAAAAATCCACTTAGTTCAATATTATTAGCTTCTACAGTGATCGTTGGGCCAGCGCCAGCAGTACTGCCGTGTTTGAAGACAAAGTTTTCACCAGGGCCACGCACGCTTAAAGCGTTCTTGGTGATCGTTAACTGTTCATCCACCTCGACAGTATCCGCTGTTGCGGATTTCGTAAGACACTGAATAACGTCACCCACGTCTGCTGCGGCAAGCGTCTGGGCAGCAGCAAATGTTAATGTGGCACGTCCGGGAGAATCCCCCGGGAAAGCATCATTACCACCAATCGGATCCCAGTAAATGATAGAACCGAATCTACCGTGGCTTTCTCGTAACGACTCAATTCTATGTACAAGGTCAATAATTTGTAGCTCGGCGATGGTAGCAGATGATGCTGATGTTACTTGAACCTGAGTATAAGGCGATGCTTTAATAGGGTTGTTGCTAAAGCTGTTGGTTGTAACAATGTTTCCACCTGTTACAGAAACCTGAACTGTTACAGGACCAGTTCTGGATTCGAATTGTACTCGCCATTCGTCTAACAGTTCTAATGTAATACCGACTGCAACACCACCACCTAGATCCTGTTTGCCAGTTGCGTTCGCAAGAGAAAGGTGATCTTCGTGTATTAACTCATCTTCATAATCACGGATTTCGTTTACTAGTTCTTGAATAGTTACTTGAGTAGCAGGCAAATCAACTTGAATAACGTGGACGTGATGAAACCCAATGACGGTTGGAGTTCCATCAATTATTCCGGTTCCTCCTGTCCCACCAGTCGTACATTGGGAACTGAATGTATCCGTATCGGCGAATTGGACAGCGTTGCTGCCGACCAAAATATAGTCTATGGAACTTATGCTCCCATATTCATCGATAGCGAGAGCAATAACCTCGCCGATCTTCAGGGGATTGTTGTCATCAATAAAAAACTCCCCCACAACGAACGTTCCTACAACGGATATAACGTTCAGTCTGAGCAGGGGAGCATCTTTGATAAAGGTAAGGGCCATGCATCTCTCCGCAAAGGCGGCGCTGCTAGATTATACGATAGCCAGCACCAGCCTGTGGTGAGATGCGCCGCCTCATGTCGTCTCCATTATCGAGCCTGTGCCCGCAATTTAGCCAGTTTTTCTTCCAATTCACGCTTTAGGATCGCATAATCCACTTTTTGTTGGCGGTGCTTATCCGCTTGCTTAGAGAAAATATCAATGTTTTGATCAGCTCTTACGAGATTCTGTTCAACAAGCCGAATGTCATACTCAACCTTATCAATGTCTCTTTTCTGTTCAGGAGTCATAGCCGTCCTTATTTAGTCAACAATCGTATCACTTGTACGAATGGCTGTGATCGTTGCACCCGTGGCTGTAAATGTACCTTCGACCTCGAAAGGAAGAATACCCCTGATACGAACTCGTCCAAGAAGAGGTATATCAGCAGCATAAATTAGGTTCTGAGATACGCTCGTGGATGTCGATTGCTCCTGAATAAGAGGCACATAGGCATCATTTCCAGAGTCATAATCGTTAGGCACCGCAGATGTAGTAAATACTCCCGTAGCCAATACAAGAGCAGAATAGTTTACTGAATCAAACAAACCCGTATCCTGGTCAAACAACCTTAAAACACCTGATGTTGGATGGTCGGACGCAACTGGAGTTTCGTTGACAGTTACCGAAGTTGCCGAAGCCGAAACGGCACCATCAAGAGTAAATTCGGTTGTATCGATACCGGATCCCGAAGTTGCGTTCGGTCTGCGGAATACAGCAACTCTGTCGCCTGAGATAAGGCCCTGTACTGTTAACGATTGCAAGTTAGGTGGATCTCTAACAACACCGTTTTCGTCGATAAGCTGGAAGTTACGAACATCGGTGTTAGCCATATCCTGAATAAATACGCCCCGAGCGCCGAAGAACGTACCACCTGCAAAGCTGCCCACAGGGCTTACTTTTACGAGTGGATACGAAGTATCGAGTGTGATATAGATTTGCCCTGCGACTGATGCTGTTAATGTTCCTGCAAAATCATTTGCTCCACCCATCAGGTTGTAAGAAATTTCTCCAGCAGTTTCCTGCCTTCTGGTTCTATACTTAACCCATTCATACATATCAGCGAGTAGGCGAGGATTAGCTCCTGTTCTATCTAAGAAGACGCATGCGTTATAGGCGGTTTCTCCATTACCATCACCAATGTCTTTGAAGACTTGGCTGGTGGAAACTGGTGTTCCATTAACATCGGCAGTAGCGCCAGATGTTAAACCTGTGATTCTGTCATTGTTGGCCATGCCACCAGTGGAGCCCTGTATATTACCTATAACCATATCTCCAGTGCTACCAAGTCCTCCGGCGGTGTTGTTGTTTCTCATTAGGATGCCGGTTGCGCCAGTGCCAACTGTTACTTCTTCTCCCTCAAGGAATTCGGTCGCACTCTGTCCATCAAATGGAAATTCTCTTTGAGCAGTAGCAAAAATAACATCCACATCATATCCTGCAACCAATGAGGTAGGAGTGTTTTCAATGTTTGCAGTCGCTCCTGAGGTTTGCCCCGAAATCTCATCATTATTAACAAACTGCGTTGTACTGGTAAGAATATAACCGATAGTTCCAGTGACGCCGAAGTCAGATAGACTTGTGATTACTCCTCGTTTAGTAGCATCTACAGCATCAACAATTTCTTCGCCAGAAAGGAATGGACCAGCATTTTCACCGTCGTAGAACGTCTGATGAGTACCGGTAGTGTTGTCCAAGTCATTGGCTGTTGCAAGAGGGATAGGTGCGACACCAGCGATGGTGGTCGTCTCAAAGTTGTCGTATGTATCACCGAACCTACGGACGAAAATAGTAACCGTTCCGCCGCTGATGTTAACACCGGCAGTGGCCGTGAGAGTTATTCTTTGATCTGTGCTTGTTTTAACTTTGGCTAGAATGTCAATTTGACCCCCAATCCACCATGAGTCAACAACGTTGGTAGTAATACGGAAACCGGTTGCATTCTGATTAAGGTAAATCTGTGGCTGTGGTGTAGTTGCCGCAAAGGCTGTATCACCAATGCCGTTTACAGAACCTAGAGTTTGGAAGTTTGTCCAAATATTATCAAGAGCTAAGTCCTGGATAGATCCTGATTCTAAGAAACGGAAGGACAAGTCTGGAATCTTCCATGAGTTAATAAGTGTATACTGCTGCAATTTGACCTGTGCGGACATTGGTACATCATCGTCCAATGCACCTAATTCATCAAATGTATCCTGTAGATAGGTATAGAAGGCATTTGAATCACGCACAACATTAATCTGATCTATATCTGCATATAATCCACCCTGCTCATCAAGTTGAGTCGTGACTTCTGCGAGATCTTGAAGAGCATGTTGTTCAGAGAAGTTAGCATGATCACCGGCTGTGGCTTCAATATTTGCGATCCAAATGTCGTTTACTAAAACTTGTTCAGTATCTAAAAATGTTCCACCTTGATTAAGAAGGGTTAGAGTCCCAGTAGCTCCACCAATAGCGACATCAATAATCTTGCCAACTGCGGCGCTGGCAGTACTTCCGGTGCCACCTACTACCGAATCATTGAGTTTAAAACTTTGGCCGGTTTGCCGGTTGTCATAGAAAACCTTGTCAGCAACATAGATAGTGTCGTTATTGAGCCAGGTTCCAGTTACATCTACAAGTCGTAATGATCCGGTAGATTGTACTCCATACGTTTGCTCGACTAAGCCTTTTGCATCTGTTGGCGAGCCGCCTGTTTCTCCGTCCTGTACCTTACTAAACCTAATGAAGTCTAGAATGCCTGTATCGTAGTTAATAATAACAGATCTGGTAGGAGCAGTTATGGTCCCATTTGTTGCTTCGTTGACCAGAAATCCTGCTTCAGCTTCGTTGTTTACGCTTGCCGCAGACGCAAGGGCAGCAGTTGCACCAGTGTCACTCGAAACTCTTAATATGTCGTTATTGGCAAATGCCGTGGCTCCAACGGTTCCATCTCCAAGAGTTCCATAAAGAGTACCGCTTGCGCCCGCAACTGCTTCGTATTCAAAGGCATAGACAACTATACTAGCATTCCCGCCACCAGAAAATTCATAAAGGGTGTCGCCTACTTCGAAACCTTTATCCACATTGTCAAAAGGAAGCGATGACAAAACACTAATTGCTTCTCCGTCTTCAAATCTTCCAACTGTATTCGTGAGACTAAAATCGCCAGTTCCACCAGGTCCAGTGACCCCAAGGTTTACACCGGATAATACTTTTCCGACAGCGCCAGAAGTATCTCCCCGAACATAATCACCTGCTGCTGGGGCTGTTTCTCCGACATCACCACCATCCCAGGTGAGTAACCCGTCTACGTGGGATATGCGTTTCGTTGTAAAATCAATATCCCAATCACTGGAAATAGCCATCGAAATCTCCTATCAGAACTGATACTTATAGTGTCATTTCTGTTTGTGTGTTGAAGTTCCTTCAATTAACATCACTTGTGTCTAAGAAGGGATTGTCCTAATTTATGATCGTATCCTTGATAAATCTCACACCAACCGACAATCCAGTAGAAATTATGGTTCCGTTTGCCTCAAACGGAATAAATCCCTTTAGTCTTGCTCGAATTGTAACATCCACATCAGAAATATACGAAAACACATCAGTAAATAGACCAGCAGTGTTGGTTTCTCCACTTGTTATTGCTACTTCAGAAGATGTGATAAATATAAGGACTCTGACCCCCTCGACGCCATCGGCGTTCTCGTCGTCTACCTGAACATTTAAATTGACTGTTGCCGCGGCGGCAAACAAAACTCCAGCGTTGTCAGTAAATCCACTTATTGAACTCAAATTATTCAAACCAGCAACGCACCATCCTTGGCTTAAAGCCACGTTTCTGACAGTTTTAAAGGTGTTCGGGCTTTGCCCGACTCCCTGGTAAGGATTTGCGAATTCTGCGCGACCGGCAGTAACTACATCATCAAAAAAGTCTGCTGTATCTATAGGATTTTCAGCCAATTTGGCTTGCATATGATCATAAAGTTCTTGTGCTGACCGTGGAGTTGCCCCTTGGTTTCCAGCATGTATACACCAGTGATATCTCTGTTCAGAAGCAGTTACCCCAGTAGCAGTCCAATCTCCTTCCCCTCCGTCTTCTTCTGATAGTATTTCTGCACCCGCATTAAAACTACTGCTACTGCGAGTTATCAATATGGCAGTTCCCGCTGTTGAGTCTCCTTCAATAATATCTAACACCTGTCCCGTTGCACCACTTGAATTACCCACCAACGAAGAACCAAATCCTAAAGTCCCGCTTCCATTTTCCCATTTGAAAATAGAATGTTCATTTGCCCCAGCCTCGATAATATCGGCCCCGCTGGTTCCATCAGCCACAGCTGTTGCTTCACTGGATTCAACCTGAAAATCATCTGAAAGTAACGTAATTTGAAATTCCAATCCCTCGTCTGGAACGATAGTAGAAACAACAGGAAGACGCCCATACTTGTAAATTTTTAAGGCGAAATCATCGTGTATTACTCCAGTTAATCCTGCACCACCACCAAGCCTAGTATAAGTCCTTTTTAAAATATCTGACGCGGCTGTTCCTCCTGCACCAGTGACTTGTCGATTATCTCCTGGTAGAGTTGGACCTGGAGTACTTTCGTAAACATAAGTAGAAGATCCGTCGAATGCCCCGCCTGTTGGTGATGTCACTGTTAGATCTAAGCTGAATTTTTCATTTACGACGCCAGTAGCACTGCCAGTTGTATAATCAAAATTGCCGGTAGACCCTTCATCTATGGACCAGACTGGGTTGACCATATTCCAGGTCTGATCTTGTTCAATAAATATATCTCTGAGATTTCCAACAAAAATAGCGTTACGTACTTCAAGTTCTCCGTCAAGAGCTGTAGTTCCACTAATAAAACCTCTTGTTGATATTATGTTCATACTATTGGAAACAAAATTCTCGTCAATTGCTATCGTTTCTCCAATAGTTCCTCTTCCTTCTACAGTAAAGTCTGTGACTGTGACTCCGCCTGTCGCACCTGAGACAAAATCCATGCCGGTTGATCCGGAAAACACCTTGCCTTTATTCCATACTACTACTCCATTCAATACTGTTCTTGTGTTATTCACACAGCTCATTAGAGTGTCTAGGAATCTAATTTCTCCATTATCTAATACTTCCAAAGAAGTGTCTCCTTCGACATCAGCAGTGGAAATTAAGAAACCTGATGAAACAGGAGTATTAAATGATATATAACCAATATCCCAACGAGCACCGTTTTCTATTAAGAATGCTCGTTGCACGTCGCCGACGCTGTTGTCAGATTCAATGGAATGACCTTCTAAGAGGGAAAAATATGCAAAAGTTCCTCCTCCAGAACCTACAATGAAAGGAACTGATACTGTCCAGTCCGAGATTCTTTTTTGCAACACAACAAATCTTGCGCCAATTGTGTTAGCATCGACAGCAATGTAAGATATATCATAGGAGTCGCCAGATGAAGGTGCAAGTGTCCAATCTTCATTGACCCGACATGTTAATCCATCTCCAAATTCTTCGGCGATAAATTTGGTTTCTTCTGTGGCACCACCTCGCCTGAGAATCACGGTTCTGCCTGCAAAAGTGGGGCTGCCTACGAGATTTCCATTGTTCGTGGAAATAGCACTTGGAAATACGATCTCATCTGCCGCACCAGTTTGTCCTGCCAAGTTTGTAGAATCATTAACGCTATCCTTGGCAGGAGTCGTTACCGTTACAGCAGCAGCAGCAGAGGTGATTGCCATGGTTTATTATTACGTATATACAGAGAAAATCCTTGAATCAAAACGATTTCAGGATCTCGGTTATTGTGTGCGAGGTCTTCCCGTCTCCCAGCCATGAAGGGTCGATAATGCGGTTTCCTGCTATTACATCATCAACCCATTCGCATTTCGATCTCCAGGTCGAATCCTCAAAATTAACGTCCACCATGATTGAACAGCTATGTTTTATTGATTGTGGGCGTTCAGTAAAGTTTCTTGGGACAATGACTGGCGTATTGAGCAGAGAAGGTTCCTCTTGCGCCGTCCCTGAGTCTGATATAAGGAATTTGGCGTGGTATTGGGCAGCGAGATAGTCCTTGAATGACATCAAGGGTTCTACCTTAATTTTGTTCATTTGTATCCCAAATTCGCTCATTTTGGTGAAAGTTCGGCTAAAAAGCAACATTTTTACAGGAAGATCGTATCTATTACCGCACATTGTAGCGAATTTAACGATATTTCTAAATCTTTCCGGATAATTGAAATTCTCAGGGCGATGGATGTCTAGCAAGATGAAATCACGTTTTTTGGGTTGACCCAAGAGTGATTCTGAGTACTTCTTACACACTTCAACTACAGTATTTCCAACCACAAAAACAGAATTTGGGTCAATATTTTCCCTGACACAGTTTTCCTTATAAGCATCGTGGTAGACCAGAAGCAAATCGCTGCAATGGTCACATACGGTCCTGTTTATCTCCTCAAACATCCGCTTATCATGAGACCTCATCCCTGCCTCAATATGGGCAATTCGAAACCCCTCTTTCTTCAGGTCAACCGCAGACAAAACTGAGTTTGAATCCCCGAGAAACACGATCCAATCTGGTTCTATTTTATTGGCCAGCGGTACGATTTTCGTGGTAAGATCAGCGTGAATTTCATAGTGATGTTTCCCGTGCCCACCAACTTGAAGGTTGTAATCTGGTTTGCGAATATTTAGTTCTTCAAAAAATATGCCCGACAGCATCTTGTCATAATGCTGTCCAGTGTGGACTAAAATATGTTCGAAATTTTCATCGAACTTTTTGAATACTTCACACATCCGTATGAAATCAGGGCGGATGCCGGTCACTGTCATTACTTTCATAGCATGTCCTTAACTTGCTCTTCTAATGGTCGAATTTTCAAATGGTCTACGAGAGATCTGTTGCTAGATAATGTTCTGTCTATTCTCTTGCCCACCCTAACTTCTTCGATATGGACAGATTTATGTTGGCTGAATAGTTTCAGCAATTCATATTTAGATACAGTATCGCTGTGTAGATGGTACACGCCTTTGTTTTTGTATAGTTGTTCTTCTAATATCTGATTTATGCATCTCGACAACTCGTTTGTAGTCAATCCATTCCATAGGTGATTTGTGAAACCTTTTACTTCGTGCTGAGACATAAACCATTCAAAAAGACCCAACTTTGGTCGTCCGTCTAACTCGGGACCCACAATGGATTGACGCAATACCATTGCATTTTCCGGTTCCCCTAATATTTTGGTTCTTCCATATACATCCACGGGGTCTGGAAAATCTTCCTCAACATAGCTGCCTTCTTCACCCGAAAAAACACAATCTGTGGAAAAGTGAATAAGATGAGCCTTGGATCGAGCTATTAACTGTGGCAGCATTGCATTGAGCATAAAGGACTGACGCATCTCTGCGGGAGTCGGGGACGGAGATAGTCGTTGGCGAATTAAGCCTGCACAATTGACAACAATTTCTTCTGGCTGTAGGATTGATACTAGCTGTCTGATGCCCGGTTCGTGGCTCAAATCATAGTCCCTTGAATCTAAAGCAACGACAGTCAGATTAGAACTACGGAGGGCCTCTACCATCTTGTGGCCTAGCATACCAGTAGCACCTAGTAAGAAAATATACATTATCTCGCCTCAATAACCCATATCCGTGAGATAAAATGTGCAGGAAATCGAAAATCATCATCTTTCGATTCCCCTATTGCGGTGGTCGAAAAATACATTAAGGAAGTGTCGTCTGTCAGCGATTTGAAACCGTTTGCATATCCGGGTGGTATCCACAAAACAGCAGGATTCGTAGACGACAGTACATATCTGTCAACGTGAATGTTGTCGTTAATAATGTTCCCCTCCTTAATCTTGTCGAGATCTTCAATTTTTGCGGCGGCTACTATCGCTGATCCATTAATAGCCATCACATATTTGCCTTCTTTCTTGTGGCCATGCCAGGCTCTTACGAAGTTGCGGTTATGGTTCGAGACGATGTAACACCGCTTAACGCCGTCAAAATCAAAATCGTTAACAAATGACAGCGTTCCTCTGTCATCAACAAAGTTACCACCTTCTATCAGTTTTACTTCCATGGTTCACCTATATAGTTTTGTTTCTGGGTTGTGTGTTTCTACATTTTGTGAAGACTTTTTGATCGTGGTAATGAGCTTATCGTTTATGCAGTTTTTCAATAAAGATCTTTCCTGACAAAGATGAACGTCTTCTTTAGAAGCCCAAGCACGGAATGTGTCGTCACCTTCCCGTCGCATTACCTCATTCTTCAGGGTATACAATTTGAAGTTCACAATAGACAAACGGTCTACCAACTCTCCCATGCTTATTAGTTCTTCAAATGAAGTGGCATCACCAAGTTCAAATGATCGATCATAGCTCTTTATCGCTTCTCTAATTCTTTGTTCTATTTCATCACTAATCATCAAAGTCCACCCTTGCAAATACACTTTCTCCGAAATTACTTAATTGAAAATCTTCGTAAATGGTCACTTTACCGAACTTGCTTAGGAAATCTTCCCACCATTCAACACTGCTAACATTGTAATGATTGTGATTGGGGAATTCTTCTGAATTTTCATCACCGTCGTAGTGTAAAGAACAAAAGTTGTGGCGTGACATATATTTGAGATTTTCATAAAACACTTCTATTTTATCTCTTGGTATATGCTCATTAATTTCAATTGTCGTTGTGAGATCAAAAAACTTGTTCATATCTAAGCATTCTACACTGCCAGAAGTCATGTCACATACAACATACCTCTTCGCAGGGATTTTAATCATGTTGTTTCTAATGCCGTAATCCAATCCCTCAATGGCGTAGCTGTCTATTCCCTTCTGTAGAAACATACTAGATAAAACTGCCACACCACAACCAACGTCACAGTGTGTTTTTATATCAAACTCATCACCCAAGAGAGCTTCTATTCGTCTGGCAGCTTTTATATTACTCGCAGAGTGTTGCATGCAAAAGTTATTGTTGGCAAATTCATCTTTGGCGTCTAGTGTGGTAATCTGATTGATCACATGGCCGAAAAAATATTTGAACGGATCAATCTTAGGTTGGTTCTCTAAGACTGGATATTGTTTTTCTAGTAGTTTTCTCATAATCCTATCTTTAACTCATCCGAACTACTTACTATTTGGAAATGAGGAAAAGCCACAATATATTTCAAGTCCTTCCTGTCGAGCTTGTCTATGATCATTTTTGCAAAATTCCACGCAAAGATGACCACGAACCCAGGGTTGTCCTTGTCTAGCCTGTCTCGTGGAACTATTGGTATATGTGCCCCAGCGATGTACCGTCCTGCTCGTTCAGGCGATTCGTCCACGATATACTCAACGATCTCGGGTGTTAGGTGACAAAGATTACAAATCATGTTTGCTCTGCCCGAAGCCCCGTATCCTACAACTCTATTGTCTTTAACAATATCATTTAAACTAGAACTAATAACTTTGATGTGCTTAGAAACATCAGATGCAAAGTTCTTAAAATACGACAGAGAATCAAGGCCGTCTTTGCTCTCTTCTTCAATCTTTCTCAGTATTTTCTCACAAGGAGGCTCATGTGAATTTTTAACAAAAACTCGGATGCTCCCGCAATGAACTGGTATTTCTTCGAAATCTACAATGGTCATTTCATACTGGTCAAATAGGTTCTTTAGAGATGTGAGAGAATAGTAGTATATATGTTCGTGATAGATATTATCGTATTGCATTCTTTCTATTAAGTTCTTTAAATAATGAACCTCGATTACAAAATGTCCATCGTCTTTCAAGCAATGTTTTACACCTTTAGCGATGGAATGAATATCATCGATATGGGCAAACGAGTTATTTGATATCACAAGATCTATGTCGTGGTCGTACAGTTCTTTAATAGATTCGTAAGAAAAGTAATCGTTGATTGTATGGAGGCCCTTGTTGTAAGCAATTTCACTAATGTTAACAGCGGGTTCAAAGCCGACACATGTAACTCCCAGGTCATCCAAAGGCTTTTGCAATACTCCGTCATTAGAACCTATTTCCAAAACTGCCGAAGACTGATCCAGTGAAAACCTGTCTTTGAGCATGGCAGCTACTTCTGTGAAGTGTTTGGTAAGGCCAATGGATGACATATATCTGTAGTCTTTGAACAAGGTATCAGCATCAATAATGCTGTCTGTCTGTAATAGTGAACACTGGCTGCAAAATAGGATATTGAGATCGTACCTGTCTTCTATTCCCATGTCTTCTTTAGACGGAAAGTTGCCTGCTAGTGGAATCTTGCCATATTTCATTATGATCGCTAGATCAAAATTACCACATATAGCACACTTGCTTCTGATTTTATACTCACTCATCGGCTGCCTTTCTGGGTATTTTGCCGCCAAAGTATTTAATCACATTGTCGGATTTCAGTTCACTTCTTGACCATGGTAAATACTCTAGTTCACTGTAAACTCCGTGGTACAAGTCTTTATCGTGATAATGGTTGCTCAGTTGGATGATTTCATCTGGAGTTTCTCTCCATATAGAATGATAGTGAGCGGCATTAGAACCCGAAGTCCAGCCCGACCCTACCTGTTTGTATCCGGTCTCTTTGCTGAAATATAGTGCCAAATCTTCAACAAATAGTTTGTTCATCCAATCTGTATCTTCAAACCCACCGGCAGTAAAACCCTCATCAAAGAAGCCTATCTTAGTTGTCAGGTGTTTGCTGAATCCGAAAAATCCGAGCATGTATGTAGCTACACATGCAAATCCTTCTCTTAGTTTTTGTTCGATAATGGCGAAGTCTTGAGGCTGTACTCGTATTTTATCGCAACCCAATATCACATATTCAGTAGAAGACAATTTTATACACTGATTAAACAAAGCTGTCAGTCCTTGCTTCTTAGTATTATACGTAACAACTACCCTGTCGTGTTTCAAATATTCTCCGTCCGGTTGGTTGCTATGATCATCCACTATTTTAATCGGGTAATCAGAGTGTTTGATCATCAAAGCAATCGCTTCATTCGCAAGGTTTATCCTGTTCCTACATGGAAACGCTATTGTGAAATCCATGTCATCTCCTAGAATAGATGGTTCCCGCCGTATGCATTATTTCCCTGCTGCGGGTCGAGGGTTTTGATTAGCCTGCACTTGTCGTTGATGGCGTATGGGTCTTTTTCTATCATGTCAAAAATATTGGCCTTGCAAATCGATGCCTTGAAGAACATCTTATCTATAGAATGTTGGGCGAAATAAGAACGGGTCAACCCAACTTCAAGCGGAAGTCCCTTGTGGCGATCCATGGCTTCGAGCAAACATACTCCAAATATAGCCGAATCAACGAACAGTGCAGGAAATTCGAAAAAGAAGTTTCCTTTCAAATTTTCGTCTCTTGCAAATACTACGTATTTATCATCCTGGTAAATAACACGATGTTTTATGTCGGCAAAGTCCCCAATCTGATTGTTTGGTGCATCGAAGGTTGACCCTCCGAGCGTCATCGACAGCATTCCACAAGATTTGTTCTCTTTAGACAATATGCTCTGTATGATCTCTTCAGGCATAGATAGAGTTAAGATATCGTCTTCGTTATAAAAAATGAAAGGTGTTCTAGATTCCTCGATGGCCCTTTTAAGGCTAAGAGATCGATTATGATGGTTATCCTTTAGAATCGTCCAGCCTTCACTTTCGTATTTCTCTTTAAGGTGTTCCGGAAATTTGTGGCCGTCGAACTCATCTATCGACAGGATCTTCTTAGAGAATGTGAATCCGCACTTATCAAGTGATAGTATAGATTGCTGGAGCCACGCTACTTTTTGAGGATGACATATAGCAGTTACTATTGCTGTGACCTGTTTCGTATCCACTCTATCACCTCCTTTACACTAACTTCCAACGGAATATCACAAGAAATTCCAAGACGTTCTTTCGCCTTGCTTACATCAGGCGATCTAATCTTAACATCGTGTTCAAACGGCATCGAATGCAGAAACGAAACCCTAGTATGCCCGAATAACTGCTCCCACACAATATGTGCAACTTCTCTTACTGTATGTCCTTTCGAACAAGAGATATTAAAATCATCGTTCACAGCTTTTTCTGATTCCAGAATAATCCTAACAGCACGTCCAATGTCCTTCCCGTTAGTGTAATGTCTTAACTGGCTGCCATCACCCAAGATAGGCAAGAGATTATCCGGTCCAACCTGTATCGCTTTTCTGATAAGGTCAGGCAATACGTGGCTAAGAATCATTTCATTGGTTGCTCTGGACGGTTCTTCTCCAACCCCAACGCAGTTGAATGGACGAACAATAGAGAATGGCAATCCATATTGCTGGAGCGCTCCATGGCAAAAATACTCACATGCCAACTTTTGAAAACCGTAGGTGCTCGAAGGAGTTCGGCAGTATTCCAGGTCAGACTCAGGGGTTGGATATACAGTAGTGTTTTCAAAAACCATGCTACTCGACATGACAATGATACGTTTAAGATGCCCTTCCTGAAACAGTTGAATGGCCGCATCAAACGTTGATGCCATAATTCGTTCGTTTGTCGCAAGAAGGTCATATGCGTATTTATGGAAATATGCGATTCCTCCAATCATTGCTGCGCCAGCGATGATGTAATCAACAGGAGGAAAACTGTCCATGTGTTGAACATCTTGTTCTAACAGAGTAAAATTTGGATGGGTGTCATGTCCTCTTTCAACTCTCCCGTATTTTGAGAAATTATCAACACCAATTACCCTGTAGTCGTGGGCGAGTAATTCAGAACATATATACGAACCAATAAATCCTTGGCTACCCGTAATCAATACTTTCATTTCGTCTCCCATCTACCAGCGGGAGAACCGTGTTTTGCGTGATATTGAATTCCATCTCCATAAGAATAGCAATCTAATATTCTGGTGTTTAATCTGGCTACTCGTTGGTGAAATTTCTCCTTTGGAATAAATTGAAGCAAATGATCCCCAAGGCACTGTTCACTACAATAAGGGTTGGTGATTTTAATATCTGAAAAACACTTATTTTCAACAGCAAAATCTCCATCAACGATGAAAAGGGATGGGCTAAAATCAGCAATACCTACTATTTGTGGCCTTCCTCCTGCTTTTCCGTTCTCAGGATCAGAATCTTTTGCGTGGAAATCCTGACCTATGGCCTGTGACATCATCACTATCCAGTTGCGTTTTTTCATCTCTTTAAAACGTCTTTCGAAGTTGAAAGGATCTAAAATTTTAGTGTCGCCCAACATTCCAACTAAATATAAGAACTTATCTCTATCAAGCATTTTGGAAAAGCCTTCGCTGTAGTTTCTTGTAATCGCTTGAGCAGGCAAAGAATGTCTGTTGTAAGAGTCTCCTAGATTGGTTAATCCTATGTAGATGTCACACAGTTTCCTGATTTCTTTTAGCTCAGGAGAATGAGGACTTTGTGAATGAACAACACAAATTAAAGAGTTAGGTATTTCTTCTTGAATTTTTCTTATGTTGGATAATACTATTTCGTGTTCATCATGCATAGACATAACAAACCCACGAGACAAGTTGCTTTTACTACACGGAGGCAAGTTGCTTCTGGCGTGTAGATGTTCATCAAGCCAACTTCCAAAATTTGATTCAACCAAACGGATTTGGTCGTTTGTTAAATAGTCGCTAAAACCTCCTACAGACCCGTTGTTGGTGACATGGGCCTTAGTCATCATTGTGGAAACCCATATAGGATTTTTTACCGAATCTATAAGTGGTAAGTCTGGATTTTGCTTTAGTTTTTCTGTGTATTCAATAGGTAGTTTACAATCTATATCCGGGCACCCTACTAGTTCAGATAACTCTTTCACGACAGACAGAGAACTTTTAACATATCTTTCATAAATAAAACGGTAATCAAAATACGAAGACCATTCCTGATACATAGGACCAAGTAGATTATTACAGTATTCTAATATTTGTTCATCTGTATCTAATCGATTAACAGGGCTTCCAAAGCCGAGTCCTTGAATCCTTCTCATTCTAGATGCTACACAATCTCTAATATCTCTCTGGCAGACAATGGTTGTATCATCTTGTCCAAGAATTACTTCAGATGAGCCTACTTTGTACCTAGCCGGGGGAGGGCTCAATATCGATGGTTTATAGTCGTGACACTTTAGAACATGAACGTCGGCTTTAGTATGCTTGTCGTAAGGATGGCCTTTAAATAAACCCCTGCTATAAACACTTTTTCCAGCGCATTCGCATATGGATCGAATTAGATTGAAACATAAGGTACTGCCTGATTGCGTCATGCCTGCGACGATAATACGCTTCACTACAGTTCTCCTTTGTAGTGATTCATAAAATAATTCAGATCTTCTGGAGTCCCCATCCCCCACATTTTGTCCACGGGGTATATTTTGATCTTCTTCCCATCCTGGATTGCTTCATTAAAAACTGGGCACGTATAAAATTCGTTGTTAATCCTTCGGTTGTTTTTGATCATTTGTTTAGTGTATTTTACATAATCAGAACCTTTTCTCCAGTAGTAAACACCAACTGTAGCATGTTTGCTGATTGGTTGTTTTTCTGCGACTTCGGAAACAAAACTATCATCACCAAGTTTGGCATAACTCCATTTTGGATGGCTAGATTCGAAAGTTGCTATTCCTCCATCAATGCCGTCTGCTACCATGGAATACATAAAAACGTTGGAATCCCATTCCAGGAATTGGTCAGAGTTAGCCAAGAGAAGAGGGGCATCGTTATTTATATACTTTTCTGCAAGCATAGTAGTACAAGCCGAACCCTCTGTGAGATGGTCTACAATTACAATGTCGCAGCCAGGAGATATTATGTTTAACACAAACTTGAGATTATATTTATCATAATGTTCTTTAAGGACCGCAAATATGTAATGGGCATCTATGTTGAGATTTTCGACGATCAGTTGGATCATCGGTTTGCCGTGAATATCGATGAGAGGCTTCGGAAAACTGTACCCTGCTTTCTCAAATCTAGAGCCTGCCCCCGCCATAGGAACTAGGACATTAAGATCCCCACCTTGCCACTTTGGCAGGACATTTTTATTTGTCCCATTGAGTTTTTTAATAAACGAACTTATCTTTTCATAAGTAACATCATCTGAATTCCTCACCCCACAAACATGTGCTCCAGAGTTATGTGCTGCCGACCGACCGACATGAGAATCCTCTATAATCACGGTTTCTTTAGGAGAAACGTTTGATTTAATCATGCACCTTAAGAACATTTCGGTGTTTGGCTTTGGATTTCTGACATCTTCATTAGACAAGAAGAAATCTATGTATTCGAGCAACCCACGCTTTAGCAACATTAACTTCACTGTTTCTCGGATCGAATTACTTGCACAACATATCATATATCCGTCATCTCGTAGACGGCGGAGAATATCTCTCATTCGAACATCATGGCCCATGGAAGAGATAATTTCACGAGTAAATTTTTGCTTCAGAGACCAAACTTCGTTGTGTAGTCCTTCCGGTAGCCCCTTTTTCTCAGTGAGCAACTGAAGCTTCTTTTTGGTCGGCAATCCATCGTAAGTTGATAAGTGCTCGTCTTTACTAATGTTGTATCGCATTGTCAAGTCAACTTGAGCAAGTGCTCTATTCATGGATTGATAATGAATTTCTCTTGCATCTACAAGCACACCGTCCATATCGAAAATCAATAGTCTCATTCTTTTCGCATTCCCTCATAACAGGTGATTTTATACTTAGCGTTCTCTTTCAGTATGTTGTCGAAAAAGTCTATATCTATCTCATTCCGTCCCACTAAAGCACATAGTGCTCTCAGATCTTTGGGTAAGCACATTCCACCAAAACCTCTAGTAAACTCGCTGCAATCAAGGTACATATCATGGATATGATTTCTGCATACTAGGGCGTTTTTAATTTTGGAATAATCAGCCCCGAGATGTTTGCTTATTTCGTAAAAGCTGTTGGCCAGCACAACTAAAGTAGCGTTGTGTATATTGTTCATATATTTGACAAGTTCGGCTTCGGTTGGGGGCATTCTGAAGAACTGTTTTGGAAGATCACCATGAGATCGTTTCACAGTTTCATAGACTTCATCTGATTCTGTACCTATGACACAGATATCATGATCTTCTATAAAATCTGGGACAGAAAACCGTTCTCTTAAAAACTCAGGGACAAAACAAATTCGGTGAGTTTGAAATTTCTCCTGGAGCCTCCTGGTTGTCCCAGGCTCGACTGTGGATTTGATTGCAATAATCCCAGGATATTTTCTATTCCAGAGAAGACGGATTGTATCTTCTACTACACTAGTATCACAACGCCAATTGTCATCTGACGGGGTTGGAACGCATAGATAACAGATGTCAGTTTCAAAAACATCATCTATAGTGGTGGTCATTTTAATATCATGGACTTTAACCTGATGCTTCAGAAACTCCATCCCCTTAGCAACGGCGTTACCAACAATCCCAACACCAACAACACCAACTCGCATGTTTCACCTTACTCATTCACATCGAGTCTGTTGTTGTTTGGCTTGGCGACTTTTTGTTGTTCAAATTCTGCTCTGCTAAACTGAGATGAAATCAGAGAGTGTTTGAAAAATTCACTCATGCCGATGGCCTCAGATATAGTTGGAGCCTTAAAAGCGGTTTGAAATTGGTTGACCGCTTCCACTCCATCTATTTTCTGGGACTTTTGACCAACAGGAATGCCCATGAAGATGTATTGATCAAATCTTTTGTGCAATTCTTCTATCAACTCTTTGTTAGTAATGTCACTTATGTTCATTTATTTCTCCTTCTTGAGGTAGTGCACATTAGAATAGAGGGGATTTTCCGTGTCCCTTATTCTGCCCTCTTTTACAGTACGGGCTATTTCTTCGATCCCAAAGGCCAAGTCATAAGTTGGTAACCAACCTAAATATTTGTAAGCCCTCGAACTAACGCTATAATTCCGTGCATCCTCGAAGAGAATATTTTGGTACTTCACAACCGCTGGGATGCATTCTTGAATCTTAATCGCTATCTCTTTGATAGTGCAGTTTCTATCATGTAGATTATACAACCCCGTTGCGTCATGTTCCAGACCAAACAAAGTTGCGCCCGCAACATCTTTGACATGCATCAGAGGACGCCATTGTTCTCCTCCATATACCGTCAATTCCTCTCCTTTTGTAGCACGTTTGGTTAAGATGTTGACCACCAGATCCAGTCGTATTCGTGAGTATGTATCTCCCAATCCAAATAAAGTTCCTAATCTAAATATCAGATAATTTTTTGAGTTCTCTATTATGTACTGTTCGGATGCCAGTTTGGTGGACGCATATACAGACAAAGGTGAGGTTTTAGTTTTTTCATCAAGATTGAGAGCGTGGTTCGCCCCATAGACAGAGCATGTTGAAGTGAATATGATTTTACCCTTATAGTTATCCACGAGCCATTTGACTGAATCTTCGTTTACGGACTGAGTAAGATAAGGGTCAAGAGCACAAGCCCCGTCACCAACGATGGCTGCTAACCATACAACAGCATCGTAGCTAGGTAATATAGATTTTAATTTCTTGCGGTCTCTTACATCGCCATATATAAAATGAACATCTTTAAGATACCGATCTTCGTAAAGTAAGTTATCATACACTGAGCATTCATAGTGTTTTAATTCAGATAAACGGGTCGTCAGATAACCACCAATGTATCCAGCCCCACCTACAACAAGTATTTTACGTGTATTGCCCACCCGATTCTCCTCTTACAAAATGATAAGTAACACAATCTCTAGTTAGCAGATTTTTATAACCCGCTTGCTGAAGGCGATCATGGATAATTACGTCACCAGTGATACCGTTTTCGATAACAGGCAGAGGACCAAACTCTTCCCATTCCTTTCGTGTCATAAGCCATGAACACCCGTCCGTCCGATGAACATTACCTAGACTTGTCTTTAATACGGTAGGTTTGCTCCAGTGCTTCATGCATTGAAATATATCCAGGAGTTTGTCAGGAACATTGTAGTTAATTTCAGAACAAAATTCTTCAAACTTATCCAGGTCTAAATTTGAAAAGTTGTCACCAAAATGTTCCATAAAATGTCGGCTTTTGATACCATTGGGAGCTAGGTAGTTTTTATTTTCTATAGTTTGGGCCTGTAGAATAGTTTTAGTGCCTTCAGTTTCTAAGCCTAGAGAACACATGATAATCATTGCATCCTTGCTAAATACTTGATCGGACCCGGCTCTAAAAACAAATCCATCACCTGCTTCCTGATAGCCAAGATTCCAACAAGCATAGAGATTATGTATGAATGAATCGTGGACCTCATCATGAATAACTGGCCTGGCGTTGTGTTTCTCACAGATGGAAAGAATTGAATTCGTAATCTTTTTTGGGATTGATTTGTTTCGATAGACAACCACGATGATTTCTTTATCACAATCCATCCTAGCAAACCCAGCATGCTCATTTATGTTAGAAAGATGACCATCGAGCAGTAATGAGTTTCTCCCTATTATGGTGTAATAAGTGAATTTCATATCTGACTTATTTCTTTTGCAAATTTTACGAACTGGCTTGTAAACTTTGACCACGACATGTGTTCAATTTGTCTACGACGATCTAGTTTTGGTTTCTGTATCTTGTCGAGGATATCGATTAGAGAATTCAGATCTCCTGGCGGATAGGTGTAATCTGCCTGAAACTCATACCCAACAAAACCGACATCCGAAGCTATGACCGGGACTCCACAGCTTAACGCTTCCTGCATACTCATCGGACCAGCAGTCCAAAGGGTAGGAATCAACAAATAATCTATGGTGTGATAAAACTTTGGATAGATAGAATAATCTGCATCTCCCTTGAGTTGCATACTAATCCTCTTGTCTTGTGCTATAGGTGCCAGATTCTCCCAGCCGTTTCCAATGAACTTAAGTCTGAAGTTGCTGAAATCATACTTAGAGAGTAACTCTTCCATAAAGAATTGACCGTAGCCAGGGAATCCGCCACGAGATGCGATGCCCAAGACAGTTTTCTTCAATGGGAACATTCCTTTAGTTTCTCCTGGAACAAGTGTAATGATTTTATTTTGCGGATAGCCTAGGCGAATGAGCATATCTGTATATCTCTGGGCCATGCTGGTGATCCCATCTAGCCCTATGATGCTCTTCTCTTTTATCAACTGAGCAAGCCAACTTACACTATCTTCGTGAGAATGTGTAAAATATCCAATATCACACTTTGTTTTATTTCCAAAATAACAGTTTTGTATATCAACGTAATAGTTTACATCGGCACTAGAATCTGGGTCGTGGCCCACTTTAAGATGTACATCTTCTTCTTTGTTGTGCGAAGAAAGGCGCTCGGCTATTTTCTGCAAGATCCAACCGCTTTTCACAGTTACAATATTGACATTCATGGTTCATTTCTTGAGTAAATAACGTTGTACTCTGCAACATGGCCAGTCTCACGAATAGTGTTTCCATAGAACAAAACACCATTGTTTAGATACAATTGGCTAAAATCAGCTTCTTTTCTGCCAGAAGAGTGCCACTGGTGAATTACAAATGGAACTGTCTCATCAGAGATTACAAGTTGTAACCCTTTTCTTTTGACCCTACGCACGATCTCATCATCGTCCCAACAGGCCCCGTGGGCATATCTTTCATCAAATCCATTCAGTTCTTCGAGGTTCTTTCTAGAAGTAACGGCAAGGAAATGAAAACCGGTACGTCTCACCCTGGGATGGTTATACCAACCAGTTTCATCAGTCTTGTATGCTGGAGTCTGAACTAATGGGAAAGTTGCCCATTCTATGTAATCCTTCAGGTCAGCCCGATGGTCATTTAGCATCTGTTTTTCGGTCGGAAGACGATCAGTGATTGCTTTGTTTATCGCATAACACCCATAGGACAACCATTTGGAGTCGCTAATATTAGCAAAAGCGTGAGACAAAACATCCCCAAAGTGTAGGGTTTCTGGGTTTTGAATGACAATAAATTCCCCTCGGGCTTCATCAAACCCCATATTATATGGTATACAAGGGTTCTTCCACCATCTTTCATTCTCGTCAATGTGTTTTACTTTGATATCGAGATCAAACAGTTCTCCTATATTTTCAATCGTATCTTCGCCACTACTTCCGTCATCTACAATAATAACTTCACAATCATCTCGGTGTTTAGAAGACTCTATTGTCTTTAATGTCCTAGCCAACTGCGGCCTGCGGTTCCAATAGGTCATTACAATGGAAAAAAGAGGAGAATTAGGATGACGAACAATCCGTGGTTTCGGTGGTTGTTTTGAATTACTCGTGTATTCATCCCAACTGCTAAACGGTCTATATTCGTCAAATTTCAGGGGAGCGGGACGTGCTATCTCATCATAATCTTTAGGGATATTTTCTATAGGAAACATCATTTTCGGGACTTTGGCCAACTCAAATGATGACCGTTCATCAAGCAATCTGTCCAGCTTCCAACCCGTTTGTCCAAGAGATTTGTACATGTAGTATTTTTTGACTATTCTTTCTTCGGAAGCAAAACCATAGTGCAGAATTCCATTCAAATCTGGTAATCTGCTGATCTTTTCCATCCCTTTTGGGTGTTGGGGAAAATGTAGACCCTCCTTGGGGTCATAATGCAGTTTACCATTGTTCTTCCAAAAACAACAGTAAACGAGGTCATTGTATCCGCCGTCCTTGCGGTAGAATGCTGGGTGTCTCCACAGGTTAAGAAGATGAACTCCACAGCCGTCAAATCCATCCTTATCCAAGCTAGACAAAAGATGTTTACACTCGCTCGTAATATAGCGATCAAAAATTGCATCCCCATCCTGCCAAACGATCCAGTCAGGCTTCCTCTTCAACACTAGTTCAAGCAACATTTGCTTGTTGAATAGCTCGCGTTTGAAACTCAGGTCATCTGCAAATATTATGTTCTTCTCTTTCGTGAATTCAAGATAGACATCCCTAGAATCATCTGTGGAATGGTCGTCGAAGATGAAAATCTCATCAGCGTACTTAGAACAATTATTCAAGCACATCCTCAGATTCCCATTCTCTGATTCATTTCTAAGTTGTAGAAACGAAGCAATCATTTTCGTTCCCTCATTTTATTTAGAGCGGCGTCTCTGTTCTTAATAACTCTTTCTATATCACCCATGGGTATTAATGCCTTTTCCAGGAGAGTGTCACATGCATTATAACATTCATCGAAATGTCCAGACCAAAAAGAACAAGCGCTAAATTCATACAAAAATGCATAATCATAGATAAAACGTTCAACAAATAGAATGTCTCTGCGGGGGTATGGGAGAAAAGCACCAATCTTGCTCCATAGATATGACTCGTGATATTTTTCCTTCGTTCTAGCACCATGTGCCAGATAAAATAGCGGCTCAGCTCTATGAGAGGCAAACTCATATGCTTCAAGATATTTCTTTATTGTTTCTTCCCATGAGCCTCCAGTGCTATCAACAATCCTAGCAATGTTGTACATGGAGTTCCATACTTCTTCTCTCCAGCCGCCGATATCAACTCTCTTTTTATACCACTTGATTGCATTCTGAGGATCGCCTGCATCACGATAACTTTGGGCAAGATAAAAAGTGTATCGTGGATGATCAACCTGATCTAAAAGTGCTCTTTCTAAAACGAGAGAATCTTTCTTGTATTTATGTGGGTCACTTGATCTATGCCCGTCGTGTCTTGGGATGTTATGTATTCCGGCTATGTTAGCAACGGTGTGTTCTCCCTTTGTGGTAAGATACTCGTGAAGAACACCTTCCCATCCCCAATTAAGAGAAGATTTGACGATCTGTTTTCGGAAATAACTAAGGTTGCCGTAGTGAGTTGTTATGTTATAAGCATCAAGAGTAAGCTCTGGCAGAGAAAAATTTGGGGTTCTGATAATTTGTTCATCTGCATCAATAATCCATAGATAATCCGCTTTCCCCTGGGCGTGCTCCAACGCCTGATTTCTGTTTTCACAGAAATTCACCCAAGGATGTTCAAATATTTCCCCTGGAATATCTTTCAAAATATTGCGAATTTTATCTTGTGTGCCATCAGTTGAGCCTGTGTCAACGATGACCCAATAGTGAATGAGATCCTTTATCGAGTCCAGGCATCGTTGGATGACCTTAAACTCGTCTTTAACAATCATGTTCAAACAAATAGTTGCCATATTCAAGTTAATCCAGGTTTACTGGATTATACATTATAACAGTTCAATTCCGCGGACCATTATGTCGTATGAACCCGTTGTCCCTGCATTCTCGGTAATTCTAAGATGAATCTCATCTGAGGAATCCTCATCGATGTAAATCCATTCCAAATCATCCTGCCAATCATCCGTGGAATTAAGACCTGATGCTCCATATCTTACGGCTCCTGTAAAAGCGTCATTTTCAAAGAACGCAATATCAAAATTCGTTACCGTTCCGTTAGTTTCTATAATAGTGAAATAATCAATCCTAGACTTTGAAATGCCCCAATCTGCATCAGTCAGATTAAGATCTCCTGCGGCTTGTCCGGTTACTCCTAGCTCTTTTAGTGTCAATGATCCTCCTCCTGCTCCTCCACCTGTGCCTATCGAAACAACCCAAGTACCTGTTATTGGACATAGAGAACTTAAATCTACATCAATAGTGTTATCATCAATAGCGATTACTGCGGTGGGGGCGGTAATCAAATCTAGATCGTCATATACTGTTACTGCGCCAACATACTGAATTCCTAGATTATGTTGAACTATTAACAAACACCCGCTAGTTAGATCAGCGTCGGTGAATGACAAAGTGAAGTTTCCAACTGGTGTTCCATCAGCACCAGTTGGGCCTGCTGTCCCAGTTGCACCTGTCCCTGCTGGCCCGGTTGGGCCTATGGCTCCATCGGCCCCTGTGGCACCTATGGCTCCTATGGCTCCTATGGCCCCCGTGGCTCCTATGGCCCCATCAGATCCATCAGCACCCGTAGCGCCTATTGCCCCTGCTGGCCCAGTTGGACCTGTGGAGCCAGCTCCACCGGACGGTGGAGAGTTTATCCATGTTCCACTACCTATATCAAACGTTAAGACATCAGCATCACTTGGAGAAGGAACTACAACATCTGTTAGATCATCTAGTGCTTGAACATTTGACGATCCACCGCCACCTCCACCTGCCCCTAGCGTATCTAGTTCGCTTGCAATAGTTGCCGCTCGCTCGTTGTCTGATTTAGACAGAGCTGGCCGCGGAGCTACCCGAATCAGAAAACCGCCTCTTAGGGCAGTTTGTAGATCCGCAGATTGATTGAGTTTTTCTTTGGTAACTCTGGGTTGCTTAAGTAAATCTAGAGTTGTTCCTTGAAGAACGGTGACATTAACCAAGTCACCAAGGGTGATCGGTCGTTTACCAGGGTTCCGAACTTTGAACGTATCTAAATACGATTTCCGAATAGGCATTCATCAAACACCCATCTGCTTTGACAGAAGATCCTTGTCTAACGGGTCTAATGGGGGCATCTCATTCGAATCAGTGTGCTTCCCATCAAACTTTTGGATTTCTGTCAATTGCTCTTTGTTGTAGTTTGGGTAACGGTTGTAGTAAATCGATTTCCGCCAATCCGATTCACCAGCTATACGCACTGCTTCATCCAGCCACAAAATATGTGCTTTTTTCTGGTGATTTAGAGAAATCGGTTTGACGGCTTCACGAATCTTAGCCCCTAAAGTTGAGGCAGGCATCATGCTTCCATCGTAATGAACTTTTATATCATCCACCTCGTCACAAACACGATGAAAAACACGGGATGCCATTTCGTACTCGTCCAGGTCGAATATCCATGTCATTTCCAGTGCTGGATATGCCAATATGCTCGAAGAAAGTATAAGGCGAATCTTGTAATGATCATCTTCAAACTTACGGAGAAAAACCTTAAGTTCATACATATCACTATTGCTATCTGTATTTATGAACTCTAGCTCGTAATCTTTATTTCTCGTAGCAGTCGTATTAACGATGTGATTCGATGGTATTCCCTGAACGAACATGAAAACGCCTCCTGCGTTCATATACGACCCGCAGGAGGCGCAATCCTTTAGACTTTATCTATTCTGTGTCATTCATTTTATAGCACAAATCATGGTCATCAGTCAATCCTTAGCGACCATACACCTTGAGGATTAGCTTCCCAGGAGCGACACTGACGTATCTCATACTGTCCTTTGGGGATTCCTATCCATTCATGCTCATGATGCTTTAGAATCGTACCAGTGGCCGCACAAGGGATCTTATCGCCCACTCTGATGTACCCGAGGATGTTATCCTTCTTCTTCAGGGCGTAAGGAGCAAATTCGACCGGAGATTCAAACATATGGTTGTCATAATGATCCACATTCTGTGCAAAGTTGCGGTCGTTACCTGAATCATCAACGAAAACCAAATCTCCCTGCTGAGCCACAATACGGCTCTTGTGGACATTCCCTGCCATCCAGTTGTAGCACACTTTGATCCAGTTATGGATGCCGTTGTAATCTCCGTCTTTGGATCGTGACGGGTGGGTGCGATGGAAATGAACGAATACTCCATTGGTCCGGTTCTCGAAAATAATCAAGAAGGTCGGATAACCTCGGCCTTGAGCAGATCCCGTCAGCGTGTAAAACATCAATCCGTAATCATCACGGCCATTGAGTTTTTCCTCAATTTCATGAGTAACGGTATTGCCGTTAATATTGAGGCCGCTATGGATGACTTCGAAATTGTGACTGTAACAATACGTCGTCTGGCGACCAGGCATTGCCAACGAAGCATACGGGACAACGATGGTACAATTCTCGTTGTCAGCCACGGGCGTTAGAGCAGATCTAGTTCTGACTATGCCGCTTCCGTCATCTGCTGGCGGATTCAACTCACTCGGGCTGTCAACCAGCCTAGGTATGCACTTCCACTTCTTTTTGGTATGTTTCTTCATGTACTCCGGCAGGCCAGTAAGAACGAAGTAGAAGTACGACATCAAGTCTTTTTCGTATGTCGTCCGTTTAGCCGCAGTCTTGGCAAGCTCAAGAGTGATATCATAATGGTTCTTGAGCATTCCTTCCCAAAGCTCGAAGTTGTCATTCAAGAGAAAATACTGTTCACTTTTTCGGAAGAAAATTCCGAGCGGGAGATCTCCCTCTTTGACAGCCTTTGTGGTCTTGGGGAATTTCTTCTCGTCCAAACTAAGGAACTCGTAATCCTTCATCAAACGACTGAAAGCCCGCCCGGATGTAGCTTTGATTGCGGCCTTGCGTTTTATTTTATAGCAGGGGAACGCTTCAATAGCTCCATCGAACCAATTGAATCGTTTTCCGGCTCCTCGAAGAGGTGCTAGTTTTTTCCGCAGCTCTTTTGCGGTGGTTACATCTTTTAACTCTTCGTTGAAAATCCCGGAGACCCGGACTTTATTAATTGTGCTACCAGAGTGCTTTGCCAAAGATCGAAAGCACAAGAATGTTTCTATATCAGATGTTTGGATGCTGTCGGCAATTGGGGCCACTTTGGCATATACCTTGGAGACGCCCTTTGGATGTAGTTCGTTGATTTTGATACCTTGCTTAATGGCGGCCCGAAAGGCATTCATGCAGTCTTCGTATTGTAAATCCTCCGCGAACCGGCCACGGGTTCCTATGCTCTCTGCAAAATGTCCCAACGATTCTCGTGTAAACTCACAGGACTTGACCCCATCATGTCCCCAGCCCCCGGTAGTATCACGAATAATTTGCAATAAGTCGGGAAATTCATAAGTCTTGCCACCAACTTCAAACTTACCTTCTTCGTTGATTTTTAGCCCAAATAACTCGGAGCCTACCCAAAACGGTATCTGGGTTGGAATCTGAACACCGTGTTTCTCCAGAAGCATAAATATTCTGAACTCGGTATGATGCTGTCGAGTACGGTAGTGGAAAGAATCTTGGGTGCTATATTTTCGATACCTCGCCTTGAAGTCTACTACTCTAACCTGAGCATTAGGTGTCAACGAGTTACTGTGCCAAAGGTCCAAACTTATCCCAAAAAACATTCTGGTCTTCTGGTCCGGATCGTTGTTCCAATAATGGTGTCCGCCCTGGTCCATCAATAAGTTCATATGTAAAGCCTGAGGGAAACCAAGGAAATCAGACAGACCTTTCATACTTTCATAATATGTGGCGTCTATAGATCGCATAGAAGTAGTATTGATGAGGGTATCAAAGGGGTGAAAACGAGATAAGTAAGGCGTGAGTTCTGTTATTACTTTCATTTCATTTCTCCAGGCTAAGTGCCAAATTCAATATTCAGTGAGCCACAAGATTCATGTTCATTATACACTTTTATTCGTGTTCTTCTAGCATAATTGTTTGATCAGAACAAACAATGCTAACTCGCTTTTGACAGAATTTGCTCTTCAGAGACTTCGCTAACTCCGTAGCGATTTCTCGAATGATTTCAGGACTGGTTGGAAAACGAGGATAGTTAATAAGGCCGACAACAACTCCAAGTTCATCACCCTTAATCTCATCTGGTGTTGGGCTTCCGTAAACAAAGTGAGTCGGGGTGACGGTGACACAAATCCCATGTTTATTTACAAATCGGCGGCAGAAACCTTCCACACTTTCACAAGCAAGAGAAGGATATTCATTATCACCGTCTTTCAAGCCGAGATAAATGTTAGCAGTGTAAGTATCAACAATTTTCATCAGTTCTTAGCCAAATAGCAACTTCAATTCTCCTTTCATTATACGTTTAATCTGCCCGCTTTTCCGACCTAATTTGTGATCAACCACACGACAATCAATAAAATTGTAAGTGCGAGTCTTATCACTCCTGTTACCGCCACCCATCTGGCTTTTTCGGTCATTAGAGTATTTCTTATCGTACTCTGATTGCTCTAATTCATTTACCCGAGCAGCTAAAATTTTCAATGCCTCACGTTTATTCTGGTGCTGGCTCTTTCCGTTAATAAAAACAGTTAAGCCTGTCGGAATATGCTTTGCCCTCACAGCACTATCAGTCTTGTTTTGATGTTGTCCGCCGGGGCCGTGTCCACCCTGCGTTGTGATTTCCAAGTCCTTGCCAGACAACGGCTTATAAAGATCTTCTCTAATCGGAAGAACTGCAACTGAGATTATGGATGTATGGCGACGACCACCCGACTCCGTAACTGGCACTCTCTGGCAGCAATGTTTACCGGCTTCATGCTGGAAGGCTAAACCGGCCCCTTTGCCACGAAATTTAACGATAGCATGACCATCGCTTTTTTCTAGCAGTTCTGATTTAAGTTTGAGGGAGTGGGCGTACTTTAGGTAGGTAGCTAGGAGTTCGGCAACAAAATTCTTGCTGTCCGTGCCTCCTTCGCCAAATTGCAGTTCGATGATGATCTCGTTTGATTCAAAGGAACCTCCGGTCTGGATGTTTCATTTTTCTCTCCTTTTCTTCATAATCCTACTTATTATACCGCTTTCTCAATTCCTCTACCCTGCGCGACAAGATCGGCTCGCCGTTGTCTAGACCGTCAATAATGAAACGAGCCTGCTCGCCTTTTATTATTTGGGAAACTGTTTTTCCAGGTCGCAGCCTCCTAATCTTGTCAAAAAATGCACTCCACTTATCCAATCTGTTTCCCCACTGGTCTTTTTCCGATACAGTTAAATCGATTATCATCTAAACCTCCTTCAACCAAACGAAGTTTTCGCCAAGAGTAACGGCATAAGCACAAGAAGTGTAAACGACGCTTATGGCTTTCCGGTCTATTCTGCCAACTACACCGCCTTGCGGTCCAGTCATTGCTAAAAATTCTCCAATCACCCCAACATAATTCTCCGAAGGCAGTAAGATCATGTTACGAGGCGGAACCCACACAGACTGGATAACCTCTGCTGTCCAAAGCATCTCTCCTTCCATGAAATATTTGTTCTCAGGTAAACGATCTCGATCTTTGGGATTAATGAGAACCTTTGATACATAGAAATCTTTCTTTTCAAGCATAGTAAAAGCGTTGTTGCAAAATTTAGCACTTCCGAACCCTTCAGATCGTCTGTAAGTATGTTTATCAGGAGAGCATGCATCAAGCAATTTGATCATGATATTCCATTCGCTATCAGCCAAAACATCAACATACCAATCTATTTCTTTCATTGTGGTTTCCGTAGTAATGTGACAAGGAACAGCATTTTCTGTCGGTGGCACAACGAAGAAACCATCATGCTCTTTGCTCGCCATATAAACAGAACCTTTTTCGTAAAAAGCAGAAATGTCATTCCGCTCATACTTGGCTATGACACCACATGGGATAGGATCATACATAAACGAGCGCCGGGCAGATGATTTATTTAGCTTGTCGCTCATTTTGTGCATGAGTGAAACAAAGTGTGTTCCATCGTCGCCAATTGTTTCATTAACATTTTTTACACTATCAGTTAAGTCAATTATCATTCTGCAACCTCAATTGAAATATCATCCGTCACAGCAACATGCCCATCCGAAACGATCAAAATGAACTCTAATGTGCCAGGACTTTTCGGGGATTGAAAAGCAGTTATCGATGCAAACGGAGCAAGAATCTCAACTTCTTCTCCCTCAGTCTGAATCCACCAAAACGATAGCTGGTTACCATCGGGGTCGCTAGATCCCGTCCCCATTAAAATAACCACGTCTCCCGCATTTACTGTAGTATGCATGCCCGCATCGGCAACAGGAGGAGAATTAGTCTCTCGTTCAAAAACTACAGGATCTTCCGATACGAGCATCATTGGACAACCGGCCAGACATATCAAAGGTAGCAAACACAGTAACTTTCCCAGCAAGGATTCAACCAAATCAACCACCTATCGAAATGTCGTAGAATCGACTAATCGCAACTTTTTCTTCCAGAGTTAGCGTACCAAGAGGAAACCAATGTCTTGTCGAGATCGTTAAATTTGGATCATTAGCAGTGGCAGCCAATTGTGCTCGAATATCCCTCATGTCTGCCTTGGTTGCTTTAGGAACTCTAGGAATTCTGATTTTAGAGAGATCAACTATCACGGACTTCTCCATCCCAAGGGAGAAAACACGTTTTTTCCACTGCTGCCGTGCTGCATATCGAGCATCCAGCAACATCACGTTCGTGGCGTACCATTGCTCCTTGTGGAAGCTCGTCCACCATCAGTAACTTATGGCCAACGTAAGCATACTCCAATCCGGCGAATAGGCTCAACCATACATTTGGCTAGAGCAGCACGACCTTCGTCGGTACTAATTTGCTCCCTAGTGAGTTCGGGCGCTTTTACTTGCCAGTTTGTTGGAGTGTGTGTTGGACTGAACCACATCGGAGGTTCAGGTACTTTCATTGTTGTCGTTAAGTCGATTATCATTTTATATCCTCCAAAAAATCGGTGAAACGATTCACGTCACGTTTTGATCCCGTGACATGTGTATGCACTAACAAATCACTCTGTCGTCGTTCTGTAATATGTTTTGCGAGAGATCTTGCCAAATCATGTGGGCGAGCTATGACATGCGCTTCTAGGCATTGACTAAGAACCTTTTCCACTGATTTGATCATTTCATGTATATTGTTTCTTTTAGGATGCGAAGCTAAATTCTCAAAAACCCAGAGCAAACTGCTCATGATCTCATTTTTTGAACTTCGAAATTCAATCGCATGGACAACCGCATCCTTATTGACGGGACCGCCAGCAGCCCAGATCTGCTCTGAATGATCATAATATGTTAATGTCTCAGTCATTCATTAAACACCTTTAAGCAGGTTATACAAGTCGGCTTATCAGCCTGAACCTGCTTCTTTTCATCCACCCATTGACCATCACAGAGTTTTCGAACACCACCAAGATATTCTTTGGGTGTCTTTCTTAGGTTCTGAATCTGGGTCTTGTACTCAGCCATATGAATTTTTCCGTTATTACTCGTTACGAAAATGCGATCCATTTTACACCTCTCGGTTATTATACAAAGGGCAGACCCAATTGAGCCTGCCCTTCATCTGTTCTGTTAATAAATTATACTGCTATTGCCCGAGAATTCTGTCCTGGTTATCAGTAACGAACTCATAGCAAGTTGAAAATCTATTAGTTTTTTCATTCGAACCTCCTTATCAAAAGTCTTCTTCGTTCAAAATATACCCACGGATGTACGGTTTTGGTGCATCATCTGTGATGTAGTTGACAACAAAGATTCTGCCATCAGGAAGCTGCACCCATCCCGTATAACCACCATCCGGTTTTTTGAATTTCATCACAAACAATCCACAGACGACCATCTATCACGCTGATACGTGGACAATTGAGCCTGTGAGTACTCTCGGCAACAAGGCTTTCCTTGCTATATCTCAAGGTGTTCTCATCTGTGATTTTGCCATAACGAATTTTGATTCTTGTTCGTCCAGCAGCAAGATGTCGATCAGATTCACGCCAGACGATATAAACAAAATCTTCATGATATACAACATCAGGATGACCCTGCCATAAACTGTCATCACGAGCAATAGGTTCTATCATCTTATACATTAGATCTCCAATATCTGCCACATTATACACGGAGAAAGTAGCAGGAAAAAAGGGGGAAATTTACCAATATCGTTCATGAGAGGTGAATTATGTTTATAGTTACATCCATTTCAAGGGCCGATATGGATTGCGGGACTGGCCGTCTTAAACATTGGTCTGATATCGAAAACGAACGAAACGAGCTTCGTGCTCAAGCACATAAAGAAGCAGATAAAACCCTAAATCAACAGGGCCACAGAATGATCTCATGGTCTAACGTAAACACTGCTCATTGTGAACATTGCGGCAGACAAGCCAAAATAACCAATATTCTCGGAAGAGATAACACTATATTCCGTGGGCCAGCCTTCCATAACGCATGTGACAATACCGAAATGTACACATCCAGAGATAAATGGCATTGGGAATTTGATTGTCACATGGAGTGATCTCTTCAGATTCCATAGCTGACGCCTATATTAGTTGCACCATCAGCTAAAGAACCCAGAAGACTGCCCTTCGAAGACAACCAAAAATCATCAAGAGTGTAGTTTTCATCGTAAATATGCCGGAAAATATAGTTTTCAATCTTATGAAATACATCTTTAGTGTCAGCAATAAAATGGCATATCTCTATTTTGATACCACTGCGTAATCGTTCAACTAACTCAGTCGCATAAATATTTTGAGATCTGGGGAGCAACGCAAATGGAATGTCCGTATCGTACAAACCAATATTAAATGCACCTTGTTCATCCAAGAAATAAGAATGCTGATTAGCCCCGTAATTGACCCCCCGGCTGGCGGCGTAGAACTCATCTTCAAATGTTGTTTCAGCCTTCAGCGCCACAATGCCACAGTTGACCGGAATTCGCTCAGGAGTTAGCGCAGGATGATTCCACAGATTCCCGCATACTTCTTTATTGAAAAACGCAGTCCTGTCAGCCATTAGAACAATATTAAGATCTGTACTGAGTTGGTCGATGAGAGATTGAGGTTTGCTTAGACATACGATATCCGTATCTACGTGTATCTCCGTCCTCTCATCGTCATATCTAAACGGAACCCACTTCCACCAAACTCCTGTTTCTGGTGTAAAATGGTATCGGTGAGTGTAATCACGAGTATCAATGATTTCAACACGTTGCGGCAAATGGGGAGATGCTCGCTTGAACGATTCTTTGAAGAATCCACAATTTTTCCCATTGTAGAAAACGACATATTTGGCCTTAGGGAACCATTTTTGAAAACTCAGGATGGAAGTTTTTGCCATTCGAAGAAACCGAGCGAATCCATCCATGCTAAATTTCGACATTGAACAGGTATTAGCGTCTCCGATGGCCCAACGAAACAGCATCACCTTGGGCGAATTAATTACCACTCTTAACCTCAAAATCAGCGATGAGAAAAGGGAGCAGTTGTTCTTTTATATCAGACACAGCAGCCAAAATCTCAACCAGATTGGGTATAAAATGAAGGTCGGGACAAGGACGATGACAGAACTCGATCCATCTCTCTTGCTCTCTAACTTTGCGGTCAATCCTGGTTAGTGTCAAATCAACAATCATTTCAACTCAAAGACGTATTATACAGTATGCTGATTTTATTCGGAAACTCAAGGGGAACTAGGTTTGTTGAAATAATCCCGGTTGATCTGGACAAATCCAGACCACTTCCCGGGCAATTCGTCCTCGGAAAAAATAGCCTGTACCGGACACTCGTCCACGCACAAGTCACAATCGATGCAGGTGTCCTCGTCAATATAGAGCATATTCTCTTTATCAAAATCAGGCTCATCCTTGCGAGGATGAATGCAATCGACTGGGCAAACTTCTACACAGGAAGCATCCTTTACACCAATACATGATTCGCCTATAATGTAAGTCATTTGTATCTCCTTTTCGCTCAATCTTGCACTGCTAAAGTACTAACCCAAATCCATCCCTCTACATTGCCCTGCGGATTCACCCCGGTCCCTACAACTGTCTGTCCGTCATCGGACACGCCCATTGCGGACATCGAAGTCCAATCCGGCGGAAGATCCAACTCAAGAAGTGGACCACCGGACGATCGAACAATAAACGGGGTCGTTGTAGTTCCGACGACCCACCTTCCATTAGTCGAGATGCTCGTTGCTTGGCCTTCCTTATTCGACAGGGGGATCAACGTCCCGTTCCATAGAACCGGTCGTCCGTCAGTCCCAACCATTAGGTCTCCGTCAGCGGAGATGTCGAGGAAGAAGCCAGGGAAGAGGTGTGTCATCTTCCCACTCTTGTCGAGGATCATGGCCCGGCCATCGTTAAAGCCCACAGCCCGCCCGGTATCGCTGATGGAGGTAATACGCCCACTCGACAGTTCTCCGTAAGGCTCGGATACAATGTTCAACCACCTATCCCACAGGTAGATCTCGTGCACACCGCTGGTCGGATCGGCGACTCCGTAACTTACGAATTGGCCTGAGGGAGAAATGGCATACCCTTGGGACATCCTGAAGGGACTCGCCAACGGAATTGCGTGTATGGCAGTGGGGCCGAAGAATATCGGTTCCCAGAGGCGGGCTTGACCTTGACTCGTACCGACGGCTACTCCTCCGTCGGCAGTTATTCCCACAGCCAGACCGTCGAAATTGTCCGGACCCGGCAACTCGAAGAGTCCACCGGAATAGAAGGTCTGATAGGCTACAGGAACGAAGGCCCCGCCACTAATCCCGATCCCTACCACCGTCTGGCCGTCCGCAGATACATCCTCCAGTATACTGAACCCCCCGGCCAAGAACCCGACCCCTGTAAAATCACTCGCTTCCGCCCAGTAGGAACAAACCCACGCTCCAACGAGGAGACATAAAAATGTCAAAATCTTTCGCATGATCTTGTTCCTTACTCTGTCATATCACTGGGCGCAGAGCACCGTCTGTTCAGCTTCAACGAATAAGCCATTGTTGCCCATAACAATCCAGTCCCCGGGAGAAACCACCCTGAAACCGTCATCTGTCTTCACCACAAGATACCAGTAATCTTCAGTTCTAAATTGAGGAATGACTTGCCCCGTCAATATTGCCGTTTGCAACCAGGAAGGTGGCTCTTGTTTGAATGTTAGTGGATTGTCTGCCCACTCAACGAGGCAATACTGAACTCTTTGAACTTCCTTAACTTTCTGTGTTAAATCAACTATCATCTTTAATTTCCAGTCCCGTGTCCACTAATGCCATTTTTTAACCTCCAAGTCCTCTATCTCTTGTATCCTGCTACTTCACACATTTCTTGAAATTCTCCTCCATCATCAGCCCATGCTGAACCATTATTGAGCCGCTCACATGCTTTGAGCAACTGTTCACGCAGCTTCTCACTCTCGTCATGCTGATCCTTAACGCAAGTTAGACACCAACCATCTCCCTTATGAGAACAATTCATCAAATGTGGCATTGTCATTTTTAATCTCCAAGTGTATGCTAAATTTTGAATGCTTCCAAAACTTTTCTAGCATATTTACGATCTTCTTCCTTCATCTCTTCAGAAAGATCCGCATAAGGAATCCACAACTTCTCCCAACGCTTACGTCTTTCTTCAGAAACTTCTGGAGCAACTGATTTAGACCATTCCATCCATTGCTGGTGTTCAATATCGGATAATTTTTCAAGAAGTTCATTATTTGATGATACTTTGAGCAACCGCTCACGCAATTCTTCAATCCTATCAAGCACCGCTAACTTTGTTGCCATCGTCCATGACTTCTGTAGGTTGTCTGTTGCTCTCAAAGAAACAGTGTCCAATTTGTAAGCTTGTCCTTCATTCATCATGACTTCTTGAAATAAATCGTCTGAGATTGAACAATAGATTCACATTCATTGCATAAGTGTCTTTTTATCGGAAACCTCTGACCAGAAGTCATCGAATAACTATAACACTCCACTTTATATTCACTCCAATTTGATGGCAAATCAGGACTTTCTATGACTTTGACGCAAAAATCACAAATATATTTTTGTTCTTTCTTTTCTTCAATCATTTTCATTCTCCAACCAAACTTTTCTACACTGCCTGTTGAAATCATCAATTGCTTTCTGATTGTCCTCCTGAATCTGTTTGTAGTCTGTATCAGGAGACAACGCATCAGCATTCACGTCATTGATAAACTTTTGGTTGTCAAGGCAGTTGAGCAGGTGTTCAAAACTACGTTGAGAAATAACTATATCGTTGCCAACCTTCTTTGCTTCTAATTTAACCATTTTCATTCCCCATTAGGAATTTCAAGTGTATATCCGTCTGTCGTGATACCAGTCTCCCATCGGCGCTGCTGGATTCTTTCGGCTTCGCGCCGATAAGCAACATTATTGCCTTTGGCCCAATCTGAAATAGTGTCTATGTCATCCAAAAGATTCCAGAGAAATTTGATGATTTCATCCTTTGATTTTTGTTTTACTGGTGTTTTGATATCAATTATCATCTTCAACCTCCAAATCACGGATTGCCCGAATAAGTTCTTTCCCCACTGGCGTCATACCCGGATCACAACCCAAATCCACTCTACCTCCCTTTCTTAAACACCGACAAACAAACTCCCGAAACTCAGGGTTTTTCAACGCCGTAAGAAATTCTTCATGATGAGGATAATTACACACGAGATTATCCCCATCTTTCATGACGCGATAGAGGATCGCCATCTTGAGAGTGGTTTTACCGTGACCTTCTGCCCCGAAATATCCAATGTTCATTTTATTACACCTGAGATAGATTAGCGATTTTATCTTTAATCTTCGTGGCCTCTTTCTCTTTTTTCTTCAAAAGACGTTCAAAATACTTCATTTTCCTGGCAACAGTGACTTTGCCAACATTCTTGCAAAAATCACATAGTACAACGTCGGGAGTCTGGCAGGGCCAATCAGGGTTGGAATACCCATCACACTCGGGACATGTTTCAGATTTCTTACGCGACTTCAGCTTAGCCATAGCATCGACCTTTTCCCAGAAAGGAATCAATCCTTTAGAAGAATCATATGGGATGTCTGCACATCGAAATAACTCTACATTTGCCTTCAGAAATATCGCGTCGTACAAATCGTCATAATCAAAATCGAAATTGTAGACTGCTCTGTAAGAAAGAGATGCTGTACATGAACCTTTTACAGCAACCGAGACAACCGATTGTCTAGGGCCAAGGCAATCCTCCAGAACATGATTCTCGTTAGAGGTTGTTGTTTTATAGCCCCTTTTGGCGGCTTCTGTTTCAAATAGATCTTTACACGATACCATCTTTACTCTCCACTAGGCATTGCAGGCTCATCAATAACAATACCATCTAAATCGTGATGACGGCAGATATACTGAGAGACGGCTTCCGGCCCGCGTCCCCGAAGTTTAGGACATTTACGTTTTTTAGGCGGATTCTTAAACTTCAAATATTGCAACAAACATTCTAATTTCGTATCACCATACACAATGCCTAACGATGGATCAACATCTGCCGTCAAAGTAACTCCACCATGCCACCTCCCAGGTGTGCCATGGGTGAAATGAACGCCCCATTTTACTCCTAATATTGTTGCAATATCATTCAATAAAAAATCATCAGTGTCAGGCGTTAAATTAACTATCATCTTTCACTCTCCTTGTGATCCACCCACACTCTCCTTGTGATCCACCCATGAATGACTGCATATTTGTCACCCAATGAATAATTTTTGTCTTCACCAATTTTTATCTTTTGCTTCATCGACATTTCAAATTCTTCAAGTTCTATAACTATGGGTTCATCCTTACCTTCCATTTCGATAATTACTTTTGCTTTCATTTTAGTTCTCCTTGTGCCGCACTAGGCGGGTGGCCGTGTTCTGTAACAACTTCCCATGAATCAAGGCCGAGTAAAGATACACCAGTAAAACATCCTTGCACATATATATTACCTGTTTCATGGTTTATGCACGTTATATATCCATCGTGAATATAACCGCTGTCCTCATGGAGATCGATTTTTACACGATCCCCGAATTTGAGACCTTTAATTCTCTTTACACCTTTTGCTGTAGCTACAGCAAAAGCCTGATCGTGTTCTTTTTGATTCATTTTTTAACCTTGATTCCCGTAACCGTCGAGAGTTACTTGCCTAAACCCCCAAATACGTTGATTGATTCTCAAGTCTTCTAAAATACTTAATTACGAATATACACAGTTTTTTGAACATAACTGGCAAACTCAAAAAAGGCACACCGAGACTCTCAAAATGCAGCTCAGACCCACAGAATCGACAAAATTCAGAGTTTTTATCTGGAACTAAGATAGAGCAAGATTTACAAAAACAAAAATCAGAAGAAGTGATAGAACTTAATATTATCCAATAAACCAAACAACCGAGAGGAATAAAAAGAACAGACCAAGATCCATCAATGATTATAATGGCTATGTAAAACATCCAGCAAGGAGGGAGGAGGAAAAAAAGTGCTATCACAAAATTTATCACACCCAACATGTTAAACAAAACACGTTTGCGATGTGAGGCAATAACAAAGCGACAAATAGATTTGTGCTCGTTAGTCATTCACTCTCCACTGCCGCACCAGGCGGTGAAACTTGCGAGTTTTCATCAGAATAAGTCGGCCATGTATTTGGATCTATTCGTCGCATGGCCCGGACTGCTATAATCCTTTGACACTCATGTATGGCTCTGCGAAAATCAGGATTATCATCTGGATGAGTAGATGGAAGAGATGAAAATTTATTCCAAGATTGTTCCAAATGATACATAGCTTCTGATTCTAATTCAGTTTTTGATTTCATCGTCATTCTCCAGTGCCGCACTAAGAGTAATAAGGTTCACGTAGTTGTTTCGCAGGAATTGAATACACGTCCTCATAACCGTAATTCTGAACATCTGCTTGAGCTATATCGTGTCGGGTTGCATAACCAGCAACAACTGCTCTTTTTTGTTTTTTGATGTATTGAACTAGAACGTAAATATCTTTTGGTTTCTTCTTAAATTCCCGCTTTGTGACTTTCAGATGGACATCATCATCCCACCAAGTCGATGTTTTGACATCAATTGTCCATTTGTTATCTTTACTTTTGAAATCCTGATGATCCCCAGACGGAGATAAGCTTTCGTCAATAAGTGCTATTCCGTAATAAGAGGAAGCGAAGCACAACTCTCCTAACGCTCCAATAAAATGGTGTTCTTCTGGCTTGCCAAACCAATTATATTCCCACTTTGTCTTCACATTTTCAGATTTGCATCCCACCCGCTTTGAGGCAACTTCATGGGCCTTCTTAAACATTTCAGGATCAATCTTCACTTCTTTGTTCATTTCCATCTTTCACTCTCCTTGTTCCGCGCCGTTGCCGTCGATGTTCCTATCTGTCGGATCTGTGCATATAGGACTCTGAAAATCCACATTCACTGCACTTGGATATTCTCTCAGAAGCACCCATGTTTCCAAAAATGGGATGCGGATGGCTGCTTTCGAGTTGCCATGTCGATTTCTTACATTTAGGACATGGTTCTCCTTTAGTGTATGTTTCCAATTCTTCGCGGAGACGCACATTTTCTTTTTCAAGCTCAAGCACATCTTTTCGAAGTTCGGAAATCTTCTCCTGCAATTCCAATGTGTCGCCGGATTTTGCGAGATTTACGAGTGTTTGTATGGAATCGACAATCTTTTTCATTATGACCCATTATACCGCACTGCTGAGCTGATTTTCAAGCTCTTTTATTCGTGCTTCTGCTTCCTGCAATTTTTTCTCAGCCTCCTGGCTCTTCTGATAATAAACGTCGCCATAAGCAGTGTGATGCTCTTTTTTGCTTTCAAGAAGCTCCAAGTTCTCAATACGATTGTCTCGCTTACTGCCGTTGAGATGATGGACGATCTCAGTTGTTGTGAGAGGACGCCCAAGGTGACGGGCCATGACAAGACGATGCTCGTGAACCCGCCCCTTCTTGCCTAACATATTCGCAAACTTTTCCTGCTCCTCAACAGGCAATGAGTTAGCATACACTTCCTTATAGCCCTTGCGAGGAAATCGGTCATACTTGCATTTATCAGAACAATATTTGCTTGTCTTTTTCTTGGGGTAGAAATCTTTTCGGCAATGCTTGCACTTGAGAATCGTCCTTTCTCTCTTGTCACAAGCAGCACATTCTCTTGAGCAGTATCTTTTGATCCCTTGCTTACAGGCTATAACTTTGATGTCTTTGCCACAGTTTGCACATGGAATGATCTTGTTGGTTTGATGAGACAGTCCAGAACATTTTTTAGAGCAATAACGGCGCTTTTTATTTGGCTCTGATTCAAACATAGTACCGCACTGTTCACATGGCTTTTCCTTATCGACCCGTGTTGCCAAACCAAAGCACTTAGAAGAACAATACTTGCGTTTCTGCTCACCTTCGAATTCTTCTCCACAACGTTCACATATTTTGATCATGATTGATCTCCTTTGCAAACATTATACACCGTAGATTATGGATTTTATCCCACTTAGGGTCAGCAGTATCAAATACAGTGTTATCAGTATAGGAACAAAAGAAGGGCCGCTCCGAAGAGCGGCCCTGTACTTATGCTGGTTTGACGTAAGTCCTTATTATATAAAGACTTAGGTGCCAGACGTAACTTCGATCTTGCTTACGGCATAGTCATTTATAATGACGATACCTACCTCCTCGTAAATTACCCAACCCAATCGAAGTTTTTTTGGATCATCAGCAGGAAGAACAGTTATGTCCTGTCTGATGGGGAAAGCTCCAACGGTGTCGGGGCTTGCAACCACGAGAACTTCGTCAGGATTCATTTTGGAGCTGACGTGAATGTCAGCAGTCCAAAGGTGACCAAACAAACCGGACGTGAGGATCTCACGCGTGGTAGCCTCGTCATAGAAGTCCTTACCGAACACTCTGATCGATGCATACTGGTTAGCATGCACGATGATCTTGGTTGCTACGAGGTCATGCTGCTCGATGAAACGGAATGCCGTGTTCAATGAAGCAGGTGAAAGAGTACCAACGTTGGTGACGATCTGGTCGCCACGGTTGTCGGCAGCGGCTAGCAATGCAGCGAAGATGTTGTAGTCTTCTTCTTTCTGAATCGCTTCTTTCGCTTTAATCTGAGCGCGGTCCACAATGTAGAACCTACGGGCCTTGATTTCACTGAGACGAACCTGTGGGTTCGCAGCGATTTCAAAGGTTGGGACGAGGATTTCCTCGCCTTCCTGGATCTGGTCAGGTACAGCACCACGACGGGAGATGATGTGTGCAATCGCTGCAACATCACGTTCGTAGCGGGCCAATGCACCCTGTGGAAGTTCATCGACTAGAAGGAGTTTACGGCCAACTGCCTGGTACTCAAGAGACCGGCGAATAGGCTCGACCATCGCTTGGGCTAGAGCAACACGACCTTCGTCGGTATTTAGCGCCTGAGCGATAATGGCTTCCTTCTGCGATGCGGTTAAACTATCTTTATCGAACATTATTTGCTCCTTAATTACTCTGTCTTGTTAGCCAACATTGGCTACAAAAGTTCCAGATTTATTCTAACACTCAAAGCTTATATCGATAGCTTGACATGCAAGAAGGTTCCCCACTGCAACGAGTTTCCGCCCTCATTGCCACTCAGACCTGATTGGAAACCAACATCGGTTCCTGGGACACCGCTGGGATAGGCGGTAGGACTCGTCAGGGTAAAGCCAACGATCTGGTCGTTGCCAAAGCTAACTTCATCTGTGAAGCGCCCACCTGCTGACGTGAACTCGCCTGTACCTGTGGTATCGGTGGAACCACCAACGCCTAGTCGAGTACCTGGTACGTATTCTGCAACGGTTGTTCCATTGACATGGATCAATTCGTAGCAGTTAGTCCAAAACTCGCCGCCGCTGTGGTAAACGGTCATCTTGCCTGAGGAAAGAACCTCATTGAAGTTGTCCGATACCTTGTTCTGAGTGAATCGTTGCTGTGCGCCCTGAGCACCAATGACTAGAGCACCAGTCAACGAATTTTTCGGGTTACGCGACAATGCGGAGCCCGATTCTGGAGTATCCGCTGTTACTCCTTGTGATCTGGTATCGCCTGCGAGACCAATTGCTAGGTCACCCGTTGCGGCGTCCGCAAGGATAACTCTACCGTTTACGTCTAGTCCGACCAAACATCCCTGAAAAATATCAGTGGTGTTGATCGCATCGATGGGCAACTCAGATGCTACTACGTGAAAAACTTCTATAAGTGCCATTTCTGTATCTCCTAAATTCGCTAAGGGTTATCGCCAAAGCTGATGATTTCCCTTTTCTTTTACGTATTTCTCGTAATCTTGATTTTTCCGATCAAGACTCATAAGTCCCTGTATGCCTGCTATCAAATTACTTTTAGAGTCGTCTACAGCAGCAGACTTTTGGAGAATAACAGGTGTTTCGACTGCATCACTGGATGCCTCACGACGCATTCCTTTTAGCTCGCTAGCTCGACTGAGTAATTTTCTGTAATCGTCTCGTATTTCGGGTGTTGCCTTGGACAGCTCTTTTACCTTATCGGGTAGTTCGTCAACTGAAATCTGATTCATCTTTAATAGTTGTCCTGCAATCTTTACTGCTTCATCATGGGATGCCATCGCTGCTATATCGTTTTCTTTGCCGAGGGTTTGGTCCAGTTTTTCCGGATCATTCTTTTCGTTCTGATCGTATTCTGGATTTGATCCACCACCGGCTGGAATGAAAGGCCCATCAAGCTTGTTATCGTAAGTGTGCTCCCTTTTGAGTTGCCCACTGTCTGGTGCTTCTGGTGTTGATGCTTCGTCCATTCCGTCACTAGGTGCCTTTTCGTCAATTCCCAAACTATGTGGCTTATCGACATGGGTTTTGCCCTTGCCTGCTCCACTTGATTGGTTAATATCTGGGTCATCTTCTAACTTATCTACACTCTTCGGAGACACCACTTGTGATTCCTTCTTTACATCCGAAGAATTTTGTGCCGTTGGGACCAATACAACATTGTCATTCTGATCGATGCTCAGGGTGTAAGAGAGACCATCTGTAAGTTTAACAGTGTTCTCACCAGCCTGAGCCTTTTTCATAAAGACATCATAATACTGGTGACCAGAAGCAACGCTCCACGTTCGAGCAGTATTGGCCTTTTTGTTCATAGTATTCTTTCCTTCTGCGGTTTTGGTTGTGCTTGTTTTGTTATCTGCACATGCACATCCTTTTCCTTCACATGCTTTGCATGCCTTACCTTTGCACTTCGCTGCAACACATCCCGGCTGTCCGCAAGTACATCCGGCAGTCTTTACGGGAGCGTTGGAGCCAGCAGAGGTTGTTTGTCCACCACCTTGGTTTCCATCAACCACGTTGCCTTTTTCGGGTCTGTAGTGTTTTTCACCGGCCATGGCTGGTGACCCATGGGGGACAGTTGGTCTATCGCTAGTGTCGCTCACGGTTATTTCAGAGCCTTCGTCGCCCAGGAGTTGATTCTTCCTGGGGACATCGGGAGAGCTTGCGACATTGGACGTAAATCCTTCTTCGTGTCCAATCTTGCCGCCATCCTTATACTTGCCCATGCCATCAGTATCCTGGGCAGGCGTCACATTGATCTTCTCGCCTTCATTAGCACCCTTGTACTGAAGCTTCTTTACATCGCCTGTATCTTTTGCGGCAATCTTAGCTTGCAACAGAAGTCCATCGAAAAGGCTATCAATGGCATCGGATTGCTTTCTGATAGTGCCAGTCTTCATTCTGTAAAGCAATTCATCTACACTTGCTTCTTTCTCGATTGGCTCATCGGTTGCCTTCGTTACCAATTCTGCCCCGGTGGCTTCTGTTGAAACCTTAGGAGCTTCTTTGGCTTGTGCCTTCACGACCTCTTCTTTACTATCGGCTACATGGCCGCATTCGCCACATTCCATGGGCTTTGACATATCTTTACCTCTCATAGGTTTATCTCCCATAGGTTTTCCTTCGGTTTCTTTGCTGAGCATATCTTCGCTTTCATCACCGAAGTCGCCCCCGTGATCGTGATCGTGATCATGGCCAAGGTCATCACCTTCGTCTTCGACTAAGCCTGGGATATCTTCAAGGCCACCGCCACCGCCACCGCCACCATCGGGATCATCACCGCCGTCGTCATCGCCGACAGTTTCATCAGTAACGTCACCCATGTCGAGGTCATCACCAGTCGTATCAATCATGTCATCGCCGATGTTACCCTGCAATGCATTGATAATATCCTGGAGGCCATTAACGATAAGTGTAACAATGTCACCGTCACCACCCATGTCTAGATTTTCGTCTCCGAAATCACCACCGATTTCAAGACTCATTTCATCGGTGATTGGATCGTCCAGAGGATTAGGCATGCCGTCCATCTGCTGATCCATCGGCTGACCCATTGGCTGCTCCATAGGTTGGGCCATCGGCTGCTGCTCCATAGGTTGGGCCATTGGCTGAGCCATATCTCCACCGCCCATCATAGGCTTTGCACCAGGCATCCCGCCAGGCTGAACACCGGGCATTCCGCCAGGGGCCATGCCCGGAGCCGCAGCGGGAGCTGGGGCTGGGATGGGAGTCGCTGCAAGCCCGCCACCCGCTGCTCCGTCTGCACCAGGATGACCACCCATTTCCATAGGTTTGGCCTCTGGCATTGCCGGAGATCTCTCTGGCATTGGTGGTGCTGCTCCTGGGTTTCCGTGTGGAATTGTTGGAGTTTGCGTAGCTGGGTCCATTGGTGCGCCCCCAGGCATACCTGGGGTTGAAAGAGGACTTCTCATTTTTGGTCTTGGTCTTGGTCTTGCCATTGGTTTGGCCGGAATATTCGGGACAACCTGAGCAATTGCTTCGAGTACTAGGTCTTCCCCGCTTGCGTATGCAGCACGGAAACCATCGCATACAGTACCAGCATCATCTAGATCGTAGTTTTGATCTCGAACAAGCCAAGAAATGCATGTTTTCATTGGGCTATTAATGATAGGACTCTTGTTTGTCTGTACTGATGCAACTTTAGCAGCAAGCCCGTCAGTGTAGATACCCAAAGTTTCGAGTTGTCCACACACGCAATCTGCTAATTTCTTACCTTCGCAAGGGCCAGACATCGAAGTTGCATTCTCGCCGAACTTGCGTGACATACGTTCGATGCAGCTTGCTCTTGGGAATTCGTCAAATTGCTGGTAACCACGCCATCTTGCACTAGCTGCTATCTTCTTAATTGGAAGTGGTTCTGACATCGCTTTGGATAGATTTAGCCAACCACTCTTGGCCAGTTTGAGAATGGTTTCAGCCTGCTGTGAAGGAGCACTATTCTTAAATTCTCCCCAATTAATACCATAATTGGTAAGAGAATGGACAAACGCTTCCTTTAGGCGGTTGCAACCATTGCATTCGACAGTTGCTTGTGGAGCCCAGAAGTACTGAGCAAAAACCCTCTTGTCTTTTCTGTCTGCGACAACCCTAAAGTTGTACTCCTGTAGACAGTCCCAACATACTCCATCCGATCCTTTGCTCGTGGCTGATTTTTCCACATCTGTGTTATTTCCTCCACAGTTTGGACATACGGAGCCTAGAGTAATCTTCTGCTCTGCGAGTTTCTCTATGATACGTGGGTTTAGACGCACTGATGCACCGACAGGGACATTGGGCATGGTCGTGCCGCCCATTTCGTCTCCAAGTCCGGCTTCCATCCCAGCCTCTTCGGCCCCCATACCAGCCTCTTCCTCACCTAGACCAAAGCCGCCAGCGCCTTCCATCTCTGTTTCTTGGATTGTTTCAGGCCATTTGGAGACATCGAGATTAACATGAACAGTGCCTTCGCCGCCACAATTGGAGCAACGAAACTCACCATTATCTACGTCAACATCTTCCCCACCACAAACTGGACAAATTGTGCCTGGTGGCTTGGGTTCGCCAGTTCCCATACCTGGGCCTTCTTCCATGCCAGGCTCTTGAGACAGGGTTTCGCCAGGAGGTGCAGCTCCCATATCACCACCACCTGGTGGTGGTGCTGGGTTGCCCATTTCGGGGCCACCGGCTGGTGCCATGCCACCAGTAGGCACCTGGGCCTCTTTCGTGGTAGCTTCCTTGGTATCAGCCTGCTTGCCCAAGTCTCGTCTACGTTCTGCTCTGGCTTCTAGGCTATCATCAACGAAACTATTATCTTGGAATTGTATTTCGAAAACACCCTTCTCTTGATTGACATCAATGCAGTAGGGCCGTAGATCTGCTTCTTTGTTTTCGAGTGTAGATGCAATTTTTTCTTTTGCATACGCCGCCGCGGCCTGCGAGAATAATTTTTGATCACTCGGATCAGCATCAACTTCATCAATAGAGCCTGCATAAGCATACTTGCCGTCTTCTTCAGCACTGCCTTCAACTGTAGGCTTCTTATGTTCACCAGCAAGGACTTGATTGAAAATGTCCATATCACTGGCTTCTTTGGTTGCCGCGTCGCCGTTAGTCTGAAGCACTATATCGGAATGTTCTGTAATTTTGTTAGTGAAGTCATCTTTTGCTGCTAGAGCACGCAAACTGGTAACAATGATTTTTGGATCGTATGATGTCTTAGCAAGTTGACGGATAAAAACGTCAGCGGCGAGGAAATCAGACCAATCACTGCCCGTGTTCGCAGTTTTCCCAAAATGCTGAGCCTTGGCAACTTTCTTGTTGATCATGGAAATGTCATGTTCGGAATATCGTTTGATGGTATCTACCAAGACTGGGAATTTGCTTTCATGGGAGACAAGTCTTCCGATGATTCCAGCTAGATACGCCGGAGTAATACCAACTGAAACAACAGTCTTACCAAGAGCATCAAGTGCTTCTTTGATAATTTTGTCAGCGATTTCAGCGGTTAGACGGGACAATTCTCCGTCCTGTTCTCCCAACTGCTCTCTACCTTCTGTAGTGGTTAATGGTTCGGTCCACTCGTGGTGCTTAAGTAGCTCCATGAGTTGCTTTTCACCGATTTGCTTCCATTGCTTTTCTACACCACCATCGTACTTCGATCCCATCTCGCCACGATCAGACTCACCGACTTCAGTATAGTCATCGACACCCTTCTCAAACTGGTCTTCGGTGACGGTATTTCGGTCTTCTTGTCGCCAGTCCCCGGTGGTACGTGGAGCGCCATAAAAAGTGTCTCTTTCATCCCTAAACTGCGCCTGAGTTATAACATCATAGGTTCCGGGTCGCTGTCCGTGTTCTGGCATTTGTTTTTGTGTGATGTTTTTGTAATATTCATCAGTTCTGGGGTGAAGGGAGGGCTTTTGGTCATCAAATTGTTTCTGCGTAATTTTATCCCAGGTTTCACGATCCTGGGTTCCATGTGCTGCTGCCTTCTGTTGTGCTGCTGCCTTCTGTTGTGCTGCTTCTTTCGTATTGTCTTCTTTTTCCGCAGATTTATCTAAATCAGCAGGATCGAAGGAAGTCATGAACTCATCCAGCATCTCCTGGGCAGCATCGCCAGGATCATCATTGATGAACTCTAGATCTTTGTCGTCTAGTTCTGCAACCCGGATTCTTGCAACCCGGTTTTCCTTATAGAAATGATCAATACTATCAGCAGAAACAACTACTTTGTAATCGCCTTTTTGTGCCTCAACTTTTGTGGACACATTCGAGCTGGCTTTCTTAACTCTTTTACGCATATTTTGGACTAAATCTTGTCGTTCTGTCGCATTAAGCATATTGAACTCCCTGTCAAGTTCTGTTTATTTTTTGGGTAACACTTACAATATGAACCCGTAGACACTTTGATACTATCTCAGGGATTCTAGGTTCGTGTCTAGAATCCTTTATATTTTGTGTGAAAATCTAACTAGAGCCTTTCTAGTGATTTGGGCGATTTAGATTCAACACTAAATCGAGTTTCTTATTGTCGTTGCCTATTTCAAATGGTAAGTTTACTTTAGGTTCTTTTTTCTCCGGGGGTTTAATTTTCTTGGGACGGTGAAGCAGTGTATTTGACAGTTTTTTTAGGTCTATTTTTCGATATGCCATCGGAGATGTTACGGTTCCTGCTCCTCCGGCTGGCCCAGACTGTATTTTTGACCCACCACCAGGGGTTGGGTCCACCGGCCCTGGCATTGGAGTCCCTGTAGATTCGCCCCCCATTGGATCGGGCGGCCCTTGTTCTGCCCCAGGATCGCCCGGGGATTGTAATCTTCCGTACCCCTGTTCTGTTAATTCATCCGTTACAGTCTGAAGATCGGCTAAAACTTGAACTAAATCGCTAAGGAACTCCAAGTCAATTTGCTCTTTTTGCTGCAACATAGCCTGAGACACAGAAGTACACAGGTCAAGAGCTTGATTAAGGTCATCAATTTCCTTTTGTCCTGCGATTTTGATGCATGTTTGATCGGTGCATGTTAATGGAGCATTGGAAAATGCCTTGAGCAATCCTGGGAGCCTTTCTTGTATATCTGCTACTTTGGCTAGAAATTGCTGTGGATCGATTATTTCAGTTACACCACACTCAGGACATGCTGGGTTAACAACAAAAGAGTTCTCTATGAATTTAATGCCATAGTTGTATTCAAATGCTTTCTCATTAACAGCGTAAGTCTTAGTTTCACCTTTTTTGCTGCTACAAAGAGGACACTTTTTCTCATCACCATGCTTGTGATATGAGCATTTTTGATTCTTTGCTTCAATTTTCCGTGTTTTTCTCTCACGGATATGCTCACAATATTGTTCTGGTGTTTCTGCTTTGTTGTGGCATATAGAACAAATAGAATACTGAACCTGGCATCCCATACTCGTACCAGCGATGTACTCTTCTTTAATCCCACGGGCTAACTGCGGATATGCCTCGGCATCCACCCGGGCAATGATCATAATACCATTGCTATCTTCGTTCCACCATGAATGGACAACCTTACCACGAGCCGCTTCCGCATCCGTATTTTGGTGATTAGTAAATACTGGAACACCAACAAATGTTGGAGTTGCTAGTTTTAGCTGCTCTTTGGCGAAGAAATCACCATTGTCATTCATCTCATCTGCTTTTATTGCAAAGCACTTAACATATAGAGAATCTGGATGATTCTTGATTTCTGCCTCAAGATCGAAATAAGTTGCATCGCCATCAGCTTCCATTTCAGCCTGCTTAGACGCAGTGATTATTCGAACTGTATCATCGAATGCTTGTTTGTAGTTGAGACTTTCAGAGATATGTTCACTGTTGATGCCCATTAGCCGTGCAGTGGTAACAAACAGAGGTTCGTTGAGTGGTTCTATGTTTTTGAAAAGAAATGTTGCCACTTTCTCAAACATCTGTAGTCTCCGTAATTACCGAAACAAAAGCGTCCAACTTATTAGCGACGTTTTCGTAACCATACTTATCAAGTTGATCTGCGGCCTTTATTAACAGTTCTATTGTTGAAGCTGGCCGCCGCAATTTCCCTGATCGTGGATCAGGTCCCTTTCTCATTAGACTTTTGCCATCAGTTTTCCTCTTGGTAATACGGTCAGTGTCATTCAGATATGATGGAGTATTTATTGGAAACGGCTTGGCTTCGTCTTCAGGCAACACTTGTTGTGGTTGACCAGTCTCTTGGAGATCAATCGGAGCGTCTACCTGTTGACCTGGGACAGGTCCGGGTGTCTCTACTGGTGGAGCTACAGGAACCTCAGTTTCAGCCTCAGGGTCACTTTCTGCACTAATCTCTTCTATTTCACCGTCCTCTTCAATTTCGACAACTGTTGAAATTTGGTTGTAGAGCCTCTCGCCAGTTTGTGGGTCTCTATTAAGAACTGAAAATTTACCAATTAGCTCATTTTGTGCTTTCGATATTGCAGTTCTGAATGAATTCCTAATCTTACTTAGATCAGCGTTGAGTGGCTGTATCCATGCGCCTAATTGATCCCATATATCGGGATAGCGACTACGGAGTTCGTCTATCGTTCTATCCCAAGTCGGGTGTCGAACTAAATCTTTAGCCTCAAGAGAACCTGGAGCAGCCTGGGCGATAAAATATGTCAGCCCTTTGGTAGATAGTCGATCTCGTATCTGGATAACATTACCAGTGGCTTGCGGTGAAGTATCCGTAGTTACTGGATCAATTGCAGTCTGGTCATATTTAACACCAACCATGATATAACCGAAACCGTGTTTACCTGTGCTCGGGCTGTAATCATGCCCAGCGAAAAACTCATCCATCTTCTCGCCACGTTCGTTTATTCTGTTCTCGCTTACCTTCTCACAAGATCTACTCATAAGTGCAGAGAGAAAGTCCATCATCTTCGAGAGCTGATAACCGTACTTCATATAATTGCTATAGAACGCATCTTGGCTGATCATGGTATCGCGGTCTAATTTACCAAGGCCCTGTCTGACGTTTTCTTCCTGTCCTCTCTTTGTTTGTTGTGCCAAACTGGTTGACATAAAATTACTTACTACACTATCCCATTCAATATTTCGGTATTGCATGACAATCTGGTCCAAGACTGATTCTGCGTTTGTTCTATTTCCATATCCATGTCCGTTACCGATCACTGTTGCCCAGGCATCGAAAGCAAAACGACGAGGGCCTTCGTCATCACCATCGTCGAACGGCCCGTGTTGCATCCTGTCATTCTGCATTAATTTAAGAACTTGATCTGCCCATGGCCCCCACTGTGTCAATAGTTTCTCGATTTTCTTTCCGTATTTTACTAGATGGTGACGACCCATATTAGCGTTGTCAGTGTCATAGTGTATTTGACCATCAGCTAAGATCTTCAGCGACGGAATCAACGGCATTGCCTTGTTGGGGTCGGTAGGAGTAGAATCTAAGCCATTGGATTGGTATTTCTGATTCCTATTAGTCGTGTAATATATATCTTCGAATTGACCCTTGCGCTTTGGCTGAGCCCACCCATCGCCTGATTTCATAAAGTCTAGTAACATATTAAGTTCATGTGTCGATATTACTTTGCAAACATTGTTGATAGGGCCAACCCTGGTGTGTTTAGTTCTTCTGGGCTTGTTTTCAGGCCCAGATAAGTTTTCAAGAGGAAACCCTCTCATTCGAACTTTTTCCTTGGGGTCTACTCCAAAATCAACCCACTTCTTAGCGTCATCTCCCTCGGGTAGCTCATAGCACGCAGCTTGCATGTATGAACGTAACCTCTCATACATTTCATCGTAATAACGTGTTACTGTAATAGTTTTATCGTTCTTCTTGCTTTTTTGAGGATAACCCTGACCCGTCAAGTCTGCCTGCTTTTGCTTATTAAGATATTCTTTTAAGGCAATCCAATCAGGCCATCTCCCCCTTTTTACTTCCTCTGCAATGTCAATTGCTAATCTCAGTGAGGTAGGGTTTGGATGCGGGTCTCCTTTTTTATTCAGTGCTCTTCTAGGAGTGTAAGTAGTGGTTGTGATTGGCTCCCCGGCGTTGATCCTCTCTACAGTGTCTCTGAAGTAGTTCTGAGATCCTTTCACAGTTCGGCGGCTACCAGGTACGACCAGTGGTTGAGCAGCGTGACGTTGTTGTTCACTAATAACAAACCGACGCATAAGATCCATGTCTGATTTAGTACTTAATGCTCCAATTCGATTAGATCCCCAACTAATATGATGATACTTATGAAGTGGAATGTCATTATCATGAATAGCGTCCATGAACTGATCTAATGTTCCTTGTACATTGTTGCTCTTCAGAAACTCATTAACAGTTTGAATTGCTGTCGAAGCATTCTCCCTATACACAGGGTTTACTGGCATGATATGCCTACGATAGACAAATCTCATTGCAACTGTGGCATCTGGTTCTCTTCCAAAGTAACTTGTTTCTTCGTCATCCCCTACTATGATCTGTTTTTCATCGTCGGGGATTTCAATGGGAAAATGAGCCCCTGCATCAAAGGCAACCATGCGATTACCTTGGCCTTTTACTCTCATCTTGAAATAATTAGAAAACAAACTTTCTAGTTCTAGTTCTATATCTCTAATTCGGTCACTAACCCGAGGAGGATACCAGGCTGTATTTCCAGATCTTCGGAGATCGCCCGTGCCTTCTTGAAAGGCCATACCTACTTTGATCTTATGCAGACGTGTAGATGCTTCATGAAGCAATTCTATAGCAAATTCATCTTGCGCTCCCTTATGGAGGCCGATTCGACTTGCCGCTTCCTTGAGCAGACCTTGTATGATTTCAGATTTTCGTGTCATTATCCCTTAACGTGCTTCGGTATATCTATAGGTGCTAAATCGTGCTTGGTAAAATTACCAGCATTTTTTGGAAACTTAATACCCCACATATCTACTGCATGAGAAAGAGCACTTCTTAGTGATTCAAAGTACTTGCCGGATGGACTATATGCCTTCTTTCTTGGATCTTTCGGCATCTTCTTAACACCTGCAAAGAAAGACTTTCCATATCTCTTCGAAATAGCAGGGCCAACAACCACATAATATGGATGGCCAGTTTCGTGGTCGAACCCTTCCCAACGGAAATAAGAACCTGGCAACATTTTTTCAAACTTCTTCTTCAGGTCTTTAGATTTCTTGCCATAGTGTTCTTCCCACTTAATGTGACGATCTTTTAGTCGTCTTCGGCCACTCACGATAGTTATCATTGCTTCATCTCCGAAGATGTAAATATGCCGTTCCCATGATATTTCAAACTGCCAGTTCCAATGGATTCACTCAAATATGTTTTCATACCACTCTGGTACTTATCGTAATCATCCCTCAGAGAAACCAAGTTACCCAATTTGGCAGTGTGTAAAATAGCATTTTTACTCACGACGGAAGCAGTTTTCTTTCCTTTGGTGTTGAGCTTTTGCATATACGTGGATATCGTTTGTTTAACCGCTTGTGGTGCTTCCTCAATAACCTTGTCATCAAATCTCAATACCGTCCAACCCCTCTGGGCCAATAGAGTATCGCGCTCTTTGTCGTCCATCTCCTGTTCTGGTGCACTGTGCCATATTTCTCCGTCAGCCTCAATTCCCATCTTTAGATGAGGGACTGCAAAATCCAACATATATGCTTTTGCTCCTTTCGGGTTCTCTACTGGGAACTGAGCACGTATACCATCTGGGTTGATCTGTAGGGTTTGAGCAACATCAATGAGCATGCCTGCCATTGCTTGTTCTATTTTTGTCAACTTCACGGGCGGCATTGCAGCCATCATTTCAGCCATTTCGTCTTGCCCTTGGTCACCGCCCTTACCTCTTTTCATCACCTTTCCACTAGCAGAAGCCATGCCGCCCATTCCGCCGCCCATTCCGCCACCCATGCCGCCGCCCATATCTCCCATGCCACCGCCCATGCCTGGCATTCCGCCTCCACCGCCGAGACCGATTCCTCCCATATCGCCCATGCCACCCATGCCACCGCCACCACCGGCCATGCCCGGCATTGCCCCACCGGCCATGCCACCGCCAGCCATGCCGCCCTGCTGACCCATCATTGGTGTCATCTGGACTTGCTCGTAGCGCATGCGCTTGACTTCCTGGTCGTAATTCAAATCCATCTCTTCCATGAGAGTTTGTGTGGAAATAACTTGCTTGTCATGAAGCTGCATGAGAATCTGATACCATTGCGTCTTATCCTTTAGATTCAGATCGTTCCATTTAATCGTTGGATAATGAAAAACAGTTTCACCTAGTTCGTCAGACTTGGCCTCATCAACGAAACCTTGCATTTCAGCGACAGGTTTGAATAGATTCTCCTCACACCAGTTGGCTAGGGTGTGACGCCAAGACTCAATACGACGTATCAATGTCTCAACGCCAACTTGAGCCGATTGATACCCGGACATTTCCCCGTTAAGAAGAGATTGATTCAACATGAAACCGTCTAGGATTTCTTTGCCAATGAACTCCATCTCTTGAGTGACTTGAAGAATCTTCCCACTCGCACCGTACCATTCATATTCAAAATTATGGTGTGTAACGATGGTTAAGTTGGGGTCATTTGCGGTTGCAGACAACTGCTCTTGAATGTCTGCAATATCCGCAGTTGTTGCTGGACGGTCATCGCTACCGATTTTAACAACTCGGACAGGTAGAATCAGACGTTCGGCCACAATCCAGTTTGCAGTCATGATTTTCGTCTTATATGCAAGTGTAGTGAAAAGACGACGAATCAGAGACGATCCATATGTTCCGTATGGAACTGGCATGTGTTTAATATGGGAGACTGTACGATTGGACAATGGAATAGGTCTATTCTGAACAACTAGGGCTTTGATACTGTCTGGGATTCTATCGTAAATCTCTTTAGGTTGCTTGTAGAAGATGATCCTCTTCAACTCTTCATCAGGCACAAGGACGATTGAAGGCTCTGGAGCCAGAATTGACTGCTGTACTTCCATCCAATCCGGATTAAGAATCATCATTCTGTTGAATCTTCCACCCGGGTGATTGCATTGTTCACCTGTTTCGGGATCTACGGCGCTACCCTGGCATATCGGACATTCGACATTCATGTGGACAAAAACATCTCCGAGCATAAAATGTTCGGAAGAGATCATCTTGAAATTTTCGTTGAGATCAAGACGTTTTACAACATGATGCTCAAAGTACTTCAGTATTTTTCTGTTTTCGCACTCTAGTTTGAAACCATTCATAGGAAAACGGGAATAAAAATCGATTGCTGCTGCAACCTTTGGTTCGTTTTCATAGAAGAACCTGCACCACTGGTAAATTTCTCTCCGTTTTGATGCGATTTGCCAGTTTTGGGGGGTATGTAGAGGGCTGAACCACATGGGGTCAGTCATCATATTATTCACGCCAGTTGCCTGGGCGTATTTTATCCACGGGTCTGGATGAAATGCAAACGTACTACTTGCGTAAGGAACGTAGTCGCTTTTCTTTGCGACCTCTGCCCGTTCCTCATCATAAGCTTTCATGCGTTTCGCCTGAGCAAGTTTTGGAGTAAGAGCCTGTTCGTATGGGTTTCCCATGACGATAGGCTGGTTGAACTCAGGGTCATCCGGTAATATTAAATTCGACATTGCTTACCTCTTAATCGTCCATAGCGAGATCTTTGGCTGTGTTATCTACATCCTCTTCAATCCTCATTCGGATTTTCAGGATATGCTTCGGATCTTTAGATTGTTCAATTATACTCCTTTCCTCATCAGTCACAGATTCTAAAAAGTTGTGCAATATCTCAGGATCATGCTCACAGCACTCCATTAACATGGGTTTCACTGCGGGATTTTTCGTTCGAGTTGGTGTTCGGGGGATAAGAGGAGCGGTATCAACAAATGTTTGAGGCACATCACGTCCAGCTCTACCTAACTGGTGCCTTACTTTTCTGCCTGTTTGTTGGACTTCTCTGGCGATACCCGGAAGGACTTGTTTGGGATCAGCGAGCTGCTGTCCTCTTTGGACTCCTCGCTGGATGGTTTCCACTAGACCTGGAGTACGATCATGGAAGCCGTAATTCTTTCCATAGCCACCGCCACTGTTGAAGCGACCATACTGCGGGTTATAGGCTAACTTTTTTTTTTAGTTTCCGCCGTGGTCATGTCTTTATCGCTGTGGTGAGGAGGAGACTTAGCTATATTTAGGAATTGACCTGTTTTGTGATGTTTCAGGTTAAAACCTTTCTTCTTTGGGGATTCTTTGGCCGCGGTTTTCTTAACCCTATCATTCTCAACCTTGGTAGACGTTTTGTCTGGTCCATAATCAAGAACCCGGTTAACGCCACGGTTAAGGGTTTCTCTTGTCTTTCTGTAGTTACTTATCGCACGATCTTTTGCTCTGTTGTACCACCGCCGTTTTGGCTTTGCGTTGTCAGTTGGCTTTACGTTGTCAAAGTTTTCTTTGTTGCCAGGGTGTTCTTCTGGTGGTCTGCTGGCATCGGCAGGAGTTGGAGAGATGCTGCCTCCTTGGGCATTTTTCTCTTGCCAGTTCTCTTCTTCGTTTTTGTCGTTTATGTAAGCACTGTAACTCTTACCACGGTGTTTGTCTTTTTTAGACGCAACAACATTCGGATCAGATGGATACATAAAATTCATAAATTGCTCAGCAGCTTGTGGAGAGTTCCTTTGTAACTCATCATAAACATCATTCACAACATCATCCCAGTCATGTACTTCCATGAAAGCTTCATTTTGATATTGTGGATCTACCTGTGCTGTCCGAATAAAATCTGCTGCCCCCCGTGGACCCATCTTCTCAAACTGCAATAATGCTTGACCAACTAAATCTTCGATATATGGAGAAGGCTCTCTTTCTCTGTGTAAGTGTTCTTCCATAGTTGGATCATCTCCGGCTATATAATCAGGAGACAAACCCAGATCATCTGAACGTGGATTGTCCGGGCCAAAAGGGCCTCGTGGTCCTGTCATCTGAGCAACCTTGTGGTTCTTTAGATTAAATCCCTTAGCAGTCTTGGAATTTGGTCCCGGCTGCATAAGCGCTTCGCGCTCCATTCTTTTCTTGGCTTGATTCGTTGCGGCATTTATTACATCTTGAACCACATGGTTACTCAATTCTTTTCTTACTTGATCTTCCGACCATCCCTTACGAAAGAAAGTATGAGCAGCTTCCAGCGCGGCTGGGGCGCTCCATGCGCCAGTCGAAGCCAACTTAGGCTTATTTTCTTGATCAGTTTTGTTAGTGTACTGTACTGACTGGTGGCCCATTGCTGTTTCACGACGATCTCTTTCAGACTGAGATACCTGAACGTTATTCTGATCTACATCCTTACACCACTGAAATGGTGATCCGGTGTTGGTATCTGGTCGGTAGTCTCGTTTCTTGCCTTCGGCCTTTCGCATGGCCTGCATGCGTGATTCCGTGCTACCCCACTCTGGGGGTCTTGGCTTGCGGGTTTCGCCTGGCTTGAGCCTGATCTGATTTTCCTCTGGAACATTTCTGTTAGTCTCAAATCGTTTGTTGAGATAACCCCCGACGATCTTTCCTTCAGCATCTACATACTCTCTCGAATACTTATCCATAATATGGGCGCGCCAAAGGGCTTCACCACAAATGGTTTTGTTGTCATCAATAACAATACCGTCTAGACAATGGTGGCGGCAGATGTATTCAGACACTACGTCACCAGAGCCAGGCTGTCCACCGCCCTTCCCTCTTAACTTCGGGCAAATGCGTTTCTCAGTGGGACCATACAACAGGTATTGCTGTCCGAACTGGTCGGCAGCAGTTTTTACCAAACCTCTGTTGTTAAGAATGTGGGCAGATAAATCGTGTTTGATAATCCCCTTGGGGTTTTTTTGACTCATAACTGGCTCCATTGTCTGCTCTGGGGTTTGCATTCCCGGTGCAACCCAATTATCATAAACATAAGCTAAGATCTGGCGGGCTTCATTTGCCTGCACAGGGTTCATAGCTTGAACTTTCTCTAGAGGACTATTAACTTCCTCTATGGCAGCAGGGCTGACCATACCTAGTATTTCCTGTTTTGCTGCCTCAGACCTTGCATCATTTTGATCCTTTCTCCCAGTGAACAACATCAAAGGTTGTATATATTGTTCTACAAATGGATTTGAATCAGTTGACAGGTCATTCAATTGAACCTGAGAAGTTTTGAATTTGCTCATATTGAAGCCCGTGGTGGGGATCGCCTGGGTCGCTGGCGGATTGCCTCTTTTGCGAGCCATTAAGGATTTGATTCTTGACCCTAGAGGACCATTAATAACCGTTTGGTCTACAAAGGCTCTGGCATCGTCGTCCATGGCCGCTAATTGAGGATTTGAGTCGATTTGACCTGCGACACGGCGGTAATCGCTTTGATTTGCAACATTCTCCGCGGCAAGAGTGTCAATCAGCTCATACCAAACTTCATGACCTGCTTGTCCCTGTCGGAAAAGAAAGTCATGCGCCATTCGCATAGTTTCAAAATCAAGTATTAATTCAGCGTCCTGCTGTTGTTGAATGTCATTAAATGCGGCTGGATCAAAGTCAGCAGTGCCGTCCAATCCAGTTTCTACATTTAAAGCGGATTCAGCGCGCTCCGCTAACTGGTCTCCAATACCACCCAGTCCGCCGGTTTGATGCATTTCTCCCAGCGCACCTGTACCAGCAGGTGCTTCTTGTGAGTGTTTGGAGAGGTTGAACACATTACTTTCCTTCATTCATGCTATTCAGAAGTCCCTCAAATACCTCATCAGCGGCAGCTCTTTTAACTCCCTGTACTTCTTCATTGCTCTTCATATTATCGAACAAGAAATCTGGATTATTATTAGCCTTCGTGCACGAAGCAACTTTGTTCCATTGATTCTTGGCTTGTGCTGATTTCTCAGATCGATCCTTGGCAGCCGCTTTGATTAATTCACCAGCAGTGTGCTCGGGAATATTGCTGAAATCACGATCATTGCTGAACATGCTCATGGAATTCGCCGGAAGATTCTGGTTACCAGCGCTAGATTCAACTGTAGCAGCACTAATTATCCTCTCATTCAGCATATTCTTGTCGGCCAGCTTGTCCTGTAGAGCCTGCCATGCTTGGTGCTTCTGATCTTTTCTGAATGCCTTCTCAGCTTCTTTGCTCGCACTAATTTGTTCATCACCATAACGATCCTGATGTTGTTCTGGAATTCCCGCCAAACGGTGGAGAGCTTCTGAATCGAATATGGAATTAGGATTGCTGGACTGGCCCATGTAAGTGTATCTGCCATGATTCATGTTGCCATCGGCAGAGCCAGCGGGTGTGATTGAGGAAGCATTAGCATGCCGAATCAAATCTTCAGCAGATGAAACACGAGTAACCCCCTGTAGAGGAGCCGTGGCAACTCCGATCTCATTGCAATATTTCCGAGCAGCTCGCTCAAGGTTTTTGCCTCTGAGACCCTGCGATTTGGACTGGTTAGCAAACTTCACTAGATCACTGCCTTGCAATTCGACATTCGCACGTTTCGCGGCAAAAACTAATTCGTTAGCAATAAATTCAAGCTCATCATCCATAACACCCTTGAAGTTTTCTTCGGTGGTAGTTGTAAAGTTGAAATCTATTGGCGGCGCTTTCTTTTGCGCCGTTTTTGTTTTTAGAATAACATCGTCTGATAGCCCATCAAGTAGGCTATTAAAGATGTCGTTGTTATAGTTATGTCCTGAGAGCTTCATTATCGTCTTCCGCCTTTCTGTTTTTGAACTACTGGTCCGACAGTTGGTGATCCCATTTGAACATAAATATGAGCCATACCACTGGTGCTGTCGTACCAAGAAGGTTTATTAGGAGGAACAGATCCGCCTAGAATTTGTGCCATATCTTGTGCTTCGTCATTCGAATTTTGGAGATTAACAGTAGGCGGCAATTCAGACATTTGGTTGGCACCAATAAAGAATTCCCAAATACCTTCCTTTTGTACCGGTTCTCGCTTCCACTCTAGGCTTTTTCCTTCCAAATACTGAGACAACTGAGGGATTGCCTGAAGGATGGTGGATTGCTGTTGTTGTTCTTCCTGTCGTGGACTTGCCCGCAGTCCCCTTTGGTTCATATCGTTTGGGCCGCCAGCCGGGGCGATACCATCACGAGGCAAACCAACATTCTCACCGTCAGGGACATTCCCCATCTGTCTTTGACGTGCTGGATTCATCAAAGAACTATCCTGATGAACAGCCCTTTCCACATCACCGCCGCGGTCTTGGCCACCACGGTCTTGGCCACCACGAGCCGTCTCCTGTGGACCAGGCATCTCTACGTTAATAGCGATCTTCTCGAAAATTTGATCGAACATGCTATCGTTCTTGCAGAGACCCTGGGCAACTTGTTGTTTTCTCTTACCCGAGGGAAAAATCATTGCAAACTCCGATTAGCGATCCGCTACCATCTCTTCGACGTACTCAGGTGGATAGAGAATTTTCCAAAAGTCTCTAAACCAAGCCTTTTCCTCTTCTTCAAGGTTAGCAAACTTCAAGCCAGTCATCGCCTCGACATAGGGCATAGGATTGTTTTCGTTTGCTGATAACACAGCAAATAACTGCAATCGTTCTTTCCTATCAAGTGATGCAACTTTTTTGAAAGCCTTCTTTGAGGCTACTTTCTTTGAGGCTGCTTTCTTTCCCTTGCCAACGACCTGCTCACCAGGTTGCTTCTTGTTGTCGAGCTTACCAGGATCGGTGGACTCGCCCTTCTGATAGCATGGATCATTGTTGATCAGGATCTTTGGTTCTGGGTTTTCATCGTCGCCTGGGCCAGCCTCGGTATGATCCTCGGTGACCTTTCCGGCGTCGGAAGATTCGCCCATATCCTTGCCACACTTAGCCTCTTTGACTTCCTCGACGGTAGCCTTAACTTCCTGCTGAGAGGAACCGCCTTTGTCAGTCTGCTCGTGTGTTTTTTGGTCCGTGGTTCCGCCCGTATCGGGACGAGCATTGCCGCCCTGATCGTCTTTACCATGTACGGACTCTCCATCCTGATAACTCTGGCCTGCACCCTGCTCGTTATCGTTATTGATAACTTGACCACGACACTGACCACGAGGATCATCATCGCATTCTGGCTTAGCTTCTGAAGCAACTTTTTCTTGAGCTGTCTTCGTCAGGAAATCAGCGACCCACTCTTCGAACGAGGGGCCGTTATAACCGGCTGGATTCACAATTTTATTAGTGAAGAAATTCATTTTTTTCTCCTGTAGCTTATCGAAGCTCTTGTTTGCTTTAATTTGGACACTATTATTTTATATCCTTCTTTTGTGTTCACTTATTTATTGAGCAATTCAGTCTTTTCTTCCTTTATTAAGGAACTGACCTCTGGAAATTCAGGCAATTCTGAAAGAACATCCTTGTTATTTTCCAGATATTCATCCAAAATGTCGGCCAGGCTCTTGTCTACACCGTCTAAAACATCCGCAATCTTAGTCACGGTGTCTAGACAACTCGCCGTTGGCATCGGTCTATACCCTCGCCGTGGCACAGGTCTAGTAGCAGGACCCGTTTCCGGCGCTGCTACCGGATCAGGTGATGGTGTGGCTGCTGGATCAGGTGTTGGCGTGGCTGCTGATGCTGGATCTACCGGGTCAGGGGAGGCTGGTGTGCCAGAACTCGGGGAAGATAGCATCATTTTCATTTTCTGTATAACATCTTTGGCTCTTTCATCCCCCTGGAAAACTGGTTCTATATAGCTCAAGGCTTTTGCAGCATTACCGCCAAATTCCCTTCGTAATTCTTCTACAGCACTATTTACTGCCCCTTCTGGTATAGGGGATGCAGGAGCAGAGTCGGGAGTTGAAGACGGGTCTTCAGCCGTTCCTGGCTGGTCAGCGAACGGGTCGTCTGGATCCCCCATCGTATTTAGAGTCTCCCTCATTCTTTCGTAGGAATTATCCTGGTCTCCCCTTGTATATAGGCGTGAATGAAATTGATTCCAAAGTCCGTAAACAGAATCGCTGTAGAATTTTTCATCCAAGGGATTACGCTTAAACGCATTTAAAGAACTCAGAAACGCATCCAGATACAAAGCAGGAGCATTCCCTGCCTCACGGCCTCGAATTGCAGGTTTTGACTGCATGTTGATTGCTTCTTGCTGGATCTGGTTTATAAGGCCAAGAGACTGATTCGCCAGTTCATACTCATTTGACATGTTCTTTTGGTTTATGAACCCTCGCACCTGAGACAACATGTTCGATATGTTGCTCACAGATTGCTGTACATCTTTATCAGCGCCGCGGTTCCGATTCTTGGAAGACCAAGATCTTGGATTGGCAGAAAGCTCGCTTGGGTTCCAATTACGAGACCACCAACCACGATTCGGAGCCGCGGCTAACTTAAAAGGGTGGCGAAACTTCACCTCTTTGTTTAGAATTTCGCCAAATGTACTGATATGTTCGATCATTGTGTTGAACAAAACTTCATCGACTTGATTTTCTATGAACAATTCGGCAGTTTTTCGTATCGAATCGATATGCAACTCGATTTCATTATCCGAACCGATATTGGATAGAAAATGTAAGTGTGAAGTATCGAATTTATCGGGCTCAGTTTGGATTACTTGAGCGTATTTTGATGTCCACTGAGTATCCTGGTAGTTTTGTCCGTCTTGATACTCTTTGAGGCAATCTAATACCACGTCTTGCATTGATCCCTTCGAAGATGCTCTCTTCTTGCGGACACAATTTGACATGGCACGATTTTGCCGTAAAACATATCCAATAACTCCGACGTATTGAGCGACTTTTTGCACCGATGAAGCCTTAATCAACCCATCCACTGCATCAGAACACTCTTTTTTGCCTTCTTTGTCAAGAGTATCAGACAGTTTTACCAAATATTCGTGTAAACTGTCCATTGTGATCTCCTATGCCTTAATTGCGGGGTTCCATTCAAACGAAGCCCCTTCATACCTTACGCCGTCTGGCCAAATCAATCCTACTATGAATGCACGAACATCATTAACATCCAAATCCCAAGAAACCAAATACCAATGATTCTTGTTGGCGTTCCATCTCAATATATGGGGTTGAACTGTTCGATATCCGGCATAATCACCAAAACGGTTTGTATAGTTAAATGATATTACCTCTCCTGTTCCTGAATACGCATTAGCATCTTCAGATAGTTGGGCTCCAGATAGTTGATAATCTACACCCCTTTCATCCAGGTAGTCTTTGTCATAAACAGTCTCTTTAGTTCCTTCCGGGATTCCTAGCTCTTCATTGCTAGTCGGTATTTCATCAAGATAACTTGGTTCAGTTTGTTCTCGTGGAATTTCCGGCAGATGGCCATATTGTGGAGGCTGTGCTCCTCTATGATCCTCAACATCATCAACCAGAATCTTGGATAGCTCATCATCGTCGATAACTTGGCCCTTCTCGGGCTTCTCGACAAGCTTGCCGGGATAGCTGCCTTGTGAGCCATCGTCCCATTCAACATCTTGTATCTCGTCAAACCAGTCTGTTTGTGCAACTCTAAGCATTAGTTTTTGTGGAAAATAATCTCTATTTCGGAGCCATCGGCATCCTTAATGATCTCGACCCTGTGTCCAGAACATATTTTGTTGTCATTAAAAAATCCGGCGTTTACTTCCAATGCCATCTTGCATGTTCCATCGCTACGAACTGCCCTTGTAGACATTGGGACTATATTCTTAATGCCAGTAATACGGTTGTCAGTGTCTATAAAAGCGATGTCAAGAGGGATGTAAGTGTTTTTACCCCAAAAACTGGCCTCTAGTATCATAGGGAATTTAAACAACATGCCACTCCCTTTTTCTAGTTCATCTCTAAACATTAAACCTCTGCTCAGAGCATATGGTTCGTCTGCGATTTCAACTTTGAGTTTGGCCATGTCGTAGCTCCTTCTTCATTTCGTTTGGATCGTAGTCGAACAAAATTCCATGCTTGTACAAATTCATAGATACACCCATGAATTCACTTGCAGTAATGTCTATAGTTATATAGTGTTTTCTAACCTCATCTAAAATTGTAAAATCATTCTGTTTCACCCATTGCGCGATCTTATCAAAGTCGTTTGCAAAAACCCACTGTTCGTTGTCCTCTATATGAGGAACTGATCTCTTTTGTTTTGGATCGTATTTGAAAACCAAACTTCCGCCATGGCCATGAAGCATTTTTTTCTGAACATCATCGTACCAGTAGTGATCCCTAGTCAGGGATTGCCTCATTCTACTCTTCTTGGCTCGTAGTATTAGTTCCATATTCTTTGAGCGACCTTCTCAAGCCAATTGCGACCGATTATTCTATTGATAAATGTTTTTGAAGCTACTTTTCCTACAATGGGAGACTGGAGCTTACTATAGATTTTCTGATAATCCACTTCATCATCGTTATTTTCAAATGACGACTTTTCGTTATCAAGAATAATTGTCTTGACAATCTCTCTGCCCTTCTTAGTGAAATCTACTGTACGAACGGGTGATGAACTAAGAGCATATCTACTTGCATTGTTAGAGATCATGCCCTTGGTAGCCAAGTTTGTGACCATGATAGTATCTAAGTCATCCGGGATAATGGGTTTACCATACTCGTCACGTTCGCTACTCCAAATTTTGAATAGAGCCTGAGCTTCCTTGTTAGAAAGAGGCGCACGCTGCACGATAGACTGCAACGGCAGCAGGTTAATAAAATCTAGTAAAGATTGTGCGTTATTATTCATCAACTTTGCCCTCAAGGTAGACGTATTCTCTCAACTCGCTATCCATCAGGATTTGATCAAGGCCAAACCTCTTGAGCATCTCTAGACCTTTAGCACTGTCTAACTTCAATATTCTTACGATTTCTTTTACAATCCTTTCTTGAGAAATTGTGTCAACTAGCGACTGAAGGTTGTTTTTCATCGCTTTTCGCAAATCTGAATCGATATAGAAGTCATATCTGATTGCAAAACGGATTGCTCGCAAGATTGACACTGGGCTGTATTTCACCAGCATTTCAGCAGGTAGTAGTGGTACAATCAGTTTGCGTTCAAGATCTTTGGTTGCCCGACCCGTTAGGTCATGCACTTTTCCGTCTGATAGCGACATGATGAGAGAATTCATGGTAAAATCTCGACCATAAATATTGTTCATCATGGGCACATCTTCAATCTGATGTTCGTGCATCCAATTCTTCACTTCCTCATTAAACATATAGGAATTAGTGCTTTTACCCTGAAACTCTATTTTTATCGCGCCGGTATCGCCTCTATACTCCACTGATGCTGTGCCATGCCTTCTGGAGAATTTAGGAATTGTATTTAGAACTTCAGACGCAAACAAACCACCAAGCTGTACTGCCTGATCATGGAATGCGGAAGCAACATCAATGTCATTCACTTCCCATCGTTTGTTGAAATAAAGAGCACGACAAAATCCGCCGACCACGAAGAGGGACGGGATGCCATAGAGTTTGCAAAAATGACGTAAATGTGCTATAGCCTCATCAATGAGGATTTCTTTTTCAGCGATCTGGTCTATTTCTGTAGTTGGCATATTTATGGTATTGTCATTAAGGTACGGCTCTTGTATGGACTGTCCTTGCCCATGTCCTCGAACTTATACGGATCTCTTGTTAAATCTTGCCAAACAAAATAGAACCCCTGTTTGTTTGTTTCTGGGTTGTACCTGGTTTGTTCTCGCCTTGACTTCTGTCGCTCATAGAAGTATTCTTCATCTTCCTCGTATTCCCAAACACGTTCCTTCATAGGAAGATCTAGATTAGCCCAGGGGCCAGAAATTTGAGCGTGCTTGGTTACTTTCATATACTGTTTAATTACCTTACGGCGGTATATCTCAGACATGATGAGTTGATGTATTAGACGAATTTCAAGATATTTGTGATTAAACTGAACAAGTAAACCCTCGGTTACTTCTGCCACATCGATATTAAATAACGCACGAAGTTCTTTTTCTATATGTGCCAGATCAGTGAATTGCTTAGACAGGCGGAACGATTTTTGGACGCTATTCAAGAAAAGGAGGTTGTCCAGATCTCCTCTATTTCCACTATTACTTTCTGGTATTAGACGGGCAAGATCAGACAGTTGAGACCAGGCGTTCCAAATATGAGATTTTAGTTCTTTTATTGCTTGGTCAACATGGACAGTACAATCGTGAAGGCTATTTGTTAAGACTTCTTCATCGCCGAGAAGCATCCGGCATTGTGACCCAGAAGCATAAATGTCCATGAAATTTAGTTCAGCCTGGAGCAGGTCAGTCGGGTTTATTCCTGAGCTGTGTTTTTTTAGGTTGAACATTGAACGCCTCTGAGGCTAATAGCCTTCTTACATAATCTCTTGGATATACTTTGCCGAAATACCTCTTCAAATGCTTCTTGTCCTTGTCAGACAAATCTGAGTAGACAAATATCCAGTGATTAGAAGACAAATAGCTCTCATCCAACGAAATCTACCTCTTGGTTCGTCCCTTTCTTGCCAAGTACCGGGTGGGCTTTTACCCGCTCTTCGTCTTCCTTTTCAAGGTCGAGCATAATGTTATCGTCTTTCTGTTTCAGAGCTTGTTTTCCAAGAATCGGGTGTGCTGCACGCTTTTGTACCTTAGATTCCTCGTCCACAAAAGACAGGTCGTCAGATTCGGTGGTGTTAATGAGACTTCCCTTCATAGTGCTAACCAAAGGTTGCCCGGATGGGTTCACTACAACGGTACTGCCTTTGGGATCATTTTCGTTCGCGTTAACTTCCTCTGGATGAGCACTTTCTATGAAATTAGCAATCTTTTTGGGCTTCTTTTTTTCCACGCCGTCCGGGTTCCAAACTACGGATTTTCTTTTTGGATCGTCGGGCTGAGTTGTTATAGGGTCTGGATTGTCCGTATCTATTACTCTAGTAGGAGTTCCAATTTCTTCATTAGTGTCTAATTTTACTTGTTTGGTTTTTGCAGCATTCAGAAGAGCCTGCTGAGCGGGAGTTAATATCTGCCCTTGGAATGCTTCAGCTTCCGCCTTTTTCTCTTCGTACTGTTCTCCCTGCTCCTCTTCCCATTCTTCCCCTAGGTCCAAAAACGCTTCATCAAACGCGTCGTCTGTATCGAGGATTTCCATCACTTTGATAAGACCACGACTTACGGCTGCTCGAATATGAGGGTTGTTCAGCTCTGATTCTTTGATAGTGAATTCTCTATTCGGACCAATCTGTTCATTCAAACCAGGTAATTGAAGAGTTCTGTCTAGTTGGTTAATGCACCGCACTGATCGTTCAGTACTTACTTCATTGCCGTCACCATCGATTTGAGGAGACCCCATGGCACTAATATAACCCATTTTCAATGCAATCTGAATATCAGAATTCCAGAAGTCGTTATCGTTGATGGGTAAAATAGAATTTTTGGCGAGCTGTAGTTTCACACTCGATAGGTCGAGCAGCCCTTTTATCTTGTCGGTTCCTTTGATATACATTTCATACTCCTTGTTCAAATTTCTTTTTCTTCTCATCTACAGAATGCCGTCTGTGTGGCATAATAATTCCTGGCCCTTGGCGGATTTTCTTTATGTGAGAAATAATGCTCTCAGGATACGCTTCCTTGGCAGAGAGGTTAAGTTTAGCATACAAATCGTTCCCCCAATCCGATGTCCAATAGGGATCAGGTACAATCGGCGTTTGCCCTGGTCCTGTTTCATCGTCAGCTTGTTCTCCATCATTATACGCAGAACCAACGCCAACTTTGGCTTCTTGCTCTTCATCGTACTCAGTTGACTGTCCCGCCCCGGGATTATTTTCACGAAAACGAGAGCCAACACCAGCGGGAAACACTGATATTTTCTTGCGCCTATCTATTCCAGTATCTTCCTGTTGCGTATACCGATCTTGTCCAAATATACGCTCCCTTATATCTCTGAAGAACTGGTCCTGTAGTAGCTGACCCCCAGGCCATAAGGCTGTAACGGTCTTACTTATTACTCTTTGCATTCTTTAGTAGTGCCTTAGTACGAGCAACCTTGAGATCCACGACCGACTTCTGTTCTATACTGGATAACTCTCTCTTCTCTTGGTTGGCTTGGCGGAGGATGGCAACAATGGCAGTGTCGTAATCAACGGATGATCCTATTTTGATCTGATGAGCAACATTATCAACATCTGCGGTTGTGATATCGCCAACAATCTTACGCACTTTGCCAGATGAGCCAGAAGCAAGATCCGAAGAAACTCCCTTAAATCTCTCTGGATCGTTATTTAACACAATTTTATTGTGCTGAGGGGCTATTTTAGGCCACTTAGGAAGAGCCCCTTGTTGTGATTTCTCGTCGTATGAATGACTCCAATGGGACTCTTTTTCTGTCTTGTAGTCCTTGGCCAGTCGGTCTTGGCGTATTTTTTCCACTAGAGCATTAATTGGCGGCACGGATAACCACGTTGCATCGCTACGATGTGTAACGTACTTGCTCTTGGCCTCGTTAAGGACTTTCTCTATAACCGGGGCGTCATCATTGCCATCCCATTCTTTCTGCATCTGATCTTCAGTAGTGGTTCCTTTGTCTCCGGTCCAGTGTTTTAGAGATTTCTCCCAAATTGGTTGCCTGTCATCCGCCTTCGGGGCAACATCTTCTTCACGAAGATACTTTTCATAAGGAGCTACCTGGCTTTGTTTTTGGTGTTTTTTCATATTAAACATGAATCGCCTCCGTTTTACACACATATTATTTAGCAGGAGCAGTTACCAATACCTTGTTTTAGAGAAACTTTCCGAGGTGTCTGCTCAGATTTTGCCATTGATCTTTGCCATATTGGCCACGACCAATAGACCATTGTCGGTCAAATCCTGAACTTGACCTAGATTGGGGCATACGTACAGTAGCCGCCTTTGGATAGCCTCCATAATTGGCCTCTATCGCGCTGTAACAACAGCCCGCCAACGCATCACAGCAGTCATCAGTTGTTACATGGGACTCTGCATCTGCCTCAATTTTGAAACCTTGGGCTCCATAAATGCGCTTTAGACACTTTAACTCTTGTGCCATTAATTCGGCGTCTTTGTCCTTATAGGGCAAAGCAATCTGGTGATTTACCAGAAGATGCTCTAGATGATCGTAAATAAGCATTTTGTATTGCTTTCGATATGGGGTTTGTTTAGCAGGGACTCCTTTGGATCTTAAATTCAAAATACTATGATCAGAATTCCAAGTGTCATATGTTACCATCATGAATCTAAATCTCCTAGCGAGATCCGATATATACTTATCTACGTCATAAACATTGATGGCCTTATCTGGTGACGGCTGCCACACTTTAACGTGGTCAACAACAAACAGCTTGTACTTTTCCTTTGTCCTTACACCATTTTCTTTTTCTATGAACCTAATTCTCTCTTCAACATGCGTCACCACAAGTGCATAATTGTGAGAAGTAGAAGCTGGGTCTAGGTGAGCATAGTATATCATCCCAGGCTGGCCCTGGATTCTCTGCGTCAATCCGAGTTCGGCCCCCATCTCCTGTGCTTCATTTATATATCGATCTGCGATGTATTTCTCACCAGCAGTACCAGAGAATTCTGCCCCAAACTCCATGGCAAATTCGTTCTGGCTCATAAACTTAAATTCAGCCCTTAGTGTCTCTTCTTTGAAACCAAGATTAACTTTCCATGTAGGAAGCTTAAATGCCAACCTAGAAGGTGATTCAGGGGCATCAGTGTAAAGTTTGTACAAAATACCTTCTTCGGCTCGCGGAGATGAAATACTAACAATCTTTGAATCAAGAGCTTCTTTGCCCTCGTCGTTCAGGTAGTCTGGTTTTCTAAAGTCGGCGGTCGCTGGACCAAGTGCAGAATATATACGATCACCAGAAGTTGCACCACCGGTCGTCTTAAATGATGCCACCTCGTCCAACAGCAAACAATAGATACGTTTACCTAGTAATCCTTCACTATTGGAGTGACCGGACATAATAACGACCGACCCAGGAGTTTGTGCCTGTCCAATTCCTGCATCTACCAACTTTTTGTTGTTCTTTTTATCTTCTGGTGTCAAAAGCCACAGTTTGTCAGCTTCTATTTTTCCGATTTTGTTAATGAAGTAATCTGATGTTTGCATCTTCGACTTGATTTCAGTAAAAAGAATCCGAGCCTGATCGCTGGATGTAGCAACTGTCAAAATAAATATCGGGTTACCGGGTGCAAGTTTATAATATCCAAATGGACTCCCACCAGGAAGTTCCAGTAATTTCATGCACTCGTATAAAGCGATCAAAGAAGTCATGAAGTCTTTCCCAGACCTACGGCCTAGAACTAAAACTAACTCTCTAAATAGTATTCTAGAATGATACTTGTCCAAAATGCTTTGCATCTTGTTTTCAAACAACCATTCCATTTCTTCTTTAGTGAGCTTGACGTGTTCATTACCAGTTTGCCCACGATACAGAATTTTTAAGATAATTTCTTGGGCTGGGTATAAATTTATCCCTTGTGCATGCAGTCCGAGGTACTTCTTTGATGTACAGAACTCTATGATGTCCGGTATATATGGTTTGTCCCCCGAACTAGAACTTAGAGCGACCTGTTCTTTGATTTTGGAAAAAATGTTTCCTATGTTCATTCCATCTTCTTGAGCCATTTTTCAATCCTCCACTATGTTTCCTGCACTAATAGTATCTCCCATAAAAGTCGAGATACTTGCATATGTTGCTTTCACCTTGCGTCCCTGGGCAGTCAAATAAGCATCTATCGTTTGGCTCGTAAAATGCAATATATGTGCAGATAGAGCCACAAAGGACTGCCTCATGGGATGCAATGATCGGGCATTTACGTATACCTGTTCATAAGATGACTGCAACTCCAACAAAAATTCATTCACGGCATTAAAGGCTTCATCATGCCGATCAAATGTATTGGTATCTACAACTGCAACTGGTGCGATTCCTGTAAATAAAGACTGGGCGCTACTAATGCCACTGCGGGCAGACAGCGCATAATAATCCGTGTAATAGATGAATCTATCAACTGGTATTTCTGTTCCTGCTAAAATCGGTATCATTCTTATCTCTTAACGATCAACTTTTTGGAGTCCGTTTTGAATCCGTGTATAGCAACTCCATTCGTATCTAATGCTCTCCATCTAACATAATATGTTTCTGTTCTTACTAAATGCCTGACAGCCTGATCTGTCTGAAACCTGACCTTTCTACCACTGAAGTTTGACGGGAATCCATTCGAAATCAGTTGGACAAAAATGAATGGTTCACTTTCATACTTCCAACCAGTGGTGTCATCCCTGCTTCTAATATTGATGACTATATTGGTAAACCCCTTGTCTAGTGCTAATTGTAGTTCAAAATGAACATTCTGTAATGTGTTACGTGGGTGTAAATATATAAAGTCATATTGCCAATGTCCATTAGGATATTCAAACTGTGAGTCTACAGGGCCTTGGGGAATTCCTTGTAAAATCAATGCGTTCAGAAGCTTTGTTGTTTTCTCGCTTTCCCTATCTAGCCATTCCTGAAAAGTAAGATTGGTTGTTAGGAGAATATAACGAAGCATTGCACTCACAGGTCTAGTAAACATATTATTCTGATCGACTTGATCTTTTAGGTTTTTCCACTGTGTTAAAGCATACAACAATTCTACTTCTTCGGCCAGGTTTTCGGATGCGACGTTCGTATCAACAAGGTTGCCAGTTAGACGTGCTTGCCTTGCCCCATATGCAAGACCCTCTTCAATTGCTTCTTTGACCCTGAGAATCACTTCGTTATTTGGAAGACTGACATTGTTTAGATCTTGTGAAGAAGGAACACCAACCGGAAAGTTGACCACCATGAGTGGGTCGCCGATCAGGATAACTTTCCAATCAATAAATGGAGAACAATACAGAAAAGCTTCGCCGAGAGATGCCCCACGATGCAGCGCCTCAAAGAAAGGCCGAGGCCGGAGATAAGCATCTTCTCCTGGTGGAGCAACTGCACCAGCGGTGGCTGCATAACCGGGCTCGATGTTTATAGCAATGTTACACCATGGATCGCTTCCGTTCGGATCAAAACCAGAAACAATGTCTGCTGCTCCATCGTTGTCAGCGTTGTACATCATGACTCTTCTTTCGTTCTGATTAAGAAAAAGATCTCTCGAATATTTCGGTTCAAACCAGCCCCAATAGAACGAATCATTTCTAAAGAAATCAATTGTTGGTTCTGTTCGCCGACTTACAGTATCAATAGTAATTACATTCTCAAGGCCGAGATTAGGAAGCTCGTTAAATACAAAATCTAGGATGTCGTTCTGGAATTGGAGTTCATCGGGTTTGATTTTCTTGCCATACGGATCAACGTAGACTTTCCCTGTAATGAACGTCTGGTTGTCTACATCAATCGATCTGTCAATCAGCTTAATGGCCGAAGCCCTCGTAGGGCCGTTGATAACAGCGGTTATAAAGACTTCTGACGCATCGTCGGCATCAAAATACTTCCAATTGCCACGTCGGTCGTAAGTGAAGTTGGCTAGTTTGTCAGTTCTTTCTTTACCAAATCGATGCGCTCTACTCGCAACGGCAATCAGTTCTCCTAAATTGTATGGATCATAAGGGTCTTCACTGGCGAAAAAAGCTATTGGAACATTGAATCCAAATATTATGCACCATATCTCTTTTTGTCCCCCAGACGAAAATTCTTGCCCTAGTGATTCCAAGGCGGTTTGTAAAGGATCTTTGATCGTGGTGTTGTATTCTTCTTCTGTAATGAATTTATCTGACGAACACGGAAGGGCAACAATATTTTGAACAGGAATAGATCGGACATCTTTATAATGATTTGCGACTGCTAACGAATCTGTATCGTTAGCACGATAACAAAACACCACTCTATCAGGAGTGATGTTATGAAGAACTGGCGAAAATCCTAGATCACTGGTCTGTGCCACTGTTATCCTCCAAGGGACATTATACACAGAACTACATTAAAAAAGGCCCCGGTTCCTTGTATAAGAACCGGGGCCAATCAACATCAGTTATCTATGTTAACCGCATTTTGAATATGAGCACCTCGGACATCTCCAACATCCTGCTTCAGAAACCATCTCAACCACTTCATTGTCTTTTGCACAGAATGGACATGCAATCTCTTCTGCGACATAAGGCCCGTTTATGTAATTCTTCTTTAACACTCTCCCTACCGCCTTTGAGAAACTGGTGAGTTTTTCCGTGCTCTTATCGATCTGGCTCACGATCTCAGACAACGGTATGCCGTGCCGTAGCTCCAAGCTGAATCTCCTCGTCTCTCCACCTAGCCTGGGATCGATATCGCATTCTTCGCTGTTCAGGTTGTCGATAATCACATCTTCGCTATCCTGAGCTACTAGAGCATAGTGCATCTTTCTCCGTTTAATAACCTTTCCTGCGCCTGGTAAATTGATCTTGCCATTCACAGCAAAAATTTCATACGGAGAATCATCTACCTTGCCAACAATTATGTGCCATTCACGACCATCAGCTTTGGTTTTGTGAATGTCGGCATCAACAGTTTTGGGTCTCTTCTTAGATTGGCTGCTTTCAAGAACAATCTTTTTTTCGGTGTTTAGTACTTGAGCCGTTTTACAACCATCTCGATAGATGGTGATGCCTTTACAACCAGACTTCCATGCACGCAGATATGCCTTTCTAATGTCATCTGGGGTGGCGTTGTTCGGCATATTAATAGTTTTGGATATGCCGCTATCACAATATTTTTGGAATGCTGCCTGCATATCGACGTGCTGCTGCCATGTTACTTCTCTTTCCCCGTTACGACCTTTGTCGAGGGCGCATCGGAAGTATTGTTTGTCTGAATCTGGGTGTGGCAATTCATATTGGCCTGTATTATCATAGCGGTAGATAACAGGAGCGAAAATTGGTTCAACCGAACTTGAACAACCTGCCAATAAGCTAATTGTTCCCGTAGGAGCAATAGAAATAGTTGTCACATTTCTTCTGTATTTTAGTTCTTTATATTGACAACATTTAGAAGAACCTTTTTCTTTTCCGAGTTGAACTGAAGTTTCATGAGCAGTGTCTTGAAAAAACTTGCTGATTTTCTCGGCCAGAGCGAGTGATGTTGATGACCCGTAGGATATTCTGAGCTTAAGCAGTAAATCTGCCCAACCCATAATGCCCAGGCCCACAGGTCTGTTCTCTTCGGCCCATCGGGCAAAATCTTCTGTAGGAAAGAGATTGATGCTAATGACATTATCGAGGAACCGAAATGCAAGTTGGATAGCACTACGAAGTCCATCCCAGTCCACGGCCCTGCGGCTCTTGTCATAGAATTTAGACACATCTATAGAACCTAGATTACAGCTCCCGTACTGCGGCAGCATTTGCTCACCACACGGGTTCGTAGCAGTTAGTTCCTGGTTGCTATACTTATACGGCCCAGAATTCATCGCTTCATAAAAAAGCATGCCTGGGTCGCCATTGCTCCAGGCATTCTTCACAATCATATCGAAAACTTCACGAGCCTTAACTGTCTTATAAACTTTGCCCTCGAAAACTAGATTAAAATCCTGGTCTTCTTCAACTTCTTTCAGGAACGCATTTGTTGTTAAAACACTGATATTGAAATTAGATATGAACTTGTCCAATAGAATTTTGGTCTGATCTTCAAGATTGTCTTTAAGCTGGTCATAGTGTTGAAATATATCTTCTTTCAAAAGAGTTTTTAGTGCAAAGTCACGTTGTTTGCACACTATGAATTTCATAATATCTGGATGATCACACCGAAGAACACCCATATTGGCCATGCCTCTGAAGCCCGCCTGGGTAATGGATGACATAGCCTCAGAAACTACTCGCATATGCTGTATTGGCCCGCACGCTTTAGCATGAGTGCTTCCAAAAACCGGGTCCCCTTCGGGTCGTATGTTTGAGAAATCCACCCCACAACCACCACCACGCCGGGCGATATGCCCGAAATTTCCTAGGTTCTCCATCATTCCGACCCAACTATCTTCTGGGCTTTTGGTTACGAAACACGCAAGCAGCCCCCCGACTTTGGTTCCAGAATTGACAAGACAAGGTGAATTGGGTAAAAACTTGGTGTGAAGTATTAAATCAAAGATTTCTTCTTTGTAAATTTGATCTTCATCTCGACAAACATGATCAACAACTCTATGTGCTAAACCTTCCCAGTCCTCTTTAGTGCTTCCATCTATATTTCTTTGATAATATCGCGCCGTTGCCACTTCTTCGGCCACTGGGGTCAGTGGCGAAGCCACAGTACTCTCCGTCATCCTTCTCTCCTCAATTCAGCAAATCCATGTAGAAACATGGTATTCGTAAATTCAATTTCAACTCCTTGTGCCCCTGGGGATTTTTCTAAAAACTCTTTATAATGGGCTGGGTTACGTATCAAACAGACCAAACTTCTTGGCTATAAAATGTTCCTGAATTTCGACACGCTTTTCCTCACGGCGGCGCGCTTTGGTGGCCTGCCGCTTCTTCTTTAGTCGTTCTTTTTTAGATTGAGAAACTACTTTTTGTTGAACTGGAGCAGCCTTTAGTTCCTCAATCACAGGGCGATCTAGAATTAAAATGCCGTCCAGATGATCGTACTCGTGCTGTACTATGAATGCATCCTGTTTATGCAGTTTCATCGAATAATCAATGTCCTTCATGACAGTCGGATGCCCGCCGAGATAGTCCCATTTAACAGCATAATCCGCTTGTATGGTAACTTTGTTGGATCTCTTTAGATTACGAACTACCCCAGGGATTGAGAGACATCTCTCAACAGATGAGACGATCTTGTTACCTAACTTGAGCGATGGGTTGACGAAAACAAATCTGCCGTTACTAAGATTAGCTGCGAACATTCTCTTGAATTCACTGATTTGTGGTGCAGACAATCCTACAGCACCATTGGGAATATTGTGGATCAATCGTTGGATGATTGTTCTGCATTCATCAGACTTGTGGTCAATTGCCTCAGACTTTTGACGTAGTAGATTTACATCTTCAATGATGTTCATGGGCTATGCCTTGCGGAATAAATTGATAGGATTGGCAGTCCAGGCCAACGTTTTCAAGCGAGACTTGGGCTTGCACTCACCTCCACAGCAATCAGCGGACATAGTAGTTAATCGTCTTTTCGATGCCCTCATCCTTCTCAACATGTTCACGATGATAACTGTGAGTTCAGAAATGGTAGCGGCGGCGCCCGTAACAATAAGTTTGTTCGCAGACAAAAATAGCAGAATAGATTCAATCATTTTATCCGTCCAATAATTTTCTGATGCGTTTCACACCCTCTTTAATATCCATTATACTCGCAGCGTATGACATACGGACGCAATTATCACAACCAAAAGCAAGACCAGGAACTACAGCTACTTTCGCCTTTTCTAACACTGCCTCAGCGAACTCAACAGAATTTTGCACTTTCAAATTCGGAAACGCAGCAGATACATCAGGAAAAAGGTAAAAGGCCCCTTGTGGCCGTTCACAATGGAATCCAGGAATTTCGTTAATCAAATTCCACATGATCTTGCCACGACGTTCGTACTCTTGCTTCATCTCAGCAACACATCGCTGTGAAGTCGTCAATGCATGTTCAAGGGTATATTGACTAAAAGTCGCCGCGCCACTGGTGGTTTGGCTCTGGACCCTTCTCATCGCTCCTACCATCTGTATAGGAGCCGCCGCATATCCCAGCCTCCAGCCGGTCATGGCATACGTTTTCGAGGGACCGTTGATTGTTATAGTTCTGTTAAACGCATCTCGGTTTAGGGAAGCGAAACTCACATGCTTTTCTTCATACACAAGTTCGTCATAGATTTCATCGGAGATAACAATCAAATCATGTTTTTGTGCAATACTGTGCAAACCAAGGAGAAGATCTTTGCTGAAAACTCGGCCACTCGGGTTTCCTGGCGAGTTGATTATGATAACTTTGGTTGCTTCTTCCACGTTAGCTGCGACAGATCGTAGTGTGTAATCAATATCATCATAAACATTGATTGAGATGGGATGAGCGCCAGCAAATTTAATCTGTTCTATATAAGTAGGCCAAAACGGGGTAAGGACAATAGCACTATCATCTTCATCCAAAGAGCACATACATGCTAAAAAACATGCTTCCTTAGCCCCGACTGTTACAATGATGTTGGATTCATCATACGGAATGTTGTTAAGTCGTTTTTCTCGTGCTCCAATTGCCTCCCGTAGTTCCAGTATCCCGAAACTCGGCTTGGCATACTTTGTATGTCCTTGTCGAATGGATCGGATGCCTGCACCTTTAATGTGATTAGGAGTGTCAAAGTCAGGCTCACCAGCAGCAAGCGAAATAACATCGACCCCCGCACGCTTCATGTCTGCGGCTTTCGCCGAGACACGAAGCGTGGCAGAGGGCGCGATGTTTAAGGCTCTGCGAGAAACCTGCATACCTAATCTTCTAATTCAACATTCCAGTACAGCTCATCATTCTTCTGTCGCAAGAACTGTGCCCACGACTTTGGAAATAGCTGGCGTCGAACCGAGTACAACGGGCTCCAAGACGGAACCCTTGGACAGTCGTAAAAGACTGGCTTCCACAGGCCATTTTGCGTCGGAACCATCCGACGCAAACGCATGCCCGACCTTGCAAGAGTTCGGTTGTCCTTCTTTGTGTTGCAGTCAACGCAAGCCAAAACACAATTCACGAAAGACGAGAGTTCCACGCCAGGCGGCAAAGTATGACGCAACGACTTTGGAATAACGTGGTCAACCGTAATCTCGTCTGATTGTGGATGCTTGCCACAGTACTGACAACGCCATTGGTCACGCTTCCAGAGGTTGCGACGCGAGAAATTAACCTTTTGCTTTGGCAATCGGTTATACTCGTTCACAAGAACCTCAGGAGCACGGATTCGCTGCCGTACTGCCGTGACGAACTGGTCCTTCTCTCGAACCTCTTGGTCTATCCAACTGTTGAAGTCGAATAAACCGAAAGTTTCGGGACAAACAAATTTAGCTCGTTCGGCAATGACCGTCGAGAATCCATCGCGTACCGTGGTTGTACCGATGGGAATCCACGACCTATTAAGAACTAAAACAGGATTTTCTAACGCTGAAGTCATTACCATTGAGCTTTCCTCCTTTTGCTGTTCAACGGCCTCTACCTAGGGGTCGTCCTCAAAAATATCCTTCATCACTTTTCTCCTCATAGAGCGTTTCTGTAACCTTTTCTGGTACTCTTCTCTCGCCCTCACATCCTCAGTGGTGGGCGTGAAATGGCTAAAATGCAGCCTTATCCACGCCGACGACGGAGAAGCCTCCATATTATACCAAATTACTGCTTCTGTCAAGCGTCCCATGCTATTTTTGTGTGGCTTCTTGGAATTTGCCCTCAATGCTCGTTTTGGTCAACTCCCAAAGTATGTTCCTTTGGTCTTCATTCATTTCAGAAGTGTTAAAAACATTGAAATCTACCTTGGCTCCACCGATACCATGTTTCGCTCCACCGTTTCCTGCTCCGAAAATATCGTCGGTCAGTTTTTGAGCATCAAAAGCAGCACTTACTGTACGGACGCTGCCTCTGATAGAGTTCTCAATTATAGCATACACCACAACTGTCTGAATTCCCTGCAATCTCATCATCTTATCAGCAAGATAGGGGATACTATCCCCACGAGATTTATCAACAAACCCCAATCCGGTGATTAGGTTAGGTGTTTGTTGATTTCTGTTCTTCCATGCGATTTCTTCAGCATCGAACATATACGGAGGAAGTTCATAATTTACTATCTTATGGAACTTATCATCACTCACAAACTTGCTAAGCAACTTGTACGCTTTGAAATCATGTTCTGTTGTAGTTTCGTTTCGGAAGTCAAGGGTATCCGTTTTAATACCAACTGCCAGTGCAGTTGCCAACCCCTTAATTCCGTCTGCATCAGGATCAAAGCAATAGCTTTTTTCTCCATCCTCGCCGCCATCGATAGGAGGAATCGATAACATCAATTCCAGCACTAAAGTTGAACACGACCCTATCTCATCATGAATAAAAAGGACATTTTTTCCAGCGACATTTTTATGGTGATCAATCGCTATGTGTGGCTCCCCCTTTATACTCATGTTCCTCTGGTTGCCAACACAATCAACAAATATATGGATCAAATCCTCTTTGCCTAACTCGTCCTCTATTTGTTCGTTCCATTGTTTGGCAGGAATATTCAGAACATTGTTCATCGCCCGATTCTGCGGGTGAGAAATTTCACCACAATAGTAAATGCCAAGTGATTCCACGCCCAAGAATTCCAAGATCCATGCGATTCCGAACGCCGAGGCCAACGCATCAGGGTCCGGGTTGTCATGGGCACAAATGCAAAACCTTTTGCTTTTGTTGTCCTCAATGAACTTGCAAAACGCATCTCGTTTGGTACGAACACGTTTGATGCCAATAGGTGGTATGTATTTTGGATCGTCGGCCATATTACAAGTTGGATACCGCAGTTTTCGCGTCATTGATATTATTCAGCACGAATGACTTTGCAGCATTCTTTACCTCATCATCGATCATTGCAAATTCCGTGATACCTATCTCCACGTCCTCAAGGCTATCCATTAAATTGGTCAAGTGTGTGTCAATCATGCGATCAACAAAATGTATCCAGCTTTGCTTAGCGTCAAACGCTTTTATTAGTTCTTTGTCCGGCGCTTCCCCGAACATATCTATAAGACAGTTGATGTACCCAGTCTGTATTCCTTCATGGTGGGCTACCCCTGGAGTTGCAGCCAGCCTTTTCTTTACTTCGTGATTGCAAAGGTGCGAGAAAATGGCGACCAATGATTCAGGGGTAAACGCTGGTTCAACAATAACGATAGACATATTTCCCTCCTCCTTATTATACGCCCTACGGAAACGATGCATCGCACCCGTAAGGAGAACCAACTAAATCAGGAACTCTGTTGCTTGCATCTATCTTATCACGGGAATAATATTCAAAATATTTATGCCAGCCATACGTATCTCTAGATCTTAGTACCGCTGGACATCCCTCCAAATGGTACTTAGTAGACCCTGCCATAGCGACCCTAAGGGGCATAGGACGTGTCGGATTCCTGCTAGCAGTCGGCCAATTAGCCGCAATCCACGAACTATTACCTTGTCCCATCTCAGCAAGAAAGGCTGAGAAATCAGTCATATCAACATCACCATCCAGGTCATAATCAAAGCAGTTCTTGCAGTTGCCACCTGCGGCATTCCCAGAACCCGAGTAACAGGCAACTAGAAAATCAAAATCGTTCTCTGTAATGTCGCCGTCACCATCGGCATCCCCAATGCCGCTCGGAATCGAGTTGAAATAAATGAAATCGATGTTAAGCGGAGAATCTCCTGTCATGGTGGTAACGGTTCCATCGTTACAATTAATAGCATCTACGACTACCAAAGTATAACTGTTCCATTGACATGCGACTTTGCCAGAAGCAAGGGTTGGAATACCTGGTGACTTCCTCGACAACGTGCAAATGGAATCACTCGCCGCAAACAAATCGGGATCTGTCGGACATTCGAAAAGATCCGACATACTATCAAGAGCAGGCTGTCTTCCACTAGCCATGATATCCTGGGTGGTATAAAAGTTGATCCTTTTGGTTTCACCGTGAGTTACCAACGACTGCTGAGCACGAGGGGCGAATGGTCTATGATAATACGTTGCATCTTTGGTTCCCACCCTTAGTGGTATTGGGCTAAATAGATGATCATAGGGACCAGCAGCAAATGAAGTGACCATTCCATCCTGCGAGGACATTTGTTCGCAACCTACAATTAGTGCAATACCTGCAACTAACCAAAGCTTTTTCATTCCAAATCTCACTTGACTTCAACAAGATGTTCTTTTTCACGAGGCTCCGCTGCATCTACAAATGCCGCAGCTAGTGCCTTTCTGCCTTGTGGCGTTGAAATCGCCATTTTTAGTATGTCCTTTTTTTCCTTGTTCTCTTTAGCAATATGCCGATAAATAGGAATCACAAGTATTAGTGATAACACTGAATCCGCCGCCCACAACATCCACCATTGTTCGGCTCTCCAAACGGAAACACCTTCATAAACATGAAAGAATATGACTGCTAGAATTGCGTAAGCAAGAGCACAAGTTAGGTATGCCCACTTATACCATTCGTCGCTTAAATTACGCACGTAGTTAATGATCTTCATGGGACCGTCCTTTCGCCCCGATTATAGATCAACTGCGGGCTAAAAACAAGCCTTACTTACCGCCCGGATGGCCCTCAATAATTGCTGGCGGGTAACCTTCGATGTCTTCCGGAAGTGTTGGAGGAATTGGTATCACCCATGCCACCAGGCCATCAGACCCCAAAAGCAGATCGACATTGTAAGGATTGCCGCGTCTATCGCCTCTCACCTCAAACTTAACGATGCTTAGATCAATCGGGTTCCCATTTACATCATCGATATGCCCAAAGACCTGGACAGTTCTGTTGGTAATGTTAACCACTGTCGGCAGGGCGTCGTTTTCTTGACGTGTAAAGAACTTATCTTGTCCGACAAAACCTGGATCCGGGGTATAACGAAAGCCGGTTGCAGTAGTTTCTAGAGTTCCGTGAGTGGGGTGTGAAAGAATATTCGCGAGAGCAATCGCACCCGCTACACTCAATACTGCCCCAACAATTATCAGTCGTTTTCGCATTGGTACTCCTTAATAGGTCTGATGGAGTATTCAATGCGTAATACCAGAAATCAAGCCTACATTTCTACATTTTCTTTCGATTTATCACCGCCTGGCCTCCGACGACCATCATCCGGACATCGCATCCAACCGTCTGGTTCTATCTCTTTCTCTTGATCCCATTGCAAACAAGAAGCGACCGCTTCCTCTGGAACATCATATCACCAATTGTGATAAATGAAAGTTCCGTCAGTTACAGTAATACGCGCCCTGCCATAAGTCAGGGGGATTACTTCAACATAGAGATCACCAGCAGGGTGACAATTCTGTTCAATATTCAATCTCTGCAATGAGTTCTTTTTGAGTGGTAATTCGAGAAATACCATGATTCTTTTTCTCTTGGCTCCATGAAACATGACGAAACACCACATTCTGCTTAGTCCCTGGGTCGTAATAAACACAACCCTCAACCAAACCAAAATGGTTCATTATTTATCCTCTACTCCGAAGGTGGTGATACTCATCACGCTGTCACACGCACCCTTTAGTCCAGCAGCTATTGCTTTAGATGCAACGATAGGGGCATATCCCTCTTCTACGTCATCGAGCAAATCTCCGTATCGACCTTCAATCCTGTCGAAAACGGCATTCAAAATCTGATCGAGAACCAGTACGGTAATTTCTCGCATTATGGGAGTAAAACCTTCAAATTCAAGGTTCTTAATCGCATTCAAAACTATTGACCGGATGCTGTCAAAAGTTCTGCTAGCATCTGCACCCACAGGTTCTTCGAGAATATACGACCCTATGTCATCGAGAACATCGGCGATAGTATAGATGGCAGCACAAATTTGATCCTTATGCTCTTTAACATCGTCTCGCAAGAAGGCAATGTTGGCTGCCAATTGTGTGAACCGGGTTATGTCGCCAGTATGATCCCGGATCGTTTCACCAGGACTACGAGTTCCTCCTGTCGCCGCGCAACCACTAAGCAGCAAGGACAGGGCGAGAATAATCGACAAGTTTGCGAGGCGCATGAGAATCTCCTATCTCGATTGTGGTAATTTCATAATCGTTCACTACAACAATGCCAACTGTCTCGTAGATGACCCAACCCAATCTCAGGGGGTTGGGATCCAGCATCTCCACATCTTCCCGAAACGGGAAAGGCCCAGAACCTCTTAGAACTTTAGGTTTTAGATCTGCGAGAGGGGCTAAGTACCGAAATCCCGCCAACGCAGTGCCAAGCGCTAACGCTGCTCCTTGAAGAAATCTACGTCTGGTCATCCGGCAGACTCAACCTTGGGTCCGTGGGTTTCTGATGCCAACCCAAGAACCTGATTTCAACCTTAGCAATTCCACAGTCTTTCACACATTTTTGTGAAATTTGATCTGGTTCTGCGAAAAACCGATTCCCATCGATGGGACGACCTTCTTCATAAAAGAAGTCCGTACCATCCATGTAACCAATATATTTATGTTCTGTTTTTGCCATCTGTTCGAGACACCTGCATTGCCTCGTATGGTACGTTGTCTATGAAATCAGCGAAATCCTCTTGACAAGAAAGATTGTCGCAACAGTACACATTTACACCATTGGCCCTGGAACGAGCGGTAGGGTGTGCTAGTTCATTGTCGCAGATTTCGCAGACTGCCATCCTTGGACTTCCTTTACAAAACCCATTGCCATTTGTTTCTGCTTTTCGGTCATCTTTGAATACATCTCGGCAGTGACAACCATATCATGAATAGAACTTGGCAAGAGGGCAACTCCATTTTCCCGAACAAACTGCCTGAGGCTTTCCCTAGCCTCGTCAATGCTCTCTCTGATTCCTGGTTGCTCACGATACCTCGGCATTATACGAAAGTCAAGGCTTTAATTGATGATAAATTCTTCCCGATTTTGGCACACGTTTTTGTCGAAAACAGATCTCCGAATTGCTGCCTTCTGTTCAACAAATACCTGAAAATCCTTTTCATCGTCAGGATGAAAAACAGGAGCTGGTTGATCGTAGACGACAGTTGCCCCAGGGTGCTTTGTCAAGGTGAATTCTGATTGCCGCCAGTTCCAATATTGTGAAAGACCCACGACCCGGCTGCCTACATACAACGCCTCGTTCAATTCATGGGTAATGATCAAAATTGTATAAGGAGGTTCCTCTCCTCGTGCTTTTGCTTCTTCGTTCTCTTGATTTAGGGCAAGTAGCATCTTTTGTAGTTCTTCACGCATTGCTTCGTCTAATGCCCCAAACGGTTCGTCTAACAGCAACAATCGTGGACGCAGGATCAATGCCTGGGCAATAGCGACCCGCTGACGCATCCCCCCAGACATCTCAGAAGGATATTTGTCGATAGCGTTTCCCAAGCCAACCCTATCAAGCAACTCTGCGGCTGCCTTTAGATGGCGTTTTCTTGTTGGGAACCAAGACCACGGCATAAAGAACCTGCGCGGGATACTGGTCTGGTCTAACAGCAAACCGAGTGCTACGTTTTTTCTTGCCGTGAGGAAATTCATCAACGAATATTGCTGATAGACGATGCCGGTATCCCTGCTTGGGCGATTTACCGAGGAAGGATTGTTTCCTCTCCATTTTATGATTGTTCCAGCACATGGTGGATGAGTTCCTACTATTGCTCGCAGCAACGTAGATTTTCCACAGCCGGAAGGGCCAACAATCGAAACGATCTCGCCCGATTTAATGCAAAGGTTGATATCAAATAGAACTTTATTACCGCCAAACCAATGAGATAGGGCAGCAACTTCAAGGATCGTCTCAGACATTATTTAGCTCCTTTCGCATACCACGGGCATAGCCACCTCTGTAATTGCCTGAGAGCAGTATCCATCCCAAAACCAAACGCAGCAAGCAGGACCAGATAGGGATAGACTACTTGCATGTTCAAAAGACGAGATTGCAGCCGCAAGCGATAACCAAACCCTTCGTCAGCGCAGAGCATTTCAGCCGCAATCAGATAGACCATTGCCGGGCCGATCTGTAGTCGGATGTTATCCAGGATTTTCGGGAAAACGGCTCTGAATATAACGTTCCACGCTACCTCGGCATGACTGGCACCCAATGTATAAGACTTATAGATCATTTCATTTGGAACTTCTCTGACCGCCATGTTGACCGAGAGAGCAAACGATGGAAGAACTCCAAACGCTACCATCGCTACGAACATCTCTAAGTCAGTCCCAACCAAAACAAAAAACACAGCCAAAATTGCCGTTGGTGGAATCTTGGACAAGAACGTCAATACCGGAGAGAAAAAAGTATTGGCGGCTGCAAAACACCCCATTAACATGCCGATGATAACGGATGCCAAACCGCCTACGCCGAGACCCAAGAAAAGCCGCTTGGCAGTGGCCTTACTATCAACTACTACCCATCGTTCTCCAGACCGATGATGGGGCGTGAATATTTGCTTTACGCCTTCCCACTGCTGCGACCATGTAGGTATAGTCCGGTCGTCAGGATTCTTCGAGTGCATCCGACTTGAGAGCACGCTATATGCCACAAGCATTAGGAGCACCGAAGAAACTCCGATGACTATTGCAGTTGGCGTTTTGATCGGGTCTCGTAACATATCGTTCCTTCAAAAAAACCCAGCCCCGCACAAAGGCGCGGCTGGGTTTTGATAGCAGGTTGTGATGCCGAATCTTACGGGCTACTCGGCGCTCCGCTGTTTGCTGGCGCGATCGCCTGCATGTACGTCGGGTCGAAACGCATTCTTGCATCTGGGGCGTCTGACTTCGATCCATAACCAACCGAGACAGATTTGCCAGATGGCGTGATTTCATGGCTGACGCAGAACTTAACAACCTTAGCCATGGTTGTTTTGAGATCCTTGCCAGTGAAGAGAGCGATACCGTCTTTGGCATTTCCATAGAACTGTGTTTGCCGTACAACCTGACGCATATGTTTGACGGTCAGGTTGGAAAACTTCTCTCCCAGAGCAATCAGAGTATCGTTCCTTGTTTTCGATGCAGCCATGCGCTGGCTGATTGCATAAAAGGCTTCGATTATGCACTGGGCCGCCCGCTCGCCACCTTCCCTATCGAGCGATGCCTGAGCAAAGACAACCATATCGACAATTTCGCCCGGGATCGTGGTCGAGTCGAAGAGGACTTTGGCGTCTTTGCGCTGGTTCAGGGTTTGTAGCAGGAATGGATTCCAAACAACAATCGCCTGGATGCTCTTTTGGTTCTGCTGCATCGCAATCGCAGCAGCACCCGGGTCCATGTTGGTGAAGTCATAGTCCTCTGGGTCTTCTCCCATTTCTTCCAGATTGCGAGCAAACATGTACTCTGAGACTGACTTGGAGAGGCCGTAGATCTTTTTGTCTTTCAGCTCTTGCACGCTGTTGATGTTGCCGGTCACGATCAGAGCATCAGCGCCGTGACTTCGAGAGGTGGGCAAAATTGCCACAGAGGGACGAGATATAGACGGGTTGAGTGCGTCCATGTTTGTGATGCATACAGCATCACAGTTCGATGACCCATACATTGTGAGGCATGTGTCGTAATCAACCAGCTTGAGAACAATGTCCACGTTGTACTTTTTCTCAAGCGATCCCTGTTGGCCTGCCTTGCCATTGATTAGGCCAATCTCATGAGCAACGCCGAAGGTACTCCACGACGGATACTCGCTCCAGGCCAAAGTAAACTTCGGTGGCGCAGACGTTGCCGTGTCGGCGGTCATCGCCAAGCACATTCCCAAGCACATGCACAAGCACATGCCCACTGCTGCAAGTCGTTTCATTTGGTTCTCCTTAACTTGATTCGAGTTGACCGTACCATACGGACAACATACTCGCCTGTTTAGGCTTTGTCAAGCCTTTTCGGCTTTCTTTCCCAACCGAGCTTCGAGTTCTTCTAACTTCCGGTCCATGGGTTTCAGGTTGACCATGGCGTCGAATTCATCATTGGACTCAGAAGCCCGCGCAAACTCCTCGAATTCGGCCTCAAGGTGGCGGGTATCGGTCCCGGCCAACTCACTAGAAACCTGAGCCTCGGCCTTAAGCTGTTCACGTAGATCACGCATACGCTGCAACTCTTCTCCTGTACCACCTAGAGCAACACCGGACAAAGCATCGTTCATTTCCTTTTCTTCTGTAGCGGTAATGATGTCCGCAACAGCATCAGCCTGCTCATCTCGGATTTTCTCAATGTCACGTTGGAGAGAAGTTAGCTGGACTTTGTGCTTTTTGATGCGTTTCTGGTACTCTTTAACATCTCCCTCAAGGTCAGCAATACGCGCTTCTTTTTCGCTTACCGTCGAACTAGCATCATTGAAGGCTGCCTTGCATTGCATGAAGCGTTCATCATGCGGAACCCGATCGGACGGTATTCCTTCCGCAGCAAGTTGGGCGGCAATTTCTTTTGCCTTCGCACCAGCACCGGCTTTGATTCTCTGCTGTCTCAGGAGTTCTTCTCCAAGGCGCTTGATAGTTGCTAACTTCTTCTTCTCTTGAGCAATGAGAGTAGCAACCGCTGACTTATAGTCCTGGATAGCAGCAACTTTGTCTCGGATGATGTTGCCGTAGGTTGCCCTAACCGCTGCCGGATTGGCTGAAACCTTGTTGGCTAATTTGTCCATCCGTCCCGTCAGGACATATCCACAAGCACGAAAGAATCTTCCTATCGATCTAAACAGCCCCATGAGCTTTCTCCTTCACTAGGTCTTTTAGTTCATCTCTATCCCAGGCTGCCATTTCAGCCTTAACATCTTTGGCAATCTGCAAACTATCTGCGAGCTGCCGTCGAATCTCACCCTGCTGTGAGTTGTCGCCAATTTCCATGACCTGAATGTCAGCCAGGATTTTGCCCAACTGATCAACGCTCGCTCGTACATCCTCGATGATTCTGGTTCTCTTGTCGAGAATTGTTCTTTTTGCTGAGCTGGTTGATATCTCTTTTGCAGTTTCGTAAAGTTCCAAAGTTTTTCGCAGCAGACGAATGCTATCTTTGAACAATTCATCAACGCTAGTGATGATGTCGAAAGATATGGTTGCATTTATCTCATCAGTACTACCCTCTTTGAAACGGATTACCAAAGCACGCAAGTCTCGCAACAACGCTTGCGTTCGTGGATCTCGATCTTTGGTAAGTTGTTCATCTAATTCGTCCAGCGCGTCTTGCTCATGTTTGACTAGATCTTCACGCAAATCGGCTGCCACCTTTTTGGCGACTTTGCTTCCGGCGGACCCAAAAAACCCTGTCAGGAAAGTCCCTGCCGCGGCAAGCAAACAGAAAGTCGCAACTGTCACCGCAATAGGGTTCCACATACTAATCGTCCACAGACCGAGCAATAGCGTTATTCCGATCAACCCTGGGATCAAGGTCACGGGACGAGACGCTAAATCGATCACGATCTTCTGTCGTAATTTTCCTTCGTCCATCAATACGGTTGCTGCCCAACAACAAACGATACACGAGATTTTCCATCCCTTGTGGATGGGGCCGCTATTGCACTAACTCTGTTCTCATCCACTCCTAGAACCCTGAGATATTCTGCAACTGCTTCGGAACGTGACAATGAAAGTTGACGGTTAGCATCAGGGTCTCCCTTCGCAGTCGAATGCCCAACGATCAACAAGTAGTACTGTGGCCATGATGATAACCGATCCGCCAAATCTCTCAAATCTCGCTCGGCTTGTATATTCAGGCGCTCTCTCCCGCGAGCAAATCGAATTGCGTTCACTTGCAAATTGCCGACTGCGATTAGACTGTTCCATTCTGATTCGGTCAGTTTGGGCAATCTCTTTTCCGTTGCCACGTCAGCAAGCGACATCCCACCAACATTCCCAAGCAAGTTCATCTTTCTACCTGGATGGAAACTGTCTGATTGCATGTCTGCTAGGATTGTATCATAGTATAGCGAATTCTCTCGCCCGTCGATTGGGTTTGAAGCAAACATGCCAGTCTTAACAAGAACATCTGTGATGTCGATGATGATATCTTCAATGTGCTTACCGCCCGTCACAAGGCCGAAGTAAGCATAGTTCTCCATTGCATTCTTGAAAGCGATACCATCAACGATGCTCTTGGCCTGTTGATCTGTGAGTTTGCCGTCGTCCTGAATGACCTTGACAAGCTGTTGTTGCTGCCGATAGGAGTAGCCCGCCTTTAGATATGATTCTATGACCTGTCGTACTAGTTCTGGACTGCGGCTTAGGAACCCTCGCTCAGCGACAAGTACATCAACAATGTAGCCGCTGAGTTTGTCGCTGCCAAGTAAAACATGAACACCGGCAATTTCTTTCGCCTTCGACAGTTCAGGCTCCCACAGCACAAAAGCAAGCGGTTTCCCTTTTCCTTTTCTCAGTTTTTTCAAGACATCGCCGGAACCGTCAGCTTCGATAATGTTCCCAGGCGAGAAACGTGGAATATTGAAGTGAGCATAAACAACACGCCACAGAAAGTCGGAAGGTGAATTCCGGGTGAGTACAACTTTGGCATCTTCCCGGTCGAGCGATTGGATGCTGCTAATTGGGTTCTCGTATGCAACGACAGCATCCGCCCCGCGGGTCTCATCGATAATCATGACAATCGTTGCAGGGAATTCTCCGAGACTAATGCTGGACGTAATCAGAGAATCAACTGTAAACACTGCCATTTGGACATCGCCATCTCGCAGAGATTTGATACGAGCCTCATAGTCTGCGGCGTCGTCGTGAAAAGAAAGTTTGATCCCTTCCGCTTTCATGTATGAGCGCATCAAATCAGAACGAAGAATGGCGTAGCCTGAGAAAGAATCATGAGCAATTTTGATCTCGTGCTGGTATTGACTTGATGAACCGGTGTCGGCAGTCAGTTTGTCCTTTTGGGCTGGGAAGATCACAAACTTTGTGACCACAGCACCAACGATAATCACAGTTATCCAGATTGACGCCGCAACAAGACGGCCTTTTTTACTCGCAGCCACGATTATTTCCTTAGAACACCACCGACAACCACCAGAATAACACCAACGACAACCACCAGGACAACAACCCCAAGACCAATTATCCAGCCTCTTACTCTTCCCGAATCTGCGGGTGCAGTACCAGGATTAGAGTAAGATGAACCACTTTGGACTGATGGTTGACCACCGATGGGATGATTACCACTATTCGATAGCGCCCGCAAAATGGCCTTGGCTGCCGCTTCATCCATCCCCTCTAGATCGTCAAATACGGACTCATCCACAGAGGAATCGTCAGAGGAACCAACTTCGGCCAGGACTTCCTGAACAGCTTTTGCGAGAGCAGCCGGGTCATTGGCACTTCGGTACGAATGGACCCTGCCAGGCTGGGCGAGAGTATGGTTGGATTTCATGTCTACGCCGATTACGTCCACCATGATACCCCGTGACATAACATCAGGAGTGAACTTATTTACCTTCCCCTCATCGCTCGCTTCACCGTCTGTTACCACGAGCAGCCGATACGAACCATACCCGTGCTGTTGGGATCGTTGTTGGAGCAGACGGTCGGCCCCTTTCTTGATGAATTCTCCCAATGGCGTACCGCCACCAGCATTAATACTATCAATAGACGCATAGAGACGAGTATTGTCCCTTGGCCCTAGCGGATAAACCCACTCATCACGGACTTTGCCGAAAACAATAATTCCGACATTCGTTCCTTCACCGGCATTGCCAAGAACCTGCTTCAAGGCTTCCTTGGCAATTTGCATCTTGCTTTCATTGGAACCCGACATGCGTCTTTCCATTGAGCCAGACGCATCAACTACGACAACAATATTGTCTTGGACAGCCTTGTCTTGCCCGTTTGCAAGAGGCAATAACAGAACGGCTGTCAATAGCGACAGTTGTTTCATATTGCACCTTCCTTAGAAGTCAAAGTCTGAATCGGTCATCGTTTCCGGATTCACCGAAACAAGGCGAAATTCTACTCGTCGGTTCTGCCCCGCTTCATCGAAATTCCGTGGCTTAGCGATGAAGGGTTCACTCACCCCAACGCCAACGGGGTTAATCTGCGACGGGTCGATGAAGATACCGGTTCTTTCCGCAAACTGCAAAATCGATGCCTTGAGAGCATTGGCCCTGTGAAGAGAAAGGTTTTGCGCTGCTGTCATAATTTCACGGGGATTGTGACCACGCACTCCATCAAACGCTCCGCTTTTGATCAGTTGGACTACTTGATCCGTATTGTTGAGATCAAGCGGACGACCTTCGAGTGAATAGACATAGCTACCACGGCTCCCTGATCGTTTCAATGTTCCTTTCTTCAACCCTGCTCGAACAAATTCGATCAGGGTCTTCGAAGGATCAGTATGTCCACGGACAACGATCACGGCATTTCCGTACTTAGAACTAAACTCGGCCAACCTCTCGAATTCTGCTTTGTATTGTGAGATTGGAAATGCCATCTGATTTGCTTCAAAGTTGATTGTGAACGAGTAGATCGTATTCTTGTCTAGTTCTTCCTCGTTGAATCCCTCGATTTCTGTTCGTACTGCTTCGGCCTTAAATTTAGCCGTCCGCTGGACATTGCCAACAGTCGCAGCGAATTTCAGCGAGCCGAGCGAAGCTATACGAGCGTAATCAAGAGCGGCAGGAATCAACTCTTTTCTTGTACTTGCGTATCCCCTCGATGTAGCAAGCGTCAAGGCAGATTCGTGGAAGGCATTGAAACCAGACAGATTCTTTTCGTCCGTGAAGAAGGCCACGTTTCCGGCGTGCATTACGAATGTACAGTCAGCGATGAGGCCGTGAGCATCTTCCTCGATGGTTGGGATTACTTCCTCGCCGTAGATCTTTTGCACGAGTTTGAGCAATTCGGTATATTCGTCTGAACCTTTAGACTCGTAATCTTTCTGGAGTGCGGCGACACGCTCGCAAGACTCAAGGTAGGCTGCCACAAACTTATGAACAGTATCCTTGTGAGCATTGTACCAGTCTTTGCGAACAATATAGATGTCAGCGATGGATCGAGAAAGTTGAGCAGTTGAGACTAGGACATGCGCCCCTTTAACAGTACCTTCTGCACCCGAACCAATGCTTTGCAGTCCACCCGTGAGACCAGTCATGTCCGGACTAATGACTGCGGCCCATTGAATGTCAGGGTTGTTGCGGAATATCTCAGCGGGACTATCCTTTGAGGCCGTCAAGTCAGCGGCCCACTGCATCGTAACATCGTCCCACGTTAATTGAGGCGTCTTTAGAGCATCGTCTATCAAACCGACATGAGGCCCGCCCATCTGGGCCGTCCCCTTTGTATCTTCCATATCAGCAAGAGTCTTAATTCCTTCTCGTGCTACAATATGATCTCCTGCACTCCATGTCATCTGGAGAATTACAACCCCTTGGGTCTCAGGATTATTGCCAAGAACCTCAGATAGCATTCCTGCCATTCGAAATGTGCAACGGAGGAAGGGCGTCTTGCCCTCAAGGTAATTGCGTGCTTGCTGGATCACGTCATCGCCAGGGACCAGCTTAAAGTTTAAGCCATGTTTGGCGAAAATTGATCCTTGTTGAGTTTCCAGACCGCCATTCCCATAGAACGTAGCTGCGTCACCGCCCCATGTAATGAAGGGTAGTATGATTTGATCGGAGTCCTGTACCGGGGCCACCCGGACATTTCCAACCAACTTTAAGAAGCTATCTTCTCCCCAAGCCATTGAGGCAAAGACCAGTAGAACAGAAAGCGCCAGTCGTCTCATCTTTATTCTCCGAAAATTCAGACCATGACCAAAACTGCTCCGAGCAGAATACCGGCCCTTCAAATTTTTGTCAAGGCTTTTGATTATGAAGTTTGGGAGAGATTATAACTTCGACGAACTAGAGTAGACGATTGAATTTGTTCTCATCACCGGCGCAAAACTCACGCAACCGCTTTATCCACGCTGCACTCTTTATCTTAAACATCGTCCGGTGTTGAGGCTTGTGATTAATCTTACAAACAACTCCTTCGAACGTCATTCCTTCTAACTCGCCATTACGTACCGATTCTTCGAACGTCTTGTTCGCATTGCCAAGATGCAAAAGGCGTGCCATGGCAATGTCACGGAAGACTTTAAGAAACTCGCGGGGCGGAAGAAAACCACGCTTATGAGGATTGATGTCGATCAAAACAACGTCATGTTCTTCATCTGCGTGCTGACCGGCAAATGAATTGGGACCAAAGAACTCAAAAAAGCAAGTTACTTTATCCCATCGTTGTTTGACGAAAATGGCTGCTAGATCATCAGCATATTTGGATTGAACTAATGTAGTGGCTTCGCCGAGATGTTCGCTGGATGCATCAATCAAGACTTTCTTGCTACCGAACTTAGAGAAGCCAGTCTTCTTCGTCCATTCTGCACGAATATTAGAACCATCTAGCTTGTCAAAAGCGTAGATGGAGAGATCGCGACGAATCTCTTTCTGGATAGTCGGGTACTGTTTCATTCCTAGAAAGATCCCTTGGGCTTATGTCTCTTAACATCTAGGTGTCTTGATGCCGCAGACCGCCGCGAGCAGCTTTCATTCCCGCAAAAGCAATTCGAAAAAGTTGCTCATTTACAGGCTGAGGTATCCGTAATCCTGTTTCTCCGCAATGAAGTGCGAGAATACCCAAAAGCGTCGTGGGCAGTTCCGTGGTACAAATTGAGAGCCATTCCGAACTATCATAATACTCATAGGTCGGGCTCCCTAGCTCCGCTAACTGCGCTAATCGTTTGGCCCGTTCTGACTGTTCTTTATCGAACATTTGTTCCACCTTCCAAATCAACCGCCAAGATTTTCTCTTCCAGCCCCCGGCGCCGCGACACCAGCGCCTCTCGAAGCGCATTGCGCTCCGTCGCCAGAATGCTGATCGCCAGCAACCCAGCGTTCACAGCGCCCATTTCACCTATCGCCATCGTCGCCACCGGCATACCAGGCGGCATCTGCACGGTTGCCAGCAAGGCGTCCAGCCCATTGAGTTCCGTCGCTGCCAGCGGCACGCCGATCACCGGAAGAACGGTCAAGGCGGCGCAGGCCCCGGCCAGATGCGCCGCCGCGCCAGCCCCCGCGATAAACACCCGCGTACCACTCGCCTCACGCTCCTTTATATACAATACCGTCTGCCGCGGCGTCCGGTGCGCCGAAAGAACACGCGCCTCAAACGACACGCCGAATTCCACTAAAACGTCGGCGGCTTGCTTCATTACCGGCCAGTCGCTCTTGCTACCCATTAAAATCGCCACATCGACCTGTTTCATATTTACCTCTCGGAAATCCGTGCATTAGTATTCATCCATTCGTGAACATAAATTGCAAAGTGAATTTACGGACCATCAACCGCTCCACCAACGCTGATCGCCTTCTTTCCCCGGTTCGTTATTTCGTATACCAAAGTTCTTGTAAGAAAGCCTTGCTGCCACAATTCTAGTAGTTCTCTGTGTGCATTTCTACGTTGCGGCCCGTCTTGCAAAGCCTTATTCACATCTGCATTCCGAGCCTGGCGCTCATTGCATTGATTGAATTCTCGCACTGCCTCAAGCACTCTTACTTTTTTGGGCGTCATCTTCATTTTGTTTCACCTGCTCGATAGCCTCGCCGCAGAAGGGGTTGTCGTTGCTTAGGTTCCAGTTCTAGGTTACGAATAGCCTCTGCGAGCTTGATAGCCTCATTCGCAGCTCGAGTAGCTTCTTTTGCGTTCCGAGTGGCAAGAAGGGCAAAGATGATCGAGATAACCGCAGCAACAATGGAAATCGTTGTCAATATTAATGTTCCCATGCATTTCTCCTACTGGGAGCGGCAGGACTTGAACCTGCGACCATTCGATTATGAGTCGAGTGCTCTAACCAACTGAGCTACGCTCCCGTTATTCTTCTCCCTGAAGAGGCTCGACCATTGCCCGAGCCAGCGCCTCACGTCCTTCATGAGTTTCTAATGCCTTTGCGATGATCGCTTCCTTTTGCTCGTTCGTAAGATGAGCCTTCGCCTGCACATCTAAGATAGTTAAAAGAAGGTTTACTAAGAGAAAAAAGACAGTAGCAACCAAATACAATCGGAATAAATACAACGGGAATTTTCTTCTTGTTTGCATCATACCGGCAACGCCTCTTGAACTTCTTGCATTTCGCCAATCGTCAAGCCTTCTCGCTCCTGGATCTTCACGCTTGCGGCAGCGCGAGCATGCAATAGATCAACCGACGCCCGCTCTTTAGGAGACATTGCAGCACGTCTGGCCCTCTCTGCATTTAGTTCGATCAGCCGCTTTCGTGGAACACAACTTCGTTCTGGATCAATATGGCAAAAACCCATTAAGAGTTCTGCCTTGTTCCGGAGATACTCCGCGGCGTCGATCTCAGCTTTTCGTTTGTCTCTCGCTTCTTGTGCGGGATCAACTTTCCAATCTGTGATTTTGGTATCTTTCAGCATTCCCCATACATGGTTCATAAGATCCACTTTAGAAGGTTCTTTCGTATCCGACATTTTGGTTCTCCTCAGTACCTTTCAAAGCCACGGGTTCGAGCATCCACGTCACGAACTTTACGTTCAGCTTTGTCAGCAGCAACTCTCATTTCTTCCATCTCTGCTTTCATCTTTTCCATTTCCCACAGCACATATCCTAACACCCGCCGCAAGCTTTCATTATTAAGAGAACTAAGACGCACATCCATCTCGTCAGGCGGCATATACGGTTTCATGATAAGGCTTCCTTCTTCTTTGTCAAGTCCATTTCCTGAACGTGTATCCTTCCATCCGCTCGGAAATAACTGCATTTGAAACAGTAATTGCCATGAATCCAGACTGTACTAGAACCTGATTTCTCATCACGATCCCAGACGGGGAACATTTCGTGGCCCCTAATGCATTTTGGAGTAGTGTACTTTATATAGGCGAGACAAACCAAACAGCCCATCAACACTTCAATGGAAATGAACATTAGAAGGGAAAGAAACCAGTTCATTTCTTCCCTCTGAGATCTGCTGCCCTTTCAGCCTCGGGACCATTTGTTATCATCTCAATGTTTAACTCTCTTCGGAAAGTCCCAACCAATTTTCCGAGAACTTCTACCGATGTTGCACCATAATGTCTTGCCTGTGGTAAACCGGCAACCTGTGCAACCCATTTGCCCAATGGTTTGTATTCACCTTCGGTCTCAACTACGATTATTTTGTTCGTTTCCAAAATATGATCCATCCTAAGTATCGATGACAAATGCATTTACAATCCAATACATGAATAACAAGTGCAATGTGTTATCCGCTACTGTTTGAACAATGGCCGTGTAACTGATGATGAAACTGGCGAATACTTTTTTTGGGGCCATGCCACTTGCCTGACCCTCTCTATATATTCTTGTTGCACTTGCATAATCACGGCTTCCTATAAACGTCAGCCACCAATCGATCAGTTTGCTTCCGTCCAAAATCCAATGGGAAGCCAGCAGCAAAACTCCTACTTTGATTATACCCGCTACCGAGAGCAAAGCCAACTCAGGCCACATAAAAATCATGACACATGCAGTCCACACGAAGCAGTGTACCCCACATGCCAAAACACTTTCTTTTTTGTTTAATGCCATCCAATTGGTTTGGAACAAATAGTCGCCAACCAGATGGCCTAATATTAAGCGGAACAGAAGATCCGCACTCATTTTCTCTCCAATTACCTGGTCGCATGAGGCCATTTCCACCAAAAATCCATCGCCAATCTAAAGGCCCGACAATAAACACCACCACTTCTTCGGCAAAAACAAAAGCCTTTTACCGTCGATTTGAAGAAAATGAATTTCCATTTTCTGTCGAAAATATAGATGAACAAATAACCGGCATGGGGCCTGTAAGTTTTAAACCTTATCAGCCGACCCCCAAAGCTTCGGTCTTTGCCATGCCACACTCCGTTCAGCCACTCTTCATTCATGGAACCGACGGGATTTGAACCCGCGACCCTGTGACAGGTTTTCCTGAAGCTATAGGCGAGTGCCATTGGCTTTGCCTTAGCATCTTGCACTAAACAAAGTGGCGACCTCCGTTATCAACATGCAAGGATTGGTTTTCTGCAACACACGCTCTACCAAACTGAGCTACGATCCCTAAATTCCTATTCTTCATCAATGTATGCCAATGGATGATGGCCCATAGGAACCAATCCAAACTTCTCTGCCTTCGCAATGAAATCCTGATCATCTGTTAGAACGGTAAAGTTGTCTTTCTCTAGATCTCCATGAATGTCTGAATGTTTGCCAAGAATCTCGCCGAAATACACTTCTTTGCCTATGATAGCATCTACTTCTTCTTGGGTCGCAACAAACGCTCCATCGAGATCACCCATTCGTCCGCAGTCCCAGTGAAATTTGAAGAGCTTTTTCATTTATGAACACTCTCTGGAAACTCGCCCTTATCAAATTGTTCTTTGGTGATGGATACGATCTCCGAAATGTCTCGATCAACGACTCCTGTCCAAGCTACTACGCCCTTCTGCGTGTAGTCTGTACAAGCGGCATCTTCGTCATGGGATTCCACCAGTATTACACGGTCAACAGTTTCATTCACCTTGAGAGCGAAGAACATCAAGATCTCCTACCAAACTGAGCTACGATCCCAAGTGTTTCACTTTGACAACGAAAAAGTCTTTCTTACCGCATTTTTCGCATTCAATTGTATATTTGTCCACAAGACCTCCATCAGTCCTACAAAGGTAAACGCCGCCGCGCTCGGGCAATCTCATTAGACCACCGCAGTCACAACAAACTCCGTATTGCAGTTCGTCTTTGGTTGCTTTTATTTGCTCTACGCTTTTTTCAAAGGACTCTCGGACATCCATTTGGTTCTCCTTCAACCAACGGCTTAAATGGGGGCACAGGAGATCAAGACTCCAAAGCACAATCAGCCAAGGTGTCAAACCATGGCTTGCCAAAAACTAATCCGGTGTCGGCAACAGAGATAGAATGTTGATCTCCTTCAAACTGGATATCTTCTGGCAATCCACCCTCATGCACTAAACTGCAACGCATCCATTTGTAGAACACATAGTCTAAATCTCTCATTTTCCCACGAAACATAACGTTGAAGTTTTTCACGGGATGTCGCTTTTGCCGTTCTTCTTTTAAGAAAGTTACAAATTTTTCTCGATCACCCATTTTTGGATATCGTTTTTCCGCTGCTGCGGCAATTGCGATAAGCAACATTAACAACGTTCCTTCAAAATGGGCATGACCATACAATATTTTTGCATCTTCAATTCGTTGTGTAATCTGAGTCATAATTTGAACCTATCAATAATAGATTTGTACGTGCCAGCCGTTACTGTTGCAATTTTGTCTTCTTCTTCAGCGTGGCATCTAACACAAAGTAATTCACATTTCTTAAATTCCGTAACAATCTTTCCCCATGATTTAGACCAAAGATTATTTAGTGTTAACCCAAATTCTTTCTTTTCCGGTTCTAAATGATGAAAGGATAAAGCCCGAAGACATCGCTTGTAGCCGCACCTAACACATTTGCCACCAGACATTTCTACCAACTTCAATTTCCTGTCTAACCCGTGCTTATAAACCCTTGCTTTATGCAATAACTTTTGTTCATCGCTCCATTCCGAATACTTGCCCTTTTTCTTGGGAGGAATAGATGGATCATCAGATCGTGTGTTCCTAGACCCTAATGGACTACAGTCAACGCAAAACTTACGTCGTTGTAAGTTGTGTTGTTTCCCATCAATCGTCATTACATAAGGGATATATTCACCACACTTCCGACATTTTCGTTCTTTTTTCATTCCGAATACCTCCACTGAGATATTCGGGAGCTATTGAAACACTCCTTCTTTTTTCTTTAAGCTGCACTCAATGGGTCGCCCGGGGCTCGAACCCGGAACTTTTAGCTTAAAAGGCTAATACTCTACCAATTGAGTTAACGACCCATCTCCTTATTGCTCTACCAACTGAGCTATACCCCTGTCACCGGATACTGGTTACTTACATTGCACTATCAAATCATCATCAAGTTCAACGTATTTCTGAGATACGTCAACAGAAGGAGCAGGTATTCCTTCTTCTTCAAACCATGTCGTACAATCTTGTTCTCCTTGACCTTCAAACCAGTCAGCGAAAACTGTGGCTTGTTTCTTTGTCAATCCGTCAAAGATAAGTCTGGCCATAATTGCTTTTCCTGTTTCCTAAATCGGACGGGCAAGAATCGAACTTGCCTGCACGAATTTATAAGATTCGCTGCAACTACCAGTTGCACCCCGTCCGTAAATGTTAAGCTCCATCGTCTGTTGGCCAAACTTTTTCAGACTTTTCTACTGATGTCACAAACGACAATCGCCCGATCTCCGCTATAATTTTCAAGTCAGCAGTTTTCACGTTAATGATATCCAGGTTACGTAGAACCGTAATTCCTAGTCCCATTTTTCGAAGATGCTCTTCTGCTTCGTCGAGTTTTCCTTCCTCGACACAAACAATATGTACATGTCGATCACTCATAATTTTACTGCCTTTAGAATTCTAACATGGCACTCATCTACTGCCACTGTCAGCTTCTCCATTTCTTTCTCTATTCGTTCATCAACCACAGATGTCACTGCAACGGCAATTCGGCGCTCAAAATGCTCATGCAAACGGCCTATAAAATCTGCCAACTTGATCTCACGGCCATTTATTTTGAGTTCCACTTCCAGAATAGCATCTTCACCTTCCTTTGCGCGAAAATGCTTCATCGGCTGGTCTGTCATAGCAGCGATGAGTACCCATTGCAACCATGATTCCTTAGAACCATCGTTCCAATTTCTGTTCTTTCTCAAAATTTCGGATAGATTAATTCGTTCCATTATCATCTCCTATTGTATCGTTCCATCCAACGGGTTAGTAAGCAAATGTGCAATCCGCAAATACATACCTGCCCAAAGCGTTGGCGCAATCATCAGCCCTGTCTTGTAAGTATATGGGCCAATGTGGATGATCGGAGCTTCATGCACTTTGATGTCTCTCTCCGCTATACGTTTGAGCGTTTCCTCATTTTCTGTACTCCGCCTGGCGCTCAGGGGAATTTGGTTGGTTTTCTCTATATCAACCGCCAAAAAGAAAGACACGATATCGCCTATTAGTGCAGGCAAGATAGCGCCTTCTCCTAAGTAAACCATCCTCTTCGATTGATAACCAGTTTGTATCCGCAATGTTCTTGCCGCTACAACTTCCAAAGATTCATCACTGTCAACTCGACGAACTCCAGTCGGCAGCTCTAATATGTTTCGTCCAAGTATTTCACGGTGTTGCTCGGTCAGAAGGACTTTCACCTGATCGTTATCTTCACGGTCAACCCGAGTAGCCACAACAATGACAGTATTCATAGCTTCACCACCGCCTTATCGCAACAAACTGTTGTGCAGATGGGTTAAATTTTTCTGATAGTCCCATTCGTCCATTTTGATCAACCCGCAGAAGTTTCCAACCATCCTGTTGATATTTGTCGTATGCCCGAGAGGCTTCGAGAACCTCATCTGAAGACCGATCACTCCAAACAAATCTTTCCCTTTCTTGCTGCAAAGAGTTTTTCAGGGCCTCTTCCCAAGGAAAACTATGGTACGGCCCTCTAATCATCTCACTAAGCACCTTAATAAAAACCGAGCGCCTGGGGTCATTCCTGTCTTTGAGAATCTTTGTTACGTCAAAATAAGTTTTATCTTCCCATTCACCGTTCAACAAGCCGTGCAGCCCAACCTGGTTGTACGCAGGAACAATACATCCCCAAACTATTCCTTCAAACAACGGATCGTCAGGTTTGTCATCTGCTATTTCCTTCAGCCTGGCAATCAGAGAACTGCCAGCGGCGTGGCGTCTCACTACAGCCATCAAAAAAGCTCCTTTACTATAAGGAACCTGCTTATCCATAATGAGCCAAACAGGGGTCGAACCTGCACCTACCAAAAGCCTTTATTTTCAATCGCGAGCAACTATAAACCGCGGAGGGCTCCTGGTGCTCTACCATTAAGCTATTGACTCTCTTGTGGTAAAGCCTCATCCATCCACATCTGCACCATATGAGACGCTAACGGGTCATTAGGATCAGATGGCTGAGCAATAACCAAAAGACGTTCACCACTGGGAAGAACAATGGTTCCCATTCCGTCCAAACCTTCCAGAAACTCAATCAACTCCTTATTCTCTGGTTCATTCGGTATCTGGATTGTTTCCATTGCGTCTCCTCTTATTTAGCGGGCTGGCGCGCTATGCAGCCATTTAATCCCCCTTAGCGGGGAACCCTATGGGCAGAGTGGGAATCGAACCCACCTTAGACAGGATCTTCAATCCTGCGCCTTCACCAGATTGGCGACCTGCCCTCATTTCTTACGCTTCCTACTTTTGGGTTGTGGAGGTGCTTCTCGCAAAGCTTTCAGCTTGCGATTCAGCCTCCTTTTGCTTTTCCTGTGTTTCCTTTTTACCGTTAACATTGTTGCGTTCATGATTGTTTCT